>Ga0310786_10000024_pt1 | contig 232268 bp, 197 predicted proteins | sample AusTroGonzalo_MG_FD_203881 | JGI IMG/M metagenome (GOLD analysis project Ga0310786, IMG submission 203881) | Bovine rumen microbial communities from tropical cattle in Woodstock, Queensland, Australia - Gonzalo_03 (v2) (version 2) | ecosystem: Host-associated > Mammals > Digestive system >... | reverse complement strand
CACGGACGCCGCGCCGTAGATGTTCCCGGAGAAAGTGCCGGCTTCGATCTCGAGCGTGATGTCGCCGCCCGAGGTCACTTCTCCGGTCTTGTTGTAGTTAGCAAGAGCGCCAGCATAGAAGTCTTTCATGATCTTCGCGCCTTCGCCGATCAGCGTCTCGGTCTTGCCCGTCACGTTGCCGAAGCCGCCCGCGTAGGCGGCGCCCGACACCGTCGCCGAATCGACCGTGAGTTTCACGGATTCGACTGTGCCGCCCGCCTCCGCGCCCGCCGCGAGGTTGCCGACGGTCGCACTGTTGGTCGCGTAGAGGTTGACCCCCTTGGTGAAGCCCGCTTCCGCGCCGTAGAGCGTCGTACCGGCGAGTTTCGCGCCGTCGAGTTCGAGCCACGCGTCGCCCGCGATTCCGGAGGTCGCCGCCTTGATCGTGCCCGTCGCGGTCGTGGCGGAATCCCACTTCGCGGCTCTGCCGCCGTCGGCGAGGACCGTTCCGGCGGCGATGCTGCCCGCCGACGTGAGATCGGTCATCGAAGCACCCGCGACGGTGATCGCCGTACCGGCGGCGTTGAAGCTGTAGCTCTTGCCTTGTTTGAAGACGTCGGTAACGCTCTCCCCCGCCTTGATGTGATCGTCGTACAAGCCCCACTCGCCGCAGTTCACATATTTGTCGGTCGCGCCCGTGGTGGCTATCGTGTAGGTGTTGCCCGCCGTCTCGCCGGTCAAGACGATCTCGGTGTCGGCGTTGACGAGACCGAGATCATTGATCGTGATGCTGTTGCCGTCGGCGACGTCGAGCGTCAACCTCTCGCCGGTATTCGCGCCCTCGAGCAGCGTCAGGGTAGCGCCAGCCTTGAGGGTCGTGTCTTCTATCGAGCCTGCGCCAACGGCGAACTCGAGCTTGCCGCCCGTGCTCACGACCGTACTGGAGGCGACGACGCCCTCGGACTGGATGCGGAGCACACCGCCGTTCGAGACCGTGATGTTTTCGGTGGTGGCGTCGTCCCACACGTTCAACAGACCGGACTTGTTGCCGCCATCGCCCTTCAGCGTCATGCCGGTGGCGTAGGAGCTGTCGCGCAAGACCACGACCGCCGCGCCGCCGTTGCCGTTGACGGTACCGCCGGAAACGACTGCGTCGCCGAACGCGGAGATCCGCCAGCCGTTGTTGACCTTCGCGTTTTCGATCGTGATGCCGCTGCCGAACGCGAGGCGGTAGTAGTTGCCGTCCGCACCGAGGTTCTTAACGACGCCGTTCACGACCGAAGCGCCGAGGGCGTTCGCGGAACCCGCGTAGTACAGCGTACTCGCTACGATATTGGTCTCGGCGCCCTGAATGGTCGCGAAATTCTCGTCGCGGACGACGTCCACGTGCGCTCCGGCGTAAGTTTTGAGGTTGACGAGCTGGGCGCCGCTCGCGGCGGTCATCTTCGCGCCGCTCGAGACGTACATGTTCCACACCGAGTTGACGCCGGTGTCCGCGGAACCGCCAGCGAGGATGAACGCCGAAGCGCCCTCGTCCATGGTCACGCCGGAAGCGTAACCGTTGTTGCCGATGGTCATCCGGCCGCCTTCGTGGATCCGAATGTCGTAGAACTTGCCGTAGGTGGAGACCACCGCGGAGCCGCCGTCGATGATGTCGATGTCGATCGCCCGCTGGTCATTGAAAGCGCTGGCTCCGGTGAACCGGTAGGCGTAGATCATGCCGCCCGAACCGACGGTGATGTCGCTGCCGACGGCGTCGTCCTGGAAGTAGAGCCGCCCGAGCTCGTGGTCGGTCGTGCGCCCGTCGCGCTTGCCGGTTACGACCGCGCCGGAGACAAAGGTATCCGCGCCGCGCATGATGACCTGCGCGCCGGACTGGCGCAGATTGGTCACCGTACCGGTGCCCTGGGCGTAGAGGTTGCCGCGGATCACGTCGACGTCGTTCACGAGGCCGTTGGTCTTGCTGATATAGAGCGCGGTGTGCGGGTTGGAGCCGTTGCTCAAAACGGTGTCGTTGAGCACCGCGCCAGAGATCGTACCGCCGCCCGCGTTCATCACCACCGAACCGCCGCTCGAAATTGTCACGTTGCTGGCGAAGCCGCCGTTGCTGACGTACAGGATGCCGCCGCTCGACAAAGTCACGTCCTCGGCGACCGCGTTGGAGCCTTCCAACCTGACCTGCGGATTGTTCGCGTTGCCCGCCCGGTCGAGGGTGACGCCGGAGGCGTAGCCGCCCGCGGAGACGGTCATGATCGCGTAGCCGCTCATCAACGTATCCCTGATGACGCCGGTGTTGCTGACCCACATGTTGCCGCCGGTGGCGGTGGTGCCGCTCAGGAGCGCGCCGTCGTAGACGCGGATGCCGCCCGCGTTGAAGAGCTTGGCGTCGGTGACTTCGACGCCGCTCGAGATGTACAGCGTACCGCCGGAGCTCAGGACGGGAGCGTCCGCCTTAATCCCCTCGCGGAGGTGCATTTTCTGCACGTCGTAGGCATAGGTCGCGCCGCTGCCGAGCGAGAGCTGCTTGACCACGCCGTTCTGAACGTACCAGTCGTAGGGCTTGTCGAAGGTGCCGGCCCCATTGTAGACCTTGCCCTGCGCGATGTCGGTCTCGGCGCCGCCGAGGGCGACGCCGGAGTTGCCGTTGTACTGGTGGATGAAGAAGTTGCCGCCGTCTTCGGCGCCGACCTTGACGTTGTAGGCGTAGCCGCCGTTCTGCAGCACGATGCCGTTCTTGGTGGTCGCCGTGATGTCGCGCACCTGCGCCCCGTTGGAGAGGTACAGATAGATGTTGCACTCGGCGTTGCTGACCGTGAAGCCGTCGAAGAAGTAGAACGCGCCGATGTCCCTGAAGCTGCTGCCGTTGGCGTTCAGCACGCCGTCGACGACCGCCTCGGTCGGCATGATGTTCCACGTGCCGGCGGCGATGTTGATGTCGGTGCCGACGAGGACGTTGTTGGCGGCGGTCTTGAAGGTGGCGCCTTCCTTGACCAAGAGACCGGAGATGTACGCGGCGCCGCCCGTAAGATCGAGCTTGCCGCCCGCTTCGACCGTGGCGTTCTTGATTTGCGTCGCATGACCGGACACATAATTCCCGCTCATCACGCCGCCGTTGTTGATGACGACGTTGTGGAGCACGGTGTCGCTGCGGGTGTAGACGGTGCCGCCGTTCACGTTGACGGTCGCGCTGATGATGCCGCCAGAGATGGTGCCGCCCGTGGCGTTGACAACCGTGTCGGCGCCGATGTTCGCGGCGCTCAGGTAGCCGCCCTTGAGAGTCAGCGTGCCGCCCGTGGCACTGAGTCCGCCGACCGAACCGCCGCCCTCGATCTGCACGCCGCCGCCCGCGAGCAGCGTCTGACCGTTGAAGACGATGCCGTTGTCGACCGCGATGGTGACGCCCGAGGTGATGCCTTCCATCCCGGTGATGGTCGTGCCGTCGACGGTGACGGTGCCGACTTCGGCGTAGGTTCCCTCGCCGATGTGGATCACGGCGGCGCCGCCTTCGTTGACGGTGACGCCGGTCGCACGACCGCCCGCCGAGACCGTCAGCACGCCGCCGGAATTGACCGTCGCGTTGGTTGCGGTGGTGGTCGCGGATGCGATGATGTTGCCGCCCTCGCCGATGACGCCGATCTGCGACGCGTCGAAGACCGTGTTGGAGAAGAGCAAGAGCGAGGTACCGGAGTTGATCTCGGTCAAGCCGGTGACAACGGTGTTGCTGACCGTGAAGTCGACGCCGTTCGACTGGATCGAAGCGTAGGTCTCGTCACCCTCGGGGGAGAGGTAGATGTCGAGCTTGGCGCCCTTTTCCGCGATCGTGCCGGAAACCCACGCGCCGGAGCTGACGACCAGATTGCCGCCCGACCGGATCAGCGCGCCGGAGACGTAGCCGCGGTAGATGTAGTCGGGACCGTTGTTGCCGACTCGCACCAGACCGCCCTGTTCGATCGTGACGTCGCGGATGATGCCGTAGCGCATGACGTTGGCGCTGCCGCGGCTGCCGACAGTCACGTTTTCGGCGAAGTGGCCCGACGAACCATAGTTCTGATAGCGGATCTCCATATAGCCGCCGTCCGAAACAGTGATGTCGTAGAGCTTACCGCCGTTCTGCGCGTAGATCTGACCCGAGCCCGTCACGTCCGCGCCGGAGATGTAGCAGTTCACGCCGCGGGCAATCACCTGACCGCCGACCTGCGTAAGGTTGGTCACGCTGCCGCCGCCGTTCATGTAGATGTTGCCCAAGCTGACGGTGACTTCGTTCCACTTGGCTTCGCCGGCCATGTAGACGCAGTTGCTCTTGTTGATGCCGTAGACCAAGCCGCCCGAGACCACCGCGCCAGTATGCAGGCTGACCGCCTGATTGGCGACCTTGGTCCCCGAGACCATGAGGTTGTTGACGCGCGCGTTGGATACGACAAACCTGCCGCCTTGGAAACCGCCCGCGGAGGAGATATTGCCTACCGAACCGCCGCTCCCCGTGACCGTCACGTTGTCGATTATCACGCCGCCCGAAACGGTCACCTGTCCGCCCGAGATCACGATGTCGCGGCCGGAGCCGTTATAGATGTCCATCGAGCCCCAGCTGGTGTAGACGAGTTTTCCCTGCGTCGTATCGTAGACGCCGTAGCCCGTGAGCGTCGCCGAGGAGACCAGCGCGCCGTTGGAAAGCACCGTCACCTTGCCGCCCGAGATGGAAATGTTTTCGACGACGCCGGGGTTCCCGGTTACGCCGAACACGACGATGTTGCCGCCGGTGATCCGGACGTTCTTCGCCGCGCCGTAGCCGATGCTCAGGTTGCCGCCCGAGACCTTGACGTCCTCGATGATCGCCTGCAGATCACCGTCGACCAGCGTGCCGTTGCTGTTCACGACCATCTTGCCGCTGCGGATGGTGAGACCGGAAACGTACGCGCCGTTCTGGATGTGGTTAGCGGTGGCGTCGGTGTTGGCGATCACGATGTTCGCACCCGAGGCGTTGCTGCCGCGGAAGAAGATCCGTCCAGCCGTGACCGTGGCTTCGTTGACGAGCATACCGGGACGGTCGTAGTGCCACTCCGTCACCGGATCGTAGATGTCGAGCGCGCCGCCCGTGACCGTCGCGCCGGAGACCGTCGCCCCCTGCGACATTCCGAGCCGCCCCCACTTGAGCTCGACGTCCTCGATGAACGCGCCGCTCGAAGCGATGGCAACCAGCCGGTCGAAGCTGGTGGTGCTTATCGCATTCACCGTCAGCCCGGAGACGTGACCGCCGCGCACGACGAACGACGAAAAATAGTTGGTGTTCTCGACCGTGATGCCGGAGGCCTCGCCGCCATGCCACACGTAGAGATAACCGTTGTTGACCGTGGTGTCGGTGACTTTGCCGCCGTTCATCACGCACGCGCTCTTGGCGGCGGCGTCAAGCGTCAGGTTGGTCATCTCCGTTTCATGCGACTGAAGCTGGTTGCTCGAACCGTAGTACACGCCCGTCAGCTCGTTAGCGAAAGTGAGATGCGCGCCGTCGTAGACGTAGATCATGCCCTCGGTCGGCGTCCAGACCACGTCGGTCGCCGTGCCGCCGCGACCGAGGCTCAGCGTACCGGCGGAATTGATGACCGCGCCGGTCGCCGAGCCGCCGTCCTTGAGAATGAGCGAACCGCCCGAACTGATGACCGGGGAGGCCGCATTCATGCCGCTGACCAAAGTGAGATCGACCATGCTTTTCGTGTAGCCGGCTTTCAGCGCGAGGTCGCTCACGACGCCGTTCTCGACACTGAAGGTGCCCAAGGGGGCCGTGCCGGTGGCGATGTACGAGCCGTTGAGGACGTAAATGTAATTGGAGATGGTGGTCATCGAACCGCCGAGGGTGACGCCGGTGCGGTTGATCTCGGCCTTGCTCGCCGTGAACTCGATCGCGCTCCCGTTGGCGAGAATGATCGGCAGACCGCCCGCGTTGCCGCTACCGCCCCACATCGCGCAGCCGGAGGAAACGTAGAGGAAGCTGCTGAGGTTAGGATCCTTGAACTTGACGCCGCTGCGGATGTGCACCGCGCCGCGGACCGCCCAGTTGTGCACCCAGCCGTCTTCGTCGGTGTAGACGTCGTAGAGGGTGCCGTTGTAATTGTAGATCGCGCCGCTTTCGATGTTGATATTGCCGATGATCGCGCAGGCGCCGCCGCCCATGTTGTAGAGTTCGGCGCCCGAGGCGGCGGTCAGGTTGGTGACGCCGCCGCCCGCAAGCCGGAACGAACCGCCGCTTTCGACCGTGATGTCGACCCAGCCGCCGCTGTTGGCGTAGCCGCCAGAGCGGACCGTCGCGCCGCTGATCACCTTGCCGCCCGTGAGGTTGACCTGCTTCGCGTAGGTGTCGCTCGAAGTGTCGGGTCCGATGACGATCCGCGAATTCGTAATGTCGGTGGTCTGATTGTAGGTTGCGCTTCCGCTCGGGTTGGTGTACGACATTTTGTTTTCCTCCCTTAGTTTACCGCATCTTATGTTGTAAAAAATGACTTTTGAACTCGATCACATGAATTTTTCCGCCCGCCCGCACAAAAAGCGTACGGCAAAAACTATACATATATATTATGACACGAAAATCAATAAAAACAATAGATTTTTTGATTATTTTTTATACTTTTTGATTATCACATCGGGTTTATGCGAAAAAGACGCGCCGTAAAAGAATGTTTCAGCGGGTTATGAAAAAACCGCGCTTGAGATCGTCCGCAGACCACTCGACGTACTCGTCCGGCAAGCCGCCGAATCCGCGCGGCAGACGACGGCGGATGCCGTGCATCCAGTGCGCCAGAAGCTGGTTGCGACAGTTGCGGCCGCTGTAAATGCAGACCGCGCGCTTCAAGTTCGACGCAGAGCGAATGGCGTGCAACGCCACCCCCGTGTGGCTGCACAAGATCGCCGCTGAACGAGCAAGCAGCTCGGCATCCGCCAGCACCTCCATACCCAAGAGATAGCGGTGAAGCGGCCGGGGCGACAGATTGTAGGCGTTGACGCGCTCCGCGCGAAACGCATCGGTGAAAAACAGTCGTCCTCCATAGCGGCGTTTCAGCACCTCGACGTAATGCGGCACCTCGGTGACGAGAAAGATCCGGTCCAGATCGCAGCTGTCCAACAGCCGGTCGGCGTGGCGGACGATCTGCTCCGCGCTCGGCCCGAACGAGTGTCCGGCGGCGGTGTTGATCTCCTTGCCGCGAAAGTGGATCCCCAGCACGTTGCCACGGGCAAACTCCCCGGCATAACGCCCGATGCGCTCCTCTACCGGAGGCGTAAGATGGATGTGTGTCGCGATAAACGCCCGGTACTCGGCGTTGCTTTGAAAACTGTATCCGCGCGGATAGTCGCCGCGGCAGAAATACACTCGGCGACTACGGTAAACCTCTTCCAGCGGGTACGGCGACACCGGCGCAAAATAATACTCCCACGCGTTGCGCGAACCACCGACCGGTTCGTCGACGTTGTAGAGCGTGCGGAAGTTTTCGAAATCCACGACCGGCGTCATCCCCAACTCCTCCGCACGCCGGATGTGCGACAATACCTGCGTGAAGTTGGAGAAAAATCCGCTGCCCAGACTGTCGCGCCAGATCACGTAAAATGTGCGATCCGGATTCGCGTCGCCAAAATAACGCACCTGCTCCGGCGGCAGACGGTCCAGATCGAAGGGGTGACGCCCATCGAAGACATCTTCGACCAAATCGGTGAAGATCAGCTTTTTCAACAGTTTTTTCAGCCGTACGCTCCGGATTTTCATCCCGCCGCTCCCGCCAGCTTGTGCGAATTACCCAAATGCGATATAAAAGTAAATCCGTCCCGGCGAAATGTCAAGCCCCACGCAAAATGATTTTTTTTCCGCTAAAGTTCCGGCGCCTCTTGCAAATATCGCTTGACGCTGTAAATTATATCAAGTTTATGAATGCAAGTCTCCGCAGCGGGGACGCTGACAGGATTCGGAAAGGAATGTCTTATGGCGGAAATTCAGGTCAACAGCAACGCGGTATGCGAACTCATCGACATCACGGCTCTGGTCGCCGCCAAGATCCCCAAGGGCATGAAAAACGGCGTCTGCATGCTGTATTCGCCGCACACCACCGCGGGGCTGACGGTCAACGAAAATTACGACCCCGCCGTCAGACACGATATTCTTGCCCGGCTTGAGGCGATGGCGCCGACCGAGTGCCCGGATTACCAGCACGCCGAGGGCAATAGCGCCGCACACATCAAGACCTCGCTGATCGGCGTTTCACAATGCGTGCCGATCCGCAACGGCAAGCTGGCGCTCGGTCAGTGGCAGGGAATATACTTTTGCGAGTTTGACGGACCGCGTCCCCGGCGGCAGGTCAGGCTGGTGTTTCTGGCGGAAAGCGAATGATCTTTTGATCGCCTCTCATCCGTTCCGGCTGTCCGGAACGGATTTTTTATGCCGAACCGAGCGCGGCGTCGGCTCTCCGATCCCTGTTACGAACCGCAAATGCGCCGGATGCCACGCAAGATTTTCGTTTTTTTTGAAAATCGGCTTTGGAATAGCCGCAAAGTCGCGCTATATTATAGGACAACCGCGGAGAGATGGCTGAGTGGTCGAAGGCGACGGTCTCGAAAATCGTTGTACGCGTATGCGTACCGTGGGTTCAAATCCCACTCTCTCCGCCATAATTATGAAAGACTTGCGGCGCGGGATCATTTCTCGCGCCGCTTATTTTCTGCGCTTTCTGGTGGGGTTTTGGTGTTTTTTTTGTTTCATAGTTCCATGGGGAAAACCGCAAAAAAGAGCCGAGGAACGGAAAATCCCTCGGCACCGTCAACTTATAATGTGAGACGCGGCAAATTCATGATATACCGCCGTCAAACTATTTCATCCAATCAGCCGTTTCCCTTGAAGTCGGCGAGAAGCCGTTTCAGCCGGAGCAGTTGTTCTGCGTCCTCAGTCGTCGTAGAAGCCCTTTTCGGGGAGCATGGAGTTGCCGAAGCCCATGTTGAGCAGGCGATTGGTCTCGTCCTTCCACGCCTGATATGCCTTGTCCTTGGTTTCGGGATGGCGGCTTATGAGCTTCGAGGAAATCATGATCGGTTTGCCGCCCGTATAAGCGTAGGCATCACGAAAGAGCATACAATCGTCGGCGCTGTAAATTGAGCTTGCACCGTTCTTGCCGCAATTTTCACGATAACCGTGGATGGCGCTCCACGTCGAATACGGAGTGATGATCACGGGTCCCGCCACGCCGTCGCTGTTCTGCCAGAAATAGACCTTGTCGCCGTTGAAGTCGACCGGCGTGAGTTTGGAAAAATCCACCCAGTGGATGTTGTAGTCGCTCAACTGCACCGACATCGCGGAAAAGTTGCCCCGCGCGGCCGTGCAAAGCGCTTGCGCATGGCTGAAAAATTCGCCGTTGCCGCCCAAGGTGATGTCGCTGTCGAGACTCATGATGAGGTCGTCTGGCGCGATAGTTTCTCTTTTTACGATCTCCGCGAGCAGCATGTTGAGGATCTTCGGCTTGCCGAGGTTTTTGGGACTCAGCATCAGCAGATTGATAATGCCGTTCTGATAGTTCGCCTTGAGCAGCTCCTGAGAACCGTCTTTTGAGCCGTTGTCGGCCACAGCGAAATAGGTGTCGCCGAGTTTGTTCTGCCCCACCGAGGCGAGACAATTCACCAAACTGCCAGTCCGTTCCTCGTTGTAGTTGCAGCAGATGATAAAAGTACGCATTTTTTTATAGTTGGTGAACAGGTATTTATCCTGAAGCTGAGCTTTGTTGCTTTGCCTTCGGCAGTGCCAATGCCTTCTTCTGAAAAACAGTTACTGAATTTTCATGTAATATAGCGCTTCGAGCTGAGAAAATCAATTCCGGATATCCAAAAACGCTGTTCCGGATGCCGGTCGCGGTCGCTATTGATCAATTACTGGTTTCGCCGCCGAGCGGGCGCGCGCAATAGGGACGGACGACGTTTATCTGCCCGGTCACGAAGGCGTCCGCGCCCATCCGGTTGAAAGCAGCAGCCGCTTTCGCGTCGTTGACGAACCAGATCGAACACCACAGCCCTTCCGCGCGGAACCGGCGCAGTTCCGCTGCCGTCAGCGCGTCGCTGCCGAAGCCGCAGCGTGGCAGATTGAACCCGAAAAGACCGAATTCGTCGCGCCACTTGAGCAGTTCAACGAGCAACTCGTCGCGGTCTTTGAATTTCTGTTCAGTCGGAAAGGAGTGGATGCATCCGTCCGGCATCTTTTTGACGTAAACATGAAGGACCCGGCGGAGTTCCGGATACTTTTTTTGAGCATAGCGCAAAGCCTCCCGGTTGAATGTCGCGACCATGATGCGGTCGTGCCCGATGCCGGCGCGGTCGAACTCCGCCAGCGCCCGCTCGAAGCCCTCTTCGGTGAATGCCTTGGTGTCCACCCAGAACTCCGGACACTCTCGGACGATGGCGAGCCCTTCGCGCAAGGTCAGCAGTTTCTCGTCTTTGTAGCCGCCGACTTCCAGAAACCCCCCTTTGTCGCGAATCTCGTCGAGCGTCAGATCGGCGATCGGCACGTCCCAATTCATCGTGCGTTTGAGCGTCGCATCGTGGCTGAGTACCACTATTCCGTCTTTCGTGAACCGGATGTCCAGCTTGACGATATCGGCGCGGCGCTGTGCAGCGAGCACGAATGCAGGACGTGACGCCTCGGGAGCATCCCTTTCCTCGCCGCGGTGCGAAACGCATTTTACCGGAATTTCCGCTCCGGCGGCGCAAAGCGCGGCACATATCATCGCCCACATTATCGGCAGTATCTTCATATTTCATTCATCTCCGGAATTTGGGTCTCCGGTCATATGACCGCGACGTGCATCATACTTTGATAAGATACCATGCCCCGCTTCGGTTTTCAAATCGCCCTGCTGGGTCTGGCGTCGGGATTGTTTTTTATTTTTTGTATGTTATATTAGACGGGAAGATATTTTATCAAACACAAAAGGCGGGTGCGGAGCGATGCAAACGACGGTTATACTGGTGCTGGACCTTTTGGGAACGGCGATATTCGCGTTGACCGGCGCGGTCGCGGGAGTACGGCGCAAGTTCGACATCTTCGGAGTGACGGTCCTCGGATGCTGTGTCGGCGTCGGCGGCGGCATGATCCGCGACTGCATCATCGGCGCCACTCCGGTCGCCGCGCTGAGAAACGAATGGTACCTCATAATCTGCGTGGCGGTGTCGCTGACGACCTACGCGAGCGCAAAATACTGGTTGCACTGGCGCGGCATCATCCAGAACGCCGACGCACTGGGGCTGGGAGTATTCACCGCGATCGGCGCGATCAAGGGTGACGCCTACGGTTTGGGGGTGGTGGGGATCATGCTCTGCGGAGTGCTGACCGCTATCGGCGGCGGCGTGATACGCGACGTGCTGTCCGGAACGGTCCCAGCGGTACTGCGGAGCGATTTCTACGCTACCGCGTCACTGTTGGGCGGCGGGCTGTATTGCGTGCTGGCGCTGTTTCATCCGCCGATGTTTCTGCTTTTTGTCATCGTGGCGGTTTTCGTCACTGGATTGCGGCTTCTGGCGATCCGTCTGCGGATTCAACTTCCCGCCTCCGGTTATCTTTCTGCGCGTCGCCGCTGGCGGCACTGACCCCCTCTCCTGCCGGTCTTTTTGCTTTACTGTCATTGGCACAAAGTTAGGCTAGACGAAAATCTTTGCAAAAAATTAGCAATCGCTAATTGAAAATCGTCCCTCCTGTGCTATATTTTAAATTGTGACAGGCGAAACTTCGGGTTTCGCACCGCCTTAGGCGGACTTTGCAAAATAGCGGGATGCGCTGGAAAAGCGGCGGAGTCTCCTTGTTCCGTCGCTTTTCCGCATCCGATTTTCAGGGGTGGCGAATATGTCTGAAAACAACTGTTTATGCGGATGCTGTGCCGCGAAAACACCGCAGTATCAGGTGCCGACCGATGATGAGCTCACACTGGCGGAGCTCCCGATCGGATCGAGCGGCAGGGTCGTGAAGATCAAGCCGGAGTTGCGCGGACGCAAAAAATTTGCGGACGTGGGTCTCGTCGCCGGAAGCGAACTCAAGGTCGAGGCATATGCCCCGTTCGGCGGTCTGATGCGGGTCCGGGTGATGGAAAGCAGCATGGCACTCCACTGCGCCGATGCTGAAAACATCGTAATGAAACGGAGCGCCGAAGAATGATGAAGAACCATTACCGCGTCGCTCTAGCGGGCAATCCCAACTGCGGCAAGACCTGTATTTTCAACGCCCTGACCGGCGCCCGCCAGCATGTCGGCAATTACCCCGGCGTCACCGTCGAAAGCAAATCCGGTTCGTTCGTGCTCAACGGCGTGAATATCGAGTTGATCGACCTGCCCGGAGTCTACTCGCTGTCCTCCAGTTCTCCGGAAGAGGACGTGGTCTTTCAGGAGCTGACCAAACCCGGCATCGACTTGATAATCAACGTGGTCGATTCGACGATTCCCCGGCGCAGCCTTTATCTTACCACCCAGCTGGCGGAACTTCACATCCCGATGCTGCTCGCCTTCAACATGAGTGACGACGCGCAGAAAAAGGGATTGAAATACGACATTCCGAAGCTCGAGACCTACTTCGGTTCTTCGATCGTGCGGACGGTCGGCTGCCGCAGCGACGGGGTGCGCCCGCTGCTGGAACAGCTGGCGAAGACGCTTTCGGAGCTGGACGAACACGGCGTACCGATGCTCTCCTACGGTGCGGACATCGACGATGCGATCAACGAGGTCGCCGCCAAGATCGATTCGCTCCATGTCGAACAATACGCGCACATCCCGTCGCGCTTCTTCGCCATCAAACTGCTGGAGCACGACACCGCAGCGATGCGCCTCGCGGAGTTCAAACCCGCGCAGGAAACGGTCGAGGAGCAGATTCGCCACCTGTGGCAGAAACACGCGATCGAAGCCGACACCTTCATGGCGGACCGCCGTTACGCGATGCTCGCCGGCGCCTGCCGCGACGCGATCACCATGACGCAGGAGCGGCGGCGCGAGATCTCGGACAAGATCGACATGGTGATGACCAACAAATATCTCGGGCTGCCGCTGTTTTTCCTGATCATCTACGTGACGTTCCTCTTCACCTTCAGCTGCGCCAAGCCGCTGATGGATTACATGGAGGAGTTTTTCGGCTGGCTGAACCAGTTCGTAAAGGGTATGTGGCCGGAAACCTCGCTGCCCGTGCTGCGCGAGATGCTGACCGACGGCGTGATCGACGGCGTCGGCGGCGTGCTGGTCTTTCTGCCGAACATCCTCTTCCTCTTCTTCGCCATCGCGATCCTCGAAGACTCGGGCTACATGTCGCGGGCGGCGTTCGTCATGGACGGCGTGATGCGCAAGTTCGGTCTTCAGGGCAAGTCGTTCGTGCCGCTCGTGCTTGGCTTCGGCTGTTCGGTGCCGGCGATCATGGCGACGCGCACCATCGAATCCGACCGCGACCGCAAGGTCACGATCATGGTTCTGCCGCTGATGAGCTGCGGCGCGCGGCTGCCCATCTACTCGCTGATCATCCCGGCGTTCTTCGGTCGGTACAGCAGCTTCAGGCAGGCGACGATCTTCGTCATCATATATTTGATCGGCATTCTGATCGCGCTGTCGGCGGCGCGGATCATGAAATCGACGCTCTTTTCCGGCGACGGCGAAGTATATTTGATGGAACTCCCGCCGTATCGGATGCCGACGCTCAAAAGTCTGCTGCTCCACATGTGGGACCGCGGGCGGATGTACTTGCAGAAGGCGGGGACGATCATTCTGGCGACGAGCATCATCCTCTTCATCTGCAACCGTTACCCGGAGAAAAAGGTCTTCTCCAAGAACTACGACGCGGCGATCGCGCAAGTGACCGAGGCGAAACAGCTCTCCGACGCGCAGCTGACGATACTGGAAAAAAGCGGTCTCTTCGAACCGGATGAACTGGTGGAGATTCGGGAGAACCGCACGATCGACGACGAAACGCTCGATAACTTGAAAAAGAACAAACTCACCGTCGAACAGGAATTGGTGGTGCGCGCGGCGCGTGAGTTCAACGAGGAAAAAGGCAAGCTCGAAAACGCCAAACTGGCTGAGGCGATGGAGTACACGGTCTCCGGACGCGTCGGCAAGTTTCTGGAGCCCATCTTCCGCCCGATCGGCTTCGACTGGAAGCTCACCACCGCGTGCATCGGCGCATTGGCAGCGAAGGAGGTTTTCGTCTCCCAGCTCGGCATCCTCTACTCGGAGGGCGCCGCTGACGAAGAATCGGATCCCCTCAAGGAGAAGATCGCCCGGCACTACACTCCGCTGCAGGGGTTCTGCATCATGCTCTTCTGTCTGCTGTCGATACCGTGTCTTGCGACATTGGCGGTGGTGCGGCGTGAACTTAACTCGTGGCATATGGCGGTGGTCGAAGCGGCGGGGTTGTTCGTGCTGGCGTATGTCGTCACGTTCATCGTCTACCAGCTCGGAACGCTGCTCAAGATCGGGACTTTGATCATCGGCTGATCGCTCGATCCCGTACTTTGCTTCCATGACGCATCCGGAACTTTTCCGGATGCGTTTTTCGTCTTGCGACAAGCGATAAAAAACGCCCGGCGGAAAATATCCGTCGGGCGAAGCGTTTTACCTTGCGCAGGAATGAGCCGATTACTCGCCCATCTCCTCCAACGCCGCCTTGCGGCTGAGCCGAATCTTGCCGGACTGGTCGATGTCGATCACCTTGACCGTGACCAGCTGACCTTCCTCGCAGATGTCGGTTACCTTGTTGACGCGGTAGTTCGCCATCTCGGAGATGTGAAGCAGTCCGTCCACGCCGGGCAGGATCTCGACGAACGCGCCGAAATCGCGGATCGTGACCACCTTGCCGCGGTAGATCTTACCGATCTCCGGCTCGGCGGTGCACGCCAACACGCGCTGTTTGGCGGCTTCGAGCTGTTCGAGGTTCGACGCCATGATCTTGACGCTGCCGTCTTCTTCGATGTCGATCGAAGCGAGCGTTTCGTCGGTGATGGCGCGGATGTTCTTGCCTCCGGGACCGATCAAGGCACCGATCTTCTCGGGGTTGATGTGGATGACTTCCAGTCTCGGTGCGCGCGGACTGATCTCGGCGCGCGGCTTGGCGATGCACGCCTCGATCACGTCGAGGATCTTGAGCCGCGCGACGCGGTTGCGCTCCATCGCTTCGCAGAGCAGATCGATCGGAATGCCGGGAAGCTTCAAGTCGAGCTGGAAGCCGGTGATGCCGTCGCGGGTGCCGCAGACCTTGAAGTCCATGTCGCCGAAGTGGTCCTCGGCGCCGAGGATGTCGGTGAGCAGCAGCCGTTCACCGTTCTCGCCGGTGACGAGACCGCAGGAGATGCCCGCGACCGGAGCCGTGATCGGCACGCCCGCATCCATCAGCGCGAGGGTCGCGCCGCAGACCGACGCCATCGAGGTGGAGCCGTTGGAGCTCATGATTTCGGAAACGCAGCGGACGACATAGGGGAAATCCTTGGGCACGACCTTGGAGACGGACCGCTCCGCAAGGTTGCCGTGACCGATCTCGCGGCGACCGGGACCGGCTATTCTGCCGACCTCGCCGACGCTGAAGTTCGGGAAGTTGTAATGCAGATAGAAACGCTTGACCTCGATGCCGGTTTCGCTGGTGAGGTCGTCCGCCTCCTGAGCGTCCTTCTCGTTGCCCAAGGTAGCGATGACCAGCGCCTGCGTCTCGCCGCGCGAGAAGAGCGCGCTGCCGTGCACGACGGGCAGCACCGCGACCTCCGCCGAAAGCGGGCGGATGTCGGTCACGGAACGACCGTCGGGGCGGAAGTGCTTTTCGAGAATGGTCTTGCGCGTCACGTCACGCACGAGGTCGTCGAAGCCCTTGGCGGTCTCGAGCGCGAAGTCGCCGTCGCTCATCTCGGCAAAGTCGGCACGAATCGCGGCGCGGGCATCGCTCAAGAGCGCGTCGAGCGCGTTCAGGCGATCCTCCTTGCCGGGAACGGTACAGGCGCCCTCGATGCGGTCGGCGCAGAATTTTTCGATCGCCGCCTGCAACGCTTCGGGAACGAGGTAGAGCTTGTAATCCTTTTTCGGGCGACCGGCGCGCCGCGCGAGTTCGATCTGCGCCGCGCACTGTTTCTTGACCGCCTCGTTAGCGAGGTACATCGCCTCGCGCATATCGGCTTCGCTCACGAACTCCGCCTCGCCCTCGATCATGATGACCTGATCCGGACGACCGGCGTAGATGAGTTCCAGCTTGCTCTTCGCCATTTCGGCGCGGGTCGGATTCACGATGAATTTGCCGTCGACCTTGCCGACGCGCACCGCGCCGATGGGTCCTTCATACGGCAGGTCGGAGAGCATCAAACTCGCGCTCGCACCAACCATCGCCAGCACGTCCGGCTCGTTCACTCCGTCGGCGCTGAGCAGCAGACACTGCACCTGCACCTCGTCGAAAAAGCCCTTGGGGAAGAGCGGGCGGATCGGACGGTCGATCATGCGGCAGGTCAGGATCTCCTTGGTGGAGGGGCGACCTTCGCGCTTGATGTATCCGCCGGGGAATTTGCCCGCCGCGCTGTACTTTTCGCGGTAGTCGACCTGCAACGGGAAGAAGTCGGTGCCCTCGCGAGGCGCGCCGGAGCACGCCGCCGCCAGCACCACCGTGTCGCCCAGCCGGACGACGCAGCTGCCGTTGGCGAGCTTCGCAACCTTGCCGGTCGAAATTTCCATGTTTCTCGAACCGTCGAATTCGAAGACGATCTTTTCTTCAGCCATGATGATGATTCCTTATTTGGTTATGGCTTGAAAGTCGCCGGAGCGGAAAAAGCGTTTCGCAAAGAGCCGGAAAGTCGCGCCGTCAGGCGAAGACGGCACGGAAGGCGGCGGAGCGGCAGATCACACTGCGACAACCCCGACAGTTTCCGGAAGGTCGCGGCTGAATCGCGGAATCCCGGTATCAACCCCCGGAAAGCGCTTTATTACGCCTCCCGGATGCTGATAGCGACCGAATTCCACGTCGAACTGCCGAAACCCGACTCTTCGAAAAAAGCGTACCGCAACCGGCAACACTTCATAAAACTATGTTATAATATAACGCCTTAAACGCGTTTTTTCAAGCGTTTTCCCAAATTTGCGCCTCGGGGTGCTGATGCCGGAACCATGTCCGCTGGCGGCGCGCAAACTGCCACGTCGCCGTGACGATGCGGTTTTCCAGCTCGGCACGGTCGAATTGTCCCCGCAAAAAGCCATCAATGATCCGGTAGCCGAGCGCCTGATGCGCGGTCGGAGTAGAGAGCAGTCCGCAGTCCAGCGCGCGCTTCGCCTCGTCGATCCAGCCGCTGTCGAGCATGATGCGCGCGCGGCGGGCGATCTTCTCCTTCAACACCTCGACAGGCGGGTCGAGCCGCCACGCCTCGACATCGTAGCGGAGTTTTGGTTTCATGATCCCCTGAAGTTCCAAGAGCGAACGCCCCGTGACGAGACGCACCTCCAGCGCCCGGATAAGGCGGCGGCGGCAGTTCTTGAATTTCTCAAACGCAACGGGGTCGAGTTCGCGCATCCGCGCGTGAAGCGCGGCTTCGCCCTCAGGGGAGTCGTACTCGGCGTCGAGCTGGGTGCGCAATTCGGAGTCGTTCGGGAGGTCGTCCAAACCGTAGAGCAAGGAGCGTAAGTACAGCCCCGTCCCGCCTGCGAGGATCGGCACGCGCCCCCGCGCCGCGATGTCGGCGATGGCGGCGTCGGCGCGGGCGCAGAACGAAAAGACCTCCACTCGCTCGGAGATGTCCATGATGCCGACCAGGTGGTGCGGCACTTCGCGCCGCTCCTCCGCCGTCGGCTGGGCGGTGCCGATCTCCAAGCCCCGGTAGACCTGCATCGAATCGATGGAAACGATCTCGCCCCCGCGCTCCTTCGCCCACTTGAGCGCCAACGCGCTTTTGCCCGAGGCGGTGGGCCCCATGATGACGACGACTTTAATCATAACGCCTCCACGATGAATATCCGGCAAGCGGGAGTTCCTGAAACTTGCCGCAACCTCCGACCGAAGCGCCGTTCGAGAAGTTCCGGCGACTCGTTGCGCCGTAATACCGCCGCCGCACCGACAGGGAGTTGCGCCACCTGCCCGCGCGGTCCGTCGAAGAGGTACTCCGCCTTTTCGCCGCGCACAAGATGGTAAAACATGTTCGCCCACGGATCGGAAAGAAAACTGAAATAGACGTATTTTACCTGAAGTTTTTCCAGCACTTCCGCAACCTTGACCGGCTGATGCTCCGGTCGCAGATGGTAACCGTAGAAGAAATCGTCGCCAAAGTCGCCGCCGACATACGGAGACAGCTTTCCCAGAACGGGATGCCACAAACTCACCGAGAGCACCAAAACACCCACTCCAACCACCACCTTGAGATGCACGGAGCGTGAGGTGGCGCTGCGGTACCACACGGTCCCCCCGAAACGCCGCAGCGCGCGGGCGACGGTCAGCGCCAATATCGGGAAGAGCGGGAAGTAGACCCTCGGGAACGGCGCGACCGCGAAGACGAACGCGGCGGGCAGCGGCAGCAGCCAAAGCGCGGCGCGCCACAACTCACGCCGCCGCCGTTTGAAGCTGCGCGCCCACTCCGCGGGGAGCAGCAACAAGAGCGCGCCGAAGGCGCTCGCGAGCGCGAGTCCGACGGCTGCCAGCGAACTCCAGCGGTCGTGCCACCCCTCCCCCAACCGCGCGACGCGGATGAAATTCGTCACTATCGGCAGATAACCGAGCGCCAACGCCGCCGCCGGGGTCAGGAGCAGAACGTAAAACCGCCGCGTCCGCCAGAACTTTGCACCGCAGAGCGGGAACGCGAACAACGCCGCCCCGGCGAGCGCGGCGAGATCGCTCGGCACGGTCAGCACCGCGCCCAGCGAAGCGAGGAAATACCCGGCGAACGCCCGAACCTTGGAAGAAGCGGCGAAATCCAGCGCGCTCCCGAGCGCCAGAGCCGCAAACAGCGCGCCCAGCATGTAACCACGCACCGCCGTCGCAAAGACGAGAAACGGCGGAGAGATCGCCAGCAGCGCAAACGTGATCCAGAGCGGAACCGCTCCGCAGATGCGGCGGAACCGCCGCCACGTATAGACGAGCAGCGCGACCGCGAAGACCAGCGACGGCAGCCGCAGCCAGAGATCGGGCGGGAACCCCGGCGGCAGCAGCTTCAAAAAATAATGCAGTACGACGGTGTAGAGGATGTGGTTGTTCGGAATGACGTAGGCGCGGTAAATGTCGACCGGCGAATCGAGACAGGCGAAGTTGAGCACGGTCAGCGCCTCGTCGAACCACAGCTGGCGCGACAGATACGGCTTGACCGTGAAGACCAGCGGCGCCAGCGCGACCGCGAAGACCAGCAACGGCAACGCGACCGGCAGCCACGACCAGAACCTGCTTTGCGCTTTGATGCTCATCGCCACCCCGAAAAAAGGAAAACGACCCGTCAGGCGGCGAACGCCCGACCGGTCGTTTTCAAACGGTTTCGACAATATCTCAGAGGGAGATCGCCTGAACCGGGCACTCGCCGACGCAGGCGCCGCACTCGATGCAATCGGACTCCTTGACCTGCGCCTTGCCGTCGACCATCGAGATCGTGCTCACGGGGCAAGTCCCGACGCAAGTTTCGCAACCGACACACTTTTCCTTGTCAACCTTAGCAGCCATTTTTCACTTCTCCTTGAATTTGTGAGCGCCATATACAAAAACACTCATGTACACAGCACATCATAATATACCCCATCCCGCCGAAAAATCAAGCGGACTCACGCAACTGACAAACGACGGTTGCGCTATTCGGCAATCGACTTGCGATTCTCTAACCGCCGGTTGAAGTCGCTTATGAATTCCCCCAAGGGTTTCAAGGATGTCAAATCAGGGACCCCCGCCGGAGTCGATTCTATGAACCTTATCTGTTTACCGGTCGGTCTGAGCATCAACTCGATCATGTTTTTTACGATATTGTCGGTAAAAGCTCTCATCTGATCGATCATCTTGAGATGCTTGACGCTTTCCCTCACCAAGGCGACCTGCTTTTCTTCTCCTTTGCGGTCCATCGCCTTGGTCACGATAATTTCATCCACTTCCATATCGTCTTCGGATTCTCCGCGCAGCATGACATGTTCTCTACGCCCGGGCAAGAGCCACTTTTCTTCTTGGGGTTCGCAAGCATGGCTATAGGCAAAAGGACCATATATGATTATCTCGTCATCGGTTTCGCAGAGATTTATCTTTGCCAGATCAACCATCAAATGGACTTTCCCGGAATATTTATATACGCCGCGATAAAAATCTTGTTCCTTGTGATAATTCCCCGTTATGGGATGCTTTTTGGCAGTCGACTCGTTTATGGGCCGTTCACCGGAGAAATCCGTTATGTCAAAGTCGATTTCGGCAGGAACGATTTTAAATGCCGGCTGGATTTTGGTGACATTGGCAAAAATGGTCAATCTATGTTCAAGTTCGAGGTTGTTCATCCTTTCGGCGTTCAGCTCCTGCGCCAACCGAGCGTTTTTGGCTTTTTCATCACTCAATTCCGATTCGACGGCGATCCTTGCCTGCTCGGATTTAGCCAGTTCTTCCGATTCGGAACGAAAATCCCCCTTCGAAAATTGGCGCACTGATCCGAAGATCATGAATGTGCCGATGAAAGTTCCGACCAGTGTTATAACCACCGACGGCCAAGAAAGCAGACTCAGGCTGAGTGCCGCACCGACGGAACAAGTCATTATAACGATGCCCCCAAGCATTGCCAATACTGCTTTGGTCTTGTTGTAAAAATTATTTGCTTCCTTGATCATTTTACCACCACTTTTTGAATCTCATTCATGTATCATGCGGATGAAGCTTTTGCAAACATCCGAATGAAAATCAGGCGCGAGCCAGTTCCTTGAGCAAGGCGGCGGCGTGGCGGAGCGACGACTCGCCGCCGCCGAGCATCCGCGCGAGCTCCGGTTTCACGTCGGCAAGACGACGGACGGAAGAGAGAGTCCGCCCCTTTTCGGTGCGCTTCTCCGCCAGAAAGTGCGCATCGGCGCGCGCGGCGACCTGCACGAGGTGCGAAATGCACAATATCTGCCGGTGGTTCCCCAATGCGTGCAGCTCCTCCCCTACCCGGTTCGCGGTCTCGCCGCCGATGTTCATGTCGATCTCGTCAAATACGACCGTCGGCACCGCGTCGGCGTCGGCGAGCACGGTCTTCATCGCAAGCATCACGCGCGAAAGCTCGCCGCTGCTTGCGATCTTGCGCAAGGGGCGCATGTCTTCTCCCACGTTCGCTGAGAACCAGAGCTCCAGCTTGTCAATGCCGGAGGCTCCCGGGACCGTCTCCTCGAAGCGCGCCTCCATGCGGCAGTTTTTGAAGCCGATCAATTCGAGTTTGGCGCGGCAGCCGGCGAGGAACTTTTCGGCGCACTTCCTGCGCCCGGCGGAAAGCTTCTTCGCCGCAGCCAGCAAATCCGCATCGAGCGCCTTACGCTTCGCCGCGAAGTCGCGCCGCGCCTGCGCCGCATCGTCCACGGCGCGCAGACGGCGTTTAGCCTCTTCCAGAGCGTCCAGAACCTGTTCGAGCGACGGACCGTAGCGACGCTTCAAGGTGTAAAGTTCCTCCAGCCGCGCCTCGATCGCCGCCAGCGCCTCGGGGTCGAGGTCGACCTTGTCCGCAAGAGCCGCGACGTCGCGCGACAGTTCCATCACCGCGTCCTGGATCTCCCTGCCCTTACGCAGAAGTTCTTCGGTCAGGGTGGCGTCGATGCGTTCCAACTCGCTCAAGCGGTGATAAACCGTTCCCAAACGGTCTGCAACGGAGTCCTCGCCCTCGCTCAAAAGCTGCGAAAGCTCGGACGCGCAGGCAAGCACCTGCTGGGAGTTGGAAGCGAGCCGGTGTTTTCCGGCAAGCTCCTCGTCCTCACCGGGAGCGGGGTTGCAGAGTTCTATTTCTTCGACCATCAAATGCAGCCGGTCGGCGGCGTCATCGTCGGGCAAGTTGGCTTCGAAGGCGGCGCGCTCCTTTTCGAGTTCGGCGATGGCGGAGCACAGCTCGGCGCACTTGCCCCGCTGCCCCTCCAAGTGCCCGAAGCGGTCCAAAAGTTCCAGCTGGCGCGCGGGAACGAGCAGCGACAGCTGATCGTTGACGCCGTGGAAGTCGACCAATTCCGCGCCGACCGCGGCGAGCAGTTTGGCTCCGACCGGCGTGTCGGCGATGAAGTTCCGCGTGGCGGAGGCGGTCATCACCCGGCGCAGCCCCAATTCTCCCGCGTCGGGGTCGAAAGGCACTCCCGCCTCGTCCAACAGCTGACCTATCCGCGCCGCCGTCCCGGCGGAGAGGGAAAAGATGCCGCTCACGGTACAGCGGTTCGAACCGGAACGCAGCGCCCCCCGGTCGGTGCGCCCGCCGATCAGAAACTCCAGCGCGCCCATCAAAATCGACTTGCCCGCGCCGGACTCCCCCGTGACTACGTTGAAGCCCGGGGAAAACTCCAGTTCTTCCCGTTCGATGAGGGCGAAGTTGTCGATTTTGAGGTAACTTAACATTCGCTTGCTTTGAGCATCTCCAGTGCGAGCAGCAGAGCCTTGGCGACCGCGCGCTGACGGATCGCCTCGCGCCCGCCGCGGAAGCGGAATTCCCGCACCTCGCATTTGCCGTTCAAATATGCGGCGACGTAGACCAGCCCGACCGGCTTTTCCGGCGTGCCGCCGGCGGGTCCGGCGATGCCGGTCGTGGCGACGGAGCAGTCGGTGCGGAGTTTCGCCGCCACGCCGCGCGCCATCGCCTCCGCCGTTTCCGGGCTCACGGCGCCGAATTGTTCCAACGTCGCGGCGGGCACGCCCAGAAGTTCGTGCTTCACCATGTTGTCGTAGGCGACGACGCCGCCCATGAAGGCGGCGGAGGCGCCGGGCACGTCCACGAGCGTCGCAGCGATCAGCCCGCCCGTGCAGGACTCCGCCGCGCCGATGGTCAGTTTACGCCGCGTGAGTTCCTTGACAAGGTACGGAGCGAGAGAAAACTCCCCCTCCGGCAGCGCGGCGTCGCCGAGAGCCACGTGGATGACGGAAAACTTGCGCTCCGCCTCAGTCGGGTCGGCGTCGCAGACGTAGACGCGCGTACCCTCGAAATTCGCGGTGTAGGCGAGTGCCGGATCGGGTCCGCCGAGAGACTGCTCGACGAGGCGCGACGCGAAGGACTCGCCCACCCCGGCGGCGAGAAAGCCGCGCACATGCTCCGTCGCCCCGACGAGCTCCGTCAGCCGTTCGGCGAGGTAGTTTTTCACCATCGGCACGAACTCGGAGGGCGGTCCAGGCAGCAGAAAGACATGGCGCATTTTATGGTCGTAGACACCGGAAAACTCGATGCCGCTCGCGGAACCGTTCGGGTTCGGGATCGCCCGCCCGCCCTCGGGAATCATCGATTGTTTGTACTGATTCTTGGGGCAACGCCCCTGATGCAGTCGCGCCCAGAATTCGTCGACCTTTTTTGTGAGCTCCGGATCCTGATGGAGTTCCAAGCCGAAGAAACGAGCCGCGCATGGCAGCGTCAGGTCGTCGGCGGTGGGACCGAGCCCACCGATGAAGACCACGCAGTCGGAGCGTTTCAGCGCGTCCGCGAGCGCCCCGTACAGATCCTCGGCGCGGTCGCCGACCGTGAACGCCGCGTCGAGCTTCGCGCCGCGCGCCGTGAGCTCCTTGCCGAGCTCCGCTAAATTGGTGTTGACCGTGCTCCCGCGCAACAGCTCGGTGCCGGTGCAGATGACCGAAATGCCCATGATACCGTTTACCTGACTTTCAGGCGGCGGAAGTTTTTCTTGCCCGCGCGCAGGATCGGCGACGCCGCGACGTCCTCCTTGGAGAGCGCCGCCGTCGGATCCGTGACCTTCACGTCGTCGAGCGAGACCGCGTTGCCCTGTATCAACCGCCGCCCGTCGCTGTTGCTCTTGCAGAAGCCGCAGAGGACCAGCAAGCGCGAGACGAGCAGTTTGCCCTCCGGAGCCGCGGCGAACTCCGCCGCGTCGATTTCCGTTTCGGGCACGTCCGCCTGCGCCGGGGCGACCTTGCCGATGAAGCTCGTGGTCGCGAGTTTCAGCTCGGGATCCGCGAAGCCGAAGCGCGTTCCCGCCGCCGCGAACGCCTCTTTCGCCGCCGCCTCGCCGTGCGCCAGCGCGGTCGCCTCCGCCGCGAGGATCTCCTTCGCGCGGTTGATGTTCTTTTCGACCAGCATGTCGATCTCGTCCAGCGGCAGTGTCGTGAAGTAGCGCATCAGCTTGGCAGTCTGCGAATCGTCGCAGTTCCGCCAGAATTGGTAGTAGTCGAAGATGCTCGTTCTCGTCACGTCGAGCCAGACGTTCTTGCCGCCCGCCGTCTTGCCGAACTTCTTCCCGTTCGCGTCGAGCAGCAGCGGGATCGTCATCGCCTGCACCGTGTCGCCGCACTTGCGCCGCACGAGCTCCGTACCGGCGACCATGTTGCCCCACTGGTCCTGACCGCCCATCTGAAGTTCGCACCCCAAATCCTTGTGGAGCGTCCAGAAGTCGTATGCCTGCAATATCGAGTAGTTGAATTCCAAAAACGACAGCCCGTTTTCGAGGCGCATCTTCACCGACTCCTGCGTGAGCATCCGGTTCACGCTGAAGATGGTGCCGACTTCGCGCAGCATGTCGATGTAGCCGATCTTGCAGAGCCAGTCCGCGTTGTTCACGAAGAACGCCGCGCCGTTTTCGACCTTGATGAAGCGCGCGAGCTGACCTTTAAGCGCCTCGGCGTTGGCGTTGATCTCCTCGATGGTCATCATCGGGCGCGCGGTCGTCTTGCCCGACGGGTCGCCGATGCGCGCCGTCGCCCCGCCCACGAGCACGATTGGAACGTGCCCCGCGCGCTGGAGCAACCGCATCGCCATCACGGGCAGGAGATGCCCGACGTGCAAGCTGTTGCCCGTCGGGTCGAAGCCGACGTAGAAGCGCACGCCCTTTTTCTCGTTCAGCAGCTTGCGCAGTTCCTCCTCGTCGGTTCCCTGAAAGCAGAATCCCCGGCTCTTAAGTTCTTCAAAAACGCCCATTTCGCATCATCCTTTATGTTATATTGACAGATATTTCTAATGTCCTACCGTGTGCGGCGGAAGCGGCAATTTGCGCCACGTCAAGTGCCGCACCAGCTTCCCTTCCGCGAGCCACTTGAGCTCGAAATCGCTTTTCACGTCCGCCAGATCCGCCGCTCCGTCGGGATCGGGCGCGAACAGGCGGCTCTGCGTCATCACCTCTTCGACCGCGCGGCAGTAGTTTTCGTCGTCGCTAGAAAAGTGAAATATACCGTCACTTTTGAGCACCCGGTGCAACGCCGCCGTGAAGTCGCTCGCCAAAAGACGATGACCCCGGTGCCGACCCTTCGGCCACGGATCGGGACACAACAGATGCAGCCTATCCAGCGAAGCGTCGGGCAGCATCCGCCCGATCAGCATCCGCGCTTCGACCCGGAGCACCTCCCAGTTCCCGGAACCGCTCTTCCGCAGGCGCTTGACGACCTTGCGCAACCGCCCCAGCATCACGTCTGCGGCGAGAATGCGCCGCTCCGGATAGCGCGCCGCCAACGCCGCCGTGAACGAGCCGGAGCCGCACCCCATGTCAAGTTCGCAGACTTTGCCGGGGGCGAGCTCCAGCACGCAGTACTCACGCGACAACATCCGGATAGCGGAATCTTCCTCGTGCATCGTGACGCGCCTCCCCCTACACCGCGTCGCGGTTTTTCGCCCAGTCGCGGATCGCGGCGCCAGTCTTCTTGCCGGAATCGCCGAGCAGCGAATCGACGAAGATCCGGAAGTACCCCGTGAGCGCTTCCTTGAAGACGCCCAGATTGGTGATGCGCTCGGCGAAGCGTTCCTCCTCATCCATCTCCTCGCCCTCGGGCAGCCGCAGCGACGAGAACGCGAACTTGTCCGCGTCGAAGGAGCCGCTCCAGATCTGCTCGCCGCGCGTCAGCGTGAGCTTCGCCTTGCGGAGCTTCTTGCCGACCGCGACCGCCGCCTTCGCCTCGGCGCTGCGGAGCGGGCTGTCGCCCTTCTTCAAATCCGCCTCGCCTGCGCCGCGTTCGTCGCCCGCGCCTGCGAAGACGAGCGGAGCTTCGATCATCAGATCGAACTCGCCGTAGTGTTCGAGTTCCAGTTTCCCGACCGTCTCGCCGTAGTACCAGAGGAACATCAGAAAGTCCCGTCCCGTCTGCGGCTCGGTCACGGGATTGTCGCCGAGGCGCAGCGGCGGCAGCGCCGTTTCGTTGGTGTGGAATTCGCGGTCGAGGATCGTCCCCAGCGTGAACGGCAGCGGCTCGATCTTAGTCGCGTTGTAGAAGTTGTCGATGAAGATGTCCAGCTGCGTCTGGCTGGTCGCCCCGACGTACAACAGCTTTTCGTTCGGCTCGATCACCATCGGGATGCCGGAGAGCGTCGGCGGCATCTTGGAGATGTATTTCTCCACCACCTCCTCCTTGAGCTGGCGGCGCACCTTGCCCGAGATGAAATCCTGATTGTTCGCCTTCATGTAGGCATACTCCTCGCGCTTGCAGAGCGCGTTCAAGAGAGCGGTCGGAATCTTGCGCACCGTCTGCCGCAGTACGAGATGGTAACAGCCGCCGCGCTGGGCGGAAGCTTCGTCGATCGCGCTGTCGAGCATGTGGCGCCCCGTAACCCAGCCCCACTGCGGCTCGTCGGTTGCGGCGTCGAGCGGACACGCCTTGTGCGCGGCAAAGAGCGTCGGCAGATCCTTCGGCAGATCCTTCGGCAGCTCGAAGATGGAAAACGTGATGGAACCCTTGTCAAAACCCATGATATCTGATCCTTTATGTTGTCATTGTCAAACTATGCTTTTTTCACCCGACGCGGTAACGCGTGGGGTCGGGAACCCCGGCGGCGGCGAACCCGGCGCGGCGCAGCTGGCAGCTGGCGCAGTGCCCGCAAGCCGCCCCCGTCTCGTCCGGATCGTAACAGCTTACCGTGAGGGAATAATCCACCCCGGCGGAAACACCGAGCTCGATGATCTCCTTTTTGCCGAGTTGCTGCAACGGCGTATGGACGCGCCAGTGCCATTTTTCGTCCGCCGCACGCGTCCCCATGTCCACCGCGGACTGAAACGCCGAAATGAATTCCGGGCGGCAGTCGGGATAGCCAGAGTAGTCCACACTGTTCACGCCGATGAAGATGTCGTGCGCGCCCAGCACTTCGCCCCACGCCGCCGCGAGCGACAGGAACACGAGATTCCGCGCCGGAACGTAGGTGATCGGGATGACGTCGCACCCCTCCGCCGCTTCGTCCACCGGGACGTCAAGCGAGCGGTCAGTCAGCGCCGAGCCGCCCCACTGGTCCAAATTGAGACGGAAGATCCGGTGCTCGACGGCACCGAGTGCGACGGCGACCCGATGCGCCGCTTCAAGTTCGCAGCGGTGCCGCTGACCGTAATCGAAACTCAATGCGTACGCCGCGAATCCCCGGCGCCTCGCCAGCGCGAGACAGGTGGCGGAATCCAATCCGCCGCTCAACAGTATTACCGCCTTCTTTTCCATCGTAAAATCGCCTTCAAACCCCGCGCCGGTCGCCCCAGATGATCTTGTGCAGCTGCAGCTGCAGACGCAACGGGAGACCGCTTTCGAGCACCCATTTCGCGAGCTCCGGGAGCTCCACCGCACCCCAGACCGGGGAGACGAGCAGCTCGCAGCCCGCATCGGCGAGGCGGTGCTCCGCGATCACCTCCGCCGCGTATCCGAAATCTTCGCGCGAACCGACGACGAACTTGACTTCGTCGCCCGGTCCGAGCAACTGGTAATTCGCGACACAATTGCGCGCCGACATACCCGACGACGGCAGCTTGCAGTCGACGATACGGTGTACCCCTTCGGGGACGGCATCGAGCGGAACGGTGCCGTTCGTCTCCAGCAGCACCTCGAACCCCGCGTCGAGCAGCAGCCGGCAGAACTCCGGAGTCTCGCGCTGCTCCATCGGCTCGCCTCCCGTCACTTCGACGAGCTTCAGACCCGACTTGCGCGCCAGCGCCAAAAGATCAGGAAGCGCGTACTCCTTACCCGGCTCCTTGGCGTACTCCGTATCGCAGTAGGAGCAACTGCACGAGCACCCCGCCAGCCGGATGAAGAAACACGGCTTTCCGGCGTGCGTCGACTCGCCCTGAATGCTCGAAAATGTTTCGCAGACCGAGAGCATCGACCGCCTATTCAGAATAAGTCACGGCGGAGTTCTCGGACTCGCCGATGCGCACCCAGGTCACCTTGACGCCGTCACCGTCCAGTTTGGCGCACATCCGGCGGAAGATGGTCTGCGCGAGAATTTCGCTCGTCGGGTTCACCGCCTGAAACTCGGGCAGCTCCGACAGATTGTGGTGGTCGTACTCGGCGAGTATCTCGTCCAACGCCGACTTGAGCAATTTGAAATCCAGCGCGATGCCGATGGCGTTGAGTTTTTCCGCCGCCACGTTAACCACCACCGAATAATTGTGACCGTGCAGGTTGCGGCAGTCGCCGTCGTACCCCTTCAACTGATGCGCCGCCGAAAAGGTGCGCCGTATTTCCACATCGAACATAGCCAGTACTCCCTTATTTATCCATACAAACAGTAAATATAGCACAAGGGAGGAGTTAAATCAACGGTCCGGCATCAGAGTTTCAGATCGTCGAGCGCGGACCAGACACCGGAACCGCCGCCGCTTGGTCTGGTACAGGAACAGCGCTTTTTATTGAGATCGGCGCCGCATACCGGGCACAGCCCCCGGCAGTCGTCTTTGCAAAGCAGATTCATCGGCAACGCCAAGGTGATCTCGGTGCGCACATCCTCGGAAATATCGCAGGTCTCGGCGTGGGGCGGGGTCTCCACGAAAAACCGGAAATCATCCGCGCGGACTTCGCGCGATACCTCGGCGAGGCAGCGACCGCACTCGCCGGAGATATTCACCCTCGCCGAACCGGTCACGAGCGCACCGCCAGAAACCTTTGATATATCCAGTTCGTAATCCACCCGCGACGTGATCCTGAACGGCTCGTCGCCGGCGAGCACGATGAATTCCGGCGGCTCGGAACCTTCGAGACGGATATCCTCCTTTTCCAGCCGGGAGACGGAAAAAATTATCATTCCATCCCCTCCCCGCCCGGAAACGCGGTGGTTTTTTCCCGCGGCAGCGCTTCAAGGAAGCTGTTCAGCGCATCCACCGTATCCTCGAACTTACGCCGCTCCTCGGGAGGCTGCGCCGCAAAGAACGCCTCCACCCGGCGCATGTAGTCGTTTTCATTGGCGCGGAAAAACGCTTTCCACTCGCTCCGCAGCGAAATTTCCACCGCGCGCCGGTCGACCTTGCTGTGGCACCGTTCAAGTATTCCGCGGCGCACCAGTGTTTCAACCATCTCTGAAGCGGTCGCAGGCGTGACCTCCAACTCGGACGCGAGGGTCTTCAACGGCACGCCGCCGCCGACATCGCGGGTCAGCGAATAAAGGCTGTTCAGCAACAGCAGCTGATTAAGCGAAAAACGCGCCAGTCTGGCGCCGCCATCCCGGAGCGCGCCGCCGCGAATATTGCGCGGCAGTATGAAAAGTTTTTCCCACAGCGGCATTTTTCCGCTCACTTCGTCACCCTCCATTGTGGTTACTTAATAATTTGTACTTCCTAAATAATGTACATCCGTTTTTTTACCGATGCAAGTTACGTAAATGACAAATCGCACTTGCAAATACGCGCATGAGGGGTATATTTCCGCAACGGCAACGATCCGTCAACCGACAGCACTACACAACAGGGGAACTTTTTTCATGCAAAGTCTGATCGTCAAAGGACAACGGGATATCCGCGGCGAAGTCACCGTCAGCGGCAACAAAAACGCGGCGCTGCCCATGATCGCGGCGCTGATGCTGACCGACGAGGAGGTGGTTCTTCGCAACGTGCCGGAGATCCTCGACGTGCGCACCATGCTCGACATCGCGGGCGAACTCGGTGCGGAGTTCTCCTTCGAAGGCAACGTTCTGAAATTCCGCTGCACGAAGATCAAAACGACGACCATCCCCAAAACGCTGTGCTCCCGCAACCGCACCAGCATACTCTTCGCCGCGCCACTCCTCGCGCGCTGCGGCAAGGCGGAACTCTATCCCCCGGGTGGCGATGTGATCGGTCGCCGCCGCCTGGACGGGCACTTCTACGGTCTGCGGAGCCTCGGCGCCAAGATGTCCGGCGAACAGACCTACCGCTTCGAAGCCCCGCGCGGACTCACGGGACGCGAACTCTTCCTCGACGAAGCCAGCGTCACCGCCACCGAACAGATCATCGTCGCCGCCGCGACCGCGAAGGGCGTCACCACCTTGTACAACGCCGCCTGCGAACCGCACGTCAAGGACCTCGCCGAAATGCTCAACGCCATGGGCGCCAAAATCTCCGGTGCCGGCAGCAACACGCTCGTCATCGAGGGCGTGGAAAAACTCCACGGCTGCGAGTATACCGTCGTCGGCGACCACATCGAGGCAGGGAGTTTCCTCGCCCTCGCTGCCGCCACGGGAGGCGAAGTCACCGTCCGCGGCACCACCGTTCGCCACTACTGGATGCTCCGCCGTGTCTTCGAACGCCTTGGCATCAAAATGAGGCTGTACTCGGATCACATCTTCCTCCCCGGCGGTCAGAACCCCAAAATCGAAAGCGACTTCGGCGGTCATATCCCCCAGATTTCCGACGGCACCTGGCCCCAGTACCCATCCGATATGATGAGCTGTACCATCGTTGCCGCCACCCAGTGCGTCGGCACCGTCATGTTCTTCGAAAAAATGTTCGAGAGCCGCATCTACTTCGCCGACCGCCTCATCAGCATGGGCGCCAACGCCATCGTCTGCGACCCCCACCGCGTCGTCATCACCGGCAAAGCCAAACTCCACGCCGTCGAAATGTCCAGCCCCGACATCCGCGCCGGTATGGCCATGGTCATCGCCGCCTGCTGCGCCTCCGGCGAAAGTACCATCAATCAGGCCGAAATGATATATCGCGGCTACGAAAAACTCCCCGAAAAACTCGCCAAACTCGGTGCCGACATCACACCTATAACAAGGTAGGGGAAGTTTTTATGCGGGGGCTGCTCGCCCCCGCACCCCTCGGCAAGGTTTTCACCTTGCACCCCGAGAAAAATGCTGACGCATTTTTCCGCAATTTTATTGATACGCTCTATTCCCTTAATGGGTAGATAAGAGAATAATTTCAGCAATATTCTTAACCAACCTTCACAGCGCCCATAAGTATAGAACGTGAATACATTAAGCCAGATGTCTCCCGTTTGAAAGCCAAGACAGGCTTGAACGGTCTGTCAACCGGTGATATATTAGTCGAGTATAGTTAATAAATTATGGGAGTTGCCATGATCGCCGTTCAGGTTTTCTGCTTGTTGTCGCTGCTGCTCTTGGTCGGCAAGCTATTGCGCGTCGGCATACCGCTGCTGCAAAAACTTTATCTGCCGAGTTCGGTGATCGGCGGCGTCGCCGGTCTGGTCGTGATCCAACTCTTTCCGGGATTGGTCGACCGGGAGCTCATCGGAATTGCGGGGCGGATCCCGGGATTTCTGATCAATGTGATCTTCGCGACGCTCTTTCTCGGCATGGCAACGCCGAAAGTCGGCGAAATGCTGAAACTCGCGTTTCCGCAGCTCTGCTTCGGGCAGATCCTCGCGTGGGGACAGTATGTACTCGGGCTGGGAATCACCGGTTTCGTGCTCGCGCCGCTGTTCGGGGTACCTCCCGCCTTCGGCAATCTATTGGAGATCGGCTTTCAGGGCGGACACGGTACGGTCGGCGGCATGACCTCGGTCTTCGAGAGCTTCGACTGGCGCGCCGGCATCGCGCTCGGCTACACGGTCGCCACCGCCGGAATGATCATCGCCGTGATCGTCGGGATGGCGCTGATCAACTGGGCGACCCGCAAAGGGGACATCGTCTGTGCCGAGCGACGGAGCAACTCCGACGAGTTCCATCAGCGCGGCATCTACCGCCCCGGCGAGCAGCCCGCAGCCGGGCGGCAGACCGTGCTCTGCGACTCGATCGACTCGCTCGGCTGGCACTGTGCGCTGGCGGGACTGGCGATCGGGATCGGCTATCTGGGGCTGCGCGGATTGCAGATTGGAGAATCGTACTGTCTCCCCGACGCCAAGGTGAAGATCTTCTCCGGCTTCCCGCTCTTTCCGCTCTGCATGGTGGCGGGGCTGCTGATCCAGCTTTTCGCCCGCAAGGCGCGGGTCGACGCGCTGATCGATCGCGGGCAGATGCAGCGGATCGCGGGCGCTTCGCTCGATTTTCTGGTGGTGGCGGCGGTCGCGACGATCCGGATCGAGGTGGTGTTGCGAAACTGGCTGCCACTGACGATCCTGATCCTTTCCGGCACGCTGCTGTCGGTTCTGATGGTGATCTTCGTCGCGCCGAAGCTCTTTCGCACCGGATGGTTCGAGCGGGCGATCTCGGACTTCGGGCAGTCGCTCGGCGTCACCGCGACGGGATTATTGCTGCTGCGCACGGTCGACCCCGAGAACCGCAGCGGCGCCGCCGAGTCTTTCGGCTGCAAACAGCTGCTTCACGAACCATTCATGGGCGGCGGCATCTGCACCGCGCTCGCTCTGACGCTGGTTTTCACGATCGGCTGGTTCAAAGTCTTCATCGGTTCGCTGGTGCTGCTGCTCGTCTGGAGTCTCTTCGCGGCGCTGCTGATCGTCGGCAACCGCCGCGCCCGGAGGATGTGAAAAAAGATGATCCCGATAGCGCATTACGAAAATCTGCCGTTCGACAGCGGAGACGCCCCCTATGAAAAACTCCTGACGGAGTATGCCGCCGCCGGAGCCAGGCACATGGTCGCCGGTACAATGTTCATGAGACGCGCGCGTGCCGATGCAAGCTTCGCCTCGCGCATGGTCAGGTTCATAGCGACGCTCGGCATGAGTTATCGCGGAGCGCACTCCTTCTGGGGTCCGACGTGGGATCTGAATCTGCTCGACCCCGCGGCGTTCAAAGTCATGATCGAAAACCAGAAAAGCGTGATCGCCGTCGCCGGCTCGATCGGCGCCGACGTGCTGGTGATCCACCCCGGCGACAGTCAGTTCAAGACCGGCGATCCCGACCCGCGAGCTTTGCGCGAGCAAACGATCCGCGCGCTGGAAATTCTGCTCCCGTACGCCGAAACGTGCGGTGTCCGCATCTCGCTCGAAAACATCATCGCCCCCTCGGATACTGCGGCGGAAAACCTCGCGATCCTGAAACACTTCGACTCGCCGCGCCTCGTCTTCTGCTACGACGTCGGGCACGCCAACGTGATGGAGGATTTTCCGGGCAAGGATCCGCTGCTGGTAAATCCCTACATCCGCACCCGGCTGTGGCACGACCGTCTGGTCTTCGACCCCGAATCGACGCTGGAACGGCTCGCCAAGTACGTGGTCACGGCGCACATCCACGACAACGGCGGTTTTTCCGACGAGCACAAGATGCCGGGAACGGGCACCGTCGACTGGAAGCGCGTCGTGCCGCGCCTGCTGGCCTGCCCGAACATCGAATTCGTGCAGAACGAGGCGGACTGGCGCCGCGACGGCGTGTCGGTTCCCGAAGTCGTCGCCGGGTTTACACGCCTTTTGGGTTGAGCGCCCCGTTACGGCGACGCGAGTTTTTCGGCGCTGCCGCCGTCCATGACGGCTTGAAATTTGCGGTACTCTTCCCGGGTGCCGCAAAAAAAGATCCGCGCATCCGGATTGCGCTTGACCGGGTATTCGAACTCCTTGACGTCCTGCCACGTTTCACCCGAAAAGAGATCGACGACGAGCTCGGTCTTTTCTGGCAGCCAGACCTTGCGCCTGCCGCCGCCGCGGGTGAAGACTCCGAGGAGCGGGGGCGCGACGAAGGTATCCGCAAGACCGTGGTGACCGCTGCCGTAGACGTGGATGAGATTGCGCGCGGCGAAGAATGAAGTCCGCATGTTTTTCGCTTCGAGTCTAAGAGGTAATATCTTTTGGAAACCGCGCGCCTTGAGTTTTTCCTGTTCGGTCGCTGAAGGCAGCTCCTCCGCGAAGACAAGAATCGGCGTTTTCTTCGGATCGAGCCGCGCGAGATCGGTTTTGTAATAGAAGCCGGACGCGACCGACCAGAGCGAAATACAGCGCCATTTGTTCCGCCGCTCCCGCAAGTCCGATGGGTTTCGATTGGTGAGACGCGGGATCACCGCTTCGTCGAAAATCACCCCGACCTCGGGAGCGCTTCGCGGCGGAAACGCGAAAAATGCCGCGTCGATCGCCAGCAACCGCTTGACCGTCTTTACGAACTCCGGGTCGCTGTACCAATCTTTGGCGAAGTCGTAGAAGTACATGGCGCTTTTCCGCGACAGATTGATCATGTAGTCGCGCTTCAGCAGAGCGACCGATTCCATCTGGTCTTCGTGCGCACCGTAAGGTTTTTCGGCGGGACCGCTGCGGCTGGTGCGCAGATCCTCTTCGCTCTCCCACAGTTTGCCGTGCAGCGGATAGGAACCCGTGATGCCGTTGACATCGTTGACGAAGCGCCGCAACGGGTAGATGTACGGTCCGCCGCAGATGTCGATGTCGGGCGAGTTCAGAATATGGCGGACGCCGTAGTGTCCGGAATCCTGAAAGTGGTACGGGGTGCTGCCGTAGTGCCCGAAGTAATAGCCGTAGTACGCGGCAGTAAGCAACCGGTTTCCACTCGCTCGCTTGACTTGGGATGCGAAGCCGATGATCGTTTGCGCCGTGAGTTCCTGAAAGAACTCGTAGTAATCGGCGCACCGCCTGCCTGTACCGCCTTCGTCTCGATAGACGGGACCGCCCGCGAGCCGCGCCTCGCGGGTCGGCAGCAGTTCCGGCGAGTCGAAGTCGATACCGGGTCTTTCCCACGCTTTTTGCAGATTTTCCGCCGTCTCGTAGCGGCGCTTCAGCCACTTGGAAAACGCGCGGCGCATCGGCTCGGACATGTCGACGAACGCTTTTTCGTGGTAGCCGTAGTGATTCCACTCGCCGGAGTTGCCGCCGCGCACCCGGCAGTAGCCGATCCGGTCGGCGAAGGGGCTCCGACGCAGATCGGCGATACAGCGGTACATTATCTCACCCATGCGTTTCTTCCACACTTCGGAACCGAGCGACGGCTGGCGCACATGCTCCGGCGAGTTGCGCAGCGTATCCACGCCGTTGTCGAGGACGATCAGCTCTTCCGGGTGCTTGCGGCACCAGTCGGGCGACATATAGGTGCTGATGTAAAGCTTGAAGCGCACCCGCGGATCGCAGGCGATCAGCTTCGCCGCGATGGCGTCGAATTTGGCGAGAAACGCCGCCGCGTCGAAGTTGCCGTCCGCATCGATTTCGAAGAAGGGATTGAGCAGCACGATCGCGTCGTGGATGCCGATGTTTTCGAAGTTGCGGGCGTCGTCGAACGCGGTGACGTCACCGTGCTGCCCCTCGTAACCTACGATAGTCCCCTCCGCCTCGCCGTCGTAGCTGATGCGGATGCGGTCGCCGTGCTTCACGAGCGCGCCGCGCAAAAAATCGCCCTTTGCCGCCGGGTCGGTGACGACCAGAAAAAGTTTTGCGTCTTTCCCGGCGAGGCGCAACTCCAACCGCCGCGCGTTATACTTGCCGCCTGCGATGGTGTAGGCTTCTTTCAATGCATCGGCGGGGACGGTCACGCGGTCGGGAGAAGCGGCAGCAGCCTGACATTTCACGGTCTGCTTCCCGGCGGTGATCGTCAAATCCAGCTTTTCGCCTTCAGCAAGGCCGCCGCGGGGAATGCTCCACTCGAAATCCCCGCCGAGCGCGAAGGTCCCGCTGCGGATCGGCGTTTCCAGCGACTTGGGCAATACCCCCGCCGCCGTGCCGGTCGCCTCGAACTTGCGGACGCGCATCGTACTGCGGTGCGGGCGCAGATACACCGCGCCGTTTTCCCGGGATTGTTGCGGGACCGGGATGTCTTCCGCCAGCAGCTTGCCGTCGATGAAGCAGCGCTGTCTGCCGTTCCGGCTCTCTACCCGCACCTTGAAGAAGCGTCCCGGAACCAAAGTTATTCCGCTGAATCCGAGGTCTTTCGCCATGAGCACGGATTCCACGAACGGCTGCCGGTTCCGACCGCCGTCGAATCCCCAGTTCACCCCCTGTACCGATAAACTCGCCGCGGTGCCGGCGAGTTTGTCCAGAGCCAATTCAGCCTCGACCGTCAAGTCGGCGGGATAGAGAAAACGACTGTACAGCATATCGCCGCCGCGGCGACCGACTAGTTCGCCGCCGTGAACGTTCCAGACGGAGAAATCGGCGAATGCCTCGTCGGTCGGGACTCCACTCGAAACAATCGCCTCCGCCCGAACCGCAATCGCCGTCATGATGATCGTATAAACAAGCAGAAGTTTTTTATTCATCAGCGCAACATGCCAATTTAAATTTCAGATATCCCCCACTATTGTTTTTGGCGGAATTCCCGATAGTGCCTTATTATAGCATCTTTAGCCGGCTTTTCAAGTCGGAAGGATAATGCCACCGTCTTCGCGCTTCGCCATATCCGCGCTGTGCCGATGTAAATTGATGACCGATCGGGAACCGACAGTTTTTTCAAGCAGCGCATTCTCCGGAGCACCCTCAGACGTGAAGGTTTTTTTACGACGTTTTCGGATTATTTGCTTGCATACTCGCGCCGTTGAATTATTTTATATATTTAGTAATACAACCATTCTGAGGAGCTTGGAAAAAATGATCAGAACCACGATCGTCGGAGCGGCAGGGCGCATGGGGCGCCGCCTGGTCGACAATGTGATGGGAAACGGCAATTTCACTCTCGCCGGAGCCATCGAATACGCGGATTCGCCGTTGCTCGGCGCGGACGCGGGTGAAGTCGCGGGATGCGGCAAGGCGGGCGTGCCGATCACCGCCGACCTCGCGGCGGCGCTGAAAAACTCCGATGTGATGATCTGCTTCACCAACGCGGGCGCATTCGAATGCGCCGAACTCGCTTTCCAAGCCGGGGTCGCCTCGGTTATCGGAACGACCACCCTCACCCCGGAGGAGCGCGGGAAACTTCGCGACTTCGCCGCCGCCGGAGCCAAACTCGTGGTCGCCGGCAACATGAGCGTCGGCGTGAATCTGCTCTACAAGCTCGTCGCCGAAGCGACGCGCACGCTGGGCGAAGCCTACGACGTCGAAATCGTCGAAATGCACCACAACCAGAAGAAGGACGCGCCCTCCGGCACCGCCGCGCGACTGGCGGAGGTCGTCTGCGAAACGCGCCACTGGGATCCCGCCGAGGTTCTGAAATACGGACGCAGCGGTGTGATCGGCGAGCGTCCGCGCCGGGAGATCGGCATGCACTCGCTGCGCGGTGGCGACGTGGTGGGCGACCATACGGTCGTATTTTCGGTCAACGGCGAACGGGTCGAGCTGACGCACAAGGCGTCCAGCCGCGACACCTTCGCCCGCGGAGCACTGCGGGCTGCGGAATTTCTCTGCCACGCCGTCCCCGGATATTACGACATGCAGGACGTGTTGGGATTGAAATAAGTTTCCGGTAAAAACACACGTAGGAGTTGCCTCGATGAGCCGCAGAGATGAGTTGCAAAAACTGATCCTGCACCGACTGCTGTTCCACGGACGCACCACCCGCCCGGAGCTGGTCGCCCTGACCGGCTGCCGTGCCGCCACCGTCTTCGAAGTCATCGACGTGCTCAAGTCCGTCGGCATCGTGATCGAACCGGAGCGGCGCGGCAAAAAGACCGGGCGCCGCGCGCCCGAACTGGAATGCAACCGCGACTACGCCTGTTTTCTCGGGTTGGAACTGCGCACCAGCGGCATCTTCGGCGTCGTTACCGACAGCCGCGGCGACACGGTCGAAGAATACACCGAACAACTTCCCGCCCACCGCCTGACTATGGTCGACATCCGCGCCGGAATACTGCGCGGCGTATCGTCACTGCTCAAAAACATCGGCGACAAGCGCCAGCTTTTACGCGGTGTGGGGTTTGCCGATCCGGGACTGGTCGACTTGGAACGCGGGGTATCTCTCCGCGCCGTAAACATCCCGGGGTGGAAAAATCACGCCACCGCCGAGTGGCTCGCAAAAAATTGCAACGTCCCCGCCGGAATCTGGCCCGAGCAGATGATACGGACCCGCATGGAATACATCACCCGGTTGCCCGACGCCCCGGAAAGTCTGTTCCACCTCGGCACCGACGGCGGCATCGGCGGGGGCTTCATCAAGGCGGGACGACTCTTCGTAGGCTCGACTTGTCAGAGCATGGAGATCGGTCATATCGTGATAACCCCCGGTGGGGCGGTCTGTTCGTGCGGCAACCGCGGCTGCCTGGAGGCGGTCGCAGGCAAACAGGGAATCCTCAATCTGGTGCGCAAGGCGCTTCGCAGCGGCGTCGCCACCGAACTGTCGGAGGTGAAATTCAGCATCCGCCGATTCGTCGAATGTTCGCATCGCGACAAAGCGGCGCGCATTATCGCCGACGAAGTATCGGAGCACATCGGCAGTGCTCTGGCGACCGTGGTCACGCTGCTCAATCCCGAAACCATCGTTTTGAGCGGCGAGCTTACCGGTCTGGGCGACATCATGCTCGACGCGGTGCATCGGGTGCTCGAACGCAACTGCTTTGCGGACGCGATCCGCAGGCTGAAACTGGAAATATCGACGTTGGAACCTTGCGACACCGCCCGCGGGGCGGCGATCATGATGCGCGACCGCATCTTCGGCATCGGGGAGTGCGCCTGATCCAAATATCTGATAAACGAGACATATATGGAAGATTCGCCGAAACGAAAAATCGAAATACAGGACCGGGACGGTCGGATGACGCCATTCAATGTCGTGGAGTTGCAGACCCGGCTGATCGGGGCGTTCCTCGCCTCCGGTCGGCGTGATATCAGCTATTTGGCGGAGGAGATTGCGCTCGCGGTCGAATATACCCTGTCCCAGCTGCCGCGTCCGGAGCCGATCTTCGCCCGCGGCGAAATCGAAGCGGCGGTGCTGCGCTTTCTGGAGGAGGCAAGTCTGCCCGAGGTCGCCCGCGTCTTCCGCAAGGGCGGCGCGGTGGAGACCACCACCCGGATCGCCGCCGACGCCAATACGCTGCGCGAGCTCTTGCGCCGCTATTTCTGCGGCTCGGATGACGACCGCTTCAACCGTCTGTTGGAAATCGTGATGGACGCGGCTAAAAAACTGGAGATCGCCGATGCTTCGCCCCACTTGTGGCTGGAACTGGCACGCCATTACGACGCGATGCTGGAACCGGAAACCGACGACTCCGCCGCCCCCCCTCCCCCGCTCGTCACCCTGACCCGCGACGAACTGCGCGAACTGCTTCCGGAGACGGCGAAAACATGGGCGGACGCCGGGATCCTGCGCATCAACGGCGTGACCAGTCTATTCCCCTGCATTCACTTTTTCTTTATGATCGGCGAATTCGCGTCGTTGCACCACCTCTCCTGCCCCGTCACCGAGCTGGAGATCGAACCGCTGCTCTATCAGGTGGGAACCGTCTTCGAAGAGATACGGCAACGTATCGAAAAACGGTTGGAGACCACTTCGGCACTTCCGTGTCTGCTGGACATACCGGACATGTTCGATTTCATCGCCGACTGCGCCGGCGGAGAACGCCTCGGTTCGGAAAAACTCGCCGTGGAACTGGCGGGCGTGATAAAATCAGGATTGTCGTGTGATCTGTATAAACTTTCACTGGGATAGGATATAACATCATGCAAGACGAAATCAGAAAACTCCTCGCGGCACTAGGCGAGGACCCGAACCGGGAAGGATTGCTCAAGACCCCGGAGCGGGTGGAAAAGAGTCTCAAGTTTCTCACCCGCGGCTATCGCCAGACGCTGGAGGAGGTGGTCAACGGAGCGCTTTTCGAGGCGGAGTCCGACGATATGGTGATCGTGCGCGACATTGAATTCTTCAGTATGTGCGAACATCACATGCTGCCGTTTTTCGGCAAGTGCCACGTCGGCTACATCCCCAAGAAAAAGATCATCGGCGTCAGCAAAATCGCGCGGATCGTCGAAATGTTTTCGCGGCGGCTCCAGATACAGGAACGGCTGACCAAGGAGATTTCGCACGCGATCAACGACATCCTCGATGCCGAGGGAGTCGGGGTCGTCATGGAAGCCCAGCACCTCTGCATGAAAATGCGCGGCGTCGAAAAGCAGAACTCCATCATGACCACGAGTTCGATGCTCGGCAGTTTCCGCCGCGAACTTGCCACCCGCAACGAATTCACCCGGCTCATCCGATGAAGGCGCTGGTCCAGCGGGTAAGCTACGCCCGTGTCGGCGTCGGCGGCGAGACCGTGGGGGAGATCGGTCGCGGTCTGCTCATACTGCTCGGCATCGGGACCGCGGATACGGAGCGCGAAGCGGCGTTCGTCGCCGACAAATGCGCCAATCTGCGGATCTTTGAAGACGAGGCGGGCAAGATGAATCTTTCGCTGCTCGACATCGGCGGCGAAGCGCTGGTGATTTCGCAATTCACCTTGTACGGCGACGCCTCGCACGGTCGGCGACCGTCGTTCTCCGACGCCGCCCCTCCTGAGCAGGCGGAACCCTTGTACCGGAAGTTCGTGGAACTGCTGAAAACTACCGGGATCACCGTCGCCACCGGGCGCTTCCGCGCGGAAATGGCGGTCGAACTCTGCAACGACGGTCCGGTGACGATCATGGTGGAAAGCCGATGAGCGAGGAACTTCTGGACATCTACGACGCCTCGGGCAGACGCATCGGTGCCGCACCGCGGAGCGAGTGTCACGGCAACCCCAAACTGCTGCACCACACGGCGCATGTTTTCGTCTTTCACCCGGTCACGGGGGCGATCCTGCTGCAGAAGCGCTCGATGAATAAACGCATTCAGCCCGGCAAGTGGGACACCTCGGTCGGCGGACACCTTGCCATGGGCGAAGACTACGAAATTGGCGCGCGCCGGGAACTTGCGGAGGAATTGGGCGTTACCGGTCAAATCGAGTTGAAATACCTTTTCGACTCCAGCATCCGCAACGAAATCGAATCCGAGGACGCTCAGGTATTCGGACTGTGGCAAGCCGACGGTTTCAAGTTTCAGGATAGCGAGATCGACGCCATCCGCTTCTGGAGCGCCGAGGAACTGTTCGCCCCGGAAAACCGCAAAGAATTCACCCCGAACCTCTGCGCCGAACTCGAAGAACTCAAAAAGCGCGGTCTGATCTGAAAAAAATTTCCCCCGCCGACTGAGGGAATGAATTTTCCGGACTGCTCATTTGCTGCGGTTGTTTATATAGGCGCGTCTGTAAAACCGCATCAGCAGCTTTGCCAAACCCTCGCCCCATATTTCGCAGAATATCCGCAAGTCTTCCTGATAACGGCGGTTGTCGGCGATCGCGGAAGCCGTCTCCATATCATCGGCGATGCGGTGCGCCATCAAGACCTTGGGCACCATCACAAACCGGGTGTTGCCGACCGACAGCGCCAACCATTTTGCCCAATCCAAATTCACACTGTATGACGGATCGAACTCCACCGGGCGCAGCAGTTCCAGATTGTAGGTCACCGATGGGCAACAGATGGCGTTCCCAAAGATCAACGCGGTACGCTTAAAAAAACGGTTTTTGTGACTGTTTTTAAGATAAAACGCCCACAAAAGACATCGTTTCACCCACAAATATCCGCGATTGGAATGAATTCTGCCATCGTTCAACAAATCACCGTAATCCGTAAACACGATCCCGGTATCGCGAAAACGCTCCGCCGCCCTGACCACCTGTGAGGCATAATCCGGCAGATATATATCGTCCTGATGCATGATCGCACCGTATTTGGTCTCCACGCATCCCAACGCGAAACGCCAGTCTTCGGCGATGCCGCCGCCGCGGCGCGGATTGACGCGATAGTCCGCACCGTATTTTGCGGCAAGTTCGGCAATATACGGCGACGGGGTCGACGTCGCCACAATTACCTCGACCGGAATGTCCTGCCGTACCGCCGAATCCAGCGCCGCCTCCAAATACGGACTGTCGTGGTAAGCACAGACGGCAAATGTGAACAGTTTTTTCATGAATTGGCTGCCGTTTTTTCTCCGTCGTCCAGATGTGTCCGGATAAAAGCCGAAATGTTTTTTCGCGTCTCGTCAAACGGCGGCACGTCGTCAAAAATATTTCGATAATGCCGGATATAATCCTCGAGATACGCCATGATGCCTTCCTCGATTTCGACCTTGTCCAATATGCGCTCGTTATCCCCCGGGAGCGCTTCGGCGATCCGGTACTCCAAGTAACCCGGATCGGCGATGGACGAGATTCCCAAACTTTCGGGCAAAATCGAAATATTGAGAGAAATGTATCTCGCGGTCACCATGGAGATCATGTGATATATCCACAGCACCAGACGCTGCCGAAGCGTCAACCGCTTTTTGAACGGCAACCCGGCAATGGTGTTGCGACGCAGTTCGAGCTCATCGATTATCGACATGAAGCCGCTGCCGGGCATATATATCAACGATCCGTCTCCGATCAGTTTTGCCCGCTCCTCCTGCAGACATACAAGCATACGGCGGGTCTTCCCGGCACCGGGACGGGCAAAGAGCACCGTGACCCGGTCTTCTTCACGATATACGGTTCCCAAAAGGTAAAAGCCGCCATGCCGCACCGCCTGCCGCCACAGCAGCGGCAGCAATACGATCCTGAAAAACAGAAACTGCCGGAATATCGGCGCCTGAAAAAATATCTCGCTGATCTCACGGTTCGCATCGCGGCGCACCGAGACCCGATAGGGAACGCCTTTATAAAAACGCCAGCGGCAGTCGCGCAATTCCCCGGAAACGCCCGATGTCACAATGCGCACCGAACCGGCGATCGGTGTCGGAACCTCGGCGCGGTACAGTTTTTTCAACAGATCGGGCAGACGGGGATCCCGATCGAAATGAAATCCGAGGCGTCCGGCGATGGCAAAAGCTTTCATTTATTCACCGTCTTTGCTCTCGCCGATAACCCGAACCACCGCCACACCGTGTCCTTCAACCGGCGTTTCAACGATACCGGAAGCGCCTCACGCACAACAGAACGATTGAATGCGACCGTCAAATCGCGCGGTTCGCTGAACTCGAGGTTCATCCGCGTCATCCACTCCCGAAGCAGACGCGAAAGAAAATCCGGCGTCGGTTCGCCCTCATCCGGCTTTTGTCCCAGTGTCTCCGCCATATTCAGCAGCCGCCGCGAATAGTCATCGGAAAGGTTGTACTTGTGAACCAGCGCATGATACGCCAGTGAGTAAAAATACGCTTCCGGAGCAGGCACCGGAATTCCGCGATGCACCGCTGTGCAGCGCAACAGCATTTCCGCCATGGCAGGCGGATAATATCCGTCAGTCGGTGTGCGCAAATCAATATTGACATAGGAATCGCCGACCCGGGCCCGCCATACCGCCCGGAACGGCAGCCAGGATGCCCGTCGCAAGCCTGCCAAACGGATAAACTCCTGCGGATGGTCGGAAAGGATGTCAATATCACTGTGTGCGCCGAGCCGGCAATCGTCCGGCAAATTCTCGAAGTTACGCAACACCATCCAAGTACCGTCCAATGCCGTCAGCACGGAAAAAAACTCTTCCAGCGAACGCCAAGGGCGAGTTCCAGGACACGGCGTCTCGCGCCGGCGGATCACGCCGTCCCACGGCGAGGCATCAAGCAATTTCGAACCATCCGGCGCTCCGCCGGTCAAAACCGCATAATTGAAGGCAAATTCAAAGGACGAATTGGTGGCGTGGATCAGGTGTCCGTTCGGCAGCTGCTTACGAAACAGCATCTTGGTGTCGAACATCTTGGTGTTGACCGTCTGCTCCCCGGAATTGGTGTTTCTCCTCGCGTAACACGGGGACTCGTCCCGCACGACGATCATCCGCACCGGAACGCCTCCGCAGCGCAGATATTTCCAAAAGATTATCCACGCGGGATTGGTGTAAAAACGACACATCCCGCGCACTCCGCGGTGACCGCTCCATACAATATCTTCGACCTGGAGAATGGTGAATTTTTCGCCTATTTTCTGCAACACGTCATCGGAAAATTCGATCCCGTGTTTCCAAAGACAGAAAAGATGCAGTTCGGTCTTACTCATCATCGAATGCCTTTTTCCCGGACTTTTCCCGTGTTGAACCAAAATACCGCCAGCGTCATCAGCGCGAAGGAGGCGTAGGAAAACAATGTCGCCAGCGCCGCACCATCCACGTCCAGCTTTCTGATGAACAGAAAACACAATACGAGATTGATCAGCACGGTAAGCGAGGAAATCCACAACAGCACTTTGATCTTGCGCATGGCGATCAAAATTTGGGTCACAAACGCGCCCAGCGAGTAAAGCAGAAAACCCAGCATCAACAGCAGCAGCGGTTTGACGGCGACCTTGGCATACGAACTCTTGAACAGCACGGTGATCAACCATTCCCCCCTGAAATTGATCAAAAAAACGATCACCGGCAACATCAGAATACAGGCGGCAGTAACTCCGACAGTGTATTTCCGCAGTTTCCCGAATTCCCGCTTTCCCGCCATTTCAACCGCGAGCGGCAAAAACACGTTGGCAAAAACCAGAAACGAGAGCAGGAACTGGGTGATCGGAGTCGCGATGTTGTATATAGCGGTGCTGCGCGGCCCCTTCAATACGGTCAACATGACCGATGCCATATTGAAAAGCAAGGTCTGCATGAACGTGATGGTGGCGACCGCCCCCATAAGCGTCAGCACCCGGCGCTTGAGTTCGCGATCGAAGACCGCCGCGGGAGCTCCCTGTTCGTTTTTCAGCACCCACCAGATATGGAAAGGTTCTATCACGATGGTCGCCAGCAGATATCCGAATGCCGCGCCGTTGCCGGCATAGCGGTCGGTAAGCCACCATACCAGAATCAGCAGCAGCAGCGCCTTGATGATCTGAAACAGGCTCTTCACCTTGTACTGCTTGCGACCGAACGTATAGGAGATGAACGTCCCGTTCAAAGTCTGAAATGCCACATACAACGCGAGCAGCGCCATCATCAGCGTCCCGCCGCCGAAAAAACGATGCGATATGACACCGGAAAGAGCCAGCAGCACCAGAGAGCAAAAAAAACCGGCGGCGCCCTTCCACTTCCACATGGTGAAAAAAATAGTTTTTCGCTTGGTCGGATTTTCGCTTATCAGAACCGTCCCCGCGTCGGTTATGCCGAGATCCAGAAAAACCAGCACGATCGATACCAATGCGAACGCACCGTAAAAATAGCCGTATTCGACCTCGGACAACCGGACCGCCATCGTCCGCCGGGTGAGATAATTGACCCCGCCCAGAATCAGGTTTCCCAGTATCGAGAAAAAACTTCCGGATATGAATATTTTAAGATGATCCGGAACTTTCATTTTTTCCGATCCAGCTCTTCGCGCAGCAGGGCGACTTCCTGAGTGAGCCGGTTGATCTTCCGGCTGTGCGATGAAATCACTACGGTAAGCTGAAAAACCAGCAGCAGCAATCCCATCACCATACAGGCAAGTAATGCGAACGCCGGGGTTTTTATCCCCAACATGTGCGCAAACACCGAAAGCAGACGCATGGAAAGCGAAAGCGTCACCATGACGAGACAAATGAATATCCACAATATCGCGTAAGCTTCACGCAATCCGCCGCGATAAACCGTGTAAAGAACGACGGCCAGAAAACCCAGATTGCCGCACAACGAAAAGATTTGCACCAGTTCAAACATCATCCCCTACGCCTCACTATTCGCGGTCTGACCGCTTCCATTATCATGGCAAAACTGACCTTCAGCATATAGTATACAGCGCTCAAAGGGCGTATCGACGAACGCCCGCCCTGACGCTCCAGCATATCGCATGGAACCTCGGTCACCTTAAAGTGGTTGCGCAAAAAAAGCACGCATTCTTCCGGTTCCGGGTAATCGAACGATGGATAATACCGGGAGGCGAACCGCAGCGCCGCCTTCCCGTAAGCACGAAAGCCGCTGGTGGCGTCTGTAATTGCCTGCCCGGTGAGGATGAAGCAGAGACAACGAAAAAGCCGGATCCCCGCCCTCCGCATGAAGGAAGAACGAAAACCGTGAGTATCACCGACAAAACGCGACCCGATCACCAGCTCCGCGCCGTGATCGTCGATCGCCTTCAACATACCATGAACAGCTTCCGCCGGATGTTGACCGTCGCTGTCGAATTTCACCGCATAATCCGCTCCATGACGCGCCGCGTAAATCAATCCGGTCTGCACGGCGACGCCGATCCCGGAGTTGAACGGCAGGTTGATGACCGTCGTATCGGCATCGTCAAATTCGAGCAGCCGTTCCAAGGTGCGATCCGCGGAACCGTCGTTCACAACCACGAGCTGCGCCGACGGGACGTGCCGCCGAAGATTTTTCAATGTGTCGATTATGCATGCCTCTTCATTGAAGCATGGGATTATGATGAAAATCTTGCCGTTCATATCACTTTTGCCCTGCCGTGCCGCGGGGTCTGAACAAATAGACCCGATAGGTCTTTTCCATGGGAAAATCTTTTATTAACTCGAGCTCTTTCTTTGCCGCCGCTTCTTCGTAATTTCTCTCCCGCACCAGGATCATATCGGAGATATCCAAACAATCACTCCATTTGCGTGGCGTCCCGTAGCCGCAGACATTGTATGCCCCGCTCCAATACACTATCTCCGGGAAACCGCCGTCGTCGGCGATTTTCAAACGGCGCTCCGGAATATTGCTCTCCTTCCAGCGCCGTATGAAATCCGCGACCACTCGCTTTTTTCCGCCGCCGTCGCTGAAGACGAACAACATGCCGTTATCCACGAAAATTGCAAGGAAAATCACACCGCCGGCGACAATGGCGATGTCGATGAAACGACGCCAGCGGGTCAAAAACGGCACCCGGCAGTACGCGTCCCAAACCGCTTTCAACCCGAACATGGTGAAGGGCATAAGCATCGGAACCAAATATATGCTGTAACGATAAGCCGACCCGCCGAAAAAATAAATCGCCTGATGAATCAGATAGATCGTCAGCAACACGGAAAATTCCCATTTCCATCGACGCAGCCACAGCAAGACAAGGATCCCGAGTCCGGAAAACACACAATATACCTCATACCCACCGCGGATTGATTGACCGAAAATATAAAAGAAGTGAATCAACGGAGACTCTTTTTCCGCCGTCTTTTTTATGTTACTGACAGGCTTGATCCCGGTGCTCGGCTCGTGCATCAATTTGCGCTTTACCGTCAAAACCTGTTCGTACATCCGCATATCCGTGACGAAAGCCCCGAACTTGACAAAATTGCCGATGCAAAACGGCGTTATTCCCGCCACAAACACCAGCAGCGCGATCAACACGGCTGCGGCATGGCGCCAAGCGGAACGGGCATCGGTCATTTTATGTCTGACCGCAGCCAAAATCGGCAATCCGAGCAGCAGCACGAGGGATATGATGATCCCCTCCCCCCGCGACACCGCCTCGCCGGCGGCAAAAAGTCCGAACATGACCGCCCGCCGCCACGTCGGCGCGTCGATCAGGCGGAACAGAAACAACAATGCGCCGATGAGAAAAAAGTAACGCCCGGAGTCGATCAATCCGCTGACCGAAAAGCGTATGATCTTGGGAGCGACCACAAACAACAGGCAACCGTAAGCGGCGGAGAGCGGCGGCAAAAAACGCACCAGATAACTTCGCAGCGGAAAAAGCGTCAGAACATAAAACATGCTCGACACAATGATGCACGCCCGATACGAATCGACTCCGAAAAACGACAGTGCCCCGGCAAGCAGTATGTTGAGCATCGGAACGCGACCGATGAATCCGCCCGCCAGATCGCCGTTGCCGATTTCTCTGGCATAATAGGCGTAGACGCGGGCGACATCGCGATAAATGTCGGAAGTAACAAATACGGAAATTATCGAAAGGGTTATTCCCAGAATCAATGCAAAGTTGAATATCTTTTTTTCGTCACGCAAAAAAGCGTCGCAACGATTTTTTATATCTGCAAATATCATAATTTTCATTTATGTAAATATCGCGCCGAGGCGCTTTGACCTCTCGACGAACTACCGTCCCGGGAACAGTGCATACCGTATATCAATCTAAATATAAACAATATACCCCCGTTTGACGCAAATGTAAAGCCGGCAGACGAATTTTTACTTGAATTGCTTCGAGAAAAGACGGTTTTAACGGGCGCGGCAATAAAAACCGCCTGCAATTAGTTTTTCAAACCTGAAACAGGATTCTATCACGGACAGAAACTTTCCAGTTGCGTCCAAAACTCTTCACCCAAATTGTCGAACAGATCGTTGTGACCGGAACCCGGTACCGGAACCAGTTTTTTTCTTCCGGCTGCCCGCTCGAAAACGGTTCGCCCGTTCCGAAATGGGACAATCCGATCCGAAGTGCCGTGAAATATCAGCACCGGGACCGGGGAATTGCCGAGCAATTCGGCATTTCTGAACCGGTCTCCGGGCAAAGAAAACGGCAGCACGACCTGTATCGCCGAAGCGAACGGCGCCGCCAGAATCAGCCCCCGAACAGGATATTTTGTTGCGATATGAGTGCTGGGACCGCTGCCGACCGAAAAACCGATGACGACGATCCGGTCGGGCGGGATATTTTCCGTTTCGACCAGAAAACGATACGCCGCCTCGATATCCCGGCATGCCTGCTTTTCCCCGGCTTTTCCGGAGGAACCGCCGTAACCGGCGTAATCGTAGGCAAGCACGTTGTAATTGCGACGGGCGAATTGTTCCAGCCAGGCTCCGATCGTATCCAAATGTTCGCCGTTGCCGTGGCTGTAGAGGATCGTGAATTTCGGATCCTCGGCTTTTATCCAGAGGGCATCCAATATGGCGGTGCCGGAGTTCAAAGTCAGATTCCCGACTTTTTTCCCGGTGAACGGAGACGGGAACAGAATCCGTTCCATGAACAAATAGCCGCCGCAGATCAAAACGAGCAGGAGCGATATGATGCAGAAAATCACTCTGAAATACCGTTTTTTCCGCAAATCAGCAAATCTCATCCGATTCCCGCGTTCTGCTCAAAAAGCACCTGCCGGATAATGGCTCTTCGCGCCCGGTAACGTCATTTATCCGCAGCGTTCAAGCTGTTCACGACAGTTCTGTTCTGTCCGCGGCAGTAGGGTGAACCCTTTGAGCAGCAGCGGAACACTCCCAACCGCCAGCACCAGAGCGCCGCCGCGATGACGATAAGCAATATCAGCAGCAGCACGGTGCGGACCTTGCGTCCGGTACGTTTCCGTTCCGCCTTGCGGTCGGGCATTTCCAGATCCAGCACCTTGAAATGCGCGTTCTCGGGGTAAATGCCGAAGAAGGTGAAGAAACGCGACACTTTGGCGTTGAGCCGCATCGGCAAGTTGATCGCCCAGCCCGCAGCTTCGAGGAACAGCGTCAGGTTGCGGCGACGCAGCTGAATGATCGCATAAAGCGCCAGCGGAGCGAACAGTATCAGCACCACAATCGCGATCCACATCACGAGACGCAGCGGCGGCATGGCGACCAGAGACGACACGATGGAGGCGATCGTCTTCACCATATAGCTCACGGCGGCGCCCAGAGCCGCCAAGCTCAAACCGCCTGCCAGCAGCAGCATCGTGCCGCTGCCGAGCATGCCGCCGCTTTTCGCCGGAGCCTTTTCCTGCCCGGACATCCGATTGGCGGTATTGTCGATCTCCTTGCCCATCGCCTTTTCGGTAGCCGAGAAATCGGTAAGCTTCTGCGCTTTGCCGCCGATGATCTCGCCCAAACGGCGGAACGGTGCCATAACCGTCTGCCAGAAGGATATGGGACCGGAAACCAGATCGACCACCCGGCCGTTGTATTGAACACCGTCGGAATCGATGAAGAATGCCGGCTTGCCGACGTAAATGCGTTTCAGGTCGCCCGCGGTAATAGCGGTGGCAACGTAACGCTTTTTACCGTCATTGTTCTTGAGTTCCAGATACATGAGGCACAGATGCGATTTGACGGCGATCGCCTTGTGGGCGGCGATGTCGTCTATCCACAGCGTCAGGGCGAAGGTGCGGCCGTCCATCACCAGCCGCCCCGCTTGGATCATCGACGTTTCGCCGGCGGTAAACAGCGCCTTGAAGCAGACGAAGTTGTTGACGAAACGCCACAGATACCGCTTGAAGAGGATAAGTTTTTCCACTGTCTTCAGCTGCGCGATCACGCCGCCGACCCGGCTGTCCCGGGCAAAAAGCTCCCGCAGCACCTCCGGCTGACCGTCGGCGAGGCAAGCGGTCAGCTTCTCCTCGCCGAGGCGGCAGATCCGATCGCCCTGCGCCTTGCCCAGATATTCGGCGTATGGTGCCAGCTTCTCCTGAAGCTCCGCCCACGACTCCGGAGTGAGCTCGTCGACGGCGAAAAGTTCGGCGAAGGTGCGCACTTCGTCGCGATAACCGGGATTTATCTCACCATCGAGCTTGAGCTTGGCGACTTCGCCCGGCACCGCCAGCGGCGCGGACAGCAGCACGTTGCGGACCGCGTCGGCATCATTGAGGTCCAGCGGCGGCAGATTGTCCGGGTCGAGCCGGAAACGCCGCGCGTTGGCGGAATCGAGGCGAATCAGCTCGCAGAAACGGAAAAACTCGTCGACCTTATCCCGGATCGCTTCCAGCGCCGCATAATATGGCTCCGGATCGCCCCCGCGGAAGGTCGGGCGCGGCGTCTCCTTCGCCCACTGCAGAAAGCCCTTGGCGTCGTCGACAAATTTTTCCAGCTGCGCGGAAGTTATGCCCTCCGCATCCCCGGAAACCGCCTCGACCGCGGCAAAAAGCATTTCGGCGCCGCTGCCGTCGACCGCCGACTTGCGCAGAATGCCGTCGCCCTTCAGCGCGCCCGAAGTTACCGCGTCCAGCTTGCCGACCACATCGACCAACCGCACTTTGCCGTCTTTGACGAGCTCCTTGGTGGTGCCGACAAACTCCGCCGCCGCCTTGCCGGCGGCGCTGTCGTTGCGGATAGAAGAGACCTCCAGCTCCGGAGCCGAGTCGGAGAGCGGCTTGAGATCCCGCAACAACCCCTGCACGGTTTTGATGGCGGTCGTCACGTCATCCAGGCGGATCACGCCGTTGGCATCCGCATCGAGATAGCTCAAAAAACGCGGGTCCGCATTGAGCGCCGAAGTCGGCACGCTGAGCGCCGCCCACAGCGCGGGATCGAGCTTCAAAACTTCCGGCAACTCTTCCGGAGTACTGACCCAAAACTGATAACTGCCGCCGAATTTACGGAAAATCATAAAGCCGCTCCTCTCTTTCTAGGGAGTTGTTCGAATACAATACACCTGACTAAAATATAGCACAACAAATGCCGCGACGCAACTTGGCGCGGCGCCTCAGCAGTCGCGCAACATGAACACCTGCATGTCGGCAGCGCCGCGATTCTGCCACAACGCATAAGGAACTGCCGTGATTTCGGTTTCCGCATACTCGGGCGGAGTGAGCGAAAACAACTCGCCCGGAGCGGTGACGTCGTGACGCGCCGTAAAGCGCAGCGCCACCGTTCCCTCCGGCAATCCGGCGGCGGGAAGCTCGCGGAACTCCGGCACCCGCGGCAACCGGACGGAATAAAGCCGGACGCCAGGATTATCCGCACCTTCGACGCAGTAGACGAGCGGTCCGCGCTGGAGCGCCGCCCGCCCGGAATCCGCCGCGACCCGCGGATCGGCGAAGCGCAGTTCGGGCTCGATCGATAATGTGAGCTCCACTTTGTCGCCGGCATTCCAATCGCGCGTCATCCGCCAGTAGCCGCCGGAGACGCGTTCCGTTTCGTCGTTTCCGTTCAATTTGACGCTGAACTTTTGGCACCAGCCGGGAACGCGCAACGCGACCTCACAATGCCCGCCGCGCTTAACGGAAAAGACAATGTCGCCCGAGTAGGGATAATTTCCCGTGAGCTCCGCCGCGAACTCCGGCGTGTCGATCCGCATCGCCGCCGGGATGTCGACCCGGATTTTGCCGGGCTCGACCGCAGCGCAGAATCTGCCCAGCTGAGGCAGGAACCGGCAGTAGCTCGTCGGGCAGCAGGAACAGCTGAACCACTCCTGACGCACTCTGCCCTTGTTCATGAGCTCCCTGGTGGTGGCGTTGACCTCCAGCGGATTGGCGTAGAAAAAATGCTTGCCGTCGAGGGAGATCCCGCTCAAGGCATTGTTGTAAAGCGCCTTTTCCATCACCTCCGCGTATTTGCGGTCGCCTGTGGCGTCCAGAAGACGCTTGGCGAAAAAAACCAGCGCTATCGCCGCACAGCTCTCGGCGTAGGCGGTGTCGCCGGGCAGCGCGTAGTCGTGGGTGAAAGCCTCGCCCATCGCGGAGGAGCCGACGCCGCCCGTGATGTACATCCGCCTTTCGGCGATGTTGTCGAAGATCCGCTTCGCCAGTTCGAAAAGCTCCACATCTCCGGTCTCCGCGGCGACGTCGGCGACGGCGCAGTACAGATAAAGCGCCCGCACCGCGTGTCCGGTGGCGGCGGTCTGCTGCCGCACCGGAATATCGGCCTGAATGTTCTGCAGTTTCGAGACGGAAACACCTTCGTTTTGTACGTAATAATTGGGCTCCGTTCCCCGCTCGTCGATAAAATATTTCGCAAGATCGAGATAGCGTTTCTCCCCGGTCGCACGGTAAAGTTTGACGAGCGCGAGTTCGATCTCCTCGTGGCCGGGATAGCCGCGCAGCTGCCCCGGAGCACGCCCGAAGGTGGCGGCGATCAGATCCGCGTAACGGCACATCGCGTCGAGGAATTTGCGTTTCCCGGTCGCGTCGAAGTGGGCCACGGCGGCCTCGATCAGATGCCCGGCACAGTAAAGCTCGTGGTCGCGGTGAAGGGTTTTCCAGCGATTTTCGGGCTCGACGTTGGTGAAGTGCGTGTTAAGATAACCGTCCGGCTGCTGGGCGCCGACGACGAGATCGACGAGTTCGTCGAGCAATTTTTCCAACTGCGGATCGGGGTGGACCACCAGCGACAATGCCATTCCCTCCATGACCTTGGCGACGTCGGAGTCCCAGTAGACGTGCGGCTTGTCGGAATCGCCGGGGCGCCATTTGAGTTCGAAGGCGCGCAATCTGCCCGTGGAACGACACTTTTCGACGCACTCCGGGATAGTGGCTTCGCGACCGCACTGCTGACGCGGGGCAAGGACGCGGTCGGTCAGCAAAACCGCCTTCATCGCATTTTCGATCATGGTTTCTCGTCCTTCCGAAAACTGGTTCTGTGACCGGCTTACCCGCCCGACCGCCGCATCCGAATCCGGCTTGCCAAGGCGAAAAAAAATCCGGTCTGCAACCGGATTTTTTGAAGACTGGTGGGCGGTACGAGACTTGAACTCATGACCTCTGCCGTGTGAAAGCAGCGCTCTAACCAACTGAGCTAACCGCCCGGATTCGGGCATCGTATTGCCGATGCGATTGGTTTAATATACCCTGCGGAAGTTCCCGTGTCAACCCTGCCGGAAAGGTTTTTTCGGCTATTTCGAGCGGTGACCTCCTCCCCCGAACCGAAACGGTTTGTCAAGTTTTTGCCGACGCGAAATACGCGGTGGGCAATGTTCGGCGCTTGAAAACGATCCCCCAACAGCGTACATAAAAAGCCTGAGGGGAGCGGATGATCCCCCCGAAACAACCAAGGAGGAGAGAAAAAATGAGATCGTTCACCAAATTCGACATCCAGTACGCGCACCGCTTCTACAACTTCAAGGGCGAAGCGCAGTATCTGCACGGTCACACGGGGAAACTCACCATCGAGGTCGAGGACTCCGTCAACATGGGGGTCAACATGGTCTTCCCCTGCAACGAGATCAAGAAGACCGCGTGGAACGTCATCAAGAACTTCGACCATGCGCTGGTGCTGCGCGAAGACGACCCGCTCTTGCCGGTGATCCTTGACGTCTACGAAAAGCAGGGCATCCGCAACGGCGCGCCGACCAACACGATGAAGGGGCCCGCCTTCTGCACCGCGCTGGCGACCGCGCACCCCGAATGCCGGCTGGTCGTCACCAAGGAGACCATGACCACGGAGGGCATGATAAAAATCGTGTACGAGCTCTTGAAGGACAAGCTCAACATCGCCAGGATCACCTTCCGCAGCGGCGACAACGCGGCGACGCAGGAGTACGAGGTCTGCGGCACCATCGAACGCTGCCCCTGCTGCGGCATCGCGCTCAATCCCGACGGCGTCTGTCCCAAGTGCGGATACCGCAAACCCTGAACGCCACTATTGCACAAACGCCCTCGCGCGAGGGCGTTTGTCTTTTATTATGTTCATCACAGCCTGGCCAGAACAAAAATGGCGAACCACTCCAGAAAGTACAAAGCGTAGAGCGACAGCATGGTCAATTTGCACCTGATCGAAGAGGCGCTCAACGCGACCGGCAATGTCAGCGACCCGCCTAGCAGGATCAGAAATTTCCAGTACCACCCGAAACAAAAGAAACCGAAAATGATCACCAAAGGCAGCATCATGGACCAGATCCACGCCGCAAAAACAATTATGGACCGCCTGACAAAAAGTTCACGCGCGTAAGCCGACGTCGCCAGCAGCGGCAAAAAGGTAAAGATCTGAAAAGTTTTCATGACCATCCAAATTCTGCCTGCTTGCCTCCATATTCCCTTAAACGGAACCCCGAACAGGGCCAACGCACAAAGACCCGAAAGACAAATGCTCCAGTATGCGATATATACGATCGCGCTCCACCGCAGGTAGGGATTCGACGTTCCGTCGTTTTTCATGGCGACCTCACAATTTTACATCAAAGATTAATTGTCGCAACCATTAAAAGCCACATTGTGGAATACAGGGCATAAAGCAACAATGTCAGCGGGATGGTGTATCTGCTCTTTGCGGAAAAGGCGCTCAGGGCGACCGGCAATATCTGCAGTGCTCCGAAAATCATGAAAAACGCAACCAAACCGTAGCGTAAGACAAATTTATTATAATAATACAAACTGCCGGCGTGACAGGGGAGTATCATCATGGACAATATCCACGCCGCGAAACCGACTGCGGATCTTCCCTTGAAAAACGCCTGAGCATAAACCAACGTCGCCAAGAGCGGCATACCAAAAAAAACGAATATGGTGGCATTCATGAACACAAAACTGACAAACCACGCCATCAACCACGAGTCGGACAGATAGCAGAGTATCTCCCTCCACTCGAAGCCAAACCACAGGATGAAGACAAACCAGTATGCGATATACACGATCGCGCTCCATCGCATGTAGGGGTTCGACGTTCCGTCTTTTTTCATGGCGCCCTCCGATATGACTTGCGGCTGCGGGACATCGGATAATTTACCTTTCGCTTTTCGGTTTTTCAATCCTCTTTCGATTGTGAAGTCACAAAAAACACGCTTTTTCGACGCGGTACGCGGTCGCGTTCCGGCTTGAAAAACACCCCGGGGCACTATATTTTATATACATGTCAAAATCCGTCAATCGGAAGTGTTTTCCAATATAAATTCGGGGAGCGAAGAAATGAAAAAAGCGCTGATCGTCGTCGCCGTCGTCGCCGCAGTCGCGGGCATCGGGTGGTATCTGTATCACGAGTATCGGGTCAATCAGGAATTGGAGCATCCCAAATTTTACAGCGGCAACGGTCGGCTCGAAGCAACCGAGGTCTACGTTTCCTCCAAGCTCGCCGGGCGCATCGAAAAGGTGATGGTCAAAGAGGGCGACCTCGTGAGGATCGGCGACAAGCTCGTCCAGATGCAGACCGACACGCTCGAAGCCCAGCGCGACGCCACCAAGGCGCAGATAAAGGTCTCCGAGGGCGAACTTGAGATGGCGAAGGCCACCGTCAAGCAGAAGGAGGCAGCCCTCCACGGCGCCGAGCTGGAATACGAACGCCAGAAGCAGATGATCGCCAACAACGCGACTTCGCAGCAGCACTTCGACAACGCCGAGACCGCCTACAAGAGCGCGATTGCCAACCTCGAATACGCCAAAGCCAACATCATCACCGCCGAGGGTCAGGTGGAAAAGCAGAAAGCCGAGCTGAAGCGGATCGAAGCCGACATCGACGACAGCCTGCTCGTCGCCACCCGCGAAGGGCGCATCCAGTATCTGCTCGCCCACGAGGGCGAAGTGCTGGCGGCGGGCGGTCGGGCGATGAACCTCGTCGATCTTACCGACGTCTACCTGACCTTCTTCCTGCCGACCGCCATCGCCGGCAAGGTCAAGATCGGCTCGGAGGTCAAACTGATCTTCGACGCCGCGCCGAACTACCCGATCGACGCCAAAGTCACCTTCATCGACCCCGTGGCGCAGTTCACCCCCAAGAGCGTGGAAACCCAGGTCGAGCGCGAAAAGCTGATGTTCCGCGTCAAGGCGAGCATCGACGCCAAACTGTTGAGCAAGCACCTCGAACTCGTCAAGACCGGCGTTCCCGGCGTGGCATGGGTGAAACTCGATCCCAACGCGAATTGGACTGAAGCTCCGGTCAAGGTGCTCCGGGAGCCCGTCGCACCGCCGCAACAGACTACCGAGAACAAGGTGCGGAAATGACCGTCGCGGCATCCCCGACCGACAGCGGAGCCGTCCCGCCGGTCGTGGAGTTTCAGCATCTGTCGCTGCGCTACCGCAAGACCGTGGCGCTCGACGATGTGTCGCTGGCGATCCCGGCTCGTAAGCTGGTCGGGCTGATCGGTCCCGACGGGGTCGGCAAATCCACCTTGCTGTCGCTCGTTACGGGCGCCCACGCCATGCAGAAGGGCACACTCGACGTGCTCGGCGGAGACATGCGCGACCGCGACCACCGCGAGCGGATCTGTCCCAAAGTCGCCTACATGCCGCAGGGACTCGGCAAGAACCTCTATTTCACTTTGACGGTCGAGGAAAACCTGCAGTTCTTCGCCCGGCTCTTCGGTCACGACGCCGCCGAGCGGCGACGCCGGATCGACCGGCTGACCAAAAGCACCGGGCTGTATCCGTTTCTCAACCGTCCGGCAGGGAAACTTTCGGGCGGCATGAAGCAGAAACTCGGTCTCTGCTGCTCGCTCATCCACGACCCCGATCTGTTGGTGCTCGACGAACCCACGACCGGCGTCGACCCGCTGGCGCGGCGGCAGTTCTGGGACCTCATCGACCAGATCAAGGCGGGACAACCCGACTTGAGCGTGATCGTCGCCACCGCCTATATGGACGAGGCACAGCGCTTCGACTGGCTGATCGCCATGAACGACGGCAAGATCCTCGACACCGGCTCGCCGAAGGAGCTGCTCGAAAAGACCGGCTGCGACAACTTGGACAGCGCTTTCATCCAACTGCTGCCCGAGAGCAAACGCGCCGGGCACAAGGAGCTGGTCGTGCCGCCCCTATCACCCGACGCCGACAACGACATTTCCATCGAAGCCGAGGGGCTCACCAAAAAGTTCGGCGACTTCACCGCCGTCGACCATGTGAGCTTCCGCATCCGCCGCGGCGAGATTTTCGGCTTCCTCGGCTCCAACGGCTGCGGCAAGACCACCACCATGCGGATGCTGACGGGACTCTTGCCCGCGACGAGCGGCGAAGCCAAACTCTTCGGCAAGCCCATCGACGGCGACAGCATGGAAATGCGGAAAAACCTCGGGTACATGACCCAGCTGTTCTCGCTCTACAACGAACTCACCGTCCGCCAGAACCTCGAACTTTACGCCAAACTTTACGGCATCCCCGCGCACGACGTGAATCCGAGCGTGGAGGAGATGCTGAAACGCTTCGATCTCGTCGGCGTCTCCGATTCTCTGCCGCCGGAGCTGCCGCTCGGCATCAAGCAGCGGCTGTCGCTCGCAGCGGCGGTGATCCACCATCCGAGCATATTGATCCTCGACGAACCGACGAGCGGCGTCGACCCGGTGGCGCGCGACAGCTTCTGGGAACTCATCATCGAACTCTCGCGCCGCGACAAAGTCACGGTCTTCATCACCACCCACTTTATGAACGAAGCCGAACGGTGCGACCGCATCTCGCTAATGCACGCGGGCAAATCGCTCGCCTGCGACAGCCCGCGCGGACTGGTCGAAAAACGGCACGCGGAGTCTCTGGAGGAAGCGTTCATCGGTCTTTTGGAAGAGGCGGGCGACGGCGCGGAAGCCGCTGCCAGCCGGGCGGAACTCATCGTAAATGACGCTTCCGCCGCCGCAGAAACGCCGCCGCCGCAGAGCAAGTGGTTCGACTTCCAGCGCTTCTACACGAGTTTCTGGCGGGAGATGCTGGAACTCCGCCGCGACAAGATACGCACCACGCTCGCGCTCTTCGGCGCGATAATCCTGCTGGTCGCCATAGGCTACGGTCTCAACATGGACGTCGAAAACATCGACTACGCGGTGCTGGACAACGACCAGAGTGTGCTGAGTTCCGACTATCTGCTGGGCATCTCCGGTTCGCGCTACTTCCGCGAACACAAGCCGATCTCGAACTACGACGAGATCGACCGGCGGCTCAAGAACGGAGAACTTTCGATGGTGGTCGAGATACCGCCCGGGTTCTCGCGCGACGTACAGCGGGGGATGAATCCGCAGGTGGCGTACTGGATAGACGCCAGCGAACCCACGAACGCCGAGACCACCAACGGCTATGTGCAGGGGCTGCATTTGCTGTGGCAGCGGAAATATGCATCCGCCGACCCGAACGGGACCAAGGAGATCGATCTTTCGATCCAGAACCGCTACCGCTACAATCCGGACGTGAAGAGCCTGCCCGCGATGGTCCCGGCGGTGATCCCGATACTGCTGATGATGCTCCCGGCGATCCTCGCCGCGCTGTCGGTCGTCCGCGAAAAGGAATTGGGTTCGATCATCAACCTCTACGTCACGCCGCTGCGCCGTTCGGAGTTCCTGCTCGGGAAGCAGCTGCCGTACGTGCTGTTTTCGTTCGTCAGTTCGATCCTGCTGATCCTTATGGCGGTGTTTCTCTTCGACGTGCCGCTCAAGGGCAGTCTGCCGCTGCTTTTGGTGTCGTTCTTCGTCTACTGCATACTGTCGACCGGGATGGGAATGCTCTGCTCGTCGGTGACGCGAAGCCAGATCGCGGTGATCTTCCTCGCGATGATCGGCACGATCCTGCCGGCGGTGCAGCTGTGCGGACTCATCAACCCCGTATCCAACAACCTCGACGCGAGCGGCATCATCGGGCACATCTACCCCACGACCTACATGCTGCTCATCAGCCGGGGCGTGTTCAACAAGGGGCTGTATTTCTCCGAACTGTACGGAGCGCTGCTGGTCATGGTCGCGGAGATAGTGGTCATCTGCGGTATCGGCATTCTGCTGCAGAAAAAACAGGAATCCTGACGCGGGACGATACATCATGAAACAAAAAATACGCAATATCATCCAACTCGGGATCAAGGAACTGCGCGGTCTGTGGCGCGATCCGCTGCTGATGGCGCTGATCGTCTACTCCTTCACCATGAGCGTCTACGTCAGCGCGAAATCCACCCCCGACGCGATCAGCAACGCCGCGATCGCGATCGTGGACGAAGACGGTTCGCAACTTTCCAAGCGCGTCTCCGACGCTTTTCTGCCGCCGCTCTTCGCCCGCCCGCACTACCTGACGCGCCCGGAGGTTGACGAGGCGATGGACAAGGGGCGCTACACCTTCATCGTGATCTTCCCGCCGAACTTTCAGGAAAAGGTGCTCGCCAACAACAATCCCGAAGTTCAGGTCAATGTGGACGCGACGCGCATGAGCCAGGCGTTCACCGGCAACGGTTACATCCAGCAGATCATCGCCAAGGAGGTCAACAATTTCGTCAATGAGTCCACCGGACGCAAACCCATCGACACGGCGGAGGTCCTGATCCGCAACCGCTTCAACCCCAACTTGATCAAAGCGTGGGAAGGCGCGATGAACGGGCTGGTCAACAACGTCACCATGATCGCGTTGATCCTCACCGGTGCGGCGCTGATCCGCGAACGCGAACGCGGAACGCTCGAGCATCTGCTGGTGATGCCGGTGACGCCCTTCGAGATCATGGTCTCGAAGGTCTGGTCGATGTCGTTGGTGGTGCTGGTCGCCGCCGGGCTGTCGCTGCACGTCGTGGTGCAGGCGGCGCTGAATGTGCCGGTGGCGGGCTCGTTCTGGCTTTTCATGACGGGGGTGGTCTTCAACCTCTTCGCGGTGACTTCGCTGGGGATATTCCTCGCCTGCTTCGCGCGGGACATGCCGCAGTTGGGCATACTGATGATCCTCGTATTGCTGCCGATGCAGATGCTTTCCGGCGGCACGACGTCGCAGGATAACATGCCTGATTTCATCCGCTGGGTGATGCAGCTGTCGCCGACGACGCACTTCGTGAACTTCAGCAAAGCGATACTCTTCCGGGGTGCCGGGTTGGACATCGTGTGGCCGATATTCCTGAAGATGCTCCTCATCGGCGCGCTGTTCTTTTCCGTAGCGCTCAAGCGTTTCCGTCGGACGGTGGCAAGCTGATCCCCATGCCGGAAACATAGGCGCGATGGATCGCCTTGTCGCCGTAGGGATCGGGAGTACCCTCGCGCAGTTCTTCGCCATCGTACCCGGAGCGGATCTCCTGTATCCGGACTGTGGTGTCATCCGGCATCTCGAAGACCAGCCGCCACGTCCGAAACGCCAGCACCCGGCGACCGTCGGCAAGTTCGCTCAACCGCTGGCGGCGGGCGTCCGGTTCGCGAAGCGCCAACTGTGTTTCCGCCGTTTTCAGAAGGTCGGGCGCTCCCAGCTTCGTCAGGAGTTCCAGCTGCCGCCGTGCCGTTTCGGAAAACTCGAGCCGGCGGGGCACGAAAGCGATGCGGTCGCGCCACGGCAGCGCCGCACCGGGATGCGCGTCGGCCTCCGCCAGATAGGGTTTTATGTCGAGTATCGGCGTACCGTTCAACAGATCGTGTCCGGCGATGTGCAATTTCAACCCGTCCACATCGAGCAGCTTCACCGCCGATAAGCCGATCGGATTCGGGCGGTGCGGCGAGCGGGTCGCAAAAACTCCGATGCGGCGGTCGCCGAGCGGCGGCCGGACCTTGGGACGCCAGTTCGAGTTGCGATCGAAGACGTATACGAGCCAGATGTACTCCGCACCGCGCAGATCCGCCGCCGCCGTCTCGTAGTTGTGCCCGGGATAGAGCTCGATCACGCCGGTCTGACCGGCAAGGCTGCCCTGACGCGGCGACTGCTGGCGATAATCCCCTCCCCCGGAGACCAGCACGCCGATCGCCTTGAAACGAAACTCCGGGGCGTCAACGTTCATGCACCACCTCGAGCAGCGGCTGCGCCGCCACTCCGCGCGGCAAGGCGACCGGGCGAAGCCGTCCCCGACGCACCAGTTCCAGAACCAGCTGCCCGACCTGTGCTTCGACCGCCTCGTAACTCTTCCTGCGGTCGATATGTTCCAGCATGGAGCCGAACAAGATATAGTCGAAATCCCGGATGCCCGTCCACAACTCTTCCGGGGTCCGGGGCGGCGGCGTCAGGCGCGTTTCCTGAAAGAGCGGCGTCCCGTGTTCGAAGCGCCGCGGCACATACAAACTGCGCCGTTCCAAAAGCAGCATGACCCGCGCCTTTTCCGACGCGACCGCATCCAGAAGCTTCAGGGTGTTGAAATAGCCGGAGTCGTTGGTCGCCAGCGTCAGGAAACGCACCGGCTCCGTCCGCGCCAGCGGCAGCATCCGCCACGCCGTCCAATAATGCCGAAGCCGGGGGTAACTCCACCATGAAAGCAAGGTTCCCAGTGCCAGCACCACCGTCACAACGATTTGCATGCGGCGAGTCCGCGCCCCGGGGAAGCCGTCCGCCAGCAGCAGCGCCGCCGGAAAGATCAGCGGATAGAGGAACCGCGTCTGCTGAGACGTCAGAGCCCAGAATATATACCCCGCCGCCAACGCGGCAAAGGCGAAGCGCGCCGACTTATCGCCGCGACGCCGCCACACCAAGGACACCGCCGTCAGCACGGTCAACATCAGCACGCCGAAGCCGCAGACCACACCGTCGAAGAACTCCCCGTCGACGCAGACGAAAAACCACCCGAAAAACACGCCCCAAATCCTGCCGATTCCGAAGTCGCCAAGCGCCCGGAAAAACTGCTCGACGGGCACACTGACCGCCCTGCCCCACCAAGCCGCTCCGAACGGGTAAAACGGATTGCCGAAGACCAGCCACGGACGCAGGTAAAACGGCAGCGCCGCAACTGCCGCCGCCGGAATGAACCACCTGATCCTCCGCCGCTTCAACGCGAAGACCGCCAACATCAAAGCCGCACCGACACCGGTCAGCTTGACCGCGACACACGCCCCGGCGAAGATACCGGCGAGAATGGAATTCCGCCGCTCCGTCTCGACGGCGGCGTCTCCGTCGGATTCCAACGCCAGAAATCCGGCAAGAGCGAAGAGCGCGATGAAACTTTCGGCGTAAAAACTCTGCGACAAAGTCAGCGCAAGCGGCGACAGCATCACGCACAGAGTCGACACCAAACCGAACGCCGCGTTACGACTGCGCCGCACCGCTTCGAGATACATTTTCCCGGCGAGGATCAGCGACAACAGCCAGACGAACAGCCGCGGCAGCGCCAAAGTGCCCCATGCACCGACCCACTGGAACAGCAGCTGCGGCAACAGCGGATACGCCGCATACGGATTGTCGATGCACCAGGCGGTCTCCGAAAAACGCTTGTAGAGCACCGTTTGGTAGACTTGTTCATCCCAAGTATAGGGGGGCAAAAATGCCGATGCCACGGTAAACAATCCGGCGACGCCCAGCACAACGGCGAGACGGCGACGGCTTTTTATCTCCCACCACGGCAAATCCCACACTCCGCGCGCCGCGGGGATGAGCAGCACCACCGTCGTCAGCCACCACGGCACGCCGCGCCAGTACCAGGGATAAAACCATGCCAGCACCGCCGTACCCAAAGAAAAACGCATGTATTCATCATGGAACCGCGGCAAGAGCCAGCACCCCGCCCCCCGCGCGGCGAAAAACAGCAGCAACAGCGCGGCGGCGCTGCGCCACCACGGACCCTGCATCTCCAAAACGGCGGTCTCAAATCTCATTTCACGGATTCCGCAACGGGATGTCGTCCAATGCCGGGCGGTAGATCAATTCGTCGATGCGGTCGACGGTCAGCCCCCGCAGCTTCAGCAGATAGTTCAAACGGCTGCGGCGCGAAGAAAGATAGACCGGGTCGTACCCCTGCACCCGCATCACCTCGAGTTCCCAGAAGGCATTCAAAGCGCTCATCGGATAAAATCTGGATTCGCGCTCGAAGTAACGCAGCGCCGTCTCCGGATCGCCCTTGAGCGCGTAAGCCCGCGCCAGATACCCGTTGCTGTGGATATATCCCGGAGCGAGCTTTTCAAAATGCGCTATCGCCGTCGGCAGATCGTTGAAATCGAAGAGCGCCACCATGCCCAGACGATAACGGACATCCGGAGTCTGCCACAACGCCAGACTTTTTTCCAGATTGCGCCGGGCGGATTCCCGGTCGCCGGAGCGGGAATTCAGCATCGACTCCCGCGCCCACCACCCGGAAAGGAAGATGACGGCGGCGAACCCCGCCGCGACCGCCGCCCCGACGATGCCGAGCAACGGGTGGGATTTGCCGTCGCGTCGAACCATACCGCCCGCCAGAGCTCCGCCGACCGCCAGCCACAACGTTCCCGCCAGCGGGGTCTGCAACAGCACGTCGAACTGTCCATGGACGAGCAGCACCAGAAATATCCAGAACCCCCACACCCGGACCGCCGAATATATCCGCAGACCGGCGCACGCGGCGAGGGACAGCGACAGCAGGACGACCAGACCGATACCGCCGTGGACGCACCACGCGGCGAGCAGTTCGTTGTGCGGATGCGGGTGAAAGTTGGTCGCGTAATCGCTGAAATAATATTCCTTGGGCAAATGCTGATTTATGTGCCGTTCGAAGTTGCCGGCGCCGATTCCGAAGAAACTTCTGCCGAGCGCCAACTCCGTCGCCCCCCGCCACAGCCAGAAACGACTGGAGCGAATCGTCGAATCCGCCGGTCCCAGCCAGATCGAAAGAAACATCGCCACCCCGGCACCCGCCCCCAGCACCATGACGATAAGGCGTTGCCGGCGATGGATTTTCCACAACAGCAGCAGCACCGCCCAAGCGGCGATCACGCCGACGATCGTGCCGCGCGGAGCCAACTCCGGATACCGTATCGACATCACCGTCAGAAAAACCGCCGCCACCGCCGTCGCCAGCCAGAAATGGCGCGCGGGGAGTTTTCCCGACAGCAGAAACGGCGCCGGGATCAACACCGTCAACAATGAAAAATTCCAGTTCCAGTTCCCCGGCAGACCGATGCAGAACGGGAAACGCCAAGTGAAATACAACAGCACCGCCAGCGTCAGCGTTCCCCACTTGGGAAGTATCCGCAAGATTTCCCGCGACAGCACCATCCCGGCGAGCGGCACGACGAAAAACCACTCCGCCGGTTCTAGGCGCGTCCCGTAATACAGCGACCTCCCGATCGACAGGAGCAGCAATCCCAGCGTCGACCATACGAGAAGCGCATTCAAACGCGAGCGCACGCATGCACGACGCAGCGCGCCAATTCCCGCCATGCCCAACACGGCAAACGCGAACAGCGCCATCACCGACGGCATGAACATCGCCGCCATGTCCCAAAACTGGACACTGGGACGAAATATGTTCAGCCACTCCAGCGGATAGGCGAAAAGCGGCAGGGTGAGAAGCAGCCACGCGGCAAGCATACGCCAGCGTATCGCGCCGGAGACTTCTTTTGTACTATCGCGGTTCACTGCGACCATGCGTCACGCCCCGATCAATTTTGCAGCATCTCCATCATGAACATGTAGATCAAGTCATCGCCGCGCGGCAGATCCTCGTGCCGGTGATCGTACCAAATCCGGACCTGTTTGTCGGCGGAACCGATCTTGTTGTACGCCGCGAACTGCGTCGACGGCGGGCAGGTCGTATCCATCAACCCGGTGAACATGCGGAACTTGCACCTGATGCGCGGCGCGAGATTCTGGATATCGATATATCCCAAACGAGTGAAGAACTCTTCTTCGCGTTCGTGCAGCGGGTCGCGCCAGCGCAGATAGTTCACGAGCTCCTGATACGCGTCCTTGGCGAGATCCATTTTCCACACCCGCCGGAAGTCGCTCAAAAACGGGTAGACCGCCACACACCGGTTGATTCGGGGTTCGAGCGCCGAGCAGGCGTATGAAAGCCCACCGCCCTGACTGCCGCCCGTGACGCCGATCCTGCCGGGGTCGACGCCGTCCAATCCCATCACGATATGAACGAGCTCCACCGTGTCAAGATAGTTGTAGCGATAAAGCAGCTTCTTGGGATCGGGGTCGTCGAGACCGCGGATGATGTGCCCCCGGACCGTGGTGCCGAGGTTCTGCAGATTGTCCTCGGACTCCCCGTACTGACCGCGGCAGTCGAGCACCGCCACGGTAAACCCCGCGTTGACATAGGCAAGCCGGGTGTACCATTTGCCGGAGGAGCACTGATAGCCGTGGAACTGGACCAGCGCCGGAGCATCTCCGCGACGCACTTTGGGGCGCAGCACCTTGGCATGAATACGGGCGCCGCCGACCCCGGTGAAGTAGAGGTCGAGACACTCCGCGTTGGGGGCGGAAAACTCCCGCGACGGCGTAAGCGATATATCCGGCTTGACCGCGTCCAGCTCCGCCAGCGATTCATCCCAGTAACGGTCGAAATCCTGCGGTTTGGGAGAGCATCCCTGATACTGGTACAGCTTTTCCGGAGGCATGTCGATCAACATATTGTCATATTCCTCATTTTTATGGCTTATAAACAAAATCCGACATAAATACTGCCGGATATAATTTAGCACACCTCCGGAGCTCTGACAACGGCAGGACGGGATTTTTACGCCAAACGCGACCGGAGCATCGGTTCACCCGCGCATCCTGTCGCGCACAAACGCTTCTTTGACTCGCGAGATCGTCCAGTAGTCATTGGTGAGCAGGGTATCGACCCCCATTCCCAATAGTTCGCGCGCCTGATCCGGACGGTCGCTGTAAAAGAAATTGCAGCGGATCCCGAGATCGTGGGCGCGGTCGATCATCGCCTGATTGTAGTACGGCACGAACATCTGCACCTTCTGACACTGCCACTCCAGCGCCGCATCCACAATGAACATCTTTTTCTCGAACGGACCCGAAGCCATGCACCGGGGAACCCACGGCGCAACCTCCAACGCCGCCTCCATCACCGATGCGGAGGTCATGAAGTAGGCGTGCGAGGCGCAGTCGTATTCGATCAGCATATCGGCGATCTTTTTGACGAACGCCCGGGAAAAACGCTCCTTTGATGATGCCGCCTTGATGTGAATGTTCATCACCGCCTGTCGCGGGAAAGCGCGCAGTATATCCTCCAGCTTCACGATCCTCAATCCGGCAAAGTGCGGATCGCCGCCGCCGAAGTCCAATTTTTCCAGCTCGGCGAGGGTCTTTTCGCGCACCTTGCCGTGACCATTGGAGACGCGTTCCAGCGTGTCGTCGTGGATCGACACCGGAACACCGTCGGCGGTCTCCCACAGATCGAACTCGATCTCCTCCGCGCCGAGGGCGATCGCCGCGCCCCAGGCGGGCATGGAGTTTTCCGGCGCGATGGTGTTGAAGCCGCGATGGGCGCAGATTCGCGGATAGGGCATCCGGGCATCGCCCGGCTTCACGCAGCTGCCGCAGGCGCGGTAACTCCACGGCGTGCGCCCTTTTTCGATGAAGTCGCGGTTGAGTATCATGCTGCCGCCGAAACTGTCGCTCCGAAGGTATTTCTTCTTCGGGTCGCCGATCTCGCAGACGAGCTTGCCGTTGCGCTGCCCGGCGTCGGCGAGAATGTTCCCCGCCGAATCCACGACCAGCGAAGTGCCGCCCGTTCCGGCGCCCTCCCCCATGCCGACACTGGCACGGAGCACGAACGCTCCGGTGTGGTACGCGAGCATCCGGTTCATCACCCGGAGATTTTCGCACGGTTCACCGCGCTGAAACGCCGATACGAGAACGATGTCGGGACGACGGTATCCAAGGTGCTCGATGTACTCCTCGAAGTAGGCGTCGTAGCAGATCACGAAGCCGAGACGGAGCCCGTCGATCTCCACGATCTCCGGCGGGCGGAAACTGCGGGTGTAGCTGTCGTCCACCCCGTGCACTGCCGGTTCGTTCAGCACCAGCTGCTGTTTGTAGTAATCGCCGACCGCCTCGCCCTCCGCATTGAAAACCCGTGTGGTGTTTCGCCAACCGTGGGGAGTCGGCGCGCAATAAGACAGGGCGACGATCGCCTTGCACCGGCACGCCGCGTCGCGCGCCGCCTCGACCAAAAGCGCTGTATGCGCCTCGGCGAAACGCAGATTTTCGCCGACGGGGAATTCGGACGGGGTGTTGGAATACTCGGGTGTGAGTATGAGATCCAACGACTCGTCGCAACTGTTCAGCTCCCGTATGAGGAAGTTCACCGCGGATTCCGCATCCGCCGGATCGTGCGCATACGGGACCTGAATGGCACAGAGTTTCATGGCCGAAGTCTTCTCACTTCCGCTCGAACGCTTCCTCGACGAACTCCATGTTGAAGGCTTCGATCGTCGCCTTGTCCGTACCGCCGACGGCGATCTCCGGCACTATCCGGAGCGCCTTGGCGGGGATGTCGATGGTGCACTCGTAGTTTTTGGGTTCGGCGCCGAGTTTGAAACTTTTGCTCATCTTCGCCATGGCGGGCTTGCCCAAATAACCCTTATCGCCGTACGGCCAGAAGACGACCAAGAGCTTGCCTTCGCCGGAGGCGGTGACGTTGACCTTGACCTTCTTCCACGGGCTGCACGCGATCTTGGGATTGCGGTGGAGCCGGAAGAACGCCGCGCCGGTGTGAACCGCGCCCTTGCCTTCCAGCAGCAGTTTCCCATCCTTGACCTCGACATTGCCAAGCGGCTGATGGAATCCCTGCCGTCCCTGATACCAGTTGCATTTTTTGCTGCCCTTCAGGAACTCCTTGAAATCGCCGTTGGGGTTCAGCAACGTGGCTTCGGCAAAGCCGACCCACCCCTGAGTATAGTCCTCGGTGACGTTGTATGTGCCGCTGTCCTCGTGGGTGGTGTTGATGAACTTGATGATATTGATGCCCTCTTGGAACGTGCCGCCCGGCACCTGAATCGCCATCGCCCCCCACTCGTGCTCGGGGAAGGTGTTGGCGCCCTCGAACACGCGCTTGCCGTTGACTTCGACGGCGAAACGCGTCACGCCCGGCTTGTCGTCGTCCAGACCGGTCAGCGACAGCACGGTGGTTTCGGGTATCGCCTTGGCGAGCTTGAAGTTGATGGTGATCTCGCCGCGACCGGAGGAGGCGCGGTGGACGAAATTGGCGACGCGCGGCGGGCATTGATAGTCATATCTCGTGGTGCCGACGCCGCCTTTCATCAGCCGCGGCGGGAAAAGCAGTCCGCCGGGGATATTTTCCGGCTTCATCGCCAACGCCTTGACTGGGTCTTTCAGGAACGCGTCGACCTCGGGAGCAAAGCACCACTCCTTCTTGGAGGGCGCGATGGAGACGCCCGAGAAGAGCGTGAAGAGTTCCTGAGTGCTGTTCATCGGGATCAGCTTCTTGCGGACGGTCGGAACTTCGCGGGCGATGCGCGCCAACTCGGCAACACGCATGGCGTACTTGGCGAGCTCCTCGTCGTCCCGGCAATCGCTGAGACGATAACGGTTGAGGTCCTCGAAGATGTAATACGCCTTTTCGTGGAGCGTGTTCTGACGGGCGTATTCATCGGAGTCGCCGATCTCCGCCAGCCCCTTGTCGAGCAGTTCGTAGATCTTGTCGAACATCTTGCGGTCGATCTTGGTTTTGGTGGACAAGTCGCCGCAGCGCAGCCCGATATGGATCGGACGGGGATTGTCGCGCACGAACGCGATCTCTTCGGGAGTGTGCTTGTAGTTATCGGCGAAATCCTCGAGCATCAGGAAGATCTCGGTCACATACTTTCCGGCCTTGCCGTAGTAGTGGTCGTCGAACTCCTTGAGCAGTCCGACCACGTCGTCTTCGCCGTAATTCCAGCGGGTCCAGACGAACGGGTTGGCAGGGCACCAGCCCATCCAGATCCAGCTGAAGATCTCGTAGCTCATGTACTTGTTGTACTCTTTGAAGCGCCCGACGCTGTGCAGGGGGCGCATATCGCGGTAGGTCATCGGGCCGAGCTTGTCGCGACCGATGAATTTGCTCCACGCCCGGATCTCGTCGAAGCCGGGCTTGTTGATCTCGCATTCGTGGTGCAGCGTGCACCGGAAACCGCGCTTATGGCTGACGGCGTAGGTGCAGAAGAGGTTCGGTTCGGGTTTGTACCCGAGCGGCGGCTCCTGCGCGTCGGCGTAGGCGCCGAAGGCGACGCGCATCCCCGGTGCCTTGGTCTGCAGCTCCTTGGCAAGGCGGTTGTAGAAGCGCATCATCATCTGGCTGTAGTTGCCCTTGATGCCGCGGTTGACCTTGGCGCACTCGTCGCAGAGGCAGCTGTGGCCGCCGTCGCCAATGTAGAAGAGCAGATGCGGACGCCGCGGCTGGCTGAGCGCGTACTTGACCATGTTGTTGGCGGCGATCTCGAAGGCCTCCTTGTTGGCGAAGCAGGGGCTGGTGCGGATGATGTAACTGGCGATGGTACGCTTGCCGTGCTCGTTCACGGCGTAGTATTCGGGATGGTCCTTGTAGTAGATCTCGGACGGCAGCGCCACGTTGAGGACATGATCCATCGTTGCCTTGGGCAGGTGGAAATAGTCGACCGTGTTCTTGGTGTAGAGCATGTTGCGGTCGTTGTTGCCGACGCCGTCGATGCCGTAGACGAAATAGCGGAAGTGGGGAACGATTTTTTTGTCGACCGCCTTCAGCACATACGCGGGATCGGGGGTGATCTTCAAAGCGGGCTGACGGTTGGAGTAATGGGTATAGCCCAATTCGCGCAGATAGTCGAAGATCGCAGGGATGTAGACCGCGTCCTCGGCGCAGGTCGCGACGATACCGTCCTTGTCGACCTTGAGTTGCCAGCCGCCGGGGGCGGTCTCGCCGTTCACGATCGCCAGCGCGCCCTTGGTCGGCTCGACCTTGTCCACGACCTTGATGGGGAGCGCGACGCCGGTGAGTTTATACAGCCAGTGCTGCCACGACGCGATGGCGAAACGCATCATGTGATCGGCGTCCTTGGAGAGCAGGATGCAGTTGAGCTTGCCGCCGTCGGGCAAGTTTATCTCACCGCCGAGCTCGGGATACTCGGGGCAGACGGTGAAATCGGTGATGGAAAACCCGCCGTTCTCCACCGGGCGATAGGTGAAGCCGGAAACTCTGTGGTCGCTGATATAATCGATATCCTGCCAATCGGGAGAGGGCTTGACCACATGCCCGTCGGAGAAGGCGAAGCGACCGCGCTCGACTTTGACCTTAGCGCGGATGTGATAATTGCCGCCCTCGAAGCCGAAGTAGGGACGGACGTTACCGAATTTGACATCGCCGCCCTTCTTGTAGACGGGATGCAGTTTTTCGGGATATTTCAGGGTCATGATGCCGTCTTTTACTTCGAGGTCGAAGAGCCCCTCGCCAGAAAGGTATTTGCCGTGCAGACCGCCCGCGCCGCGACGCGGATTGTCGCTCATCGCCCAACCGAAGGCGGCAGTGGTGCGTCCGTGCATTTCGACGGGTTCGAATTTGCTGTCGGTCAGGAGATTCAGCTCCTTGACCTCCACCGCGAAGAGCGGTGCCGCCAACGCAGTCGCGAAGACCGCGAGTCCAACCAGACGTTTTTTCATAAAAATCCCCTTTTCTTATTGTTTATGGCATTGATGCCGGTTGTTTTTGTTATTTCCGTCAGGCGTCCGACTCCGCGGGTCAGCGCCCCTCCCCTGCGACTACCCGGTAAAAGTGGTTGACCAGCATATCCTCGGGTATGTCCTTGCCGTGACCGCCGGTCAGTTCGTCGACCTGATGGTTGCCGTGGTCGGGCGCCCAGATGACGGCACGGTTGTACTTCTTCCAGTACCGCTCGGTCAAGCCGACGAACTCCTCGAAGCTCTCGACGCAGAACTTCAATGCCTCGAGCGACTCCGGCGAATCGGGACCGTTGTGATGCCCGAAGTGGTCGAACTGCCAGGTGTAGCTGACGATCACGTCGTATTCATCCTCGGCGATGAGGCGCGAGGTGATGCGCCGGGCGATATCGTCGCTGCGGACGGTGTAGTAGTCGATCTTGCGGTTGCGGAAGATGCGCGCCATACTGCTGTCCTTGGCGACGATGGCGACGCTCTTGCCGGCGTTGGGCAGGATATCGAAGATGGTCTCGACCGTGACGAGCTTCTGCTCCCACTTCTTGAAACCGTGGACCTCGGGCGATGAGCCGGAAAAGATCGTGCAGAAGCACCCCGGCGTGACGCTCGGGAAAATCGTACTCGACAGCATCTTCAAATCCGCAAGCTTTTCGACGCGGCTCAACAGCTCCGGATGTTTCTGGTAGTGGATGTCGCCCACCGCGTCCGGGCAGTGGATGAGCAGCCGCTCGGTCCGGTCCGCGGCGCCGAAGAGCTGTTGCGCCCGCTCCACCACGGGAGCGAGCGCCACGCCGCCGTTGTCGGCGGGTTCGGGCAGACCGAAAAGAGCGCACACAGTCGGCGCGAGGTCGCCGGTCGAGTGCTCGACGTGATACTTTTCCTGATACTTGCGAAGTTCCTCGCGACAGATGTCATTCATTCGATATATGCTTTCGTTAATTTTTATCGGCGTACCGCATCGCGGTACACCGAATGCGCTGAAATCAGCGGTGTGATACTTATCAGAAAATCGGAATCGGCGTTTCGTCGACCCAGCAGCCCTTGAACCGAACCGACGACGCCTTATAGACACCACCGCCAATGTTCTTTACGACAGCACACCAGAATTGCCGCAGTTCGTCGCTCGACACGGCTTGACCGCCGCCGGAAACGTTCAGAACGTTGCATCTGCCGTTGTGGACCATGGTCGGGACCCCGTACGCCTTGTTGGTCGACGTATGGTCGTAGGCGAGCCGGGGCGACTGAAATTTGCCGGGACTGCGGTTGCAGGCGAACCACACCCGCTTAGACGGTATGACTTCGTCCGAGGTCAAGACTTCGTTCTGATCGTAACGGTAAGTCGTGAAACTCGGATCGCCGAGGACATATCCCAACCCCTGATAGCCGTTGTTGGCGTAAATCGAACCGTAAGCGGAATAACCGTAGTAAGTCCGGTTACCGTAAGCGGTGCTCTTCAGTGACGGACATTTCCAGAACGAGGGCGGCGGAGCATCCAACGCCTTGAGCTTCGGCAGCGTGGGCAGCAGTTTCGCCTTGCGCATCGCATCCGTCCAATCGAAGCTGAAATTACTGCCGTTGACCGCATTTGGTGACCACCAGAAACCGCGATGGTCATCGACGTAGATTTGGGCGACGTTACCGAGCTGTTTGAGGTTGTTGAGGCAGCGGGTGCCGTGCGCCCGGTCGCGTGCGGACTGCAGCGCCGGCAACAGCATGGCGGCGAGGATCGCGATGATGGCGATCACGACCAGCAGCTCGATCAGTGTGAAACTACGTTTGTGCATTTCCCCGTACCCTTTCTTGGTTTTATGGCATAATCGCCATGTTGTTTCGCTTTGTCACGCCGTGCGGTATAGAACTTTCCCCCTGGTGCAATATCGTACAACCTTTTTTATACGTCTTATATGTCCTATACGTCCTATTCCTACGTCACACCGCTGCCAGATTCTTAAACTTGAGCACGTTTTCTTCCACCGTGAAGCCCCAGCCCGCGTAGTCGCCCGCGGCGATCCGTTCGCCGAGTTCGATGTTGTCGGTCAGGATCGACACGCCGCCGACCTGCACGTCGAAGTCGCCGTAGGTCGTGCTTTCACCGCCCGCGAAGAGGTTCCACGCGGCAGGCGCCGCCGCCTCGTCGAGTTTCAGCGTGACGGTCGCTCCCGCGAACTCCGCCGTCGTGCCCGTCGCAAAGACCGCGCCAGCGGTGCGCTCCGTCGTGTCGAAAGTCCACGCGGTGTTGGAGATTTCCGCTTCGGCAGAGAAGGTCATCGCGGTGTCGCCCGCAAACGCGATCTCCTTGAAGCCGTTGATCCTGCCCGAGAAGGTCCCCGTGTAGCCGTCGAAGGTCAGCTCCGCCTTGTCCTCCTCGCCCGACATGCGGCTGAAGCCGTAGATATGGCAAGCATAATTCGTCGCGCCCGTGACGGTCACCGCGGCGTCGCCCGTCACGGCGTCACCGTCGACGATGCCGCGAGCATAGACGCCGCCCGTGATATTGCCGCCCGCAAGCGTGATGCCGACGTTGCCGACCGAGGTCGTCGACTCGCTCTGCACCGAACGCCGACCGCAGCCGATGATATTGGCGACCGTACCGCCCTCGACCCGGATGTTCACGTTTCCGACCACGCTCTCGCCGCCCTTCTGCGCCCAGCCGCCGCCGAAGATATTGGCGACTTCCGCATCGCCCGAAACGGTGATGCTGACGCTTTCGACCGACGCCTTGACGCCCGTGGCGAAGACGCCGCCGAAGACGCCGCGTCCGCCCCTCGCATCATCCACGTCGCCCCAAGCGCCGCCCGAAATCGTCGCCTTGACACTGTCGACCGTGTAGACGTCGGCAAGTTTGGCGCTGTCCGTACCGGTCGCGTAGCCGCCCGCGAACGCGCAGAACTCGGCATTCGCCGCCGTGCCGCCCGCAAGCGTGAAGGTCACGTCGCCCACCGTGTGCTTCGCCGCGGTGTTCGCCGTCGTGGCGATCTCGCCCGCCTTCACCGCCGAAGCGCCGTAGACGTTGCCGTCGATCGTACCGGCTTTTATTGTCAGATTGACTTCTCCGACGCTCGTCGCGCTCGACTGCTTGCTCCAAAGCGCTCCGGCGAAGAGATTCTTGCCCGCAGCAAGCGTGCCGCCCGTGATGGTCGTATTCGCCGCATCCGTCACGTTGCCGAAGCCGCCCGTGTAGGCGTTGCCGCCGAGCTCGCCGCCATCCATCCGGAAGTTGACCGCTTTCACCGAACCGCCCGCCGCCGCGCCTGCCGCGAGGTTTTGAATATAGCCGTCCATGAACCTCAGGTTCACGGCGCCCGTGAAGTTCTGACCTGCCGCCGCGCCGTAGAGTACCCCCGAAACATCCGTGCCGTCGATCTCGAGCCACGCGTTGCCGGTCGTAAGCCCCTCGGCGAGATAGACGGTGCTGTCGTAAAAGTTCTGCTCGGTCCAGCGAATGCCGGTGTCGACGCCGTTCAGCCCTTCGCCGCGCAGCGAGAGCGACTCCGCCGCGCCCTGATAGGTGTCGAGTCCGCTGGTATCGACGATCGTCTCGAGCTTCAGGTCGTAGTTGGCGGTTTCTCCAATGCGGGTCCGCGTCCGCGAGTAGACGAGGTCGTGGAGCGGGTCGTAGATCATGGTGGTGCCGTTGTCGTTGGTGTCGTAGACCATGCCGCCGCCGATGTCGAGCTGGAAGGCGTTGCCCAAGGTCGTGACGCCCGCGTTGCTGCAGATCCAGTACGAAGCGTTGCATACGCTGCCGTTCGCCTTGACCAGCACATCGGTAATGGCGTTGAAGTTCCGCGTCACCATGTAGCGGTTCATTTCGGTCGACCCGGCGAGGTCGAGGGTGACTCCGCCGATCAGGTTGCTGGTGGCGATGTTGTTGGTTCTTAGTTCGATCTGACCGCCGTTCGAGATCACGGTGTTGCTGATCGTGCCGAAGTGCGAGACGTTGATGCTGCCGCCCGATGCGATGATGACGTTGGAGAGGTAGTTGCCGCTTGCGAAGTAAATCGACCCGCCGGAAGCGACGGTCACGTCGTAGGCGCTCCCGCCGTAATTGACGCCGCCGGTGCTGGTCGCGGCGTTCATCGTCATCCCGCCCGAGAGGACGAGACCGCGCACCACCGCGCCCGAAGACATGTACAGACTGCCGCCCTTTTCGACAGTCAGGTCGTTCATCGTGCCGCCCTTGTAGACGATCGCGGACTGTCCGGCTTCGACGGTGAGTTCGTACGCCGTGTCGGCGCGGCCGAGAAGACCGGTCTTGCCGTCGTTCTTCCCCCAGTAGACGTTGAACTCCCGCTCACTCACCGTATGGCTGGTAATCGTTCCGGCGCCGGTCGAGTTGGTGCCGGCCCACGGGTTGTAGGCGAGCTGCGCCGAGGCGTCCGCCTGCACGTTCAGATATCCGCCGGAGTTGAGAAGCACGTTCTGCGCGTCGCTGTACGAGCTGACGACCATGCTGCCGCCGCTGTGGATCTCGGCGTTGACGATGCTGCCCGAGGCTTTCGTTCCCGCGCCCACGGAGACCTTGGCGTTGCGACCGGAAATGTAGACGTTGGTCGCCAGCGACTTTTCGGCGTTGGCGCCCATCCACACCGAACCGCCGTCGATCACGCGGACGTTTTCGAGCGTTCCGTTGTTGACCTGCACCTTGGCGTAGCGCTCGACGGTGAGATCGTAGCCGTAGCCGGAGTCGCCCGCGCCCCAGCCGAAGCGCGCCAGACCGCGGGACGCGTTGCCCTCGACGGTGGTGAAGGTGACGTTGCGGACCGTGCCGCCCGCCCGGACCCGGAGGTCGAGGTTGTGGTCGGCGTCGGCGTTGAAAGTTCCGCCGGAAACCACGGCGGTCTTGGATACATGAGCCTCGCCCGCGGCGAGATAATCGAAGTCGTAAATGGTGCCCGCGCTGGCAAAGAAACGGTTGCGCAAAGTCGCTCCGGAGACCGTGCCGCCGTACACGAACATGCTGCCGCCCGCGTAGACCACCGTGTCGCACGCCGAACCCGCCGAGACCGCCAGCGTGCCGCCGGACTTGACCTCGGTGTCGTACGCCTTGCCGTTGGATATGACCATGTAGGCGTCATCGTCGACCGTGGTGTTGTACGCCTTGCCGTTCGCGTTGTGCATGTGCAGCTGCGCCTTGGTACCATCCTCCCACGCGCCGGAAAGCACGGTGTCGTACGCCGTGCCGGAATTGACGCGGAAGATGCCGCCCGAGATCGCGCTGGTCCGATAGGCGACGGCGGTCTTCGACTGGACCTGGAATCTCGCGATGCGGTCCACGACGACGTCGTAGGAGCTGCCGCCCGTGCCGAGGTTTCCCCAGATGAAGTTGGGCAGTTTGTTCCCCGCGCTCGACCCGGCGGCGACCGTAGTGATGGAAACGTTGCGCATCTCGGCATTCTCGACGAGGAAACTCGCCGCGTCGATCACCGCGCCGGAGTTGCCGTTCGCGAGATACCCGCCTTCGAGGATGCCGCCGGAGATCAGCGCGCCGCCGCTGACGTAAAGCGAGGTCACGGGGCGCATGTACATGTCGATCACCGTGCCGCCGGCGATGTCCACCGATGCATTGGAGCCGAAAGCCGCACCGGAGACCCAGCCGCCGGTCATCGCAAAGGTCGCGCCGTCCGCCACCGTCGCGCCGGAAACGATCGCGCCGTCGTAGACCAGCGCCGAGTTGCCGGTCTCGACCGCCAGATTCTCCGCCCGGTTGTAGCGGGCGATCAGACCGGTGCTGCCGTCATCCTTGCCGTAATATATGTTGTAGGTGCGTTGATCCAAAGTCTGGCTCTCGACCGTCGCGCCGACGGTGTTGGAGATCGTGCCGGTCCAGGGGTTGTAGTCAATTGTGGCGGATGCCGTGGCGACCGCCATTTTCAGCACGCCGCCGGAGTTGACGATCGTGTTCAGCGCCTTGCCGGCGCTGACGTTCACATGACCGCCCGAGGCGATCCAGGTGTTGATCGCGTAACCGCCGTAGCCGCAGTTGATGTCCATGTGCGCCTTGTTGCCGCCGCTCGTGCCGGAAAGGAGCGTATTGTCGGCGACGCCCTTCTGATTCAGATAAAGCCACCCGCCGCTGATCACTTTGGTGTCGCTGAAGACGCCGTGGTAGATCTGCAGCCGCGCGAAGTTGTCCACCGTGACGTTGTAGCCGTAGGCCGACCCAGTGCTGGCGGCCGGCTGGTCGCCCGCGGAGACCCACAGCAGATTCGAGTTGCTGGTGGTCGCTTCGGTGGTCAGCACCACGTTGCGCAGCACCGCGCCGCTGGTGATGATCGCGCTGGCCTTGCCGGTCGCCACGCCGCAGATGGTGCCGCCAGACATCAGCGCTCCGCCGCCGCTGATCTGGATCGCCGCGGAGCTCGCCTTGGCATAGATCGTGAGACCGCTGATCTCGCCGTCCAGGACGTAGAGCAGACCGCCGCGGTTGACGGTGCCGCCAGAAACCGCGCCGCCGTTGCTGACGCGCAGCGTGCCGTCGGAGTTGACCGTCACATTGCTCGCTACGGGAGCCGCCACTCCGCCGCCGGAGACATTGAGCTGACCGCCCTGATTGACCGTGACACCCTCGGCGGTCGTGTTGTCGCGCACGGTGAAGGTGCCGCCCTCGTTGACGGTGGTGTTGTCCGCCGTCGCCTGCTCAAAGAGGTTGTAGGTCGCCTTGGTGACGCCCTCGCCGCCGACGGTGACTTCGTTGCCGTAGGATTCGCCCAACAGCCCGACGTTGCCGCTCGTCGTGACGCTGCCGCCCGAAACGGTCGCCGTTTCACGCGCATAGACGCGGACGCCGACCGTCGATTCGCCGCCGACGACCGGGTCGGAGACCGTGATCCCCGCGCCAGCACAAATGCGGTACGCGCCGCCGAGATTGGTCAGCACGCCGTCGGCGATCTGCCCGGTGATCGCAGTCCCCATGTAGTACAACGCGCCTTCGGCGATGTTGGTGTTGGCTCCCTTGAGGATCGCACCGCTTGTCTTGACACTGCCGGTGAGTTCGACTGTTGCTCCGGTCGCAGCGGTAAGGTTTTCAAGTATAGCGTTCTGAGTCGCATTCAAAGTTCCGCCTTCGTTGATGACGCCGCCGACGAGTGCGCCGCCCGCTTCGACGATGATGACGTCGCCGCTCCCGGCGACGAGCCCGGTACTGGTGACTCCGCTCGAAATGATGATCTCCGGCATTCTCGACATCCTCCTTTAATCCACCCCGTTTCAAAACGCTGGGCGGACAACTGGCGACCTGTTTTTACCCCCGACCGATTATGGATATATACAATTATATATTATACCGAACCTTTTGTCGGTTGTCAATACAAAAAGGCAAAAAATGCCGACTTTTTTGTCTTCCGGCAATCCCGGCAGCGCCGTTCGGGCGGGGTTTTTTCAAGTTTCCCTTGACTAAGCTCCGGGAAGGGATATATTATCCGCAGCAAACCAATTTGAGGAGGCTTGAAAAAATGAACGCTCTGCACCCCTGGGAAGAAGATATGCCGCCGTTCCGGCTGTACGGCAATCTGTGGCACATCGGCGGCAAATACTCGCCGTCTTATCTGTTCGACACCGGCGACGGTCTGCTGCTCCTGGATACCGGATTCCCCAAGGGCGGATATTTCATGTTCCGCAATATGCACGATCTGGGCTTCGACCCGCGCGACGTCCGCTGGATACTGCATTCTCACGGGCACTTCGACCATATCGGCATGACGCGCGCCCTCGTCGAAATGACCGGCGCCAAGACCTACATCGGCGCCCCCGACCGCGATTACGTCAACGGCAAGCTCGACCTCACCTGGGCAAAGGAGCTCAACAGCCGCTACGACGAACCCTTCGAGCCCGACGTGCTGATAAACGACGGCGACGTGCTGAACTTCGGTAAATTGTCCATCCGCTGCGCCGCGGCTCCGGGGCATACCCCCGGTACGATGGCGTACTTCTTCGATCTCGAGGAAAACGGCGTCACCCGCCACGCCGGAATGCACGGCGGCGTCGGCTTCAACACGATGAAAACCAATTTTCTGCGGGAATACGGACTTTCCGCCGAATGCCGCCAGCAATTTCTCGACGGTGTGGAACGCCTCAAAGACGAACCGGTCGAAATACTGGTCGGCAACCATTTGGGCAACTACGACGCCGAAGGAAAACTCCGGCAGCGGCGCGAAAATCCCGACGGTCCGAATCCGTTTGTCGTCCCCGGCGAGTGGAAGCGCTTTCTGAACGCCAGAGCGGAACAGCTGCGCAAACTCATCGCCGAAGACCCGGCGTAAGGTCCGCCCGTATCAGACTTCGCGGAAATCGACCACGTTGAGCTGCGGAGTGCTTCTGCCCATATGGGTGTTCAGCTGCGGCGTCGCCAGCACGTCGATCGTCCGGCGGTAGAACTCCGCGGGCGAATGGTTGAAGGCGATGAAGTCGATCTGCCCGTTGCGGCTCTGCAGCATCCCGCGCGTATGCGCCCCTCCCCCGACCGCGCCGCAGTGTTCGACGCGCAGATCGTTGAAGCGGAAAAGCGGCTTCTGGTTGCAGTGCCCGAACGGAGCAAGTTTGCTCAAATACTCGAAGAAAGTCGGCGTCATCTCGCTCAAAAACGCTTCGCCGTCGTAAGCGATGAAATTTTCCAAATCCTCCGCCTTGATCTGGGTGCGGATCTCGCGGTCCATCGCCTCGAAAAAGTCGGCGATGCGCTCCGTGCGCAGCCCGATGCCCACCGCCATCGGATGCCCGCCGAAACGATCCAGCAGCGACGACGTGCGGCTGAGCACCTCGACCAGATTGAGCCGCGCGACGCTGCGCCCGGAACCGTACGCCTCGTCCCCCTGTATCGTCAGCACGATCGTCGGTCGGTTGTAATCCCGCGCCAGACGCGAGGCGACAATACCGATCACCCCCTGATGCCAGTTCCGTCCCGCGACGAGAAGCGAAAACGGGCTCTGCCAAGCGAGGTTGCGGTCGATCTGTTCCTTCGCCTCCTGATAAATTTCCTGCTCCTTTTCCTGCCGCACGCGGTTGTAGCTTTCCAACTGCGAAGCGCAGCCGTAGGCGTCGACGATGTGTTCAGATTCCAGAAGCTGCAGTGCCACGTTGGCGTCGCCGACCCGTCCCGCCGCGTTGATGCGCGGCGCCAGCCGGAAGGTGATGTCCGAAGGCGTGAGGTCGTTGTGCAGACGCGAACTTTCGATCAAAGCCCGCACGCCGGGGCGGATCTGACGCCGCAAAGCGTCGATGCCGTACTTGACCATCACCCGGTTTTCACCCTGCAACGGCACGATGTCCGCCACCGTACCCAGCGCGACGAAATCGAGTACCTCTTCCAGATGTGTCTGGAAACCGCCAAGATTGTTTTCGCGACCGTACTTTATGAAGGCGTGCGAAAGTTTGAAGGCGACCCCCGCCCCGGAGAGCAGTTCCAGATCCTTGAGCTCCGGGTACACCTTGGCGTTGATCACGGCAAGCGCCTTGGGCAGGTCGGGACCGGCTTCGTGATGGTCGGTCACGATCACGTCGATACCGCGCTTCGTCGCCGAATCCACCGCGTCGCAACTGGTGATGCCGCAGTCCACCGTGACCAGCACCGGACAATACCCGAACGCCTCCAGCGCCTTATCCAGCGACTCCGGGGTGAAGCCGTAGCCGTCATCGAAGCGGTGCGGGATGAACGAATGAACGACCGCGCCATTCTGGGTCAGCACCCACGCCAACAACGCGCTGGCGGTGATGCCGTCGGTGTCGTAATCACCGTGGATGAGGATAGGTTCATGCTCCCGGATGGCACGCCATAAACGTGCCGAAGCCTCCTTGATTCCGGGAAAGCGGTACGGATCGCTGAGGTTGGCGAGGCGCGGCTCCAAAAAATCCGCCACCGACTCCTCCGCGATACCCCGCGCCACCAGAAACATGGCTACCGGACGCGGTAATGAATACTTCTGCTGTACAGAGAAAATCTCGCTTTCAAGATTACTCCCGGCGCATTTCCAATTTTTTACACCCATTTAATCCTTCTTTCAATTTTTCATATTAATAAAATAACGCCGTTTTCGCATAACTCCAAGTGCCGGGATGAAAAAAAACGGCATAAATTTTTCGCGCGGAAATCGGAAAACGCAGTGCGAAAAAGACGACATGCGCACCGCAAATGGCGGCAGATTAGAAAGATACCACTCAGCGACGGGTCAGCCAATTGTTGTTCTTGAGCGTCAGCATGGCATAAAGCGGTATCCATGACAGACAGAACATCGAAAACAGACTGTATGCGAATGCATAAAACGATTTTCGCAGCGAATACCTCTTGGCGTAGATCATCGCCGGCACGATCGACCAAAGCAGCGTCACCATGCCCAGATAAGCGAACAGCAGCGTCCTTTCCGAAAAACTGAAGAGCAAATATATGATCGACACCGGGATGAAGAAAATAGGCGTGATGATTCCCAGATTGAAGGATATGTAATGCAGCTGCAACCCCAGCGTCCGCATATCGGTGAGCGTGAACTTGCGGAACACATAGGGAAACATCAGGATGTTTTCCCGGATGTCGCCGCGTATCCAGCGCAGCAGCATCTTGCACACGTTGATGTAACTTGCGGATATGGTCGTGTAGGCGACGGCTGAACTCTGGTACACCACCAGCCACTCGCGGCGCAGGAGCAGGCAGGTCAGCGCCCGATCCTCGCCGATCGAAGTGTATTCGCCGAAAAATCTCTGTTTCAACCACGCATCCATCACCGCCAGCACCGCCGACCGCCGGTAGGCGCTCAACGCTCCTGGGGTACAAAGCACCGTGCCGCAACGACTTTGCGAACTGCGGATGAATTCGTAGCAGAAGACGAAAACTATATCCATCATCTGCGGGATGATCCCATCGCCGATATTCTGCACCCGAACGTTGCCCGCAACCGCGCCGATCTTTTCATTGGCGAAGGGACGTACGATATTGGCGACCGCCTCCCTTTCGATGATGCTGTCGCTGTCGACGGTGATCACTATTTCCGCTTTCGAGGTCGCGATCGCGGCGTTGAGCGCGTGTTTTTTTCCGGAGTTGCGCGGCATGCGGATCACCCGCAGCTGCGGCAGTTCGTCCGCCGCCTTCCGAATCCACTCGCCGGTGTCGTCGGTCGATCCGTCGTCGACCACCGTGATGCAGAGCTTCGCCGGATCGTACTCGGAAGCGGCGACGCTCCGGATGGTGTCGTAAACATGACGCCCCTCGTTAAAAGCGGGTATTATCACGTCGCAACTGAGCGTCACATCGTCGGTGTATGCCCGGTAAGTATAGGCGATCAACGAGATCAGCAGAAAATAGCCGAGCGTGAAGTAGCTGATGAAAAACGACAACGAGATCGCTTTGGCGACGAAGTAGCCCATCGTCAACAGCAACGCCAGCGTAAGCACGAATATCAGAATTGTCAGAATCCGCTTTTTCAACTCAGTCCCGCCGCCTTTCGACGGCATCCGCATTTTGAACGGCTCCCAGCAAGGTCAACAGCGCGTTGACCGCGAACTCGCTGCGCAATATCCGCCTGCCCAGCGACACCGCGCGAAAACCCGAACTTTGCCACAGCTGCTCCTCGAAGTCGTTGAACCCGCCCTCTGGTCCCACCGCCAACACCACCGGGACGCCGATCGCCGCCCCCACCGGAACCGGCTCAGACGCGCCGGGCGAACCGAAAAGCAGCGACGCGTTATCGGGAACCAACTGCGGCACCTCGTCCTCGACGAAGCTGCGGAAGCGCCGGTGAAAACCGATCCTGGGCGGAACCGTGTCGCCGCACTGCTCCAACGCCAGAGTGACCTCACCGCGGATCGCCTCCGGAGTCAGCTTCGAGCTTTGCCAATAACTTTTTTCCACCTTGGCGGAGTGAAAAAAATGTATATCTTTCACTCCGCAAGTCACAGCGCTGTGGATCACCTTGGCAAAGGTCAGCGGGCGCGGAAGAGCGCAGAGCAGAACGACGTTCAGCGGCGGCGGCGGAGCGCCATGCGCCTCAAAACGCAAATGCGCCTCATCCCGGTCCATGCTCAATATCTCGGCACTGCCGATCGGTCCGTTGACGACCCCGGCTTTGCAGAGCTTGCCGGGGACTGCCTTGATGACCTCGTGAAGCTGCCGGAAGCGGCGCCCGGAAACCTGAGCCGTACCGTCCGGCAGGAAATCCTCCGGCTCAAGGAGCAGCAGGTTCATTTGGTCGAATAGACCCAGCAACCGCGCCCGGCATCGAACTCGCGGACCGCTCCGCCGTTCAACGCCGCCTTGTCCAGCAGATCGCCGACAGTAACCGCATCGGACTCGTCCAAGTTGGCGTCGGCGGTGATCTCCACGGCGCTCTTGCGCACTGCGGGAGCCGTCGCCAATACGGCAAAGAGCCGCTCACGCAGCGCCAGCACACCCTTCGCCGCCAGCTTGTACGCCTGTACGCCAGGCTGGTGGAACGCGTTGATGTTGATAAACTCCGCGTATATCGCCACCGAACGCTCGTAGAGCGCGATCAGCTGCCCCAACGCAAAAACGTCAAGCCGCGGCAGTTTGATCGAGATCACCTGACGGCGCTTTTTGAGCAGCGCAGCCGTAAGCCCGGCGAGGAAACCATGCAGATAGTCGCCCATACCGATGCCGTCCGAGATCGGCAGACGCGCGGCATCCTCAAGCACCTCGATGAAGGTCGCAAAAAAGTCGTCGCGTCCGTCGTTTAGCTGCTGGATGAACGCATGGGCGTCGGTACCGCCCTTGTTGCCGAAGACATTGAGCCCCTGATGGACGGTTGCACCGTCGCGGTCGAGCTCCTTGCCGAGGCTCTCCATCACCAGCTGCTGCAAGTAGCGGGACATCAGAATCAAACGGTCGCTGTACGGAACGATCACCATATTGCGGTCGCCTCTGCCCTTGCCGGCGATATACCACATCGCGGCGAGCATCGCCGCGGGGTTGCGCTCCAAACTCCGCTCGCGGGTCCATTTATCCATCGCGCAGGCGCCGGCGAGGAAAGTCTTGAATTCCACTCCGGTCAGCGCGGCGGGAACATGCCCGACGATGCTGGTTTCGCTGGTGCGGCCGCCGATGGACTCCGCCATGGCGAAGACCGCCAGAAAACCTTTGCCGCGGGCATACTTGTCAAGTTCGCTCCCCGGCATGGTGACTGCGACGGCGTGACGGGCGAAGTCCAGCCCCTGTTCCGCGTAGAACTTTTCCATCGCGATCATATTGTTCTTGGTTTCCTGCGTGCCGCCGGACTTGGATACCACCAAATGCAGCGTGCGCGCGGGGTCCATGACTTCCAGCAGGTCGCGGAACTCCGCGGAGTCGGTGTTGTCGAGAAAATAGATCTTGAGATTGTTGCCGCGCGCCTCACGGCTCTTTTCGTTCCAGTACGGACCGTTCGCGGCGAACTGCATCAGCTGCGGTCCCAGCGCGGAACCGCCGATGCCGTTGACGACCACGGCGTCGAAGGTCTCGCCGCCGGAACCGGTGATCCTGCCGGAACGGACATCCGCGGCGAAGCGCTCGACCTCGGCAAAGAGCGGACTGTCGGGATAACCGATGCGGTCGGTGAAGTGCGTTACCTTGCGTTTCTCGTCCGGGTTCTTGATCTCGCCCGCCTCGATCTTGTCCATTTCACGGAGTGCGCTTTGCGTACGCTCCTTCATGGCGTCGAGATCGGCGTCGGTGAAATTCATCCCCGCGAAATCGATGGAAAAACCGTTCTCCGGGTCGATGAGGGTACGGAGGCGGTTGCGTTCGACCCACTGATCCATGGCAAACTATTCCTCGATCTGATCGGCGATCGCGTCGGAGATCTCGTAATTGGCGGTCACGGACTGCACGTCGTCGAGTTCCTCCATGCGATCGACCAAACGCAACACCTGCGCAGCGACCTTGGGGTCGGTGATCTCCACCGTCAGATCGGGCTTGCGGATGATCTCGGCGGCTTCGGTCGGGATGCCCTTGTCGGCAAAGACCTTGGCAAGCGGCTCGAAGCTTTCCGGATCGCCCCAGACCTCGGCGGTACCGTCCTCGACCACCAGATCGTCGGCGCCCGCGTCGAGGACCAGATCCATGAGTTTGTCCTCGTCCGCCCACTCGCCGGTGACGACGAAATGCGCCTTGCGCTGGAACATGCGCGACACCGCGCCGGACCCTGCCATGTTGCCGTTATTACGGTCGAAGACCATACGGACGTCGCTGATCGAACGGTTCCGGTTGTCGGTCAGGCAGTCGACGATCACCGCCACGCCGCCGGCGGCATAACCTTCGTAGACGATCTCCTCGAAGACAACGTCGCCGAGTTCGCCCAAGCCCTTCTTGATCGCGCGTTCGATATTGGCGTTGGGCATGTTGACTGCTTTGGCGGCGGTCAGCGCCGAGCGCAGACGCGGGTTGGCGTTGGGATCTCCGCCGCCCATCTTTGCTGCGACCATGATCTCCTTGCCGAGGCGCGAGAACGCCTTGCCCTTCACTTTGTCGGCGGCGTCTTTCTTATGCTTGATGTTTGCCCATTTACTGTGTCCGGACATTTTTACTCTCCTTAATTTCAAAAGGTTTTCAGGATATTAAACGTATTTCATAATATATATTTTGCCGCGCATAAAATCAAGCTTCCCCGCGACCGCAAGGGAAAGTAATTGCAAATAATTAACGCAAATGCTATATTAAACGGAGCCGCTGCGGAAACGCAAACGACACCGAAATGAAACGACAAAGGTACTTCGAATGCGCCGGAATTGCATATTTTTCAGCCGTTATGCACCGCTGTTTCCGGCGATCTTCTTCATTGTCGCCTACCTGCTGCCGCTGGGCGGCAGAATAATGATCCGACCGGATGAGTTCCGCTATGCCGAAATCCCGCGGGAGATGCTCGCCACCGGCGCATGGATGAATCCGCGTCTGAATGGCGTGAAATACTTTGAAAAACCGACGCTCGGCTACCAGTTGATCGCCCTGAGCATGCGTGTATTCGGGGAAAACCCGTTCGCACTCCGCCTGCCCTCGGCACTCGGGACGCTGCTCGCCGCCGCGATGATTTATCTCGTCTGCCGTCGAGAAAAGCTGGGGCGCTTTTGGGCAAGTGCGGCGACGGGGATCTATTTCGTAACCGGGCTGGTCTACGGCATCGGCACCTTCGCGGTGCTGGACGCACCATTCGCCGCGGCGGTAACGGTAAGCGTCGGAGCGCTTTATCTGGCGTCCCGCGGAGAAAAAAAGAGCGAAGTCGTACTGTGGCTTACCGCCGCCGGAGTCGCCGCCGCAGTCGCTTTCATGCTGAAAGGATTTCTCGCACTGGTGCTGCCGGTCATAGTCGCCGCACCGTTCCTGATCTGGCGGCGCGAATGGAAAAAACTCCTCAGCCTGCCGTGGCTGCCGTTCCTGATCGTGCTGCTGATCGCAATTCCGTGGGCGCTCGCCCAGCACCGAGCCGAGCCGGATTTCTGGAACTACTTTTTCGTTGAGGAGCATTGGAAACGCTTCACCAGCAGCACATACGACCGCAAACCGCAGCCGTTCTGGTATTTCGTACCAGTACTGCTGATCGGAATTCTGCCCGCGGGGTTGCTGTGGATGGTCGGCGCGTGGGGGTGCACGAAGGAGTGGCTTAAGCGGCGCTTCGTCCAGTATCTGCTTTGCTGGGCGATCTTTCCGTTTTTGTTATTTTCCGCGTCGAGCTGCAAACTCGGCACCTACATACTGCCGTGTTTTCCGCCGCTGACGATGCTGCTCGCCTCGGCGCTGAAAAACGCCCGCCGCTGCCGGTGCGACCGCTATCGCAGCGCCTTGCGTCGGCTCTGCGCGATCTTCGGTTGCCTGATATTCGCGGTGGGAAGTGCCGCCGTACTCGTTACAGCGGTGACGCCGTTCCTGCCGCCGAAACTTGCCGGGGTGCTGTTTCCCGTTCTCGTCAATCCGTGGAGTATTCTTACTGTCGTTTCGCTGCTCATCTTCGGTGTGGTGCAATACCGTTTGAGTCGCGGATCGGACACGGCGTTGTTATGGATGTTTCTTACGGGACTTGCCCCCGTAGCCTGTTTCGGGATGCTGGCGGTTCCCGTGCTTTGGAACCGCACTCCCGAGCAGGGACTGCGCGCGTGTTTCAGCCATTTCCCGGATCAGCCGGAGTGTGTCATCGCAGTCGAACGAACCTGCATCGCCCCGACCTGCTGGGTGCTCAAACGCCACGATCTGCTCGTCGCCGGGAAAAAGCTCGGAGAACTGAAGTACGGCATCGAAAAACATCCCCGCGAGTACGCAAACCGTCATGTGCCATTCAAGGAATTCCCGGAGCTGGTGAAACGCCATCCCGGCAAAGTTCTTTATGTGACATTCAACGACCTGAAGGAAGATCCGCTGCCGGAATACTGGCCGACCCCAATCGAATGCCACACCAGTGACGGCGTCATCGTCATGCGGTTTTAACCCTCCTCCCCACCGAGATCGTTGAAAGCCGCGCAGTCTTGCCGGATTTGACTGCACTCGGACATCGGCATATGTGACAACCGTCGCCATCGTATCGGAGCAAAAAGTGTTCCACCGATCGCCCGAGCTTGTTTTTTACCTCAAAAGGGGTTATGTTATATGAATGACCGGCGCGTTTCGCCCCGGTGCTAAAGTATAGCGGAGTTTCCTTATGTCGTCCAAGCCGGTCGCAGGATCGCTCGCCGCCGTTGCGGGGACCAATTTTCTGAGCGCCTTCAATCCGGTGTTCTACTGCACGCTCGTGGCGCTGTACATCAACATGTACCATCCCTTTTTCGCCCGACAGGCGCTGAACGTGCTCTTCGTCTCGGCGGTCTACACGGCGCCGCTGCTGGTGACGGGAGTTTTGTCGCACTATCTGAACACCCGTTTTTCCACCCGCAACGTCATCGTCTTCGGCAAGGCGATCGAAATACTCTTCGCCGCCTTTGGCGCGGCGGCGTTCTGGATTCCCGGCGAACTCTGTGTCGGCTTTCTGCTGGCGGCAGCGGTACTGATGGGCGGCGAGTACTCGATCTACCGCCCCGCGCTGAAAGCCTATACTGCGGAGCGCAACAGCGTACATGAACTCTCGCGCGCCGGAGCCGCAGTCGAAAGCACCACCTTCGGAGGGATCGTACTGGGCACGGTCACGGCGGTGCTGGTCTTCACCCTCTCGGAGCTCTGCCACGAACGCCCCGGATTCGGCGCAAACCTGACCGTCATGACCGCGATTTACGCGCTGCTGCTGAGCCGCCGGGTGAGCGTTAATCTGCCTGCCAAGCGCATGGTGCGCTTCTCGGAGCTGCCGCACCGCTGGCTGGACACGCTGCGGCTCCAACCGCGTTACCGCGAACTCGTATTGACGAGTGTAAGCGAGTGCTACATTTTCGGCTCGGTGATCTTGATGTCCGCGCTCTCCACCCAGTACATCGACGTCAATTTCGCCGGCGGGCACATCACGACCGAACTGCATTTGTATTCGATCCTCGGTTCTACCGTCGTCGGCGCGGCGGTCGGATGCATCTGGGGAGCGTGGCGCTCCAAAAAAACCGTCGAGATCGGACTCGTTCCGCCCGCCGCTCTGGCGATGACAGTGACGGCGCTGCTGGTATCCTCGCTTCCCAGCCACTCCGACGTCTACATCGAAAGCGGACTCTTGGCGCTGCTGCTCTTCGTCTTCGGATTCTTTGCCGGCAGCATGCTGATACCCGTGCAGGCGTATCAGGCGCGTTTCGTCAAAAGGGAGCTGCGCCCCGCCTTCTTCAGCTGGTTTTACTTCCCGTTCGGGCTGGCGATCCTGCTCGCGATCGGGATAGCTTTTCTGATGTGCCTGTACAACATCCCCCTCTTCGACGTGACGTTGGGCTTCGCGATATTGACCGTGGCGGTGGCGGCGGTGACCTTCTTCTTCATGCCGCAGTTTCTGCTGCGGATGTCGATGCGGATGCTACTCGCAACCTTGTACCGGCTGCGAATCTTCAACATCGAAAACATGCCCCAGGACGGTCCCGCGCTGCTCGTTGCCAACCGAGCAAGCTTCGTGGACATGCTCTTCATCTCGGCGTGCACCGCGCGACCGGTGCGCTTCATGATGCACGAAAGCTACTTCCGCTATCCGCTCTTGAGCACGTTGTACAAGCTCGCCGGCTTCATCGAAGTCCCCGCGAACAAACCGAAACGGCTCCGCAAGCTCTTCGCAAAAACACGCAAACTGCTCCGCAAGGGCGAACTCATCTGCCTCTTCCCAGAGGGGGACATCACCCGCAACGGCGTGATGTCGAGCTTCCGCGGCGGCATGAGCGAAATGCTCCCCGCCAAAATGAACGTCCCCGTGATCCCCATATACATCGGCATGACGTGGGGCAGCATCTTCAGCTGCTACAACGGCAAGTTCAAACTCCGCTGGCCCAACGAACTGCCGCACCCCGCCTCGGTAACGATCGGCAAACCGATACCGCCGGATACGAGCGGCTACGGCATACGGGTCGCCATCTCGGAACTAGGCGCCGAAACCGAGCTCATTCCCGGCGCCACGGAGCGGCCCTTCCATTCGCAGTTCACCTTCATCATGAAGCAGCATCCATTCCGCAAGCACCTGCGCGAGTTTTCCGGTGGCAAGTTCCATGCGCCGGGCAATCTCCGGCTGCTGCTGCGCGCGGTGCTGATCAGCCGGCACCTGCGAAGCTGCTGCGCCGAAGACGAAGACAACGTCGGCATCATGCTGCCCAATTCGCTCGACCTCTGCACCAGTTTAGTCGCGGTCCAGCTCGCGGACCGCACTCCGGCGGTGCTGAACTACACCGCTCAGGAACGCGCGGTGGACGCCGCGATCGAACGAGCGGATGTCCGCCACATCGTCACGACCAGAAACTTCATCGAGAAGCAGAAGCTCGCGGAGCGGCCGGGAATGATCTTCCTCGACGAACTGGACAGCACCGTGCTGACCCCGTGGCGGCGGCTGAGCTGGTCTCTGGCGGCGCTCTTCCTCGATCCCGAGGAACTCATAAAACTCCTCGCGCCGAAGAGCTGGGATGACGTCGAACGCGTGGCGGTGATACTCTTTTCCAGCGGCTCCACCGGAGTGCCCAAGGGCGTGATGCTCACCCACCACAACATCAACGCCGACGTGACCAGCATCACCAAGGTCATCGGCTGGAGCCGCAACGACCGGATCGCGGGCAATCTGCCGCTCTTCCACTCGTTCGGCATGACGGTCAGCTTCTGGATGCCCGTCATCACGGGTGCCGAAACCACCATGCTCGCCAATCCGCTCGACACCGCATCTATGGGAGAAATCATGCTGAAACGCCGGACGACACTGCTCGTCACCACCCCCGGATTTCTGCAATTTTACATGCGGCGCTGCCCGAAGGAGTCCTTCGCGTCGCTGCGGCTGACGATCACCGGCGCGGAAAAACTCCGCGACGACATCGCCGCCCGCTTCCGCACCCTGACCGGGCTGACCATCGCCGAAGGTTACGGCTGCACCGAGCTTTCGCCGGTCGTCTCGATCAACCTCGCCAACTCGCGCATGGAACTCGGCGCGCAGGTCGCCGAACTCGGCAGCATCGGACCACCGCTCCCCGGCGTCTGCGTGAAGATCGTCGATCCCGACACTTTCAGACTGCTGCCGGAAAACACCGACGGATTGATGATCGTCAAAGGTGCGACCGTGATGAAGGGGTATTTGGGCGACCCGGAAAAGACCGCCAGTGTCATGCACGACGGCAAATGGTACATCACGGGCGACATCGCGAGAATGAACCGCAACGGTTTCATCACGATCACGGGAAGGCTCTCGCGCTTCAGCAAGATCGCGGGCGAAATGGTTCCGCACGAACTCGTCGAGCGCGAGATCAACAATCTGTTGCGCCCCGATGACCGACTCTTCGCGGTCTGCGGCGGCTCGGACATCCGCAAGGGCGAAAGGCTGCTCGTATTCTACACCGATCCGGAACGCATGGATCCCGAATATGTGGTGCGCGAACTCAACAAACTGCCGATACCGAAACTCTGGATCCCCAAAGCGGACAGCTTCGTCCGGCTGCCGGCGCTGCCGGTTCTCGGCAGCGGCAAGCTCGATCTGGCGAAACTCGCCGAAATGGCGCAGAACTTCTGCACCACCGGCGACCCGCTGACTCCTCCGGAAGTGAAAGATGACGACGCGCAGGGTTGAGCAAACGCCTCCGGTGTGCTATATTGTGTCGGCGGACAATTAAAATCTGATGAAAGCGATGGTGCGAAGATGGGTCTGAACGACCGCGGATATATGTATTCCGAAAACTCCGGCGACGACAGTATGCAAAACGGAATGAAGGTGTTGTGGGGGCTGGTGATCGTCAACGTACTGATGTACCTCTTCATCGCGCCGCCCGATAGCGAAACGTACCGGGAACTTGCGCTCAAGTGCTGGTGCGGAGACTTCAAAGTGTACCAGCTGATGACCGCGGGGTTCCTCCACGGCGGGTTCTCGCACATATTCTTCAACATGTACGGGCTGTACCTCTTCGGCAAATTGGTGGTCCGGCACCTGAACGGACGCGAGTTCCTCTGGCTGTACATCGTCGGCGTCCTCTGCGGCAATCTGCTCTTCCTCGGTATCTACTGGCAGCGCTCCGCCCCGCTGGTCGGAGCTTCCGGAGCCGTCTGCGCGGTAATGATGGCGGCGGCAATGCTGGAGCCGGAACGCCGCTTCACGGTACTCTTCATGCCCTTCGACCCGATCAAGACCTCGACGCTGGTCGTCTGTTACACCATCATCGAAGTGGTGCTGGCGCTGGGGGGACCGAACTCCGGGATCGCGCACTTGGCGCATCTGGGCGGCTTCGTCGGCGGATATCTGCTGGTCAAGTTCCTGCGCCGCGGCAACGTGGCTTGGGACCCCTTCCGCAGCAAGCGGATCATCAACTGGAAAGGTCCCGTTACGGGCGAAACCGACGCGACGTATGCAAACGACGGGGCACCGGTGTCACAGCGGGAGCTCGACGCCCTGCTGGACAAGATTTCACGTTACGGCATCAACAGCCTTTCGCCGGATGAGCTGGCGCGGCTGAAACAAGCCCGCGAGGAAATGCGCCGCTGAAAGAAGGGAAAGGGCTTCCTCCATGCTCGAAACCGCATTGTTCGACTACGATCTCCCGGACGAATTCATCGCCCGCTACCCCGCGGAAAAGCGCGACGGTTCGCGCATGATGGCGCTGGAACGCGACTCAGGCGAGACCGCGATCCGCAACTTTCCCGAACTCGTCGACTACCTCGAACCCGGCGACGCGGTGATCTGCAACAACACCAAAGTGCGCCTAGGGCGGCTCTTCGGACGCAAGGGCGAGGACGGCAGCGGTGCCCGCTTCGAAGCGCTGCTTCTGGAGCCGGATGCCCAAAATACCGGTTGCTGGCGCGCGATGTTGCGTCCCGGCAAGCGGGCGAAAGCGGGAACCTTCGTGCGGCTGTTGGAACACGACGGCTCCGTGAACACCCGCGGCGACGGCTTCATTGTGCGGGAAACCGTCGGCGACGGCACCTACCGGATCGAATTTTCTCCCCCCGATCCCGACGAATTGCAGACTCGCTATGGACACATCCCCCTCCCCCCGTACTTGAACCGCGACGCGGAGTCGGCGGATCTGGAACGCTACCAGACCGTCTACGCCAAATGCATCGGAGCCGTCGCCGCTCCGACTGCGGGGCTGCATTTCACGCCCGAGGTCTTTTCGGCACTCGAAGCGAAGGGAGTGAAGCGCGGCGAACTCACTTTGCACGTCGGCGCGGGAACGTTTCTGCCGGTGTCGACCGCCGACGCCTCGCAGCACAAGATGCACTTCGAAGAGTACGAGCTTCCGGAAAAAACGGCGGAACTGGTCAACTCCACCCACGCCGCCGGGCATCGGGTGGTGGCGGTCGGCACCACCACGGTGCGGGTGCTGGAAAGCTGCGTCGACGATTCCGGAGCGGTCCACGCCGGCCGCGGGCGAACCGATATTTTCCTCTACCCGCCGTACCGTCCGCGCGCCGTGGATATGCTGCTGACCAACTTTCATTTGCCGAAAAGCACTTTATTGATGCTGGTGTCGTGCTTCTGCGACCGCGAAAAGGTACTGGCTGCCTACGAAACCGCCAAGCGCGCAAACATGCGCTTTTACAGTTACGGCGACTGCATGTTGCTGTACCGGAGGCGAAGATGACCTATTACAAACTTGAGACCTATGTGCCCGAGGAGTTCGTCGAGGCGGTCAAGAGCGCATTGGCGGCTGCCGGAGCGGGAAAGTTGGGCGACTATGAACACTGTTTCTGGCAAACTTCCGGAACCGGCGAGTTCCGCCCGCTCCCGACGGCGCACCCCTTCATCGGCTCCGCCGGAGGCGAATTGGAACACGTCCGGGAGATCAAGCTGGAGACGATCTGCTCCGCCGCCGACCGGCTGCGGGTGATTGCCGCACTCAAGGCGGCGCATCCGTATGAGTGCTGCGCCTATTATCTGTTCCCGGTGGAAGTCACCGACCGACAAAATCCGGAGGAAAGTTGAGATGTTCTTCAGGTATCTTTGGCAGAATCCGCGTTTTTTCGCCGCGGCGGTCTTTCTGGTGGTATTTTCGGTGTGCTGTCACGAATTCATGCACGCATTGGTCGCGCTCAAATTCGGCGACGACACCGCCGCCCGGCGGGGGCATCTGACGCTGAACCCGTTCAAACAGATGGGCTGGCTGTCGCTCGTGATGCTGCTTTTCATCGGCATCGCCTGGGGACAGGTCCCGGTAAATCCGCTGAATTTCCGCTCGCGCGCCGGGCGGGTGCTGACCTCGCTGGCGGGACCGTTGACCAATCTCGGATTGTGGGCGATCTTTGCCGTGCTCTCCTATATCTGCTTCAAGGTCAACGGTGAAGAACACTTTGCCTGCAACATGCTGGTCTACGGCGCGATCATGAATTTCGCGCTCTTCGTATTCAATCTGCTGCCGATACCCGGACTGGACGGCTTCAACGTGCTAACGGAATTCTTCCCCCGGCTGACCCGGCGTAACTCCGAATTGGCGAAAGGGGCTTTTCTGGTCCTGATGGCATTACTCTTCGCCTTTGCCGACCGGCTGTTCGACGCGGCGAAGATCGTCACGGCGCTGCTGCTGCTCGCGCTGGAAAAGGTAGTGCAATGACAACAGGCGGGATCATTGAAGTCGTCGCCGCGGTAATCCGGCGAGGCGATAAAATACTGCTGGCGTCGCGCCCCGCGGACAAACCGCCGACCGGATGGGAGTTCCCCGGCGGTAAGGTCGAGCCAGAAGAATCCTTCGTCGCCGCCGCGATCCGGGAACTGCGCGAGGAGCTGGGGGTGAACGTCGCTCCCGGTCAGGAGCTGGGCAGCGTCGAAAACGGTAGCGTCCGCATCCACTTCATAGCCGCCGAACTGCCGGAATCGGAGATTCCTGCCCCGCAGGAGCATCAGCAGTGTTTCTGGGTGGAACTCTCGCCGGAACCGCCGGAGCAGCTGCTCCCCGCCGACCGCGATTTCTGGAGAAAACTCGCCCGGATGAATAAAATATGTTGAATGCACAATTTTTTCACCCGATCATACGTTATTAGCAGTGAAAATCAAGAGCACGACGATGCCACAGGTGGACTATAATCCGGCGGATGCCGTATTGATAAAACGTTTTCTGCACGGTGAAGAAGCGGCGTTTGAGGAGTTGTATTACCGCTACCGCAGGCAGCTGTATGCGTTTCTGAACAATCTGATCGGTCCGGGAGCGGAATGCGACGAGGTCTTCGAGGAAACGTGGCTCAAGGTCATCGACCGGCTGCCCGGTTACCGTGACGACGGGCGCTTCGGAGCGTGGCTGTTCCGGGTGGCGCGCAACTTGTTTTACGACCGGCTGCGACGCAGTCGTCAGGAGCGGGAAATGATCCCGCTGGATGCCGACGAACCGCCGCAGTTGGCGGCGCCGCCGGGCTCCGGTCCGCGGGAACGGTTGGAACTCGACGAGGTCGAGGCGTTGATAAAAACGGCGCTCTCGGAGCTGCCGGCGGAACTCAGGGAAACCTTCCTGTTGCGGCAGCAGGGCGTAGCGTTCAAGGAGATCGCCGAAATTCAGGAGTGTTCGATAAATACCGCGCTCAGCCGGATGCAATATGCGCTGCGGGCATTGCGCAAAGCGCTCTCCGGAATCGACCGCGGGGTCCTGAGCGGAAAGGAAAAATGATTACACTCGGTTTTAACCGAAAGGATATGAAACTATGAAAAAGCTATTCAGATCGCCGGGGTTGTTGCAGCGCGAAGTGCCGGAGGCGCTCGACCGCAAAATTCTGCTTGCCGCCTCCGTAGCGGCAGCACGGCGGCGCAGCACCCGCAGATGGAAGTTTTTCGGGGCGGTATCCGGTATGGCGGCAGCGGTGGCACTCGCGGTGGTGACCGTTTATCCGTCAATCCGCATGTCGCAGCCCACAGCCGAGCTTTCCGGGCGCGAGCTGCTGGAAATATCCGACTGGACCAGCTTTGAACAGGAAAACTACAACCTTTCCAGTCAGCTGAATTCGTTGCAGGATGCACAGGAAAATGACACGGCTCTGGTTTGAGGGTGTTATCATGAATTATCGTTGGCATGTATGTTTCTGGATGTCGGCGCTGCTCGCCGGTGTGGTTGCGGCGGCTCCGGCGTCGCCATCCGAAGAAGGACTCCCCCCGGGACCGCCCCCGCCTCCCGAACACCGCTACCCCGGACCGCCGCCCGACCACAACCCGAACCGGCGCTTCCGCAGCGGACCGGGCGTCTGGCAGGCGTTTTCGCGGCTGACCCCGGAAGAACGCATGGAAATGTTGAAGCTGCAGCGCGAGGACCCGGAAAAATTTCAGGAGGTCATGCGCGCCAAGGCGGACGAACTTTTCCGTAAACGCGAAGAGCGCCGCAAAGCGTTGCGGGCGTTGGCGGAACGATGCCGCGAAGCGACCGCTCCCGAGGAAAAGGAGCAGCTGAAAAAAGAGCTTACCGCCGAAGTCACCAAGGACTTCAGCGCCCATTTGAAATACAACCGCCGCCAACTGGAGGAGATGAAACGCCGTACCGCCAGGTTGGAGGAGGATTTGGAGCGACGCGAGAAAAATCGCGATCAGGCGATCGCCGCGCTGGTGGAGGCGATGATCAGCGGCAAAATGCCGCCGCATCCGCCGGAATCCCGACGTTTTGAACGAAAAGAGCTTGAAAAATAACCGCGGACAAGATATATTTCCCCAAGGTTTAACGGAGAAGCAAAAAACCGGTCGTCGTGTGATCGGTTTTTTGTTTGTCTGAAGAGTGACATGCATTAGATAAACAGGAGATGTTAAGATGCGTAAAGTCTTGTTGATCCTTACTTTGTTCATGGCTGCCGCGGTTATGTTCGGCGAAGAGGCGAAACCGGCGGAAGAGGCTAAGCCAGCGGAAGAGGCGAAGGCTGCCGAAACCAAACCCGCCGAAGAAGCAAAAACCGCAGAAGAGGCGAAGCCTGCCGAAGAGGCGAAAGCCGAAGAAGCAAAACCGGCGGAAGAAGCCAAAACTGCGGACGAGGACAAGCCCATCGAGCCGGCGTTTCCGTGGATCGTTCCGGCTCGGGCGATCGAGCTTGAGCAGGATATGACGTTCCGCGTCCGGGCTGAGGGCATCCGCACCACGGCGACGCTCAAGACCGGCGAGCGTCTGACGTTCATCCTCAAGGAAAACGTCGAAGATTGTGCATGGGTCGTGAGCGCTGTCGATACCAAGGTGGCGACCGTCGTTCCCACGGGGCACGAGGAAGGCGGTTGGTTCAGCTTGCCGCTGCAGAGCTTCGAGATCACGGCGGTCCATCCGGGGCGCACGCTGCTGGAAATGTCGCTCATGAACAAGCGCAACGCTCCGATGCGCTCCTTCCGCTGCTACATCGAAGTAAAGTAACTTGCCAGTTCAGTATTCATTCGACGGCGTGCGGAAATTCCGCACGCCGTCTTTTTTTTCAACCGACAACCGAAATTCAGTAAATAAGACATGCGCAGTGACATCATGAAAACCGGTCCGGAACGGGCTCCGCATCGCAGTCTGATGTTCGCTACGGGCATCCGCCGCGAGGACCTCGGCAAGCCGTTCATCGGCGTCTGCAATTCGTACACCGACATTCCGCCGGGGCACTGCCACCTCAAGGATGTCGGCACCCTCGTCTGCTAGGTAATCCGCGAAGCAGGCGGCGTGCCTTACGAATTCAACACCATCTCTGTCTGTGACGGCATCGCCATGGGACACCGCGGCATGACCTACTCGCTCCCGAGACGCGAACTCATCGCCGACTGCGTGGAAACGATGGGCATGGCGCATCCCTTCGACGTGATATGCATCCCCAACTGCGACAAGGTGGTGCTGGGGATGCTGATGGGCGCGATGCGGCCGAATCTGCCGACGATCTTCGCCTAGGGCGGTCCGATGCTGCCCGGAAAAAGGATGAAGAACGGCAACGAATTCGACTTATCATAGGTCCTTGAAAAAATCTACCTCGACCCATTCATCTTTCTTTTTCTCCTCTTCTCGCTTTTTTCTTCGCTCTTCATTGATCCTCTCCTCCTCACGCTTTCTTCTTCGCTCTTCATTGATCCTCTCCTCCTCACGCTTTCTTCTTCGCTCTTCATTGATCCTCTCCTCCTCACGCTTTCTTCTTCGCTCTTCATTAATCCTATCCTCCTCACGCTTACTTCTTCGTAACAATTCCTCTTTATATTTTTTTGCGTATAAACGCGGAGTATTGCTTTCCCAAAGTCTTACCGTGTTTTTTGTCATACCATTGACCACCGCGATTGACTCGGATATAAAATCTTCTCTCGGGCTTCTGACCACATCCACATAATAGCGATCACTGCCCTCATCATAGCCTATCCAAACCCATCGATAATGTCCGGGGGCGTGCGCGCCAACGCTGGATATACTGATTTCGCATTTGTATTGCCGTGTTGATGTTGTTTTTATGTATGCGATGGCCTTCACTCTGATGTCTTCCGCCTCGAATACCCATGGATTCTTTTCTAAGATAATTTTTGCATATTTGGCTGTTTCATCAAAGTCATCCGGCGGCGCATCCGCGCAATGACCGGCGACAGGCACCATCATACCTATGAGAAAAATGAAAAATGCAAATCCACGGCGCATCATAGAACCTCCCATTTAAAACATGCTTTTCATTATTTTTACTCACTGCTGTCCGGTAAAAATTTCAGCATAGGAAATCGCATTATATCCTTATCACATGCCTCACGCAATTGACTTCATTAAGCTGTCGCTGGAGAGTTCCGCCTCCAATTCTCCGCCGCCGTTGCCGCCACCGCGTTCAACTGCGGCGCTCCCGGCATACGGCGAATGGCACTGCGGGCAAAAATTCATGTTGTCCGCTAGCTCGAACCCGCAATTCTGACATTTTTTAGCCATTTTTACTCGTCCCATCAAATTCAATAATCACCGCCGAACAATCGCTGCGATTCGTCACCCCACTTGTTCGGTCCTTTTTCGCTGGGCAGACAGAAGAGAACCAGCAACACCGTCCAACCAATGACAGGCACCAAATACCAGAGCAAATTCCAAGCGCTTTTCCCGGCGTCATGCAAACGCGGCCACTGGATATAGAAAGTATAAAGTTCAAGCAGGACAGCTATAACCATACCGATCCCAAATGTCAATGCGCTAATGCCAAAGCCACCGGCAAATGCAATCAGCTGCCAAGTCCAAAAATCCCGACGGGTCATGCGCCGCTGCCACATCTTCTGCCAGCCGTTCAACTCAGTTGGACGCTTTATCTCGGTGTTCGAAGGTGACGGGCATTCATCAGCATAACGCGGCGCCGGAGTCTCCTCCTTGGCCGGCAAAATGAACTTGGCATGGCACTGCGGACAGAAATTCATGTTGTCCGCCATTTCGCAACCACAATTCTGACACTTTTTAGACATAACAAATATCCCTTTGATCTTCAAGACGTATGCAGCCGGGGCGAACCACGCCCCGGCGCCACGGAGAATGCCAAATCAGTTATCACGCTCCTGCATGCCGCGGACGAAATCCAACAACCGCATACCGGAAAATTCATCAAACGGGGTATTTCCCACAATCCACCAGGAACAATATCCTCGCTCGTTGCAGAAAACCAGTTTCTTCTGATCCTTGATTAGGCCTTTGAAATCCCGATAGGGGGTCACGGTCGATAGTAAAATCCAATTACTCAAATTGGTATATCCCATTGTCCCCAAACCGGAAAACATTTTCTTATCGGTACAGCGGAATACACCGCGGGTGGTAAAAACAATATAATAAACGGAACCTAAGAGGGCTTTAACTTCAACGGAAAAAATACATTCATTGAATGAAACATGATCCGTCAGCCCTTTGACTCCCCCAAAAACATCTGCCGCAGACTTGGTGGAAAATACCGTAATACCCTGAGGAACAGCAACTCCTCGGAAAAGTTCTTCGGCGATCTCGGCAGCGGTTTTCCCCTTGAAATCGAAGCTGGAATGCCGTGGCGGAATGATCTCCCTTTTCATCGGTATATAGTTTTTTGCATTTTTCAGTGCCCGACGCGCCAAAGTCTTTCTATGCAATCGGAACAGCCAGGAAAATATCAAACCGATCCCGGCAGTACAGCAAACAAAGAAAAGCCATGCGATCATATCAAAACTCAATGGCAATGAAGAGCATGGGTTCTTGAAACGCAGCCGTCCTTTTATACTTGCCGGGTCGCCTTCCGCATCAAGTTCCACGGTATCTTCCCAAAGGAAAATATCCCAGCAGAATACTAACGGGAACAGCCAGAAAAGCAAAGAACTCAAGACGTCGTTCCTTTGTTTAAGGGACGAAGTTGAGAACAGTTTCAACTGCCCTGATGGTGAAGGCGTGACTATAAATCTTCCGCCTCTGGCGGCAATGACGACCTTCGCCAATTCGGAGAAGTCATCGCCGACTACATCAGAGGACGCGGACTGTACCGGCACAGACGGAGACTGTATCGGCGCAGCTTCATATTTCGCATGACACTGCGGACAGAAATTCATGTTGTCCGCCAATTCGAAACCGCATTTTCCGCATATCTTTGGCATCTTACTTACCTCCATTGAACATTACTTGACCGAGTATCCGCAATTGGTGCAAAAACCATTTACCAAAGTATTATTGCCGCATCCGGGGCAGAATTCTGCGGCAGCCGAAGCGGACTTTTTCTCGTCGACGGATTCGGCAGCTTCGCCGATGATGCCGCCGCAACGTTCGACCTGACCGCCGCACTCGGGGCAGAACTTGGTGTTTTCGTCAAATTCCCTGCCGCACTTGGAGCATGGGTAACTGTATGGGACCATCGTGACTATTCTACCCGCGCAATCGTGGCAGAAATTCCACTTCTCGGGAAATTCCTTGCCGCATTTTTCGCAGATGAATTTAATATCCTCCTCCTTGAACGCTCCAACCTGACCACCGCACTCGGCACAGAACTTCACCGATTGCGTAAACGATTTTCCGCAATGCTTACAAATGAACACTTCTGACATAATTCATTCCCCCGTTTTGTGATGGCATCATCAATCTTCCTGTTTCCGTCGACGGGGATCATCCCCGCCGGATATCGGACCCGTTCGCGCGCGAGGAAGTGAAAGCGTATAAAAAAATCAAGGGCGTACTTCCCCGCGCATGGTACAAGCCGGCAACGCCAATCGCCGTGATGATCCATGCGGCAGGAAAATACGCCCATTACGGCGCATCCCGCCCGGACAGATGGATCATCAGTATTCAACAAAATTTGGCGTTTTCGCTTGTACCGATCTTCTGCCCGAAGATGCAAATGCTCTTCAAATTGTTTCCGTGAAGACTACTTTATGTCGGTCAACCCTCCGTTTTCGGTGTTTGAACACGGCATAATCTATCACGGGGCAACAACTTTTTCAAGCTCCGCACCGCGGAAAATCGACGGCGACGGCGTCGCCGAGGAAAGAGCGGAAACGCAACACGCCTCCGCCCCTTCCATATATTGTACGGGCGGAAACAGGCGTTTCTTGCAGCAGAGGGTGAAATTTAAGAAAAAGATGAAAGATGAAAGATGAAATGGCGCTGGCGCGTATGCGGGCAAGCAGCGAGAAGTACGAAGCGCTCTTTTACGGAGTGGTACGGATAGGTACGGATTTGTACGGAGGAAACGTGCGGATACGGTAAAAATCGGTTGTACGACATAGCGGCGGGGTGAATACTCCGTACTCATCCGTAAACATCCGTACTCATCCGTACCCGCCGCGGGAAGTACTAAGCGCCACGTCGGACTTGTCGGACTTGTCGAATGCCAAGCCGGCACATCAGGGTCGGGAAACCTCGAACCTCCGGATCAGCTGCTTTTCCAGCTCCTTGAGTTTGGCGAGAGACGCGGCGAAGTCGTTCAGCTGCGCCGACATATCCGCATCCGCGAGCTGGGGCAGCGTCGCCAGATGGCGGAGCGTGTTCAATTCGGCTTCGACTTGCCGCGAGGTCTCGAAATAACCGATGACCGGGTCGTCAACGTGTTCCCGGTCGAAGGCTTCGCCCGCCGCATCGGAGCGCCTGATGCGCACGAAATCCTCGGTATTCGCACTATGGTTTTCGGGATCGCGGGCGGCGCGTTCCAATTCGTCTTTCGTCACCGGGCGGTTGAACGCCGCCGTCGTCCGCTCCGCCCGTTCCAGAAACAGCCGTTTTCGCTCCGCTTCCACCAGCGGACGGATGCGCGCGAACTCCTCCGGCGACGCATCGGCAGACGTCAAACGCTCCGCCTCGGCGAGCGCCGCCGTGGCGGTCATGCGCGGCGCACCGGAAACGTACCGCAATACGGGGACGGCGACCGCGACCGTCACCGCAGCCAGAACGCCAGCAAGCACCACCGCCCGGCGGCGATTCCCCGGCGAAGCCGCCCTCCGGCGGCGCGCCCCCTGCCCGGCGCACCAGCGGTTGTAAAGTCCGATCGCCGCCTTGCACTCCCCGAGCGGCAGATCGGGCGGGAACGCCGGATACTTTTCCGGCGAGTAACCCGTGAGCGCGCAGTAGAGCGTCTTCCCGAGCGCGTAAAAATCGTCCTCCGGGGCAAAAGGGCGCACTCCGCCCGCCGCCTCGGGCGAGATGAAGCCGGGCGTTCCCGCCAGCGTGGCGCGGGCGTCTTCCGCCAGCAGTCCGATGTCGCCGGGAACGGCTTCACCCCGAATGTAGAGGATGTTGGCGGGCTTGATGTCGCGGTGGAGCACGCCGTGCGCATGGAGAAACCCCAGACGCTTTTCCACCTGTTCCGCCATTTCGAGCGCGGCGGACGGTGACAGGCGGCCGTCGCGTTTCAGGCGGTTTTCGAGCGTGTCGGGCAGATACTCGCCGTTCCCGCCGTTCAGGTCGTCCGCGGCGTCCATGACATAATAGAAACCGCCGTCGACGCGCCCCGCGTGGGTGATCTGCATAAGATCGCTGCGGGGGCAGAACTCCATGTAATTCATGACCCCGCGCAGTTCGCGTTCCGAAAATCCTCCGCCGGCGGGGATGACCTTCAGCGCGTGGCGGCGACCAGTCACCACATTTTCAGCGAGGAAAACCGTCCCGCAGGAGCCGCGCCCGCACTCCCGCAGCAGCCGGAAACTTTCCACTCTGTCGCCGACTTCATACATCCAAGTGCAATTCCCCGTCGAGCCGTTCGTATTCCGCCACGATCGCACGGAGCAGTTTGAGGCAGCGGCTCTTCGCCACATAGAGCTGATCGCGGCTCACTCCCAATGCTTCGGCGACTTCCGCGGCATCGCGGTGCTGGAGCGCATACATCTCGAACGCCTGAAAAGTGACCGCGTCGACGCGGAGCCGCAGAGAATCCAGCGCCTCTTCCAGCAGGACTTTGCGCCACTCGTCGAGGAACTCCGCAGCGAAGGGATCGCACTCCTCGGCGACGGGCGGAAGTTCCCGCCGCGCCCGGCTGTTGGCGCGGATATACTCGACCGCCTGACTGCGGATCACGGACGCAAACCAGGTGCGAAAACGGGCGCGCCGCTCGTCCCAGACGAATTTCTTTTCGGCGTTGAAAAACTTGAGCATCACGCTCTGCACCAGATCGTCGCACTCGGCGGCGGTAAAGCGATACAAGCTCCCGACATAGCGGATCACAGGAGCGTAACGGCGGTAAAAATCGCGCCACGCGACCTCGTCGCCGTCGTGTATTTTCGCCAGCAGGCTTTTGTGGGTCGACGGATAATCCATGCCGTTGCACTCCTCAAATTGTCCCGCGGATAAAATATCCCGGTGCGGGGAATTTTGCAAGGCGTACCCGCAAAGGGTATGGGGATTTGATTTTTACCGCGCGGTACATTATATTTATCTGCAACATAAACGGGGGTGGCATCCATGAAAGAAGTTTTGCTGACACTGCGCGGCGCGGTCGCCGCCGGCATATTCATCGGTCTCGCGGGAACGGTGTTCCTCTCCGTTCCGGACAAATTTTCCGGGGCGTTTCTCTTCGGCTTCGGACTCCTCACCATCGTCTGCTGCGGCTTCAAGCTCTACACCGGAGCCGTCGGCTATCTGGTGCTTCAGGGAAAAAAGACCCCGTCCTATCTGCTGACGCTGCTGGAGATCTGGGTCGGCAACTGGATCGGCACCTTCCTCGTCGGCACGGCGCTGCGGTTTTCGCGCGTCGGCGCGGCGCTCGCGGCAAAAGCGCAGGGACTCTGCGACGTCAAAATGGCGGACAGCTGGTCGAGTCTGCTCGTGTTGAGCTTCTTCTGCGGGATACTGATGTTTCTCGCCGTCGACACCTTCCGCCACAAGGAGGAGTATCCGGGCGTGATCCGCATGGTGATGGTATTCATCTGCGTGATGGTCTTCATTTTGAGCGGCTTCGAGCACTGCGTCGCCGACATGTACTACTTTTCGGTCGCGGGGATGTGGAGCGCGGGATCGCTCGCCCGTACCGTGTGGATGACCTTCGGCAACTCGCTCGGCGGCTTTCTGCTGCCGGTCTTGGGACGACGCTGAAATCCCGCTTCAGAAGCACCACGCGCCTTTGCGGAAGACCGGAACCTCCGTTCCGTCCGCGGTGACGCCGGTGATGTCGAGCTCCGCGTTCCCGATCATGAAGTCCACGTGGATCATGCTGTCGTTCACGCCGAGTTCGCGCAGTTTCTGCTGCGAGTATTTCGCGTAATCCGCCACGCAGTTGTCGAAGCCGCGCCCGAGCGCGACGTGGCAGCTGGCGTTTTCGTCGTACAAGGTGTTGTAGAAGAGTATCCCCATGTTGTTGATGGGCGAATCATGCGCGATCAGCGCGCACTCGCCCAGATACGGCGCGCCGTCGTCCATGGCGATCATGCGCTCCAGCGCCTCCTGACCCCGTTTCGCCCGGACCTCGACCGCCCTGCCCTCCGCAAACCTTATCGAAAAATCCTCGATCAGCGACCCCTGCCACGAAAGCGGCTTGGTAGCCACGAGCACGCCCTCCGCCCTGCCGCGCTTCGGCGACGTGAAGATCTCCTCCGACGGGATGTTCGGGTTGAAGACGCGCCCGCTCAAGTCGGTCTCGCTGCCGCCGCAGAAAATCCCCTGTTCCATCAATCCGACGCGAAAATCGGTTCCGTTCGGCGCCCGGTAGCGGAGTTCGGCGAACCGACGCGAATTCAGCAAATCGCAGCGGCGGTGGATAGTCGCGTTGTGTTCGTTCCAGTTTTTGATCGGGTCGCCTTCGGCGCGGGAGGCACGCAGGATCGCAAACCAGAGTTTTTCCACCGCTTCGGCATCCGGGAGCCCCGGAAACACCTTCCGCGCCCACGGCACGCCGGGAACTCCGGCGATGCACCACTGATATTTATTCTCCATCGCGTCGCGGAAGGGTTTTATGATCGGGAACTTCTCCATCTGCGAGCGAGCCCGTTTGCCCTGATCGATGCCGTTCATGCCGTCGGGGTCGTCGGAGTCCAGCCACAATAGCGCCGGAAGCGTCTCCACTCGCCACTTGAGCCGCGCAAGTTCCCACGGCGTCACTTCGGAAAGTTTTTCCTCGCTCTGGTACTCCTGGGCAAGCTTGGCGAGCGGCATATCCGTCCACTCGGTGACGACGCGCGACGCCCCCGCCTTGTAACAAAGTTCCACCACCGTGCGGACGAACTCCGGCTGGTCCAATTCGGCGATGACCAGCACCTCCTGCCCCGGCTGGATGTTCAGCCCGCTCTCAACGATCAGTCGTGCGTAATCGAAAAGCCTTTCACGTTCCATTTGCGACAAATCTCCTTAGTGTTTTTATGACGCTAACATACACGGGGCGGATGAAAAAGTCAAGGCGAAATGCGTCGCGCTCCAGCCCGCGCGCGGTTTTAATGATTTATCGAAATTTCCGGTCGCCGCGGTTTGCAATATGACTATCGGCGTTGTATCGTAAGCAACGACAACCACCTGAATTGCAATATTCCAAAACCAAAAAGGGGACTAATAAATGAAAAAACATCTTCTCATCCTCGCTTCCATGCTGCTGGGCGGCGGAGCACTCTTCGCCGACGTGGTCGCCGTTGGCGACACCCGCGACGGCTATCCCGTAATCATCCCGCAGGTCAAGGAACTCAAACCGGCGGATGGCGTTTTCGTGCTTCCGGAAAAACTGACCGTGGCAGCGCCGGAGGACTTCGACCTCGCTCCGCTTGCCCGGGAATACGCCAACGCGGTCAAGGGCGGAGAGGTCGTCCGCTCCGGGGATGACAAGGCGGAGTTCCGTTTCGTGCTCGCGAAGGACGAGGTGCCCGAATCGCCGGAAGGGTATGTGCTCGAAATCGCCCCCGGCGGCGTGACCGTCCGGGCGAGCGACGTGCGCGGACTCTTCTACGGGATGCAGACCTTCCACTGGTTCCTCCGCGGACGCAAAATCGACGGCAACGGCGTGAAGTGCTGTTCCATAACCGATTTCCCCGACCTCGAGATCCGCGGGCTCTATCATCAGCTGGCGTACGTCGACCCCAAACGCGTCGACCGCGTCTGCCATGTGATCGACGCGCTCGGTTCTCTCAAGTACAACACGCTCCTCATCGGTTTCTTCGACAACTTCCCCTACGAGGACAGCCCATTCACCAAGCGCAAGAGCACCTACACCAAGGAAGACATCGCCAAAATCAAGGCGGCGGCAAAGCGCAACCACATGGAGATCATTCCCAAGCTGCAGGTCATCAGCCACGCCTCGTGGTTGCTCAGCCACCGCGACTGGCCCGGCGAGTTCTATGAAGGTCCCGCCGACAAGCCGCACTGTACGCTGTACTGCCCCGCCTCGCCGAAGGCGCTGGAGCTCGTGAAGAAGATGATCCGCGAGACCGCCGAGGAGTTCAAACCGCGTTACTACCACATCGGACTGGACGAGATACTGCTCGGACACTACCCGATGTGCCCCAAATGCTGCGCCGCCGACCCGACGCAGACGATCGTCGACCATGTGCGCCCGATCAAGGACATGCTCACAGACATGGGCATCCAGACGATCATCTACCACGACGACTACTTCGGCAGCAGCAACCCCGTGGCGCGGCAGCAGGCGGCGATCGACCAGGTGCCGGAGAAACTGGGCAAGGATCTCATGATCAACTCGTGGGAGTACGACGGCGCACCGACGCGGCGCATCGGCGACAAGATACGCGCGCGCGGCTTCAAGGATCTCGTCTACATGTCGTTCGCCATCAACGTCGACAACTGCTGGAAGCTCCCCAAAATCGCGCACGCGACCAACTCCCATGGCAATTTTCTCGCCTACTGGTCGATCGTGCCGCCGACGCTCGACCGCCACGATACTAGCGCACACGAGTTCTATCCCTCGACCATCGCGCAGGCGAACTACACCTGGAACGCCGGAGACGTCGAATTCAGCAAACTCCCGATCGACAGCGCCGGCATCATGCGCGAACTCCTCGACGGCAAGCCGGAACGCGAATTCCGCGGCGAACCGGCGCCGGTGCCGATCGGCGGCGTCTGCACCGCCAAGATCGGCGACGATCCGATGTTCCCGCATCTGGACGCCGAACTCGTAGCCAATATATGTAAGATCGCCGCCGCCGACCGCGCCCGTTTCGAGCTCGCGGTAGATGACGGCAAGCTCTCCGCCGTAGTCCTCTCCGGGACCCCGGTGGACGGGCGCGCGACCGAGCCGGTGCATATTCCGGTCGACGCCACCGCTTCGGGGGCAAGTTTCCTCATGACCGCTTCGGTGTTCAACAACTTCGGACAGGTCGACAAGCAACACGGGATCAATTTGGGCGAAATCAGGATCGTCTACGCCGACGGCAAGATCGCGAAGCAGCCGCTGACCTTCCAGCGCAATATCAACGACTGGAACACCTATCTTGGCGGCAACGCCTGCCGCGCGGTACTCCGCGGCAACGACCTCGACGGCGCGGTCTTCGGCTTCAACGCGATCGACTGGCGTAACCCGCGTCCGGAACAGCCGATAAAGGAGATCGTGTTTTCCTCCTTGGGCAATACGCAGATCGCCCCGGCGCTGCTCGCCGTGTCGCTTTCCGACGCCGGGAACGCCCCCGCCGGAGCCACCGGAGCGCCGCGCCGACCGTCGATCGACCGTCAGCAAAAACCGAATCTCGTCACGATAGTCGACTTCGCTGACGGCATGCCGAAGGGCTGGAACAAAGTGCTCTCCTTCACCCCCAACTGCAAGGTCCACACCGTCGTCGACCCGGAACGCGGCAAAGTGCTGGAGATCAAGATCCCGACTACGACCAAGCATCTCGCCCGCGTCGCGATCGATCTGCCGCTCAACAACCCGCAGGAGTTCGAGAACATCATCTTCGACATCCAGGTAAGCGACACGTCGTCGATCTTCCGTTACGACTTCTACGTGATGAACCGTCAGGCGACGAACGTGCTGGGCGCGCTCGGCTATACCCCCTCCATCGGCGACAAGTGGCAGACCATGTGCATACCGCGCAAACTCTTCCTCCCCAAGGAGGGCGGCGGCATCGATGCCGACAAGGCGAACTGCATCCGCATCGGCTTCTTCCTGAACAACGGGATCAAACCGACGGTGATACGTATCGGCAGAATATCCTTCTGCGACCATATGCTGCCGGGGCGCATCAACCGGACCGATCCGACGAAGTGAACGGATAGCGACTGAACAGTCGAACGGAACATAAACCTCTGGAAGGACGGATATCATGGATCAGGTAATCGGCATTCTGTTCGGGCTCATCTTACTGGCGGCGGTGCTGGCGATCGTCTTCGCGCTTCCGATCCTGATACTGGTCAAACTCTGTTCGCTGGAACGGCAGCTGGGGGAAATAAAGCAAAAATTGGTTCCGCCTCCCGAGGCGAAGCCTCAAGCGCTCCCCGTAGCGGCGACCGTTCCGAAACCTGCAGTCGCGCCGGTCCCGGCGATCCCGAAACCAGCCGCCGCACCGCTTGCGGCGAAGGCGGAACCGATACAGCGAATAACGCCGCCGCCCGCGCCGCCCACGCCGAGCGCTTTGGAAACGCGCACAATGGAAGTGCTCTGCAAGATCAAAAACTGGATCGTCGTCGGCAACGAATCCGGGGAACCGGGCGTCACCCGCGAATACGCGGTGGCGACCACCTGGCTCGTCCGCATCGGCATTCTGGTCCTCGTCGTCGGGGCGGGGCTGTTTTTGAAATACTCCATCGACCACAACTGGCTGCGCCCGGCGGTGCGGGTCGTGTCGATGGCGTTGACCGGGGCGGCGCTGGCGACCTTCGGCTTGCTGAAATGCCATGGCAAATACCGGAACCTTTCGATCGCGCTCGCGGGCGGCGGCTTTCTCGTGCTGCAGTTGAGCGTGCTCGCGGCGTTCCGGCTCTACCAGCTGATCCCGGCGCTCCCGGCGTTTCTGCTGATGGCGGCGATCACGGCGGCGGCGATGACCGCCGCGCTGGTCACGGACACGTTGCTCATAGCCGTGATCGGAGCAATCGGCGGATATCTCGCCCCGGTGCTCATCGACACCGGGCATCCGGACGCGGTCAAACTGCTCATTTATCTTGCGATCCTGACGGCGGGCGTACTCTTCAGCGCATACTACCGGAGCTGGGTGCTCCTGCATCTGCTCGCACTCGTCTCCTGCGCGATGCTCGGGCTGGTCGCAGTGAACAAGGGGGCGACGGCGCAGAACGCAGCTTGGATACTCGCGCTGTCAACGCTTATTTATCTGCTGTTTGCCCAGCTCCCGCTCGAGACCGCGCGGCGGCGCGACGCGACGATCTTCGAGATAATATTGATGGTCGGCAACGTGCTCTTCTACTTTATCGCCGCGATACCGGTTGCCGATAATCACTACGCGGCGTGGAAGGTGCCGGCGGCGGTTCCGTTCGCCGCCTTCCTGATCGCCGTGCTGCAGTTCGGCATCTGCCGCCGCGGTCGGCTCGCGGAGCGGCCGGTATTGAAGACCTTCCTCGCGGCGCTGGCAGCGGTCAGTCTGGCGCTGGTCGTGCCGCTGCTGCTGGACGGGATCTGGATCACCGCCGCGTGGTCGGTGCTCGCGTTCGTATTGCTGTACACGGCGGAAAAGCACCGCTCCGGGACGCTGCTGCTGCTCGCGGTCTTCCTCTATTTCGGGACCTTATTTTATCAGCTGATCAGCGGGTACGGCTTCGAAGACAAAGGCGGCTATCTCGCGAATTTAGGACGGCACCTCGCCACCGCCGGGATCTTCATCGCGTCGCTCGCCGGAGCGGCATGGCGGCTCTTCGGCAAATCAGCACAAGAGTGGTTCGCGCCCTCCTGCGGGGACTCGAAACGAGTTCCGGCGTGGCTCTTCTCGATCGCCGCCGCGGGAGGCTTCTTCTGGTACACGAGCTTCGAACTCGACGCGCTGCTGCGCCAAATTCTGCCCCAGTTCCGCAACGGCGGCGTGACCGTCTGGTGGAGCATCCTCGCCTGCGCGGCGCTCTTCATCGGCATCCGGCGCGGCGTCAAGGTGCTGCGGATCGTCGGCGCGCTGCTCTTCGTCGTCTGCGCGGGCAAGATCTTCCTCATCGACCTCGCGCACCTCGGTCAAGTGTGGCGCATCGCGGTGCTCGCCGTCACGGGACCGGTGATTCTATCAGGCGCGGTGCTGTACATGCGCTTCAAGCACCTCTTCGTGACCGGAAATAAAAAATGAACGAGGGGGAGGAACTGCCGAAACTTCGGCGTCCCGCGCCGGAGTTTCTGAACGCTTACTTGGATTTCTGCCGCGAAACGTGGAGACACGTCCACGACAGCTACATTCTCCACGACCCCGACCGCTTCGACGAGTGGCGGAACTCCATATTCGACGACTTTCGCAAGGCGGAAGCCGGTCTCGACTTGCCGCCTGGGATCGTGCCGAGCACGACCCGCTGGCTGATGGCGGATGAACTCTGCATCGGCGTCGTCAACATCCGTCCGCGCCTCAACGAAGCGCTCGCCGTCTACGGCGGACATATCGGCTTGTGCCTCCGCCCCTCCGCGCGCGGTCGAGGGCTGGCGCGCGCACTGCACCCGGCGCTCGCCGCCGAGGCCAGCAGGCTCGGCATAAAAGAACTCTTGCTCACGACCACCGCGGACAACCTCGCCAGCCGCCGCCTGAACGAAAGCATCCCCGGCGTCCGCATCGAGCGCGACACCGTCATGCTCAAAGGCAAACTTACTGAGATATTCCGTTACCGGCACACCTTGACCGAGGAAAACTTATGCTGAAAAAGCTGTTTTCGCCTTACGCCGAATTCGAGATGAATACCACACTGTCGCCGGAGGTGCTGCGCGCCGGAATCGCCGAAAGGTGCATGAAAGCGCACTCTTTTTCCTCGTACTCGCAGAGGTTGCGGGCGTTCGCCTCGCCGTCGCAGCCGCCGGAGTTCGCCGTCGTCCGGCTCGACCCGCCGGCGCTGGAGCCGCTGTTGGGAATGCGCAACTCCATGCAGCCCGTAGTAACGATCGACATGGAAAGCCGGAACGATGGCGGAGCTTTGCTGAAAGTCACGCTCGCCCCCTCGGCGTTCAACCGCGTGTTTTTCATCGTGCTCATCGTGTTTTCCGCCGTCTTCTGCATACCGGCAGCGTTTGCGTTGCCTTGGCTGCTGCTGATCTTCCCCGTCTTCGCTCTCTTGGGGGCGGCGGTGATGGTCATGTGCCGGGAGATGGGAGAAGAGAGCGTCGCCGGGGTCGAAGCCGCCTTCAAGGCGCTGATCCGGGAGCTGGAATCAGCCGGGCGGAACGTATAGCAAACGCGCCGGGGAGGTTCCCCTCCCCGGCGCGTCGAAGTCCTGCAAAAACTTACGCGAAGAGCTCGCCGTCCAGCTCCAGCAGCGCCTGTGCGAGTTCGTCGTAGACGCACTTGAGCGGCAGCCGCCCGTTTATCAGCGGCACCATCTTCGCCCCGTATCTCGCGCCCTTGGTGTCCAGCTTGCCGCATTCGCGGTCGGAGGCGTAGCCGAGTGTGTCGTTGCAGAGGCTCGTCACGAGCGGCACCGGGGCCTTCGCCGCCGCATCGACCTCGCGGCGGATGCCCTGCATCGTCTCGAAGGGCGAACCGAGGACGGCGACGGGACCGATGCGCACGCCGTGGACTTCTCCCGAAGTTCCCGGCCGTTCGCCGCGCGCCATCACGGTCTTCATGTCGCGGACCCCTTTCAAATTCACCGCCGCCATGCGGAGCTTGCTGTCGGTGTCGGTCGCCTCCGGGGCGTCGAAAAGCGCCTCGTTTTCCGCCTCCATGCGATCCAGTTCTTCGAGGGTGAACCCCTCGTCCGGGGTGAAGTGTGCTATCTTGGAAGAGCTGCGGATCGTGAGATCGTCTACCGGCTTCGCCGCGGCAAGTCCGCGCCGCACCGCGTTGGCGAAGCGCCCCGCGAAGACGTCGAGCGCCAGCATCGATTCCGGCTCGGGCTTGTGGACGCAACCCGAGTTGACGTCGCCCTCCGCCCCCTGTAAAAACACCCCGACTGCACCGGGATATTCGCGCATCAGCTCGTGGATCGCGACCGCCGGGTAGTCGCCGTGGATGTAGCGGCATTGTTGGCAACAGACGACCGGGTGACAGCCGAAGTGGACGACGAACCCGGCGAGGCTCCCGTCGTTGCGCGTGAATTTCAAGACCCGGCACTGGGTGTCGGTGAGCTCCGGCTTGGCTGGGGTCCAATCGGGTTTCAGCACGTCCTCGAGGGGCGGCGCATCCTTGTCGTAGACGCGGTTGAGCCCGATGTGTTCGCAGGGGACGATGCCGAGCGAGTAGTTGACCTCCTCCATGGCGTCGAGCGCGGCGCAGGCGGCGCGGGCGATGCGGGCAGGCAGCAAGAGCGCGTACGGCAGATCGGGGTACCCCCAGCCGCCGTAATCGACGCTGAGCGACGGCCCGGAGTGGGTGTGGCTCGCGTTGACGAGGATGTCCTTATCCTCCAACTCGGGGTGCGCCGCGCGGACGAGCTTGCGCGCCCGGGCGACGATGCCGCCGTTGATGACGCAGAGGTCGCACCCGACGACCACGATGCGTTTGCCAGCCGACTCGAACGCCGCCGCGCGCGCTTCCAGACGGTCGCGCACCGCGATGGAATGACGGTTGAGATACGGTCCGAAACCGTAGAGTTCCACTCCGACGCGCGGAGTTATGTCGACAACACCGAAACCGACTTTCATGATCCCTTCTTTCCTCGTTATATCGAGATGGGGTTAGTATTCAATACTCTTTTTTCAACTTTTCCAGCGCGGCGTCGAGCATGGCGAGGCTCTTTTTCCACTGTTCCGGATGTTTGTCCGCGACGAGCTCCACGCGCGAGCGGATGTGCGTCAGATCGGTCGCGGCGCGCACCGGATCGACCGCCGGAGTCAGCTTGAGCATGAACTGGATCGCCGTTTGGACGGTGGGCCAGCCGTATTGGGTGAAGTTTTTCTTGAGCAGCATTGCGTAGCGCTCGAAAAGCGCCGCGTCACCGAGCTCGGCGCGGGCATATTTGTAGCCTTCGACCGTGTTGGTGAGATAGCTCATCTCGCGGTGACTCCCCGCCTCGTGCGCGGCGTGCCAGCCTTCCGGCGTCCAGATTTCGACGCCCTGCGGAGTGCAGAGGGGTACGCTGAACTTCAACGTCGGGTCCTTGACGCCCTCATCGGCGAGCAACTTGTCGATCAGCGCCGCCTGCTTCGCGTAGGTATTGACCGCCTCGGGCGTGTCGAGCTGGGCGAGGCGGATCTTGCCCATGATCCGGTGGTATGGCGTGGGACCATTTTTCGCCGCCGCCTCGACTGCCGATCTGTCGGTGGAGCGGATACCCGGGAACAGCGCCTCGGCGGCAAAGGCGCCGACGGCGACACAGCAAATGACGATGATGTTCGTGATTTTCATTTTTTATCTTTCCGAATTTTGCGGAGGCAACGCCCCCGACATTGATTTTCGTTATACTGCCGTTACTTGTGCTTACGCCAGATTCTTGAACTTGAGCACGTTTTCTTCCACCGTGAAGCCCCAGCCCGCGTAGTCGCCCGCGGCGATCCGTTCGCCGAGTTCGATGTTGTCGGTCAGGATCGACACGCCGTCGACGAGCGTTCCGCCCGCCTCGATGATGATGACGTCGCCGCTCTCCGCGACGAGTCCGGTACTGGTGATTCCGCTGGAAATGATGATTTGCGACATTGGCGACATTCCTCTATATTAAATTGCTGGTAAAAACAATTTTGTTACAGGCCGATCTCCTGCATTTTTTTGCAATCTTCCTCGCATTCGACCAGCACGACCTGGTCGCAGGAAAGATTGTCCGGCGCGTCGAAGCGGAACGAGCCGTAAATGTCGTACAGTTTGCGCGGGTGCGCGGCGTCGTACAGATACCCCGCCGGAGCATACACCCCCGGTACGAAGCGGTAGATCGTCTGTTCGCCGTCCGGCCACAACATCGTCTTGCCGAGGTAGTAGAGCTGGTACCCGGGTTTGCTGTTGCGAAAGACCTCGGGCTTGATCCACTGGCGGTCGATGGGCTCCGCGTAGATGCCGTCCCAACCGCTTTCGAGCGTGATGGAATCGTGTCGCCGCACCGTGAACGCGGTCGCGTTGAGCGGCTTGTCGCCGAGCGGCGTCAGACGTTTGAAGGAGATGCCGAACGCCCCCCGGTTGTCGTAACGCCACGCGTTGTTGGCGTTGTCATACTGATAGCTCTGGTTTGCGAACAACGCGGGCATCAGCTGGTGGATATTGCGCCCGTTCTGCTTTTTCACGAACTCCTCCGGCAGCGGCTTCGGTCCGCGTGCGAGGCGGGTGTAAAGCTCCATCGCCATTTGCCGGTACGCCGCCCGATACGGGCGGTGGGCAATTTCGTCGGGGTGACGGAACAGGTCGTCCATATCCGCGCCGTGGGCGCGTTCCCAGCGCTCGCGCACGATGGCGACGTCGGGCTTCTTCCCCTCCGGGAACTTGTAACTCATCAACAGCAACGATTCGTCGAGGGTCATTCGCGCGATACGCACCTTGAGCAGCGTGCGCGGCTCGTCGGCACTCAAATCTTCCATCTCGTCGAACATCTTTTCCCAACGGGTCAGGTTTTCGGGCGTGAGGTACGAAAGCGTCGCCCGCGGGTCGGGGCACCAGCGCATGAAGTTCTTTTCCTCCGCCTCGCACTTTTCGATCTCGTTGTAATACTTGAGCATCAGCGGCGCCGCCTTGCCGTAAACGCGGGTGAAGAACTCCTCGGCAAGTTTTTTCTCGTCGCGGGTAACGTCGCGGGTCAGCTGCGCCAGCACGAAGAAGCGCAAGTCGTTGAAGCCGATTTGGAAGACCGGGAAAAAACCGCATTCGCCCGCGATCCGCGCCACGCCGATCTTCTTCGACACCCGCAGATTTTCCGCGAGCTGCCGCACGTTCGCCACGAGCGGCCAGGCTCCGAAGTAGTAGCGCGGGTAGATCGTCGGGTACATCTGGAACTGGAACTCGCCGCACTTCCGCGCCCACGCCTTCATCTGCATCAGCATCATGGAGTTGGAGGGATGGCTCATCGGCTTCAGAAAATCCTTCCACAGGGGCGACCGGTCGATGATGATGTTGTCGGGGAAGCGCTCCACGCCCAGCACAGGAAACTCGCTCAGCATGTAGGCGAGCCCCTTGATCTTGATGAGGGGATATTTCTTCTTGAAATAATCCGACATGTACAAGAGGAAGTCGTAGTAGGGACCCGCGCCGTCCCGGTATTTTCTGACGAGCTCGAGGCACCCCGGGCACGCGCAGCTCACCTTGATGCCGTTCCACGGCACGCCCGAGTTGTCGTTGAGGTCGCAGACGACGACCGCCTCGCCGCCCTTGTACTCGTTTTCGATGACGATCTCGTAATTCTTTATGAGCTCCTTGCGCAGTTCGTGATTCGAATAGCAGAGCTGGTGGACGGAGCGCTTGCCGTCCGCCGTCATCGTGAAAAACTCGGGGTTGGTAACGAAATATTTCTTGTCCTTGAAATACTTGTACGCGGGGCGGAGGTTGGTGGGACCGATCCCCTTGGCGTCCACTCCCGGGGGCAACATCTGCGAGGGGCTGTGGAAATAGTTGGGACCGAGCGCGGTATACTCGCCGTTGAAGCCCCAGTCCATCCGCGAACGGCGGTAAAAGTCCCGGCAGTCACGGAACGCCCCGACCTCTCCGCCCCAAAAGGTCGCGTTGACGAACGACGGCACCCGCGAACAATCCAGCTTGTCGAAGGCGATGCGCGGCTTTTTCGGCACGAACTCGTCGCCGCGCGTCGTGTACCAGCGGCAGCCGAGCAGATCCTCCAGGAAGTCGTAGACCGCGTCCGCGTTGCCGTGCGGTCCTTCGCCGTAAAGGTAGATGTCGTCACCGACGCTTTTGATGCGCGTCTCGCGCCGCTTGAGCGGCTTCGGATCGTTTGGAGCGGGAGTGCCGACATATATTTTGTGCTCCCCCGAACCACCGACGGCAAACTCGGCGCTTGAGATCATTCCGAGATATTTGGCGAGATCCTCCGCCGCGAGTTTCTCCCTTTCGGTCGGTGCCGTTTTGACTTCGACCGAATAGGCGGTCCTGCCGTCCTCCGCCACCACCAGTTCCGCACGAAGCGGCAGCGCCGTCGCGGCGACCGCCGCCGCCAGCATCAGCATGTATCTCATCTAATTTCCTCCGTCTCAACGCCTCGCGCAACCAGTACGGCTCAGAGGAATGCCCCGCCGTACTCGACACCCTTTTCGCCGCCGGGAAGCGCGTACTGGTAGGCTTTGACCGCGAACGGGACCTTGCCCCGGGCATCGCTGTAAGTAAAGACTTGGATCATGAACCAGTTCCGGAAATCGTCGAGCTGCACCGTGGAGACGTGACCCGCGACCGAGGCGATGTTCATCCGCAGGTTGTGCACCGGACAGGGCATCCCGTAAGCGGTGGACTCCTTCGCGCCTTTGTTGGCGACGTTGAAGACCTGAGTGCCGGTGCCGAGGCACGCCGAGTCGACGAAGAGCACGGTCTCGCTCGGCTGCACATCCATTCTCTTGCGGCTCATGAAATCGTGGGTGTACCCCTCCTTGAGCGACGCGGCCTTCAGATTGAGACCGTCGCAAGCCGAGTTGTTATGGTATACGGCGCCGTAGACCTGATAGCGGGTGATGCCGCCCTTGAGCGGGATCACGGGGCAGTGCAGATAGGGGATCTTATCCGTGGCGGAGGCGGCCAGCGTACCGTCCGAAGCCAGCCTCAACGGCAGATATTTGCCCTTGGTCATGGCGTAGATGTAGGAAGCCTTGTACCCGTTGCCCAGGTTGTTGTTGGGCCAGACGTCGTTGTTGTCGTCCAAATACACCCGGGAGGTGGTGGACATCTGCTTCAGGTTGTTGACGCAGCCGGTAGTCTGCGCCCGCTCGCGCGCGGACTGCAAGGCCGGCAGCAGCATCGCGGCGAGGATCGCGATGATGGCGATCACGACCAGAAGTTCGATCAGCGTGAAATGTTTCTTGCTCATGTCTCCAACCCTTTCTTTTTTTGGCATCGCCGCCATTCGGCAGTCCAGCCTGTTATTTGACACCTTGGTGACTTGGTCCTTTTTACCTATTTTATCTCCTCGACCTTTCCGGGATCGTCCGGCGAAACGTAAACGTAGACGCTGAAACACCGAGCTCCGCCGTAGCCGTCTCCGGAATTGCCGAACTTCGGTGCATAGTATTCCGAGTGAAGCGTCCCGGGATCCGCCGCCGCCACGTTGCCCGCCGCGGCGGCGATGTTCACCCGTCCGCCGTGAATGGCGTACATCCGGGCGCGGTCTCCATTGTCATCGACCGCCCAGGTCAGAAGCTGCGAGTGCATCTGCCTGCGGGTCGGACTGAAGCCGTCCGCGAACCACACCAGCTTGCTCGGGGAAACGGCCGTCAAATCGCCGACCGGATCGCTCTCCTTCCTGCCGCCGCGGTACATATTCGGGTTGTTGAACGGCACGAGCGACCGGAACGGGTTGGCACCGAATCCCGTTGCGCTCGTGTTGTTGTTGTAAACCGAGGCATAGGCTTGAAAAATCAACCACTCATTATCGTTGGGATTATCGAAATTGACCGAGTCCGGATTCTTTTCGATCGACGGGCAGCGCAGAAACGAATCCTTTTGGGACGCGAGAACCTTGAAATCGCGCGCCCAGTATTTTGCCCGCCCCATCGACCGGACGTAGGGATAGACCGCAGCGTTGTTGCCGTAATTGCTGGAGCACCACTGGTCGCGGTGGTCGTCGCGGTACAAGTTGCCGCAGGAAACGAGTTGCTTGAGGTTGTTGATGCACCGGGTGGCGCGCGCCCGGTCACGCGCCGACTGCAGCGCCGGAAGCAGCAGACCGGCGAGGATCGCGATGACTGCGATGACAACCAAAAGCTCGATCAGAGTAAAACTAAGCTTTTTCATAACGCCTCCGTTTTTCCGGGGGTACGGCGTCACTGCCGGTTGTTTTGTTTTTTGCGTTGCGTTTTTACTTTCCGAGAGTATATTATAGTCATAATTGCATTTACATGCAAGCATGGGGCATTGACATATCGGAACAATGTTTTGACAAATTGGACTAATCGGTTTTCCGGGACGGAGCCGTTGGAAACAAAAGATGTGGAAAACTTTCAAGAACGATCTGCTTAAGCTGAGAAAGCTGAAAATCGTATCCGCTTTCTACTGCGATCCCGCGGTGTCGGTGCGGACCGCCACCGAAGCGGACCGTAAGAAGCGGCTCTTCCATACCCACACTGGAATGCGCGAAGTCCTGCTGGTCCTCGACGGCGAATGCGAATACATGATCGGCGACCGGATCTACTGCGGCGGCGCCGACACCGCGATATTCGTGCCCCCGAGCGTCACCCATGAAGCGTGGTATCCCGACAACACCCCGCCCGGGCGTCATTTGTGGATAATCCTCATGCCTAACTATTTGCAATACAATTTGTTTTCCCTTGACAAAAACGGGGTGACGCGCGATCTGAACATCGCCGGGTTCCACAGCTTTTCGCCCAACAACCATCAGCAGCTCGTATCGGCGTGGGATCAGGCGGAACAGAACGGCGGCGAACCGGAGTCGCTGGCGGAACTGGCGCTGCTCGTCAATCTGCAGGCGGTGCGGCTGGTGCGGATTTATAAGGAGGCGCTACATGACGAAACCCACGGGACGGAAGTTCACAACCGTCTGCTGGTCACCAACGCCCGGGAGTATATCGACATCCAGTGCGGACGCGATTGCAGCATCGACCTGTTGGCGAAGCGGGTCGGCTGCAGCCGCACTCACTTCACGAGGATATTCCGCCAATACGCCGGGTGCTCGGTGCTGGAATACATCAACCGTCAGCGGCTGAAACACTACAATTCGATGCGCCCGGATACTCCGGTCAAGATCTTCGCGCAGGAGCTGGGATTTTCCTCCGCGTCTGCGTTCATCCATTGGAGAAAGCAGAACGTCAAAGCCGACAGCTATGTCAATTACAACATGCTGACAAGGGCGGAAAAATGACGTTCCGTATCACCGACGTTTCAAGTACGCTTCGATGAAGCGGTCCAAGTCGCCGTCCAGCACGCCGCCCGTGTCGCTCGTCTCGACCTCGGTGCGCAGGTCCTTGACCATCTGATAGGGCTGAAGAACGTAACTGCGGATCTGACTGCCCCAGCCGTTGTCCATCTGATTGCCGCGGGCGGCGTCGGCGGCGGCGCGCCGCTTCGACTCCTCGAGCTCGTACAACCGCGCTTTCAGCATCTTCATCGCGGTCGCACGGTTCTTGTGCTGGGAACGCTCGTTCTGGCAGCAGACCACGATGCCCGTCGGCAAATGGGTGATGCGCACCGCCGAGTCGGTGGTATTCACATGCTGCCCCCCTGCCCCGCTCGACCGGTAGGTGTCGATGCGCAGCTCGGCTTCGTTGATCTCGATGTCGATGTCGTCGTCGAGCTCGGGGAAGACCTCGACGGAGCAGAAACTCGTGTGCCGCCGCGCGTTGCTGTCGAAGGGCGAGATGCGCACCAGCCGGTGCACGCCCGACTCGCCCTTGCAGTAACCATAGGCGAAGTCACCCGTGACATGGATGGTCACACTCTTGACCCCTGCCTCCTCACCGGGCTGCAGGTCGATCAGTTCGTCCTTCCAGCCGCGCCGTTCGACGTAGCGGCGGTACATGCGCAGCAGCATGCTCGCCCAGTCGCAGGATTCGGTGCCGCCCGCGCCCGCGTGAATCGAAAGATAGAAGTTGTTGCGGTCGAATTTGCCGGAAAGGAAGCTCACGACTTCCAGCTTGTCCATGGTCGCCGCCAACTGTTTCGCCTCGTCCTCGCACTCCGAGAGGAACTCCGGCTCCGCCTCGGCGAGCTCCAACGCAGCCGTAAGGTCGTCGAGACCGCTTGCCAGCTTGCGGTACGGCTCCAGTACGTTGCGGCACGCCGACAGCGCGGCGACGGTCGCTTGCGCCGCCTCCTTGTCGTTCCAAAAATCGGGGGCGTTCATCTTCGCTTCCAGTGCCGCAAGTTCCTCCTCGCGTTTGGGGATCGCCAAAAATTCGCCGAGCTGGATTCTCCGCCCGGCGAGCTCTTTTTCCAACTGCCGCAGTTCTTCGATGGTCATTGCCTTTTCGCCTTTTCAAATTTCCACAGATCGTCGAGCAGACGCTGTATTTCGCCCAGACACGCGCCGCAGGCACCGCCCGCCTTGCAGTAGTTAGTCACCTCGGAGGCGTTGTGGAGATTGTTCTCCTTCGCGACCTTGAGAATTTTTATATCGCTTATGCCGAAACATTTGCAGACGAGCTTGCCCTCGTGCTCCTTGTCGTTCTCGAATGGGTTGGGTTCGCCGCGGTACTGCGCGATCGCCGCCTGCAGCGCCTCCATGCCCATCACGGAGCAGTGCATCTTCGCCTCGGGGAGTTCTCCCAAGAGCTTGACGATGTCCTGATTGGTAACCTTTTTAGCTTCGTCTAGCGTCATCCCCTTCACGAGCTCGGTCAGCGCCGAACTCGACGCGATGGCGCTGGCGCAGCCGAAAGTCTTGAACTTCACGTCCGCGATGCGCCCGTCCTTGTCCAGTTTGAAGGTCAGCCGCAACGCGTCGCCGCAGGCGGCGTTGCCGACTTCGCCGAAACCGTCGGGGTTTTCTATCTCGCCGACGTTCCGCGGATTCATGAAGTGATCCATCACCTTATCGGTATAGTTCCACATATCTTATCCCTCAGTCTCCTCTAAACATTGGGTTATTTTTCATTTCCGAGCGGGGTGGAGTTCCCGTTCCCGCCCGGTTCCGACTTTCCGGCGGGCGGTTTGAGCACCGATCTCAAGCCCTTGCCGCCGTCCGGCTTGTCGACCACTTCCATCAGTCCCGCGTTGATCAGCATCCCGCCGAGTTTGATGGCGGCGTCCGGATCGGGGAACTCCTGACGGATCAGCATCGCTTCGAGGTAGTACCCGACGAGTTTATGCTGTTTGGCGTTGGCGGCGAGCGACCACTCCGCCGCGCGACCAACGAGTCCGTTCATAATCTTTTTCATCTCGTCGGCGTTCGGTTTGCGACCGAGTTTTTTCGCCTCGTCGAGTGTCATCACATTGTCGCGTTTACGGAGTTCGCCGACCAGCCGCCGGATTGGTTCTACCCTGCCGGTGACGAAAAATTGCGTCCACAGCGCGTCCAGCTGCGCCGGGTGGATCACGACCTCGAACGACAACGGCTTTTTGCCCCTGACCTTGGCGAAGAGCGCCTGCAACTCGGGATCGGCGTCTTTGAGTTCGACCTCCTCCGCGCCCGCCTCCGCCAGTATCATCGCCACATACTTTTTATGGATGTCGGAGTAATCCGCCGCCCCCTTCGCCAGCGCGGGGCGGAGCTGGGGATTGAGCTTGCAGAGTTCGGCGAAAGCGCAGAGCCACATCAACGGGTCGTAGGCCCGTTTTTTGCCGGAGTTTTCCTCGTCGAAGCGCAGAAACGCCGCGAAGGTCGCCTGGATCTTCGCCGGATCGGGAGACTGGTAATATTCCGTTATGAACTTGCTCATCTCCTCGGTGGACATCGGCTTTTCCGGTGCGTCGGGGAGCGTTTCCACGGCGTCGATCTCCGCCGCAAGCTCCAACACCGAATCGTCGCCCCGATCGCGCAGCCGGAGGCATATCCGCGTCTTGCCGAGCGGGTCGGTATCCTCGACGATCATCCGCATACCGAAGTTCGCCAACATGACGCCGGAAAAATCCCGCGCGTTCTTTTTGACGCCCTGAAGCGCCGCACGCGGCTTGCCCGCTTCGACGAGCTCCGTGGTCTTCCCGCCGGGTTCGGTCGCCACGGCGCTTTCGACTTCGACCAGCACTTCGCCGTTTTTGCCGACCGCCGGTTTCGCGAGCACCAGTATCAGCTCGACCGGTTGGTTGCGCACGCAGCGGGTGACGTTCGGGATGTGCGGCGGACGGAACGGCATGATATGCGCGAACTCGTCGGCGACGTTCGGAGCCAGCGTGAAGAAAAGTTTGCCCTCGAGCGCGAACGACGAAACGCACATCAGAAGCGCCGCTGTCACGAACCATTTTTTAAGCATCTTCACACTCCTACCTGAATCACATTTTCGACCGGATCGACGACTCACGCGAACTTGGCGAGCTCCTCCGCGACGCGCGATTTGACCAGCGCCGGAATTTCCGCAAGGTCGATCTTCTCAGAATCGCGGCAGCTCCGGGTACGGAACTCCGCCTTGTTTTCGGCGAGGGTCTTCGGCGACACCACCACGCGCAGCGGGATGCCGAGCAGGTCGGCGTCGCTGAACATCGAACCCGCCTTTTCGCCGCGGTCGTCGTAAAGCACCTCGACGCCCGCGCGGGAGAGCTCGTCGTAGAGCTTGTCCGCCGCGTCGCGCACCCCCGGCTTCTGCGGGTCGAGCGCGCAAAGTTCGACTTGATACGGCGCGATCGACATCGGCCACACGGGACCCCAGTCGTCGTGCGAAAACTCGATCACGGACGCCATCGCCCGCCCGACGCCGATGCCGTAGCACCCCATGATCATCGGGTGGCTCTTGCCGTCGGCGTCGAGATAGTTGCAGTTCATCGACTCGGAGTATTTCGTCCCCAGCTGGAAGATGTTGCCGACTTCGATGCCGCGCATCATTTCGAGCGGCTGCCCCGTGACGGGACACGGGTCGCCCGCGCGCACCGTCGCGATGTCGGAAACTATATAATCCACGCCCGCCAGGTCGCGGTCGGCGTTGAAGTTGCGATAGTGGTATCCGGGCTCGTTCGCGCCGACGACGAGATTGGAGGACTCCGCCGCCGAACGGTCAAGCACGACCTTGACTTTCTTTCCGTCGATGCCGATCGGGCTCGCAAAGCCCGGCACCGCCCCCGCGGCGGTGATCGCCGCATCGTCGGCGAACTTCAATTCCGCGACCTTGAGCAGATTCCCGAGCTTGCTTTCGTTGACTTCGAAGTCGCCGCGGATTACGGCGAAGATCAGCTCGCCCGTGTGCGCGTCCTGATAGAATACCGCCTTGCCGGTCTCTTCCGGCTTCACGCCGAGGAAGCCCGAGACCTCCTCGATCGTCTTCATCCCGGGAGTGGCGACCTTTTCGAGCGGCAAGGGAGCGCTCTTTTGGAACTTCCACGCGGCGGTGGCGATCTCGCGGTTCGCGCGGTAGGTGCGGTCGGGCGACGCGAAAATCGTATCCTCGCCGCAGTCGCAGATCGCCATGAACTCGTGCGACACCTTGCCGCCCATCATGCCGGAGTTGGATTCGATGCTGAGCACGTTATCGAGACCGATGCGGCGGAATATCCGCTCGTAGGCTTCGTGGGCGCGCTTGTAGTACGCCTCAAGGTCCTCCTGACTCGTGTGGAAGCTGTACGCGTCCTTCATCGTGAACTCGCGCGTGCGGATCAGCCCCGCGCGCGGGCGCGCCTCGTCGCGGTACTTGGTCTGGATCTGGTAGAGCATCACGGGGAGCTGCTTGTAGCTGTTGACCTCGCTGCGCACCAGCGCCGTCACGCACTCCTCGTGGGTCATGGCGAGCAGCATCGGCTTGTCGTTGCGGTCCTCGAAGCGCAAGAGCTCGGCGCCGACAGTGTCGTAACGCCCCGACTCCTGCCACAAGTCGGCGGGGAGAACCACCGGCATCAGTATTTCCTGACCGTCGATGCGGTTCATTTCCTCGCGGATGATCTCCTGTATCTTGGCGACGATCCTTTCGCCGATCGGCAGCAGCGAGTAGATGCCGGTAGAAACCGGACGGATGTACCCGCCGCGGATCAGAAACTGATGGCTTACCGTTTTGGCGTCCTTCGGCACTTCGCGCAGGCGGCGGCCGACCATTTTGCTCATTCTCATGATGAATCGCGTCCTTTTATCGAAAAGGTTGAAAAACTACTCTTTTTCCACGAGCTCGCGGTGGAGGGCGATCTGCGCCTCCTTGAAACTGCCGCGGTCGATGATGAACTGCATGTTCACCTGCCGCATGCACTGGTCGAGCGCCAGCACGTTGATCCCCGCGCCGGCGAGTGCGGTCGCCGCCCGCGAGAGGAAGCCGGGGATCTTCATGTTGCTGCCGATCACCGCGATGATCGCGACTTCGCTGGTCGTGACCCGGGCGTTGGGGAAATCCGCCCGCAGCTCCTCGACGCACCGCTCGAGGTTCGGGCACCGTTCGGAGACATAGTGGGTGATGGTATTGGCGTTGGTGTTTTTGGCGATATAGCTCAACTTGTTGTTGGCGAAATGCTTGAGCACCTGATAGTCGTAACCGCTGGCGCCGACCATCTCGGGATCGAAGACCTCGATCGCGATGATGTCCTTCCTGCCGCAGATCATATCCACGCGCGGCTTCGGCGAAACGTAGTCGCTGTTGATGAGCGTCCCCGGATTTCCGGGATCGAAGGCGTTGTCCACGCGGATCGGGATGTGGTGCAGTTCCATCTCCTTCGAAGCCTTGGGATGGATCGCCTCCATCGCCATATCCGCCAGCTGGTCCGCGATGTCGAAGTTGGTGTGACCGATCGGACGCACATGCTCCACGCCGATCAATTTCGGATCGCCGGTGGAAAGGTGATACTCCTTGTGGATGATGCCCTCCCGCGCGCCGGTGACGACAGCGAGCTTGCTGAAGGTGATTTCACTGTATCCGCGGTCGAAGGTCGCCATCACGCCCTCGGCGCACTTGGCGTACCCGGTGACGATCGGCATGCACTTCGAAAAATCCAGCCCCGCGAGGTGGTGGCGGATCGTCTCCTCCATCGTTCCCGTCTCCTGGTCCTTCCAGCCGGAGAGATCGACGAAGACCGCGTTGACCCCGTGGGCGCGCAGAATGAGCGTCGAATTGAAGGCGCTGTGCGCCTCGCCGACCGAGCTCAACAACTCGCGGGTGGGCGGCAGATAGTCCTCGCGCCGAAAGTGACCGAACGACCGCAACTGCACCAGATGCAGCAGGCAGTTCTTGACCCCGTCCATCCGGTCGTTGACGAAGGCGTCCGCCTTTTCGACGTCCAGCCCCAGATCGGCGAAGGAGCGGTTGATCTCCAGCAGCCGGAGCCGGGTGCTTTCGAACTTTTCCTGCCACAGCCGGTTGTCGCCCGAAGCGAAGGCGGCGTAAATGCCGGGCGCGGCGGTCTTCTTGTCCTCCAGCAGCAGATTGGTGACGCCGCCGTACGCCGACACGACGAAGAGGCGATTGTAGAGTTCGTCGCCTTTGCGGTCGCCGATGAGGATGTTCTTCATCAGCTCGCCGAAGCGGGACATGCTGGTCCCGCCGATCTTTTCAACGGTATGGATTCCCATCTTGTGTGCAAAACTCCGATAACGATTTTTTTGCCGGAACGCCCCCTCAGAGGTCTTCGATCCGCAGGACCTTGACCGGCAAGCGGTTGATCGACAGCTTGCCGATCTCGTTGATCGCCTTGCGCACTTCCCGCTCCTGCGCCGGATGGGTCAATATCACCACCACCGAGTCGCCGCCGCGGTGGGTCTCGTGCTGGATCAGACTCGAAATACTGATCGACCGCTCGGCGAGGAGCCGCGTGATGGCGGCAATGACTCCCGGGCAGTCCTTGACCCGGAGCCGCAGGTAATAGCGCGAAGTCACCTCGTCCATAGACAGCACCCGCTCGAACTGCGCGCCCGGACGGAACGCCGGAATGCGCCGCACCGATCCGTTGTCGATGTTAAGCGCCACATCAATGAGGTCGGCAACCACCGCACTCGCCGTCGCCCGGCGACCCGCGCCGCGACCGTAGAAGATCGTCTTGTCCACGAAGTCGCCGTCGACCAGTACGCCGTTGAAGACGTCCATGATCTCCGCCATCAGCGTGCCGCGCGGAACGAGCGTCGGGTGGACGCGCATCTGCACCGCTCCCTGCTCGTTCTTGATGATACCGAGGAGCTTGATGCGGTAGCCGAGCTCGTCCGCGTAACGGAGATCCTCGAGCTCGAGATCACGGATGCCCTCGACGTGGACATGCTCCATGCCGAACCACTTGCCGTAGGCGAGGCTGGCGAGGATCGAGGTCTTGTGCGCAGTGTCGAAGCCGTCGATATCCAACCCCGGATTGGCTTCGGCGTAACCGAGCTTCTGCGCGTCGGCGAGAACGCTCTGAAAGTCCGCACCCTCGCGCTCCATGCGGGTGAGAATGTAATTACAGGTACCGTTCATGATGCCGTAGATGGCGTTGATGCGATTCGCCGCCAGTCCCTCGCGCAGCGCCTTGATGATCGGTATGCCGCCAGCCACACTGGCCTCATATCCCATGTCGACCCCGGACGCCTCCGCCGCGGCGAAGAGCTCTTCGCCGTGCTGCGCCAACAATGCCTTGTTCGCGGTCACGACCGGCTTGCCCGCCTTGAGCGCGTCGAGGATGAACTTTTTGGCGACGGTCGTGCCGCCGACGAGTTCCACGATGATGTCGCACTCTTTTATCGCCACGGCGGCGTCGGTGGTCAGGACTCCGTCGGGAACTTTGATGCCCCGGTCGGTGGTGATATCCAGATCGGCGATGCGTTTCAGATTCAGCATGACGCCGGTGCGCTTGGCGATGACTTCGCGGTTAGTAAGCAGGATGTCCGCCACTCCGGCGCCGACGGTGCCGAAACCGATGATCCCAACATTCAACTCTTTCACTGCAACTTCCTCCTTGTGCGCGTCCGCGCAATGTTATTTAAAATAGCGCCGGTAAAATATAGCACTGATCCGGAGATTTGTAAATAGTTACGGGACACAAAAAAGGCGGGGATCGCAAAAATCCCCGCCCAACGACGGAAAAAAACGCTTACAAAGTCGCGGCGATCACCGCCTGACCGTGGCGCTTGAAGGTCTCGTCCGGCAGCAGAAAATCGATGTGCAGCTCCGGAAATTCGCTCGCCAGCACCCGCTTCGCGCCGTCGATGATGACCGAGCCGCCCTCCCCCGAGGAGACGCGCCCCAACAGCAGCAGATTTTCGTACTCGTAGAAATCCGCGTAGTGCGCCGCCGCGTATCCGAGGTAGACGCCGATGCTTCGATAGATCTTCGCCGCCCGCCCGTCTCCGGCTGCCATCGCCGCCTGAACCTGTTTCAAACGCTCGGGCAGCGGCATTTCGGAGGCAAATTCGAACCCCGCCGCGGGCGCCAGCCGCCCCACCGCCTGCTGCGACAGATAATTCGCCCCGACGCCGCGATCCTGCGACCACTCGTCACACGGCGCGTTTTCTTCGCGGTAGTCGATGGGGGCGAAGGCGAGTTCGTTCAGGTAATCGGTCAGGTTCCCCAACGGGGTGACGTAGCCGACCGCCTCGCTGGTGCCCATCGCGAGACCGAGAAGGGCGTTGCGCTTCATGCTGAGCGCTCCGGCGAGCGCGGTGACTTCGCCGTCGTTGATCACCGTGAAGGGCACGCCGGGAAACTCGCGGGCGAGCTTCAGAAAGATCGGACGCACTTTGGCGGAGAAATCCTTTTCCGGGATGCCGCGGAAGAGCGACGCGAGCCGGGGCTGGTTGTCGACGTACACCCCAGCCGCGCTGCCGCCGATGGCGTCGACGCGGGGCAGCTTCGCCGCCGCGCGGCGCAGCGAATCGAGAATGCCCGCCTTGTGGTACTCGATGTCGCTCTGGAAGTAAGGATCCCAAACCACCTCCTCGCTGTGTACGACCTTGCCGTCGATCACCGCCGCGCATTTGCGGTCGGAGCCGCCAAGGTCGAAACCGATCCGGCACCCGGAAAAGTTACCGCCGATCTTCATCGCCACAGCGCGCGGCTCGGGCGCCCGTTCGTAACTCGTGCCGACGACCGTGAAATCGCGGTCGTAGATGCGCCGCCCCATGATCCCGTGGTCGAAGGCGCGTTCGCCGTCGGGGGAGTAGAGCTTGTGCAGTCGCTCCGTCGCCTCCGGCGCGCCCGCGACGGTCACGCGCCAGCCGCCGTACGCCCAGAGCATGAACTTGACCAGCCGTTCGACGTAGCGAAAATTCAGCGCGGCGTTTTCCGGCGTCTCCTCCAAAATCACCGTGTCGAAGCGCGACACCGCGCCGTTGGCGCGTTCGACCGTGATGGCGAGCGGATGCGACGGTTTGGACGCCGCGAGTTCGCGGTATTTGCGATTCCACAATGCGGCGGGAACGAATCCGGGATCGAGTTCGGGGACGACAGGGTGTTTTTCCATTTGTACAAATCCTCAATGTATGGATTTTTCAACAAAACATCTGTGGATTAATATAATACGACTTTTGCCCGGTGTCAACCCCGGATGGCGGCAAGCAATCGTTCAGCGGTGGCTCTGCCGATACCAGGAACGCGCGCCGCCACCTCATCGGCGGAGGCTTTGCGCAGCCGGCGCACCGAACCAAAGGCGGTCAGCAGCGCTTTGCGGCGCGCCGGACCGATGCCGGGAACGGTATCCAGAACCGATTGTTCCATACGCTTGTCGCGCAAACTCCGGTGATAACCGATCGCAAAACGGTGTGCCTCGTCGCGCAGCGCCTGAAGCATCCGCAGCGCCGGGTCGTGCCGATCCAACCGCAACGGCTCCGCGACCCCGGGAAGGATTATCTCCTCCAAACGCTTCGCCAGTCCCAGCACCGGCAGCGGCGGGCACCCTATACCGGCAAGCTGCTCCAGCGTCGCCGAAAGCTGACCGCGACCGCCGTCCACCATCAGCAGATCGGGGAGCGGCAGGCGGTTTTCGAGCAAACGACCGAAGTGACGACCGACCGCTTCCGCCATCATCGCGAAGTCGTCGCTGTGATCGACCGTCCGGATGCGGAAACGCCGGTAGCGGTCGCGGTCCGGGCGACCGTCGGTGAAACAGACCATGCTCGCCACCGCTTGCGTGCCGAAGGTATTGGAGATATCGAAGCCGATCACGGTGTGAAGCTTCTGCGTCAGTCCCAAACGCTCGCGCAGCGCCTCCGCCGCGGCGGGACCGGAGCCGACACCGGGCAGTTCGGGACGCTCGAAACTGCGGTTGCGGCGACCGAACACTGCTACCAGATTGGCGAGCACGTCGCGCAGATGCGCCGCCTTTTCGAAGTTCTGCGCGGCGGCACATTCGGCGATCCGCGCGTTGAGCTCTTCCCTGAGCTCGGTGATGTCGCCGTCCAAGACTTTCAACGCGGCGTCGAGGCGGGCGCGGTACTGCTCTTCCGTGACCTGCCCGGTGCAAGGTCCGCAACAATCCTTGACTATGCGCTTAAGACACCGCTTTCGCGTCTCGCCGTCCGGCTCGGCGGTGCGACAGGCGCGCAGACCGAAACGTGCCAGCAGATACTCCAGCGTCGTTTTGAGAGCGTAGCCGTGAGGGAACGGTCCGAAGTAGCGACTCGGCGAACCGGGGCGCTTGAAGCGGGCGGGCTTCAACGTGGGAAAACGCTCGTTCACATCGAGTTCCAGCAGCAGATAGCGCTTGTCGTCGCGCATCAGAATGTTGTAGTGCGGTGCGTAATCCTTGATAAGCCGCGATTCGAGGATCAGCGCCTCGTCGTCGCTGCGCACGATCTCGTAGTTCCATTCGGCGATGGAGTTGATGAGCGACCGGGTCTTCGGGTCCGCCGTCCGGCGGCGCGACGGCTGAAAGTAATTGGCGAGACGCCGCCGCAAACGCCGCGCCTTGCCGACGTATATGACTTCGCCGAAGCGGTCGCGAAAAACGTATACGCCGGGCTTGTCCGGAATCTCCGATGGGTGGTATTCCTCGACCCGCATGTCTTGAAACACTCCGTGAGCCGCCCCGCCGCCGCGGGTCAGCGCAGCTCGTTGCCGGTGATCCGGTCCACGATCCGGAACTCTTCGTAGTGCAGATCGGGATCGGCGCGGAAACTCAACTCGTGACCGTACTTTTCCTCCAGCTCGCGCAGCAGTTCGGCATCCTCGTTGCGGAGCCGCGCCAACACCTCAGGGTGCATGAAGACCCGCACCTCGGCATCGCGGTAGCGGCGGTCGCGCATCACCGACGCCAGTTTGCGCTGAATCTCGGCGCTCATCGTCAGGGCGGATTTGACCAAGCCGGTGCCGTGGCAGTAGGGACAGGGGTTGTAGACCTGATCCTGAATGCTCTCGTGTTCGCGCTGGCGGGTCATTTCCATCAGTCCGAGTTTGCTGAGCGGCAGGACCTTGGTCTTGGCGCGGTCATCCTTGACGAGTTTCTTCATGCACTTGAAGACCTCTTCGCGGTCGTGCGCCGAGCGCATATCGATGAAATCCAGCACCACCAGACCGCCGATGTCGCGCAGCCGCAACTGGCGGGCGATCTCCGCCGCCGCCTCCAGATTGGTCTGGAGGATGAACTCCGGCTGTTCGGCGCTCTTGCGTCCGTGCCCGGAATTGACGTCGATGGCGATCAGCGCCTCGGTCTCGTCGATGACGATCGCGCCGCCGCCGGGCAGCCTGACCTCGCGCTGGAAGACCTCCTTGAGCTGGTCGTTGATCTTGTAGAAGTCGTAGACGGGCTGCGAACCGCCGTAGAGCTTGACCTTGTTGCCGAGGCGGGAACCGCCGATGCGTTTCAACGTTTCGCAAATGTGTTTTTTGACCTCCGGATCGTCGACGACGATACCGGCGATCTCCTCGGTCATGAAGTCGCGCACGGTGCGGTCGATCAGGTTCGGCTCGGTGAAGAGCAGCTTGGGGGCGCTGCACTTTTCGGCGAGCTGTTCGATCTTGCGCCAGTAGTCGAGCAACAGATCGAGGTCGCGCTTGAAGAAGGTCGAACGCCGCCCTTCACCGACCGTCCGGCAGATCAGCCCCATGCCCTCGGGCAGTTCCAGCTCGGCGAGGATGTTGCGCAGACGCTCGCGTTCGGGAGCGCCCTCGATGCGGGTGGAAAGTCCGATATGCTCGCTGTACGGCATCAACACCAGATAGCGCCCGGGAATCGAAATATCGGTCGTGACGCGGGCGCCCTTGGTGCTGATCGGCGACTTGACCACCTGCACGAGTATCTCCATACCGGGCTTGAAGATCGCGGGAATATCCGACATCGAGATCTTCTTGCCGCGCCGTTGGGCTTCGGCGACCATCTTGCCGCTCTGCGGTTCCTGACGTTTGCGGCGGCGGCTCTGAATGGTCTCCGCGTTCGCCGCCTCATTCCGGGCGATCTGGAACTTTTCTACGAGATCGTCGTAACCGGGCAGCATATCGTGGTAATGCAGAAACGCCTTCTTGGGAGCTCCGATGTCGATGAATGCCGCCTGCAGCGCGGGGTCTAGGTTGGAGATGCGCCCCAGATAGATGTCGCCGACTTTGGGCTCGTCGGTGTCGTGCTCGATCTTGTACTCTTCGAGCCGGCCGTTGTTGAGCAGCGCGAAGCGCCGCTCCAGTTTTTCGCAGTTGAGGATTATCTCCTTACTGCATTTTACCGTTTCCGTTGTCATAAGTTTCTATCCATGTAAAATTTTTATTATGCGTCCGCAGGGGGGTCATCCCTGCCGGAGCAGAAACTCGATTCTTTCGCCGCGCAGACCGTTCAGATACGCGGAAGCGTCCATAGCGCGGGAGCTTTCCGGAGTGATCTCCAACAGCCGCAGCGCCCCCTCCCCGCAGCCGACGAGCAGCGTCCGCCGGTCGGGAATGGCGACTTCGCCGGGAGCCAGCTCCGCCGCGACGACCTCCACGCGCCGAAGCGTCAGCACCGCTTCGGATTCTCCGCGGCGCACCCGGCACCGCGCACCCGGCCACGGATGATAGGCGCGGACCATCGCCGCCAACTCGAGTGCCGGGCGGCACCAGTCGATCCAGGCGTCCTCCTTGCGGATCTTGCGGCACACCGTCGCCGCCGCGTTGTCCTGTTCGACGGGGACGTACTTGCCGGCGACGATGCCGACGAGCGTCTCGGCGACCTGACGCCCCGCCAGTTCGCCGAGCGCCGTTTCCAAAGCGTCGGCGTATTCGTCACCGCGGAGCGGATATTTCAAGGTGCGGTAGACCGCTCCGGTGTCCAGCCCCTTTTCCATGCGCATGAAGCACACTCCCGTCTCCGGATCGCGATTCAGCAGCGCCTGAACGATCGGCGACGCGCCCCGGTAGCGCGGCAGCAGCGAAGCGTGGATATTGACACAGCCGCATCGCGGCAATTCCAGCAGATCGGCGCGCAGCAGCTGCCCGAAGGAGATCACGAGGACGACATCCGGCGCCAGCGTGCGCAGATGATCCAGAAACTCCGGTGCATTGACATTTTCCGGCTTGTCCGGCGTCAAACCCAATTCCGCCGCCGACCGACCGACCGGAGTCGGCGACATTCTGCCGCGCCGTCCCGCCGCGCGGTCGGGCTGGGTCCCGACGCCGACCAACTCCAGTTCGGGAGCGCTCATGCAGGCTTTCAGCACCGGCACCGCGATCTCGCCCGAGCCGAGAAAATATGTCTTCAACCGTTCCACTATCCGCTTAACTCGTTGCAAAAATTGATAGTTAGCAATATAATATACTACTCTTGCACCCAAAAAGCGAATACCCGCCGGTAAAAGTTTATTCAAAAAAAATTTGCATTGAAGTGGATTGTATGGTAAAATTATATGCGTAAGGGCGACAACCATGAAAAGCGCAGCGGAAAACACCACCGGCAAGCCGGAAGGAACCTTGGTCGCGCTGATGTTCGGCGGCGATCTCGGCGACTCCGCGGCGTTTTTCGATGCGGCGGCGGAACAACTGGAACGTGCCGGCATGCGGGAACTGCGACGCAGCCGCATATACCGATCCGCCCCGGTGGACTGCGTTCCCGGAACCCCGGACTTTTCCGACCAGGCGCTGACCGGCCGGTGGTCGGGATCGGCGGCGGAACTGCTGGCGCTCTGTCAGCAGCTTGAGCGCGCCGCCGGGCGTCCGGCGCGGCACTCGAGCCGTGAGGCGCGCACGCTCGACTGCGACATCATCCTCTTTGGCGATGTCGTATCCGCAGATCCGGAGCTGACGCTGCCCCATCCCCGCGCCCGGATGCGCCGGTTCGTGCTGGAGCCGCTCGCCGAAATCGCTCCCGCCTGGCGTTTCCCGGATACGGGAACGACCATTTTGCAGGAATTAAACATGCTTGCGGCATTGAAATAAACGGCGGCAGGCATTACTTTATAGGCGAAACAACCGGCACAGAAAGGAGCGCGCCATGGAAATCAACCTCGACATCATCCTTCAGATTACTTTGGTAATCTCCGTCATCGCAACGCTGGTGATGCTGGTGGTGCTGCTGATCAAACAGCGGGAGACGATCAAAGAGATCGCCGACATCAAAGTGACCCTCATCGAAGCTTTCAAGCAGCTGGACAAGCCCTTTGCCGACGAGCTCGGCGAAAGCCGCCGCAACAACCGGCTGCTCTCGCAGCTGCTGGCGTTGAAACAGGCGGAGATGACCGGCGATTTCGAGATCGTCGAGGAGCCGATCGTACAGAACGCGCCGCCGCCGCTGAAGGAGCCCAAATTCAAACACTCGGCGAAGAAAAACGCGGAAAATCTCACTCCGCCGCCGCAGAGTTTCCCCAAGATCGAGTAGTCTTGACCGCAATCGGCATAAAACATCAATTCTGAAACCCGCCGCCCGATGAGGGCGGTTTTTTATCCATGATCTGCAACTCCATAATCTGCCGCTACCACGAAATAGCCACCAAGGGCAACAACCGCAACATGTTCGAGCGCTGTTTGGTGGACAACATCCGCCGTCTGATCGGTAAGGACGCCGCGTGCCGCGTGCTCCGCGTGCGCGGTCGGGTGTGGATCGAGCGTCAAGATGCGGGCGTCTTCAGCGCCGCCGAACTCGAACACTTCCGTCAAGTTCTGCCGCGCGCCTTCGGGTTGGAATCCTTTTCGCCCGCGGTGCGGCTGCCGGTCGATATGGACCGCATCCGCGACTGTGCGGTCAAACTCGCCAGCGAACTTTTCGCCACCGCGCCGGAGCATTTCAAATTCCGCATTCGCGCCCGGCGCAGCAACAAACGCTTTCCCTTGACCAGCAAGGAAATCGAAATCGACCTCATCACCCGCATCGCCGAGGCGACGGGCGAAGACCGCTTCACCATCGACCTCGACCACGCCGATTACACGCTGGGATGCGAGGTGCGGGACGAATTTTCCGCATTGTATGTGGAGCAGCTGCCCGGTCCCGGCGGACTGCCGGTCGGCAGCAATCCGCGGGTGCTGACGCTGCTTTCGGGCGGCATCGACTCGCCGGTCGCCGCCTATCTGGCGATGAAACGCGGCTCCGGCACGGCGTTTCTGAGCTTCCACAGCGCGCCCTACACCCCGCCCGAATCGGTCGAAAAGGTCAAACGCCTCGCGGCGATACTCAATACCTACCAGCGACCGGAACGGCTTTTCGCCGCCAATCTGTCGGCATTCCAGCGTGAAGTCCGCGACCGCTGCCGCGACCGCTATCGTACCGTACTGTACCGCCGCGCGATGATGCGCATCGCCGAAATGATCGCCGAGCGCTACGGCTACAAGGCGCTCGTCACCGGCGAAGCGCTGGGGCAAGTGGCAAGCCAGACCATCGACAATTTGAATACCATCAACCGCGCGGTGAACATCCTGATCCTGCGTCCGCTGATCGGCGCCGACAAGCTGGAAAGCATCCGGATCGCCGAGAAAATCGGCACGATGGAAATTTCGCAGGAACAGGTTCCGGACAGCTGCACGGTCTTCGCCCCGGTCAACCCGGCGACCGCCGTACCGCTCGACGTCGCCGAAGCGGAGGAGCTGAAGATCCCGGAGTACGCCGCCATCCTCGCCAAGATCGTCGACGAGGTGGAGATCTTCACCCCCGGTCAGCCGGAAGAAGCTCAGTAAAGCGGCGCGTACATCCAGTAGCCGAGCCCGTACAGTTCCCCGCGGAAGATAAGCTGGTACCCCGGCAGCGCCAGCGGCTCCTGACTCACGAGGACCGGGCGGTTTTTGATTATGTAATCCATCGCCAGCGCCGGGTAATCGGGGTACACCGCGTCGGTCCAGTTCACGAACATCGGATGGCGGAATTTCGTCTCCGGGAACATCACCGACACCACCGCGTCCGGGGTGTAGTTGAAAACCCCTCGCGCCCGGATCTCCGCCGGCAGCTCCCGATAAGTCATATCCATACCGTGCAGTATGTTCCACTCGGTGACCGACAACTGAAGACCGCGGCAACCGGGGATGTCGATAGTCTTTCTGCGCGGATAGTGTTCCAAAACTACCCGGGTGCCCCAATAGGCGCGGAAAAAGACCGGGATCGCGCCCGTCAGCAGCAGCAGCACCGCCGCCGCGCGGCACGCGACGACCCGCGAACGGCTGCGCCACAAATGCTCCGCGACCAGCGCGAAGACGCCGAACATCGGGATGCCCGCCCAGTACAAATGCCGCAGACAGGGCACTGGATAATACTGGTGCCACGACACCACGCCCGCCAGCGCGACGGCGAAGTATTCGAGCTTTCTCCGCCCCGTTTCCGCCGTGCCCTCGGACAGCGCGAGGAACGCCTTCAATGCCACGGCGATGCACAGCAACGGCATCAGGGAAAATATCAGATCGATGGGACCAAGCACTTCGTTGATCGGGAAGAAGCGTTTGGAGATCTCGCTCCACTGGAGGTCGCCGCCACGCTTGACGGCGAACGAGAAGATGAAACCGAAACACTGGCGCAGATAATCGCCCCACGCCCCGAATATCGTCAGATAGAGCGCAAACAGCACCAGCACCGCCGCGCCGCCGGACGTGAACCAGCCCAAACCGCGCCACGACCGCTTGAGGCGCCACGCGCCCAGCGCGAGCGTCAGCGCCCCGGCGCCGGCGATCACGAATCCGCACGGATGCCGCGCGAGAAACGCCAGTCCCGCGAACACGCCGGACAACGCCGCCTCGCGCCAACGCTCGCGTTCGATGAACCGGAGCAGAAACTCGGTCGACAGCAGCATGAAAAAGAGCGCATAGACGCTGCTCCACGGATGCATCGGCACCATGTAGAAGTACGCCATTCCCCAGAACAGCCCGAGGTTGACCAGCCGGAACGGAAACGACAGGAAACGCCGGAAAACGCGGTCGATCAAGACTCCTATTCCGCCGTAAAACAGCACCGTCAGGAGCTGGGTGACGACGATCTCGCCGCCGAAGAGTTTGACCGCCAGCGCCTGCAGCCACACCGCCAGCGCCCCGTACTGGCAGAAGGTGTCGCGGAAGATCACCTTCCCGGCAGCCACGTCGATCGCGGGCTTGAGCATGATCGCGTCGTGGTGCATGTCGATCCTCGCCACCGCGAAGACGGAGAACCACACGATCGTCACGATGAAAACCGCGAGACTGAATATCCGATTTTTCCGGTCGACGGTCATGAAAACTCCCCGGATGCCATGCCTTTTTGATAATATGCCACACCCCGCTCGCTTTGTCAACGGTCGCCCGGCGGGAACGCTGGCGCGTATGCAAGCCGCCGTTGCGCGAATGACCGCAAGTAGGACTAGTGGGACATGTAGGACCAGTAAGACGTGCGGGGCTGGAACCAGCAAACAACTGTTTGCAGACATTCACCCAAAACATCTGTGCGCGGGTTCCAGCCACGCCCGTCCCAATCGTCTTAATTGTCCTACCCGCTTGCCACGCCGTAGCCTTCGGCAAAAGCGGCGGCGCGCGCCGCCCCTGCCCTTTGCGGGATCATTCCGCAGCAGCCACGGCGCTGCCGATCTCCGCCGCCATCTCCTGCAGCAGCTGGAAGATCCCGCGCTGGCGGATCCGATCCGTGTTGCGAAGCGGCGAATAGCACCCCAGCGAGCCGACCACCTCACCGCCCGGCAGCAGGATCGGCACCGCCGTGGCGGTCATCCCGCGCTTGAGGTGGAGGTCGCAGCAGCCGCCGCGCTCGCGGATGCCCTTCAATTCGCGCAGCAGCCCGGAACGCGTCTCATTGGTTTCCCGCCAATCCTCATTGGACGGCAAACCGTTGCGCCGGATGAAAAAATCCAGCTGCGCCGGATTGTACCAGGCGAGGATCGCCCGGACCGTCCGCATGGCGTAGGGTTCGGAATTCGCCTCGAACACCGCCGCCCGGGAATTTTTTATCTTTCCGATCCGCAGCAACTCCACCCGCTTGCCGTTGTTCAACGTCACCAGCAAAAAACTCTCCTTGCCCGAAGCGGCGGCTTCGCACAGCAGCGGCTTCGCCGCCTCGCGAAGGCGGTTGATGATCCCCGGTCCCCGCGTCGGCGGCGTTTCCCTTCCGCCCTCCTCGTACTTGCCGCGCCCTGAATGCCGGGCGTATCCGCACTCCGCCAGCGTGTTGAGGATGTTGTACGCGCTCACCGCCGAAACTCCCGCGGCTTCCGCAGCCTCACGCGGCGAGACGAATTCGTTGGCGAGACTCTTTTCGCGCAGCAGCTCCATGATCTTCAGCGCGCGCACCACCGATTTCACTTTCTGATACATAGCCCAAGCATATTCATTAATCTATTATTAATATCTCTGAAAAAAATAGCATGAATATTTGCAATTTTCAATCGCTGATGCTATAATTCAGCAAAACTCCATAACGAACCAACGGAGAATTTCATGAAAATCGATCCCGCCGAGTTGAAGATCACCGACCTTCGTTTCGCCGACATCGACGGAGCCCCCAAGCGGTGCACATTACTGAAACTGTACACCAATCAGGGGCTGATCGGCTACGGCGAGGTGCGCGATGCTTCGAGCCGCACCTATGCCGCCATGCTGAAAAGCCGCATCCTCGGTGAAAATCCCTGCAACGTGGAAAAGATATTCCGCCGGATCAAGCAGTTCGGCGGCGACTCCCGGCAGGCGGGCGGCGTCTCCGGCATCGAAGTCGCCTGCTGGGACATCGCCGGCAAGGCATGGGGCATCCCCGTGTGGCAGCTGCTCGGCGGCAAGTTCCGCGACCGCATCCGCTGCTACTGCGACACCGACTCCGCTGGCGGCGGGCGCGACATGGGCAAGGCGCTCAGGGAACGCATGGCGCGCGGCTTCACCTTTCTCAAGATGGACCTCGGGATCGAACTCCTGATGGACGTCCCCGGAGCGCTCTGCACGCCGCTCGGGTTTCTGGAGACGATGAAGCAGTACAAGCAGGTCTTCAAAACGCCGCACGGATCGATCAATCCCGGCGCCATGCGCGGCGCGGCATACGACCTCTTCAATACGGCGCATCCCTTTACCGGCATCCACATCACGGAAGTCGGTCTGGACTACCTCGAAAATTATATGGCGGAGGTCCGCGCCGAAGTCGGTTACGAAGTGCCGATCGCCATCGACCACCTCGGGCACATTCCGCTCGAGGACTGCATCCGTCTGGCGCGGCGGCTGGAAAAATTCAATCTGTCGTGGATGGAGGACGCGCTGCCGTGGCAGCTGACGGAACAGTGGAAACGACTGCACGAGGCGACGACGGTCCCGCTCGGCACCGGCGAGGACATGTACCTCAAGGAGTCGTTCCGCCCGCTGCTCGAATCCGGCGCACTGGCGGTGGTGCACCCCGACGTGCTCACGGCGGGCGGCATCATGGAGACCAAGAAGATCGGCGATCTGGCGGAGGAATACGGCGTGCAGATGAATCTGCACATGGCGGAAAGTCCGATCGCCTGTCTGGCGGCGGTGCATGTCGCGGCGGCGACGCGCAACTTCATGGCGCTGGAACTCCACTCGGTCGACGTGCCGTGGTGGGGCGAGCTGGTGAATCCCGAATTGAAATACGATGGCGGCTTCATCGACGTGCCGAACGCCCCCGGTCTCGGCATCGAATCGCTCAACGAAGAACTGATCGCCGGCAAACTGCATCCGGCGTTCCCCGAAGCCTGGAGCTCCACCGCGGAGTGGGACGATGAATGGTCCAACGACCGTCAGTGGTCGTGAATCTTATGCTTGAACAAATATCCCGGGAGGAAAAATCATGCCGTCACTTAAAGATATGCGCGGCCGGGCAAAGGAAGCCGGTCTCATGAAGCTCGACAAACTCATCGCCAGCCGCCAGCGGATCCCCGATTGTCCGCTGTCGATCCCGATCCGCGAGCTGTGCGCACGCTACGAAAAACTTTACACCGGATGCATCAACGACGTCATGCGCGAATTCACGCTGCTCGACCAGAATCTGCCCAGCGACATCATGCCGCTGCGCGACGAAATGGTCGTCTGCGGCGAGGCGTTCACGGTCAAAAGCGCCCCGAACGTGATGATCGAAGGCGAGATGACCTTCCGCGCCCAGATGCTCGACGACTTCAAGCCGGAAGGGGTCGTGGTGTGGGATACCTCGGGAGACGTCGAGGCTTCGCTCTGGGGCGGGGTGATGACCGCCACCGCCATCACGAAGGGCATCCGCGGGGCGGTGATAGCCGGCGGCATCCGCGATACGAAACAGATACTCGAGCAGAAATTCCCCATTTTCTACAAGTACCGCACCAGCAACGGTTCGTTGGGGCGCTGCATGATCACGCACTATCAGGTGCCGATCAAGATCGGCAAAGTCACCGTGCGCCCGGGCGACATCATCTTCGGCGACATCGACGGGGTGTTGTGCATCCCGCGCGAGATCGCCTGCGAAGTGCTGCTCCGCGCGGAGGGCATCGAGCGCAACGAAGTCGATATTTTCAGCTGGGTGCGGCAGGGCGACACCATTTCGCAGATCATCGACAAGGGCGGGTATTTTTAAGGGAGGCGGCGCATCATGGACATGACGAAATACCACGCGGCGATGAGCCCCAAGTACTGGGAGCTCTGGAACGCCGACGTACAAGAGAAGATCGACCGCGACATCGAAGCCAACCGCAAGGCGGACGGGTGCTTCCGCCCCGACGGGGTCCCCGCTGGAGCCGAGGTCCAGGTCGAACAAGTGAAGAGCGAATTCATCTTCGGCGCGCATATCTTCAACTTCGACCAGCTCGGCAGCGACGAACGCAACGCCAAATACCGCGCGCTCTACGGCGACGGGGGATTGTTCAACTCGGCGACCATCGCGTTTTACTGGAAGACGCTGGAGCTGGAAGAGGGCAAGCCCCGCTTCCGCGCCGAGTACAACGATACTGCAGAGTTCTGGAACAACTGCGCCGACCCGAAGCACCAGCCGCACTGGCGGCGTCCGGCTGTGGACCCGGTGGTCGAGTTCTGTACGATGAAAGGCATCCGGCGGCACGGGCACACCCTAGTCTGGGGCAGCAACAGCTGGCAGGTCCCCGACTGGCTGATCGCCAAAACGCCGTTGGAGTTTCTGAAGAATGCGGATTTCGAGCGACGCCCCGGCGGTCCCTTGAAGACGGCGGCGCTGGGCGGCATCCTCGGCGGCATGTCGCCCGAGGAGTTTGCCGAAAAGTACCCCGAGTACGTCTCCTATCTGAACGCCGTGTACGCCAGACACATCGTGGAGATCGCCGTCCGCTACGGCGACCGGATCGACAGCTGGGACGTGGTCAACGAGAGCGTCAGGGATTTCACCACCGGCGCGCTGAAGCCCGGAGCTAAATTCTGCGACAGCACCCGCGGACCGATGCCCGGCGATTACACCTACCGCAGTTTCAAGATCGCCGAGAGCGCGCTCCCGGCGGCGGCGAAGCTCAACATCAACGAGTACCGGCTTTCTGAAGAGTATCTGAAACAGGTGCGCGAACTTCTCTCGCGCGGGTGCAAGATCGACATCATGGGGGCGCAGATGCACCTTTTCGACCCGCAGGCGTGTCTGGACATCGCGGACGGCGTCTCCGACGTGCAGTCCCCTCGGAAAGTCTATGAGCTCTTCGGGATACTCGAAAAAGCCGGGCTGCCGATCCACTTGAGCGAGATCACCATCACCGCCCCCAACAACGACGAACGCGGTCAGGCGATCCAGGCGGTGATCGCGCGCAATCTCTACCGGCTGTGGTTCAGCCTGAAGCCCATGATGGGCATAACATGGTGGAACGTGGTGGACGACTGCGGCGCGCCGGGCGAGCCCTCCGTTTCGGGGCTGTTTTCGCGCGACATGGAGCCCAAACCCGCCTACTTTGCGCTGGATGACCTCATCAATCGCGAGTGGAAGACCAATACCTGCGTCAAGGCGGGAAAGGACGGCTCGGTCGAGTTCCGGGGCTTCCGCGGCACCTACCGCCTGAGCTGGCGGGGCGGCGACGGAGCGGAGCATTCCGCGCTGGCGGTCCTGCACTGAAGCAACGGGAGGCGGTGATCATGGAATTTTGTGATCTGAGCGGAAGGACCGCGCTGGTGACGGGTTCCAGCCGCGGTATCGGGCGCGCCTGCGCGCTGCTGTTGGCGCAGCTGGGGGCGAAAGTGGTCTTTCACGGTTCCCGCGCGAGCGAAAAACTGGCCTCGGCAGTCGCCGAAGCCGGAAACGGCGCGACGGCGCTCACCGCCGATTTCGAGCGCCCGGAAGAGGTAGAAAAGCTGGCGGAAGCGCTCATAAAGCAGTCGCTTGCGCCCGATATTCTCGTGCTGAACGCCTCGGTGCAGAGTTACACCGATCTGAGCGATTTCGACAGCGCGGAATTCTTCCGGATGTTCCGCGCCAACGTCGAAAGCTCGTGCCTGCTGCTGCGCAAACTGCTGCCCGTCATGCGTCGAAACCGTTTCGGGCGAGTGGTCTTCGTCGGCAGCATCAACGGCATCCGCCCGGCATCGCGTCTGGCGGTGTACGGTGCGACCAAGGCGGCGCTGATGAATATCGCCCGGACCGCGGCGACGGAGAACGCGCCTTACGGCATCACCGTGAACACCATTCTCCCCGGCGTCATCGAAACCGACCGCAACGCCGCGAAATTGAGCGACGCCGCATTCGCGGAAAGTCTGCGCCAGCAGATACCGATGCAGCGTTTCGGCACCGCCTACGACTGCGCCGGGGCGGTCGCGTTTCTCGCCTCGGACGCCGCCGCCTACATCACCGGTGCGGAGCTGCCGGTCGCGGGCGGCTGGCAACTGTAACGCTCTGCCCCCCTCCCCCCGCGGGAGTGATTTGCATAATCCCCGGGTAAACATTATATTACCATATAACGGCGGAGGAGGCGCTGTTTCAATGCTCATCGTCGAATCGTTTATCTTCGTTTACATCTTTTTCCGGGCGATATTCCCGCTGCGGTCGGGCTTTCCGCTCAAAGCCGCGGCGGCGCTCGGCTGGGCGGCGGTGATATTTTCGCCGCATCTGGCGCGTCTCGGGACCGACGGGGCGTGTGTGGCATCATGGCTTCCGCGCCCGCTGCTCGTGATCGTCTCGTGGTGGTTCGCGGTGAGTTGCTTTTTCCTGCTTATGCTGGCAGTCGCGGATGTGCTGCGGTTCGCGCACCGATGGGGGCGGCGCATCACCGCCGGGGCGCGGAACCGCCATTCGCGGATGTCGAAGTACGCGGTCAATCTGGTGCTGCTCGTCGGGTCTTCGCTGCTCGCCTCGTGCGGCATGATCAACGGGATCACCGATCCGAAGGTGATCGAAACGGAAGTCCGCTCCGCCCGCTTGCCGGAGGAGCTGGACGGGTTCCGGGTCGTCCTCGTCACCGATCTGCATGTGGACAGCCGCCGCAGCCGGGATTATCTCTCGCGGATCGTGGAACAAATGAACGACCTGCATCCAGATATCGTCGCCATAACGGGAGATTTCGCCGACGGCAAAGCGGCGGACATCGCACCCCGGCTGGAGGCGCTGCGCGCGTTGAAGGCGCAGTACGGCGTCTTCGGAGTGGCTGGTAACCACGAATATTATTCCGGATACCGGGATTACATGGCGCTTTTGCCCACCATGGGCGTCACGATGCTGGAAAACTCGCACCGCATGATCCATCCCGGCTTCGCGGTCGCGGGGATCTCCGACCCAGCGGCGCATAACCGCCGCCTGCCCGAGCCGGATCTTCCCGCCGCGCTGAACGGGATTCCGAAAGGGGCGTTCGTGCTGCTTCTGGCGCACCGTCCGCGCTTCTTCGCCGAAGCCGCCAAGCGGGCGGTGGACCTCCAGCTCTCCGGGCACACTCACGGCGGTCTCGTCTGGGGCTTCGCGCCGCTGCTCGCCCGCTCGAACGGCGGATTCGTCGCCGGTCTCTATCAGATCGGGGACTCCTCGCTGTATGTGAGCCGGGGAACCGCCACCTGGGGGCTCGGCAGGCTGGGTTTTCAACTGCGCCTCGGCGTTCCATCCGAAATCACGCTGCTGATTTTGCGCCGCCCGTGATCCCATGTGGCGGCATTGATCCCTTCCCCTCCCCTCCTATCCGGGAAACGGCGGCATCGTGACAACCATTACTGTTATTTTTTAACACCACTTTTTTATTTTTTTTATTATTGGATTGCAAAAAGTATTTTTCAGGATATTTTATTAAAAATTGATTTTTTCGACCAGGTAAAAAATAAGGAACTAACGAAAAATGAGCGATTATGTCAAGCGGGTCCTCGCCGGACTCGAAAAGAACTGCGGACACGAACCCGAATTCCTCCAGAGCACCACCGAAGTGCTGACATCACTCGGCAAACTGCTCGACGCCGAGCCCAAGTACGAGAAAAACAAGATCCTCGAGCGGATCGTCATCCCCGAGCGCATCATCATCTTTCAGGTGCCGTGGTTCGACGACCGCGGCGAGATCCGGATCAACACCGGCTACCGCGTGCAGTTCAACAGCGCCATCGGACCCTACAAAGGAGGGCTGCGCTTCCACCCGAGCGTCAATTTGAGCGTGCTCAAGTTCCTCGGCTTCGAGCAGATCTTCAAGAACAGCCTCACCACACTGCCGATGGGCGGCGGCAAGGGCGGCTCGGACTTCGACCCCAAGGGCAAATCTGAGCATGAGATCATGGCGTTCTGCCAGAACTTCATGCGCGAACTCTACCGTCACATCGGCGCGTCGACCGACGTCCCGGCGGGCGACATTGGCGTCGGCGGGCGCGAGATCGGATTCCTCTTCGGACAGTACAAAAAGATCGTCAACAGCTACGACAGCGTGCTGACCGGCAAGGGCGTGAACTGGGGCGGCAGCCTGATCCGTCCCGAGGCGACGGGATACGGCTGCGTCTACTTCGCCTCCGAGATGCTCAAGACGCGCGGCAACGATCTGGCGGGCAAAAAGGTGCTGGTCTCCGGCTCGGGCAACGTGGCGCAGTACGCCGCCGAAAAGGCGACCCAGCTGGGCGCGACAGTGCTTTCGCTGTCCGACTCCAACGGAACGATCATCGACCCGGACGGCATATCCGCCGAGAAGCTCGCCTTCGTCAAGGAGCTCAAAAACGTCCGCCGCGGTCGGATCAAGGAGTATGCAAAAGTCTACCCGCGCGCCGTGTATCACGAAGGGCGGCGCCCGTGGCAGCTCGCCGCGTGCGACGTCGCCCTGCCCTGCGCCACCCAGAACGAACTCGATCTCGACGACGCCAAAACGCTCGTCGCCAACGGCTGCATCGCCGTCTGCGAAGGTGCGAACATGCCGACGACGCTGGACGCCACGGCTTACATTCAGGGGAACAATCTGCTCTTCTCGCCCGGCAAGGCGTCCAATGCCGGCGGCGTCGCCACGAGCGGTCTGGAAATGAGCCAGAACGCGATCCGCCTCAACTGGAACCAGAGCGAAGTCGACAAGCGGCTGCACGACATCATGATCAATATCCATGCGGCGACGCGCGCCGCCGCGACGGAGTTCGGCGAACCGGACAACTATGTGATGGGCGCCAACATCGCGGGATTCCGCAAAGTCGCGGACGCGATGATCGACCTCGGTATCTGACACGCGCCGTAAGCACCGCGAACCGGCGGTGGTTGGTAATTACCGCTGACGCTGGCGCGTATACTAACCACCGTTGTGCGAATGACCGCAAGTAGGACGAGTAGGACATGTAGGACCAGTAAGACGTGCGGGCTGGAACCAACAAACAACGGTTTGCAGACCTTCACCAACCCCAACTGAACACGGATTCCAGCCACGACCGTCCCAATCGTCTTAATTGTCCTACCGGTCCCACCGCGGCAGTTTTTCTGTCGGTCGCCCGCGGGCGCGTCAGCGTATCCCCGTCCCAACCGTCTGCAGACTTTCTCCCATCACATCAGCGCAGGGGGTCCAACCACGCGCGTCGGATAAGTCCGACAAGTCCGACAAGGCAACGGTTTTTCTGTCGGTCGCTTGCATACGTGACAGCGCCATTTCATCTTTCATCTCTCATGTTTCATCATTCAACATCCCCACAATCTCCGCTTGCAAATCACCTGCTGCCATGTTATATTACGACTATCGTTATATGTAAAGGTCCAACTATAAAGGGAATTGCACAATATTAAGTCATCATGAATACTCTGAGTACATGCGGTATCCGCATGACCATTGTCGCGCTTTCCGTTATTCTCGTCGTGTCCGCCGCGGTCGTGGGACCGCCCGCGGACATCTCCAAGGTCGACCGCAATATGGAGATAAAAAGCGTCTCCGCGCGTAACACGGTCTGGTACGACCCCGCCAAGCCGCCGTTTCGCATCGGCGGTTTGAACTGGTTCGCCGCCAACGGCAAATACCGCCGGCTGCCCGAGTCGGACGCCCTGCCCTCCGCCGTGGACAAGCTCGCGTACTGCACCACCGCCGTGACGGCGGCGTTCCGCACCGATTCCAAGCGGGTGTTGCTGGAAGTCAAGCACTCCGTACCCTACTCCGGGATGTGGCACATGTCCCCGGTGGCGAGAAGCGGATTCGACATCTACTCCGGCGGTCCCGGTAACTGGCGCACCGCCGGAGTCAGCCGCTTCAAGGACGATCGGACCGTGATCTTCTCCGCCGGCGACGGCAAGACCGTGAGGGAGTTCCTCGTCAATTTCCCAATCTACAACGGCGTGGACTCCATACGCATCGGTCTCGACGAAGGCGCGCAGCTGCTGCCGCCCTCCCCCTACGCCTCACCCAAGCGCATCGTCGCCTACGGCGGCAGCGTCATGCAGGGCGCCTGCGCCTCGCGCCCCGGTCGGGCGTTCATGAACATCATCGGCAGACATTTCAATCTGGAAGTGATAAACCTCGGCTTTTCCGGCTCCAGCCGCTTCGAGCCGATCATGGCGGAAATGACCGCCGCGGTCGAGAATCCGGCGATCGTCATCGTCGAAGGCGACCGCAACGCGGGCTGGAAACGCGTCCGCGAATTGGAACCCGATTTCATCACCACCATCCGCAGGAAACATCCCGGCGTCCCGATCGTCGTCATGCAGGGCAACCCGTGGTGGGAACCCGACCCCAACCGTCCGCGGATCATCGCCGAGCAGCGCGCGTTCATGGAGAGGATGAGCAAGGACGACCCCGATCTCTACTGGTGGGACTGCACCGACTTCATCGGACCGGACCACGCCGAGTGTCTGGTCGACGGCAAGCACCCGACCGATCTCGGATTCCAGCGCATGGCGGATCACATGATCCCGCTCATGGAGGAACTGTTCAAAAAATACCGCGTACTGCCGTAATTACGACTACTCGCGACGGCGGTTGTTCTCGGAGAGCAACGCCTGCCGCTTGGCGCGTTCGCGCAACTGCGCCCGGCGCCTGCGGCGGGATTTGAACATCATCACTCCGCTCAGCAGCAGCGCGATTACGAACCCCGTCGCCCCTATCACGGGAACGTCGTTCCACAAGGGCGGCGTCTTGGATACGAAGATCATGCCCGAGGCGATCAGGATCGCCGACACCAGCAGCGACTGCGCCAGACGTTCGCCCGTCATGTACAAGGTGTATTCCAGATCGTCCAGCCGGTGATGCTCCATGCGCACCGTGAACTCGCCGCGCTCCGCCTGTGCCACGATGTTCTGCAGCGACTTGGGCAGTTTCTGCAGCGCGACCAGATTGTCCCCTAAATCCTCCATCACCCGGCGGAACGTCTTGCGCGGGTCGAGATCGCGGAGCTTCTGATGCACCAGAAACGGCCGCAGCCGTTCGACGATGTGCAGACTCGGATCGAACGAACGCCCCAGATGCTCGACGGTGATGATCGCCTTGAACATCATATACAAATTGGGGCGCAACGCCAGACGGTAACCCGTCAGCATGTTCAGCAGCTTTTCCATCACCGCCGCGACGCTCAGTTTTTCCAGCGGCAGATTGATGTTCGCCTCTACCAGATCGCCGAGGTCGCGCTCCAAGTCGTCGCGGCTGCCGACGAAGTCGCCGCTGATGGTCATGCGCAGCGCGCAGTCGGTCATGCGGGAAATATCCCCGCGGATCATGTACTCCAGCGCCTTGAGAAAATTCTTGCGTTCCCACTCGCTGACATGCCCCATCATACCGAAGTCCAGAAAGCACAGCCGGTTGCCGGGCAGGAGAAAAATATTGCCCGGATGGGGGTCGCCGTGGAAGAATCCGTCGTCGAAGATCTGCTTGAGCATTGAATCGACCCCAATATCGGCGATGACCTTGAGATCGAATTTCTTTTTCAGCTCCTCATCCGCCAGCACCGTTGCGCAGGAGTCGCCGAAGATCCGCTCGCAGGTCAGCACCCGGACCGAACTGAACTCGGGATAAAATTTCGGCACCACCACCCGCTTGTCGCCGCGCTGGTTTTTCGCAAAACGCAGCAGATTGCCGCCCTCGCAGGTGAAATCCAGTTCGCGACGCAGGTTGTAGGCAAATTCATCGACGATCCGCACCGGCTGGAATTCCGCCAGTTCGCGGTTGTATTTGTCGATTTTGTCGGCAAGATAGCGCATGATCGCCAAGTCGAGTTCGATCTTCTTGCGGATGCCCGGACGCTGCACCTTGACCACGACGTCATGCCCGCTGTCCTTGAGCTTCGCGGCATGCGCCTGACCGATGCTCGCCGCAGCCAGCGGCTCGGGCGAAAATTCGGAAAAGATATCCTCGGGCGCGCCGCCCAACTCCTCGCGGATGATCTCCGCCACCGCGGAATACGGCACCGGCGTCGCCTGTTCCGTGAGTTTAGCCAGTTCGTCCGCGTACTCGCGCCCGATCAGGTCGCCGCGGGTCGAAAGGATCTGTCCCAATTTGACGAAGGTCGGTCCCAGCTCCTCGAGCAGCATCCGGAAACGCTCGGGGCGGCTTTTACCGGAGAGCTGGTGTTTCCGGTGCCAGCGCGTCTTCCGCGCCCCCGCGAACTGCCCGACAAAGTCGTGAAACCCGTAGGCGGTGATCGTTTCGACGATCACCCAGAAACGCCGCAGCGACTCCATATTCCGATTGAATTTCCGTTCGATGAACATTCGTCAGAACTCCTCTCAGCTTTAACGCCGCTCGCGCACTTTCGCATCCTTGCCGCCCGCGCCTTCCGGAAGCGTATTTCCACCGGTACGCCCCGGTCGCACGATCAGCACCGATACCGGACTTGTCACCGATACCGACGTCAAATTCAGCTTGCCGCGCAGAAAGAAACGCCGCTCCGTCCCAGGCGAGACCGTCATTTTTGCCACAAAGGGCAGCTCCTTGGTCACGAGCACCTGATTGCCCGGCATCAGCTCCAGCGGGTAGCGCCACGCGGGAACGTGCGGATCGAACGACAATTCGATCCAGTTGTTTTCATCCGGACCGGTCATCCCGGTCAGCCACGGCTGGCAGTAGACCGTCACATTGTCCGGCTCGTTGGAAAACCATTCTTCGAGTCGCAGCGAATCCTTGTCCAGATTGCGCAGCGCGAAGGTCACGGTGCCCGGCTCGCCGGCGTAAAGGATGCGCTGCGGTTCGGTGCGCAGCGCCAAACGGTAAAATTTGAGCGGTTCGTAGCTCTTCTGCGGAACAGTCCCCATCGCCAGTTTTTCCTCCTTGCCGCGGTCGGAAGTGCAACCGCCGATGCCGAACATCAAGGCGACCGCACAGCAAACAATCACGATCTTACACATGGCTTACCTCGCTTTTTGAATTTCCGCCAGTAAACGGGTACGTTCCTCTGGATCACCGGAACGTCTGAGTTTTTCCATCAATTCCGCGCGCAGCTGACGCTTTTTGGCAGCACGAAATTCCCGCACCGAATCGCCGACCGCCCGCTCCACATCGGTGTATTCGATGTGCGACACCAATGCCTTGCTCAACTCCGGAGACGGCTGGTTTTCCAGCAGCGCGCCCAAACCGCGCACCGCCTCGGCGTGTTCGCCGTTGAGCGCGCCGGCGACGGCGCGGTTTATCGCCGCGGCGACGGGGTCGGAGTCGTCCAGCTCGTCCGGTTCGAGCAGCTCGCCGATCAGCCGCGCGGCGTCGGCGCTGTTGACCGCCAGCTCCAACAGCGTCAAAATCGCGGGCGAATACTTCACGGCTCTGCCCGGTTGAGGAACGACCGCCGTCGCGCGGAACTCCTCGCGCCGCCGGTCGTGACGCCGCAACGACGACAGCTCGGCGAAGATCGCCTCCTCGCTGACCTTGAGGCACGCCGCCGCCGCCCGAACGTAGGACTCCAATTCCACGCGGTTTTCCACAAGTTTCAGAAAACCGCCGATGAATGCCGCCGCTTCGCCCTTGCCTACCGGGGAATCCAAATCGAACTTTTCCCCGAGCTCGTCCGTCACCACATTGAGCCACGGCACCGCAGCTTCCACCGCCGCGGCGACCGCCGCGGCACCGCCGGAGGCGAAAAGCTCGTCGGGATCCTTGCCGCCGGGGATGCGGATGACCTTCAGCTCCACCGACAGCGGCAACAGTATTTCCGCCGCCCGCAGAACCGCCTTGCGTCCGGCTCCGTCGGAGTCGAATGCCAGCGCGACATGATTGGTGTAGCGTTTCAGTACCCGCGCCTGATCCGGAGTAAATGCCGTGCCGAGCGGCGCCACCGCGCATTCAAACCCCGCGCGGTGAAAGGCGATCACGTCCAGCTGCCCTTCGCAGAGGATCGCCAGCTTGTTTTTGACCATCGCTTCGCGCGCCAGCGGCAGGGCGTAGAGCAGCGCCCCCTTGCGGAAGACCGGCGTTTCGGGCGTGTTGACGTATTTGCGTCCGTCCTGCGGTTTGGGCTCCAGCGAGCGGGCGCTGAAACCGACCCCCCGCCCGGACTCGTTGAAGATCGAAAACACCAGCCGATTTCGGAACTGGTCGAAGACTTTGCCCCCCTCGCTGCGGTGCAGCACTCCGGCGGTCACCCCCTCTTCCTCGGAAAATCCCTGCGCACGGCAGAATTTCAGCGCCGCATCCCATGAATCCGGAGCGGCGCCGATCCGGAATTTCTGCGCCACGTCGTCGGGGATGCCGCGGCGACGGAGATACTGTGCCGCCTCAGAATCGGGATGCTCGCGCAAATTCCGGCAGAAGAACCCCGAAACCGCCTCGTTCAACCGGTACAGACGCTCCTTGGCGCCCGCCCGCTGCCGCGCGCTCTCCAGATCGCCGTCCGGAGCGTCGTCCGGTATGATTACCCCGGCTCGCGACGCCAGCATGTGGACCGCGTCGTAGAAGGTGACACTCTCCTTTTCCATCAGAAAGCGGAAGACGTCGCCACCCTTGCCGCAACCGAAACAGTGGTAACTCTGGCGGGCGGTATCGACGTGAAACGACGGCGTCTTTTCGTTGTGAAACGGGCACAGCCCCTTGTACGAAGACGATCCGGAACGCTTCAACTGGACAAACGAGCCGACCACGTCCACGATGTCGCAGCGGGCGCGTATATCCTCGATCACTGACGGGGGGATAGCCATAAGTCAGCGGGCTCCGCCGAGAACCTCCAGACGCGCCGCGGCGACCTTGCGCGTCGGCTCGGCAGCCGCGTCGCCGGCGGTCAGCCGCAGATAATCGCCGTAAAGCCGCGCCGCAACTCGCGGAGAAGCGGTGTAACGGTCGAAAAAACAGGCGATGTTATAGGTTATCACGGGGTCATTCTTATCCAGTTTCCACGCCGTCATGAAGGCGCGTTTCGCCCGGGTGAGGTCCTTGCGCCGCAGATACTCCACCCCCAACTGGTTGTAAAGCGCGGGGGATTCGGCGAATTCGGGATCGACCGCCAGCAGCTTCAGAAACCCCAATGTGTCGGGCGAATTTTCCTCCGCCCCCAGATTGCACAATTCGATCAGCGTGTCGCGGTCACCGCGGCGCAGCTTCAAAGCGGCGCGCAACGCCGCTACCGCCTCGGCACGATGTCCGGGCATCGCCATGGCGATCCGACCTTGTGTGTAACGGGCGGTGAAATTGCCGGAATCTATATCCGCCGCCCGCGTCGCCGCCGCCAACGCCTCTTCCAACTTGCCGCAGCGCCAGGCGGCGACCGCCTTGAGCAGCAGCGCGTCGACATTGTCGGGAGCGAGCCGGACCCCTCGGGACGCCAGCTTCAAAGCCCGCTGCCAATCGGCGGAGTTCGCCGCCGCCGCCCCCTGCTCCAGACACTCCCCGACCGTGGACGGACCGCATCCGCAAAGTCCGCAGCACACCAACGCCGCGCCCAACATCGCGGCGGTGAACCTCGATCTATTCATACCGACCTCCCGATAAAAAAACAACCCCAACCGAACGAACGAATTGAAAATCATCCGCGGCGGTTACGCCGCAGCAGCAGCGCCGCCAGGTAAAAAACTCCCGCCAGCACGACGATCGCCGGTCCCGAGGGAATCCGGCAGAAATAACTCAACAGCAGCCCCGCCGTCAGAAAAAACGCGCTCAACACTCCCGACAGCACCATCATCGCCCACAGATGGCGGGCGAAAAATCCGGAGGTCGCCGCCGGCAGCGTCAGCATCGCGATGACGAGGATGATGCCGACCACGTTCATCAGCAGCACGATCGTCAATGCCGTCAACGCCAGCAGCACCAGATATATCGCCGTCGCCCGGACACCGCGCAGCTGCGCGAACGTCGAGTCGAAGGAGACCGCCAGCAGCCGGTTGTAAAACAGCCCGAGCGGCAGCAGCACCGCCGCATCCAGCGCCAAAGTGAGGTACAGTTCGGTAGGGGAAATCAGCAGGATGTTGCCGAAAAGATACCCCTGCCAGTCGACATATCCCGGCGTCCGGTCCAGAAACAGCAATCCCAGCGCCATGCCGACCGCCCAGACCACGCCGATGACGGTATCCTCGCGTTCGCTGGCACTCAAGCTGACCACTCCGACCACCAGCGCGGCGATCAACGCCCCCAGCACCGCGCCCAGCTCGGGAGTGAAAAAGCTCCACATGAAGACCCGCTGCAGATAAAGCGCCAGCCCGACGCCGCCCAGCGCGGCGTGAGCGGATGCTCCCGCCAGACTGGATATCCGGCGGGTCACGACCATCGTCCCGATCACTCCGAGGACCGGCGAAGCCAGCAACCCGAGCAGCAGCGCATAGCGCAGAAAACTCAGCTCGGGCATCCACAATTCGCGCCACAACTCAAGCATGATCCTTCTCCCCGCAGTGACAGAAACACGAATGGTCGTGCTGAATGATGCCCACATGGTGGTGGTAGACCGCGTCGGCGGTCTCCGCCGAAAAATCCGCCGCCCGGTGCTTCACCACCCGGCGGTTCACGCAGATGACCGAATCGACCTCGCGGTTGACGAACCCCAGATCGTGCGAAACCGTGAGCACCGTCATCCGCCGCCGCAGTTCTTCGAGGAGCTCGTAGAAGCGCTCCTCCGCACCGGGGTCGATATTGGCGGTAGGCTCGTCCAAGAGCAGCAGCTCCGGATCGCAAGCCAGGGCGCGGGCGATCAGCACCCGCTGGCGCTGCCCGCCGGAGAGCGAGGAAAACGACCGGTCCGCCAGCTGGGACAAGCCGATTTCGTCCAGCGCCCGGCGCGCCGCCCGGCGATCCTCGCCGCCGTACCAGAAGGGGCGCCACGAATTCATGCGCCCTGTCAGCACCACCTCGAAGACGGTGATCGGAAAGACCCGGTCCAGCAGATGATACTGCGGCATATAACCGACGCGGCGCCGACCTTCGTCGGGGGCGACGCCGAAGAGCCGCACCGTGCCGCTCGTCGGCTGGAGCAGCCCGAGCAGCAGTTTGAGCAGTGTGCTCTTGCCGCCGCCGTTGGGTCCGACGATACAACCGGACTCTCCCGGCATCACGGTCAGGTTCACGTGTTCCAGCGTCAACTCGCCGGGCACGTAGCCGAAGCACAGATCTTCAAGTTCGATTATCGGATTCACCGCGTTCCCCCGGCATCGCCGTCAAATCCCGTTTTCAGCGCCTGGGCGAGGTCGGCGAAGTTCGCGCGCAGATCCTCGCGCAGCGGATCCGCCGGCACGGTCCGGACGTGCAGTTCGCGCTCCAGCGCCCGGCAGACGGAGGGGCTGAACTGCGGCTGAACGAAGATCGTGCGGACCTGATCCTTTTCGGCATGTTTCACGATCTCCGCCATCCGCGCCGGAGTGACCTCGCGCCCGCCCAGCTCCACCGCCTCCTGCCGCAGCCCCAGCATCTTCGCGAAGTAGCCGAATGCCGGATGGTAGACATAGAAACGGCGTCCCGCGTATGGGGAGAACTCCTCTTTGAGCTGCCGCTGCAGCGCCTGAAACTCGGCGGTAAGACGGCGGCAGTTGTCGCGGTAAGTTTCCGCCCGGGCGGGGTCGAGCGAGCTCAATTCGTCGCGGATGTTTTCCGCCATGCGGCAGGCGTTGTCGATACCGAGCCACACGTGCGGATCCAGCGCCTCGCCGTGTTCGTGTTCGTGTTCGTGGTCATGATCGTGGTGACCGTCTCCGTGATCGTGATCGCCGCACGACAGTTCCATCGGCAGGCGGTCGATGCCGCGCGTCACGTCGACGATCCGCGTTTTGCCCCGGTGCAGCGGACGGACAAGCGCGTTTTCGAAGCGCATCCCGGTGGTGAAAAACACCCGGCTCGACGCGGCGTCGCGCACCTCGCGCGGTCCCGGCGAATAGTCGTGCGGGTTTCGCCCCTCGGGTAACATCGTCCGCACCGCGACCGCTTCGCCGCCGACGCGCTTCGCCAGATAAGCCACGGGCGGCAGACCCGCCGCCACCTTGAGCTGTCCTGTGACATCGCCGTTCCCTTCGCCGCAACCGGATGCCGACATCCCGACGACCAGCGCCGCCGCGGCGGTGCGCAAAAAGATCGATCTAAAAAATTTCATAGCCTCTAAAACTGTTTTATGCCGAAAAAACGACAATCGTGCAACTGGTGAATATAATACTTTTCCCGCCACAATTCAAGCCGCCTTTGCACGCGCGCGCACAATTATCCTGAAAATAGGCGGGTCGTCACAGTGACGGGGCGAAACACTCAAAGTGCGGCAAATTTTCAATATTTCTTGCAATCGTCGGTTTTATGGTGTATATTGGTTAAAGCGTTTTCTATAGACAGGGCAATCAAAACCACAGACCGCGGCGTGAAAACGCCCGTTTTCCCTGCCGGGGCGGAGGGGCGGCGAAGCAGCGGGATGTAATTGTAGGTACTATATTTATGGACAAAGTTTTCTTGACCGGTATCACAGGATTGGTCGGCAGCGCCTTCGTGGTGGCGTCGCTGCGGGATCACGAACCTCGACATTTCGTGTGTCTGGTGCGCCACGGCGGCGGTCATACCGCAGAAGAGCGAGTTGACAAGATCATCCGCGACGAATGCGCCTTTGACGGGTGCCCGGAACTGGCGGATTTTGTTCTCAAGCACATCAGCGTCATCGACGGCGACGTCGTGACCATCAACCCGGAAGAACTGGCGAAGCATCCGCTGATGCAGGGGGTCAACAAGATCTTCCACTGCGCCGCCGACGTCAATCTGGGCAAGGATCCGACCGGCAAGGTCTTCCGGATCAATTTCAACGGCACCGAAAACATCGTCGCGCTCGCCAAACTGTTGAAGATCGAAGAGTTTCATTACGTCGCCACCGCCTACGTCGCTGGACGGCTCGTCGGCACCTCCTACGAGAAAAGGGCGGTCGACAACGGGTTCAACAACCCGTACGAAGAGAGCAAATTCAAGGCGGAAAATCTGGTCCGCGACTGCGGCATTCCCTTCACGATCTACCGCCCGGCGATCATCACCGGACGCCGCTCAGACGGGCGCATCCGCAAGCCGCTGGCGTTTTACCGGCTGCTGGAGTTTCTCGGCAAGCTCAAGAGCCACAACTGCAAGAAGCACGGGGCATCTCCGGTCGACTGGTACAACATGCAGATCAACTTCAGCGCCACGCCGTCGGAGCACGTCTACTTCGTGCCGATCGACTATGTGCAGGAGGCGGTGACCGAGCTTTTCGAGCTGCCGGCCACCAACCAGACCTACCACGTAACCGGCAACAGCCCGATCACGACCCGGCAGATCGAAAACACCGTCTGCAACATTCTGCGGCTTGACGGAGTGTCGGTAGAAGCGAAGCCGGCGGGCGCCAATCAGGACGCCGAACTGATGCGTCGCTTCATCGGCGACCTCTTCCCGTATTTCTCGAGCGACATCATCTTCGACCAGACCAATATCACCGCCGCGCTCGGCAAGGAGTTCGTGAACCGCAAGTACGGCACCGAGGGGCTGGAAACGCTGATCCGCGCCTTCTACCGCGACTACTTCCCGAACGTCGAGTGGCTGCAGACCCTCGTCAACGCGCCGATCGAGCGCGAGCATATCCGCAACTGACGACTTAATGGAAAGGATGCCCATCATGGCGGATAAGCTGCTTTCCATCATGCCGTGTCTGGACATGCGCGCCGGACGAGTCGTCAAGGGAGTCCATTTCGTCGACATCGCCGACGCCGGCGATCCCGTGCAGTGCGCGCTTGCCTACTGCAAAGCGGGCGCCGACGAACTGGCGATGCTGGACATCACCGCCACGGTCGAAAACCGCGGCACGCTGCTGGAAGTCGTGCGCAAAGTCGCCGACGTCTGCACCGTACCCTTCACGGTCGGCGGCGGCATCAACAGCGTCGGCGCGGCGAAGGCGGTTCTTGACGCGGGCGCCGACCGCATATCCACCTCCAGCGCGGCGTTCCGCCAGCCGGAGCTGATTCCGGCGCTGCTCAAGGAGTTCGGCAAAGACAAAGTGACGGTGGCTATCGACCTCGACATCAACGCCGCGATGCCCTCCGGGTACGAAGTGTACATCGACGGCGGACGCACCGCCACGGGATACGACGCGATCGAATGGGCGAAGAAGGTCGACGGCTTCGGCGTCGAAGTCATATTGCCGACCAGCAAGGCGGGCGACGGCGCCAAGACGGGTTACGATCTGCCGGTCATCCGCGCGATGGCGCAGGCGTGCAGCGCTAAGATCGTCGCCTCCGGCGGAGCCGGAAAGCTCGAACACTTCCTCGAAGCCGTCGAAGCGGGGGCACAGGTGCTCCTCGCCGCGAGCGTCTTCCATTTCCATACCATCGACATCCCCGAACTCAAAGCGTATCTGAAAGCCCACGGCTGCAAAGTACGCTGACCGTCAACGCTGTCAGGACCGCCGAACCCGGCGGTCTTTTTTTATGTACCGGGGAAGGAGCGGACAAACGAAGGTGGTTAGTTACTACCCGCGACGCTGGCGCGTATGCAAGCCGCCGAACCGCGAATGACCGCCCCATACGGATGAAAACGGAATATTACGGAGTATAACGGAGTAAGCGGGGCTGGAACCGGCAAACAATCGTTTGTCGACCTTCACCCACCACGCCAGCTTGTCACGCCATAGCGCAATCGGCGCGACGACGGATGCGCGGGCACCGATAACGCAATCTCCGTATCCATCCGTTTCCATCCGTTTCCATCCGTTTAACACGGCAGTTTTTCTGTCGGCGGTCCACGTACGCGAAGTATTGTATATAAAGTTCTGCAAAAACAAAAAGGTCATGGTATATTAGTTAATCCCTACAAAAACTAACGGCAAAGGAGCCAAATACCATGACCAGGGAAAAAGTAGCACTGAAATCGGAAGAAGTCAAAGCCCTTTTCGCGGGAAATCAGAATGCATTGCGTGATCTGCTCCAAAAGATGGTACAGGACATATTGGAAAGCGAGATGGAAGATTTTCTCGAAGCCGGGCCGTACGAGCGCACAGACACTCGCCGCGGCTATCGCGCCGGATACTACCCTCGTCGTTTGGAAACGCGTACGATCTTTCGCTTTCCGGCGTCAGGAACAACGTGAAGCTCACCGTCTACACCAAGAACGGGGCTAAAGTGAAGAGCGTCACCGCCTCGGCGAAGAAGCCGAATATCCCGCTTGCCAGCCTCTGCCTCGACAACGGCAGCTACGCCGTGATCGAAGCCCCGAAGGCGGCGAAGGCGCAGAACAGCGACTACGCGTTGAAACTCACGGAAAAGGCGACCTTCAAGCGGTCGAACAACGACTGAAGCCACGCCGAAGCCCTCACCGCGGACGCGACACGGGCGCGCTGACCAAGGCGGCGGGCGGCGACACGGTGGATTACTGCGACGTTTCCGCGCTCGGCAATCTGTCATTCACAAACACGGCGGGCAAGGTCAAGGTATCGTTCTTCGACAAGAACAAACAGGCGGTCAAGGTCGCGGTCAAGACGGGCGGCAAGGACAAGACCGCCGCGGCAGTGTCGCTCACATCAGGAAAGACGGACAACTTCATGATCGGCATCCTGCCGAGTTCCGTGAAGTACCTCAAGATCGAGGCTGCCGGCAAGGCGCTCAACAGCTACACGATCGGCAAGATCGCGTAAACGGGCAGCGCTCGAAAGCAGGATCAGCGCAGAATGGCAAGATCGCCGAGGCGCTTCATCGTCTCACGGCGGAACACCGCCTGCCAGATTGTGCAGTGTTCGACGGGGATGAAATAGCGGCGGTCAACGCGTCCCCAGCGGGTGTGGCGCACCGATTCGTCCTGCGCGCCGACCGGACGGACGCGATTCCTGATCACCAGCGTTCCGTCGGAAAGCAGTTTCGTGCCGCTGTACCACAACGCGCGGGCGCGTTCCTTCCACATCGGGTTACCGGTCAGTTTCGCGAGCTTGACGTACTCCGGGATCCAGTAGATACCGTAGTGGTCGAGCGCGTTGTGCGCGGCGGAAACCGACGTGCTGCCGTAGGTGTCGAAATCCGTCTCGGCGATCAGCGAACCGGCGGGAAACCTTTCGGAGTAGTGGTATTGCCAGGTCGCAAGATAATACGCGACGTCCACGGCGGCGTCGAGGTATTTACGGTCGTGCGTCAGTTCATACGCCCACAACGCGCCGCGCAGTACCGGCGCGCCGGACTCCTTGTCGATGCAGTTCGAGTCGAGCGCTCCGGCGGTGGTGCAGCCCGACGCGGCGAACTCGCCCAGATAGAAGTCGATGCCGCGCAGCGCGGAGTCGCGGTATTTCGCATCTCCGGTCGCCTCGTAGGCCTCAGCCACCGCAAGCGCGATGAAGGCGCCGATGCTGCCGTGGAGAGAGTTGATCGAACCGTCGATAAAGAAACTTCTGGCATACTCTCCCGACGGCTGCTGCACCTTTACGAAAAAGTCGCACAATCCGACTCCCCGCCGCAGATAATCCGGACGGTCGATCCCCGCCTGTCGACACAGCCGCGCCGCGCGCAGGAAACCGGTCGCTCCGTTGCCGAGATTGCAGGCGTCCAGATCGACCGGCACCGTTCCGTTCGGGATGGAGTCGAGATTGTCCGGCGGGGCGTACAGCTTGACGAGCATCAGTCCGTTCGGGAAAAACGCATGTTTGCTCCAGCTGTCCAGCACCGCCAGCGCCTTGTCGCGCAGATCGGCGTCGCCGGTTTTGATGTACTCTTCGAGCAGTATGCACGACATGGCAGCGTTCTGCCCGCACCAGCCGATCTCGAAGCACACCGGAGCGCGCGGCGCCTTGGTGAAGCATCCCTGTTCCTCCAGCCAGTCGAAGTTGTACTGAAAACCGCACAGCCCGTCCAGCCGGCGCAGAAACATCTGCCGGAAACCCAGCAGATCCAACTGCGCCACGCGCTCGGGCGAACGATCCATCTTCAACTCGCGGTAATTGGCGCGCCACACAAAGTCCAGCAGATCGCGCACCCGGCGGCGTTTCTCCCCGGCGGGCAACACCATCACCACTCCCCGGAACTCGCTCTGCGGCGCCTTCGTACCGTAAAATGGCGGCATCCAGCAGCGTTTGGAGAGGGTCTTGGGTTCTTCGACCTCCGGCCACGAAAGCTCCTGCACGGTATTTTCGTCCTCGGTATGGATGGCGCAACTCATGCCGCCCTGCTCCTCCCCGAAGAGCGCGACCGCCCATCGGTCGGTCTCGGCATAGGTACACGCCGGAATCGACACCCGGTGCCACGCGTAGCGCCACGGCACGCCGTCGCACTCGAACCCCGAATACTGCGCGCCGCTCCCCCAGCCGTTGCCGTTGTAATTCACCGCCGGAACGAGAAAGTAACGCGGCTTGCCGGCGCTTTGCAATTTCATGGTCATCTTGTCGGTCGGCACGGAGCATCTGCGCGTCCAACGCCAGAAACCACCGCCGAGCTCCGCGAATTCGTCAACGCACCCATCCGGAGCGGCAACGGTCGTCACGACCTCGCCGTCGAGCTTGAACACGGCGGTGCCGCCACATTGTTCCAAAATCGCCTGACACATATCGAAACCTCCTTTTGACATTCGGATTCACCCCAATTTCACGAGTGCGATGCCGCACACGAGCGCGGCGAAAGCGCACTTGCGCCGCCAGTTCAGCTTTTCCCGGTAGCGCAGTACCGTGAAGAGAGAATACAGACAGATCAATATCCCCGCGCCGACGGGGAAAACTATCCCCGACTGACCGACCTTGCCCAATATTCCCAGCGCCGACAACAGTATGCAGTAGGAGGTCGCCGCGCAGACGCCCCATGCCGCCCCGAACGGCAGATAGAGTCGGAACGCACCGAAACCGCGCGGTCTTATCGAACTCCAGATGAGAAAGAACAGCGCATTGGCGCCCAGTATCACGCAGGCCGCGGATAATTGCGACAGCGTTCCCGCCGAGGCGGAGCGGGTCGGGGTTATCAGTACGATCTGACTGACCCCCAGCAGCGACATCGCCAGCAACGCGATGAGGATTCGCCTGCGCGGGAGCGCCGCCGAACGGTCGCCGCTCCGGGTCACGGAAAGGTAGAACATCGCCGCCACGATCAGCCCGATGCCCGCGACCGAAACGGGGCTGACGTACTGCCCCCAGAAGGCGATGCTCCACAGATAAGGGAAGAGAAACGCCTGCTGCGGGATGGCATACGCAAACGCCCGACCGCCCCGGCTTAGATTCTTCATCGAGATCGCCTGTCCGGCGCCGTTCAGAAGCGAGCCGACGAAGAAACAGCACACCGCCGGACGCGCTTCCGGGGCAAAAATGCCGCGCAGACCTTCCGCCCCGGCCAGCGCCGCCAGGATCAGTACGGCGACGAGCGACCCCGCGAAATAGAACTGCGGGATCGGACAATCCCGGCGTCGACCTTCGCTGACGACGATCGCGATGGCTGTCCATACCCCGCCCAGCACGAGCAGCTGCCAATAACCCGTATTCATGATCGAAGTCCCGGAACGGCGGCGCACGCCGCCCCACTCTCGGTTACTTGGCGATGAAATACTTGAGTATTTCGTCCGCGATGAAGCGGCCGCCGATCAGGCTCAGATGCACGCCGTCGCGGACGTACAGCGAATTGACGTTCGGGACGCTCCGCATCGGCTTCAGGATGTCGATGTAATCGAGCTTCCGCTCCTCGCAGATGCGCCGGTTGACGAGGTCGTAGTTGTCGACGAACTCCGGCTTCCCGAACATCACGAAATTCTGCTTAGGCTTCGCCTTGGCGCGCCGCGCCGCGATGAACTCCGCACTGCACGGCGACGGTGAGATGAAGACGACCTTCGCCTGCGACCGCTCGCCGATGAAGTTCAAAATCTCCGTGAGCCACTCGTACTGGAACTTGGGCTCCGTCAGCGGCTTCGCGTAGTTCAGCTTGCTCGGGGTCCGCGTGTCGTTCTGCCCCAAAAAGATGAAGATGAGATCGTATTTTTCCTCGAAAAGCCGGTCGTACCGCTCCTGACAATAGACCTTCTTGCTCGCATCGCCCGCGTAACACAGCAGCCGGTCGCGCACCCGTTCGACGAAATCGCCGTGCACCGCGGCGTTGCGGATCGTGATCTTTCCCGGATTGTACTTGTTCAGCCAAAAAACCAGCCGGTCGACGTAGTTGTAGCCGCGGTAGAAGTCGGAAAGACTGTCGCCGAGGATCAGGATGTGCTTGGGGCGGTTGAGTTTCACCTGTTTGGCGAGCGCGTCGGTGCGGTCGTAGTCCGCCGCGTCCTCCACGATGACGTAACTCATCCCCGCCCGACCGGAAACCGCCGCTGAAATCTCCAGCAGACCGCGCCCCTGCTCCGCCGGTTCGACGGTGACGACGCCCGCACCGTCGGCGGTGACTTTCGCTTCATTTGCGAACTTGCCGCCGACTTGGGCAACATGCACCTCCGCTGCCGGTCGGTTGGTGCGGAAGGTTACCGGCGCGGGTTTACCCCCGTCACGCACCACCTGCAGTACGGAGCCCGCGGGTTCGACCGTCACTTCTGGGTCGAACTCGGCGGACAACTGGAACTCGCGCACCAGGAGCGTCCCCTGCCCCTTGACTTCCAGATACGGCAGCACCTTGGGGCACCGCCACGGGATAGTGAGCGCGAATTCGTACTCGGCAAACTCCCCGGTCAACGAGACCGCTTTGCCGGGCAGATATTCGGGACGGGGATTTTCCGGGTGGTAAACCAGCAGCCCGGCGAGGAACTCCCCCTCCCCTTTCGCCGCGACGCGGATCAGCATCCGCGTGCCGGAAAAACACCCGTTATACCAGCAGTAATCGGCGAAGACGAGCGCCTGTTTGAACTCGGCGTAGGCGCGCCCGAAGGTCTTGCCCTTGCGGGTCGCGCCCGAGAGCTTCATGACCTTGCGCCCGGAATCCTCCGCGAGCCCGAGCTTGCCCGACCAGTAGGACGGAATCTGCCAGTTGTGAAGATTGCGCTTGAAGTCATCCTGCTTCAAGACCAACTCGTCGGCGCTCGCACCGACTCCGAACGCCGACACCGCCAGCAGCAGCGCCGCGGTCAGGCGCCCCGCAGTTTTACCGGCCATCGCAAACATTTTTACTCCGCTTGTCGGCGAGAGGGTCACTTGACCCCCATCGCCCGCAGGTTGTCGAAGGAAATCTTCATCGAATCGAAGATGTTCCGATCCATGAACGGCTTGTCCTGCTCGATCGAGTAGAACGGGATGCCGGTGTCGACGCACGCCTTGATGATCCCCTGCCAGTCGAGGTTGCCCTCGCCGATCTCGCAGAACTGCGGCTCGCGGGCGACCAGAGCGAAGTCCTTGAAGTGGATGACGGGAATCCGCCCCGCCAGACGGCGGATCCACGTCTCGGGGCAGCCGCCGCCGCGCGTGACCCAGTGAACGTCGAGCTCGGAAAAGACGAATTCGGGATCGGTCAGACGCAGCATCTTTTCGAACATCGTCTCGTTGCCGCCGTGACGCTCGAACTCCCAGTGGTGGTTGTGATACCCGAGCTTCTTGCCCCGCTCGCGGAGCTTTTCGCCGCAGCGGTTCATGATCTTCGCCAGCGATTCGAAGAACTCCGGTTTGTCGCGCTCGTCCTTCGGCGGCGCACCCAGCGCCGCGAAGTCGCAGCCCAGGATGTCCAGCTTGTCGGCGATCGCCGCGGGGTCGCCGCAGATCGTGTCGTAATTTTCATGCGTGGCGCAGCAGAAGAGGTCGTGCTTGTCGAGCTGTCTCCGAATGACCTCCGGCGGCAGCGGCACCGCGGAGACCTGAACCACCTTGTACCCGATGGCGCAGAGTTTGTCCAGCGAAGCGTCGAGGTCGCTTTCGGTCTTGCAGAACTCGCGGACATTGAACAACGTGACGGCAATCTTGCTTTCCGGCATTTCGAACTATCCTCCTTAGTTTATTGCGGGAACCCAAACCCGATTTGTCTTTTTCGGTTTTTGAACTATATTTAGTATAACACTGTTTTGGCGTCGTGTCTATGACTGATTTGTTTTTATTTTATACTTTTTAATCATGAACTACTTTTCGGACATCAGATTCATCAAGTACGGCGAGGTCAAATTCTACGCCGTTAAGAACTCCCGCCACTTCGACGGCTACTACGGCATCCAGTACAACCACGCAGGCGAACTCATGTTGCAGATCGACGACAAAACCGTCCAACACATCTCCGAGCCGTGCTTCTTCGTGACCGGTCCCGGTATGTTCTTCAAATACGGAGCGCCGCACCACCAGACCCGGCACCACTTCTTTCTCTGCTTTCAGGGGCGGCGGGTCCAGCGCTGGCTGTCGGGCGGTCTGCTGCCGCCGCTCGGGACCGTCCAGCCCGTCAAGCGCCCGGAGGAGTTCCTCTCCGCGCTGCGCCACATCAAGGCGCTCATCACCCAGATCGGCGACCGCGGACACGACCGCGCCGTGATCGAAACCGAAATGCTGCTCTTGAACCACCAGCTCAGCAACGCCCCGCGCCACGGTTCTCTCCTGTACCGTCAGAAACTCCAGCAGCTCGCGGACGACATCCGCGAAGCCCCGGAAAAAAAGTGGGATTTCGAAGCCGAAGCCGCCAAACTCGGCTGCTCCTACTCGCACTTCCGGCTGACCTTCCGCGAGCTCTTCGGCTGCCCGCCGAACCGCTACCAGCTGGAGTGCCGCCTCAACCGCGCCGCCGAACTGCTCTTGAACAGCGACCGCCAGATCCGCGACATCGCCCAGATGTGCGGATTTTCCAACGAATTCTATTTCTCGCGGATCTTCACCAAGCACAGATTGGTGCCGCCGTCGGAATTCCGCCGGTAAGGCGGACGCGGACGGTAGTCGCGCGCACGAATGCTTTTTTTGCGGTGGCTGCTCGCCCTGCACCCCTCGGCAGGGCTCGCCCTGCACCTCGAGAAAAATGCTGACGCATTTTTCCGCAACTAGTTTGATATGGTGCGGAAAGGGGTTGACGCTCCCGGCTTATGCCTCACGGCAACGCCGCTCGCGTCCCCTATTGTCGCCAACCGGGATTTGTGACTGCCAACACCCGCTTTGGGCATCGTTCCACCGCAAATCCCTCGACCCTGACCCGGCTTTTATGCCGAATCAGGGATCGGGGCTTCGCTATGGGGCCCGCTACCCGTATTGAAAGGTTGACAAACCATTTCACCGTACGTTATGGGCAGCGGCACGCGGGTGCTCGGGGTACGCTGTCGCATATGCGAACGACCGACCGCGAACGAACGCATAAAAACGAATGTGATCGGTTATTGTCTACAGTGCTTTATCAAACAGCATAAAGAAAAAACCAGCAGTGAGACAAAAAATACAAACGGGATCGTCGAACCAAGGATTGCGATCCAGTATGTGCGCATGATATTCAAATGCGGTTCCATTGTTGAATTGTATTCTATGGTCTCGGCGACTGAAATCAGGATTTTCACGAAGCAGACGGTTCCCGCCGCGCCCACGAAAAACAATATGACAGGTTCCAGCCGTTTCAGTTTTTTGCGTATAAACGGAATGGCAAAAACTATTGAAAACAGCGCCAATATGATGATCGAAAATATGAAATCAGCCAAAAAGTCGGGATATTTTTCCAGTGGATACCTTGCGCTCGTATTCTTCAGGCAGGCGCGAAGTTCCGTATGTTTGACCAGCGCGGCCAACAGGGAAACGAGCGTGCCTACGCCTCCCACGGCAAAAAAGCCGAAATCCCGGATGTTTTCTTTTATCCTGTCGGTCATTTTTTTTACAACCGGTTTGCGGTCGCTTGATTATGTCGCGCGCCGAAAAAAGACTACAGTGCGGATTGGATGGCGAGAAGCTGTTCCCGCAGTTTCGGCAAATCGTTTTGCACGGTCTGCCAAACCAACGTGTAGTTGGTCCGAACATAATCGTGTATCAGAACATTACGCATCCCGATGATCACCGACCAGGGGATCTCCGGATGCGCCGCCCGCAGTTCGGGAGAGATTTGATTGGCAGCTTCTCCTATGATCAGGAAATTGTACGAAACGGCATCCTGTTTCAATACGGAAGCAAGAAATTCTTCGCGGGAACACGATGTCGCGTCGTTGATTTTACCGATGGCCCGCAGAATATGTGCGATACGCTGCCTGTCGTTGGTCATAGGAGCACCATATCATTTTTCACTCCCGGACCGAAATCGGGATCGGCCAAAGAGGACAACGGTATCACATCGACTTTGCAGTTCAAGGTGTCTTCGAGCGCCAACTGCATCCCGACCTGATCGAACAACGATGCGTCACTGTTGAAATCGGCGAGAAAATCGACGTCGCTTTCCGGAGTCTCCTCCTTGCGGGCGCAGGAACCGAACACATACACCTTTTCGGCGTTGTGTCGTTTGGCGATCCGGTAGATATCGGCTTTCATCCGCCGCAGTCTGTCAAGTTGGCACATTTCAGGGCTCCCTGTTTCGTATCCTCTGATGGGTAATATACTGCCTATTCGGGATTTTTCAAGACATCGGCAAGCGATCAAGCAACGGAAAAACTACAGTGCGGCGAGTTCGGGGAGGCGCCGCGCCAGAAGCTGTTGGACGAGTTTCATCGACTCGGCGGCGTTGCGGCACTCCATCGCTGCGCGCGCGGTCCGCGCCGCCTCGTGGAGCGAAAGCGAGCGGATGACGCGCCGGATCAGCGCGACCGATCCCGGGCTCATGCTCAATTCGTGGACGCCCAGCCCCACCAGCAGCGCCGCCGTCGCCGGGTCGCCCGCCATCTGTCCGCAGACACCGACGAAGATGTTGTTGTGCTTCGCCGCCGTGACGCAGCAGTCGATCAGCCGCAGGATCGCGGGATGCGTGGGTCGGTACAGATAGGCGACGCGCTCGTTGCCGCGGTCGGCAGCCATCGTGTACTGCACGAGGTCGTTGCTGCCGATGCTGAAGAAATCCACCAGCGGCGCGAGTTTGTCGGCGAGCAGCGCCGCCGCCGGAGTCTCGATCATCACCCCCAGCGACAACGGCGCAAATTCGATATGATCGCCGCGGAGCTCCTCCTCCAGTTTGGCGATGAAGTCCCGGGTCTCCTCGACCTCGAGCACGCTCGTCACCATCGGGAGCATCACCCGCAGATTGCCGTACACCCCGGCGCGCAGCAGCGCCCGCAGCTGCACCCGGAAGAGGTCCGGGCGCTCGTACAGCGACAGCCGGATGCCCCGCAACCCCAGAAACGGGTTTTCCTCGGGCGCGCGGTAGACCCCGCTGAACGACTTGTCGCCGCCGATGTCCATGGTGCGGACGGTGACGGGGTCGTCGCCCGCGTCGGTGAGGAGTTTCTTGTAGATTTCGAACTGTTCGTCCTCGCCTGGTATTTTCGCCGGGTCGATGAACATGAATTCGGTGCGAAACAACCCCACCCCGTGCGCGCCGACTTCGCGCGCCTCGGTATAACTCGCCTGCGCGTCGATGTTCGCCGCAAGTTCGACGATGAAGCCGTCGGTCGTCTCGGGGCGCAGCGCGGAGTCGCGCTCCAGCCGCTCGAGAAACTCGCCTGCCGTCTTCGCCTTGAGCCGGTATGCCTCGATCGTCCGCTCGTCGGGGTTGACGATCACCTTGCCGGAGAAGCCGTCGATGATCATGGTGTCGTCGGCGGAGAGCTGATCCAAGAGCTCCGCAGGTATCCCCACTACCGCGGGTATCCGCAGCGACCGCGCGAGTATCGCCGTGTGACTGGTGGCGCTGCCGATCTCCACCGCCAGCCCCAGCACCTTGCTGCGGTCGAGCTGGACAGTGTCGCTCGGGGCGAGCGTCGGCGCCGCCACGATGCGCCGTCCGGAAAAGCTCAGCTCCGGAGCCGCGTCGGTCAAATTGGAAAGGATGCGGCTGCCCACGTCGCGCAGGTCGACCGCGCGTTCCCGCAAATACTCGTCGGACATCTCCCCGAAGACCGCGGCGAACTGCTCCACCGAGTCGAAGACCGCGAACTCGGCGCAGAACTTCCGGGAGCGGATACGCTCGGCAAAGGCGGCGTTGAGCGCCTTGTCGTCGACGAGCAAAAGATGCGCGTCGAAGATCTCGGTCCCGGCGCGGTCCAGACGATCGCGCAGGGCGTCGCGCAGGGAAGTTATCTGTTCGCGGGTGCGTTTGAGCGCGTCGGCGAGGCGCGCCAATTCGTTTTCGACCTCACCTTCGGCGACGACGCGCCGCTCCGGGCGGTTGCCGACCAGCCGGTGCAGGCACATCACATGCCCGATGGCAATACCGGGGGAAACCGCAAGTGCCTGAAAACTCCGTGCTGCCGCCATGACGCACCGTCACTCGTTGAACCCGGCGGCGAAATACGCGGATATTTCCGCCAGAACCGCCGCCGCATCATCGCCCGCCGCACTCAACAAAAGATGCGTCCCCTGAGAGGCGGCAAGCACCAGCAGAGAAAGGATGCTCCGGCAGTCGCCGACTTCGCCGGAACTCAAATTTTTCACACTCACGTCGGAGTGGTATGCCGACGCCAGCTTGACGATGTGCGCCGCCGGCCGTCCATGCAGCCCGAGCGGACTTTTGACGGTGACTTCCGCCGTTTCCATGCGCATCGCCTCCATTTGTTCATCATCCAAAAACCAGCCGAAAATCCGGCACACGAATATACGGTGATATAATATACACCGTCGAAAGCTCCGGCGCAACCGCTTGAATTTCAGCTTAAATGTTTTATGCTATTTTTCAAGGGCGGCGGAGCCGGAAAACCGTGCTCCGCGAACTGCCCGAGCACCAAAAAAGAGGAGATGAAAAATGAAACACTGGTGGATCGCCGCGACGGTCGCGGCGCTGGCGCTGTCCGGCGCGTGGGCGGTCAAAACCCACGCCTCGGAGAACAACAGTCAGCTATTCACTCCCGCCCGCTATGCGCTCGTCGCCGCCGAGGTCGACGTGGCGCTGCTGCAGGGGGCGGGCTCGGCGGGGAAAGGGCACTCCCGGCAGGCGGTATTCAAACTCGACTCGCTCACGGGCGAAGTATGGGTACTGCAAATGGAGATCATGGGCGGCAACGATCCCAAAGTCACAAACGCGAACTGGCATCCGGTACAGCATCCGAAACGGCAGAATCCCGACGCGGATCCGGCATTTCAGATGTGATGGATGAAACCGCGGCGGCGCGGCGGACGGCGCAAGGCGATGCTCCCGCCGCGCCCGAGCTCGATACCGGAAGTGAAACGGGTTGCCGCCGAAGCCGCTCCGGCGATGTTCAGCGCCAACGCCAGACGCGCCTCCGCCGTGACGGCAACTTGAATCTCCGGTTCGCGCACGACCCGGAAGCTCCGATCCGGCGCCAGTTCGACCACCCCCCAAGTCGGCAGCACGGCATCGCTCGGGATGAGCCCAGCCGGAATGGCGAGATAGCAGAGATCGGCGGCGTTGGCTTCGATGATTCGCGCGAGCCTGCCGCCCTGCCCCAGTATCCGCGCCTCCAGCGCGAGTTCGCGGCGAAGTTGATGGTATTCGCGGTTGGAACTGCGCCGGTAGTCGTAGGTGCGGAAATCGCTGAAGAGGTCGTCGGTCTCCGCCAGATGCGGCTCGTTCCTGCGGATCGACGCCTCCAAGACCTCGCGGCGGTGCTGGAGTTCGGCGATGCGCTTCAGATGCTCGTCGCGCCCGACGCAGTCGGCGAAGCACTCCTCCGGACGGTCGTACATGACCACGATGGCGGTTTTGGTGACCTTCCGGCCGCGCCCGCTTTCCGCACGCCAGAAACCGGCGCAGCTCACGGCGAAACGCCGTCCGCGCACCGGCACGCCCGACGCCGCGCCGAAGGGGTGCAGCGAGCAGAGAAACGCCAGCGCCAAACGGTTCAGTTCGGCGCGGTTGAGGCGCTTCGGCGCGGTCTGTTGTTTTTCCGCAAAGGAGAATAAGTCCAGCTCTTCGGATTTCATCGTTTTCATCCCTGCCGCCGTCATCCCCTCGACCGCCGCGGCATGTTTCACTTCATATACAATAGCACACATATTTGCGACTGTCCACCCTGCGGAGCGCCGCAGCGGTTGTAATAAGTTGTCTTTCGCGTTATATTTAAATGGAGTCACAAAAAAACTTTTCATATACTGAAGGATTTTTACTGAACATGCGCGACATTCGCACCATTACCCGCGACCGGGTGACGGTTTCGCCGTCACTGCTCGCCGCCGATTTCGGCAGACTGAACGAGGAAATCGCAGCGATCACTTCCGGCGGCGCCGATCTGCTTCATCTGGATGTGATGGACGGTCATTTCGTGCCCAACATCTCCTTCGGAGTTCCGGTGCTGAAGAGCCTCCGCAAAAACAGCGATCTGCTCTTCGACGCCCATCTGATGATCTCCAATCCCCAGCGCTACGCCAAGAATTTCGCCGACGCGGGGGCGGATCACATCACCTTCCACGTCGAGTGCTCCGACGATATCGAAGCGACCATCGCGACGATCCGCAAACTCGGCTGCACGGTCGGCATGTCGCTGCGGCCGGGAACCCCGGCGAAGACGATCTTCCCCTACCTCGACCTCATCGATCTGGTGCTGGTGATGACCGTGGAACCGGGCTTCGGCGGTCAGTCGTTCATGGCGGATCAGATGCCCAAGCTGGCGGAGTTCAAGCGGGAGATCGACGCGCGGAAACTCAACGTCCACCTCGAAGTCGACGGAGGCATCGACGAAAACACCGTCGCCACCACCGCGGCGCACGGCGGCAATATGATGGTCGCGGGGACCGCGGTGTTCCGCCATCCCCGGGGCGCGAAATACGCCATCGAAAAACTTCACGACGCAACAGCGGTTTTGAACAGTGAAGTGGCAAAGTAACATCATTTGTGCGGCGCTGGGCTCCGCGGCACTGCTCGCCGGATGTGCCACTCCGGCGGAACGGCTGCGAAGCGAACTGCGCTCCGGCGGCGAGTTGTATCTGACCGTCTCCGCCGCGCCGCTTCGCGAGCACATGGTCAAAAGCTTTTCCGCCGTGGAACGCGGCGTCGCCGAGTCCGAACTGCCGGAACGCGAAACCACGCAAAGCGCGCTGGCGCTGATTCGCGCATTGGGCGGATTCGCGGGAGTTCAGGAAATCGCGGCATTCGGAGCAAGCAGCGTCCGCGAAGCCGACGGAACGTTCAACAACCGCATCGTCCTCGTTTCGGACGGCAAAAACGACGGCTGGATCTGGAAGATCGCGGGAACTCCGGGACCGCGCCTCGCCGGTCTGGGTGAACTGCCCGCCGAAACGGTGTTCGCCGCCGACTTCGGGATCGAGCTGAACCCGATCATCGACGAACTCTCCGCCGGTGACGGTGCGAAACTCATGAACGCCCCTCGCCAGTCTCTCTTCATGATGTCGGCTGCCGAGCTGATGAAGGCGCTCTCGGGGGACTGGCGGATAATTCTCGCCGCACCGGAGGGATGCGCGTGGGACGACGTGGAAAAATACGACCTCCACATCTCGTTTCCGGACCATGGCGGAAAAATGTCGAGCCGTATTTCCGCAATCATTCCCGCGATGATGCCGGAAGCGCGCCGCAGCGAAAACACGATCTACCTGCCGGAAAGCGCGGGAGGCGCGCCGGTGCTGGTCATCGACAAGGATCGCATCCTATTTTTCTCCTCGCGCCGATGCTTCGAACGGTTCGGGAAGAAGCCCGAAGGCGATGCGGCAAAAGGAAAAAAACTTGCCGACACGCCGCGCTTCGCCGCCATGAGCAAACGTCTGCCCGCCGTATCGCGCGGAGCTTATTTCTTCGACGCTTCGCATTTGAAGCGGGAACTCCGGCTGGGCGGAAACCAGGGAATGCGTCTCACCATGCCGCCGGACACGCTCTGCGCCCTCGGAAGCTGGCGGACCGAGAACGGCATGATCGCCGTCGAGGAAATCGCCTCGGCGGAGCTGACGGTCAAAACCTTCGAGTTTCTGGCGGGAACGCCGCTGCTGATGATCGCCGACTCGCTGCTGAGTCCGGACAAAAAGCCGACCCCTCAACAGTCGATGAAGAGTGTCGCGGAACAACGGAAAAACCGCGAAAAAATGCGTGCCGAAGTCGCAAACTGCGAGTCCCGGCTCAAGAAAATACACAGTGCGATAACCGACTACGCCGCCAAGCACAACGGTGAACTTCCACCCGCTGCGGAGGGCGTTTGCGGCACTGGGAAATACGTCTATTTCGGACCGTTCCCGAAAAAACCTTCCGACAAATATCCGCTGGTCGTCGATCCGCCGGTCGTGAACGCCCACCCCGGCGTCTTCAACGTGCTCTTCGTCGACGGCACGATCCGCTCCTTCGAGTGTTCGGCGGACAGTCTGAAAAAATTTTGCAGTTTTCTGCACACGGTTTATCGATATGACGAACAGGAACTCATCCAATTGATCGAACGCGCTTCGCAACTGGATTTACGGAGAACGAAAAGACCATGAACGAACATCCGCAAAAAGTTACCGACGATGTGGCGCAGGCGTTGGAACACTGCGCCGAAATCCTCTCCATCAGCGAATTTTCCCGCGTCACCGGCGTGCGCATCGAATTGCTGCGACGTTTCATCAACCGTCAGGTCGGCAATATCCGCGCCGAGACCTGGGACAAGATCTACCCGCACATAAAACCGTTTCTGGTCGATCCGCAGAAACCCCAGAAAACGCCGCGCATCGGTCCCGCCTACCGGCGCCATGCCGAGCTGGTCGCCATGGTGAGCGACCAGAAGGTGCTGCTCGATGTCATCGGCGTGCTCTCCACGGCGAAGCGGCGCGAGGCGTTGGAGATCCTCCGGGCGGGAATGCCCAAAGCCGCACCGTCGACCTACAAGAGCCTGACCAACGAGGAAAACCGGATCATGGGCGCTTATTTGGCACTGCCGGAAGAGCTGCGGGACCAGCGTCTGCGCCGTCTGATCGCGCTGGGCGTGGAGGAAGTCAGGAAAAGCCGCCGGGAACTCGTCGGCTGACGGACTTCCGAGGGAACTACCATGAAATTCGGCTACAAAACCAGCGGTGAAGTGTGCAGCGACTCCATCTGCGTCGATATCAAAGGCGGCAAGATCGCAGAGGTGCAGTTCAACGGAGGCTGTCCGGGGTCGCTCGCCGCGGTGAGCAAACTCGTCGTCGGCATGACGCCGCGACAGGCAATCGACATCCTGGGCGGCACGCGCTGCGGCGGCAAGAGCACCAGTTGCCCCGACCAGCTCGCACGCGCACTGACCGCGTACCTGAAATCCGGCAAGGCGGAACAGTAGCATTCGATCCCTCGAACGAGGGCAAGCATTCAGCGGATCATGCCGAGCTGCATGATGCGCGGCTTTTCTCCGCCGCCGCGGATTTTGCTGATGACGCGCGGACGCCCCGGCAGCAGAGTGAAGCCGTTGTCGCTCCATACCGTCGGCGTTTCTGACTCCAACGCGACGAAGAACGCCGGACGGTCGGCGGAAATCTCGAAACTTCCGTCGCCGAGCTCCACAAGTTTTATCTCCGCCTCCGGCAAATCCAGATCCTTGAAAGCGGCGAAGAAGAACTCGCCTTCCGCGTCACCGAGGCGATAGTGCAGAAAACCGTCGCCGGAGGCGGCGACCGTCGGGACCTCCAGTCGAGTCGCACTCTCCGGCGCGACCGTGACCGGTATTTCGCAGCGCGACAGCACCTCCCCGGCAAACGAATAATGCTCGATCGTCAGCCCTCCGGAAAACTCCCTTCGGGCGTCGTTTGCCGCATAAAAACCGACGGAACCGTCCTCCTCCCGACGCGCCGTAACCAGCAGCGGCGCATAAAAACGCTTCGCCGCGTAGTGCAGGAGCTTCCAGTTGCCGTAATAGTCGATGCTGGACCACGACGCGACCGGCCAGTTGTCGTTGAGCTGCCAGTACAATGTCCCCATGCAGTGCGGACGCAGTGTCCGCCAGAACTCCACCGCGGTCCGGATCGCCAGCGTCTGTTGGACCTGACTCAGATACACGAACTCCTCCAGGCCGGAGGGGAAACGGAAGTAGCGGGCGAACATCCCGATGATCTTCGCGTTGCCCGCCCGGTTCTTCTGGTGGCACTCCATCACGGGATCGGTGACATTCCTTCCGCCGAAGCTCCGGACGGTGGAAAGCGCCGGAAACGACTGGAACCCGAACTCCGAACAGAAACGCGGACGCACCGTATAGTACGCTTCGAAGGGTTCGCCCTTGTGCCAGACCTTCCAGTAGTGCATGTCGCCGCGGGAGTCGTCATGCCAGTCGCCGAAACCGTCGTCCGGTCCGCAGCACGGCGACGACGGCCAGAAGACCCTGGTCGGATCGGCGCCATGGACCCAAGACTTGAGTGCGCGGTTGAGCCGGTCATAGTTGACCGCGTGCCGCACGAGCTCCATCCCTTCGCCGCGCATCAATCCGGGCACCTCGTTGTCGCCGCACCAGAGCATGATCGAAGCGTGGTCGCGGAGGCGCTTGACCTGATACTCGACCTCCGGAGCCACCAAGTCCAAAAACTCCGGCGTCGACGGATATTCGGCGCATGCGAACATGAGATCGTGCCACAGCATGATGCCTCGCTCGTCGCAAAGGTCGTAGAACTCCTCGTTTTCGTACTGACCGCCGCCCCAGACCCGGAGCATGTTCATCCCGACCGCCGCCGCATCGCCGGTCAGCCGGTCGTAGACTTCGCGGGTCATGCGGCAGGGCAGCGCGTCGCAGGGGATCCAGTCCGCGCCCTTGGCGAAGACCGGGATGCCGTTGACCTTGAAATACATCGAACGCCCTTCCGCGTCCGGCTCGGAGACGACCTCGACGGTGCGCAGACCGATCTTGCGGCGCACGGTGTGCCAGCCGACCGTCGCGGAAAGTTCGTAGAGGGGCTGGGCGCCGACGCCGTTCGGATACCACAAACGCGGCGACTCCAAGACGAACTCGACCGACACTCTGCCCGCGCCCGAAGCGATGCGCGTTTCGCCGTTGAAACGAAACTCGACGCTACCCGCGTCGCCGGCAAGCTCCGCGAACGCGGTAAGGACGACCCGCCCGGCTTCGTGGCGCTGCTCGGAGTAAAGGTGTTCGATACGACAGCCGTCGTCAGCCTCCAGATAAAGCCCGCCGTACAGCCCGCAGACGACCAGCGAGATGCCCCAGTCCCAGCCGCTGTGGCACTGGACCTTGCGAATCAGATTGATGTGCGGAACGGAACAGAAATACATGTACCGCAGCGCAAGCGGCTGACGCTCCGCCGCCGCAAGCGCCTCCGGTCCCGGCGGACGGATCGCCACCGTCAGGGTATTGCGTCCGGGGCGCAGCAACTCCCTGACTTCCCGCCGGAAGCGGACGAACATGTTGGCGCTGGAACCGACGGAAACGCCGTTGATGAAGACCTCGCCGAAGGTGTCGATCGAATCGAGGTTCAAAAACACGCTTTTGCGCGCCAAAAAGCCGGAATCGACCTCGAACTCCCGCTCGAAGGTCCAGAGCCGATCGCATTCGTGCTGCACGATCTTTTCGTTGCAGCCGTAATAGGGGTCGGGGATCTTTCCCGCCGCCAGCAGCGCCGAGTAATTGTCACCCGGCAGCTCCGCCGCGACGGGAGAAGAGTCGGCGGAATAAAGCCGCCAAGTACCCGCAAGATCGATTTTGAACTGTTCCGACATAAAGCCCCCAACGCTATCGAACCGGCACCTCAATAAAATATTCACCGGAACCGCCGCGGGCGGCGGCATCCGGTTCCGGCGACGGTATTGCCGCAAGTCAGACCTAAGTCGTACCTGCGTCGAACGTGCTCAGTAATTCTCGGCTTCGATCTCGAAGTAAGCCTGCGGATGGTTGCAGACCGGGCAGACCTCGGGAGCCTTGTCGCCGATGTAGATGTGTCCGCAGTTGCGGCACTCCCAGCGGCGCGCGCCGGTGCGAACCCAGACTTCGCCCTTGGCGATATTCGCGGCGAGCTTGCGGTAACGCTCCTCGTGGCGCTTTTCGATGTCGGCGACGCGGGCGAAACGACGGGCGAGTTCGGTGTATCCTTCTTCCTCCGCTTCCTTGGCGAACTGCTTGTACATCTCGGTCCATTCCTCATGCTCGCCCGCTGCCGCGGCTGCGAGGTTGGCGGCGGTGTCGCCGATGCCGCCGAGCTCCTTGAACCACAGTTTGGCATGCTCCTTTTCGTTGTTCGCAGTCATCTCGAAGATCGCGGCGATCTGCTCGTACCCCTCCTTGCGGGCGGCGCTGGCGAAATAGGTGTACTTGTTGCGCGCCTGCGACTCGCCGGCGAATGCGAACGCCAGATTCTTGGCGGTCTTGGAATCTTTTGCCACAGCCATTTCAAATATCTCCATATTGTTTGACAGTTGCCGATGCGGGACCTTACACAGCTCGCACCTGCGCAAAGATCCACCGCGTTGCGTCGCCAACCGCGGAAACGCGAAACGGCGCGACGGATCATACCGTTTAATAATAAATCTTGATTTCCGGAAAAATCAACCGCATCGGACGGTATTTTTGTATTTTCCCCAGAAAATTATTTTTCCGCATCCCGGACACCGTCCGCACCATATCGGACATCGGCGGCAATATTTCCGCAAAAAACCGTAATTTGCGGCTAGAAAAATTCGACAAGGCTGTTTATATTATCTGTAATAATATCGGCACAAGTCGTGCGGGCGGGAAATTTTTTGGAGATCGGTACAACTTTTATGGAACGGGCATTCATCACCGGCCGGGGGTTGGTAACACCCATCGGCGACAATCTGGCCGCCAACGAAGCAGCTTTGCGCTCCGGCAAAAGCGGGATCACCCGGATCCAGCAGTTCATCGACTACGGACTGGACAGTCAGGTGGGCGGCATGCCCAACCAGAATATCGAAACCCCGCTGGTCGATCGCAAGCGCTTGCGTTACTGCCCCCCCACGGCAGTTATGTCGATAGTCGCGGCGCAGCAGGCGTTCACCGAAGCCGGGTTCACGCTCGAGGAGCTGGCGGGGAAAAAGATCGCGCTCGTCGGCGGTACCGCCAGCGCCAACAACATCGAGATCTACGAATCGGCGGATCGCTTCATCAAAGCCAATAAGCGGCTCCGGACGATCTCCCCGTTCATCGTACCGCGAGTCATGCCGTCGAGTTCGATCAGCAACCTGTCGCTGATTTTCGGCATCAAGGGTGAATCCTACGACATCAGCGCCGCGTGTTCGAGCAGCGCGCTGTCGGTCATCATCGCCACGCGGCTGATCCGCTCGGGTGCGTACGACATCGTACTCGCCGGCGGCGCGGAACATCTCGACTGGTCGATGGCGCTTGGGTTCTGCGCCTGCCGCGCCCTCTCCAAAAAGTTCAACGACACGCCGGAAAAGGCGAGCCGCCCCTTCGACATCGACCGCGACGGCTTCGTCATCGCCGGCGGCGCGGCGTACGTCGTATTGGAATCCGAACGCAGCATCCGCGAGCGTAAGGCACGCCCGATCTGCATGGTGAGCGGACTCATGGCCAACAGCAACGCCACCGACATGGTGGTTCCGGACGCGGCGGCGAGCAGCGAAGTCATGCTGGGCGCGATCCGCGACGCCGGGCTGAAACCGGAGGACATCGACTACGTCAATACTCACGGCACCGCCACGCCGGTCGGCGACCCCGTGGAAATGGCGGCGATCAAGGCCGTGATGGGCGACCATCCGGCGATCAACAGCACCAAGTCGCAGACGGGTCACATGGTCGGTGCGACGGGCGCGGCGGAGATCATCTTCTCGTCGCTGATGTTGGAAAAGGGGTTCATCTCGCCGTCGCTCAACCTCGACAATCCGGACCCGGATTTTGCTTGGGCGGACTTGGTGCGCGAGTACCGCCCCAACGTGAAACTGCGCCACGCTCTTTCCAACAGCTTCGCTTTCGGTGGTTCCAACGCCGCTGTGGTCATAAGCAACCTGTAAATAACGCTTCCGAGCTTTAAAAGCGTTTCTGCCGCCACTGGCAGAGGATTTGTCGTATCTCCCCCCTGTTGAGAATGATACGAATTCTTTGTCCTATTCCGAATATTTTCCTTGAGGTCCGCACTGCTTTTGCGTGGAGAGGCTGGGCGACAATGCGAAAATCCTATTTTCGGCATTGGCAAGCCAAGCCGAAAAAGCGGCGCAGCCGCACCAAGCCGAGGGGAAAAACAAGAAAGGTGGTAGCGGGTCCCGGACTCGACAAGGAGCGAAAGCGACGCAGAGCGTTCGGCGCAGCCGGACGCAACCGCATAAAGAGAGCCCGTACCCGACGTTTACGCAAGGCTTGGCTCCCCGCTTGCGTGGAGAGGCTGGGCGACAATGCGAAAATCCTATTTTCGGCATTGGCAAGCCAAGCCGAAAAAGCGGCGCAGCCGCACCAAGCCGAGGGGAAAAACAAGAAAGGTGGTAGCGGGTCCCGGACTCGACAAGGAGCGAAAGCGACGCAGAGCGTTCGGCGCAGCCGGACGCAACCGCATAAAGAGAGCCCGTACCCGACGTTTACGCAAGGCTTGGTTCCCCGCTTGCGGGGAGAGGCTGGGCGACAATGCGAAAATCCTATTTTCGGCATTGGCAAGCCAAGCCGAAAAAGCGGCGCAGCCGCACCAAGCCGAGGGGAAAAACAAGAAAGGTGGTAGCGGGTCCCGGACTCGAACCGGGGACCTGCGGATTATGATTCCGACGCTCTAACCAACTGAGCTAACCCGCCGCCGTTATCTTGACGATGTTATAAAATATATCTCCGGTCGGCTGGATTTTCAACCCCGGAGATGGTATTTTTTACATGGTGCGCACTATAAAGTCAGGACAACGGCAAAAAAATGATCGGTACGCCTAAATCTTTGCGACTGCAAATCGCGTTGGTGGGTCGGGTAAACACCGGCAAGTCGAGTTTTCTCAATCTGGTCTCCGGGCAGACGGTGGCGATCACAAGTCCACAGCGCGGAACGACCACGGATGTAGTGGAAAAGGCGCAGGAGCTGATCCCGCTCGGACCGGTGCTGTGGCTGGATACCGCGGGGACGGATGACGAATCACCGTTGGGGGCGGAGCGCGGCAAACGCACGCTGCAGGCGGTGGACCGGGCGGACGTGATGCTGATCGTCACGACTCCGGGAGTCTGGGACGAAGCGGAAGAAAAACTGCTGACGCTGGCGCAGGAGAGGAACATTCCGGCGATACCGGTGGTGAACCAGTGCGATACCGCGGCGTGCGAAAAATCGTTTCTGGACGCGATCACGGAAAAGTGCGGCAATCCGGCGCTGACGGCGAATTCCTGCGGCGGCTATGCCGAGCGCGACCGGGTGCTGACCTCGTTGAAGTCGGCGCTGCTCGCGGCGGCTCCGGAGGAGTTTCTTGTCCCGCCGCCGATGCTGGGCGATCTGCTGCCGAAACACGGCGGAGTTGCGGTGCTGATCGTGCCGATAGACATTCAGGCGCCGAAGGGGCGGTTGATCCTGCCGCAGGTGCAGGCATTGCGCGACGCGTTGGACGCCGACGCCCAGGTGCTGGTAGTCAAGGAGGACCAGTATGCGGGAGCGCTCGCCAATTTGAAGACGCTCCCCGACCTCGTGGTCTGCGACTCGCAGGTGGTGGACCGCATGGTTGCGGAGACGCCGTCAAATGTGCCGTGCACCACCTTTTCGATACTGCTGTCGCGGCTCAAGGGGGATATCGTCCGCTTGGCGGCGGGAGTGAAAGCCATCTCCGAACTTCGCCCCGGCGACCGGGTGCTGATGGCGGAGGCGTGCACGCACCACGCCACGCACGAGGACATCGGACGGGTCAAGATCCCGCGGCTGTTGGAAAAACAGGCAGGCGGAAAACTCGAGTTCGACTTTTCGGGCGGGCGGGATTTCCCGGACGATCTGTCGGCTTACAAGCTCATCGTCCACTGCGGGAGTTGTATGCTGAACCGGCGCGAAACGCTGCGCCGGCTGGAGCGCGCGGGGAGCGTTCCCGTGACCAATTACGGGATGGCGATCTCGTACTGCCGCGGAGTGCTGAAACGGGTGCTGTCGCCGTTCCCGGAAGCGCTGAAGCAGCTCGACTGACCCCGGTCACCGGATCTCCGTTCCCGGCGGCAGATAGCCAAGAACGAAAGTGCGTTTTTTCTCCCGACCGAGCAGGGACTTGTACCGGAAAAGGTGCTTTTCAAAAACCACCTGCGAGTTCGTCCGCTCCAGAAAAGTCTTGAGATCGCCTGAATTGGAGTCTATCAGCAGCGCGCCGTGACGCCGAATGCGTTCGCGGTACAAGTCGATCATCAGCTCGTCGTCGGGTTCGCACACCGGCGGATGACCGGCGCTGTAATGATCGACCAGCGCGGCATATCTCAAACCGCCCACCACGACGGGGATCGCTCCATCTGAATGACGACGCCAGAACTGCTCCACCGGTTCGAGAACCACCCGCGGGCGAACATGCAGACTTGCCGAGGTCCGGCACGACGTGTCGATCGTGGTTCCGACCAGCACCGCGACGATGAACAGCGCGAGCAGTATCGAGACCCGCTTCAGCAGTCGCGGTCCTGCCGCCACCGGGCAAAGCGCCATCACCAGTATTCCGCTGCAGGACGCCACGGAACACAGCCACATCAAAATGATGTCCGTACCGACAAGTGACAAGACCAGATACACCGCCCCGGGGAAGAGGGCGATTATCCCGGCGAAATGCAGCGCTTCGCGATTGATGCCGCAGAGCTCCCAACCGGCACCGCCGCGCCACGCGGCAAACCAGCGCCCGAAGCGCCCGGGAGTCTCATCGCGCAACGGAAACTTCGGAACCAGCGCCAGAGCCATCGCTACAGCCTCCGCCAGCACGGGATAGAGCGCCGCCGCCAACACGAAGAGCGGCATCAGCACGCTGTGCTTCTCGTTCAACCGTCCGCCGACGTGACCGAAGCAGACAAAGTCGTGGTCGATCAGCCACTTGAGATGCGGCGACAGTATCAGCAGACACATCAGCATCGCCAGATACGGACCGAAGGTCCCGAAGCAGCGGCGATACTCCCGGTTGGTCAGCATGACGATCAGAAACGCCGCCGCCACCAGACCGAACGAGTATTTGTTGAGGAAACCGAGACCGCAGACCACACCGAGACCGAGCCAGCAGAGACAGCTTTTTTTCCTCAGCGACAGCAGCAGCAAATACGAAGACGCCGGGGCGATGGCGATCTCGACCAGATAGGTGCAGAACTTCATCTCCGACGGGGTGTAATACATGAGGAAATACAGCAGCAGCGCCGCGATCGTCGCCCGGTAACGGTCGAAGAACAGCCGCGCCAGTTTGAAGGTGAAAAACACCCCAAGAGAAATGCACAACTGCGCCACGAGGTACAACCCCCAGTCGGAGTGCCCGGTAATCACGGAGGTCCAATACCCGAGCCACCCCGAAAGCGGCGGATGCTTGCTGTGCCCCCACTGCATCTGCTCGCCCCAGACCAGCGTTTCAAAGATGTCGATGCCGAGCACATGCTGCAGCAGCGAACACTGAAGCGTCCAAACGACCACCGAAAAGCCGATAAAACCAGCCAATACCGCTTCCGGACACTCGAAAACGGATTTTCTTTTTTCTGCCATATTCACATTCTCCAAGGTTGACATGTCATGCGGTCATCGCGCCGAAGAGCTCCAGGAATACAATCCGATGGCGGCGACCATGATCACCGCCATCACCACCCGCCGCACCCATACGCGAAGCGGCACATCAGGTTCGATGGCGACATATCCGGTCCGCGCCAGAAGCACTCCAAATAGCACCGAGATAACACCGCGGCTCGCCTGAATGATGCTGCCGAAGACCACGCCGACGATCCCGAACGACGCAAACAAAAGCAGCATGGCGCCGAACCACAATACCGAATACGGCAGCGCGCCCTTCAGCGCCGCCGACTCGAACTTCAACTTCACGAACGCGGCGACGGAGCTTGCCCCGACGAACACATACGCGAGAGAAGTCGCGCAGATCGCCTTCGTAGTCATCGCGTCGCCAGGCATCAATTTAACGAAAATCGTCCCCGTGATGTCGGTCGTCGAAAATCCCAGCAGAGCGAGCACCAGATACAGCGCCCCGCGGCGCCCGATGCCGACGCCGGAAAAATTCATGCCCACGGCGGATATGGCGGTCAGCAGCACCGCCAGCAGATGCCAGCAATTAAGCTGCGTCTTGAGAAACGGATAGGTTATCAGCGCGATCGAGAGCACCTTCAGCCCCAAGAGCGAACTCAGCCGCGACGCTTCGATCTCCTTGAGCGCCCGAAAAAAACAGTAGAACGCCCCGTGGTACGCCGCGACGAACACTCCGGTCGCGGCGGCGAACTTCCACAGCGCCGCACCGCTCGGGAAATCGACCTGCGGGAAAGTCGCGGCGAAGGCGGCAAGACCGAATGCCCCCATCCACAACTGCGAATAGACGACCAGCTTGACCGACGAGTTGAACGCCATGACGAAACGACGCGAAAAAATATACGCGGTGGACTGCATGACCGCACTCACCGCACCGATAAATACGCCAAACCACATGATATGATCTTCTTGAAAAATCCGTAGGATGATTTATTAAAACATACACCGGTGGGGGTGGATATTCAAGCGTCCGGCACCACCGGCAGGGCGTTTTTCCGTCCTCCGCGCTGAAATATGCCGCGGCATTGAAAATCCGTCGCGCGCGGTGTATATTAACATTCAGTATACTTTTATGTAAACCATATACTCCCCGAGGTCGGCGTCATGGATGAAAAATTTAATTTTTTGAACAAGGTGGATCGGGATTCGAGCAATCTCATCAAGGGGCTTCAGCTGGTTCAGGCGGCTGAAGGTTACGTTTCCGACGACGGCATCCGCGCCGTAGCGGAGTATTTTTCGATGCCCCCCGTCGAAGTCGAGGGCGTTGTGAGCTTCTACGCCCAGTTCAAGCGGGTCAAACCGGGGCGGAACAAAATCTCGGTCTGCGACGGCACCGCCTGCCACATCAAAGGTTCTTCGCAGGTGCTCGAGTGGATGCGGCAGGAGCTCGGCATCGACTCGGGTGAAACCACCCGCGACGGCGAGTTTTCGCTGGAAACCGTGGCATGTCTCGGCTGCTGCAGCCTCGCCCCGGTGATGAGCGTGAACGGCAAAGTCTACGGCAAGCTCGACCGCAAGAAAATGGTAAAAATACTCAAGGAGTACGCTGATTAAATGAACTCCCGAATCAAAACTTTGCGGATCGGCGTCGCCAGTTGCGGCATCGCCGCCGGTGCCGAAGCGGTGCAGACCAGACTTCGGGAATGCGCCGGGAACATTCCCGTGATCGGCGTCGGCTGTCTGGGCAGCTGCTACGCCGAGCCGATGGTCGAAGCGGTGCTGGAGGACGGCTCGGGAATACTCTACGGCAACGTGACCCCGGACGACGTCCCCGAAATACTCGAACTCGGCGAAAAGAAGCGCTTCACCCCGCCGCCGGCGCGTCAGGCGAAGGAGCTGGTCAAGGTGCTGGCGCTCGCCGGACGCGTCGACCCCACGGATTTCAACGACTACACCGCTCACGGCGGTTACGAAGGGTTGAAAAACGCGCTCAAGATGACCCCGGAGGAGGTCGTGAACGAGATGAAGCTTTCCGGTCTGCGCGGGCGCGGCGGCGGCGGTTTCCCGACCGGTACCAAATGGAGCTTCCTCGCCGCCAAGAAAGCGCCGGAAAAGATCCTCATCTGCAACGCCGACGAGGGCGACCCCGGCGCGTTCATGGACCGCTCGCTCATGGAGAGCGTGCCGCATCAGGTGCTGGAGGGAATGCTGATCGCCGCCCACGCCACCGGCGCGACCAAGCTCTTCATCTACTGCCGCGCCGAATATCCGCTGGCGATCAAGCACCTCAAGATCGCCATCGCCCAAATATACGAAAACAAGCTCAACGTCATCGACGGGCGAGTGCTGGAAATCATCATCAAGGAGGGCGCCGGCGCCTTCGTCTGCGGCGAAGAAACGGCGCTGATCGCTTCGCTGGAAGGCAAACGCGGAACACCGCGTTTCCGCCCCCCCTTCCCCACCGACTCCGGGTACAAGGGCGCGCCGACGATGATCAACAACGTCGAGACCTACGGCAACGTGCCGCTCATCTTGCGCGAAGGCGGAGCCGAGTTCGCCAAGATCGGCACCGAAGGCAGCAAGGGCACCAAACTTTTCGCCCTCGCCGGCGACTTGAAATACCCCGGTCTCGTCGAAGTCCCGATGGGGATCACGCTCGGCGAGATCGTCTTCGACATGGGCGGCGCCGACCGCGACTCCGTGAAGGCGGTGCAGACGGGCGGACCTTCCGGCGGCTGCATCCCGGTGGAGCTCTTCGACACGCCGGTCGACTACGACTCGCTGCGCTCGCTCGGGGCGATCATGGGCTCGGGCGGCATGATCGTCATCGGCAAGTACCGCTGCATGGTCGAGACCGCGCGCTATTTCCTCGATTTCACCCACCGCGAAAGCTGCGGCAAATGCACCTTCTGCCGCGTCGGCACCACGCGGATGTTCGAAACGCTCGAGCGGATCGTCGCCGGTAAAGGCGTTCCCGAGGACCTTGACTTCCTCGAAGATCTGGGCAAAAAAATCAAAGCCGGGTCGCTCTGCGGTCTCGGTCAGACGGCGCCTAATCCGGTGCTGGCGACGCTGCGCTACTTCCGCCACGAATACGAGGCGCACGTCAAGGAGCACCGCTGCGAAGCCTTGCAGTGCAACGCGCTCGTAAAGCTGAAACTCGATCAGAGCAAATGCGTCAAATGCCGTCAGTGCATCCGGGTCTGCCCGGTGGGGGCCGTCAGCGAGGAGTTCGTGATCGACAGCAGTAAATGCACCCGCTGCAACAGCTGTATGGACTGCTGCCCCAAACACGCCATCAGCCGCGTCACGAAGGAGAATTAAGCCGAAATGAGCATCGAATTCATACTTGATGGTAAGAAGGTCGCCGCCGAACCTGGGATGACCATTCTGGAAGTAGCCAAGGCAAACGGCATCGAGATCCCGACGCTCTGCCGCGAACAACGCATCTCACGCACCACCAGCTGTTTCGTCTGCGTGGTCCGGGACAAAAAGACCGGCAAGTTCCTGCCGTCGTGTTCCAGCTGTCCCGCTCCGGGGCAGGAGATCGAAGCCTCGTCGCCCGAGGTGCTGGATATGCGGCGCACCGCGCTGAATCTGTTGTTGAGCGAGCACACCGGCGACTGCGAGGCCCCCTGCACGATGGCTTGCCCCGCCCACGCCGCGGTCGAGGAGTACGTGCGCGCCGGACGCAAGGGCGAGTTCCTCGAAAGTCTGAAGATCATCAAGGAGCGCATTCCCCTGCCCATGTCCATCGGTCGCGTCTGCCCCCGCTTCTGCGAAAAGGAGTGCCGCCGCAACGTCTACGGCAAACCGGTGGCGATCAACGAATTCAAGCGTCTCGCCGCCGATTTGTACTATGACGAATATATGGAAGAACTGCCGCCCGAGACCGGCAAGCGCGTCGCCGTGGTCGGCGCCGGTCCCGCCGGACTGGCCGCCGCCTACTATCTGCGGCGCAACGGGGTGGCGGTAGAGGTGTTTGAAGCCATGCCCAAGCCCGGCGGGATGCTGCGCTACGGCATTCCGGAGTACCGGCTGCCCAAGGCGATACTCGACAGCGAGATCGCCCACTTCGAAAAGCTGGGCGTGAAGTTCAACTGCGACCGGAAACTAGGAAACGACATCGCTCTCGCCGATCTGGAAAACCGCTTCGACGCGGTGGTGCTGGCAGTCGGTTGCTGGAAGGCATCCGGAATGCGCTGCGAAGGCGAGGAGTTCGCCACGCTCGGCATCGACTTCCTGCGCGACGTGGCGCTGCGCGACACCCGTGCGGCGAACCCAGGTCGGGTGATCGTCGTCGGCGGCGGCAACACCGCGATGGACTGTCTGCGCACCAGCGTACGCCTCGGCAGTCCGCGCGTCGAATGCTTCTACCGCCGCACCGAAAAGGAGATGCCTGCGGAGAAGCTGGAGATCGCGGAGGCGCGCGAAGAGGGCGTCGAATTCCGCTTCCTCGTCGCCCCGGTCAAGCTCGAAAAACGCAGCGGCGCCTTGGTACTGACCTGCCGCAAAATGGAGCTCGGCGAACCCGACGCTTCGGGACGCCGTCGCCCGGTGGAAGTTCCCGGCAGCGACTTCGAGGTAGAGGCGGATACCGTGATCGGCGCGATCGGGCAGAAGACCGCCGCCCCCGCCGGGATCGAAGTCGACCGTTTCGGCAATCTGGCGGTCAAGCCGGAAAGCGCGCGACTCGGCGGCAAACTCTACGCCGCCGGCGACTGCGTGAGCGGCGCCGCCACCGTGGTCGAGGGCGTGGCGCAGGGTCGCCGCGCCGCGCTGAACATCCTCTCCGACCTGCTGGGCGCCCCGGAGGAGACGGCTCCGTGCGTGAACGTCAGCCGCGGCAAGTGGCAGGAGCTGAAAAAGGACGATCTCGTATTCCTGCGCAAGGATGTCTCCGACGCCGATCGCGAACAGCTGAAATACCTGCCCAGCGACGAGCGCAAGCACTCCTTCCGCGAGGTTTGCTCCACCATGACCCCGGAGCAGGTCCGGCGCGAAGGCGAACGCTGCATCGAGTGCAGTTGCTCCGACAAGCACGACTGCAAGCTCCGCGCCCACGGCTGCGCCTATCACTGCGACGCGCTGGCGATCCGGGGCGGCAAGAATCCGCGCCTGATCGACGACCGTCATCCGGAAATACTGCAGGATACCGGCAAATGCGTCAAGTGCGGCGTCTGCGTCAAGATCTGCAAGGAGGTCGTCGGAGCGTCGCTGCTGGGTCAGCAGAAACGCGGATTCGCGACCTATATCGGGACCGCCTTCAACGCCGGATTCCCCGCCTCATGCGCCGAGTGCGGCAAATGCGTCGAGGCGTGCCCCACCGGAGCACTCGCGTGGCGGAACAAAAAATAAAGGGTGTCGTCCGGATCGTGACGCTGGGGTGCCGCCTCAACGCCGCCGACAGCGCGTTACTGTACACCGCGCTCGGCGAATGCGGTTACGCACCCTCCGAAACCGCTCCGCCCGACGTGCTGATCGTCAACACTTGCGCCGTGACCGCCGAGGCGGAACACAAGTCCCGCCACGCGGTGCGCAAACTCCGCCGGGAGCACCCCCTTGCCCGCATCATCGCGGTCGGCTGCGCCGCCAGTGCGAACGCCGAAGCGCTGCGCCGCGCCGGAGCGGATTTCGTCTGCGGCAACGCCGGCAAGCGGGACATCGCGACATTCCTGAACGGCAGCGAGCCGCGCCCCGATGAAGGCGCCGGGGTGTTCAAAGAAAAACGGCTCTCCAGCTTTCCCTTCCGCAGCCGCGCCTTCATCAAGATCCAGGAAGGGTGCGACAACCGCTGCAGCTACTGCATCGTGCCCGCGCTGCGCGGTCCGGCGCGCTCGCGGGACTTCGACGAAGTGCTGGCGGAGTGCCGACACGCGTTGGATGCGGGCTTCCCCGAACTGGTGCTCACCGGGGTCAACACCTGCGCTTACTCGGACGGCGCGCGCCGTTTGCCCGAACTGCTGGAGAGCATATCCGCTCTTCCCGGAGAGTTCCGCATCCGCATCGGTTCCACCGAACCCGCGCTGGGACACCGGGGACTGATCGACGCGGTCGCGGAGCTCCCGAAGATGTGCCGTTTTCTGCATCTGTCGCTCCAGAGCGGCTGCGACGCTACGCTACGGCGTATGAACCGCCGCTACACCGCTCGGGAGTACGCCGACTTCGCGGCGGAGGCGAAACGGCGGATACCCGGGCTGCATCTCGGGACCGACGTGATCGTCGGCTTCCCCGGCGAGAGCGACGCCGAGTTCGCCGAATCGTGCGCCTTCGTCGAAGGGATCGGCTTCGCCAACATCCACATCTTCGCCTACTCGCCGCGTCCGGGAACCCCGGCGGCGACCATGCCGGGACGCCCATCCCCCGAGGTCGTAAAACGGCGCTGCGGCGAACTGCGGAAGATCGCCCGGAGCGCCGCGGAAAGTTTCGCCGCCTCACAAGTCGGCAATACGCTGCCCGTGATCTTCGAGCGCGTCCACGACGGAGCGGTACGCGGTTGGAGCGACAACTATCTCGAAGTCACCCTCCCCGCCGCCGAAGTCGAAGCGGGCAGGATAATCCCGGTAGTCGCCACGCGCAAAAATCTGAATCCCCCGCATCAGGAGAACCCCGACCGGATATGAACACCACCGACACCATCGCCGCCCCCGCCAGTTCCGTGACCGGCGCCGTGGCGATCATCCGCCTGAGCGGACCGGACGCGCTCCGCGCCGCATCGAAGATCTGGCGCGGGAAACGACCCCTCGACGCCCCGGAAAATATCCGCCGGATGCTGCTCGGCAAAGTCGGCGACGCCCCGGCGCTCGCGGTGTACATGAAAGGCCCGCACAGTTATACCGGCGACGACGTCGTGGAGATCCAATGCCATGGCGGAGCCGCCGCCGCCTACGCGGTGCTGACGGCGGCGCTGGAAGCGGGATGCCGGATGGCGGAGCCAGGAGAATTCACCTTCCGGGCGTTCGTCAACGGCAAGCTGGATCTGTTGCAGGCGGAGGCGGTCGCCGACGTGGTGCGCTCGGGGAGCGACGCGGCGCTGAGGCTCGCCGAACGCCAGCTGGCGGGGCGCTTGAGCGTCCGGCTCAACGAACTGTACGACAACATCAACCGCTTCCGCTCGGAGTGCGAGGCGCGTCTGGACTTCCCGGACGAGGAGCTGGATTTTTCCCCCGGAATACCGCCGTCGCTGACCGACGCCCGCGCCGCGGCAGCAAGTCTGCTGGCGACCCTCCCCGCCGGAGCCGCGCTGCGCGAGGGCGTCAACATCGTGCTGGCGGGGCGTCCCAACTCCGGCAAATCCAGTCTGCTCAATCTGCTTTCCGGGCACGACCGGGCGATCGTAAGCGATATTCCCGGCACCACCCGCGACACCGTGGAGTGCGACGCCGTGATAAGGAACATTCCGGTGCATCTGACCGACACCGCCGGTCTGCGCGACAGCACGGACGCCGTCGAAAAGATGGGGGTGGAACGCAGCCGCAGGTCGATCGCGGCGGCAAGGATCGTGCTCTGGCTGCTCGACCTGACTTCGCCGGACCCCGAAGCGGAGACGGCGGAGTTGTTGCGCTCGGCTCCGCCCGGTACGATCGCCGTCTGGAACAAACTCGATCTGGCGGCGGACGTGACACCTCCGAAGCTGCCGGATCGTTTCCCGGTCGTGAGCATCTCCGCCAAAACGGGCGAACGCCTTGAAGAACTTTACGACGCGATCATGCGCCAGCTTTTCAGCACTGCGCGCCCGGAACTCCCGGAGACGGCGCTCAACGCACGGGCGGGGCGCGAACTCGAAAACGCGCAAACCGCGCTCGAGGCGGCGGAACGGCAGTTCTCGGAAGGCAACTACGAACTTGCGGCTCAGGAGAGCGCCCGCGCCGCCCGCGCGGTAGGGCTGATCGTCGGCAAACACGCCGACCCGGAGTTGTTGGACGAGGTCTTCAAAAACTTCTGCATCGGCAAGTAGCCGATTCAGTTCCCGGCTTCCAGCTGGCGGTGGCGCTTCGCCACCATGCGCTCGACGAAGAAGATCCACGGGATCATCAGCAGCAGCGCCAGCGCGCCGAGCATGAAGACGCTGCGGATGCCGATGCCGCGCGCATCGATCACCGCTCCGAAAACATCGATGCCGTCATGCAGACAACTGTCGCAGAGTTTCATCACCCCGCGACCGAACCAGGTGCCGATCATCAAGCCGAGAATACGCAGACTCGCGACGTAGCCGAAGATAGTTCCCTTCTTCTCCTTGGGACTTTCCCGCGACAAGAGCCCCAGCACCACCGGCTCCAGCCCGCCGACGACCAGAAAGGTCATGGAGCGGAAGATCGTCAGCATCGCCGGATTCACCGACAACGCCTGCCCCGTCATCATGATCGCGCCGATTATGGTGATCGGGAAAAGCAGCTGACGCATCGTCAGCCGGTCGCTGAAAAAGCCGATGAAGGTCGCCGACAGCATACTGCCCAGCGCCGCGGGAACCGCCACCAAGGTCATGATGTGCGAAGCCTCCTTGCCCTTCAAACCGCTCACGACCTCGACCATCAGCGAGATGTAGCTTTCGTCGCAGCGGCGGGCGAAGCTCATCCACAAAAACATGCCCAGTATGGCATAGACCGCGCAGCCGAATCCGGCGGCGGCGACGAAGAGATCTTTTTTATCCGCCTTCGGTTTGGGCGGCGGCGGCACGAAATTTTCCCGAACGAAGAACACCACGATGAACCCGCCGATCAGAAACAGGATCATCGTCAGCGAAAACGCCACGAAGTAACTCCAGTTTTTGACGACGATACCGTTGGGATCGAAGTTGGCGAAACCGAAAAGCCGTTTCCAGAAATCGTTGTACGAACAGTACTTGACCACCAGTCCGCCGAGCAGACCGAACACGTTGCCGCTCCACACGGCGCTGCTGACCACGCCGAGGGCGAAGCCCTGTTTGTTCTCCGGAGAAGTCGACACCGCCAACGCCTGCGCCGGCGACACGGTGCCGGAAACAAATCCCGTCAGGAAGCGCAGCAGGATCAGTATTCCCACCGTCGGCGCGAACATGAACGATGCGTACAATATGCCCGAACAGAACATCGCCCGCAGCAGCATCAGCCTCCGCCCCGTCCGGTCGCCGACCATGCCCCACAGCGGAAACGACAGAAACAGCGCCACCGAACCGGCGGTACTGTACCACATCATGCCGGTCTTGATCGCCTCGTCGCCCATGCAGAAGCGGTCGCGCATATAGTAGGCGATGAAAGGCAGCGACATCGAAAATCCGGCGCGCGAGCAGATTTCCGCCAGCCAGATGAAAAACAGATTGTTTTTCCAGTTGATCGGTTCAGCCATGATATAACGCCCCCGTTAAAGAATTGTGTGAAAGTTATAATATAATGCCGGGAACGATGTTTTGCAACGAAATCCGGCAACGGCGGAGCGTCATCTTACCAAAGGCGAGGATGGAGTCACTTGACTTCCATGTCGACCAGAATGGTCAGCTGACCGTTCGGCGGGACGGGGACGCGGTCCAGCACCTTGATCAGCCGCCGCACCGAAGCATCCATCGACACGTTGCCGCTGGATTCGACGATGCGCGCCCCCAGCACCCGCCCGTCCGCGGCTATGGTCAGTTCCAGCACCGCGGTCGGGCGCAGATCGCCCAGCACCGTGCGAGACGGCTCGACCCAACGGAAATCCAGAAATTTCTTCAACGCCGCGTAGTACGCCGCCTCTTCCTGAGTAAGTCCGCCCTGCGGCGTCTTGTGGTCGGCGGGACCTTTGACCTGCCCGCGGTCGTGAGTGCCGATCTTCACGTTGGGGTTGAAATTCCAGCCCCCGGGCGGCTGGTACACCTGCTCCTGAGGATTCTTATGCTTAGACTGACGCTGATTCTGGTTTTTGCTTTTGCCAGTAGTCTTCGCCGTCGTGCGGGTGATCTTCGGTTCCTTGGGCTGCGGAACGGTCGTCTGTTTCGGACGGACGACCTTCGGTTCCTTGGGCTGCGGAACGGTCTTCGGCTTCGGACGGGTGATCTTGGGCTCAGGCGGAGCCGGTTTCGCCTTTTTGGGCGGATTAATCGCCGGTTCCGGCGGAGCGGGATTCGCCGGGGCGGGCGGAGCGGCGGTGGGGCGCGTCCGCTCCGGAGGTCCCACCTCGGGCGCGTGGGATGGTGTAAGCTCGCCCAGCTTGACCTTGAAGCGATTCTCCTTGGGCGGCACCAATTTGCCGTGCGCCCACATCCAGAACCACGGTCCGCCGATCACGAGAATGTGGAGCGCCAGTATGTTCAGGAGTATCCACCCGCGCCGCGCGGGGGAACTCAAACCGGGCGGCGCTCCGCCGATGTACGCATACTGGGTCATTTGCGCTCCGCCTGAGTGACGAGCGTCACGTCGTCGAAACCGCAGCGGCGGATCTCCGCCATGAGTTCGATCACGTCCTTGTAACTGCGTTCGCCGTCGGCGCGCAGCAAGAGATCGACCTTGGCTCCGGACAGTTTCAGCTCCTTGAGCTTGGCGATAAGTTCCTCGTGCGTCACCGTGTCCTTGTCGATCATGATCGTACCGGTCTTGGTCAAAGTGACGCTCTTGAAGTTGTCCTGCGGCAGTTCGTTGCTGTTCATCTCGGGCGCCTTGATGCTGGTGCCGTACTCCATGAGCGGCATGGTGATCATGAAGGCGATGAGCAGCAGGAACGTCAGGTCCAGAAGCGGCGTCACGTTGATCTGATCCATCGCCGCCAGTTTAAGTCTGCCCCGTCTGCGGTGCCGCATGGTCACATCTCCTGAGCCTTACGGTCGAATTCCAGTTGTTCCAGCTTGATCTTCACCATGAACTCTTCAGTGAAGTTATCCATCTGCACGGTCAGCGAACGGATGATGCCCGTAAGCAGATTGTAGCCGACCAGCGAGGGGATCGCCACCACCAGCCCCGCCACCGTGGTGAGCAGCGCGCCCGCCACACCGGGGGCGAGCGCGGTGAAATCCGCCTTGCCCGCCGCCGCGATGCCGCAGAACGCCATCATCACGCCCCACACCGTACCGAAAAGGCCGCAGAAAGGCGACAGACTGACAAGCGTCGCCAAGAAACCGATGCGGGTCTCGAGGATCTCTATTTGGGACGAAACCGCGCTTTCCAGCACCGCTTCGATCGCGTTGTACTGCGCTTCGGAGAGCTTCACCGGGGTGATGCCGCCGACGCCGCCGATGACCGGATTTTCCTGAGCGCTTTCGTAGAATTCGAGCAGTTTTTCGACTCCGGCGGTGTAAACCACCGCGAGCGGCGCCGGATTGTTCTCGCCCTCGCGGACCAGCGACGGCGTCGCCAGATTGCGCCGGTTGTCCTCGAAAAGATACAGAAAGCGTTCCGACAGCCGCTTGGCGCGACAGAGCGCCATCACCTTGTCGATCATAACCGTCCAGGTGAGCACCGAGCCGACGATCAGCAATATGACGATGCCCTTGCCCACGGAATCGCTGTTCTGATACGCGTAATACACTCCGGGAGAGGACACTCCCGCCGCCAGTAAAAGTGAGATATTCATACATCGCTCCCCAAAATAAAATTCTGGCAGAATATAGCGGAAAACAATAGAGATTTCAAGATGTTTTTTCAAATATTTTGCCGGGTTTTTTCCGGACTTCTCCGCCGTCCGCAGCGGAAGATACCTTGACTTAAACCTTTGGTGTGCTATATTAGTTGGATAAAATTAAAATCGTCAAAATCACAACCGGAGTTTTGTCCATGACTGCGTCAAAAGACATGCCGATATCCAGCAGCCTCGAAGACTATCTGGAGGCAATCGACACGATAATCGAAAAGAATGGTCACGCTCACACCAAGGACGTCGCCGACATGCTCAACGTCACCATGCCGTCGGTGACCAACGCCTTGCAGGCGCTCGCCGCGCGCGGATTGATCGTCTACCGCTCGCACATGCCGGTCAAACTTACCGGCGAAGGAGCCGCCAAAGCCACGGAGATCCGCCGCCGCCACAACACCTTGAAACGCTTTTTCGAGGAGCTGCTCAAACTTGACGAATCGCAGGCGGACACTTCGGCGTGCAAGATCGAGCACGTCATCGGCGAAACCGCGCTCGAGCGCCTCGCCGTCTTCACCGAGGCGATATCCGAACGACCGGAGTGCGCCGAACTGCGGAAGTACCTCGCCGAGACCATGCCGACCATCCGCCCGGCGGAAGATCCCGATCTCATCTCGCTCGACCAGCTCCCCAAGGACAAGATCGGCGTCGTGGTCAAGGTCGCGGAAAGCCTGCGCGGCATCAAGAAGTTCGCCGATCTGGGGCTGGTTCCCGGCACACTGGTGCAGTTCGAGGGGCGCGCTCCCTTCGGCGATCTGATCCGCATCAAAATCATGGGCAGCAGTCTTTCCATCCGCGCCACCGACGCCATGTATATCTGGCTCAAGATCGTGCGCTGACCGCGGCACATCATTTGCGGCTATCGCACGATGAAGGACTTCGAACGGATATTTTCCGGCGTGCGGAATGCGGTCGAGCGCAAATTGACCGCCTCTCCGGGATGTCACGATTTCGACCACACCCTGCGCGTTCTTGCCAACGCCCGGATGCTGGCATCCCGTATTACCGAGGCGGACCGCGAGATCGTCGAACTCGCCGCGCTGCTCCACGACATCGCCCGCCCCGAAGAACTGGCATCGCAGGGACGGGTCTGTCACGCCGCCGCCGGCGCGGAGATTGCGGAAAAGCTGCTGCTTGAACTCGGTGCTCCGCAAGCATCCGCCGCTGCAGTCGCCGCCGCGGTGCGCAGTCACCGTTACCGCGACGCAGTCGCACCGGAAACATTGGAAGCACAGATCGTCTTCGACGCGGACAAACTCGACTCGCTCGGCGCGGTAGGACTGGGACGGGCGTTTCTCTTTGCGGGACGGGTCGGCGCCCGGCTGCACAACACCGAAACGGAGGCGCTGAACTCCAAGCCCTACTCCCGCGAGGACACCGCGTATCGCGAGTACCTCGTCAAACTCCGGCATCTGCCGACGGCGATGCTCACCGCCCCGGGGCGCGCGGAAGGAACGCGGAGACTGCGCTTCATGCGCCGCTTCTTCGACCGGCTGGATGCCGAGATACGCGCCGCCGCCGAATAAAAAAACGACCGCGACCGACGACGAACGGCGTCGCGATTATCTGAGCAGGACCTCGACTTCGTCCGCAGTGCGCCCGGTAGCTCCGCGGTGACGCCCGATCACCGATTTTGCGCGGTCGCCGAGCGCGGCGCGCTCCGCCGGATCGGAGAAGAGACGGCGCAACACACCGGAAAGCTCCGCGTCGGAGGCGACCGTCACCACGGCGTCCGCTTCGGTCAGCACGTTGAGCAGAAAACGGAAATTCCGCAGCACCGCCCCCGTCACGATCGGTTTGCCGAGCAGCGCCGGTTCGATCAGGTTGTGTCCTTCGTCGTTGCCGGCTAAACTCTTGCCCATGACCACCACGGCGGCGGCGTTCATGAACTTCATCATCTCGCCGGTGGTGTCGGCGAGCAGCACCTCGACCGGAGCGTCCGCTTTTTTGGCGACGCTGCGCCGTATGTATGACAGATTGTGTTCGTCGAGCATCGCGGCGACGTCCGCCCCGCGTTCGGCATGGCGCGGAACGAGCACGAGTTTCAGATCGGGAAAATCCGGTTTCAATTCGGTGAAGACATGGGCGAGCAGCTCCTCCTCGCCAGGGTGAGTGCTGGCGCCCAGCAGAACCGTGCGCGGAGCGCTGCCGAAGCAATCATCCAAACCGGGATCGCCGGGATCGGCAGGCACCTCCTGATCGAATTTCATGTTGCCGCAGACGGTGATCCGCGCCTCCGGCGAGATCTCGCGGTAGCGCTCGGCGTCGGCTTCGCTCTGAACGAGCAGACGATCGAATTCCGCCAACAGCGGTCCGAAGAAGCGCTTGAGCTTGCGATAGCCCCGCACCGAATGGTCGGACATCCGCCCGTTGGCGAGCAACAGCGGAATCCCCCGCTTCTTCGCCTCGCAGATGAGATTCGGCCAGATCTCCGTTTCGAAGATCACCAGCATTCCCGGACGAAGCACGTCGAAGGTACGTTTGACCATCCACGGAAAGTCGATGGGGCAGAAAATCACGGTGGTGTTTTCCGGACACTTCTTCCGGGCGAGTTCCTGACCGGTCGTAGTGGTGGTGGAGATCACGATCCGGAGGTTGGGACGCCGTTTGAGGAGCGTCCGCACCAAATTCAGCGCCACCACGGTCTCGCCGACGCTGACGGCGTGGATCCACACCGCACCGTGAAAATCCGCCAGCTCGCGCACCCGTTCCGGCGAAAATCTGCCGAAGCGCTCCGAATAGGTGCTTTTCCAACCGCCGCGGTTGCGGTACTTGAGCAGCAGCCCCGGCAGGAAAAACAGAAAAAACAGCGGCATCAGCAAATTGTAAAAAAACCGGATCATGATTTCAACACACCACGTTTATATTCCCGGCGACCGTCCCGATGCCGACCGTCGGCACCGGACCCCGATTCGCCGTCAAGTATTACTCCACCGTCACGCTCTTCGCCAGATTCCGGGGCTGATCGATCTCGCACCCCCGTTCGGCGGCGACATAATAGGCGAAGAGCTGCAACGCCACCGCGGTCGGCACCGGGGCGATAAAACGCGAACACCGCGGCACTTCGATCACGTCGCAACCGAATTCGCGCAATCCGGCGTCTCCGGGGTTGGCGACCGCCAGCACCGGAGCGTGACGCGCGATACATTCCTGAATATTGCCGATGATCTTGTCCTTGCCGGGGATGTCGTTCGCCAGCGCCAGCACCGGATGCCGCTCGTCCAACAGCGAGATCGGTCCGTGCTTCAACTCGGCGGCGTGATACCCCTCGGCGTGGACGTAACTGATCTCCTTGAGCTTGAGCGCGCCCTCCAGCGCGGTGGGATGCAGACACCCGCGACCAATATAGAAAAAGTTGTCGTACTCGGCGAAACGCTGCGCGATATCGCGGATCTCATCGGCGCGGTCGAGCACCTGCTTGACCAGCTCCGGCAGTTTTGAAATCTCTTCCGCCAGCGCCAGCCCCTCGGTGCGCGACAACCGCCGGTTGCGCCCGAGCAGCAGCGCCATCATCAAAAGCACCGCCACCTGACAGCTGAACGCCTTGGTCGAAGCGACGCCGATCTCCGGTCCCGCGTGAAGGTAAACGCCGCGACCGGCTTCGCGGGCGATGGTCGACCCGACGACGTTGCAGATCGCCGCCACCAGAGCCCCCTTCGCCGCCGCCTCGCGGACCGCCGCCAACGTATCCGCGGTCTCGCCGGACTGGCTGATCGGGATGACCAGCGTGTTGGGTTCGATGATCGGGTTGCGGTAACGGAACTCCGCCGCCTGTTCGACCCGGGTCGGAATGCCGGAAATATCTTCGAAGTAGTATCCGCCCACCATACCGGCGTGCATACTGGTGCCGCAGGCGGCGATCACGATACGCGGTATCGCCGCCAGATCGCGCGGGGACAGATTCATACCGTTCAATATCGCCGTCCCCATCTCGAAGTCGAGACGACCGCGGATCGTATTCGCCAGCGCCTCGGGCTGTTCGAAGATCTCCTTGAGCATGAAGTGGGGGTACTTGCCCTTTTCCGCCTGCGAGACATCCCAGTCGATGCCGGTGACTTCGCGTTCGATCGGCACGTTGTCGAGGTTGCGCAGATCGATCTTATCCGCCGTGACCGAGACGATCTCGCCGTCGGTGAGGTAGATGACCTGCCGGGTGTGGGCGATCAGCGCCGCGATGTCGCTGGCGATGAAATTTTCCTTTTCTCCGATGCCGACGACCAGCGGACTGCCGCGCCGCGCCGCCACGATCCGCCCCGGTTCGAGCGACGATATGACCGCGAGTCCATAGGTTCCGGAAACCTGTTTCAGCGCCGCCGCAGTCGCCGCGAGCAGATCGCCCTGATAAGCGTCGGCGATCAGATGCACCAGCACCTCGCTGTCGGTGTCGCTGGCAAACTCATACCCCTTGCCGACCAGCCGGGTGCGCAACGATTGATAGTTTTCGATGATCCCGTTGTGAACGATCGCGAAGCGCCCGGTACGATCCAGATGGGGATGCGTGTTGCGCTCCAGCGGAGCGCCGTGGGTCGCCCAGCGGGTGTGGGCGATACCGCAACAGCTTTGCGTCGCCCGCGGTTCGGCGGCGGTCTTGCCCGCCAGATTGGCGACCTTGCCGACCGCCCGGATGGAAAGCAACCCCTCCGGCTGCGCCAGCGCCATCCCGGCGGAGTCGTAGCCGCGGTACTCCAACCGCTTCAAACCATCCAGCAGGATGCCTGCCGCCGGAGAATTTCCGGTATATCCGATGATTCCGCACATGATTCCAACCTCCGATAAAGGAACCCATTAAAAAAACACCCGACGGAGGGACCCAACACCCTCAGTCGGGAAAATGCCTGACTATATACTCCGCCGCGGTCTCGAGCGACGGCAGTATCTTGGTGCAGTAACGCGCCATCCACGGACTGCAATCCTTGAATTCCAGCGCCGAAAAGGCGACGACGAACTTTCCCAGATCGTGCGCGGCGTAGAAGACCTCCATGCTGGTGCCGATGCTCGGCTTCGAATAGTTGACCAGCACGATGTCGGCGTCGCGCACGTCCTGCAGATCGAACTCGACGATCTCGTTGGCGCTGTCGACCTGCCGGTCGACGAACTTGCGGCGCATCGGATCGAGCAGGCGAAAAGAACCGCACAGCAACGACTTCGCGACTTCGCGCCACTCGCGGGCAACGCCTTCGTGCTCGTCCATTATCGGACCGGACAGATATATCGTTTTGAAACGCTTTTCACCCATGGCAGCCTCAATCCGTACCAAATAAAAACAAACGGATTAAAATACACCCGGAATGGGATTTTTTCCAGTCCGGGTGGTGCTTCGAAACAGGGAATCCGCCGGTTTTCTTACGGGGGTCAGAAGGTCCGCGGACGGAATTCCGCCGGGTCGATGACGGAATTCAGCTTGCAGTAGATGACCCGGGAAGTTTTTTCGACGCCGCCGGTGCGCACCGAGGTCTCCTCGGGAATCCGCACGCCTTCGTAAAGCCCGTACCCCTTGAGGCTGGAATCGTAGGTACTCTCGCCCTTGGCGGAAATACTGATCCGCGAAGTCTGGTAGGTGTCGGCATCGACGTAGACGTTGAGCATGGACCCGTCGTCGCCGGGGCACTCGACCTTGTAGTATTCCTCGTCGCCGATCCGGCACTTCTGGATCCTGATGTCCTTGAAAATGGCGCTCAGCCGGCTGCCCGGCTTGGTGACGTCGCTGAATCTCTTGACCTGCCGCAGCTGCTCCGCGTCGAGGGTCCTGACCTTCTGCGAATTGTAGTCCACGACCCAGCTGCTCTCGCCGTTGGAGATGATCGACAGCACCGGCTGATTGTCCTCGTAGGTGGTGATCTTGAAGAAGTCGGGACGCATGAATTTGGTCTCGACCATCTGGACCAGCGGCTGATCGAGGAAACGTTTTGTCTCGACGACCTGCTTCATAACAAAACTTTTTGCCTGAGCGAAACGCCCCTCCGGGTCGGTCGCCTGGCTCATCTTTTCCTCGAGTTCGGCGAGCGTGATGTCCGCCGGGGACAGCTCCTCGTCCGGCAGCGAAGCGCATCCGCACAGCACCAATGCGGCGCAAAACGCCGACGACATGTATTTGACGATCTTGTTCATAGCATCTCCTTGAAATATTTAATGGATTTGTTGGTTTCGATCATTTGTTTTTCCGCATCTTGAATTCGATGTCGAAGTCGCTCACCACTGCCTTGCCGTGCCCTTTGACCGCGATCTCCGGGATGAAGGCGAGTACCTTCTCCGGAATCTCGAACGTGCAGCTGAACTTCCGCGGTTCGGCGCCGAGCTTGAAGGTGCGGGTCATCGACGCGCGCCCGAAAAACTTCTTCGCACCGTAAGAGGCGCAGTCCAACACGAGTTCGCCATCTCCCGACGCGGTCGCGCTCATCGTGACTTCGGCAAGCGAAGTCGCCGATATCTTGGGATAGGCGTGCCGGTTGAAGAAAGCAACTCCCGTATATTCGGCATCGCCGCCGTCGATGTGAAGTTTCCCATCCTCGACCTTATAAATGCCGACCGGCTGATAAACCTTGCCCTTCGCCTGATACCAGCCGCCGCGCGCCTTGCCGCCCTTGAGGAAAGACTTGAAGCCGCTGTTCGGCAGATACAGCACCGCATCGGAGAACCCCATCCAGCCCCACCGGTAGTCGGCGGCGAACTGGTACGACGGATCTTCCGGTACGGTGTTGATGAGCGTGATGGTATTGTCGTCCTTTTTGAGCAGTCCCCCCGGAACCGGTATGCTCATGCCTCCCCAATCGTGCTCGGGGAAGGTGTCGGGTCCCTCGAATATCCGCTTGCCGTTGACCTCCAATGCGAAGCGGCTGACGCCCGGCTTGTCGTCGTCGAGTCCGGTCAGCACCAGCACCGCGCCCTCCGGGACATCGTGATCCAGCTTGAAGTTGATGGTTATCACGCCGCGCCCGGAGGAGGCGCGACCGATGCTGTTCATCACCCGCGCCGGACATTCCCAGTTGTAGCTGTGCGCACCGCTGCCGCCCCTCATGACCTGCGGACTGAAACGGAGACCGCCGGGGATGCGCTCGGGAGCTCCGGAGATCGCCTTGATCGGATCCTTGAGGAACGCGTCGACCTCGGGGGTGAAGCACCACTCCTTTTTGGACGGCTTGATGATTATCCCGGTGAATATGGTGAATGCGTCCTCGTTGTGCACCAGCTTCAGCAGTCTGGACCGGACCCGCGGCACTTCGCGGGCGATATTCACGAGTTCGACGACGCGGGCGGCGTATTTTGCCAGTTCCTCGTCGGTCCGGCAGGAATTGAGCCGGTAGCGAAGCAGATCTTCGATTATGTAGAAACTCTTTTCCTGAAGGGTGTTGTTGCGGGCCTCCTGATCCGAATCGCCGATTGCCGCCACTCCCTTGTCGAAGATCGCGTACAATTTATCCAGCGCCTCCCGGTCCAGCGCCGTCTTGTAGCTGGGACAGGCGCAGCGGATGCCGACGTGGAGCAGCCCACCTTTGCGGTAGCGCTCCAGCTCGTCCGGAGTGTGCTTGTAGTTCTTCGCGTACTCCTCGATGAACCGGTTGGCCTCGGTCACATACTTTCCGGCTTTGCCGTAGTAGTGGTCGTTGAACTCCGCCATCAAAGCGTCGACATCGTCGTCGCCGAGGTTCCACCGGTTGACCACGAACAGCAGCGCAGGCGAAAAACCGTGCCATATCCACGAAAAGATCCCGTCCGAAGCGTACTTGTTGTGGATTTTGAGCCGTTCCACGGAGTGTAGCGGACGCATGTCGCGATAGGTCATGAGAGTCATGTTTTCGCGACCGATGTACTCGCTCCAACTTTTGACGTCGGCAAAACCGACTTTGTTGAGCTCGCAATCCTGATGCAGAGTACACGGAGTACGCTTGTAGGTGATGCAGTAGGTGACGCTCACATTCGGTTCCGGCTTGATGTCGGGCGTCGGCTCCAGCACGTCGGCGTAGGCGCCCAATATGACCTTGGTGTGCTTTAGTTCGGGACGTATCTCCTTCGCGACGCGGTTGATGAACAAAGTCCACAGCCGGCTGTAGTTGTGTTCTCCGCCGTTTATCCTGACGCACTCCTTGCAGAGACAGCTGTTCTGGGCGTCGCCGAGTCCGAAGAGCGTGTAGGGACGCTCCGGCATGCCGAGCACATACTGAACCGCATTTTTGACGCTCAACTCGAAGGCGTCGCGGTTGGAGAAGCAGGGGCTTTGCTGGATGATGTAGCGCTCCACCGGGCGCTCGCCCTTCTTGTTCATCGCGTAGTATTCGGGATGCTCCTTGTGGTACATCTCGGTGGGCAGCAGAATATTCACATTGTGGCTGTCCATGGGCTTCGCCATGTGGAAGTAGTCGGCGAGGTTCCGGCTCCGGAGCGCCACCGGATCGACCATCCCAACCGGATAGTACGCCGCCGCGAAGTAACGGTAACGCGGCTTGACGGTCTTATCCACCGCCTTGAGCGTGAATTTCGGGTCTGGGGTGATCTTCGGCTGCATCCGGAAGGCGTAGATACTGTATCCGAGGTCGCGCTGATAATCGGCCAGCGCCGGCCAGAAATTGAAGTCGTCGTCGTAGTCGAAGACGATGCCGTTCTTATCCACCTTGAGCTTCCACCCGCCCGGAACGGCTTTGCCCCGGATCGCGGCGAAGGCGCCGGGAGCCGGCTTGACTTCGTCCACCACCTCCACGGGCAGCGCCGTTCCGGTAAACCGCCACAACCGGTTCTGCCACAACGCCACCCCGAGGATCGTCGCGTGATCGGCATTTTTGGGCAGCAGCAGTTTGGTGAGCTTGCCGCCGTCGGGCAGATTTATCTCGCCGCCGAGCTGCGGATACTCCGGGTACACCGAAAAATGCGCTACCGAGAACCCTCCGTTGGCGACCGGTCGATAACTGAATCCCGTTTCCACATGATCGGTGACGAAATCGAGCTCCTGCCAGTCGGGGCTGTTTTTGACCGTCGTCTTCCCGATGGTGAATTTACCGCGCTCGACCTTGACCCGCGCCCGGACGCGGAACTGCCCCTTGAACAGCATGGTCCACGGGATGACGTTGTTGAATTCCACTCCGGTTTTTTTATATGCGGGATGAAGTTTCTCCGGGAAGGTCACCGTCATCGTGCCGTTCTCGACCTTGAGTTCGAATAGCCCCTCACCCGAGAGATATTTGCCGTCGTACCAGTTGCCCGCCTTCATCCGTGCGAGGTCGCGCATGCCCCAGCCGTAAGCAGCCGAGACGCGACCGTGCATCACGACCGGCTTGAAGGTGCTGTCGCTGATGATGTCGAGTTCCCCTACCTCGACCGCCGAAAGCTGAAACGAAACCAGTGTTCCGCACAGCACCAAAAAACGCGGCAGCTTGTGTTGAAACATTACGTTCTCCTGTTTTTACGGTTTTGCGGCATCCCGCCGTTTTCCCTGAATCCGCCCTTGGGGTAATATAGCACGTTTTTTCGGGAAAACTAACCTGAAAAGCTTTTTTTCGCTTGACAATCCCCCTCTGTCGGCGTTACAGTAATTTGAAATGCGCGTGCGCGCGCGGAAAGAATATCCGCAACCGAACGCCGAAAAGCAACCAAATATTTCGAGAAATACTGAATATGTCCGATTTGCTGATAGTTGAGTCACCGACCAAGGCCCGCACCATAGGTCGGATGCTGGGAAAAGATTACCGTATCGCCGCGTCGATGGGACACATCCGCGATCTGCCGACCGACCGCCTCGGCATCGATATCGAGCACGACTTCGAACCGCAATATGTGGATACCCCGCGCAGCCGTCAGGTGGTGAAATCGCTGCGCGAGGCTGCCCGTCTCGCCGATGCCGTATACCTCGCTCCCGACCCTGACCGCGAAGGGGAAGCCATCGCTTGGCACCTCGAAAACGCGCTGAAAAGATATACCAAGGCGCCGTTTTACCGGGTGACCTTCCACGAAATCACCCGCTCCGCGATAGAGCAGGCATTGAAAAACCGCGGGAGCGTCAACACCGCCCTCGTCGACGCGCAGCAGGCGCGCCGCGTCCTCGACCGGCTGGTCGGTTATCAGGTGAGCCCCCTGCTCTGGCGCAAGCTGGAAAAAGGCAGCAGCGCCGGCAGGGTGCAGTCGGTGGCGCTGCGGCTGGTCGTCGAACGGGAACGCGAGATCGCCGCCTTCCGCCCCGAGGAGTTCTGGAATTTCCTGCTCGATCTGCAGACCGCGCAGGGGAACAAATTCCGTACCCGGCTCTTCAAGATCGATGGCGGCGACTTTCGCATCGCCTGCGCCGAGGATGCCGAAAAACTGGAAGCAGCGGTTAAGGCGGGTTCGGTGCCGCGCGCTGTCGACATCCGCCGGGTGCCGCGCCGCCGCAGTGCGCCGCCGCCGTTTTCCACGAGTACGCTTCAGCAGGCGGGCAATACTTTTCTGCATTTCAGCGCCACCCAGACAATGCGCTACGCGCAGCAGCTCTACGAGGGGATCGACATCCCCGGTTCCGGCGCGGTGGGTCTTATCACCTACATGCGTACCGACAGTCTGACTATCGCGCGCGAAGCGCAGATCGCCGCCAAGGCGTTCATCTGCGAAACGTACGGCGAAAAATTCGCGCCGGAAAAGTTCAACTTCTTCAAGAACAAAGCCGCCGCCCAAGAAGCCCACGAAGCGATCCGCCCCACCGACGTCCGCCGGACCCCGGAGTCGCTAGCACCGTATCTGGATCCCGCCCAGCTCAAGCTTTACACACTGATCTGGAAGCGTTTTGTCGCCAGTCAGATGGCAGCGGCGGTACAGGAGCTTACCACCGCGGACATCCTCGTCGACGGCAGCGACCGGCGCGCCTACACCTTCCGCGCGGGGACCACCGTGACCAAGTTTCCCGGCTTCACGCTGATCTACGACGACGAGGCGAAAGCGGAAAAAGCCGCCGACAGTGCCGCCACCGCCGCCGTGCTGGGCGGACTCCGCGTCGGCGACCAGCTGACCGCGACCGGGTTCGAGCGAGAGCAAAAATTCACCGAACCGCCGCCGCGATACAGCGAGGCGGCGCTCATCAAAGCGCTGGAAAGCGACAACATCGGTCGCCCCTCGACCTACGCCACGATCCTGCGGACGATCCAGGACCGCGATTATGTCAAGAAGGAAAAGGGCAAACTCGTGCCGACGGAACTGGGATTTTCGGTATGCGATTTTCTGGTTGCCAAGTTGCCGCGTCTTTTCAACGTCGGCTTCACCGCCGAAATGGAACAGCAGCTCGACGACATCGAAGAGGGCAAGCTGACGTGGACCAAGATGATGCACGATTTTTACGACCGTTTCTCCAAGTGGCTCGCGGAAGTCAAAGACGCGGGAGCTCCGGAAACTGGCGATGTCCAACCGCTGTTCGATCTGCTCGCCGGCGTCAAGTTCGCGCCGCCCAGCAAAGTCGGGCGGCGTACCTACGACGACCGGAAATTTGTCGACTCGGTGCGCGAAAAGTTTCAAAAAGACGGGAAACTGTCGGACAAACAGTTCTCGGCACTGCTCTCCATCGCCGGCAGATACGCGGATCAGTTCCCATCGGAAGCGCTGCAGATGCTGCCGGAAAATTTGCGCAATGAAATCGGCATGGCAGAGATCCGTTCCGCCGAACGCCAGAAGCGCCAGGAGAACGCCTCCGCCGGCAACAGTGAATTGGATAACGTCTTCAATGCGTTTGAAAAGGTGCGCTTCGCCCCCGTCACCGTCAAAGGCAAGCGAACTTACGACGATCGGAAATTCGTCGCCTCGTTGCGCGAGCAGACAAGTTCCGGGCGCCGGTTGAGCGACAAACAGCTCGCCGCCCTCAAAAAGCTGGCGGCAAAATATATGGAGCAGTTCCCCGACCGCTCGGTCGTCGCTGCCGCACTGGGCATCGCCGACAATGCGGCGAGCACCTCTTCTTACGTCGCGGCAAAGTCTTCCGACAGCGTTCAACCTCCGAATGTCCGGGATGAGGATCCCGCTCCGCTTTTCGCCAAGCTCGCCGCCGTCAAAAAATGGGCGGAACCGGTCAAAAAGGGTCGTTTCAGCTTTGACGACAAAAGGTTTTTCATGTCACTGAAACGGCAGTTCGATTCCGGCAAGAAACTGTCACCCAAACAGTCGGCCGCGCTCAAAAAGCTGACCGCCAAATATATGGAGTAAAAGATCATGGCAGAAGAAAACAAATCCGTTCCCGCCGCTGACGAAACCGTCACCGCCCAACCGAAGCCCCGGCGAATCCGCCGCATTTTCAAGCGCATATTTATCGGTATCGGCATCTTTCTGCTGGTGGTGATTTTGGCGCTCTTGTTCATCCGCGACCTGATCATCGAGCATGCAGTGGAGCAGATCGGCTCGTGGGCAGTCGGCACCCGGATCGAGATCGGATACATCGACACCTCGCTGTTCAAAGGCAAGCTCCACATCAAGGATCTCACCGTCGACAACCCGCAGGGATTCCACCATCCGCACGCCTTCGAGCTCGGCGAGATCCGGGTGGCATTGAACATCAAGTCTCTGTTCACCAACAAGATCGAAGTCAAAGACATCTACGTCAGCGGCGTCAACGTCGACTACGAACTGCAGCTGGGCAAGAGCAATCTGGGCGAAATCCAGCGCAACCTCGAGCGGCTCGAGCCCAAAAAAGATTCCTCCGGCGACGACAAATCCGAAAAGGACGACGCCCCCCAGCCGCAGGTGGTGATACGCCAACTCTTGGTCGAGAACTCTTCGCTGTCGTTCTCGAACGCCACGCTCGGCACCACGATGAAACTGCCGCTGCCGGGACTTGACATGCAGGATGTCGGCGACGGCAAACCGATCGGCGAGACCGTCAACGACCTCTTCGGTCTTATCTTCACTTCCATCACCAAAGCGGTCAGCGGCGTGGGCGGCGTCATCACCGATGCCGCGGCAGGCGTGGGCGGAGCGATCTCCGACGGCGCCAAAAGCGTGACGGATTCGGTCAAGGGATTGGTAAAGTAAGAGGACGACGTTCCCCATGAAAGTCGTCGTGATCGACGGTCAGGGCGGCGGCATTGGGCGTCAGCTCGTCGCCAAACTGCACGAACGGCTGCCGCGGTTTGAAATTTTCGCCGTCGGCGCCAACAGCGTCGCCACCAGCGCCATGCTCAAGGCAGGTGCGACCTCCGGCGCCACCGGCGAAAACGCGGTGCTCGTCGCCTGCCGGAACGCCGGAGTGATCGTCGGACCGGTAGGGATCGTCATCGCCGATGCACTGGGGGGGGAGATCTCCCCTGCGATGGCGACGGCGGTCGCGCAAAGTCCGGCGAAGCGGGTGCTGCTGCCCTTCAACCACTGCGACAACATTATCGTCGGTGTGGGCGACTACAACATCACCCGACTCGTGCAGTGCGCCGTGGACGAAGTCGCCGCGATCGCGGAGGGGCGGTCTTGATTTTACCGCTTCCGGTGCTATATTAATTCTCGAACGGTCGGAGACGGCGGCACGAAGCCGCCGATGCGGGTTCACGAAGACACCCGGGCGCTCCGAAGATAATCCAATATTCGTATATCAGGAAGGTATGCGGTTTTCCCTGAAGGAAGGCGCATACTTTTTTTATACGGAAAATGAATAAGGTCATCTCTTCGGCGCGGCACGCCACGCGCTTCACGCTGATCGAACTCCTGGTCGTCATAGCGATCATCGCCATCCTCGCCGCCATGCTGCTCCCGGCATTGCAGTCGGCGCGCGAAACCGCGCAGGCAAGCAACTGCACCTCCAATCTGCGCCAGCTCAATCAGGTGTACATGTTCTACAACGAGGACTACAAGGGCTACCTGCCGTGTCTGGACAATGCGGGCGGTCAGGGCGCCGTGAACTCCGCCGGAGAGACGATCAACGCGAAAAACTGGCTCAACGATCTGGTCGCCAAATACCTCAACCGCGCCAAGGCCAATACGACCCCGGTCAAGGTGCTCTTCTGCCCCTCGGAAAAGGAAAAAGAGGATATAACCACCACCTACGGGCTGAACTATCTGATCGCCACCGCAGGAGCCGGCAAGGGGATAAAAACCTCGCGTTTCGCCAGTCCGTCGCGCACCGCGATGCTGGTAGAAAACTACGGACACCTCTGCTACGCCTGCGACGCCGCCAAGCCGAGTGACGACAAACATGCCACCGGAAGCGCCTACGGGCAGAATCGCGCGCCGAATTTCCGCCATCGGGGTCAGACGAACGTGGGATTCCTCGACTTCCACGCCGAACGCAAGTCGCTCGAGCAGGTACCTTGTATGGAGGCGTTTCCCAACAAAACTAAGGAGGTGCTCCAAAACACCTACTTCAACAGCGGGATCGTCGACGACACGCGGGAGACCATCAACGGCATGTGATGCCGTCCCCTCTCACCACTCCAAAATGCGCCAGTGGCGTTTTTCCGCCTCGGCGCGGAGTTCGGCGGAGGGCGCGACCGCGAAGGGATGCCCCACCGCTGAAAGCAGCGGAATGTCGCTGGCGCTGTCACCGTAGGCGGTGACCTGCGCCGGAGTGATGCCGAGTTCCGCTGCCAATTTCCGCATTATCGCGACCTTGTTTTCGCCGAGGGCGTAGACTCCGACGATGCCTCCGGTGAAGCGATCCTCTGCATCGACTTCCAGTGTGGTGCCATTGGTGCGGTCGATGCCGAAGAAGGCGCGCACCGGCTCGGAGATCATGGTGTTGGTGCTGGAAAGTATGGTCGTGACCGCGCCGGATGCGCGGGCGGCACGAACCGCACCGGCGGCGCCGGGGCGGCACTTCGGACGGACCACCGCGTCGAAGTGGCGTTGGCAGAGCTCCGCCATCTGCGCCTTGGTGTTGCCGATGAACTCGCGGAGCTGGAAGTGCAGAAACTCCTTGAAGTCGAGGACACCGGCGGCGTAGTCGTCGTAATACTTCTGCGCCAGTTCCAGATCTCCGCGCGGCGCGACGCCGATGTCGACCAGAAAGACCTTCCACGACACGTCACAGTCGTTGTCGACCAGCGTGCCGTCCATATCAAAGATGTGCAGTGTCTTCATCTTACGGTCGGAAACCCGACAGCGCGGGGAACGGATCAGGGTTCCCGCGCCGCCTCGTCGAACATCTTGATCAGCGGATGGACGATGTACTCGATCACCCGCCGGGTGCCGACCTTGATCTCGACCTGAGTGATCATGCCGGGGATGAGCCGGAAGTTCTTCGGCTGCCGGTGAAGCCGCCCGCTGATCACGACGCGCGCGCGATAATAGGTCTGGTTCGGATTCTCGATGGTCGGCTGCTGCTGACGCGCCATGGTGTCGTGCGATATGGTGCGCACCTTCCCGTCCATGGTGCCGTACTTCTGGAAGGGATAGGCGTCCAGCTTGATGCGCGCCTCGGAGTTGAGCTTGACCTTGCTGATGTCCTGCGGACGGATCTCCGCTTCGACCTCGTTTCGACCGTCGAGCGGGATGAGGGTCATCACCGTTTCGCCCTCGCGCGCGGCGGAACCGACGGCGAGAGGTGCGATCTCGTGGACCATCGCCTCGCAGGGGGACTTGTGGTCGACGTAGGAAGCAAGCTGAATGTTCTTTTCCAGCGTCTTGACGTTGGAGTCGAGTTCGCGCTCGAGTTTGACCTTTTCCTCGGAAATGTTGTTGACCCACTCCTGGATGAAAGCATTCTTCTGGGCGAGGACGCTCTCGCGCTGGTGCGACAGCTCGAGCAGACTGTTCTGCAACGAATCGACGTTGGCCTCCATCTCCATACGGGTGATCTCGACGTTCCAGAGTTCCCGAAGCGAAGCCGCCTTTTTCTCGCTGAGGTCGGAGTACATCTTTTCCATCTTGCGGACGACGAGAAGCCGTTCCTTCTGTTTGGCGAGGCTGTCCTCCTTGGTCTTCTTCGAGGCGTCGAGCTGGTTCAGCGCGCTGTTGTAATAGGTTATGCGCTCGTCATAATCCTTTTTGCGCTGGTCGAAGATCGCCTTTTCCGCCAGTCCTGCCGCACCGGATTCCTTGCTCGGCACATAGTCGCGCTTCTCGAATTCGCAGGCGAAGCGCTCGATCTTGGCGGTCAACACGCGGATCTCGCGGCGAAGCCGGTCTATCTCGGCGTTGTTGATGGTCGGGTCGAAGGTGATGAGGACGTCGCCTTTTTTGACAATGTCGCCGATCTTGACGTGGACCTTTTCAATGATCTGGGTGTCCACCGGCTTCAGCGCGATGATCTGCTTGTCGGAGACGATCTTGCCGGGAGCCTGCACGATCACGTCCACCTTGGCGATGCACGACCAGAGCAGCGCGACCAGAAAGATCAGCAGCATCGACCACACGCTCAAGCGCGCCCACAGCGGCATTTTCTCGTCGCGTATCTGTATTGCGTCGGGCTGGAACTCGACGACTTCCTGCGGAGTATCAGATTTCATCGGGATTGATCCTTTCCATTTGCTGGCGCCAGAATTCCTGATAAATACCCGGTTGCGCCATGAGTTGATCGTGGTTGCCGCTGGCGACGAGTTCGCCGTTGTCGAGCACGATGATATTGTCGGCGCGGCTGACGATGCTCAACCGGTGCGAAATTATCAGCACGGTACGTCCGCGGGCGATCGACTTGAGGTTTTTCTGAATCACGAATTCGCTCTCGGGGTCGAGTGCGCTCGTAGCTTCGTCGAAGATCAGGATCGGCGGATTGTTGAGCAACGCCCGCGCGATGGCGAGGCGCTGCCGCTGACCGCCGGAAAGGTTGCTGGCGTTCTCTTCGAGCATCGTGTCGTAGCCGCGCGGCATCTTCTGGATGAATTCGTCGGCTCCGGCGAGCTTGGCGACGTAGATGATCTCCTCCAGCGTGGCGCTTCGCTTGGTCTGGCTGATGTTGTCGCGGACGCTGCCCGAGAAGAAATAGTTGTCCTGAAGCACCACGCCGATGCTGCTGCGCAGATGCGAACGGTCGATCTCGCGGATGTCGATGCCGTCGATCTTGATGAGCCCCTGCTGGACCGAATACAGTCCCTGCAGCAGCTTGGTAAGCGTGGTCTTGCCGGAGCCGGAACGCCCGACGATGCCCATGGTGCTGCCCACCGGCACATGGATCGAAACGTTCTTGATGACGATCGGCAGATTGGGACGGTACTGGAACGACACGTTCTCAAAGGAGACGTCGCCGCGCAGAGGATTGCGGACACCGCCGCCCTCCGGTTCGGTCGGAGTGTTCATCACCACGCCGAGCATCTGCACCGAAATGGCGATCTGCTGATATTCGTGGATCAGACCGACGATCTTGACCAGCGGTCCCGTGACCCTGCCGGCGAGCATCTGGAAGGCGATGAGTTCGCCGACCGAGATTTTGTAGTTGAAGACGAGCAGCGCGCCGATCCAGATCACGGCGATGTTCATTGAGAACTCGAGCACTTTGCAGATGCTGCTGGCGGTCATGGAGATCTTGCCGACCTTGAAATAGGATTTGATCGCGTAGGCGGTGGAATCGTCCCAGCGCTTCTCCTCGACCGGCTCCAGCGCGAGCGATTTGACGGTGCGGATACCGTGGATCGACTCGACCAGCATGCTCTGGCGCTTGCCCTCCGCCTGATAGAGTTCGTTCAACCGGCGCTGGAAGGGTTTGATCAGCGCGGCGATCACCAGCGCCATCACCACCGAAAACGCCAGCACCACTGCCGTCAGCGTCATGCTGTACAGCATCAGGAACGGGATGAACAGCACCAGCGAGCAAAGATCCAGCAACGTGAAGAAGAGGTTGCCGGAGAGGAACCCGCGGATCTTTTCGGTCTGCTGCATGTGCTTGAGCAGCACCCCGGAGGGGATCCGCTCGAAAAAGTCGATCGGCAGCCCCATCAGATGCCGGAAGGTCTTGGTCGCGGTGGAAATATCGATCTTGTTCGTGGCGAAAAGCAGGAAATAGCTCCGCAGATACTCGAGGAAGCCGTTGAAGAGCACCGCCAAAATCACCGCCGCGCCGAGCACGTTCAGCGTGTTGAACGAGTAATTCGCCAGCACCTTGTCGACGATGATCTGGAAGAAGAGCGGCACCGCCAGCGAAACGATGGTCAGCACCGCGACCATCAACGCGATCTGGGCGAATATCCCGCGCAGTTTGATGAACTCGGGGATGAACCAGCGCAACCCGAACGGCTGGTTTTCATCACTGAGCTTGTAGGTGCGCTTGAGCAGCATCACCTTGCCGGTGATCTCGCGCTCGTATTCGTCGCGTTTCCAGAAGGAAAAGCGGTTGTTCCCCTCGGGCGGACGCTCGGGGTCGAGCACCACCATGTCACCGGAATCCGGCGTCGGTTTCTCCGCCTCGGCAGCCTCACCCTCCTCCTCTTGTGCCGGAGGCAGCTGCGGCGGACGGTACCCGCAGAGCACGACGTAGCGCCCGTTCGCCTTCTGAGCGATGGCGGGGAACCCCTGCCCGAGTTTGATGACCTTGTCCCACGACAGCTTCCTGTCGGCGGTACGCACCTGGTAACTGCTTGCGATGTCGTGAAGCACCCGCCGCGGCGGCTCTTCCTCGCCGATCGAATAGTCGTGCATCACGCGGCGCAGATTCATGTCGACGCCGTGGTGGCGCGCCACCGAGCAGAGGCAGAAAAGACCGGTCTGGGTGCGGATATCCACATCCTGCAGATTGCCGAAACAGATCACCTGATCGCCCATGCGCTCGATGATCTGCTCCTTCGGAACGTTGATCGGACGCCCTTCGGCGGTGGTCGGATCGCAGATCGTGACGCGCTCCGAATTTTTGAACTGGGCGGTGCTGAGCAGAATGATCCAGTTGCCGTTCTTGAGCTTCAACAACGCCTGTCCGTGATAGGTGTCGAGCGCCGTCATGACGTCCTGATAGGGCGCAGGATCAAGCTGAAGTTTGCGCGCCAGCTCGACCACCGCAGCGCAATCGTCGCCGGCGTAGGCGTTGAACAACTCGTCGCTGAGCATGGCGTCAAAATTGACATCCCGCCGCAAATTGTTCATCATCAGCCGCAGACAGGCAAACCCTCCGGGCATGGTCGTACTTTGCATAATCCCCCTCATATTTATAGAGAATAATGTACAGAAACAATTACATAGTTAAACTATACCTCTTCAAATCGATAATTTCAAGTAAAACGTGTGCATTTTACACTTGTAAAGTCGGTCCGGCACACTTATTGTATAGCAGGTGAAACTTGTCCGGCTTCGTGCCGCCTGTCGCTCCGGGTCGGAAAAATTGGTTTGAAAGAGATGATATGAGACTTACCCCCGAAATACTGAAATCGCTGCAGCGCGCCATCGACGAGGCAGGCGGAGCAGGCGCCTTCGCCCGTCTGTGTCACATCGACGCCGCCAATATTTCACGCTATCTTAACGGCAAGGTCCGTTCGGTCGGCGACGACAACTGGAACAAACTCGCACCGTTTCTGTCAACTGACCATGCCGCCGAACACGCATCGTCCTGCTCCACGGTCGCCAACACCCCCGAGCTGCGCGAGTGCATCAAGGACGCGATGATGCGTCACGGGCTCCGTTCCGCGGACGATCTGCGGCGCTGCATCGGTTACGACACGACCAGCAGCATCGAGCGGCTGCTGTCGGGAAAACTGAACTTCTTCCCCGACGTGCTGTCGGCGATCTTCGACGCGCTCGAGATCGATCCGGACGACGCCCCGCTGGAACCTGCCGAACGCGAACTTCTCGCCCCCCGCGGACTTTACCGCGACGACGGCGCGATGCTGGTGCGTCCGATACCGGTGGTGGACTGGGCGAACGCCGCCGGACACCTTGCCCAGCTTTCGGCGTGCGACCGCCCCGTGTACACCACTTGGGATCCCGAAAACACCGAAACGGTGCCCGCACCCGTGGGCACCCGACGCGACACGCAGGCGTTCCGGGTCTGCGGCGTGTCGATGGAGCCCACCATCAACGACGGCGACATCCTCTTCGTCGAACCGGTGGCTTCGCCCGGGGACATACCGCAGAACAAGATCGTGGTCGCCAAGCTTTCCGCCGATGCGGAACCGCCCGATACGGTGGTCTGCAAACGCTTTACGCGCAAACACGGCGAGATCCTCCTCTCCAGCGACAACCCAGCCGGGCGCAGTTGCCGCGTGACCGCGCGTCAGCTGGTGTGGATCGGCATCGTCGTCCGCAAAACCTGCGAATTGTAAGGGGAGAAGGAGGATCGTATGTCTGATCTGCGCTGGCAGATGCTGATGACCCCCGACCGACTCGGAGAAAGCGAACCGGGACAAATTACCCCCCGAAGGTCGCCGTTCCAACGCGATTTCGACCGGGTGGTCTTTTCCGGCAGCTTCCGCCGCCTTCAGGACAAGACCCAGGTCTTTCCGCTGGTCAAGACCGACTATGTCCGGACCCGGCTGACCCACAGTATCGAAACCAGTTCGGTCGGTCGCTCGCTCGGCAGCGCCGCCGGAGTGTTTCTGTGCGACAACTTCGACATGGGCGAAGTCAACCCCAGCGACGTCGGCGCGGTGGTCGCCGCCGCCTGCCTTGCCCACGACATCGGCAACCCCCCGCTGGGACACGCCGGCGAGGAGGCGATCCGCTACTGGTTCACCAATTCCACGACGGCGAAAACTTTTCACGACCGCCTCTCCGCCGCCGAGTATTCGGACATCGCCAAATACGAGGGCAACGCGCAGGGATTCCGGGTGCTGTCGCGTCTCGAGATGCCCGACCGCCGCGGCGGGATGCAGCTGACCTGCGCCACACTGGGCGCATTGGCAAAATATCCCGGGTCGTCGCAATCGACCTTCAAGAAGTTCAGCTTTTTTCAGGCGGAACGGGAACTTTTCGCCGAGGTGGCGGAGCATTGCGGACTGATTCGGACCGGTGCCGAACAGTGGGCTCGCCATCCGCTGTCGTTCCTCGTCGAAGCGGCGGACGACATCGCATATCTGATCGTCGATTTCGAAGACGGTCTGCGACTGGGACTGATCTCCGCCGCCGAACTGGAAAGCACCTTCCTCGAACTCTTGGACTCGCCGGCGGTCCGGGTCGAGCTGGGGCGGATCCGCACCCCGCAGCACCGCGCCGAATTCCTGCGCGCCAAAGTGATCGGCGAACTGGTGCGTCAGGCGGTGGACGCCTTCATCGAACGCCACGACGACATTCTGAAAGGCAAGCTGACCGATCCGCTGCTCAAATGCGTCCCCGCCGCCGACGTTCTGGAGCGGATTCGCCGCCGCAGCGAAGAGAGCATCTACAACCACCGCCACGTCGCCGAAATAGTCGCCACCGGCTTCGAAATGGTCTCGGGCATGCTGGACATCTTCGTTCCCTGCGTCGACGAGCTGGTGCGCGAACGACTCGGCGGACCGGTGGCCTCCAGCCGCAGCCGTCGTCTGGGCGCACTGCTGCCGGACTACGGTTTCGTCGATTCCGAAACGGAAAACGGCGGTTATCCATGCCTGCTGCATGTCCTAGACTACATATCCGCGATGACCGACGGTTATGCAGTCAACCTTTATCAGAAGCTAAAGGGGATTTCCCTGTGATTTGCCGTTGAACGGTTTTTTCATCTCATGTCAATTTTTGGGCGGTCCCTTGAATTTTATCCGGCCGGGTAGTACGTTATGTGACATGAAAACTGTTGATGCGAACGATTGGATTTTGCAGATGAAGAAGAACTTTTTTCCCTTGGTTGCGTTAATACTCCTGGCGGTCATGTCGGCAATATGCGTCGGCGGCTGCTCTACCCCTTGGGGCACCATCCGGGACAACATCAGAAATTCCCGCGACCTGCGGGTCGGCATGACCAAAAGCGAAGTGCTGGCGATCATGGGCGAACCGATCCGGGACGAAAGTTTCTGCAAACCGGACATCTGGTATTACTACATCGAAATGGTCTGGGGCGACGGTCTCATAACCGAAGACGAATGTATGCCGTTGGTGTTCGAAGACGGTCTGCTGATCGGTTGGGGCAACGATTTCTACGTTTCACACCGCCTGAAGCGTAAAAATGCGCCTCCTGTGCACAACCCGGAACCGGAACCGGAAAAACCGGCAGTGAAACCGACCGAACCGGCGACTGACGCTCAGGCGACGCCGAAAGCCGACACGGCTCCGACCGAACCGGCAGTGAAACCGACCGAACCGGAGACTGACGCTCAGGCGACGCCGAAAGCCGACACGGCTCCGACCGAACCGGCAGTGAAACCGACCGAACCGGAGACTGACGCTCAGGCGACGCCGAAAGCCGACACGGCTCCGAGCAAACCGCAGCAAAGCGCCGAACCTGCCGACGGCTCCCCTGCCCCGACTGCGCCGTGACCGATTCGAGGATGCGGAGATCATGCAGGAGCGTCTGATCAAAGTCCGCAACCGGGCGGGTATTCACTGCCGCCCCTCCGGTGTGATCCTCAACGCCGTCCGGCAAGAGTTTCCCGACCACCGTTTTTCGATCGTCACCGCCGAAGGCGAGACCGAATTGAACAGTATGCTCGAACTCATTTCGCTCTGCCTCACCTGCGGCACGGAGGCGCTGCTCCGAGTCGAAGGTCCGGAGGAGAAGCGGGCGATCCGGCGCATCGGTGACCTTTTCGAATATGAATTCGACTTCCCCCCGCGAGCGTAAAAAATGATCAAGACCGACACCGAAACCGCTGCCGCACCTAAAATTCCCGTTTCGTCCGCGATGTTGGAACGGATCGTATTCTGGGCGCTGCTGACCGCCGGGGCGCTGTTGCGCATGTGGTATCTCTGGGACTACTCCGGTTCGCCGTTGTTCGATCTGCCGCTCGGCGCCGATGTGGCGGAGTATTTCGCCCGGGCGCGAGGATTCATAGCGGGAAGGATCTTCCCCGCGACTCCGGACATCCACGCACCGCTGTACCCGGCGTTTCTGGCGCTGCTGCTGATCCTCGGCGGCGGGTCGCTGCCTTTGGTACGAACGGGGCAGCTGGCGTTGAATTACGGGGCATGGATCGCCCTCTATATGTTGTTCAAGCGAATGGGAATACCGAGAAAAGTCAGATTGCTCTTTCTGGGCTTTGCCATGCTGTTTCCGGTGCCGTTCTTCTACCAATCCGAACTGGTCTCGGAATCGCTGCTGCTGCCCGCCGCGGCGTTGAGCTTTTGGATGCTCCACCTCGCCGACACGGGTAAGACCCCGTTCCGGCGCAACGCCGGTGCAGTCGCCGCCGGAGTCGCGCTGGGCATGATGAATTTGATCCACCCACTGACCTTGCTCTTTACCGCCGCTGAAGTCGCACTGCCGTTTCTGCGCCGTAAATACATGCACGGCGTACTGATACTGACGGCGGCGACGACGATCATCGGCGGCTTCTGTGCCGCGCAGAGCCTTCACTACGGTCGACTTTGCGGCATTCAGGGCAACAGCGGATTCAACTTCTTCCTCGGCAACAACCCATCCGCCAACGGCAGCTGCTACCTGCGCCCCGGTCGCGCCTGGCGCAAGCTCCACCGCGAAGCAGCTCGCGAAGCGGCACGACGCGGTATCGCCAAAGACACGGTGTTCTGGGGTCGCGCCCTCGACTTCTGGACCGCCCACCCCGGGCGCGCCCTCGCCCTCTGGGGTCGCAAGGCGCTGGGAGTGTTCTCCCCGTCGGAGCGGCAATCCGGCTCGGACGTTCCGCCGCTGCTCTGCTTCACCGACGCCGTTTTCTACGGGCGCATGTTCACCCCGCTGCTGTTCTTGCTCGCCGGATTCGGTTTGTGGTGCATCTTCCGACGAAAACCTCAAGGCATGTTCATCCACTGTCTGCTGCTCTTTTTTGCGGTCTATACCGCCCAGATCGTCACGGTAACGAGCGGTCGCTACCGCCTGCTGATGATGTTCCCGATCATGCTCTTCGCCGCGGTGGGAGCAAATGAATTCAACTGGCGGCGCTGGTGGTTCGTGCCGCTTTTATTGCTGTTCGGCTGCGGATTGTTCACCATCACCGACTACGGCGGGACTCGCGAAGAAGCCACCGCTCTGTACGCCGAAGCCGCGATTCGAAACGGTCGTTTCCAGTTTGCGGACGATCTGGCGGGCTACTCCGAGCGCGCGCCCCGGCAATTCGACCCCGCTCACATCGCCAATTTGCGCGGCGTCGCCGCCGAGGGGATGGGCGACCTCGTCCGCGCCCGCGACTACTATTTGAAGGCGACCCGGATCGAACCCGAACTGCCGCACAGCTGGATGAATCTCGGCAACCTCGCCGCCGCCGCCGGGGAATTCGACCGGGCGGAAAAATTCTACACCCGCGCTTTTCAGCTGGAACCGCGACCGAACGAACTGGGCTACAACTACGCGCGTTACCGTTTCGTTTCCGGGCAGCCCTGCGCCGAAGCGGTCGCCGCCGCGCTCGAAGCCGACCCCGCGAGCGCCCGGACGTGGAACCTCGCCGGGATGTTCGCCATGCGCGAAAAGGATTTCACCCGCGCCGCCGAGTGTTTCGCCAAAGCCGCCAAATTCGCACCGGAAACCATGCAAGACGCATATCTGAACAACCGCCGCATCGCCATCGAAAACTTGCGGGGCAGCCGATGAAGCCGGATATCCGCATCGAATCCGTTTTTTCCCCTGAATTCCTCCGCGAAGCCGCGGAGCTGTACCGCCTTGCCGAGTGGGTAAAAAAGGACGACGACTGCTCCTTTCTCGGCGCGGCGCTCGGAAACTCCTGTGCGGTCGCGGCGGCATACGACGGTGACCGGCTGATCGGCATGGGGCGCGCCCTCGGCGACGGAGTCTCCGACGCCTATATTCAGGACGTCGTGGTCGCCGCGGAATACCGGAAATGCGGCATCGGCGGCGCGATCGTCCGCACCCTCGTCGCCGAACTGCAAAAGCGCGGCGTCGACTGGATCGCCCTCGTCGGCGCGCCGGGAACGGAAAACTTCTACCGTTCGCTCGGCTTCACCTCCCCGGAAGGGTTCACCTTCTGGCAGGCTCCGGATCCCGCGGGGAAGTAAGATCACAAGCTCGCGAGGACGCCTTTGTTCCGCTCTTCGAAGATCTTTTCGTTCGTGACCTCCGCGAACGCGCCAGCTGCGGTAAGCCAGGTGTACTGTTCCGAGAGGGAAATCGGTTGTGGTGGCTGAAGATTGGCAATCGGTCGCTTGGGGCTCGCTGGCGCGTATGCGGACCACCGACAGAAAAACTGTCGTTGTAAACGGATTGATACGGATTGATACGGAGATTGAGTTATTGGTACCTGCGAACTGATGGCGGGCAAGGTTCCACAAATGCAGGGCTGCCGGGGTTCCAGCCCCGCTCACTCCGTAATACTCCGTTTTCATCCGTATGGGGCGGTCATTCGCGGTGCGGCGGCTTGCGTGCGCGCCAGCGCTGCGCGCGCGTCGTAAACCACGCTATGCTGAAGTGCAGCGGAGCGTTCGCAGGCAGTTGTTTGCGATAACACAAGACGGCGATCCGGGGCAAAATGCGCATCGGTTTTTTTTCAAGCCCCACGACAAAAATTTCCGCAAAATTTTTCCCGAAAATTTTCCGGTGCCGGGTTTGCTTTACCGCCCTTCGCGGAGTAAATTGTATCTGTTGCGCCGCGGGCAGAACCGGGCGAGGTTGTTAATAACTTGTCAATAACATTTGTGTAAAACGGTGTTTTGCGTCGTAAATGCGACACATTGAGCAATAAAGCCGGATTTTACATGATGATGTCGGCGACGCGGGGTGCCCCCCGCCCCCCGCGCGGAGGCGATTTTGAGCTCAAAATCGGTCTTTTAACCGGATTTTCGGCGACTTGATGCGCGGATGCCGCGGGCGGCGTTTCGGCGTCCCCAACGGGCAAAAAAACGTGTAAGTTATTGGAATTGACCGTCGCTTGTGCGGGGTTGTTAATAACTTGACTGTATCCGGGCGTTATCACGGTGCCGGAACGGGTTGGATGCGGCAACGGAAGCGTCGTTGCGACGGATCGTTTTTTTTGCGCGACGGCGGTTGACAAGGATTGCAATCTACGGCATATTAATATAGTGATAACAGATGACGCCCGGACCGGCGGGGATGAGTGAAACCTTTCCCGCAGGCGGCGGGTGTTTTGGTCATCCGGTCCGGTCGGAGCGTACTCGTTCCGGCGGCGGCACGGATGATTTTTTGACGGCAGGTCGATAAGAGAAATGGTTGAAAACGAAAATAGAGCGAAATACCTCTGGTCGGTCGCGGTAAAGCGGCTCCGGGCGCAGAGCGAGACCCTGTACAAGAACTGGGTCTCCCGCATGGTGCCGCTGAGTCTCGACGACCACAAGCTCACCGTCGGCGTGGACAACGATTTCATCTGCCGTTTCCTCTTCGACCACTATCAGGATTACTTTGCGGAAGTGCTCGCCGACATCGACGGAGAGAACTACACCATCGAGCTCGAGCCGGGACACAGTCAGGAGCCGCCCGAAGAGGAACCCGAAGTTCCGGAAAAACCGGCGTCGCCGGTCCGTCCGCGCCTCGCCGCCGACGCCAACGAATTCACCTTCGAGAACTTCATCGTCGGCGAGGAAAACCGCCACGCCTTCGCCGCCGCCCTCGCCACCGCCGAGGAGCCGGGGCTTTACAATCCGCTGTTCCTCTATGGCGCCAACGGCGTCGGCAAGACCCATCTGCTGCAGGCGGTCGCCGGCGAATTGCGCCGCCGCAATCCGCGGCTCGTGATCCGCGACACCACCTGCGACGAACTGCTCAACGACTTCTACGATTTGTTGATGCAAAAGCGCAGTTTGTCGACGTTCCGCTCGTCGATGCGCGACGTCGACGTGCTGCTCGTCGACGACGTGCACCGTCTCGCCCAGAAGCACCAGATGCAGGAGGAGTTTTTCAACCTCTTCAATACATTGTACCGCCGCCACAAGCAGATCATCCTCACCAGCGACCGGCAGCCCTGCGAGATCAGCGACATCGACAAGAGGCTGAGCACCCGTTTCGAATCCGGAATGATCTCCGAGGTCGGGATGCCCGAGTTCGAAGCGCGGCTGGCGATGCTCCGGCTGTGGCAGAGCAAGATGCTGACCCAGAACCCGCTGGCGGACGAATTCCTGGAATTTCTCGCCGAGAACATCTCGTCCAGCGTGCGGCGGCTCAAGTCCGCTTATTATCGGCTGGCGACCTACTCGTCGCTCAACGGCGGCAGTCTGACCCTCGAACGCGCCGAAGAGCTGCTGCACGCCCAGCTGATTCAGGAATCCTCCTCTCGCTTCATCTCGATCGAAAGCGTGCAGCGCGCGGTGGCGGGGCAGTTCAGCATCAGCATCGCCGACATGCTCGGCAAGAAAAAGGTCCGCAACATCGCCGAGCCGCGCATGATCGCGATGTATCTGAGCCGCCGCCTCACGGGACGCTCCTCGACCGAGGTGGGCGCGGCCTTCGGACGCAACCATGCGACCATTCTCCACGCCGAGAAGCAGGTGCCGCTGCTCTGCCGCAGCAACGACGCCATGCGCCGGGTGATCGCCCAGCTGGAGCGGCAGCTCAAGCACTGAGAAAATTTTTTGATTTCGCTGCTTGACAAAACGCATAAAAGCGTTTAGATTATACACAGGTCGCAGTTCGCGGTCCGCTGATTCAATCCGGTATTCTGTCCCCAGATTCCAATACTCTGAACGGGCATCGATACCAAATTTACCCGCCGCCCGCAAACCACGGGAGTTACGGCGGAACGACGTGGAGTTTTTTCCGTTGATACTCGGCATTACCGGTTCCATCGGATGCGGCAAAAGCACCGTGCTCGAATTGTTCCGATGCGCCCGTTGGCGCACCGCCGACGCCGATGCCATCTGCCGCGCATTGTACGACGATCCGGCGGGCGATTTCGCTGCCGCCTGCCGCGCCAGATGGGGCGAAGCGTTTTTCAGTGACGGGCGCTTCGACCGGGCGAAGATCGCCGCGGTGGTCTTCAACTCTCCGGATGAGCTGGACCATTTGACTCGACTCATATACCCGCATCTGGAAAAGGCTTTGGAGACGTTCGCGGCGACGGCTCGGCGGGACGGTGCAAACGCCGCGGTCGAAGTGCCGCTGCTCTACGAAAACCGTATGGAAGAGCGTTTCGACGCGGTGCTGACCATTTGGGCTCCGGCGGAGCTGCGTCACGAACGGCTCCGGAAATTCCGCCACTTTGACGACGCGGAGATCCGGCGGCGCGAAGCGCTGCAGATGGTGGCGGATGAAAAACTGGAACGCGCCGATTACGCGCTGATAAACTCCGGCTCCGCCGCCGATCTGGCGGCGCAGTTCGAAATACTGTTGGCACAAATAACCCAATGAAAGGGGATCTCAAAATGTTCGATCAGAATGAAGAGTTCAACCGCGGCGCCGCCGGGGCGCCGGAAAACCGCGACACCTCCATCGGCACTCCCAACGCGGAAGCTCCGGCGCAGCAGCCGCGCCGTCCGCGCGGGCGTCCGCGCAAAAACCCGCTGCCGGAGCAGCCGCAGACCGCTGCCGCTCACGAAGCAGCCGTTCAGGAGCAGCTGCCTCTGACTCCGGTCGCGTCAGATGCCGCTCCCGCGCTGGATACCGTTCCGGTCGCACCGCCGCCTCAACCCGCTCCGGCGCCTGCCGCTCCCGCGCAGGATGCACAGCCCGCGCCACAGCCGCGCAACGGAGAAGGCAACTGGCAGCATCGCGAACGCCGCAACGGCAACGGCGACAACCGCCACCAGCAGCCGCGCGATCAGGTGGCGCCGAGCCTCAATATCTCCGAACTGCAGGAAAAGTCGATGGTCGAGCTCGCCCAGATGGGCGCCGAACTCGGCATCGAAGGCATCGGCGCGCTGGAAAAATCCACGCTTATCTTCGAGATCCTCCGCGCCAACGCCGAAAAGAGCGGTCTCATGTACGGCAGCGGTTATCTCGAAGTCCTGCCGGACGGCTTCGGTTTCCTGCGTTCGCCGAGTTACAGCTATCTGCCGTGCTCCGAGGACATCTACCTGAGCCCGTCGCAGATCAAACGCTTCGCGCTCAAGACCGGCGACTTCGTGACTGGTCAGATCCGCACCCCGCGCGAAAAGGAGCGCTTCTTCGCCATGCTCAAGGTCGAGAGCATCAACAACGGCGCTCCCGAACGCAAGAAGGACATCATCCCCTTCAACAGCCTGGAACCCTACTTCCCGACCTCGCGGCTGGTGCTCGAACGCGACCCCGCCGACTATTCGACTCGCGTGGTCGATCTCGTGACCCCGATCGGCAAGGGGCAGCGCGGTCTGATCGTCGCCCCCCCCCGCACCGGCAAGACCGTACTCTTGCAGAAGATCGCCAAGAGCATCCGCGCCAACAATCCCGAAGTCACACTGATCATACTGCTGATCGACGAGCGCCCCGAGGAAGTCACCGACATGAAGCGCAGCATCGACTGCGAAGTCGTCAGCTCCACCTTCGACGAACCGCCGGAACGCCACGCGCAGGTCGCCGAAATGGTCATCGAAAAAGCCAAGCGCATGGTCGAATACGGCGGCGACGTCGTGATACTGCTCGACAGCATCACCCGCCTCGCCCGCGCCTACAATACGCTCCAACCGCACAGCGGCAAGATCCTCACTGGCGGCGTCGACGCGGCGGCGCTCCACAAGCCCAAGCGCTTCTTCGGCGCCGCGCGCAACATCGAAAACCACGGCAGTCTGACCATCATCGCCACCGCGCTGATCGACACCGGCAGCCGCATGGACGACGTGATCTTCGAGGAGTTCAAGGGCACCGGCAACATGGAGCTGCACCTCGACCGCAACGTCTCCGACCGCCGCATCTACCCGGCGATCAACATCGAAAAGTCCGGCACCCGCAAGGAGGAGCTGCTGCTCCATCCCGACGAGTTGAACAAGGTCTGGATGCTCCGCAAGGCGATCAGCGGCGTACCGCCCGTCGAGGCGATGGAACTGTTGCTCGGTCGACTCAAGAAGGTCAAGACCAATATCGAATTCCTGCTGACGCTTCAGCCCAACGCCAACTAGCGCGGGAGTTTACGCCATGCCGAGAGACAACAAAAAGCATCCGTACGATTTCGGTTATCTGCTGACCTTTTTCCTGCTGCTGCTGCTGGCGGCGGCGGCGATACTGCTGCTGTTGCCCTCCTACCGCGACTACCGGGCGAAGAAGCGGGAATCGGCTAAACTGGAACGGGATCTGGAAACGCTCAAGGGCGAGCGCGACGAGCGGCTGCGCGAAGTCAACGAACTGCGCAACTCCCCCGCCGCAGTCGAAAAGGTCGCGCGGGAAAAGTACAGTCAAGTCGCTCCCGGCGAGACCGTGATGACCTATTCCGCCCCGTCCGGTGACAAATGAAACGGCGCCGTCGCGGCAATTTCATGTACGCGCTGCTGTCGGCGGCGCTGCTGCTCACGGCAGCGGGATGCGATACGCTGCCGGGCGGAACTCCGCCCCCGGGAAATCTCACGGACAACACCCCGCCGGTCGACGACACTCCGGTCGCGCGACACAACCGCCTCGTAACCCAGTTGATCGCCTTCGCGCTTCAACATGGAGTTGCCGCACTCGACCCGGGAGAAGAACCGGAACTTCGGGCGCTGGCACGCGACGCGGCGGCGGTGGCGGGATTCCAAATCGTCTCCGGAGCACCACTCAAGCTGATGACGGCGCGCTCCGCCGACGGCGCGCTGGAACTGGTCGTGACCGACGCGAAAAATGCGGTTGTGTGGCGCTCCGACTGCCGCTGACGTCTCACTTGCCCGGCACGGTCTGGTGCGGAAATTCCAGTTTATCCACCGCGAAATTCCAACCGGCTAGGCGCTTCAACAAGGCGTCTAGCTGCGTCTTATCCAGCTCCGGTTTGCGCGCGAGTATCCAGAGATAATCGCGAGTCGAACCGGTAACCACGGCAACGCTGTACTCGGGATCGAGTTCGATGATCCGATAGTCGCCGTAGAACGGGCGGAAGAACGACACCTCCAACTCGCCGGTCAACGGGATCATATTCGGCTCCTTCAGCCGGGCGCGCCCGACGATCGAACGCGCCTCGCCGTCGCGCACGCCGGAGTTGACGACCTTGATCGAGCCGTCGGGATTCAGTGTGTATTCGGCGCGGACCTCATCCAGCCCCCGCTCGAAGCGGTGCGGCAGCCGCGCGATCTCGTACCAGGTGCCCATGTAGCGCTCGGGAACGAAATCCCCGACCGCCCGCAGGTCGGCAGTCGAAGGGGCACACCCGGGACACAGCGTCGCGAGCGCGGCGGCGAAGATGCCGCAGCACATAAGATTCTTCATCGGTCCATCCTCCTCCTCGCATCGTTTTGACGGCGGCGACAAAATAAACGCCGCTCACGCGATGCAGCATAATGCCCCGGCAGCAGGAAATCAATCCCCGGGAAGGCAAAATTCACGCAGGAACCGGGAGGAAGACTCAAATCGCTCAGGCAAGCGGAGTCAGTAAGCCGTTTTCGAGCACCAGCACGCCGTCGGCTAGGCGCGCGATGTCGCGGTTGTGGGTGATCATCAAAATGGTGCGCTCCGGACGCTCCATGCGGATGCGCCCGAAGAGCTCCAATACTTCGTTGCCGCTCGCGGCGTCGAGGTTGCCCGTCGGCTCGTCCGCAAGTATCACGGGGGGATCGTTGACCAATGCCCGCGCGATCGCGGCGCGCTGCTGTTCCCCGCCGGAAAGTTCGGTCGGACGGTGCGTCAGACGCTCCGCCAACCCGACCTGAAGCAGCAGTTCCCGGCTTCGCTCGACCGCGCGGCGTTTGCCCAGCCCGGCGAGGCGCGCGGCGAGTGCGACGTTTTCGAGGATGTCCAGCTCGGGCAGCAGATGGTACGACTGGAAGACGAAGCCGATGTTCTTGGAGCGGAAGTGCGCCGCGCCGCGCCGCGACAGCGCACACACGTCCACCCCGCCGACCGTGATCGAGCCGGATTCCGGGCGCTCCAAGCCGCCGATCAGATTGAGCAGCGTGGTCTTGCCGCACCCCGAAGCTCCGAGGATGCAGAACCACTTGCCGCGCGGGATGGAGCAATTCACTCCGCGCAGAATCTCCAAACGCCGCCCGCCCGTGCCGTAGGCGTGGCGGAGGTCGCGGATTTCGATTGCCGAAAGGTCGTTCATCACTCGTACCTCAGCGCCCGTGCCGGATCCAGCCGCGCCGCCCGCCACGCCGGGAGCAGCGCCCCCAAGGTGCAGAGCACGATGCTGGAAACTACGATGAACGCCACGTCCTGCGGCACGATGTGGGCGGGCAGTTCGTTGAAATAATAAAACTCCTTGGGAAAGAGTTCGGCGCCGGTCCAGCGGGAGGCGAGTTGCAGGATGTCGTTGCGGAACGCGATCACCAGCGTCCCGAGCGCGACGCCGGAGATGCTCCCCAGCGCGCCGATCAGCATGCCCTGCAACAGAAAAACTCCCGTAACGGCGCGGTCGGTGGCGCCGAGCGCCTTCAAGAGTCCGATCTCGCGGGTCTTCTGGTAGACCGAGGTGATGAGCGTATTGGCGATGCTGAACGCGGCGACCAGCACGATGAAGATCAGCAGGAAAAACATCATGCGCTTTTCGACGTTCAGCACGCCGAGCAGCTGGCGGTTGTCCTCCTCCCACGTCGAAACGCGGCAGCGGGGCAGTTTCTTGCGCAGATCGGCGATCAGCCCGCGCTGGTCGAAGGCGTCGCGTCCCCACCCGTAGATGCTCGTCGCGCTGCCCCACGGCAGATTGAATAGTTCGGCGGCATCGTCGATGTCCACGAACATCACAGTGCTGTCGAAGTCGTACTTGCCGAGCGAGTAGACGCCCTTCACCGTGAGTTCGAGCGGCAGGAACGCCGAACCGGAGCGGTTGAGCTCCAGCTTGCCGCCTTCGGTGAACTTCACGAGCTCCGCCAGCCGGTTGGCGCTGTGGACGATGAACTTGTCGCCAACGTGCAGACGAAGTCTCCGCGCCATGGGTTCGCCGAGCACCGCCCCCCTGCCCTCGAGGTCGATCTTCCCCGCCTTGAGCGCCCGGTCCAGCTTCAACCGCTCCACGAGGTCCCGGCTCCGCACGCCCATCACCAGACAGCGCGCGTCCAAAGCGTTGCCGCCGTACTGGACCAGCACCGGATTGCGGATCACCGGCGCCGCCTGAGCACCGAGACCTTTGACCTCGCGAAGAATCGGCTCGTAGTTGCCGATCGCGTAGTTGCCGGGAGCGCGGATCTGAAAGTGCGCCTGCGTTTCGATGAGCTTTGCCTTCATCAGATCGGTGAATCCCGTCATCACGGCGAGAACGACCAGCAGCACCGCCACGCCGAGCGTGACGCCGAGCAGACTGCTGAAGGTTATCAGCGACACCACGTTGCGCCGGGGACGCAGATAGCGTCCCGCGAGAAAAAGTTCGACCCGCATAAAATCCATCCCGCCGGAAGGCGTTGACCTCCATTTAACATTCCGATAAAATAACATCCGGAGGCGCTTCTTTCAAGCGTGCTTGAAAAAAAGTCGCGGGAATGGTATTTTATACATGCGTAATTATAGTATCTTATAGAGACGATCATCATGAAAAACCGCGTCCATTCCCCGGTGGAAGTGCTGGACACCACCTTGCGCGACGGCGAACAGACCCCCGGCGTCGCCTTCACACCCGCGGAGAAACTGGAGATCGCCCGGCTGCTGCTCACCAAACTGCATGTGGACCGGCTGGAGATCGCCTCGGCGCGCGTCTCCGAGGGCGAGGACGCCGCGGTACGTTCGATCATCGCCTGGGCGAACAAACGCGAATGCGCCGCTCAGCTGGAGATTCTGGGTTTCGTCGACGGCGGCCGCTCGGCGGAGTGGATACGCAACGTCGGCGGCACCGTGATGAACCTGCTCGCCAAGGGGTCGGAACACCACTGCCGCGTGCAGTTGCACAAGACTCCGGCACGGCACATCGACGACCTCTGCCGCGAAATCGACTCGGCAGTCGCCAAAGGTCTGCGCGTCAACGTATATTTGGAAGACTGGTCCAACGGCATGCGCGACAGTTTCGCCTACGTCTACAATCTGGTCGACAAGCTCCGCCGGTTGCCGGTCGCGCGCTTCATGCTCGCCGACACGCTGGGCGTGCTGACTCCGGGCGAAGTCGCCAAATACATGGAGTGGATGCTGTCGGCGTTCCCCGAGCTGCACTTCGACTTCCACGGGCACAACGACTACGGCATGGCGACGGCGAACGCGCTCGCCGCGGTCGAAGCCGGAGCGGCGGGGATCCATACCACGATCAACGGCTTGGGCGAACGTGCCGGCAACCTCGCGCTCGCCCAGCTGACCGTCGTCGTCAACGACCTCTCCGGACGGCGCGTCCGGATCGCCGAAAAGGAGCTTCAACACGCCTCCGACCTCGTGCAGAGCCTTTCCGGCAAGCGCTGCGCGTGGAACATGCCCGTGCTCGGCAGCGACGTCTACACCCAGACCTGCGGCGTCCACGCCGACGGCGACAAGAAGGGCGACCTCTACGCCAACGCGCTGGTGCCGGAGCGCTTCGGACGGCGGAGAGACTACGCGCTCGGCAAACTTTCCGGCAAAGCGTCGATCGACCAAAACGTCGACCAGCTGGGGCTGGATCACGAACTCGACCCCGAAGTTCGCCGCAAGGTGCTGGACGAGGTCATCCGTCTCGGCGACAAAAAGAAACACATCACGGCGGCGGACTTGCCGTTCATCGTTGCCGGAGTGCTGCGCGCCCCCGTGAACCAGCGGATCAGGATCGTCGATTTCGAGGTCAGGAGCCACTTCCACAAATCCCCGCGGGCAGAGGTGACGCTGGAAATCGACGGTCAGCGGGTCGAAACCTCCGCCGTCGGCGACGGCGGTTACGACGCCTTCGTCAAGGCGCTCAAAAAAGGATTGAAGGTTTTCGGGCTGTCGATGTTCAAGCTGCTCGACTACGAGGTCCGCATTCCACCCGGCGGGCGCACCGACGCCCTCGTCGAAGCCACGATCACCTGGGCGCTCGGCAACGGTCGCACCATGACCACCACCGGCGTCGACTCGGATCAGCTGGTCGCGGCGGTGATGGCGACGGAAAAGATACTCAACCATGTGGCGGCGTTCGAGATGCCGGCAGAGGGGGAAACACAAGCGTAAATGGCGGAACTTCACGTCATATCCGGAGATGACGACTTCGCCCGCAAGGAGCGGGCGCGGCAGCGGGTCGCGGCGTTGCTCGGCGGAGCTGTCGACGACAATCCGGCGCTGGAGATCGTCGCCGGCGACGGCGACGCCAAACCCGAAGAGGTCGCCGCGGAACTGCTTTCAGTGCTGCGAACCCCCCCCTTCCTCGAACCTCACCGCGTGGTGTGGCTCCGCCACTTCGACGAACTCGACCGCTTCGGCGACGCCAAACCGGGGAGCGCCTTCGCGGAGGTCGCCGAAATGCTCTGCTCCAAGGAGCGCCCCGACGACACCGACATCGTACTCGACGGTCGCTCGCTCGATCTGCGCAAGGGCTTCGCCAAAAAACTCAAGGCGGCTGGGGCGGTGATCGAAAGCTGCGCGACCGCGCGCCCCAACGACCGCAATCAGGCGGCATTCCGCAAACGCGGCGTCGAAGACTTCTTCGCCGCAGAGGGGAAACACATCGACGGAGACGCCTGCCAATATCTGCTCGACACGATCGGTGGCGACTCCGGAACCTTCCGGATGGAGCTGGACAAGCTTCTTGCCTACGTCGGCGACTCCGAACGCGTGACGCTCGCGGACTGCCGCGCCGTCGCCAGCCGCACCCCGGAGGCGCTCGGCTGGGAGTTTTCCGGCGCGGTCAACGACGGAAAACTCGCCGCGGCGCTGGAAATATTGGGGCAGCTGCTCGATTCCGGAGTATTCGAGCTGCAGATACTCGGCATCCTCGCTTCGGACTGCCAGAAGATGGTGCAGACCCGCCTCGCGATGAAGGAGTTGAAGATCACCCGCGTCAACCCGCGCACCTTCGACACCATCCCCGAGGACGTGCGCGCCGCCGCGCCCGGAAATCCGCTGCTCAAGCTCCACCCCTATCGCGCCTTCAAACTCTGCGAAGGGGCGGCGCGGATGCCGGAAACGGAGCTGGCGCGTCGGTTGCGCCGCATCCGCGACGCCGGTCGCGCGCTCGTATCGAGCAATATGGACAAGCGCCTCGTTCTCGAACAACTGGTCTGCAACCTGATACCCGGTGGAGGGACGACAAGATGACCGACCGCAAAACGCTTTACGGAGGATTGACGCTCATCGTGATGGTGCCGCTATTGCTGTTGTACCAGAGCTCCAACACCTCGAAGGGGACCAGCCCCGGCAGAAGCCAGTACAACACCGACCATTTCGTCAGCATCATCAACGAATTTCTTTACGACAAACAAGCCGCCGCGCTGGATATGTTATGCCTCTTCACGCTCGACCGCGATGGCAACGGCATCTACACGGCGGCGTGGATCGACTATGTGGCAGCCCAGTGCGGCGAATGCGCCGACGTCCGTGCGGCGCGCGGCAGACTGCGCGGATTCGTCGGCGACCGCGAAGGGATGAAACGCGAATTCGACGCCGCGCTCGCCGCAGCCAAAACCGACGAGGAAAAAGCCCGCATCCGCATGATCGTCGAGAGGAGCGGAAAATGACCAGACGGCAGAAATGGAGCCTCGGCACGATCATCGCCGCCGCGTTGATGACCGCCTGTTTCGTCGCCGGAGAGGGCGGCGGCTATGTGCACATGGAAAGCACCGCATTCCTGCGGGTCTACAACGACCGCTCGCGCCCGATGGTGAACATCCTCTTCGACCCGCTCGTCACCGACTGGAACGCCTATCAGGCGCGCGAGTTGAGTTATCTCGTCGACTGCCTCGACGCGCGCTTCATCTACTTCTGCGCCCGCCTCGGGCTGACGCACTTTTACAGCCTCTCCGCGTTGCTGATAATCCTGCTCTGCGTGATCATCCAGCAGTATTATCTCGAAAGGGACTTCCCGGCGCTGCCGCCGTGGCTGTGCTCGGCGCTGTCGCTGGCGTTCGCCGCCTCGCCCGCGTGCCGGAGTTACGTTTTCTTCCGCAGCGCCAAGCCCCTGACGGCGCTCGCGGCGACCGCGATCTGCTTCGGAGCGTGGCATTTGTTCGTGCGCCGCGACCTCAAAAGCGGCGGTCGCGATGCGTGGGCGATGCTCGCGACCGCGCTGTTCCTCGCACCGCTCGCCGACCGGCAAGGGGCGTTTCTTACCGCCTGCTTCGCAGGTTTGTGCGGCTGTGCGCTCGTCGCCGCAGCGTTCGAACCGGCGCGGAATTTCTTCCGCGTCAGTGAACCGGCGTTGTGGAAACTCCGCATCGCCGGAGCCGTCAGCGGCGGAGCGATGCTCTTTGCCACGCTTTACAACCTCTACATCGCCCCCGCCATCATCCGGTCGCTCAACGGCTACGACCCGTCGTTCGAGTATCAGAACATCGGCGGCGGCGGAGTCTTCAACTTCCAGAACGGCGGGCTTTTTCTGCTGGACAATCTGGGATTCTTCTTCATCCGCATCTGCGGTACGGTCGCGTTCTGCGGCGGTCTGCTGCTGCTGATCGTTTGGGGCGTTTTCTGGTTCAAACGCGTCAAACGCGAACCGCGCCAGCTGCCGGCGGCGCTGCTCACGGGGGCATGCGTCGCGGCGATGCTGCTCTGCTCCAATCTCATGACCTTCCGACACCACCTGATGCTGCGCGACGACGTGATCCACGGAGCATACTTTCTGCCGATGGCGGCGGTGCTGGTGTTTCTGGCGGCACTCGCTGCGGCTTGCGCCGGCTCGCGGTTGCTGAATCGTGTGCTTACGGCTATGCTGATCGCCTCGCTGGCGGCGGCGGCGCTGGAGCCGTTGCTGTCGCACCCCGCGACCGAAGACCACCTGAAGCTCTTCAAGGACACCTCGCCGCTCGTCCGCAAGGCGATGAACGACCCAAATTTCAACGCCGACGCCGCGCTCTTGCCCTATTCGAGCCTGAAACTCGTCAAACACTTCCGCGCCAACGCGGCGTCGGAACGGTGACTTTCGATGCGGGGGCTGCTCGCCGCCCCAGCCGGTCTACAATGTTCTTTTTTTTGAGGGCTTACGCAGCCCTCAAACTCCCGCGGCAGGGCTCGCCCTGCACCTCGAGAAAAATGCATTCGCATTTTTCCGCAACTTTGTTAAGGTGTTGCGGAAAGGGGTTGACGGCAAATTGTTTTTTGCACCGCAAAAAACAGCCGTCCCCTATTGTCGCCGACCGTAATTTGTTTAGTGCCAACGTCCGTTCGGGGCATCGTTCCACCGCAAAACGCGAACCTCCTGGCGGCCTCCAAGCCGCCACTGCGCGCCCTTTTACGGGCGCGCAGGGATTCGCGTTTCGCTATGGGTCCCGTTACCCGTATTGAATTGTTGACAGACCATTTCACCGCACGCTTGGGACAGCGACACGCCGTCGTTTGCAGCAACGCTGACGCGCACGCGGGCGACTTGGGCATAACCACCGCAATGTCGGACCTATCGGACATGTCGGACTTGTCGGACTTGTACGACAGGCGTGGCTGGAACCCGCGCACGGATGTGGTGGGTGAAAGGCTGCAAACAGTTGTTTGTTGGTTCCAGCAACGTATGTCTTACCGAACCTACTTGTCCTACCCGTCCTACTTGCGGAAATTCGCGGTCGGGTGCCCGCATGTGCGCCAACGCGGTCGGCAAAAAGCAGTCGCGTCATTTGCAAAACCCGGCCGGAGGGGTTATAGTATTAGCGGTATCTGTTTGACGACCAACCATTTTTCTGGAGGGAACGATCATGAAACGAGTAAGACCGCTTATCCTTGCCGCCGTGACCATCACCGGACTGTTTCTTGCCGCCGGATGCCTCCCGATGTGGGACACCTGGTCGGTTTGGCCGCCGGATGCCCCGCGCCAGATCGCACGGCAGATCGACTGCCGCACCCCGATGCTGCTTATCCCGATAACCGTCGAAAACGGCGAAACGCCGAAGCTGGGCGACCCGGTCGAGATCCGCTATCCCTTCCGCAAGCTGCCGGAGCTGACCGAAAAGCAGATCGGTCTGGTGTCGGTAAACTGGGGATGGGGATATCAGCGCTGGCTCCCGGCGATACTGCTGATCGGTTCGGACGGGCACATCTACAGTATCAACCACGGCGGGAATGATCTCGCGATCCGCCGGGCGCGGCTGTCGTCGCAATGGCGGGACGCGTTTCTCGCGGCGGTCGGTCGGGACAAGTGGAGAAGCGACGACGGGTTCTGGCGGCTGCCGCGGCCCGGCGAGGAACGACTGAACGAATACGAGTGGAACGATCCCGAAGCGGCGAAAGCGACCATCACCGCGTTTCTTGAAAAACACCCGCTCGCCGTCGACGCGGAACAAGGGGAATGGGAACGCCTCATGCGCCCCTGCTTCACCCCGAACGTGCCATGCGAAAGCGGCCGACACCGCTGCGCCGACTTTACCGAGCCGCAGGTGCTGAATTTGACCCTGCGCCCCGAAAAATACGGCGATGAGGTGATTTTCCCCGACGGGACGTCGGCGGACAACCTGAAGGATATCGACGACAATATCGACCGGCTTTGGAAGAGCGGCAAATACCGCGTGATCGCGCTGGACATGACGGGAAGCCGTTCGTACGGAAAACTCGACGACCCGGAACGGAGCGATCTGACGGTCGCTCCGTCGATTCGCCGCCATGCCCGAACGCGCCGCATACCGTTGGTGATACTGTACGGCGACGACCCGACAGCGCCCGCCTATTCGGGTATCAAACCGGGACTTCGCCAGTACTGGCAGTGCCCGGATTGCGCCAACGAACCGCCGACGGAATAGAATTCAGTTCCCTATGTAACTTGACGCCTGCAAAATCAGGCATTTTCGTCGGTCATTTAACATTATATGCAATCAAATCTCATCGATCCGTTTTAATGACCAACACCTCCGAACCGTCGCCGCCGTCCCGGATTTTTATGAAGACGTCCTTTGCTGGCGGCACCGGTTCGGCAATCGGCGGATTAAGTTCTGGATGCCAATTGTCCCACGGCGGCAGTGTTATCTTCGCTTCCGGCATGGACACCGACCAGTCGAACGGCCATATGTTCTGCCGGAATTCGTCGGTCCACACCCCCAGATCTTCGCGTTTTATGTCGGTCGTCCAACAGCGGGCTTGCGCATCGACGATGCTGGGGATCGCGACGATCTTCAAAGTGACGGTCGGGCGTTCGGAAAAATCCAATATCGCCTTGGTAAAATCAATGGACACATAGGGTCCCGTGCGATCGCGCCCATTGAAATCCAGCAATGCCCTTCCGGGATGATACGATTCCTTTTTGCGCGGCCACAAGTAACCATCCGCGATGCCAAGATAAATGACGTCATATTGTGTGATCGGGTCAAATCGGCCGGTCGCGGTATTCAGGATGAACAGATACAGTCTTGCATAAATCAGATATTCCTTCGTGTATCCCTGTGCCAACAGACTCTTTATTTCCGCATCTGACAGCCCCGATGCCCATTTATAAGCGATATGATTGTTTTCCTTCAATTCCATATGGTCAAGCTTGATGAACGGAAAACTTTCCGGCTCCGGGAAGACCAGCTCCACCCGGACCGCATGGTCATCCACCCTTGCCATCTTGCAGCCGGGCAAAACCACGGCAAGGCAAGCTGCCGACAACGCCTTCAATATGGCTGAAAACCTTTTCATACGCCAACCTCCCCAATCGGTGTGCCGACATAAATTACACCACCGCAACGCGATTGTCAAGCTGACAGAAAACAACCGCTGTGTCGGACCTGTCGGACCTGCTGAACCAGTCCGACGGGTGTGGGTGGTCCCCCCAAACGGATGTGGAGGGTGAATGTCTGCAAACGGTCGGTTGCCCGCGCAAAAAACGCTTAAGGGCACCACTCGCGTTTCTATACCCACACACGGTTGTTGCGAGGCGGTCGCCGCCGAGCGCGCAGGGGGCGAGCGAGGCATTCATTTTGCCGGTCAAAATGAATGCCGAGTGCACCCGAGCAATAAGGCCGCGAGGTAAACGGTCGCCGCAACTTTGCGGTGACCGTTTACCGCAGGCCGCCGTAATTCAAAGGATCGTCTGCAAACATGCTTGCTTCTTTGCGGAAGCGGCAAAAGGGGTCCGGGGAAAAGCGAAGGGCTTTTCCCCGATTGGGGGCGCGCGCAAAAACCAACAACTACAATACGCGCAGGGGTGAGTACGGCGTA
>Ga0310786_10000023_pt1 | contig 238506 bp, 207 predicted proteins | sample AusTroGonzalo_MG_FD_203881 | JGI IMG/M metagenome (GOLD analysis project Ga0310786, IMG submission 203881) | Bovine rumen microbial communities from tropical cattle in Woodstock, Queensland, Australia - Gonzalo_03 (v2) (version 2) | ecosystem: Host-associated > Mammals > Digestive system >... | reverse complement strand
ATCCACACAGCCAAGCCTGCCGTCACCTACTTTGAGGGGAAAAGGGTATTCTCAATGTAAATAATATATATCAGGGGTCTATACACGCTATACAGACCTCTGATACATTTACCCCTTGCGTTTTTTTTAGAAGTACTTTACATGGATGAATATAGCTAAGATGAAGGCACCAAACAGTATAGCAATCATGAAGCCAAAGAGAATGAAAGCCACGAGTACGCGCCAGACAGTGCTTGCGTAGCTGTAGCCCGACAACTGCTCGACGGGGATGAAAAGCAATAGAAAAGTCAGCAGGTTGTAAACCGCCTCTGCCTTCAGACTGAAGCACAGCAGCGAGGGAATGATGTTGTAGAGGATAAGCATGTTGGAGATATAAACCATCATCACAAAGCACTCTGAAAGGCGCAAATCGGGTATGGCAGGACCACGGCGAATCAGTAGCCAAAGGGGGAGCGAGAATAACAGCAGACCGCCGAGAATGATGAATGAAGAATGTTGGAAGGCCCACTCAATGATGTTGTCATAGATCCAGTTAACGTCTTGTTTTAACTGTTGATCCTTCTTCTCCATGTCGGGATCGGTTTCCTTTTAGGGCGCTTCTTTCGCCTGTTTTTCGTTATCCATCTGGTTGGTCTTCCGGTAGGTGATATCTATTGTCTCTTCAAAAACCATTTTTTGGCGATTGATGCCTCGGATGTTCAGACCGGAATCTATCACAAGCGAGAGGGCAAGCAACAGGAAGTACATCTTGAAGGGAAAGGCGTGTCATGGGATACCGTCAAAGGAATGATAGAAAACAGAATTAGAAGGTATGCACGTTAACATATCGTTCTCTAAATCTTATAAAAATGTTCAAATATTGGCCTACTTCCGCAACTTCTTCCGCCATAATAACACATACAAATAAACCACTATCTTGATTTAGCGGAAGAAGCGGAAGATATTTTCAATTAATCGTGTTGTAAAGAAACGCGGAGCCAACCCCAAATGCCAAGAACTATGACAAGCAAGGTTTGGATGGCATGAACAATGAGGGCAAAGGTGGCGGCATCGGTATTGGTAACACCATAGAGCATCATCATGGTGATGACAGCAAAGTGCCAAGGGCCTGCTCCGTTGGGTGTGGGAACGATGACGGCAAAGGTGCCACCTACAAACATCACCAAGCCAGCCAAAAAACCTAAGTCGGCTGAGAAATCAAAGCAATAGAAGGTGAGGTAGAAATGCAACAGATAGCAAATCCAAATTAATATGGTATAGCCAATAAACAATGGGGGATTGTCCACTTTGCTTACCGACAAAACTCCTTTCCATATTCCCATGACAAGCGCCTTTACCTTTCGGGGTAGGCCAAACACCTTTATTATATAATAGAGCAAAATAGCCGCTCCTACCACGCAAAACAGACTGACATAGAACCAAGGAGTTGAAACCAAGTGCGACAGAGAGGGAACCTTGGTGCCCGTCTCGCTGAAGAAACGCATGAATACCGGCATCTGCAAGAGGAAGGTAGCAGCTGCTATAAGCAGGATGCAAACGCCATCGATAATGCGCTCGGTAACTACGGTGCCCAACGCCTTGCTGAAATTCACGCCATCGGTCTTGTTCAGTACGCCACAACGAGTTAGCTCTCCCATGCGTGGGATGATGAGATTAGCTGCATAAGAGATGAAAATGGCATCTATGCAATTGGCTTTCTTAGGATGCTCGCCCAAAGGCTGAAGGGTCTGCTCCCAGCGTAAGCCTCTAAACACATGACTCAGTATGCCGAAGAACAAAGATAGGGCCATCCAACCCCAAGCAACCTCGTGCGACAGCACTTCGCCTATGCGTGAAAAGTCGTAATCACGATAGACAAAATAGAGTACAAAGACGCCCAAAACGATGGGCAGGACTGCTTGGAGCGATTTTTTCAGCCTTTTGTTCAACATTTTTTAATTAATTTGCTTACATTTGCAGGTTGCAAGTATGTTAACAGCATCCTAGAAGTCCTTCCCCCGCTGGGGGAAGCACAAACGGATTGCAGGTTGCAAGCCATATAAAAGCATTCCAAATAGTCCTTCCCCGCTGGGGGAAGAACAACGGATTGCAGGTTGCAAAGATAAAAAATAGTTTTGTAGATGAGGCAGGTTAGACCTAAAAAATCTTTGGGACAGCATTTCCTGATTGACTTGGGTATTGCACAGGACATTGCCGACACGGTGGATGCATGTGCTACCATTCCTGTTTTGGAGGTGGGCCCTGGAATGGGGGTGCTGACGCAGTTTCTGCAACGGAAGGACAGACCGCTGAAGGTGGTGGAGCTTGACCGTGAGTCGATTGCTTACCTGCGTGCCAACTTCCCTACCCTGGATGGCAACATCATTGAGGGGGATTTCCTGAGGATGGACCTGCAACAGGTATTTGGCGGTCAGCCTTTCGTGCTGACGGGCAACTACCCTTACAACATCTCATCGCAGATATTTTTTAAGATGCTCGACAACAAAGACCTGATTCCTTGTTGCACGGGCATGATACAGAAAGAGGTAGCCGAGCGCATGGCAGCTGGACCGGGCAGTAAGACTTACGGTATCTTGAGTGTGTTGATACAGGCTTGGTATAAGGTGGAGTATCTGTTTACCGTACATGAGCATGTGTTCAACCCTCCTCCCAAAGTGAAGAGCGCTGTCATCCGTATGACACGCAATGACACGCAGGAGTTAGGATGCGACGAGGTGCTGTTCAAGCGGGTAGTGAAAACTACCTTCAACCAGCGCCGTAAGACATTGCGCAACTCAATCAAGCCTTTGATAGGACCTGATTGCCCATTGCTGAGTGACGAACTATTCAACCGCAGGCCCGAACAGCTGAGTGTGGCGGAGTTCGTTGACCTAACCAACAGAGTGAAAGATTACGTTAACCTTGAAAATTGAACGTTATGGAGATTGACGAGAAGTATGTTAACAGCGTGAAGGAATTCATCGCCCACAATGATGGCGAGAATGTGAGGAAAATTATCTGGAACATGCACCCAGCCGACATAGCCGAGCTATGTAAGGAACTGGATGTGGATGAGGCACGCTATATCTATCAGTTGCTCGATAATGAAAAGGCGGCCGACGTTCTTTCGGAGATGGATGATGACGAGCGTAAGAAACTGTTGGAGGAACTGGATCCTGAAGTCATCGCCAAGCGTTTCGTCGATAACATGGATACCGACGATGCGGTAGATATGTTGCGTGACCTGGATGAGGACAAGCAGGAAGAGGTGTTGAGCCACATTGACGATATTGAGCAAGCAGGCGACATCGTTGACTTGCTGAAATATGACGAGGATACGGCAGGTGGTATCATGGGTACAGAAATGGTGGTGGTGAACGAGAACTGGAGTATGCCCGAATGCCTGAAGGAGATGCGTCTGCAAGCCGAGCAGATGGATGAAATCTACTATGTATATGTGGTGGATGACGACGAGCGTCTGCTGGGTACTTTCCCGCTGAAGAAGATGATTTCTTCTCCTTCGGTATCAAAAGTGAAGCATGTGATGCATCGCGACCCTGTGTCGGTGCGTGTAGATACACCGCTGGATGACGTGGTGCAGGCAATTGAGAAATACGACTTGGTGGCTATTCCTGTGGTAGATAGCATCGGACGTCTGGTGGGACAGATTACCGTCGATGACGTGATGGATCAGGTGCGTGAGCATAGCGAACGTGACTATCAGTTGGCATCTGGTATCTCGCAGGACATCGAGACCGACGACAGTGTGGTACAGCAGACTCGTGCCCGTATGCCTTGGTTGCTCATCGGTATCTTAGGTGGTATAGGCAACTCTATGATATTGGGCAACTTCGACGCCACCTTTGCTTCTTATCCCGAGATGGCTTTGTTCATTCCGCTGGTGGGTGGCACTGGCGGTAACGTAGGTACCCAGTCATCAGCTATTGTGGTACAGGGCTTGGCCAACAGTTCGTTAGAGTCGAAAGACATGCTGAAACATGTGGGTAAGGAAGCTGTGGTAGCTGCTATCAATGCCACCATCATCTCTATGTTGGTGTATATCTATAATTTTATAGTATATGGAGGAACGGCTATCATCACCTATGCAGTGAGCTTGAGTTTGTTTGCCGTTGTGATGTTTGCCTCTATTTTCGGAACCATCGTGCCGATGACATTCGACAAGCTGAAGATTGACCCAGCCATCGCTACTGGTCCGTTTATCACCATCATCAGTGACATCATGGGTATGTTGATTTATATGCTTATGACAGTGATGTTAACATATTAACAGCACCGTTTTCTGGTAAGAACAGACCTATTGGAGCGAAAAACAACACTAAGAATAAAAAAAATATGCAAAAAAGTATGAAATATCTTTTTTTATTCTTTTATTTGTAACTTGTAACTTTATTGACGGGGCATCCCGTAACTTAATATTTATTGACAATGACGGACACTCAAGACACTAATCTGCCTAATATGGAAAGTGGATTAGAAGATGTAAAGCAGACTGTTGAAGCACCAGTTGAAGCAACTGCAGAAGCTGTAGAGCCAACAGTTGAGGAAGCAGCTATTGAAGAGGCACCAGCAGAAGAGATAGCAGCTGAAGAAGCTGCAGCGGTAGAAGCACAGGAAGCCTTAGAAACAGCTGCGTTGGATGAATCAGCGCGTAAATTAACAAAAACGGAGATTTTGGCCAAGATGAAAGAGATCGCAGAAGATGTGGCTAAAGCATCGAAAGCAGAGATTGACACCTTGAAGCAGAATTTCTACAGACTCCACAACAGCGAGGTGGAGGCTGCCAAACGTGCCTTCTTGGAAGGTGGTGGCAACGAAGAGGACTTTGTGCCTACGCCTGATCCTGAAGAAGATGCATTCAAAGAAGTGATGGCCGTTGTCAAAGAACAGAGAAGCAAGCTGAATGCTGAAGAGGAAAAAGAGCGTGAGAAGAACTATCAGGTGAAGTTGGCTATCATTGAGGAGCTGAAGGAACTGATTGAATCGCCCGAAGATCCTAACAAGAACTACAATGAGTTCAAGAAGCTGCAACAGCAATGGCATGAGGTAACCCTGATTCCTCAGAACAAGGCCAATGAGCTGTGGAAGAGCTATCAGCTGTATGTGGAGAAATTCTACGACTTGCTGAAACTGAACAACGAGTTCCGTGAATATGACTTCAAGAAGAACCTGGAAATCAAGACGAGGTTGTGTGAGGCAGCTGAAAAACTGGTGGAAGAAGAAGATGTGGTGGCTGCTTTCCATCATCTGCAGAAACTGCACCAAGAATATCGCGACACAGGACCTGTGGCTAAGGAACTGCGTGACGAGATCTGGGCTCGCTTCAAGGCAGCTTCTACCCTACTGAACAAGAAACACCAACAGTACTTTGAGACGCAGAAGGAAGCTGAGCAAGATAACCTGGACAAGAAGACTGTAATCTGTGAAATCGTAGAAGGCATTGACTATGGCAAGTTGAATGGTTTCCAGGCATGGGACAAGAAAACGCAAGAGGTGATTGCCCTGCAGAACAAGTGGAAGACTATCGGTTATGCTCCGCAGAAGCTGAATGTAAAGATATTCGAACGTTTCCGTAGTGCTTGCGACGAGTTCTTCAAAAAGAAGAGCGAATATTTCAAGGCTGCCAAGGCTCGTATGAACGAGAACCTGGAAAAGAAACGTGCCCTGGTTGAAAGAGCTGAGGCATTGAAGGACAGCAAGGAGTGGAAAGAAACAGCTGAGGAGCTGGTGAAGATACAGAAAGAATGGAAGAGTATCGGTCCTGTAGCGAAGCGCTATTCTGACACATTGTGGAAACGCTTTATCGCAGCATGCGACTACTTCTTCGAGCAGAAGGGTGCTGCCACTTCATCACAGCGTTCAATCGAGAGTGAGAACCTGAAACGCAAGAAGGCCATCATTGAAGAACTGAAGGAGTTGCTGAACAAAGAAGAGAGCGAGGAGAACAACCAGCAGATTCATAAGCTGATGGCTGAATGGAACGAGGTAGGTCATGTACCTTTCAAGGAAAAGGATAAGGTGTATGAGCAGTATCGTGCCATGGTGGACAAGCTGTACAAGACCTTCAACCTGAGCGTGGCATCAAAGAAAGTGAATAAGTTCCGCGCAGCTGTTAGTAAGGTTCAGGAAACTGGTATTCAGGCTGTATATCGTGAGCGTGAGAAGTTGGTACGCAACTACGAGAACCTGCTCAATGAGTTGCACACTTACGAAAACAATTTGGGATTCTTGAACGCTACTTCCAAATCGGGCAATAGCTTGCTGACCGAACTGACGAAGAAGATGGATAAGCTGAAAGCTGAGATCGAGGTTGCAAAGGAAAAGATTCGCCATATCGACGAAGACATCCAGCAAGAAGACGAGAAAGCTGAATGATTTGAGATAAAAATAAGAAAAGCCGTTGGTTATTTAACCAGCGGCTTTCTTGTTGGAGTACCAGGATTCGAACCTGGAATGACAGGACCAGAATCTGTAGTGTTACCATTACACCATACTCCAATGCCCTAACATTTCTGTTTTGCGGTGCAAATTTACTAACTTTTGACGAAATACAAACATTCTTTCAAAAAAAAATCAAAAAAAACGACTTTTTTTGAAAGTCTTTGCCCCTTTTACGTGTTTTATAAGAGAAATAGGACTATCTTTGCAACAGTTATAACCCTAAAAATATAGAATGGAAGAAACAAAAAAGCTTTTAAAAGAAATAACAGAAGGAATACAGGATAAAAAAGGCAAACGCATCGTGATTGCAGACCTCACAGAGATAGATGACACCATTTGCCAGTTTTTTGTGATTTGCCAAGGGAATACTCCTATGCAGGTTTCAGCCATAGCTGACTCCATCAAGGATTTCACCATCAAGGGCAGTCACGTAAAACCATCAGGCATGGACGGACAACGTAATGCAGAATGGATAGCAATGGACTATGGTAATGTGATGGTACATGTTTTCATCCCCCAATCAAGGGAGTTCTATGACCTAGAGCACCTGTGGGCAGATGCAAAGCTGAACGACATACCGGATTTAGATTAATGAATGGACGAGAAAATGAGTGATAATTACGATAATAGAGAGAAGAACAGGCCTCAGATGCCTGAGCAGGATAACCGTCAGAACGACCCGAATGATAAGAAGACTTATCGTTTCAGGTTTAATCTGAACCTTCTTTACCTGCTGATTGGCATGCTACTGCTGGGACTGATGTTTTTCAATGATGACAACTCCACACAAAGGGAAATTACCTATGGTGAGTTCCAGCAATATGTGCGCAACGGCTATGTGAACCGCGTGGTGGGCTATGACGACAACTCTGTAGAGGCTTACATCAAGCAACAGTATGTGCCACAGGTATTCAAGCAAGATTCCACTAAAGTGGGAAAGAAGCCTTTTGTGGTAACAGAAGCTCCTTCCAGACAAAGTCTGGGCGAATTCATTGACCAAGAGACCCAGCAATCACACTTCGATGGTACTATACAGTATAAGAAGCGCCAGAATTACTTCTGGGCATTGTTCTGGCAAATCATGCCGCTGGTATTCTTTATTGCCTTCATGATATACCTATCACGCCGCATGTCGGGTGGCATGGGTGGCATTGGAGGTGGCATCTTCAACGTGGGCAAATCGAAAGCTCAACTGTTTGAAAACAATGGCAAAGAGAAGGTAACCTTCAAGGATGTAGCAGGATTAGCGGAGGCCAAGCAAGAGGTAGAAGAGATTGTGGAGTTCTTGAGAGACCCTAAGAAATATACTGATTTAGGTGGAAAGATACCTAAGGGTGCTTTGCTGGTAGGCCCTCCGGGAACAGGTAAAACGTTATTAGCGAAGGCGGTAGCTGGCGAAGCCAATGTTCCATTCTTCTCATTATCGGGTTCTGATTTCGTGGAAATGTTTGTAGGTGTAGGTGCATCACGAGTGCGCGACCTGTTCCGTCAGGCTAAAGAGAAGACACCTTGCATTGTTTTTATAGACGAGATAGATGCTGTTGGCCGTGCCCGTTCCAATCGTGCAGCCTTTGGTGGTAACGATGAGCGAGAAAGCACCCTAAACCAGTTGTTGACTGAAATGGATGGCTTTGGCTCCAATAGTGGCATTATTATCCTGGCAGCTACCAATCGTGTGGATGTTCTTGATCAGGCTTTATTGCGTGCAGGACGTTTCGACCGTCAGATTCATGTGGATTTGCCCGACCTGAATGAACGCAAGGAGATATTTGGCGTACACCTGCGTCCTATTAAGGTGGATGAGTCGTTGGACATCGATTTGCTGGCTCGTCAGACTCCAGGTTTCTCGGGTGCCGACATTGCCAATGTCTGCAACGAAGCAGCTTTGATTGCTGCTCGTCATGGCAAGAATGCGGTAACCAAGCAAGATTTTCTCGATGCGGTGGACCGCATCATCGGCGGTTTGGAAAAGAAGAACAAAATAACTACAGAAGAAGAACGTCGTTCTATCGCCATCCATGAGGCAGGTCATGCTGCTATCTCATGGTTGCTTGAATATGCTAACCCATTGATTAAGGTCACCATTGTGCCTCGTGGCAGGGCTTTGGGTGCAGCTTGGTATCTGCCTGAGGAGAGACAGATTACCACCAAAGAACAGATGCTTGATGAAATGTGTGCCACTTTGGGTGGACGTGCTGCTGAGGAGTTGTTCATCGGCAGGATATCATCAGGTGCCATGAACGACTTGGAACGTGTGACCAAGCAGGCCTATGGCATGACAGCCTACATGGGCATGAGCGAGAAATTGCCTAACCTTTGCTACTACAATGCAGGCGATGAGTTTGGATTCAACAAACCATATAGCGAGCACACAGCCGAATTGATTGACAACGAGGTAAAGCGCATGATCAATGAGCAGTATGAGCGTGCGAAACGCATCTTAACTGAAAACAAGGAGAAGCATAATCAGTTAGCACAAAGACTGGTGGAGCGTGAGGTCATCTTTGCCGAAGATGTTGAGGAGATATTTGGTCCGCGTCCTTGGGTATCGCGTTCAGAAGAGATATTCAATGCCAACAAAATTTCCAATGAAATGAAACAGGCGGATGAAGCAGCACGAAAGCGTAATGCAGAAGCTGCTGAAGGGAAAGAGTCTCAAACAGATGCAGAGCCTAATGTGGAGGCTAATCAACCTGAACAGCCAATAAAAGCTAAGGAATAACAATATGAAGAATTTCATCATAAGAGCCATAACAGGAGTGCTATTTGTTGCCGTACTAGTGGGTTGCATTCTATTCAACTCACTGTCGTTTGGTGTATTGTTTCTCGTACTGAGCGCAATGACAGTCATTGAATACGGACAACTCATCAACAAATATACCGATGCACATGTCAACATCTATATATCTGCGCTTGGAGCTGGTTACCTGTTTATGGCATTCATGAGTTACAACACCTACATGGCCAGTGCCAGTGTGTTCCTGCCCTACCTTTTGTTGCTGCTCTACATGATGATTTCAGAACTTTATCTAAAACGTGAGAATCCTATAGGCAACTGGGCACATACCATGCTTAGTCAGGTGTATATTGCCCTACCCTTTGCTTTACTGAACGTTATCTCCTTTCAGAACGACTTTGTTTCTTCGGAAGTGACCTATAACCCTATCTTACCACTATCGGTGTTTATATTCTTGTGGATGAGTGATACGGGCGCTTACTGCATCGGCACATTATTTGGGAAACACAGGCTTTTTGAAAGGATTTCTCCTAAAAAATCATGGGAAGGAAGTATTGGCGGAGCAGTCGTAGCACTGATTACTGCTGCTATCCTGGCTCATTTCTTCAACATCCTCAATCTTTGGGAATGGATGGGATTGGCACTCACGATTGTAGTATTTGGCACTTGGGGTGATTTGACAGAATCGTTGTTCAAACGTCAGCTGGGCATTAAGGACTCAGGCCATATCCTACCTGGACACGGTGGTATGCTTGACCGTTTCGACAGTGCATTCATGGCCATTCCAGCCGCAACGGTGTATCTATACTGTATTTCTCTTTAAGAAAGTTTTTGGATGATGATGGCTGCTGCTTGACGGGGAGCACCAGGAGTGCCCAACTTCTGCGCCATTTCAGTATAATCATCCAACATCTGTTGGCGATAGGTCTTGTCGTTCAGTAACCTCGACAATTCACCATGTAACTCTAAGACAGTCATACGCTTGGCCACTAGTTCTTGTACCACCTCCTTGCCAGCGATGAGATTGACCAGTGAAATGTATTTCACAGACAGCACTAGCTTCATTATTATATTAATCAATCTGCCGAAAGGTGTATAATAGCACACCACTTGAGGCACACGGAATAAAGCTGTTTCCAATGTAGCGGTACCTGATGTAACAAGTGCAGTATGTGCATGTTGCAACAATTCATATGTCTGGTTAAACACCAGCTTTACCTCGGTGCCTTTAAGGTATTCCTGATAATAGTCGGCATCGATTCCTGGGGCACCAGCCAGAACCAGTTGATAGCCTATGAACGAACGGGCAGCTTTTATCATCATAGGCAGGTTGTCTTTTATCTCCTGCTTACGACTACCTGCCAATAAGGCGATAATGGGCTGATCGGTTAAACCGTTGGAGGTGACAAAATGGTGGAAGTTACTCGGATGTTTTGCCTGAAAGGCAGTAACCTCATCAAGGGTAGGATTGCCTACATAATGTATCGGGTAATGATGCTTGCCTTCAAAGAAATCCACCTCAAAAGGCAAGATAGAAAACAGTTCATCAACATCGCGTTTGATGTTCTTGATACGGTATTCTTTCCACGCCCATATCTTAGGAGAAATATAGTAATACACAGGTATCTTTGTATTACTATGGATATATTTGGCTATACTAAGGTTAAAACCGGGATAGTCTACAAGTATCAGTACATCTGGTTGCCAAGCTACAATATCCTGCTTACATAAACGCATGTTGGCAAAAATAGTCCTAAGATGTAGTAGTACGGGCATAAAACCCATATAGGCCATTTCACGATAATGCTTCACCATATCTCCCCCGACGGAGGCCATCAAATCACCACCATAGAAGCGGAACTGAGCCTGAGGGTCAGCTTCGTTGAGTGCTGCCATCAGATGAGATGCATGCAAATCGCCCGATGCTTCGCCAACTATCAGGTAGTATTTCATGTCAGAACCACGACTTCAAGTCGTTCAACAGCTGACGAGACGTCATATCAACCTGTGTGGGAGTAATAGCTACATAACCGTTTGCCAATGCCCAGTAGTCACTGTTCTCGTTTTCAGGATTTGTAGGTTTAAATACACCAGCCATCCAGAAGAACTGAGAGTCACCCCAATGGGCAAAACTTTCCCATTCATTGACCCAAGTGCCTTCTGCCTGTTCGCAAATGCGCACACCCTTTAACTCTTTTACTTTTGGGAAGTTGACGTTCAAGCAAGTGTGCGGAGGCAAACCATGTTGCAATATCTTCTCCACAATATCACGGATATAGGGACCTGCAGGGTCGAAATCGGCATCAGCGTCATGGTCACAAAGGGAAAAAGCCACGGATGGGATGCCTCGAATGGCTCCTTCAATCACAGCTCCCATAGTGCCAGAATAATGCACATTCACGGATGAGTTGTCACCATGATTAATACCACCAATAATGATATCCGGCTGACGGTCAAGTACCGTATAAAAAGCCAACTTGATACAGTCAACAGGGGTACCTGAGCACTTATATACCGACAAACCCACATCTTTACGAACCATCTGGTACTTTACAGGCTCATTGATAGAAACACCACAACCTACTCCAGAGCGAGGGGCATCGGGTGCCATAACAACAATATCACCCAAAGGACGCAAGAAACGAATCAATGCACTAATACCTTTTGAAATTACGCCATCATCATTTGATATCAGGATAAGAGGTTTGTTTTTCTCCATAATCTATATAATGTACAATCTTTACTTTTCGACTGCAAAGTTAACATAAACATTCCTTATCTGCCAACATATTTAAAAAAATTAAGGAATTAACACCGATTTAATCATAATGTGGGATATTTTGCTTATCTTTGTCCTCTATAATACAATAATTATGGGAAAAATAATTGCTTTAGCTAATCAAAAGGGCGGCGTGGGCAAAACCACCACCACCATTAATCTAGCAGCTTCATTGGCTACGCTGGAGAAGAAAGTATTGGTGGTAGATGCCGACCCTCAAGCAAATGCATCATCAGGTTTAGGCATCAATATCAGAGAAATAGAATGTTCCATCTACGAATGCCTGATTGATAATGCTGATGTGCATAAAGCTATACAAAATACAGAGATTGACACACTAAAGGTCATTCCTTCTCACATTAATTTGGTGGGTGCAGAGATTGAGATGTTGAACATGAAGGGACGTGAGAAGATTCTAAAGAAAGTACTCATGCCACTGAAAGACGAGTTTGACTATATCCTTATAGACTGCTCTCCTTCATTGGGCCTGATTACCGTAAACTCGCTTACTGCAGCCGATTCTGTGATTATTCCAGTGCAGGCTGAGTATTTTGCATTGGAAGGCATCAGCAAACTGCTGAACACCATCAAGATTATCAAGACTAAACTGAATCCTTCGTTAGAGATTGAAGGTTTCTTGCTCACGATGTACGACTCCCGACTGCGTCAAGCCAACCAGATTTACGATGAGGTAAAGAAGCACTTCCAGGAACTTGTATTTAAGACAGTGATACAGCGTAATGTAAAACTGAGTGAAGCACCAAGTTATGGATTGCCAGCCATTCTATATGATGCCGACTCTAATGGCGCACGAAACCACATGGCATTGGCAAAAGAACTTATAGAAAGAAATAGTTAAATGAAAAAGAAAGCATTGGGCAGAGGATTGGACGCTCTGCTTGACATAAGCACCATAGAAACAGAAGGATCGTCTTCTATTAATGAGATTGAACTGAAAAGAATCAGCGTCAATCCCAATCAACCTCGACGTGAATTTAACCAAGAGGCACTAAAAGAATTGGCTGATTCAATTGTCGAGGTAGGTATCATACAGCCCATCACCCTACGGCAGACAGCAAATGATGCTTACCAGATTATTGCGGGTGAACGTCGTTTCCGTGCGGCACAGATAGCTGGGTTGTCAACGATTCCCGCCTATGTACGTACTGCGGATGACGAGAATGTGATGGAGATGGCGCTCATAGAAAACATTCAGCGTGAGGACCTGAATTCTATGGAAATAGCGTTGGCCTATCAGCATTTACTTGACCAATATCATCTGACACAAGAACAGCTCAGCGAGCGTGTGGGCAAGAACCGCGCTACTGTTGCCAACTATTTGCGTTTGCTCAAGTTGCCTGCAGAGATACAAATGGGGTTGAAAAACAAGCAGATTGAGATGGCACATGCACGTGCATTGGTATCTCTCTCTGACCCTAAACTCCAGGTGAACTTGTATAGAGAGATAGTTGACCAAAACTACTCCGTCCGTAAGGTGGAGGAGATGGTAAAGGCTCTCATGCAAGGTCAATCGGTTAAAGTAGGTGACAAAAAGATTACGCCTAAGCGTGTAAAACTTCCAGCTGAGTACAATGTACTGCAACAGCAGCTTACTGGTTTCTTTAAAGCTAAAGTGCAACTTACATGTTCTCCGAAGGGAAGGGGCAAAATTACCATTCCATTCAGAAATGAAGAAGATTTGGAACGCATTATGACACTGTTTGATACGATGAAGCGTTAAACATTGAAGATTAAAAATTTGACATATAGGCTGACTTGGTTGTTGCTGACAATGCTATTGCTAGCTATCAGCAGTGTAGCTGATGCACAGAACGAGTCGAGGGCATCCCGTCGTAGAAGGCACATACAGCAAAACGATAGTATTGCTGTTACAGTTACCGATAGCATCGAGGCTGCTAACCAAGAACAGTTGACGCAGCTCCAATCACCAATGGTGATAGACGTGAAGGAAGCGGATAGCGTAAAGTTAGCGAAACAATGGATTCCCAATCCTACCAAAGCTACTTGGATGGCATTGGTTTTCCCTGGAGGCGGACAGATTTATAATAAAAAATACTGGAAACTGCCAATCTTTTACGCAGGTTTTGCTGGATGTGCTTATGCATTGACATGGAACAACCGCATGTATAAAGATTATGCAGCTGCTTATAAGGATGCGGTAAATAATAACTGGACAGCTAAGAGCATTACTGAACTGATACCAGCAAGGTATATGGCTCGTGTTTCCAAAACCCAAATTACCGAACTGTTGAAAAAACGAAAAGACTCCTATCGGCGTTATCGCGACATAAGTGTATTCGCTTTTATTGCTGTATATGCTTTGTCTGTAGTTGATGCCTATGTAGATGCAGAGTTGTCGAATTTCGATATCTCGCCCGACTTGAGTATGCGTGTAGAGCCTACAGTGATAGATAACCAATGGTCATCCAAAGGGGGATTGAGTAATCAATCTGTGGGGGTGCAATGTAGCCTTAAATTTTAAAATTGAGAATTGAAAATTTTAGTATTATGGAAAACAAGAACAATTATATTGGCATTATCATATCAAGAATGGCATTGTTTATTGTCATTTTCAGTTTTCAATTTTCAGTTTTCAATTTCATTTATGCCCAAGAGCCAGAGACCTTCAACGTCACTGTACACGATAGTTCAGGTGGTTCTCATACGGAAACTTTCGAACTTCCGTTGAGTATGACCTACCCTATTGATAGTCTGCTGGCCGACTGGAAAGCGAAGAACTACATTGACCTGGGTAAAGATTGCAGTACCAGCGATGAGAATCCTTTTTTTAGCGATTCTATCTACATTGACCGTTTAAGCCGCATCCCTGCTATTATAGAGATGCCTTTTAATGAAGTGGTACGCGAATTTATCGAAAAATACACCTCTGGATCACTGCGTCAGCGCATGTCACTGATGTTAAGTCTCAGCAACTTCTACATCCCAATGTTTGAAGAAGCACTCTATGCCTACGACTTGCCTTTAGAGTTGAAATACTTACCTATCATTGAATCTGCCCTTAACCCAAAAGCCATATCAAGGGTTGGTGCCAGTGGTCTGTGGCAGTTCATGTTGGGAACAGGCAAGATATATGGTTTGGAAAACAACAGTTATGTCGATGAGCGCCAAGATCCCATAAAGGCAACTTGGGCAGCTGTACGTTATCTAAAAGATATGTATGATATCTATAAAGACTGGAACTTGGCCATTGCTGCCTATAACTGTGGACCTGGTAACGTCAATAAGGCTATTAGTCGTTCAGGCAAACGTGACTATTGGGAAATATACAATTATCTGCCTAAGGAAACCCGCGGATATGTCCCATCGTTTATTGCTGCCAACTATGTGATGACATACTATTGTCACCACAATATATGTCCAATGGAGACCAATTTACCTGAAGCCACCGATACAATACAGGTGAACCGCAATGTTCATTTCCAACAGATCGCAGACATATGTGGCGTAGATATTGATATGCTGAAAAGTTTAAATCCCCAGTATAAACGTGATATCATTCCTGGTGATTCTAAGCCTCAGACCCTTCGTTTGCCGCAGAACTATGTAGGCACTTTTATTGAGAAGCAAGACACCATCTATGCCCATCGCGCCGATGAGTTCTTCCGCAATCGTAGAGTAGTAGCCGTACCACAACAGAATGTCAGACAGCAACGTGCCCGAACAACAACGCCCGCCAAAGCCTCTGTACCCACCAATGGAACAGCCATCAATCACAAGATTAAGAGTGGAGAAACACTGTCGGGCATTGCCTCACGCTATGGTGTCACAGTGAGCCAAATAAGGAGTTGGAACGGGATTTCTGGCACACGCATCAATGCTGGGCAAACATTGAAAATCTACAAATAAACGACATCGAAGACTTTAATTATGGAAAACAAACAGATAGATAATGAGGAAGAGATCATTCAACAAGCGTTTCAAGAACTTTTGAATGATTATCTCGCTACCAAGCATCGCAAACGTGTGGAAATCATCACGAAGGCTTTCAACTTCGCGAATGAGGCCCACAAAGGCATCAAGCGTTTGTCGGGCGAACCTTATATCTTGCATCCTATCAGCGTGGCCAAAATCGTTTGCAACGAGATTGGTTTAGGTTCGACCTCTATCTGTTCTGCTTTATTGCACGATGTAGTGGAAGACACAGACTATACGGTAGAAGACATCGAAAATATATTCGGTCCAAAGATAGCCCAAATTGTAGATGGTCTTACCAAGATATCAGGTGGTATCTTCGGAGAACATGCCTCTGCACAGGCAGAAAACTTCAAGAAGCTGTTGCTTACCATGAACGATGACATTCGTGTCATCCTTATCAAGATAGCCGACCGACTGCACAACATGCGTACCTTAGAGTCGCAGGCTCCCAACAAGCAGTACAAGATTGCTGGTGAGACACTATACCTCTATGCTCCTCTTGCCTATCGTTTAGGCTTAAACAAAATCAAGACCGAGCTGGAGAACTTAAGCTTTAGATACGAGCATCCTGAAGAATATAGAGAGATTGAGAAAAAGTTGGAAGAAACAGCAGCTGAGCGTGACAAGGTTTTTACCGAATTTACAGCTCCCATTCGTCAGCAACTCGACAAAATGGGACTGAAATACCGTATCATGGCACGTGTCAAAGCTGTCTATTCCATCTGGAACAAGATGCAAACCAAGCATGTGACTTTTGATGAGGTATATGATATTTTAGCAGTACGCATTATCTTCGAACCAGCTTCACCAAGCGTGGAGATGAACAATTGCTTTGACATCTATGTCAGTCTGTCGCAGATTTACAAGCCTCATCCTGACCGCATACGCGACTGGGTAAGTCATCCGAAAGCCAATGGCTATCAAGCACTTCATGTCACCCTCATGGCCAATAATGGTCAATGGATTGAGGTGCAGATACGTAGCGAACGTATGAACGACATTGCCGAACAGGGTTTTGCTGCCCATTGGAAATATAAGGATGGACCTGCACAGGAAGACATTTCCCCTACTGACGATGACACTGAATTGAATAAGTGGTTGGTCACCATCAAGGAAATACTTGACGACCCTCAGCCGGATGCCATGGATTTCCTTGACACCATAAAGTTAAATCTATTTGCTCAAGAAATATTTGTATTTACTCCTAAGGGAGAGATCAAGACCTTACCACAAAATTCTACAGTATTGGATTTTGGTTTCTCACTGCATACTGAGATTGGCGCTCACTGTATTGGTGCTAAGGTAAATCACCGACTGGTGCCTCTCAGTCACAAGCTTAACAGTGGAGATCAGGTGGAAATTCTTACCTCTCGTTCACAGAAGGTACAACCTGAATGGGAAAGTATTGCTGCCACAGCCAAGGCTCGTGCCAAGATAGCATCCATCTTACGAAAAGAGTCTAAAGCAATCCAGAAGAAGGGTCTCAACATGTTAAGTGAGTTTTTAAAGGAAGAAGGCATCTATGTAGATGAAGTGGTACTCAACAAACTGACTCGTCTACACGAGAAATCTGACCCTGATAGTTTATTGGAAGCCATCGGCTCTGATCAGATTAAGTTGGGTGATGATGATCTCGATGCTCTGAAAGGCAAAACCAAGACTTCTTGGACAAGATTCCTCAAATTGCCTTTCGGCAATAAAGAAAAGAACAACCAGGAGCCCATTACGCAAGAGGATGTCAGTTCAACGATGGAAAAGAAAGAGGTGAAGAAAATCACCAAACAAATTCTTAAGCTGACAGAAGAGACCATAAAGAAAAACTATGCAATTGCAGACTGTTGTCATCCTATTCCTGGTGATGATGTGCTGGGTTATATTGATACAAATGGCAAGATTACCATTCATAAACGCCAATGTCCCATTGCTGCAAAACTCAAAAGCAGCTATGGCAATCGAATCATAGCTACACAATGGGACACTCACAAACAACTGACGTTCTTAGTAACCATCATTATTAAAGGGGTTGACCGTTTGGGATTGCTCAGCGATGTCACGCAAGTCATCTCGCACCAATTAAACGTCAACATCCGTAAGCTTACCATTGAGACAGTAGAGGGCATCTTTGAAGGCAATATACAACTTTATGTACATGACGTAGAGGATGTACACGCCATCATTGCAGAACTAAAGCGTATAAAAAGCATCCAGGAGGTAAATAGGGAATAATGTTCAAACGTGTGCTTTATAGGTTTTCTTTCAATTCCTCCACCTGCTCGTAAGAAAATGCATTCAACGCATCACGCATACCTGCTAATTCAGTACGTATTACCCTAAGACGCTCAATCACCTCCACTTTCTTATCGGTATTATCTTTGTTCACCTTTAGACGTTGGCGTGCCCCAGGTATGGTCATACCCTCTTCTTTCACCAGATGATGAATGAGCCTTACTAATTCGATATCTTTCTGTTGGTACTGGCGAATACCCCTACCCGCTTTCTTGGGGGCCAATGCAGGAAATTCCTTCTCCCAGAAACGAAGGGTTGATTCGTTAACATTAAACATCTCAGCCACCTCGCTGATGGAGTAAAACAGCTTTAATTCGTTCTCTTTGTTCAGCATATTCTGAATTTTTTTGTAAAACTAATAAAAACGCAGTATCTTTGCAACCAAATTTAGAAAAAAGTATAAAAAAACGTTCGATATGTTGACAGCTAATGAGATAAGAGATGCTTTTACAGGCTTCTTCGAGAGCAAAGGTCACCACAAAGTACCTTCGGCTCCCATGGTAATCAAAGATGACCCTACGCTGATGTTTACCAACGCAGGCATGAACCAGTTTAAGGATATTATATTGGGTAACCGTCCGGCACAATGGACGCGTGTGACCGACTCACAGAAGTGCTTACGAGTAAGTGGCAAGCACAACGATTTGGAAGAAGTAGGTCATGACACCTATCACCACACGATGTTTGAGATGTTGGGCAACTGGTCGTTTGGCGATTATTTCAAGAAAGAAGCCATCAGTTGGGCATGGGAGTTTTTGGTAGATGTGCTGAAACTCAACCCAGAAGATCTGTATGCCACAGTATTTGAAGGCTCACCCGAAGAAGGTCTGGATCGTGACAACGAAGCAGCCAGTTATTGGGAACAGTTCTTGCCAAAGAGTCACATCATTAATGGCAACAAGCACGACAATTTCTGGGAAATGGGAGATACAGGTCCTTGTGGCCCATGCTCCGAGATTCACCTCGATTCTCGTTCTGCAGCAGAGAAAGCTGCTGTACCAGGCTATGAATTGGTGAACAAAGACCACCCACAAGTGATTGAAATATGGAACTTAGTGTTCATGCAATATAATCGAAAAGCTGATCAAAGCTTGGAGCCACTGCCTGCCAAGGTAATAGACACTGGCATGGGCTTTGAACGTTTAGTTCGTTCATTACAAGGCAAACAATCTAACTACGACACCGACATTTTCCAGCCTATCATTCAGGAGATTGGTCGTCTGTCAGATCTTCAGTATGGCAAGGACGAAAAGGTGGATGTAGCTATGCGTGTAGTAGCTGACCACCTACGAACCATCGCTTTCTCTATCGCCGATGGGCAGTTGCCAAGCAATGCCAAAGCAGGCTATGTAATACGTCGTATCTTGCGTCGTGCCATTCGTTATGCTTACACCTTCTTAGGCCAGAAAGAAGCATTTATCTATAAGCTGCTGCCGGTCTTAATTCATGAGATGGGAGCTACTTATACAGAACTGGAGGCTCAGCGTAACCTTATCGCTAAAGTAATGAAAGAAGAGGAAGAGTCTTTCCTTCGCACCTTGGACAACGGTATAAACCTGTTAAACAAGGCAATGGACGAACTGAAAGCTCAGGGCAAAACTGAGCTTGATGGCGTACAGGCGTTTACCTTGTTTGACACCTATGGTTTCCCACTCGACCTTACAGAACTGATTTGTCGTGAAAACGGTCTCACTGTAGATGAGAAACAGTTTGGTGAGGAAATGGAGAAACAAAAAGCCCGTGCACGTAATGCTGCTGCTGTTGAAACTGGCGACTGGGTAATACTGCGCGAAGGCGAAACAGAGTTTGTGGGCTATGACTACAGCGAATATGAATGCCATATCTTACGTTACAGGAAGGTTACGCAGAAGAAACAAAGTTTCTATCAGATTGTACTCGATTACACTCCATTCTATGGTGAGATGGGTGGTCAAGTAGGCGAATGCGGCGTAATATGCAGTGAATTCGAAACCATCGATATTGTGGATGCCAAGCATGAAAACGGCATGACCGTACATATTGCCAACAAACTGCCAGAGTATCCAGAAGCTGACTTCATGGCTTGTGTAGATTTGGATAAACGCGCTGCTAGTGCGGCTAATCACTCGGCTACCCACCTATTAGATGCTGCTTTACGTCAAGTGCTGGGTACCCATGTGGAGCAGAAAGGTTCGTTTGTTTCTCCTGAGACCTTGCGTTTCGACTTCTCTCACTTCCAGAAAGTGACTGATGAAGAACTGCGCCAGGTGGAGCGTATCGTAAATGCTAAGATTCGTGAAAACATCCCATTACAGGAACATCGTGACACCCCATTGGAAGAAGCCAAAAAAATGGGTGCCATCGCATTGTTTGGAGAGAAATATGGCGATAAAGTACGTGTGGTACAATTCGCTGAGAGCGTTGAGTTCTGCGGTGGTATCCACGTAAAATCAACAGGTCATATCGGTATGTTCAAGATTGTGAGTGAGAGCAGTGTAGCTGCCGGCGTGCGTCGTATCGAAGCTATCACAGGCAAGAAACTTGAAGATATGCTCTATACAATGGAAGATACCATTAAAGGCATGCGTGCATTATTCAACAACGCTCCAGACCTAATGGGTACTGTACAGAAATACATTAGCGAACACGATGGCATGAAGAAGGAAATTGAGAAGTTCCAGGCACAAGCAGTTGAAAATATGAAGAACCAGTTAGTTGCCCATGCAGAGAGCCGCAATGGAGTTAAGCTAGTAAAGGCTGTACTCCCTATTTCTGCCAATGCTGCTAAAGACTTGGTATTCAAGGTGCGTGAAGCTATTCCAGAGCAGCTGTTTTGCGTAATTGGTTCTGTTGAGAGTGGGCGCCCACTTATCAGCGTAATGATCAGTGAGGATGTAGTGAAGAGCCACGAACTGAATGCTGGAACTTTGGTACGCGAAGCGGGTAAACTTATTCAAGGCGGCGGCGGTGGTCAGCCTCATTATGCTACCGCAGGTGGCAAGAACCCAGACGGCCTGCATGCTGCTGTTGACAAAGTGATTGAGTTGGCAAAACTATAGTATGCTTATGAGATAAACATTCAAGCTATTTATATGGAACGCTCCCTATCATTCAAGGGAGCGTTTTTTATGGGAATAACTCTAATGGCACTTTCCCCACAATTTCGTTGCATATTAACTGGGAACGAGTTATATTTGCAGTGGTATATCTTTTGAAGTTTTTATTATGAAGCTTTGTTATTATATAGTTTGTTTTGTTATAGCACTCATAGCTATGTGCGCAAGTTGCAGTGATTCGATTGAGCCACAGCAACAGGCACATGAATTGTTTGAGCAAAGTAAGCAATATAAGAAAGAAAAAGATGTTGAGAGGCAAATCACTACGCTTATTCAAGCCTATCAGTTGCTGCCACAATTTGACGAACCAGCTTTTGCGTCACAGGTTTGCCAAGCTTTGGGAAATGCTTATATGTATCGTGACCTTTACGATGAGTCTTTGCATTATAACAGGGAGGCAATTGCTTATGCTTTGCAGGAAGAACCTCATAGCAAGCAACTTTCATTGGCGTACTCAGAGTTAGGCAGAACATTTGTTGAAATGAATTTACCAGATAGTGCCAAATACTATTTTGAGTTAGCGTTGTCACAAGCCAAGGTACTGAACGACACAACAGAAATAGGAGTTGGGTATGGTCAATTGGGTGTTGTCTATCAAAAGCAAAAGGATTATGCTCAGTCACTTGAGTTTGCAAGACTTGAACTTAAGACCTATATACTACATGAAGATAGCTTTTATATTCCTCAGGCCTATTATGGTATTGGTGCTACCTATTATTATATGGGGCAGTTGGATTCGGCTAAAGTCTATTTTGAAAATTCCCTAAATACTGATAATATATACACTAAACATGGTGCCTACAAAGCACTATATCTGATATCCAAGAAGCAAGGTAAGTTAGAGGATGCCATTCGATACAATGACAAGTTCAGGGATTATGCAGACTCCGTTAGCATTCATAATAGGACTGAGGCTGTGGCTGAAATTCAAGCTAAATACGATAACGAGAAACTACTTAATCAGCAAGCAAAACTAGAATTAAATAATCTTCGTCTTACATTATTCCTTACTTTTTGCATTTTGGCTATTGTTATTATAGTCATGGTGGGTAGTCGTATTTATAGATATACACGACGCAAGTTGGCAGAATCGAGATTAAAGCTCCAAGAGAGTGAAAGGATTATTAATCTCAACCAACAAGAGATTAATCGCATGACACGTGAAATAACTGAGGCAGATATTAATTTTAATGAGAAGGCAAACCTTATCATGGTGCAGAATGGACTTCTACAGAGGCAAAATAAAAACTTAATGGATTATTTCTCCAGCAATGTGCCTTTGCTGAAAACGCTGAAAGAGCATCCTAAAGCCATTAAGGATTGGAAGCCTATTTATGAGTTGACCGATGCCTTGCAAATGAATTTCTACACCCGTTTGAAAAAAGAGATCCCAGAAATGCCTGAAGGTGCGCTTAACATCTGTTGTCTGATTCGCTTAGGATTTACTACAAAACAAATAGCAACCATAGTTGGAATCGAAGCAGAATCGTTGACAAAACGCAAAGGTAGAATTAGGGATGAAATAATGAGTATTCACCCTGATTTGTTTAACAACAAGATGCCTCTTGACAGCTTTGTGCAGTCTTTCTAAGATGCATTTGTCCGCATCTTTTTATTACCGAAAAGCTACATAAACATCTGTGTGGCAGGTAACTACTTTTCTATTTATTCCATTAAAAATGTCCGTATTATTCTATTCTTTATTAACAATTGATTCTATATCTTTGCAGCAACCCTCAAAGATGCAAGTAGATGGAGTTTTACACCCTGTCTATAAACGGGGACAATAAAGTTAAACTATGTTAATCCCATACAATGTTTCACGATTCCTGCATTTAAAGGGCAAAAGGATAAATTATATTTGTGAATTAATCTAATAAGTTGAGCTATGAAAGCAAAGTTATTATTTATGAGCGTAATGGCTACACTCTGTATGTGGAGCTGTAGCAGTAAAGACGATTTAAATATTGATGTACAACCTTACGAACCTCAGCCAGAAGAGCCTGTAACAAGACACAGTTATACCCCTGTGCAGCTGAACGAAACACAGCAAGCCATCAATGCTAAGTTGCAAGATTTCTCTTGGGATCTATTTAAAGAAGTGTATGCAATTAATGATGCTGCTGAGAACATGATGATTTCTCCCATTAGTCTGGAGATAGATTTAGGTATGTTCCAAAATGGCATTGAAGGAGAGACTCTAGAAAAGCTATTGAATACTCAAGGGCTTGGTGGCTTTAAGGTAGATGAAATTAATGACTATTATAAAGCTTTGATTACAGGAATTGCCAAAGCTGATGACAGAGTTACTTTTACCTCTGCCAACTCACTTTGGTATCATAATGAGTATTCAGTTACTGATAATTTCAAGACAGCAATTGAAAACAATTATGCAGCTAAAGTCGCTTTTGCCGACTTCAGTAACTCTAAGACAAAAGACATTATCAACTCTTGGTGCTCGGATAATACTGGAGATAGGATAAAGGAGATGATTACCGCATTAGGCCCTGATGATTTGTTCCATTTGTTGAATGCTGTTTATTTCAAAGGTGGTTGGTCGTTTGAGTTTGATAAAAAACAAACAAAGAAGGATGAATTCAAAACAGCAAATGGAGATATAAAAGAAGTGGAAATGATGTATCAGGAATTTTCATGCATTGGTTATAGCGATGAAGGTGATTTCCAGGTTATAGTTCTACCGCTTACATCATCAGGATTTACATATTTTGCAATGCTTCCTAAAGAGGGTGTTAAATTAGATGATGCGATTGCCAGTTTAAGTCCTTCATCAATCAATTCATTGGTTGGTACTAAGGTTAATTTGTATATGCCTAAGTTTGAGGTTGAGTATGAAATGGCAGCTTTGGTGGATGTTTTGCAAGCTATTAATCCTGAACTGACATTCAATCAAGAAGATATTACTTTCTTGAATACTAAAGTTAACGATGTAAACATTATGCAAAAAACGTTCTTCAAAGTAGATGAAGAAGGGGTAGAAGCAGCTGCTGTAACAGATCTTTCTAATGGGCTTGGTTATTCTAATAATATTATTGAACTGCGCCTTGACCATCCATTTATCTATGGTATTATGGAGACCAGCACCAATATGCCACTATTCATTGGCTACTACGGCAACTAACAGTTATATTCTGGTTTTTAGTTAGAGATAATCTATTCAGAAAACACTAATAGGCAGAGCATCAAGCCCTGCCTATATACAAGGGCAACAGCGTTAAACAATGTTAATGTCATGCAATGTTTTGCGATTCCTGCATTTAAGGGGCAAAAGACAAGTTATATTTGTAGAATAAACAATTAGTGTTATGAAACGCTTTAGGTATTTTTTATTGTTTTGGTGTGCAATAATATGCATAGTCTTGTACTCCTGTCAAAAGGATGAGGCTTTTGATAATAATTATGAGAAATATTCATTGTCTATAGGTGACACAAGGTCTGTAGATTATCAAACAACCATGGAAAGTGATGACTGTATGGGTATTATCAGGCCGTCTGATTGTTACCATTATCCGTATTTACCAGGCACAGAGGCTTGGAAAGAGTTACATAATCAAGGACTTGATGTGGTATATGATGCATGTAAAATATCCAATGATGTTCTAAATAAGTTGTCTACTGAAGCCGTTATTCAAGCCTTTTTTGATTATCCTTTTATATCCAGCATTTATGCTTTCAACACAATGTTAGAAGGATATAGTAATATGTTGAAAAAAAACTCTGCTTATGCAGAAATACTTAAGAGGGGAGATGCTGCAAGTATCTTGGTCGAAAGATACAAAAAATATAATACTATTGGTTGTGATGCTGCAATCTACCATGCGTCCGAACTCGAATTGTTGTTAGCTCAGCCAGAGATTTATAGCATGTTTGACAAAGATCAGTGTAAAGCAATTGTTAAAGAAGCTCTGAATAAAATCAATGCTCGTCTCAGCTATGACTCTTCATTGAAATGGCAACACATTAACACCTGTTTAATGATGGGTAGGTTGATGGTCTCTGCCGACTATGGAGCTTTTAAAGAATCTGTAGCAAATTCTGAAGCACTGAAAAGATTCTTGGACTCACAAGATTACTCCTTCCAAGATTATGAATTTATTATCTTGTTTGCTCAAAATTATTAGACAATAGCTTATTAAAAATTTCTTCATTAATGGTTGTTTATCCCTATTAGCGATAATTGTCTGTTGTTCATATGGGTGTGGATCATCCAATGAGCTCGACACTCCAGAAGAAGAGATAGAAATTCCCGCTGATTTCTATTCCAGAGATGATAACGGTGTTCTTATTCCCCTATGGTATGATATGAGCAAATCATATATATTGTTCGATGCATCTGACCAAGAAACCGTTTTGAATAAACTGATAGCTATGGGTGTTGATGTCAACGAAAGTATGGTAACCGACATGGGGCTGAAAGAAACTGAAGACAGCTTTGACTTGAAGACAGATGCTTTCTTCGAGATGCTGAACTATAGGGAGATAGTCTCCGTTAATGCAAATTATGAGACATTGTATCAGATTCCAGAAATAATATATTCCAATCCCAATATAACAGATCATCTGAATGAAAGTTGGGCAAGGGGTAGCATTTTGTTCCTTTACACTGAAAAATATTCGGAGCTTGAACAAGCTGCAAATGACTATAGGTTCAAGATTGTTGCCAAATGGGACATACCAGAACCATCAACACCATTATGGGTCATCTCTTGTGACAAGTATTCCAAAGGAAATGTGTATGAGATACTCGATATTTTAGTGAATTTAAATATTACGAATGGAGAAGCTGAACTACTTCCTTCTTTTGGCCCTGCTATAATACCGTCATGGTTTGTTTTCGATAATTAGAATTACTATGAAAAGAATACTATATATTTTATCTTTTGTCTTGGTATTAGTCTCATTTGTTTCGTGCCAGGATGATGTCAACATTCTTCTTACATCACAAGAAGAACAAGCCCAAACTCGTAGCCAAACTGAAACTGAATTATTGGATTATTATTGGAGTGGTGGAAAGAAATACTACCTTCAAAGAATAGAAGAAGAAACCTTTATCGGTCAAGCTACTGCATATGTAACAGTATCTCCGTGAAAATAGTTTTTGATTAGTAATAGTCATATCTAAAGCTTGCAGGTAGGGTATCCCTGCCTGCAAGCTTTAGAGAAATTTGGTTAAATATTATTAATCCGATGCAAGGTTTCAGGATTTCCACATTTATAGGATAGGAAGAATAACTAAATTTGTAAAATAAAAACTTGGAACTATGAAAGCAAAGACACTTTTTTTCTGTTTGATGCTTGCAATGATGGCATCATGCAGTAGCTCAAAAGATGAGCCTGCTCCCCCAGAAGAAATTAATAATGGTGATTTACATTACTTATATAATGGCATATCTATTCCTTTGTGGTATGATTTGACGAAATCCTCTGTATTGTTCCATGTTGACGACCAACAGGCAGTACTGAGCAAGATGGCAGCTTTGGGCATAGAAGTTGACGGAAGTATGGTACAGAATATAATTCTTGATGAAGAAGAAAAACTCTTCGACATTAAGACCGATGCTTTCTATGAGATGTATAACTACAGGGAAATACGTACTGTCAATGCTAATTATGAGACATTGCTTCAGATACCAGAATTAATTTGTGCTTGTCCGTATGTTACTGATTTAGCGGGTGAGAGTATCCCAATGAGAAGCACGATATCTCTACTCATAGATGACTATCCTGGTCTTCAGCAAGCAGCAGAAGACTTGGGATTCATGATCGTTGCCAAATGGCACTGGGATTATCAATTTGAAACAAGACCTATATGGATACTTTTGTGTGACAAGCATACTAAAGGAAACATTTATGAAATAACAGATGCGTTAATGAAACTGAAAATCACAGATGGAGAGACAAATGTATTTCGACGCTATGGAGCTTTTCCTGGTGCATAAAGCCATTCATTAACAAAATACCCATAGTCCGCTCTTTATCGGTTACTATGGAAATTGATCTGGTTTTGTATTTTTATGCATGAATTTACCCTGAAATCAAAGGATTTTTCAGGGCATTTTGTTTAGTAGAAGCTGAAGGGTGGTTTACTTGGAGTAAACCGCCCTTTTACTTGGACTAATCGCCCTGCTTACTAGAAGCTGATTTCAGGCACGTAAACGCAAACTGTATATACGCATATTTATGCGTTTGTATTCCTATAAGAGTAGTATAGATCATAATATAGTGCAAAAACACCTCACTCCTCACAGACTAAGGATAATTCGTTGAAATCCAAAAAGAAACAGTTGTGAGGAGTTGTCACAACTCCTCACAACTCATCACGCCTCATCACAGGGAATAGTAACCAAAGATCTGACATAATGCTCGTAAAAATAGGAATTCAGCATTTCATTAGGTAAATGTATTGCTGATACGAACGGTTATATTGTCATATTTGTTGGTGTGAGAAGCTGTGAGGAGTGGTGAGGAGTGCTTTTGACTCCTCACGCTCAAAAGCATTTATGATACAGCTTGTTAGGGGGCTAATGTGAGGAGTGAGGAGTTTTTGCACTATAGTTAATGCCTGCTATTCCTATGGCTATAGTTTGTTATCACCCGAGGGAAAGCTTGCTACCATTGGCGGCAGTATCTGCCACGGGTCGTCGTTATATCTCCCATACCCCTATAGGAGATACTGCGATGAGTGATAACAAATACTGGAACGGGTGATGGCAGATACTGCGACAACCCGTAGAAATGCCTCTTTATAAAATCAGCTGTTCTTTGGGATAGTTTACCAAGTAAAGAGTGCCAGTGGCACGGGTGAAGGCAGTGTATAACCACTGGAAATAGTCGGGGGTTAACGAATCCTCTGGCATATAGCCTTGGTCAAGGAAAACATTCTTCCACTGACCTCCCTGCGCCTTATGGCAGGTAATGGCATAGGCATACTTTACTTGCAAGGCGTTATAATAGGCATCTTCCTTGAGTTTCTTCAAGCGTTCACTTTTTGGGGTAATATCGGCATAGTCCTTCAACACCTCGTTGAACAGGCGTTCATTTTCTTCTTTCGTTAGTGCAGGTGCCTCGCTGTGCAACGTGTCCATTAAGATGGTGGCTTCCACCTCTACATCGGCATAATCTGGGAACAATAGGGATACATCGACAAATCGGAAACCATATAGCTGTCTTTCATTGTGAACCCTGCGTACCACTGCCATCTCACCATTGGCAATAAAGTCAATCTGTGGATGATGCTGCGTCCAGAAATAGTTGTTTTTTGCCACCATAAGGCGGTCGCCTCCCTCCAGTTCGGATTCACGCCAAAGAATCTTGGAACGGATACCCATATTATATATGTTAGCCCGCTTATTGGAGCGGCACACTACAATTGTTTCGTCTTCCCCATCATGCTGGTAGCACTCCTCTAATTTATCTACCAATTCATTGCCAGGCAACAATTTAACGTCAGCAAAGCCTGTTATCTTAATTTTTGGTAACGAATAAGTATCACCCGATGTAATCAACTGTCTTAACACCGTAGCATTCCATAAAATGCCCGATTCTTGTCCCTGGCGTACCACTTGTGTGAGTGACTCCTCAAACACCTGAAGCCCATAACCTCGTAAAGCATCGGCATACAACGCAGGACTGAGTTCTTCCCCTACAGGTGGCAGCTGTGCCGTATCGCCCATCAGCATAAGCCGACACCCATCGCCACTATAAACAAAGCTAATAAGGTCATCCAACAGGCAACCTGAGCCAAAAGCTGATCCAGAAAGGCCTAAGTTGGATATCATTGAAGCCTCATCGACGATGAAAAGGGTGTGTTTAGAGAGATTGTCGTTGAGCGAGAAGCTACCCATATCGGCGGCTATCGTCTTTTGACGATATATCTTTCTATGAATGGTATATGCAGGATGACCGGCATAGGATGCAAACACTTTGGCAGCTCTGCCCGTTGGAGCCAACAGCACGCATTTCTGCTGAAGTTGGTCAAGGGTCCTGACCAAGGCACTGAACAGGGAGGTCTTACCAGTGCCTGCATAGCCTTTTAAAAGGAATACTGTCTCGTCGGTGGGCAAAAACAAAAAATCTGACAAACTTTTTATCACTTTTTCCTGCTCAAGTGTTGGTTGATAAGGAAAATTTTCCTTAATTTGCTGCACCAAATGATTTTTTATCATCTTTTATGAATAAAAATTGTTTGCAATGCGCAAAATTAAAATAATTTCTTGTAATTTTGCAGAAGGGAAAATAATAACTAAAAAAAATAATAACATGAAGACTGTATTAAACATTGTTTTGGCTGCCATCGCAGTATTTCTTCTCTACATTTGCTACGAGAGTGTGATGGGGCCTGTCAGATTCGAAGAAGAAAAAGCGATTAGAGACAAAGCCGTTCAGGCTCGTTTGCTGGACATCCGTAAGGCGCAGGCTGAGTATAGCAATACGCACGAACGCCAGTATACTGACAACTTTGACACTCTGATCTATTTCGTAAAGAACCAGAAACTCCCTCTCGTGTTTAAGAAGGGTGTATTGAGCGATGCACAGCTTGAGAGCGGTCTGACAGAAGCTAAGGCAATGGCAATTATCAATAAGGCTAAGAAGACCGGCAAGTATGATGAAGTAAAGAAGAACGGTTTGGAAAACTTCTCTCGTGACACTACCTGGGTAGCTGTTATCGATACCATCTTCCCTAAAGGCTTCAATGCAGATTCTCTGCGTTATGTACCTTTCGGTAATGGCATACAGTTCCAGATGGATACTTTGACCCAGATTGCACGTTCTGGCGCTCCTATCTGTCTATTGGAAGTAAAGACTCCTTACGAAGCATATCTTGGCGACCTCGACAAGCAGGAAATCATCAACTTGAAAGACCAGCAGCAGCAGTTGAACAAGTATTGCGGTCTGAAGATTGGTGACCTGGAGACTGCAAACAACAATGCAGGTAACTGGGAGTAATTCTAATCAACACATATTATCCATCCGCTTTTCGGCGGATGGATTTTATTTTGTCCTTCTTAACCCTAAAGTTAAGGAGAATGGTGAGTCATCCACTCCTTTAATATATAATGTGGATGAGTCACTTTCTTTTACAGCCAACCTCAAGCATGCCATCGACGAGCTGGAATGGTTAAGCTATAAATACAAAGCAGTACACATAATTATCGCTACTCAACGCTTTACTATCGTTCCTTTGGATTTCTTTGAGGATGAACATGCTGAGACACTTTTCTACCACAACTTCCAAAGCATCGACAATGAAGTCGTGGAGTATAACATCCTTCAAAAGAACAACTCCGTAGTACTGTATGGCATAGATAAAGCACTGCTCACAATGCTCTATAACTTGTTTCCAGAAGCGCAGGTAAAGGCACAGGCCACCATGCTGATTGAACACCTTACGGAGCATAATTGCCATGTGGACAAACGACAGATGCTGTACCTTTACTCAAAGAGCAGCATTTCCATTGCTGCTTTGGAACGACACAACCTGCTTTTCTGCAATAGTTTTAGCTGCACACAAGTATCTGATCGTTTGTATTACATACTACATTGCTGGAAGCAATTAGGTATGGATCAACAGACTGATGAACTTTTGTTGGCAGAGAACAATTCTGAAGCCGATGAATTGAAGAAAGAACTAGCTCGTTACATTGCACATATTACCCCTGTTTCCCCTAATTTTGACATAGAATCCACTGCAATATGAGGGTTGTGAGCGGCATATACAAAGGCAGACGTTTTGATGTACCTCACTCCTTCAAAGCACGTCCAACCACGGATTTCGCCAAAGAGAACCTATTCAATGTTCTAAGCAATCTGGTTGATTTTGAAAACCACATACAAGTACTTGATCTATTCGCAGGTACTGGCAGTATCAGTCTGGAATTCATTTCTCGTGGGTGTGATCAAGTGGTATGCATAGAAAAAGATAGAGACCATTATGCTTTTATATGCAAGGTACTTAAAGACTTGGGCGACACATCATGTCAACCCCTAAAGACAGATGTGTTCAAGTTTATCAGCCATTGCAGTCAACAGTTTGACATTATCTTTGCAGATCCACCATACGCATTGCCCAACTTAGCTTCTTTACCAGACCTTATCGTTGAGAACCATCTGTTGAAAGAAAACGGAATCTTTATCTTGGAACATGGTAAGGACCATCAATTTGAGCTACACCCCAACTATATGCAACATCGTTGTTATGGAGCTGTAAACTTTACATTCTTCCAGTGTGCCGTCAAAGCAACGGCGACATCAAACGAATAAAACTTTCAAGCACCTTATTTCTGCGAGGGCGTTTCTCCCATTGTTTCAACGATACCTGCTTGCACACTTTTAGATCTTTTAAGAAGATCTCTCTTGCTTCTATCGCTACCTGCTCATCATAAATAAAAGCATTCGCCTCAAAGTTATGTTCAAAGCTACGAAAATCCATATTGGTAGATCCTATGGTCGTCAATTGATCATCACTAACCATGAGCTTGGAATGAAGGAAGCCCTTTTGATAGAAATAAACTTTTACACCAAACTTCAACACATCTGTCAGATACGAACAAGAGCCCCAATGAGTCATCATAGAATCTGACTTCTCTGGTATCATCAGCCGAACATCAACCCCGGCCATAGCTGCCGTTTGGAGTATATTGAGCATAGCCTCGGTAGGTAGAAAATAAGGCGTCTGAATATAGAAATACTTTTTTGCATTACTCATGGCTTTCATCAATCCCATCTCAATTTCATGTCCTGGTTCGATGGGAGAACTAGTTACTATTTGTATGGTCGATGTCCCCATATCATCTATCAACGGGAAATAGTGTGCCGACGTCAGTAATGTACCATCAGTAAAATACCAATCTAATAAGAAAGCAGTTTGCAACCCATGCACAGCCTTACCTTTTATCTTCAAATGGGTATCTCTCCAAATGCCCCATGATACGCCATTCACATAGCGATCAGCTAGATTCATACCTCCGATAAAACCAGTATGCCCATCTATAATAACAATTTTGCGATGATTGCGATAATTGGCTTTATAGGTGAACAGAGGAAATCTTACCTTCAAGAAGCTTCTGACCTCAATGCCAGCCTCCATCATGACATCAAAAAAAGTATTAGGGGTCTGCCAACTCCCCACATCGTCATAGATTACACGTACAGCTACGCCCTGACGAGCTTTGGCAATTAACACATCACGGACTCTCCCACCTACCTCATCGTCCGCAAAGATATAGGATTGTAAGTGAATATGGTCTTGAGCTTGCTGCAGTTCTTGCAAAAGGGTTTCTATCCATACAGATCCATCAATAAAAATATTTGTCTTATTATTAACATATGGAAATGCATGGTTAGAACGTTGGAACAATGATATCAACCCTTCATAACCCACTGGAAAGAAAGTGTCATTTTGCGAAAGATATTCTTCTTCAGGACGTTTCAGCAGTTTACTATAGCTACGACGACTGATTACCTGGTCACGTCTATGTGTTCTCCCAAAAAAGAAATAGAACACCAATCCTATTATTGGAAGAAAGACCAGAACTAATACCCAAGCAATGGTCTTAACAGGGTTACGATTCTCCAATACCACCACCCAGATGGTACTGACAATCACAGCTAAGTATATCAGATATACTGACCACGAAGCAATCAATCTAACTATTTCACTCCATTCAATCATTTTATTCAGAAGGCCTGCGCCCACCGCCAAAACCGCCACCCCGGTTTCCACCACCAGCTGGAGGACCTTGGAAGCCACCACCTGGACGACCACCGCCGAAACCACTAGGAGGCATACCTCCTTCCGGACCTTCACCAGGTCCACGTCTCTGCTGACGGGCATTTTTGCCTCCAAAGATGTTCAGACGATAAATAAAGTGTACCATCACATAACTGTTGATGGCATTGTATTGGTTCACAGAACGGCCGTTAGCAGTCAGTGAACGCATAATCGTGCTTTGCTTCTTCAGAATATCATATGCCTCTACACTCAATGAAGCAGCTCCCTTGAACAATGACTGTGAAATCTGTGCATTCCAAATCAACTCGTCTCGATTCATACTCCTATCACTATAACCTCTACGAGCTTGATTAGTGATATTGGTTGAGATAGTCATGTTCCAAGGCAGAATTATTTGTGTATTTGCGCCATAAGAAAAGGTAAAAGGTTCCTGATTATTCTGTGCATTTAACTTGTTTCGCTCAACGCTGTAATTGATGGCACCATTAATACCAAACTCAAACCAGTCGTTACGGTAAGCGCCATTCACTCGTTCTCCTAATGTCAGGTTTGTTGTAGTATTCTTTTGCTCAATATGTGTCTTGCTGTCCGTAAGGTAACCGACATTGTTGGTATAGTTTACCTGGGTAACTGTATTGATGGTATATTTCTGATTCTTTAAAGCGGTATTGTAATTAAACATACCCATTACGTTCCAGTTGCCATTAATATTCTTCGGCATAGTGGTCCATCCACCTGTCTTTTCATTATAAGTACGGCTATTACTGATACTATTCTGTGAAGCATTAAAGAATGCATTAGCAGAAATGCCTCGTTGTCGCTCTGCATCATAAGTATTATAGAACAACGTAATAGTATGGGTAAATGAAGGCTTCAAACCAGGATTACCCACACGAACATTCAACGGATTGGTATAGTCAGTGATAGGTAGCAGGTTCTCCATACTTGGTTGTGAACTTCTTCCTCGATACTGGAATCGCAGTTGACTAACCTTTGAAAAACGATATCTGAAATCCACATTTGGAGCAAAGTTAAACACATTACGAGTGGTATCAATCATATAGTCACCTCGTTTGTAGGAAAGAACCGTATGCTGTGGCTGTAAGTTTATACCGGCACTCAACTGGTATTTCTCACGATTAAAGCGTAAGGTTATTGATGCATCGTGACTATAGGTACGATATTCTGCATACTTACTTAAGCTGTCAACCTCAGCATTAAAATAGCCATTTGGTAGATTATCGCCTAACCTCCATGTAAAATCATTCAAATTATATGTCTTACGATCATTTTTGTTCAAGCCATATTGAAATTCATAACTGAACTGTAGGAACGTGCTCTTACCAAGTGGCTCACTATAAGTCATCTGTGCAGAATAAGTGGTATTCTTAGTAGGCGATGCAATAAATTCATTGCGAATCAGCGTTGAGTCACCCCCTAACTGACTTACCAATTGGTAATAACGAGTCAATGATTGTGTATATTGGTCGTTATCATTATCTCCGTAGCGGAATTGTCCTCTAAAAGTAATATTCCTGCCATTATCACTCAACTTACGGTTTATCTGCAAAGAACTATTTACAGAGAACGAGTTCTGCTTAGTCAAACTAGCACTTTCTGTCAGATTCCTACGTATAGCCTTCAAGGGGTCTGTATCAGGTAATATATCAAAGCTCAGATAGTCATTGGGATTATCCACCAACTCATAAGGATCACTGCCAAAGGTTCCCGACTGTGAATCAGAGCTGTTGTTGGTCTTGCCCCAGGAAACAGTAGGTCGAAATAAGATATCTGTCATCTTGTTGGGTTTCCACTCAATACGCATATTAGCGTTCCATTGATGATTTTTATTTCGACTCATAGAGTTGGTGTTCATAAAAGAGCTGGTTCCATCAACCAGGAAATTCTCCTGTGAGCCGATATTCTTAACATCATTGTCACGCCAATTATATCTTATGCTACCACCCAATTCCAACTTGTCTGTCTCTGTAGCAAAACTCATTCCAAGAGTCTTAGTGGCCGTCAAACCGTTGTTTCGACCAAAGCGTATGCCGCCACCACCGCCACCACCAGAGAAACCCTGATCGTTCACATTATTGGCACCTCCCATAAAAGTCAGCTGGGTAGAGCCTCTAAAATAATTCAACATGGCACGACTAGTATATCGTTTCTCGGTACCTGCACCTAAATCTATGTTACCAAACAAGCCTTGGTTCATATTCTTCTTCACCGTCAAGTCAAGCACCGTCTCCTCTTCACCATCATCAATTCCAGTAACGCGAGCCATGTCCGATTGTCGATCGTATGTCTTAAGGTTTTCTACCATATCTACAGGCAAATTCTTGAGGCCTGTTTGCACATCACCCCCAAAGAATTCCTTACCATTCACCATCAATTTCTTGATATCTTTGCCATTGATCTTGATATTACCTTCATCGTCCACCTCTGCTCCTGGCAGTTTCTTCACCAGCTCCTCCAACATCGCGCCTTCTGGTGTACGATAGGCACTGGCATTATATAATAAGGTATCCTCCACCACCTGCACTTGTGCAGCCATAGCCGTAACAATAGCCTCTCGTAATGCAATGGCATCGAGTTCCAGTTTTTTGGTCCCCACATTTACATTAGTGCGTTGATTACTCAGCGTGAGTTGTTCGAATATATTTTTATAACCAATGAAGGAAATCTTCATGACATACTTGCCAGCAGCAACTTTGGGTAACTCAAAAGAACCGTCATCCAATGTGGCGGCACCATTAACGTATGTACTGTCTGGCAGAGAGAGCATCTGAATAGTTGCCTGTACCACTGGTTCGTTCGAATCCTTATCAATTACCTTACCTCTTACTGTGATGTTCCTAGTCTGTGCGGCGGCAGATACCACCAACATTGACATGAATAAACAGAATAATAGCTTTTTCATTAATGTACTACAATTGTTATTAAACTTGGCTTTATGACATCAGACTGTAAGGACTGTTTAATAACACCATTCAACATTTAAAATAATTTAAGTTTTTCCGTTCACAAAGATACACCTTTTATAGATTAATTATATCTTTGCAATCTAAAAATATCATAAAACCATTGATTATGGACGATACAGGAGTCATTCTTTGCCAAAATTTCTTGGATGAACTTTCCAAAGCAATCACCCTTTGTGCACCTGACCAGCTGTTTGTGCTTACTGATGAAACTACGCATGAGATGTGTTTGCCTTTATTGCATGGCATAGATGCATTGACACAAGCGCATCATATTATGATTGGTGCAGGTGATGTTAACAAGAACATAGACACATTGTCAAACGTTTGGCAAGCATTGAGCGATCAAGGCGCTACGCGGCATTCACTCCTGATTTGTTTAGGAGGAGGCATGGTAACCGATTTAGGAGGTTTTGCAGCTTCCACTTTTAAGCGGGGAATAAAGTATATCAACATTCCTACTACACTTTTGGCAATGGTAGATGCTGCAGTTGGAGGGAAGACTGCCATCAACTTCAATGGTTTGAAAAATGAGATAGGTGTTTTTCAGCCTGCTTTCAGAGTGCTACTTGAGACTGAGTTTCTGCGCACACTCGATACCCATAACCTTTTATCAGGCTATGCAGAGATGCTGAAACATGGCCTTATAAGCAACTACGATACTCTTAATGAACTACTGGCTTTTGACCTTGCCAACATCGACTATAACCAACTCAAGCAATTAGTAGGTAAATCAGTAAATGTAAAAGAAAATATTGTAAAGAAAGATCCTAAAGAACAAGGACTTCGTAAGTCTTTAAATTTAGGTCATACCATAGGCCATGCATTCGAGTCGCTAGCCTTGAATCAACAACGACCTGTTTTGCACGGATATGCGGTAGCTTGGGGATTGGTATGTGAACTTTATCTATCACATGTGAGTGTAGAATTTCCACGTGATGTGATGCGACGTGTTATACATTTTATTCATGAAAACTATGGCACATTTATCTTCACATGTGATGACTACGAGTTACTCTACAAATTTATGCTACACGACAAAAAAAACAAAGGGGGAATTATCAACTTCTCCTTATTGAATGATGTTGGAGAACTATGTCTTAACCAAACAGCTACACAGAGCCTCATCTACGAAACACTCGATTTTTATCGTGAGTGTATGGGAATATAAAGAAAGTCCTCTAAATCTCTAATTTAGAGGACTTTCTTGTAGTGGAGCGGGGATTCGAACCCCGATTACATGCGTGAGAGGCATGTGTCCTAGCCCTTAGACGATTCCACCATTTCAAATAAAGAATATTGAATCCTTTGTACACCCTCAGGGGCTCGAACCCTGGACACCCTGATTAAGAGTCAGGTGCTCTACCAACTGAGCTAAGGGTGCATCACTCTTAATTGCGGATGCAAAGGTATGAGTTTTTTTGTTATCTACAAAACTTTCCTTTGTTTTTTTTCACCATTTACTAAAAAAGATTATTCAAAGGTATATAGCTCAGAAGGTATAGAACGCTTTAATGCACATAGTTCTACATCTTTACCAACAATAATGCCTGCATCCTTCAAACGATACTCCACTGTTTTATAGGCTAAATCAGGATGGTTATTGTCCTTACTTAAATGACAAAGCCAAATATAATGAAGATGTGGTTGCCAATGGGTAGCAAGGAATTCAGCCGTATCGGCATTACACATATGACCCGTACAACTTGCTATACGATCTTTCAAATATGGAGGATATGGCCCCATCTTCAGCATCTCAGCATCATAGTTTGCCTCAATCACAAGGTAATTAGCTTTAAGTATATATTTCTCAACCGTAGGAGTAATCTGCCCCAAATCAGTAATGAAACAAAATGTCTTACCATCGGCTTCTATGCAGTAACCAACATTATCAGTACCATCGTGAGGTACCTCAAAGGATTCAATGGTAAAATCACGTATTTTTAAAGGCTGGTATTTCTCAAGCCTTTTTGCACTTATGCCTAATTTCTGGGTCATGCAATAGCTCTTGTTTATACCTACATGCGTTAGAGAAGTAGCAAAAATCGGTAAAAACAAGTTTTCGCCAAGCACACCTACTGATTTAATATGATCTGCATGGTCGTGAGTGATAAAAACGGCCACAATATGCTCCATAGGAATACCCACCTCTTTCAATCTTTTTTTGATAGTGCGTATACCTATACCAGCATCGACAAGGATCCCGTATGAATCAGTGCCAAGATAATAACAGTTGCCACTGCTTCCACTCGCAAGACTCATGAACCTTATTTTCATCATCCTTCTTTTTTCCTACGTTATTCAATAAAAGCAGGTATCTTAACATAAAGACACCTGCCTATATAAGGAAGCCGCATTGAGTATTAGATGAAGATGAAACTCCGAATGACATGTTTTGAGAGCCCAATCCCTTTGTAATCCACCGACTCTAAGTTACCCTTACGGGCGTGGCCCGCCATTGGAATGTGGAGCTTGTCTCGGTATTTCTTTATAAATTGATGAGTTTCCCGATCGCATCAATGCGGCTTGTGTTCCCATCATCTGTTTACAAATATAAAACATTGAGAATTAATATGCAAATAAACAGAGAAAAATATTTACTTTCGGCTCATTTCGACAGAATCCATAAAAACAATGGCAAGCTCTAAAGAGAGCTTGCCATGATAACCCAATATTCTTTATTACAGCTGGTTAAGCTGTCTTTGCTTTTGCAACAATAGCCTTGAAAGCCTCTGGATGGTAAACTGCTAAGTCTGCCAATACCTTGCGGTTGATTTCAATACCAGCCTTATGCAGAGCGCCCATCAGTTTAGAATAAGACAGACCTTCCAAACGAGCAGCAGCATTGATACGCTGAATCCACAATGCACGGAAGTTACGCTTATTGGCCTTACGGTCGCGGTATGCATACAACAAACCTTTCTCCCAAGTATTCTTGGCAACGGTCCATACGTTCTTTCTTGCTCCAAAGTAACCTCTGGTTAACTTCAAAATTTTCTTTCTCTTTGCTCTAGAAGCAACATGATTTACTGATCTTGGCATAGTTTTTTGTTTTTTGAATGTTAGCGCCACAGCTTACTGCTATGGTCTTTTCGGCTAAAACACTCGGTTAATAACTAATTTTTCTTGCACGACTTATCGAATAGCGAGAAGTTCACGAACCTGACGAACATTTGATGGGTCAACAATCGTTGAGTAGCACAAATTTCTCTTCTGCTTCTTAGTCTTCTTAGTCAGAATGTGACTATGATAAGCATGCTGTCTCTTAATTTTACCTGTTCCGGTAAGAACGAATCTTTTTTTAGAACCGGAGTTAGTCTTAATCTTTGGCATCTTACTGTTTTTAATTAATTTAATTAATATATATGGCAACGCACTACACCTACGGCGTTACTCATTTTCTGTTTCTGGGTCTGAAGCAGTAACTACAGCTTGCTTCTGAGGCTTTGGCTGTACGTTCTTTGCATCAGTGTTTTTCTTCTTGATGATTTCCTTCTTTGGAGCCAAAACGATGGTCATTTTCTTTTTCTCCAACACAGGCATCATCTCAACCTTGGCATATTCCTCAAGGTCATTGGCGAAACGCAACAATAGCACCTCACCTTGCTCCTTGAAAAGTATAGAACGTCCTTTGAAATAGACATAAGCACGAACCTTATTACCCTCTTTCAAGAAAGAGATAGCATGATTCTTCTTGAAATTGAAATCATGATCATCGGTCTGTGGACCAAAACGAATTTCCTTAACTTCCGTTTTAACCTGCTTAGCCTTCATCTCCTTCTGGCGTTTTTTCTGCTGATAGAGGAATTTCGAAAAATCTATCACACGGCATACAGGAGGCTGTGCAGTGGGCGAAATTTCTACCAAATCTGCTTCGTGCTCTTCGGCAATGCGCAAAGCTTGAGCAATGGGATATACTTTCGACTCGATGTTATCACCAACGATACGAACTTCCTTGGCTCTGATTTGGCCGTTTATCCGGTATTGATCTTTGTTATCGTCTTTCATTCAAAAAAACTACTATTTCTAAAAAAACGCGGCGCAAAGTTACCACTTATTTATCATATTTTGAACTTCTTCGCTAATTTTTTTAGCAAAATCTTCAAATTTCATGGTTCCTTGGTCGCCAAAGCCCTGCTTACGTACTGAAACTTCACCATTTTCTGCCTCTTTTTCGCCAACAACCAACATATATGGTATACGCTTCATCTCATTGTCGCGAATCTTACGTCCAATTTTCTCATTACGGTCATCCACCAAAGCGCGAATATCGAACTGCTTCAAGTACTTTTGTACTTTAGTAGCATAGTCATTAAATTTCTCACTGATAGGCAGGATAGCCACTTGATCTGGAGTAAGCCACAATGGGAACTTACCTGCTGTATGCTCAATCAACACGGCAACGAAGCGTTCCATAGAGCCAAATGGAGCACGGTGAATCATCACAGGACGATGCTTGAGGTTGTCTGAACCCGTGTATTCCAACTCAAAACGCTCAGGCAAGTTATAATCTACCTGAATAGTACCCAACTGCCAACGACGGCCTATAGCATCCTTTACCATGAAGTCAAGTTTAGGACCATAGAAAGCAGCCTCCCCATATTCAATCTTTGCAGGCAAGCCTTTCTCCTGACAAGCCTCTACAATAGCACGTTCAGCACGTTCCCAGTTTTCATCAGTACCAATATACTTCTCATGATCATTAGGGTCACGGAGTGAAATTTGCGCTTCGAAGTTCTGGAAATCCATCGATTTGAAAACAATAGAGATGATATCCATTACACGCAAGAACTCATCTTTCACTTGGTCTGGACGGCAGAAAATATGTGCATCATCCTGTGTGAAACTACGTACACGTGTCAGTCCGTGTAACTCTCCACTCTGCTCATAACGGCATACAGTACCAAATTCTGCTATACGCAAAGGCAGATCCTTATAAGAGCGAGGACTGTTCTTATACATCATACAGTGATGAGGACAGTTCATTGGTTTCAAGAAGTACTCCTCACCTTCTTCTGGTGTATGGATAGGCTGGAACGAATCCTTACCATAGTGTGCATAGTGACCAGAAGTAATGTACAGCAACTTGTTGCCGATTGGTGGAGTAATCACTTCCTGATAGTCATAACGAGCCTGAATACGACGCAAAAACTCTTGTAGACGCAGTCGCAAAGCAGCACCCTTAGGTAACCACATTGGCAAGCCTTTGCCTACCGTTTCAGAGAACATGAACAGATCCATCTCTTTGCCAATCTTACGATGGTCACGTTTCTTAGCCTCTTCCAACATAACAAGATACTCATCTAACAGTTTTTTCTTTGGGAAAGAAATGCCATAGATACGAGTCATCTGTTCACGATTAGCATCACCACGCCAGAAAGCAGCAGAAACGCTTGTCAGCTTGATAGCTTTAATGGCACCAGTATTCATCAAGTGTGGGCCACGGCACAAATCGGTAAATGCGCCTTGTGTATAAGTTGAAATGGTACCATCTTCAAGATCTTGGTCAATATGCTCACATTTGTACAGCTGGCCATCAGCTTTAAACTGATTCAGCGCATCAGCTTTAGACACCTCACGGCGAATGAGTTCTTCTTTCTTAGCAGCCAGCTCTTGCATCTTCTTCTCAATGGCAGGCAGATCACCTTCTTTGATAACCACGCCATCTTTTGGCATCACATCGTAGAAGAAACCGTTTTCTATAGCTGGACCGAATCCAAACTGAATGCCAGGATATAACTCCTGCAACGCTTCTGCCAGCAAATGGGCACTGGTATGCCAGAAGGTATGCTTGCCTTCCTCATCCTCCCACTTGTAAAGCACCACTTTAGCATCCTCGTTGATAGGACGGTTCAAATCGTAGGTCTCACCATTTACGCCACAAGATAAAACATCCTGTGCCAAACGAGAGCTGATGCTCTCTGCAATCTGCAAACCGGTAACTCCGCTTTCATACTCACGAACAGAGCCATCGGGAAATGTAATCTTTATCATAGTTCAAAACTCTTTTATTCACGCAATTGAGATGCAAAGTTACAAAAAATCGAGAGCAGAACAAAATAAGCAGCTTATTTTTAATTCAAAACTACTCGGTAAAGCGTTTAATTACATTATATGCCGAAGCAATTCCCAACTCACCAGCCTTGCTTAAGTCAGCTATCCCTTGACGATTGTTCCCTAGGAATATATGGGTTAGGCCACGATTATAGTATGCCTCAGCAAAGTCAGGTTTCATATCAATCACCTTATCATAGTCGGCTAATGCCGAACGATATTCTTTCATCTGGGTAAGCAAACAAGCTCTATTATAATAGCCATACACGAAATCTGGCGCCAAGTCTATCACCTTGTCAAGATCTCTTCGTACTAGAGTATAGTCCATTGTATCCATCTTATCTACCTTGAGTTGACCCACCAAAGGATTAGAGGATTGTTGAGCTTGGTTTTCCGCCGTTTGGTACTCAAATTGCTTAAATCTCACAACAGCTCGCATAAAATAAGCAGGGAAGAACGAATCATCTACCAGAATGCATTGCGTATAATCACTGATAGCATTTGAGAAATCCTGCACCAGGTAGAAATCCAAACCACGCATAAACCTTCGCATCGGATCATTCATATTAGCCACAATATCGGCACTACGTTGGTCGATAAGGGCAAAATGCAGATTTACCTGATTAGCATCCAATGGAGCCTCATTATTCGTTATCAGCAAATCACGATAGAAAGTTCTGTTATGATTGAGCTCATCGACATAACGATAGTAATGCATCGTTCTCTTCATATCAGTGGGCCTTTCATAGAAGGTTAATACAAACATTCCCTCCGGCTTGATGGTCACGTTGCGATCCTGCACCCTACCCCTACTATCGTTAGCATAAGTTCGATTGCCTTCTGTATCATCGGCAATCACCAGCTTATGATAATTCTCCACATTCTTGTCACTACGTTTTCTGGTAGTGCTAGCTGCATCTTCCTTCTCCGCATCTTCTTCCTTTCCAGCACCTTGCTTGGATGTATTGGCAGATGATTGATTCAGTCTGTCAATCTGTGCTCGCATAATAGCAAACTCATCTTGTTGGGCACCTCTTGTGTCGCCTATCTTCCTGCGAGCCTCGGCTCTCTGATAATAGCCAGCAGTAAATTCCGGATAGACTGAAAGCACCTTGGAAAAGTCCATGATAGCACCTTTATAATCTCCCGTCTGTGAACGCAACAAACCTCTATTATAGGTAGCCATCATATCATCAGGATCGATGTTCAACACAAAATCGAAATCCTCTATCGCCCTATTATCATCTCCCACTTGGGCACGTAACAAACCACGATTATAATGTCCCATAAAGTTACCAGGATCAATATCGAGCGCCAAATCGTAGTCACTCATAGCTCCACGCAGGTTATTCTGATGGAAACGAGTCAAAGCTCTGTTAATATAGTTGTTCGCATTTCTGACACTTAGACGAATAGCTTGGTCAAGATCTTCCTCCGCTTCCTGATATTTGCCTTGCTTTAGCTTTACAAGAGCTCTTGAGCTCCAACCACCAGGCTCATATTTTTCCAGTTCTATGGCTTTGTCATAATCCATCAGGGCTTGTATCGTATCCTTCTCATTAAGCAACACCTCTCCCCTCATCAGATAAGCGGTAGCATAGCGGGGAGCTACTTCCAACAACCTATTCAAGTCTTCTTTAGCCTGTTCGTATTCTTTCTGTTGCAAGTGACAGAGTGAAAGATTGTGCCAAAGCACCACATTCTCTGGGTCGAGCCGCAAAGCAGCGGTATAATCCTGAATGGCTTCTGTGTATTTCTGCTGACGGATACGAGCCAATCCTCTGATTTGATAAGCTCCCACTACAAAAGGATTACGGTCGATGGCCATATTACAATCATTTTCGGCACCCACATAGTCGTCCAAGTAGAATTTGGCCATTCCCCTATAGAAATATGGTTCGTAGAGATAAGGTTTGGCGCTGACAACCTGGTTGAAATATTGAATAGACAACACATAGTCCTCAAAATACAATGCATTGCGAGCGATAGCCATCACTCGGTCTGTATTGATCTGAGCCATCAACAGGTTGGGCACAAATAATAGAAGAAATAGTAGTTTGCGTATTTTCATTCTTGTCTTTAAATCTTAACTGCTTTATAGCGATAAGCGCAACGGACCTTACCCTTCAGCATAGAGCCCAGTTTACCTCTTATCATCTGCTTACGGAGGGTTGAGATGCGATCAATGAACATCTTACCATCCAAATGGTCAAATTCGTGTTGCATAACCCTTGCCAAATAACCTTCCACCATCTCGTCATGAGGTTGTAAATCTTCGTCAAGGTAGGTGACATGAATCTTCCCTGCCCTCTTCACATTCTCATGAATACCAGGCAGACTTAAGCAACCCTCTTCCATATCTTCCAACTCACCACTGGTTTCAAGGATATGTGGATTGATATATGCCTTACGGAAGCCCTTGAATTCAGGCAACTCGTCAGAAAGCACATCCAGATTAATAACGACCACACGTATCGGCAAACCAATCTGAGGAGCTGCTAAGCCAACACCCTCTGCATTATCCATTGTCTCAAACATATTGGCGATTAATTCCTTCAAGTTAGGATAATCTGGTGCTATATCTTGCGCTACCTTTCGCAAAACGGGCTGTCCGTAGATATAAATGGGTAATATCATATCTTCTTTATTTGCTTATTATTGTTTTATTCTCCATATACGATTGTAAGATAATGGTAGCACTAATCTCATCTACCAATGCTTTATTCTGTCTGTCTTTCTTTTTCAGTCCTCCGTCAATCATCGCACGATGAGCCAACACAGAAGTAAAGCGTTCATCTACATATTCTATAGGTACGTCTGGGAACAACTTCTTGAAACGATTGACAAAAGTAGTGATGTTTGCCATATTGTCCGAAGCCTCATTATTCATCTGTTTGGGCAAACCGACAATTACCCTATCTACCGTCTCTTTGGACATATAGTCAGTAAGGAAAGTCATCAGTTGTGCCGTAGGAACTGTAGTCAATCCATTAGCAATAATTTGCAATGGATCAGTAACGGCAATGCCAGTACGTTTCCTTCCATAATCTATAGCCAGAATTCTTCCCATAAATAACAAATACTCTGCAAAAATACGAATATTAATTGAGAATAGAAGTAAAAAAAATATATAATATGAAAAAAGGGTACTCGAAACCGAGTACCCTTTTAACTTATCTAGATGATAATGAGTCTGATTAATCAACACCCATGATTACGACGCGAGTTGTTTCACGATCGCCGAACATATTGTCAACACCACCGTTAGAAACGATCTGCAGCTGGCTAGCTGGAACACCCTCAGCGATGAGAGCATCGTAAACAGCCTGTGCACGAGCGTCAGTCAACTTCTGGTTGAAGCTTGAGCTACCAGTAGCCTTGTCAGCATACGCCTGTACCTTGAAAGTGCCACCGCTTGCCTTGATGCCATCAGCCACCAACTTGACAGTTGCTTTAGCATAGTTGTCAAGCTTAGAGCTACCAATCTTGAAGAAGATAGGAGTCTTGTTGAACTTAGTTTCAGTAACAGTCTTGGTTTCTACAACTGTGCGAACCTCAGCTGGCTTATTGAGAGCAGCTGCCAATTCATTACGCAGACGGTTGATCTCGTCGTTGAGAGGAGTAACATCCACGAATGGATTCAGCTTCTGGAACTTCTTGCCGCCGAAAGTATAAGTTACACCTGCGCCAAAGAACAGAGCACCGATAGCAGTAGAAGTGTTAGCATAACCCAGATAAGAGTCAGCAAGTTCACCACGAACCTCGAGATCAATATCCCAGTACTGGCTTACATTGAACTTACCCTGCAAACCAACAGAACCGTTGATATGTGGACGAAGCTTTTCGCCGTTAGTACCACGTCTGTGAATTTGTAAACCACTAGAAGCATCATAGATATCGTAGCCCTTAGAAGTCTTAGCAAAAGTCAAACCAGGACCAGCGAATACTGACAGGTTGAACAGACGATCAGGGTTGTAGCCCCAAATTGCGTTAGAGATGTTGTACAGACCATCGAGGCGTGCTACAACCATACCCTTGTGGTTAGCAATTTTACCAGCATTATCAGGATTGTGCTGGGTGTAGAAATTAGTTCTCCAGAAGCCAACCTGACCACGGATACCGATAACTGGATTGAACCACTTACCAACAGAAACTGTGAAGTGAGGTGCTAACTTACCAAATTTACCCTCGCTTTTGCCAGAGTAAGTGGTAGAAACGCCACCTGATACACTGATAAAGATATTATCAGCGCCATTGCTTGTATATTTCTCTTTGGTTTGAGCTGATGCAGACATTGCAAAACCAACCATAGCCAAAGATAACAGTATTAATTTAGTCTTCATTTTTATTGTTTTAAATTAAAATGTTTTTCTATAAACTCAAATATCCTACTTTAAGTAAATTTTATAAGCCAAACCGCCTGTAAACTTGCTTAACTTCTGCATTTCAAACTGCATATGCAGATGATTGAAGAGCAAATACATGGCACCAATCGCAAAATCCTTTGAATCGTATTCTGCCACTAATGTCAGAGGCTTGTGGAAAGAAGGACTATAGGTAACACCCACTGCAGGTCCGTTCAAGGGATAATCTTTACGCTTGTTATAAAGGTAAGCCACATGTACCCCTATTTCTTCCTTGCCAATCTGGAAATGCTTGGTGGCTGCTATGTAGAAACGGCTAAAATATCCGTTACCCGTTGCAGAACCAACCTGCTCTCCCGATGAAGTGAAAGGATCAGAAGTTCCCAACACAACACCTGGCATATACTTCCAGAACTGTCCCTCTTTCAAGGCTCTTATTCGGAACGAAAAATATCGATCCTGATTAGTGAAACCCGTATAACCGTATGGCTTAAGTCCCAAATGTTCCGCACTGAACAACGTACAAGTGTACGCTACTTCGAGCCAAGGAAAGATCGTTACGTTTAAGTAATAGTTATACGTGCCGTAATACCAAGCTGGCGGTGTAATCGACTTGTTCAAGAAATTTCCTCCTAGCATCACGGTTTTGTCTTTTTGCATCTCGCCCGAAGGCATGTGCAATAAGCCAGTGACACCGTAGGTCATTTGAGCCGATAGCACGATGGGAAAGCACAGCAAAACAATCAAAAAGCCTATTTTGTGGCGAATACCCATCCTTGTTGTCCATTAGTTAATACCTAATATCAAATGGTCGGTTGATTACTCACCAGAACCACCACCTGAGCCATTGCTGCCATCAGCGTGGCCGTGAGCGTGAATATGATCGTGATCCAGAGCTACACCCTCAACTTCAACAACATAGTCTGTAATTTTTTCTACTGGCTGAACATAATCACCATCTTCCAAAGGAATAATTACATCCTCAAAGACATGTAAAGGAGTAACCTTAATACCTGTTACCTTAAACATAGCAGGAACAGTAAATGTATACTCATCAGACCACCTTTCACCATATGTACGGAAATCCTTCCAAGGATCATTACCGAAAGTGTTAGTTACCCACTCATAGAATAATGCCTGACCTTCTTCTTCTGTCTTAGAAGCAACAGCTACTACACCATAAGGCTGTGGAGGGAAATAAGAAGCATCAACAGTATACTTCTTAGCCTGATCAGTGTTATTGGTCATAATATTCTCACCCCAATCAGCCTCAATAGCAGCAAGTTGAGCAGCGGTAGTAGTTTTTGTAGCACCTTCTTCTTGATCAGCGACCTCTTCTCTGATTGCCATTCTCAGACCACCATCAAGAGGATACATGGTAGCATCCAAATTGTAAACTGCAGTACCAGTTTCCAATGTAGCCATTTTCAGTGAGCGAACGGTCTTGAAGTAACCAGTCTTAGTGAAATTAACCTCACCCTTAAATGGAGAACTCAATTGAGCGCTGTAGAAACCATTGGTATCAGTAGTCTGACCAAGCAACAAGCCAGTAACCTCTACACCTGCCATAAATGTACCATTCCAATCTGTGACAACACCGTTTACTACATAAACAGGATCTGGCCAAACAACAGAAGTCTGATTAGGGATAATTACATCACCACCCTCAGAATCATAGCAACTTGCGAAAGACATAACTGCCAAAGCGGCTAATGTCATTTTCAAACCAAAAAACTTTTTCATTTTCATTTAAAATTTAATAATTTAACAATTCCGATTTAATAAATATTGGGTTAAAACTATTTTCAGTACCAAAATTTCTATCTGCTCTCGGCGCAAATGACTTACCATAATATCGTTCGTTTCCTGCGTTGTATGTCGTATTGATATTATGCGATGGCAACAACCTGGGAATAAATCCTTTCCTCTTATATTTATAAGGTGGCAGATTAATGGCAAATCTAAACCCCCCATTTAAGCCGTGATGTGCCGCATCACTTTCAAACACCTTCATGGCATAAAAGCCAATAGCTGCATACCTGAATTGGCGTACAAACTGGAAGTGAATACCACGCTCGCCTAACAAATACTGTTGGGCATGCAGGTCGAACTTCACATTAAACCTCGGCCAGTAGAAAGAACCACCCACACTCCAAGTAAGCGTATTCATGGGTCCTACCTTCCATCTCCAATGATTGAACCAAGAATTACCCGTATAAGCTATCTCGCCATCCAATGCAAATCTTGGATCCTTGAAGACGTATCTGGCCTGCAGGTCAGCACCCCATCGCATGTTGTTGAAAGTACCAAACGTTCCCGTCAGGAAGAGGTTTTTCCACCTATAATCCTGAGAGATCGTCATGTAACCCTGCCTTACCTGGCTACGGCCGTATGTATCACCATATTCATTCATAATGGGGATAATCACCTGACCCGTCAGCTTATTGCCTGGCCAGAGAGAAAGCTCTACAGCTGGGCTCACAGTAATCAGAAATGTATACATCTTACTGATGACAATATTTCTGTACTGAACTTGGGGGTAAACCACGATATCAGTCTTGAACAAAGAGCGATTTTTCTTTTTTGTTTTGCTGGCCACCTTATAGGAATCACCCAATTCATAAGTGGCTTCCCAGTCGGCCCTGCTCACATCAGCGTTGCCATCTTCATCTTCGTCGTGCCATTGATAAACAAGCGAATATTGTGGCACGTTGTTATCTAACACCACAATTCGGCAATTTCTATCATCCGGCATTCCTAAAGACTGAATAACATCCACTGCTTTTGCCATACCCACTCCTTGGAGTTGGTAGGTTGTATTTTGCAAAATATACACACGTTCTGCGTCTGTGTCCGTACAACTGACATTCTCAAAACCCATCTTTACCAGCTCTTCTACAGCTGCATCGCCTGACTGCGACCAACCCTGCAAGGGGTAAACTAAAACCATCAATAAAAGCAAGATAGCAGCTTTGTGGCTGATTCTTAGCTTCTTACTTATGTCAGTACTTCCAAAATACACCGTAAAACAAGTATTTACTTGCAAAATACTCTGCAAATTTATAGACAATTTTAGAAACCACCAAGTTTTTTTATAAAAAATTAAACATTTATTTGCTTTTTCTTTATTCATACACCTCGTGGTTTGAGAGAAAGTCTCTAATACACTCAAAGCAACAGCGGGATTTGCAGCTCCCGCCGTTACACCTTATTATATATAAGGGAGAGGGATCAGTTCAAACGGTACAGCAACCATGCGTTCTGGAAGTCGGCACGGTTAGAGTACTTAGCCTTGAAAGCATCACGTGCTTCCTGAGCAGCTGCATAGTCAGTGAAAGATGAAACAATCACCCTGTACATGTTGTTGTCAGCATTGAGCACAACAATTGAATTGTAGCCTTCGCCATCCAGGAATTTCTTCAGGTTCTCTGCATTGGTCTTTACGCCAAAGCTACCGCACACCACGCTATAGTCCTGTAAGCCATCGCCTGACACCACTGACACTCTTTCCTGACGAGCATTTCCCTGTGCAGGAGCCGGAGCTGGTGATGGGGTGTTTGTCTGTACTGGAGCAGCTACTACGGGAGCTACCTCTGCAGTAGCCGGAGCGGTCTGAGGCTGAGCAACTTCCTGCTGCTTAGCTTTCTCATAAGCCTTCTTATAAGCACTCTCACTGCTCTTGCAGGATGCAAACGCAAAAGCCACACAAATACCTAATCCTAATACAAATAATTTCTTCATTTTAAAAATTGCATTTAGTGTTATACGATAAAGTTTGTGCAAAAATAATAGAAAATCTCACACCTTTCAAAAAAAAACTGTGAAAAATGATTATAGAAACGATTTTGTTTATTACCTTTGCTAAAAAGAATGTGTAAACTAAAGATTTAAGGAGGAAATATCATGAAAGGTTTTAATGTTTTTGCAGCATTTATTTCAGGAGCAGTTATCGGAGCAGCAGTAGGTTTGCTGTTTGCGCCAGAGAAGGGTGAAGACACTCGTTCAAAGATTGCTGAGATCCTGCGCAAGAAGGGCATCCGTCTGAGCAAGGCCGATATGGAGAGCCTGATTGACGAGATTGCTGACGTTAAGGACGAAGAGGCTGAATAATGTTTGGTGTAGAAAAGGGCATAGAGAACCTCCAACAGCTGTTTGCTGAATCGAAGAAATATCTCGAACTGCAAACGGAATATGCCAAGTTAGAATTGACAGAGAAGTTAACCATCTTACTGTCAACGCTTATCTTGGTGTTAGTGCTCATCATACTGAGTATGGTGACGCTCTTCTATTTTTCATTCGCCTTAGCCTATGTGCTAGCCCCATACATTGGTGGTTTGATGAACAGCTTTGCACTTATCACTATTTTCATGCTAATTATCATGGCAGGGGTTTACTACTTCAGACAAAAGTTGATAGTGGAACCCATGGTGAAGTTCTTAGGCAATCTGTTTCTGAAAGACAACACCCCATCTTCTGAGGAGAATACAGATTATGAGCAACCAGCAGAATAACATATCGTTAGAGAGCATTGCCCAGCAAAAGGCTGCTATACTCAAGCGCATTAACGCACAAAAGCAGAAGATGTCGTCTTTGTCACAAGGATTCATAGAGCCTTGGAAATCAACGACCAAGAAGAGTTCAGCCGCTTTGGGACTTTTCAACAAAGGACTGATGGTGGTTGACGGAGTGGTGTTAGGGCTAAAGCTACTAAAACGACTCAGAAAAATGCTAAGATAATGTTTAGTTAAAAGGGTACTGTTTTCAGTGCTCTTTTTTTATTTCCTAACTAGGGAAAAATATTTTCCTAACTAGGGAGAAAAAAAATGAGAACCGTTCTCATACCCTTTGAGAACGGTTCTCGTCGTCATCGAGAGCCGTTCTCGTCTTCAGCAAGGAAGAACCTTTTCAAAGATTCATTGAAAGCCTTTCAGTCTTTACCTGTAGTAAGCGAAACGTTTAGTACTGGTAAGCGGGGCGTTTAGTTCTAGTAAACCACAAAATTCTCTAGAGAATTTAACGGCTTAGTTCTAGTAACAAAAACGCTTAGTTAAGGCAAGAGGGGCGATTAGTTTAAGCAAAGGGCCGACCAAGTGGAAGGATGGAGGAAATAGCGGACATCCTTGCCTTCTTTCAGGGCTTCTCGGATAAAGGTAGAAGAGACATCAAACTGAGGAGCATCGACCAACTGCACATTTTGGGGGAAAGAGGCTTCATCCAACTCACAACCAGGACGAGGATAAACGATAATAGGATTTTCTGTCATGATCTTCTCGCCTTGATACCAATTCTTGAGGTTAGGCCAATTGTCGGCACCCATCAACAAGATAAACTCGATATCTGGATACAACTCCTTCAGTTTCTGTAAGGTATGATAGGTATAGGAAGGTCGAGGCATCGAAAACTCCACATCGCATGCTTGGAATTTGGGATAGTCTTTAATGGCCAACTGAACTAACCTCAAGCGCAAGTCATCGTCCATTAAATCAGATTGTTGTTTGAACGGATTACGAGGACTCACCACAAACCATAACTCATCTACCCCACCCAACTCGCAGAGATAGTTGGCGAGGGCAAGGTGACCCACATGAATGGGGTTAAAGGAACCAAAGTAGAGAGCGACCTTCATAATTTGAGAATTGAAAATTGAAAATTAACAATTATTTTTCAATTCTTGTTTTATTCTTCCCCAAAGTTTCCAATTGTTGAGGGCACTAAGGCAAGCCACGACTACCAGCATAATGGCTAAGTCGTTGACGCCATAATAGAAAAAGAATATCGCCATGAAGACAAAGCACAACATGGCAAACACATTGATACAAAACAAGATACGAACCACCTTGGTTGACAATTTACTTCCGTTAAAATCCATATTAGTAAAATTGAAAATTGACAATTGAGAACTAATCCAAGGCAAGGAAATCGCGAATAATCTGCAACGTCTCTGCTTTGGCAGTTTCCAAATCATCGTTAATCACTACTTTGTCGAATTGAGGAGCAAAACCCAACTCAAACTCGGCTCGAGCAATGCGGTCGTTAATAACCTCAGGCGTTTCTGTGCCTCGCTTCTCCAATCGGCTTCGCAACGCCTCAATCGAAGGAGGTTGGATAAAAACGCTCAAAGCACGATCACCATAGTATTTCTTGATGTTTACCCCGCCTTTCACATCCACATCAAACACCACATTCTGTCCAGCTTCTGATTGCTTTTCTACTTGCGCCTTCAAGGTGCCATAAAAGCGGCCAGGATAGACTTCCTCGTACTCCAAGAACTCGTCGTTGTCTATACGCTGACGAAAATCCTCTGGTGTCAAGAAAAAATACTCAACTCCATGTTGCTCTTTTCCCCTCGGAGCGCGACTTGTAGCACTGATCGAGAAGGCCAGTTTCAACTCCGGATGCTCATTCAAAAGGTAGTTGATGATAGTCGATTTCCCACTACCACTTGGCGCACTAAAGATAATCAGTTTTCCCATAATTACATGACATTCAAGACTTGCTCCTTAATCTGCTCCAGTTCGTCTTTCATCTGAACGACAATGCGTTGCATCTCAGCTTGGTTGCTCTTACTACCCAGGGTATTGATTTCTCGTCCCATTTCCTGAGCGATGAAGCCCAACTTCTTACCTTGTCCGTATTTGCCCTCCATCGTAGAGATGAAATAAGCTAAATGGTTAGAAAGACGTTGCTTCTCCTCATTGATATCCAACTTCTCGATATAGTAGATCAGTTCTTGCTCCAAACGGTTCTTATCATAATCTACAGGAAGCTTCTCCAACGCATCGAGGATACGTTCCTTGATCTTAGGTACTCGATCTTTCTCATAAGGTTCCACAGAAGCCAACAACTCGCCTATGCGAGCAATATTTGCGCGGAATTTCCTATCCAACGCCTCACCCTCTTGTTGACGGAAATCCAACAAGTGTTGTACTGCTTCCTTCACCCCAGCGAACACGGCATCCCACTCTTCTTCACTCAGTTCCACAGCCTCATCCTTTGTGGACATCACATCAGGCATACGTAACAAAGTGGTAAACCAATCTTGCGGAGCAGGAATGCCTGTTTCCTCCACAATTTCAGTCAAGCGTTTATAATAAGCCGCCATCGTACTTTGGTTGATGGGCACCATCACATCGGTCGTTTCTTTTTTCTCTATCCACAAAGCGAAATCCACCTTTCCACGCTCAACTTGCTGAGCGATGAAGTTGCGGATTTCCATCTCTTTTTCCCTATAAAGTGGCGCTACACGCGTTGAAAGATCCATCGCTTTACTGTTGAGCGACTTGATCTCAATATTAACCTTCTTATCGGACAATTCGACAATCGTCTTGCCGTAGCCCGTCATTGATAGAATCATAATTTAAATCACACTTTTTTTGTTCTAAACAGATGCAAAATTAAAGGAATATTTTAAGATGTGGAAATAAAAGACTAAATTTGTTGGCGGAAATAGAAAAGTAAGCTGAATATGTCGTGTATTTTACATATCGAAACATCCACTGAGGTATGTTCAGTAGCTGTAAGTCAAGACGGAACCAACATTTGGCACGAAGAAGATTATAGCGGACCAAATCACAACACGCAGTTGGGTGTCTATGTTGACGAAGCTCTTTCATTTGTGGAAAGTCATGCCATTCCCTTGGATGCTGTGGCAGTAAGCTGTGGTCCAGGTTCTTATACAGGTCTTCGCATCGGCGTTTCTATGGCTAAGGGCGTGTGTTATGGCAGAAATGTGAGGCTGATAGGCATCCCCACCCTGAAAGTGCTTTGTGTGCCCGTATTGCTGAGACAAGAATTGCCTGAAGATGCCCTGCTTTGTCCTATGATAGACGCTCGAAGGATGGAAGTTTATGCAGCTGTTTACGATAGGGCCCTTCGAGTAGTTAGAGACACGAACGCCGATATTGTGGATACCAATACTTACAAGGCTTTTCTGGACGAGCATCCTGTGTATTTCTTTGGCAATGGGGCCAATAAGTGCAAGGAAGTGTTGGCTAAACATCCGAATGCCCACTTTATCGACGACATTCACCCTGTGGCTAAATGGATGTTTCCGTTGGCCGAGAAGGCCATAGCAGATCAGGATTTCAAGGATGTGGCCTATTTTGAGCCTTTCTATTTGAAAGAATTTATTGCTACGGTAGCAAAGAACCCACTGGAAATTAATAATTGAAATTATGCAATATAACACTCAACAGAAGAAGATGGCGCTCCCTGAATACGGACGCAGTGTACAGAATATGGTGGATTATGCGGTGACGATTGAGGATCGTGCTGAACGCCAATGGTGTGCAGAAACCATTATACATATTATGGAAGGTATGTTTCCCAACCTGAAGAATGTGCCCGACTTTGAGCATAAGCTGTGGGATCATCTGGCTATCATGTCGGATTTCAAACTCGACATTGATTATCCTTTCGAGACCATCAAGCCTGAGAACCTGAAGGTAAAGCCCGATGCCATCCCCACCAACGAAAAGAGGATGCACTATCGTCATTATGGCAGGTTGTTGGAGAACCTCATCAAGAAGGCATGCGACATAGAAGAAGGTGAAGAGAAGAATAATCTCATAGCGTTGATATGCAATCACATGCGCAAGGACTATATCACTTGGAATAAAGACTCTATTGACGACCAGAAGATTGCCGATGACCTCAAAGAGTTGTCAGAAGGCAAGTTGCACCTCAACGAAGACATCTTGGCATTGATGGCTGAACGCATGGAGAAGAATTTCCGTCAACAGCGTCCTGTGCAGAAGAACACACCGAATCAGAAACAGAACAAGAACAAGAAACAAAAATAAGTATGGCTTCATTCGTAATTGAAGGCGGACACCGCTTAGAAGGAGAAATCTACCCGCAAGGTGCTAAGAACGAGGTACTTCAAATTATCTGTGCTACCTTGCTTACTGCAGAAGAGGTGACAGTACACCATGTGCCCGACATCCTGGATGTAAACAACCTGATTCAGCTGATGCGCGATATGGGCTCGGAAGTGAAGAAGGTGGGCGTCGACTCCTATAGTTTCAAAGCTGCCAACATCGACCTGAACTACCTGAACAGTGAGGCTTTTGTAAAGCGAAGCGCTTCTTTGCGAGGAAGCATCATGCTGGTGGGTCCTATGGTGGCTCGTTTTGGTAAGGCATTTACGCCTAAGCCTGGTGGCGACAAGATTGGTCGTCGAAGACTCGACACCCACTTTATCGGCATTCAGAACCTGGGAGCCGACTTCAAGTACAACGCCAACCAACGCACCTATGAAATTACGGCTAAGAAGCTGAAAGGCACCTATATGCTGTTGGACGAAGCATCAGTTACGGGTACGGCCAACATCGTGATGGCAGCTGTCTTGGCCGAAGGCACTACCACTATTTACAATGCAGCTTGCGAACCTTATATCCAACAGCTTTGTCGTATGTTGAACAGTATGGGTGCTCGTATTAGTGGCATTGCGTCCAACTTGCTGACCATCGAGGGTGTGAAAGAATTGCATGGAACGGTGCATACGGTATTGCCGGATATGATTGAAGTGGGTAGCTTTATCGGTATGGCGGCAATGACACAGAGCAACCTAACCATCAAGAATGTATCCTATGAGAATTTGGGTATTATCCCTAATAGCTTCAGTCGTTTGGGCATCCAGTTAGAGCAACGAGGCGACGATATTTTCGTTCCTGCACAAGATAGTTATCAGATTGAGTCGTTTATGGATGGCTCTATCATGACCATCGCTGATGCGCCTTGGCCAGGACTTACACCAGACTTGCTGAGTGTAATGCTGGTAGTAGCTACGCAAGCCAAGGGTAGCGTACTGATTCACCAGAAAATGTTTGAGAGTCGTCTGTTCTTCGTGGATAAGCTCATCGACATGGGGGCACAGATTATTCTTTGCGACCCTCACAGAGCCGTTGTGATAGGGCACGACCACCAGCTTCGTCTGAAAGGGGGCAATATGACATCGCCTGATATTCGTGCGGGTATCGCTCTGCTGATTGCGGCTATGAGTGCCGATGGTATCAGTCGCATTCACAACATCGAGCAGATTGATCGTGGCTACCAGAATATCGAAGGCCGACTGAACGCTTTGGGCGCAAGGATTACAAGAATTTAGAATTGAAAATTGAGAATTGAGAATTAGGACCAAAAACGACGAATTACAAGATTAGGAAGCCGTGATTAAGCAAGATGAAGTATATAGGATTGGTATCATCAACAAACCCCATGGGGTGCATGGAGAGTTGTTGTTCACCTTCGATGATGATATCTTCGATCAAGTAGATGCCGACTATATCGTTTGTCTGATGGATGGCATTCTGGTGCCTTTCTTCTTTGAAAGCTATCGTTTTCGGAGCGATTCAACGGCATTGATCAAATTGGAAGGCATTGATACCGAGCAACAAGCCAGGCGGATGACCAATGTAGAGGTGTATTTTCCCAAAGAGCATGCCGAGAAGTTAGAGGACAACGAACTGACTTGGAACTATTTTGTGGGGTTCCTAATCAAAGATATAAATAAAGGTGAGATAGGCAAGGTAACGGATGTGGATGATTCAACTATCAATACATTGTTTGTGGTGGATCACAAGGGTACTGAGGTATTGATACCTGCTCAAGAAGATTTCATGGTAGAGTTGAATCGGAAGAAAAAGGTCATTACGATGCATCTACCAGAAGGATTGTTAGAATTATGAAGAAAAAAATCGCCATATTAGGATCAACGGGGTCTATCGGTACACAAGCGTTGGAGGTGATAGAGGAGCATAGTGACCTCTATGAAGCCTATATCCTTACGGCCAACAACCAAGTTGACAAGCTGATTGAGCAAGCCAGAAAGCACCAACCTGAAGCGGTGGTGATTGCCAACGAGCAACACTATGCTACGCTGAAGGAAGCGCTAGCCGACCTTCCCATCAAGGTATATGCTGGTGCCAAAGCCTTGGAAGAGGTGGTGCAAGACGCACAAGTAGATATGGTGCTCACTGCTTTGGTGGGTTTCTCAGGTTTGCGCCCTACGATTAGCGCCATTCGTGCCAAGAAGCCCATTGCTTTGGCTAACAAAGAAACGATGGTGGTAGCTGGAGAGCTCATCAATCAACTTTGCGATGACAAACGTGTGCCTTTGTTGCCCGTAGATTCTGAACATTCTGCTATCTTCCAGAGTCTGCAAGGCAATGAATACAACCGCATTGAGAAGATATTGTTGACGGCATCTGGTGGACCATTCCGCACTTTCACTCACGAACAACTGAAAACGGTAACAAAAGAGCAAGCCCTGAAGCATCCTAATTGGAGCATGGGAGCCAAGATTACCATCGACTCAGCCTCGATGATGAACAAAGGTTTCGAGGTAATGGAAGCTCGTTGGCTTTTCCGTGTAAAGCCTGAACAGATAGAAGTGTTGGTGCATCCGCAAAGCATCATTCATTCTGCTGTACAGTATGAGGATGGAGCCATCATGGCTCAGTTGGGTATGCCTGATATGCGTGTACCTATACAATATGCCTTCTCCTACCCCTTGCGTTTAAAGTCATCTTTCCCTCGTATAAATTTCAGCAAGTATTCGCAACTCACCTTCGAGCAACCTGATACAGAGAAATTCCGCAACCTGGCTCTTGCATACGAAGCGATACGTCGAGGTGGCAATATGCCTTGCATCGTCAATGCGGCCAACGAGATAGTCAATGCAGGCTTCCTGCACAACCAGATATCATTTTTAGGCATGAGCGAGGTAATAGAAAAGACAATGGAGCGCGCCACGTTTGTGGCAAAGCCTACGTTAGAAGACTACTTGGCGACGGATGCAGAAGCAAGGATAATCGCTAAAGAGATTATGAACAATATTAATATATGATTATATGAACAAGAAACTGGTTTTATTTGTAGTAAGTACGTTAGCATTGGGTACTGCTTTTGCTCAGAAGCTGAATCCCAATAATGTGGACGAGATTGTAAAGGCGATGACCTTAGAGGAAAAAGCCGAACTCATTGTAGGTGGTGGTTGGGGTAGCATGACCGCTGGTGCCATGACTGCTTCTTCTGAAGTGTTGGTTCCTGGTGCAGCTGGCACCACCAACGCTATTGAACGTTTAGGCATTCCCGCTACCGTTCTCTCTGACGGTCCTGCAGGTGTTCGTATCAGTCCTACCCGTAGTGGAACAAACAAGACATTCTATGCGACAGGTTTCCCTGTAGGTACCTCTTTGGCCAGCACTTGGAACACCGAATTGGTAGAGCAAGTAGGCAAAGCTATGGGTAACGAGGTATTAGAGTATGGCATCGACGTATTGTTGGCTCCTGGTATGAATATCCACCGCAATCCGTTGAACGGACGTAACTTCGAGTATTATTCTGAAGATCCTTTCTTGACTGGTAAAATAGCTACGGCTTATACCAAGGGTATTCAGAGCAATGGCGTGGGTGTGAGTATCAAGCACTATGCAGCCAACTCTCAGGAAACCAACCGTATGGCAGTTGATTCAAGGGTTAGTCAGCGTGCCTTGCGCGAAATCTATCTCAAGGCTTTCGAGATGGTCGTAAAGGATGCTGACCCATGGACGGTAATGTCTTCTTACAATAAGATTAATGGCAAATTTACCCAGCAAGACCGTGAGTTGCTGACCGACCTGTTGCGCACTGAGTGGGGCTTCAACGGTATCGTGATGACCGACTGGACAATGGTTCGCGACATAGCTGCTCAGGTACATGCCGGTAACGACTTGATGGAGCCTGGTATGCCTCAGCAGAAGACAGACCTGATCAAAGCGGTTAATGAAGGCAAGGTTAGCATGGAAGATGTAGATGTATGCGTAAAGCGCATCTTACAGTACATCGTACGTACCCCTCGCTTTAAAGGCTACAAGTATTCTGATGCTCCAGATTTGAAAGCACATGCTCAGGTAACCCGTAACTCAGCTGCCGAGGGTATGGTATTGTTGAAAAATGAAGGCAATGCCCTGCCTATCAAGGACGCTAAGAAAGTAGCCTTGTTTGGCATCACTTCATACAACTTCATTGCTGGTGGCACAGGCTCTGGTAACGTGAACAAAGCTTACACCATCGACCTGCTCACTGGTTTGAAGAGCGCAGGCTATGAAGTAAACGAAGAACTGAAGAACGTATATGAGAGCTACACCACCTATGAGCGTAACCGTCAGGCAGCTGCCCGTCCTGCACGTGGAGGTATGCTGGCTATGATGAGCTTGGGTGAAGCAGCTCTGACAGAAATGCCTATCGAGCGTGCTATCATCGACAAGCAAGTGGCTGCCAACGATATTGCCATTGTGACCATTGGCCGTAACGCCGGTGAAGGTGCCGACCGTAATGTGCCTAACGACTTCAACCTCTCTGAGGTAGAGCGTCAGTTGCTGAATGACGTTACTGAAGCATTCCACTTGGCTGGCAAGAAAGTGGTAGTAGTACTGAACATCGGTGGTGAGATTGAATCTGCTTCTTGGAAGAACCTGCCAGACGCTATCTTATTGGCTTGGCAACCTGGTCAGGAGGGTGGCTATTCAGTAGCTGACATCCTGAGTGGTAAGGTGACTCCTTCTGGCAAGCTCACCATGACTTGGCTCAACAATTATATGGATGACCCATCATCAAAGAACTTCCCATTCGACCAGAAATCTGATGGTATGATGGGCATGGGCTCTGCTATGGGTGGTCAGCAGCGTGAGGTAAAGAATGTGAGCTACTCCGACTTCCAAGAGGGCATTTGGGTAGGTTATCGTTATTTCAATACTGTTGGCAAAGAGGTTTCTTATCCATTCGGTTATGGATTAAGCTACACCACTTTCGAATATAGTGCTCCTAAGGTGACTCCTACCAAAGATGGTTTCCGCGCTACCATCACCGTAAAGAACACTGGCAAGGTAGCAGGTAAGGAAGTGGTAGAGTTGTATGTTTCAGCTCCAGCTGGTAACCTCGTGAAGCCAGAGCAAGAGCTGAAGGGCTTTGCCAAGACCAAGGAATTGCAGCCTGGTGAGAGCCAGACTTTGACAATGGATGTTACACTCTATTCTTTGGCATCGTTCAATGATGCAGTTGATCAGTGGGAAACTGCTGCCGGCAACTATGTTGTGAAGTTTGGCGCCAATGTAGAAGATATCCGTTGCACAGTTCCTTTCAAGGTAGCAAAAGAGCAAACTTGGAAAGCTTTAGATATCTTGAAGCCTGAGAAAGAAATCAAGGAGATTGCTGTGAAATAAGAATTGAACGAACTGAATAACATACTTGCCGATATAAGTGGCTGGCTTTGGGGTTGGCCTATGATCATTATGTTGTTGGGAACGCACCTGTACCTGACATTCAGGTTGCGTTTCCCACAACGTAAGATCTTTACAGCCATTAAGCTTTCAGTCAAGAAAGACCCTGATGCCGCAGGAGATGTGTCTCAATTCCATTCATTGGCTACTGCTTTAGCAGCTACCATCGGTACAGGCAACATTGTAGGTATGGCAACAGCCATCACCTTAGGAGGTCCAGGTGCTGTACTATGGTGCTGGTTAACAGGTGTGTTTGGCATCTCTACCAAATATGCAGAAGGGTTACTGGCCATAAAATACAGAGTGAAATCTTCTGATGGCAAAATGCAAGGAGGCCCTATGTATGCTTTGGAGCGTGGCTTGGGTTGGAAATGGCTCGCTGTTTTATTTGCTCTTTTTACCGCCATTGCTTCTTTCGGTATCGGCAACATGGTACAAGCCAATGCCATAGCCACTGTAACAGAAGAGTCTTATCAAATATCCCCCTACCTCTCAGGAGCAATCATTAGCATATTGGTTGCCTTAGTAGTAATTGGAGGGGTAAAGAGTATCGCAAGGGTTTGCGGCATGCTGGTTCCTTTTATGGCTTTATTTTATGTTATTGGTTGCATTATCATTTTAGTCATCAATGCTGCTTATATTTGGCCAGCATTGAAACTTATTTGCATATCAGCCTTTACCCCTACAGCGGCAGGAGGAGGTTTTGTAGGTGCTACGGTGATGACAGCAGCACGTTTTGGTATAGCCAGAGGTCTGTTCTCCAATGAATCGGGTATGGGATCTGCTCCTATAGTGGCAGCAGCAGCTCAAACGCGCAATCCTGTGCGTCAAGCATTAGTGTCATCATCGGGTACTTTTTGGGACACTGTGGTTATCTGTGCCTTGACTGGCACCGTAATTGTTAGCAGTGTACTTGCTTATCCTGATATCAGTTTCGAGAATGGAGCGACGCTAACCAAGATGGCATTTGCCAAGATTCCGTATATCGGTACACCGTTGCTAACCTTTGGTTTGATGACCTTTGCCTTCTCCACTATCCTAGGTTGGTGCTATTATGGCGAACGTGCTGTAGAATACCTCAAAGGCAAGCGTTGGGTAACTATCTATCGGGTACTATTTATAATTGCTGTTTTCTTGGGCAGTGTAGCTAACCTAGCTATTGTCTGGGATTTAGCTGACTGCATGAACGCCTTGATGGCCATTCCCAACCTAATCTCTCTATTATGTCTAAGTGGCATCATCGTACAGGAAACCCGCAAATACCTTTGGAGCGGTAAACTAGATGAAGTGATGGAAGAGGAACCATAAAAGAGCCGTTTTATGAAAATACAACTAAAAGCACCCAAGAACCTGCAAGCAACCATCAACTTGCCTGCATCGAAAAGCATCAGCAACCGTGCGCTGATACTACGGGCTTTGGCTCAGGGAAATTCGCCTATTAAGAATCTTGCCGACTGTGATGACACGATGGTAATCGTCAAAGCCTTTGAAAAAGAGGAAGAAATGATTAACATCAAAGCTGCTGGTACGGCCATGCGTTTCCTCACCGCTTTCTATAGTACTCAACCTGGGTCACACATTCTCACTGGTACTGAGCGCATGAAGCAACGTCCCATCAGTATCTTGGTGGATGCACTTAGACTATTAGGTGCCCAGATTGACTACATGGAAACGGAAGGCTTCCCTCCTCTACGTATCAAAGGCCAGCAACTCCAAAGCAAGGAACTGACCTTGCCAGGCGATGTGAGTTCGCAATACATCTCAGCCTTACTGATGATTGCTCCTACTTTGCCCAACGGACTGACTTTGAAGTTGTCAGGACATGTTACCTCTCTACCTTACATAGATATGACGCTTCAGCTCATGCGTGAATTTAGGGCAACCGCTCATAGAAGCGAGAGTGGCCATCCCATGCTGATTGAGGTAAAACCAGGAGGATATCAAGACATTCCTTATATTATTGAGAACGACTGGAGTGCAGCATCTTATTGGTATGAGATGGTGGCCTTTAGCAACGACCCACAAGCTAGCATCAAGTTGCCCCACTTGAAGAGAGAGAGTACCCAAGGCGACTGCAAAGGAGCTGAACTGTTCAAATTATTAGGCGTTCAGACAACATATACAGAAAGTGGTATTACCATCTATAAGCAAGGCGAGTTACCCCAGCGGCTGGATGCCGACCTTCGTGAGATGCCAGACTTGGCACAAACCATTGTGGTGACATGCTGTTTCATGGGTATTCCTTTCCGTTTCACAGGCTTGCACACCCTTCGCATCAAGGAGACCGACCGTATCAGTGCCCTTATCAACGAACTTCACAAATTAGGATTTGTTCTATATGCAGAAGGTGACGATGCTTTGAGATGGGACAGAGAACATTGTCAAGCAGACGACAACCCTGTAATCGCCACCTACGATGACCACCGTATGGCGATGGCATTTGCCCCAACTGCACTGAAAGTAAAAAGCATAGCGATTAATCACCCTGAGGTAGTAAGCAAATCTTACCCCCATTATTGGGAAGACTTACAACAAGCAGGGTTTGATATAGTGGTTGATTAGAATAATCCAGCAAACCAATCCCAGGCCCAAACGGCGAGTTTAATCAAGAGCCAGATCAATAAGCAGAGGACAACAATCAACGCCGCCATCCACCAAGCACGGCGATTGACACTTTTTATCATTTCCTCATCCCCCTCCACATAGCCGGTTATCAATTTGTAATTCTTAATGTAACTACGATTGAAGAAGTCCAGGATATCCCCTATCCAGAAAGGAATGACCCCCATAGCAAAGTCTATCAGCATATTGCACAATAATGCCAAAGTTAAAGGAATGGAACGAAGTTTGAACACACTAAAGAACAGATATGGAAGCGTCAATAGCGAAGTCACCGCATCACCCACCGTGGGCACCAACCCCAACAGCGGATCCACATAGTATTCATCCATCACCTTGGCAATGGCCTCGATCAACTTATACGTCTTCGACTCTTTAATGTCTTCCTGCATATTTCTGTTGCCCTTACAGGGCTTTCTTCATAATATTCAATTATTAATCTTCAATTTGTTAATTACTTCCATCAGTTGTTCCCCCAATCCGATGGTATAGCCTTGTGAAACAAACACCACACGGTTGAAAGTGTCGGCTATGATAAACAACGGCAACTGGTTCTGGTCATCAAGATGCATATTAGTGACAATCTGCTTCTGAATCTGATGATGGTTATCCACGCCGTATGATACCGTTGATGGTAATGCGTCAAATTCTTCCTCACGGTAATTCTGCCTTTGCGTATCATCTGTAAACAACAAAACCATAGGTCGGCCCCATGCTTCGAAGGCGGCTTTCAATTTGGCAATATCACGCAAGGCATGATTAGTAGGTTCCTGTCCTACGCCCAAAACACCTATTACGAAATAGCCCCTGCCTGTTGTGGCAAGCACACTGGTCTCATCACCCTCCTTGATGTACTTGCTTTCAGAATCAAATGAGCCTATCACAGTTACATCTTCCTTGGAAGGCTCACGCAAGTTCAAGTCTAATGAAGTAGTCTTGCCTTCTGAAATACTGAATTGCTGCATTGAAGCCAGCACTTTGCCACTTGCCATACGCTTTCCACTCACCAACAGATAAGTCCCCTTATCCAACTGCATTCCCTTCTTGAACGTATTACGCCAACTCACGCCACCACCCATATCTACCTGTCCTTCATCAAAGCTCAGCAAGGTGGTAGTGCCATCTTCCTTGATGCGACTAATGGTGAAATGACTGTAATACTCAGGATTCTCCAACGAGGCCGTTGGTTGATAGTTGATCACCAACGTACCGACAGGAGTAGTTGTCTGATCTGTTGCCTCGAAATTCACATCTATCCAATTACCTTCATAAAGGTATTGTACCTTGCCAGTCACCCCGTCTTTGCGGGCACCAATATCAAGACTCCAAGCCACATTCACAAAGAAGATATCACGAGAACGAGGGTCAGCCACCCTTGACTTCCACACGCCTACAGAAGACATAGCGATACGTTGGGCATACGGACCATCGACAATGTACAAACTATCGGAGCACCACTTCACTAATTCCGCTGGATTATCACGGAAACGCTGTTGGTCAGCTAGTGAGATATGTTGTTGGAAAAACTGCTTGTATGGCACCAGCATCTCATCCTCCACCCTCATATTAGGCTTACTGCCAGGTGTCTGTTGGTCTGTTAACACCTCAAGGCTCACATCCCGAAGATCCTTATCACTCAGAAGTGCCAGATAGTCCGCACTTCCACCATTTATCAGATAACGCTTAATGGTTGTATGATTGCCGCTCGACTTAATTAAATAAGGCACAGCATCCAGACTTAGCTGATGTTCTTTTACAAAAGCAATTGCCGTTTCCTCATTCATGAATGTATTCATATAGGCAATACGCAGGGAGTCTTCAGTCACCTTGCGGACGTCATTTTGTGCTCGCTGTTCATCTGTGACTTCTGGCAAAGAGTATTGCTCTATAGGAGGCACAACATCTACCTCCTCAACTGGACTGCCATCAGTAGGATTGACTTTATCCAACACAATACTAATCTCATCATCGGTACCGAAAGAAGCCTTACTATATCCATAACGTCCACCATGAGAGGCCCATACCAGCATATCACCCTTACCTGCCGTAAGGAATATATGTCCGTCGGCATCAGTATATTTAGTCACCACCGGACAGAACTCTGCATAGTTGTAAATCATGAAATCCACTCGGACATCAGCCATTGCATTGTCTTGCGTATCCACCACATTGAAATCAATGCGAGCCGTCGATGCATAATTATCAATTAAGTTGATTTCCGTAAAGGTGTCAGATACCAGCATCTTCTCCTCTGGTCCGTTGTATTTGCCAAACACACGGGTATGCATCAGCATCGCCCTGCTGGCCGCACTATTGAACCAACCCAAGTTCAATACTGCCTCAGGTTCACAAGCGCCCATAAACCACCACTTGCCATCAGCCCAAGCCTCTACCCAAGCATGATTGTCGTCGGTATGTGCCCAACGAGGCGTATAGACCTGACGGGCAGGAATGCCAATGGCTCGCAAGGCAGCCACTGTAAAGGTCGATTCTTCTCCACACCTGCCGTATGCCGCACTGATAGTAGCTAATGGCGAGGTAGTCCGCGCATCCGATGGTTGGTAAGTCACCCGTTCATGACACCAGTGGTTTACCTCCAATATAGCCTCTTGCATACTGAGTCCCCTCACCCTTACCTTCAGTTCATCATAGCACTCAAGGCGGAATGTGTCAAGGTTTTCGTTGTTCACGCGGATAGGCAATACGAAATGGCGGAACAACAATTCAGGTACTTGCTTGCCCCACGACATCTCTTGTTGGGCTCTGAACGACATGCGTACATTATCCAAGTAATAATCCGTAGAATAATCCGTCATGTCAGCAATAGGCATATAAGCATAAAGAAACTGTAAGGCCTCCTGCTCTTTCACAGATATATCCTTAGCAGGTGTATAGAATTGAGTACCTACCAATCCAACTTTCGCTTTAAAGTCAGACGCTACTTGCTGGCGATAGTCGTTATCGCTGATAAAATGTCTATCGTTAGGGTTGCAGGCAGTCAGCACTATCAGCAGTACAATCAGCCATCCGTATAGTTTTTTCATGGTAAAATCTTTACTTATTTATCGCAAATGTACTAAAAAAAACGTACATTTGCACAAATCGACATTAAGTCTTAATACTAATAGATATGAAAAAACTAATCTGGATAGTAGCTGCTGGCCTTATGCTGGCATTGGGCAGCTGTGGAGTTCCCGAGGCAGATCCGAACCTGTATGATGAATTTCTGAATCCTCCCACCGAGGCAAAGCCTCGTGTATGGTGGCATTGGATGGATGGCAATGTAACCAAGGACGGTATCTACAAAGACCTGACTTGGATGAAACGTTCTGGCATTGCTGGTTTCATGAACTTCGACGCTGGTTTTAGTACCCCACTTTTAATAGAGAAGAAGGTGGCTTACATGACTGACGAGTGGAAAGATGCTTTTGCCTATACTGTTCATTTGGCCGATTCTTTAGGACTGGAGATGAGTGTAGCTGCATCTCCAGGATGGAGCTTCACAGGTGGTCCGTGGGTAGAGCCAAAAGATGGTATGAAGAAGTTGGTGTGGCGTGAGATGCTCGTTTCAGGTGGCACCACCTACGACGGTTTCCTGCCTGAGCCCTACAAGACCATCGGTAATTTCCAGAACATTCCTCGCTCATCATCTAATTTCAGTGGTGTGGGTAACAATACCAACGATGGCTATTATGCAGACATTGCCGTGCTGGCATTCAAATTGCCAGAAGCCGACAAGAGCCTCTCAGCCATGAATCCACGAATCACCTCCAGTGGTGGTAGTTTCTCTTTACAGAAACTCACTGACGGTGACTTGACCAACAGCGACATATTGCCTCCTGGTGCAGGTGGAACAAACGGCAAGGCATGGATTCAGTATGAGTTTGCCGCACCTCAAACGGTAAAGGCACTGACCATCGTAGATGGCAGGATACGTAGTCAATGGGGCGCTCCAAAGCAAGAGATTAGCAAGGTATTGCAGGCCAGCGACGACGGCAAGACTTTCCGTGAGGTATGCAAGATTCCTAACAGTTCTGCACCTCAAGGCACTGTAGATATTCCTGAAACAACGGCTAAATATTTCCGACTGGTAGTTGACAATGTAGTAACTGTCAATCCGTACGCAGGTCTGATGGGACTGAGTGCAGAACCACAGGCTCAACCTACCCCAATTGCTGAGTTTGTTTTACATGCTATCAACCGCATCAACCATGCTGAGGAGAAGGCTGGTTATGCTGCTCCTGCCGACTTGGCATTATACGATACCCCAGACGAAGCTGCTGTGGTGGCTTTAGACGATGTGATAGACATTACCGAGAACTTCAAGGACGGGCGACTGACTTGGGAAGTACCCGTTGGCACATGGAAGATTGTACGCTATGGCTACTCACAGACCGGTCACCAGAACAGTCCGGCACCGCCTGAGGCTACAGGCTTTGAAGTGGATAAGATGGATCCTATAGCCGTACGTGCCTACATGGACCATTACCTCGGTATGTATGTAGATGCTTCAAAAGGCCAGTTGGGCAAGGTGGTGAAATATATCATGACCGATAGCTATGAGTCGGAACAAGAGAACTGGACCCCTGCTTTGGAAGAGGAGTTCGAGGCGCGCAACGGCTACAGTCTGCGACCTTGGCTGCCTGTATTGATGGGCCATATCGTCAACAGCTCAGAAGAGAGCGAACGCTTCCTGCGCGATTGGCGACGTACATTGGGTAGATTGGTGACCGACAACCTGTATAACCTACTGACCGACATACTGAAAGAGCGTGGTATGGGTCGCTATACAGAATCGCATGAGAACGGTCGTGTGTATCTAGTGGATGGCATGGATGTAAAGGCAAAGGCTGATGTACCTATGGCAGCTGCTTGGGTACCTCATAACACGACTGCATCTTCCCCTGCCATGAGTAGGGCTGATATCCGTGAGGCGGCTTCTGTAGCACACATCTACGGACAAAATCTTGTAGCAGGTGAGTCATTGACCGCTCCTGGAGGTGAAGGTCGTTCGTATGCCTATTACCCTGGTAACCTGAAAGCTACCGCTGATATGGAAATGGCAAGCGGTCTGAACCGCTTCGTGATTCATACCTCCGTACACCAGCCACTCGACGAGCTCAAACCTGGCTTGGGCTTAGGACCTATCGGTCAGTGGTTCAACCGTCTGGATAACTGGTCAGAGTCTGCTTGGGCATGGACGGACTACCTGTCACGTAGCTGCTACCTATTGCAGAAGGGAACATTTGTTGCCGACATCTTGTATTACTATGGTGAAGACAATAACATCACTGGACTGTTTGGTGCAGAACAACCCGCCTTCCCTGCAGGCTATAACTACGACTATATCAACAGCGATGCTTTGCTCAACCTGTTGACTTTCGAATACAACCGCTTAGAAACGCCCAGTGGCATGAGCTATCGCATGCTGGTACTTGACCCGAACGTAAAGCGTCTGCCAGTGGATGTACTCAAGAAGATTGCCGAACTGGCCAAGGCGGGTGCCGTTATCTGCGGTGCGAAACCCGAGTTACCAGGCCGACTGACAGATGATGTGGAAGAGTTCAACAACATCGTGAATGAGGTTTGGGGCGGCGAACTGAGTAATGTCTATCTGACCAACGACATGAAGAGTGTACTCGACAAGATAGGTGTAAAGTCTGACGTGACCATCGGCGATGACCTGCGTTTTGTGCATCGTCATACCAGTCGTACTGACATTTATTGGATTAACAATCCAGAAGGCCCCGCCAAGACTGTCGAACTGTCGTTCCGTGTGAAAGGCAAGAAACCAGAAATATGGCACCCCGAAACAGGCAAACGCGAGGATGTAACCTATCGCACAGAAGGCGGTCGAACTGTCGTAAAGGTGAACTTGGTAGAGAATGATGCCCTGTTTGTGGTATTCAACGGACCTGCAGAACAAGAGGCAGTCACCTTGCCTGAACTGAAAGAGGTGCATGTCAACACCATCAATACGCCTTGGCAGGTAACCTTCCAAGAACAACGTGGCGCACCAGCTTCCGCTCAGTTCGACCAGCTTATCAACTTTGCTGACAGCGATATTGACGGCATCAAGTACTTTAGTGGCGTGGCTACCTATACCAACAGCTTTGACATCACAGAAGACCAGCTGAATGCTGAACAGGTGTTGCTCGACTTAGGTAACGTAGGGGTAATGGCCGAGGTAACCATCAATGGTCACGGCCTGGGTGTATATTGGAAAACACCATATCGTGTAGATATCAAGGAGGCACTGCAAGTTGGCAAGAATGATATTGAGGTGAAGGTAACGAACCTGTGGATTAATCGTCTAATTGGCGATTCACGACCCGACATGAAGGAAAAGGTTACATGGTCGCTCTATCCATTCTATAACCCCAACTCCCAGATGTCACCATCTGGCCTCATGGGACCTGTAAATATTGTGATTTGTAAGAACTGATATTATGAGAAGACTATTATTGGGCTTAGTCGCTTTCCTTCCTCTGCTGGCATTCTCACAACGACAGGAAATGCTACTGGAGAAAGGATGGCGCTTTGTTAATCAAGAGGTGACGGATGCTTGGCGCATTGATTATAACGATAACGCTTGGCAACAAGTGACGGTACCCCACGACTGGGCCATCTATGGACCCTTTGATGGCAACAACGACCGTCAAGTGGTAGCCATTGAGCAAGACGGTGAGACCGAAGCTTCTCAGAAGTCGGGTCGCACAGGCGGTTTGCCCTTTGTGGGCATTGGGTGGTATCGCAACACCTTTGATGTACCTGCGGGTAAGCAAACGTCACTGATATTTGACGGTGCCATGAGTGAAGCACGTGTGTATGTCAATGGTAAGGAAGCTATCTTCTGGCCCTATGGCTACAACTCGTTCTATTGTGATGTAACGCCTTTCATCCATGCCGATGGCAAGAACAATGTGGTGGCCGTACGTTTGGAAAATCGCCCTTCTTCCTCACGCTGGTACCCAGGAGCAGGACTGTATCGCAATGTGCATGTGGTAACAACCGAGAAGATCCATATCCCTGTGTGGGGCACCCACATCACTACCCCACATGTGGAAAAAGACTATGCATCCGTTAGTTTGAATATCTCGTTGGCGAACTCTACCCACCAGCAGATGATCCGTCTGGTAACGGATATCATTGCTCCAGATGGAAAGATAGTTGCCACCAAGGACGATACCAAGATGGCGGTACACAACATCGCTTTGGGACAAAACTTCATCGTAGATCATCCACAACTATGGTCGCCAGAGATGCCTTATTTATATAAAGCCCACACTCGTGTATATGCCGATGACAAGCAGGTAGATGAATACACTACTCGCTTTGGCATCCGTAGCATCGAGTATGTGCCAGAGAAAGGTTTCTTCCTCAATGGCGAACTGCGTAAGTTCCAGGGTGTGTGCAACCACCACGACTTAGGACCATTGGGCGCTGCTATCAACAAGGCGGCTTTGCGTCGCCAACTCACCTTGCTCAAAGATATGGGTTGCGATGCTATCCGTACATCACACAACATGCCTGCCCCCGAATTGGTAGAGTTGTGCGACGAGATGGGCTTTATGATGATGGTGGAGCCATTCGACGAATGGGACATGGCGAAGTGCGAGAACGGCTATCACCGTTTCTTCCAGGAATGGGCGGAACGCGATATGGTGAATATGGTGCAACATTACCGAAATAACCCATCAGTAGTAATGTGGAGCATCGGCAACGAAGTGCCCAACCAACGTGATCCAGAGAGTTATAAGACAGTAGCTTTCATACAGGACATCTGCCATCGCCTCGACCCTACCCGACTTGTAACGGTAGGCATCGACCAGGCAGAGAACTCGCTACATAACGGTTTTGCTGCTACTATTGACATCCCTGGCTTCAACTACCGCCTGCCTTTCTACCAAGAGGCTTACGACATCCTGCCACAAGGCTTGGTATTGGGCTCAGAAACGGCCTCTACCGTTAGTTCACGAGGCGTGTATAAGTTCCCTGCCGAACTGAAGAAGGGTGCCACCTACGATGACATGCAGTCATCCGGCTATGACAACGAGGCTTGTTGGTGGTCGAACATCCCTGACCTTGACTTCGCGATGGCTGATGACTACGAATGGGAAATCGGGCAGTTCGTATGGACAGGCTTCGACTACTTGGGAGAACCAACGCCTTACTACGACAACTGGCCTGCACATAGTTCCTACTTTGGTATCATCGACCTGGCTTCCATCCCTAAGGACCGCTATTACCTCTATCGCAGTGTGTGGAACAAGCAGGAGAGCACCTTACACCTCCTGCCCCACTGGACTTGGAAGAACCGCAAGGGCCAGGTTACACCCGTTTATGTCTATACCAGCTATCCTGAAGCCGAACTGTTTGTCAACGGTAAGAGTCAGGGTAAGCAGCACAAGTGGACAGCCGCTGAAGCCAAAGCGAAAGAATCTGAGTTAGGCGAAAAAGCTACCATGCACCGATATCGCCTGATGTGGGAGGAGGTGAAGTATGAACCAGGAGAGCTCAAGGTAGTAGCGTATGATGCTAATGGCAAAGTAGCAGAGACAAAGGCTGTACGCACAGCGGGCAAGCCTCATCACCTACAGCTTTCCGTAGATAGAAGTCAGATTGATGCCGATGGCAAGGACTTGGCATATATCACCGTCAGCGTGGTAGATAAGGATGGCAATCTCTGTCCTAATGACGGTAGAGAGGTAAACTTCAAGGTCAGTGGTGCTGGCTCCTTCCGTGCCGTTGCAAATGGCGACCCCACTTGCCTCGAGCTCTTCCATCAGCACCACATGCATGCCTTTGCTGGGCAACTCACGGCCATTGTGCAGAGCAGCGAGCAGGCTGGTACCATCACACTTTCTGCCACAGCTAAAGGCTTGAAGGGAGCTAGTATTTCTTTGCTATCGAAGTAATTCTGATGGTTCCGCCGGCTGCATCTCTTCCGCTAAAAATCGCTCACGTTTTCCTAAAACGCAAAAAAACATAGCGCTCTGACCTGTTTGCGTTTTTATACGGAAAACTTTCCCGATTTTTTTTACGCTGCAGAGAAGAATGCCGGCTCTACCATCAAGTATTCTCTAAGCCGCAAAGAAAAACTATACTTCTATAACCAGCTCCACAGGACAATGGTCAGAGCCAAATATTTCGCTATGAATGCGAGCCCCCTGCAGCTTCTCATCCAATGACTTAGAGGTGAGGAAATAATCAATACGCCACCCTGCGTTCTTCTCACGAGCATGGAAGCGATAGCTCCACCACGAGTACTGGTTAGCCATGTCTGGATAGAAATAGCGGAAGGTATCAGTAAAGCCACTGCTGAGCAACTGCGTCATCTTCTCACGCTCCTCATCCGTAAAGCCCGCATTGCGACGATTCGTCTTTGGGTTTCGCAAGTCAATCTCCTGGTGCGCCACATTCATATCGCCACAAGCGATAACAGGCTTCTTGGCATCCAATGCCAGCAGGTAAGCGCGGAAATCATCTTCCCACTTCATGCGATAGTCCAATCGGCGTAGTTCCTCCTGCGAATTAGGTGTATAGACATTAACAAGGTAGAAAGTAGGCATCTCCAATGTGATGACACGCCCCTCGTGGTCATGCTCATCAATGCCCAAGCCGTATGTCACTGCCAGCGGCTCATGCTTTGAAAAGATAGCAGTGCCCGAATAACCCTTCTTCTCGGCATAGTTCCAATAAGAACGATAGCCCTCGAATAACAAGTCCAGTTGTCCTTCCTGCATCTTCGTCTCTTGCAGACAAAAGAAATCGGCATCCAGTGCCTTGAAGGCATCGGCAAACCCTTTGTCACAAACGGCTCTCAGTCCGTTTACATTCCATGATATCAGCTTCATAATATTTTGTTCAATTAAAAATTAAGTCCATAATTGTGCTTCACCTCACTCATCACAAACATACTCTCTACCGCTCCGAGGCTTTCTATAGCTCCAAGCTTATTGATCAAGAACTCATTATAAGCCTTCATATCGGTGGCATGAATTTTCAACAAATAATCGGTGGTACCAGAAACATTATAGCACTCGGTCACCTCAGGCAGTTCCTGCACCATTAGCATAAAGTCCTTGGCAATGTCACGATTCATGCGCTTCAGCTTCACGTTGCAAAACACAATGAAGCCCTGATTCAGTTTCTCAGCATCCAACACAGCAATGTATTTCTTGATATAGCCACCCGATTCCAGTCGTTTTAATCGTTCATATACAGGTGTAGATGAAAGACTTACCTTACCTGCCAGTTCCTTGATGGTAAGGCGTCCGTTCTCCTGTAACACCCGCAATATCTGCAAGTCGGTTTTATCCAAAGTATCCATAAAAGAAGATTTATTCTGTTTTCCTTTCAATTATCATGCGAATGCAGCATACACATTCTACTTAAAACAACAAAAGTAGAAACATTTTCTGAATATTCCAAATAATTTGTTTGATATATCCAAATCACCTTAACTTTGCAGCAGAAAACTTAACAACAAAAACAAATTAAAAACTCAAATAGTATGGCAACAAAGAATTATCGTTTTGAAACGCTCCAGTTGCATGTAGGCCAGGAGCAAGCAGACCCGACTACCGATTCACGTGCGGTACCTATCTATCAGACTACCTCGTATGTGTTCCGCAACTCACAGCATGCCGCCGACCGTTTTGGTCTGCGTGACGCAGGTAATATATATGGTCGTCTGACCAACACCACACAAGGTGTCTTTGAAGAGAGAATAGCCGCTTTGGAAGGAGGCGTAGCAGCCTTGGCAGTAGCCAGTGGTGCAGCTGCCATCACCTATGCTTTGCAGAATGTGGCACATAGTGGCGACCATATCATTGCAGCCAACAACCTCTATGGCGGCACCTTTAACTTGATTGAGCATACGCTCACCACACAAGGCATCAGCACCACCATCGTCAACCCTGAAGATTTTGCAGCAGTTGATGCAGCTTTCCGTCCCAACACCAAAGCCATTATCGTTGAGACCTTCGGCAACCCTAATGCCAGCGTAACAGACATCGACCGCATAGCTGAGATAGCACACAAACATAACACCATATTAATAGTTGACAACACATTCGCAACACCCTATATATTCCGTCCTTTAGAACATGGAGCAGACGTGGTAGTGGAATCAGCTACCAAGTTTATTGGAGGTCATGGCAGTACCTTAGGTGGCGTAATTATTGACGGCGGCAAGTTCGACTGGATAGCAAATGCCGACAAATACCCCACCTTAGGACAGCCCGACCCCAGCTATCATGGTGCTGTCTTTGCCCAGGTGGCAGGACCAGCAGCCTTTGTTACCCGCATTCGTGCCGTCATCTTGCGCGACACAGGTGCCTGTATCGCCCCCATCAGCGCATGGATCTTGCTACAAAGTCTGGAAACCCTCTCTCTGCGCGTAGAGCGTCATGTCTTTAATGCGCTGAAGGTCGTTGAGTTCCTCAACAACCACCCCAAGGTAGCAAAGGTGAATCACCCATCACTGCCCAGCCATCCCGATCATGCTTTGTATCAGAAGCTGTTCCCCAACGGCGCAGGCTCCATCTTCACCTTCGAGATTAAAGGCGGACAAGAAGAGGCATGGAAATTTATCGACAAACTACATATATTCTCGCTGCTGGCCAACGTGGCTGATGTGAAGAGCTTAGTGATACACCCAGCTACCACTACCCACTCACAGCTGTCGCCCGAAGAACTGGAAGAGCAGCACATTTACCCATCTACTATTCGATTAAGTATTGGCACAGAACACATTGACGACATTATTGAAGATTTGCGTCAAGCGTTAGAAGATTGAGTTACTCTCAGGAAATAAACATGAACCATTGGTATTAGTTAGGTAAAAAGAGTATTATATTAAACTACTATTCAATTAAGAATTCCCCTACCGTGAGGCAGGGGTTTTCTGCTTTACTTCATTGCATCATAGATGGCCTGCTGGATACGGGGACGGATATTGAGCTGTCCCAGTTTAGGGTTCCAGGAATAGGGATGGACACGATTGCTGAGGAAGATATAGACTATCTGGTTGGTAGGATCCACCCAAACGCAAGTGCCTGTGAAACCTGTGTGCCCATAGACAGTGGCGGGGGCATCGTCAGCACAAGGACTCTTGGCCTTGTTCACCACATCGGGTTTGTCGAAGCCCAAACCACGGCGACTGATGCGCGACTTGCTGGTGGTAAACAGCTGGCAGGTGCTCTCGCTGAGATAGCGCTTGCCATCCAGTTCGCCACCGTTCAGCAGCATCTGATAGATCTTCGCCACCTCAGTAGCATTGGAGAACAAGCCGGCATTGCCAGAGACACCGCCCTGGAAGGCAGCCGCCTCATCGTGCACATAGCCTTGCAGAAGTTGCTTACGCAAGAACTTATCCTGCGAAGTAGGCACAATCTCATCTTTGGGGATACGCTGCAAGGGGTGGTAACCCGTGCGTTGCAGACCCATAGGCTCATAGAACTCACGACTCACATATTGGTCGAGACTCATGCCTGTGAGCTGCTCCACCATCTGTTGTAAGAGAATGAAATTCACATCACTATAGCGATAGGTGCGTGAGCGCAAGGTAGCCTCCACAATCTTGGTACGATAGACTTCCTTAAACAAAGGAGAGAGCCACAAGCCTTCCGCTATCTGCAAAGGATAGTCGGACGACTGCTGGCTTGACACCAAAGAATCGTGATACTGATAGTTGGGGTTCACCCAATCGCGAGCGGCTATCTGTACGGTATGCAGACGGTCACGCCTGTTGCTCAAGATATTGCCTTCGTAACTCTCCTTATCGATGGCTTCACGATAAAAAGAGATGGAAGCAGGTAAGCCCGACTCATGATACAGTAAACTGCGCACAGTGATGGTTTGCTTATCGGTGCCTTTGAGATAAGGAAGATAAGTAGATACTCGTTCGGTAAGATTAATCTTTCCTTGGTCATAGAGCTTCATGACGGCCAACAACGTGGCGGTAGTCTTGGTCATAGAAGCCAAATCATATACATCTGTAGGTCTGACAGGCTGGACGGGCTTTCCTTGCACACCCTCATACGTGTGGTGGCCAAACACTTTATTGTATATGGTATGTCCCTGTTTCATCACCACCACCTGACAACCAGGAAAGGCCTTCTCACGAATGCCCAGCAACGCCAAGGTATCGATGGCCTGTAGTTTCTCGGCATCAATGCCGAAGTCTTCAGGAGAATAAACCGGCAACTTGTTTGCCAGGAGGTCAGTACCCTGCCCTGCCCTCATCAGCTTTCCTATAGAGGTTGAAAGTCGGCCCGTAATGGAAGCCTCGCCCACCATGGCCTTCGCCACATGTTGCTGAATGGCCTCTGTATTATCATGAGCAATGATCACGGCATCAGCCAGCTGCACAGCCTGAGGCAGCTTGGCCACGTCCTTCTGGGCAATGAAAAACACTGACACAACAGCACTGGTAGGTTTGTATTCATTGAAGAAAGGTTGGAAGGCATTGGTATTCTTGTCGGTCACAGCAACAATCACACGCTTATAGCCACCCAGCTGGCGGATGATTTGCTGACGGGATGCCGCCGTATTCTCTGCTGGCAAGCCAATGGTCTTTACCTTTACACGCTTGGATAGTTCATCGACAAACGACTTGATGGCTGCTGGACGATTGCCCAGATTGAGCACCACCACCTCACCTTCGCTGCTATCGATAGGCAACGACGGACGACTATTGCCTACCAGCACAACCGCTGCCTGCGACAAGCGATTCACCAGATCGTTAGCCTCGGGGGTATTGATGCGTTGTTCCAAGCCAGAAATCTGGATGTTTGGCTTTTCAGTAAGGCCCAGCACATATTTATACATCAGCACCTTTTTGCAATGCAGGTTAATATCCCCTTCCTTGACTTGCCCTTTGGCTACTGCATTGAGGATGGCATCCATCTCAGCGCCAATGGCTGTGGGTACCAACAACATATCGTTGCCTGCTTGCAGCGCCTGCAAAGAAGCAGAACCTCCGTTGATGGCGCCTTTCATCTCCAAAGCATCGGTGAATTTCAAACCACTGAAACCCAGTTCCTTGGTCAGTAAGTCAGCAACTATGTTGTGAGACAACGATGAAGCAAGTCCTTTGCGCTCGGTAAGAGAAGGTATATCCAAGTGTCCTACCATCACGCCATCGATGCCAGCTGCAAAAGCCTCTTTGAATGGCACCAGTTCGACACTGTCGAGGCGTTCGCGGGTAAAGTTGAGTACAGGCAAAGCCTGGTGCGAATCGACATCGGTATCACCATGACCTGGGAAATGCTTGGCCACAGCCACCACCCCACCGTCTTGGAGGCCTTTGCTATAGGCTATCACCTGCTTGGCTACCCTGTGTGGGTCTTCACCAAAAGAACGAACGTTGATAACGGGGTTGTTAGGGTTGATATCCACATCGGCCACAGGAGCAAAGTTGACGGTGATACCCATCAGACGACTCTCGCGTGCCACTTCCTTGCCATACTCATACAACAGGCTCTCATCGGTGATATTGCCTAAGATGCGGTTCTTGGGGAAGACAGGCGAAGGTTTAAGGCGCATGGCCAAGCCCCATTCGCCGTCGAGGGTAATCATAAGGGGTACTTCAGCCAGGTTTTGTGCCTCGTTGGTAAGTATGGCCTGGTTCTGCAACACGCCACCAGAGAAAAGCAGTCCACCAATCTTATAGTCTTGCACCACCTTTTTGATGAGCTGCAGGTTGGCCGTTGTTCTCTCGGGAGCCACTTTATAAACGAACAACTGTCCGATGCGTCCACGAAGATCTAAGGTCTGCATCACAGAATCGGCCCATGCAGATGCCCTGCCATCGGCATTGATCATTCTGCCAAACTGACTCTCTTTGGGGTCATAGGGTGCAGGTGAAGGACGGTTAAGCCCTTCAGTCTCGATTTTCGCACTGCAGAGCAGCACAGCCAGCAAAAGGAACAGTAGTCTTTTCATTTTATCTCTATCCAACAAATATCTTATTTATTTCTTATTTAAGGTGATGACTGTCTGGCTGAGATACACCCCATTGTTGCCAATATGCATCACAGGCACCTCATGGCCGTCAGCATCCTTCACCATTCGGGGTTTCTCTAAGAAGGTGTGCGTATGTCCTCCCAGCACCAGGTCAATGCCATGTGTCTGTGGCAGGATGGCATTATCATACACATCATCCACCCCAGGGTTCTGTACAATGCCCAAATGCGAGAGGCATATCACCACATCACACTTTTCCTGTTCGCGAAGAATCATCACCATGCGATTGGCCACCGCAGCAGGCTTGTGATAGACAATACCCTCACACTTGCTTTGTTGCACCAAGCCTTCGAGCTGCGGACAGAGTGCAAAGACACCAATCTTCACTCCATTGCGCTTGAACACCGCATAGGGTTTCACCAAGCCTTCGAGTACGGTACCTTCAAAGTCGTAGTTGGAACATATCACAGGGAAATTGGCCATCTTGAAAAGGCGAGCCATATTATCAAGTCCGAAATCGAACTCATGGTTACCAATGGTCATGGCATCATACTTCATCAGGTTCATGGACTTGATCTCTACCTCACCTTGGTAGAGGTTATAATAGGGAGTACCTTGCGAGATATCACCACTGTCGAACAACAACACCTCAGGATGTTGCTGACGGAACTGATTGACCAATCCGGCCCTGCGAGCCACACCTCCCATATTGGCGTTTCTCGCAGAGGTACTGGCCTCAATTGGGTCTATACGACTGTGGGTGTCGCTGCTATGCAATACATATAGCTGCTTCTGAGCACTTACAATTGAAAATGGAGAATTGAGAATTGAAAATGCTAAAACAAGTAATATGCTTAAAATTCGTGTCTTCATAATCCTTAATTATCAATTTGTTTAATTCTACCATCGAGTTGGGAGGTAATCTTCTTCCCCAACTTGGTTTGTTCCTGAACATAGTTGATAAACAGGCTACGCAAGGTAAGTCCATCGGGACAATCTTTCTTAACCGCCTTGGGCAAAGCATGCAAACCGTCGTTGCCCTCGGAGAGATAGTCGATAGTACCTATGGTGTACATGCGGTTGTCGTCGATAGGTTGTCCTTGCACCGTAGCTTCCACCACTTCGTTCTTGCCATTGAACACCAGCGTAGCACCGCTGATGCCCTCACCACCTCGCGTGGCAATATTTGCCATCAGCTCTTTCATGTCGGAGCCTTTGAGGGTAAGTACACAGAGGGAGTTCTCAAAAGGCAACACCTCGAAGGCATTGCTCACGGTGAAGTCACCTGCCCCCACATCAGCACGAAGGCCACCAATATTAATCAATCCCATATCAGCAGGTTGGCCCAATACACGAGCCGCACTCAGACGCAACACCTCTGCCACCAGATTGCCCAACAAGCACTCTGGTCGTCTGCGGTCCATCGCTATCTCGCTTTGTCCCAATACAGTGTTCATCATACTATCAATACTGGCACGATAGGGTGCTATCAGCTGCACGGCTTCTTGACTCTGTATAGCATCAAGGGTAGCATCAATGGCTATTCTGCTGCTTTGCACATCGGTCACCACATAGTGACTCTTGCATCCACTTATCAACAATAAGGCACAGAGCATGAGCCCCAAGCCCCATTGTGTAGTTCTTTTCCTCATAGACTTTTTAAGTTATTTGCTTCAAAGTTAACAAAAAAGTAGAAAACATTTGCATATTTGTCTTTTTTTTCGCAACTTTGCACCCGCTTTTGCGCAATCGCTGTCAGGATACATCCCACGATGAGGCCTGGTATGTTGCGTAGTTACAAACAATTTATACAATTAAGAAGATGGATTTACTTAAAATTGCAGAAGAAGCATTTGCTACTGGCAAGACCTATCCTCAGTTCAAGGCTGGTGATACTGTAACTGTAGCATATCGTATCGTGGAAGGTAACAAGGAGCGTGTACAGCAGTATCGTGGTATTGTTATCAAGATTTGCGGTCATGGTGAGAAGAAACGTTTCACCGTACGCAAGATGTCAGGCACCGTAGGTGTTGAGCGTATTTTCCCTATTGAGTCTCCGCACATTGAGAGCATCGAAGTAAACAAGGTAGGTAAGGTACGTCGCGCTAAGCTGTATTACCTGCGTAAACTCACTGGTAAGAAAGCTCGCATCAAGGAGAAGAGAGTCAACACTAAGTCAGCAGCTGCTGAGGCTTAATTCTTCCCTCTCAAAGAAAAGTACAAGAGGAGTGTTCTATTTGAGCACTCCTCTTATTTATTTGGAGGAAACGATTGGTAATCTCACAAAAAACATGTAACTTCGCATCATTAAATAAAAAAGGAAAAAGATATGGAATTTAGTGGAAGAGTAATAGCTATTTTACCTGCTCGCACCGGTGTGTCAAAATCAACGGGTAACGAGTGGAAAGTTCAGTCATACGTAGTGGAGAATCACGACCAATATCCTCGTCGCATGTGCTTTGAGGTGTTTGGTGGCGACAAGATAGACCAATTCAATATTCAGATGGGGGAAGAAATCAATGTTTCATTCGACATTGATGCCCGTCAGTGGCAAGATAAATGGTTCAATACCATTCGCGCATGGAAAGTGGAGAGAGTGCAGGAAGGTGCTGCAGAGGGTCAGCCAACAGCTGAGTCGATACCTCCATTTGCTCCAGAACCTGCCCCGTTCGCAGGTGGTGAGAGCAATCCGGCAGATGATCTGCCATTCTAATAGCTCATCTCCCACTGGTTGTCTATCTTTTGATAGACAGCTGTGCGAGCAAAAGAAGACTTGGTGTTTTGCAAATTCATAAAGGCGGCATTGCTGGAAAGCGTGCCGCTTTCTTGTTGGGCGTCAATGACCTGTTGCAACAACTCATTGCTAAAACTGAGTGCTAACAGGTTATCAGTAAGGTATGCTGAAAGTACATGCCCATCGGCCATCTGATATACAGCTATATCCTCACCATTATAGCTGAACACTTCAGGTTCGCTGACCGGACTCATAAAACAACGGGTAAAGAACTCCTGCAACAAAGGAGCATCATCATCCTCGACATTACAATAGAGAATCTGATTGACCGAATTCTCCGGTTGATGATAGCTCAGCAACACCTTACTTAGCTGCGTACTGAGTCCGTGGGGGGATGCCTCCAGAAATTCATGCACATAATCCCGCAAATAATTCACCATATCGGATGTCGGCAGAGAAGCCATAATCAACGAGCCCTCGCTAACATCATCCACAAATGCTACCACATCGTCAGTTTCCACCACAGCAATAGCATCGGCAGGTACCAAGGAATATAAACTGGATATTTCTGTCTGCGAAATCCTGGAATGACGTAGATACTGGTATGCCACCACACCTGCTATCAACAATAGCAAGGACATGGCTACAGCAATCCTATGTACGACGATGGATTTCATATTTGTTAGAAAATTTTCACAAAAGTATTAAAAACTTCTAACATACGCAAGAAAAGTCTAAAAAAAATTAAAATTCGAGTTGCAAGCCATCGTAGGCATAATGGATATGAGGAGGTAATTGAGCCTCAGCTACAGCATGCAAACCTGCATAATGGCTCATGTGAATGAAATAGGTTTCCTTGGCACCTATGTGAAGGGCATTATCAATGGCTTGTTCTATGTTCTGATGGGTAGGATGTTCATAAACATGCAAGGCATTCATGATCAATACATCCAATCCTTTCAAAGCATCATACGACTCCTGGGGCATGGTTTTCATATCAGTGACGTACCCAAAAGTACCGATACGGAAGCCCAGGATAGGTAAATCGCCATGCATAACCCTCAAAGGCAACACTTCAGTATCCTTCACCTTGAACGCCTGAAAAGGGGCTACTTCATGAAGACTGATGCCTGGCACTCCAGGGTATTTCTCCTTTACAAAGCAATAGGGCAAACGTGTTTGCAGGTCACGAGCCGTATAATCCTCAGCGTACACATCCACATCACCAAACACATTACTGGGTCTTAAATCGTCCAAACCACCTACATGGTCGGAATGTTCATGGGTAATCAGGATAGCATCTGGCACCACGAATGGCTGCACCTGCAGGTATTGTTGACGGAAATCAGGACCACAATCAATCAGAATCACGGCATCATCGGTATAGACCAACGAGGAGCAACGCAAACGCTTGTCGCGTGGGTCGGTCGACCTACACACCTCGCAATTGCAGCCTAGCGTAGGTACACCCATAGATGTTCCGGAGCCTAAGATCCTGACTTTCATTTCACACTATTCTATAAAGTTCACTTCGGGATGTATCTCGATGCCAAACTGCGATGCCACATCACGACAAACAGCCTCCGACAAAGCCACGATATCAGCACCCGTAGCGTTGCCTAAGTTGACCAAAATCAATGCTTGCTTGTCATATACTGCCGCATTACCCAACGCCTTACCTTTCCAGCCTGCTTGTTCAATCATCCAACCAGCAGGAATCTTAACATGCTGCTCATCTACTTCATAATATGGCATATTGGGATACTGAGCCAAGAGACTTTGCCATTTCTCCCTGAACACGATAGGATTAGTAAAGAAACTGCCCGCATTGCCAAGTATCTGAGGATCGGGCAACTTACTCTGACGAATCTTGATGATGGTCTGTCGCACCAAAGGCAGGGTTACTTCCTCCACATCACCCAATTCTTTGCGGATGGTACCATAATCTAATTTAAATTGGGCTACTTTACTCAATTTAAAGTTGACGTAGGTCACAAAGTAGATCTTCATCTCAGGACACTTGAAGATACTGTTGCGATAGGCATACGCACATTCAGATTGCTGAAACACGCGTCTCTGCCCTTTACAATCAATTGTCTCCACAGAGGTAATCAAGTCTTTTACTTCTACGCCATAAGCGCCAATATTCTGTACGGCACTGGCACCCACCTCACCAGGGATAAGGGACAGGTTCTCAGCGCCATACCATCCTTGACTGACACAGTAATCAACAAAGTCATCCCACACTTCTCCAGCACCCACACGGATAAATACTTCACTATCATTTTCAGCGGTCACCTCCATCCCTTTAATCTGAGAATGTAGCACAGTGCCTTCATAGTGTTCATGCATGAACAACAGATTGCTGCCACCACCCACATGCAGGTAAGGTGTTTTCACCTTTCCAGCAGCAATGAAGTCGAGGAGTTCCTCCTCACGGTGATATTCCAGTAGCTGAGCTGCAGTTACCTTCAATCCAAAAGTATTCTTTATAATGCCATTATCCATTATCAACTATGCATTATTCATTAAATCGAAGTATCTTCAAACTTATACATTTCCCATTCACCGCCACGCTTACGAAAATACAGGATAATAGAAGTACCATCCTGGAATCCATTCACCTTCAATATCTTTCTTCTCGACCTACCATCATTTGCTTGACCGTAGTTGATGTTCGTCAATCTATCGACAGGCAGTTCTGGTTTGAAAGCAAACCACTGAGTGATACCCAAAGTAGTCTCCAAGATGGAGAACTCATCATCAGGATCCAAGGTAACAAATTCTATGGGATTGGACAAATGATCCAACTGATAAATGCTATCATTGGCAAATCTGCTGTAGAAAGACAAGAAACCACTGGCATCATCTATAGCGGACAACGGCATCAAGGAGATGGAGTCGAGCATCCAGACACCCTTGTCCCGTTCAAAAAAATAGCGTTGCCTCATCCTGGAATCCAAATAGATCCAATCCACTTCCGCAGAGTTGAGCGAAGTATCACCTTCAAAATCAAAATCCGAGTCCTTGTCGAACATCAAGGTATAAGTGGATTGTTCGGAGAACAGATGGTCGTGTTGCCAATCATTCCGTTCTACCAGATTTGTACCCTCCTGAGTGATGACAGGTAACGGGAACCTCACCCTACGTCGTTGCAGACGTTCATTGGAGGCAAAGTTCCAGATAAAGTCGTCGAACAGTTCATCCACCCTAGTGGAAACATCCACTTTTTCTTCTTCAGGCTCCTGTTCGGGTGGTGCTATAGCTACTAATGTATCGTTGGATATCAACTCGGTTTCTTCAGTGACATGAATTTTCTTCCCCCCACAGGATGCGAGAAGATACGTCAACATAAGACAACCAAATAATTCCCAACTACACCTCTTCATTTATTCAACTTAATCTTTAATTTCTCCAACATATCGGCAGTCATGGCCTCCAAATCATATTTAGGCTGCCACCCCCACTCCTTCCGTGCACAGCTGTCGTCCATACAGTCGGGCCAACTTTCAGCTATGTGTTGTTTCAACGGATCCACCTGATATTCCATCTCAAACTGAGGCAGATGCTGCTTAATTGCCTCATAAATAGTCTCAGGTGCAAAACTCATAGAGGCCAAGTTAAAAGCATTGCGATGTACCAGTTTGGCAGGATCGGCCTCCATCAACATGATAGAAGCATGCAATGCATCAGGCATATATATCATATCCATCAGGGTACCCTCTTTAATAGGACAGATAAACTTCTCACCCCTTACAGCATAATAATAGATATCCACTGCATAGTCAGTAGTACCACCGCCAGGAGGTGTTACATACGAAATGATGCCCGGATAGCGTACCGACCTGGTATCCACACCATATTTCATAAAATAATAATCACTCAACAACTCAGTAGTTACCTTGCTCACGCCATAGATGGTACCCGGACGCTGTATGGTGTCCTGAGGAGTCATCACATGAGGCGTGGAAAGTCCAAACGAGCCAATGGAACTAGGGGTAAACACAGCACAATGATACTCACGTGCCACCTCTAACACATTCCACAAACCATCTACACCAATTTTCCAAGCCAAGCGAGGATTTCTTTCTGCCACCACCGACAGCAAAGCTGCCAGATTATAAATGGTGTCTATATGGTAATCCCTTACCACTTTCGCTATGGCATCGGCATCAGTAACATCAGCCAAAGCTGATGGTCCTGACTCTTTCAGCACGCCCGTTGGTTCTGCTCCTCTTATATATCCAGCAATCACATGACTATTGCCATACCTATTTCTTAACTCCATGGTTAGCTCCGAACCAATCTGTCCAGTAGAGCCAATGACCAGTATATTTTTCATATCTTAAGTTTTTTAGGTCTATTCTCATTTTGTTGGACAAAGATAATCAATATTTGAATTATTTTCGCTAATTTGGCGGTGAAATTGAGTATTAACACTAAATCTTAAACATTTTGATATTATGTACGGAAAAATGCAAAAACATCTCGCCCAAACATTGGCTGAGATCAAGGAAGCCGGACTCTATAAAGAGGAGCGACTCATTGAAAGTCCACAACGTGCTGCCATCACGGTGAAAGGACAAGAAGTACTGAATTTTTGTGCAAACAATTATTTAGGTCTTTCTGACAATCCACGATTGATTGAGGCTGCCAAAAAGATGATGGACCGACGTGGCTACGGCATGTCATCTGTTCGTTTTATCTGTGGCACACAAGATATTCACAAGGAGTTGGAAGCTGCCATAGCCGACTATTTCCACACCGAAGACACCATTCTTTATGCTGCCTGCTTCGATGCCAACGGTGGTGTGTTCGAACCTTTGTTCGCTGAAGAGGACGCTATCATCAGCGACTCACTGAACCACGCCAGCATCATCGATGGCGTTCGTCTGTGCAAAGCAAAACGCTATCGCTATGCTAACGCCAATATGGAAGAACTGGAAAAATGCCTAAAAGAAGCTCAGGCCCAGCGTTTCCGCATCATCTGTACGGATGGAGTTTTCTCTATGGATGGCAACGTGGCTCCGCTCGACAAGATTTGTGATTTAGCAGAGAAATACGATGCCTTGGTAATGGTAGATGAGTCACACTCTGCTGGCGTAGTAGGTGCAACAGGGCATGGTGTAAGTGAGTTATACAAGACCTATGGTCGTGTGGATATTTATACAGGAACTTTGGGCAAGGCCTTTGGTGGTGCAATGGGTGGTTTTACTACAGGTCGTAAAGAGATCATCGACTTATTGCGCCAGCGCAGTCGTCCTTACCTGTTCTCCAACTCTGTGGCTCCTGCTATCGTTGGTGCTGCTCTGGAAACATTCAAGATGCTGAAAGAAAGCAATGCGTTGCACGATAAGTTGGTAAACAACGTCAACTACTTCCGTGACAAGATGATGGCTGCAGGTTTTGACATCAAACCTACACAAAGTGCCATCTGTGCCGTAATGTTGTACGATGCGAAGTTGTCGCAGGTATTTGCTGCCAAGATGCAGGAAGAAGGTATCTATGTTACTGGCTTCTATTATCCAGTTGTACCGAAGGGTGAGGCTCGTATCCGAGTACAGCTCTCTGCTGGTCATGAGCGCGAGCACCTTGACAGGTGTATCAATGCCTTTATAAAAGTTGGCAAAGAACTTGGCGTACTGAAATAAGAGAAGTACCTGAATGAAACAATATCCCCCGCCAAATAGCGGGGGATATTTTATGATCTGTCAGCAAAAAACTGTTAGAACAAATCTTCGGTTACGTATCCTTTGGGCAAAGCCCTGCAGTTATATTGCGAAGCCATCGTTTCACCATAGGCACCAGCCGAACGAATAGCAATCAAGTCGCCACGACTTGTTTTGTTCAAATCAACCGCTTTACCAAATACATCGCTCGACTCACAGATAGGACCTACCACATCGTAGGTTTCTACAGGCAATTCAGAGGTGATATTCTCAATCTTATGATATGCCTGATAAAGAGCGGGACGGATCAATTCAGTCATACCGGCATCCAAAATAGCAAACTGCTTGTTGGTACCTTGTTTCACATATAGCACCTTCGATATAAGACTTCCGCACTGTGCCACCACAGAACGACCAGGTTCAAAATGCAGCACCTGACCTTCACGTCGCCTAATCAGCGAATTGATGGTCTTGAAATACTCTTGGAAGTCAGGTATAGCCTGTCGGTTAGGATGCTGATAGTCAACACCCAAGCCACCACCTACATTGATGTTGTCAATCTTGATATGATGTTTCTCAAATTGTGTCAATAATTCGTTCACACGATTGCAGAGAGCGGCAAAGTCGTTCATGTTCAATATCTGTGAACCGATATGGAAATGCAGACCTATAAACTTGATATGCTGCATTTGTTGTGCCAAAGCAATCACCTGTTCTATATCGTCCAAGGCTATGCCAAACTTATTCTCTGCCATACCCGTAGTAATGTTTGCATGGGTATGCGCCTTCACATCAGGGTTTACACGAAACTCAACCTGTGCCACCACCCCTTTGGCAGCAGCCAGTTCGTTGATAATCTCCAATTCAGGAACCGACTCTACGTTGAAGCAGAAAATACCATGCTCCAATCCGAGGTTGATTTCCCAATCAGCCTTACCAACACCTGCAAACACAATCTTATCTGGGGAGATGCCAGCCTGCAAAGCAGCTTTGATTTCCCCACCACTCACGCAATCGGCTCCTAATCCATATTCACGGATGGTACGTAACACCTGCGGATTGGCATTTGCTTTTATTGCATAATGCACCACAGCATTGTCTATCTTGTCCACCTCTTTTTTGATTACCTCTAAGGTCGCACGCAGGATGCGAGTGTCGTAATAATAGAAAGGTGTCTGTAAGGCACCGAACTTTTCAACAGGAAATTGTCCTTTCATTTAGTTGCATTAATGAATACTCCCCCGCCCTTATGGGCAGGGGAATAATAATTATTTTCCGTTAAATAACTTGTCACTGAGTTGCTGCAACGCTTTCTTCTTGTCGCATTGGCGAATCAACAGAGAAATGTTGTAGTTGCTGCCACCGTATGAAATCATACGTACAGGAATGTCTTGCAAGGCATCAACAGCCAACGCCTCGAAACCAATGTTCTCCCATTCCAGATCACCCACGATGCAGACAATACACATATCCTTATCTACCGTTACAGTACCATACTTACGCAAGTCTTCCAGAATTTCGTTCAAGTGCTTGGTATTATCAATTGTCACAGATACACCCACCTCAGAGGTACAAATCATATCGATACTGGTCTGGTAGCTCTCAAAGATTTCAAATACCTTACGCAAGAAACCGTAAGCCAGCAACATACGGCTCGACTTGATTTTGATAGCTGTGATATTGTCCTTAGCAGCTACAGCCTTGATGGTGTCACGCTTGGTCTTGTTGGAGATCAAGGTACCAGGAGCGTCAGGCTCCATAGTATTCAGCAAGCGCACAGGGATATTGGCATACTTGGCAGGCTGGATGCAGGTTGGGTGCAGGATCTTGGCACCAAAATAAGCCAATTCAGCAGCTTCCTCGAAATGCAGCATAGGCACAGGATCGGTCTTGTCCACCACACGAGGATCGTTGTTGTGCATGCCATCGATGTCAGTCCAAATCTGAATCTCCTCAGCATTGATAGCGGCACCCAGCAATGAAGCCGTATAATCACTGCCACCACGCTGCAGGTTATCCACCTCTCCATAAGAGTTGCGGCAGATAAAGCCCTGGGTAATATAGAGATCGGCACCTTGACACAAATCCAATTGTGCCATCAGTTTCTCCTTGATATACACAGGATCAGGTTCCGCATTCTTATCCATGCGCATAAAGTCAAGTGCATTCAGCAGCACCGACTTCACACCTTGTTCCTGCAAATAAAGATTCATCATGGCGGTAGAAATCAGTTCGCCATGAGAAAGAATCAACCTTTCTTCATACAAAGTGAAGAGGTCTTTGGTATAAGAGCGAATCTCATCAAAGTGCGACTTGATGACTTCCATACCCTTTTGCTTGAACTCTGGTAACGTATAGAGTTCGTCGATATGACGCTCGTATTTACTTTCCAGTTTGTTAATCACTTCATTGGCGCCATCAGGATTCTTCTTATACAGATAATCCGAGATTTCCACCAATGTGTTGGTAGTACCCGACATGGCCGACAAAACCACAATCTTACATTCACCGTCAGAGATCAGCTTAGCCACATCCTTCATGCGCTGAGCTGTGCCTACTGAAGTACCTCCAAACTTTAATACTTTCATTTTCTAACGCTATTAATTGTTCTTTTATTCTTCTTTTACCAATTTCTGATCCTCACAACGATACACCTCACCAGGGAACTCACGAAGCAGTTGCAGGTTGTGGGTAGTCATAATCACCAGCGAACCAGTGTCGCTCAAGTCGTGCAACAATTTAGTAATGGCTCGTCCCGTTTCACTATCCAGGTTACCCGTAGGTTCATCGGCCATGATAATGTCAGGCGAATTGAGCACAGCACGAGCTATCACCACACGCTGCTGCTCGCCACCTGACAGCTCGTTGGGCAACTTGTCTTCCTTATCTTCCATCCCCACCAGGTTCAGCACCGATTTGATGCGGTTGTCAATCTCCTTCTTGTCGTGCCAGCCTGTCGCACGCAACACAAATTTGAGGTTGTCATATACAGAGCGATCGGTAAGCAGTTGGAAATCCTGGAACACAATACCCAACCTGCGTCTCAGCTTAGGAACATGCTTCTGTTTCAGCTTACGCATGTTAAAGCCCAGCACCTCAGCTTCGCCATCGGTAATATCCAACTCACCATACATGGTCTTCAGCAAACTCGACTTACCTGCACCCACCTTACCAATCAGATAGACGAAGGAGCCCCTGCATAATTCCAGGTCCACTCCACGCAGTACAGTCTCATAGTCCTGACTAACCCTGACGCCCTTGTATTTTATCAATACTTCACCCATCAATGTTTCTTCCAATTAGGTTTATGACGCTCTTCCAACTCACGCGCCAAATCCTCTATACTCAAACCCTTGGCAGTCAGCATCACAATGAGGTGATACAACAAGTCAGAGCCTTCATATATCAAACGGTCATTGGTACCGTTAGCAGCCTCGATGATGGTCTCAACGGCCTCCTCGCCCACCTTCTGCGCCATCTTGTTGATGTCACTCTGGAACAGACTAGTAGTATAGGAACCTTCTGGCATTTCCTCATGACGTTGCTGGATGAAACGCTGCAACTCTTTCAAGAACATCACAGGTTCCCGATTCTCTTCACCCCAACAGGTATCTGTTCCCGTATGACATACAGGTCCTCTGGGATGTACCTGTATCAATAAGGTGTCATGATCGCAGTCCTCCTTAATGGAAACCACATCCAAAAAGTTGCCACTCTCTTCTCCTTTGGTCCACAAACGCTGTCGTGTGCGGCTATAGAAAGTAACAAGTCCTGTTTCTACAGTCTTGTCATACGCTTCCTGGTTCATATATCCGAGCATCAGCACCTTAGCTGTTTCGGCATCCTGTATGATAGCAGGCACCAGCCCGTTCATTTTGTTAAAATCTAACATCTTACGAATTGAAAATTGAAAATTGAAAATTGAGAATTATAGAATAATCAATAGTCAATCTCCGTTGTTAATTCCTAATTGTAATATTTTCGTTGCAAAGATACGACTTTAATTCGGAAATTCGTATATCTCCGAAGTGAAAAACGCCAGCTGCGAGTGCAGCATCTGCTTTTCCTATGGTAAAAACATCACGAAAATGCTCCATCTTACCAGCTCCACCCGATGCAATGACCGGTATGGACAAGTCATCGCTGAGTTTCGCCAATGCCTCGTTGGCATAGCCCGTACGCACACCGTCATGGTTCATGCTGGTAAAGAGAATCTCCCCTGCACCACGCTGTTCACCTTCCTTTGCCCAGCTGAACAACTCTTTGTCAGTCTCTACCCTGCCACCATTCAAATAGCACCACCAGCCCTTTTCCGTCTGTTTGGCATCAATGGCCAACACACACACCTGCGATCCGAAGTTGCGGGCTATTTGGTCTATCAGTTCAGGATGCTTGATCGCCGCCGAATTGATGGAAATCTTATCAGCACCCGCACCCAGCAGCCTGTCCACGTCACTCAATTCGTGTATGCCCCCACCTACTGTAAAGGGGATGCTGATGTTCTCGGCAATGCGTTTCACCAGTTCGGTAAAGGTCTTGCGCCCTTCGAAGCTGGCCGTAATGTCCAGAAACACCAGTTCGTCGGCACCCTGTTCGCTATAAGCACGTGCCAGTTCCACAGGGTCGCCCGCCTGACGAAGGTTCACAAAGTTGGTGCCCTTCACCGTCTGTCCGTCCTTGATATCCAGACAAGGTATGATTCGTTTAGCTAACATACTTATTGAATTACGTACTTCTCTATATCTGTAAATGTAATGCGGCCCTCATAAAGCGCCTTGCCAAAAATCACGCCAGGCACGTTTGCTTCCGCCAGCGCCTCAATGTCCTCCATACTGCTCACGCCCCCACTGGCAATAAGGTGAATGTCGGGATATTGAGCCAAAATATCTTTGTATAAAGAGATGGCAGGTCCTTGCAACATACCATCCCTGCTGATTTCTGTGCAAATCACCTTCTGCACACCTTGCTGCGTATAATGCTGCAGGAATGCCATCAGTTCGTTGTCGCTGTCTTCCAGCCAGCCACTTACGGCCACCTTTCCTTCTTTCACATCGGCGCCCAAGATTATCTTCTCGGCACCATATTTCAGCAACCAACGCTGAAATGTCTCAGGCTCTTTTACGGCAATGCTGCCACCCGTCACCATCTGCGCCCCACAATCAAACACAATGCGCAGGTCATCATCAGTCTTCACCCCACCACCGAAATCTATCACCAGACTCGTAGCATTGGCAATCTGCTCCAGCGTGCGCCAGTTCACCACATGCTTTGATTTAGCTCCATCCAAATCCACCACATGCAGACGGGTAATACCATGATCCTCCATCTCCTTGGCCACATCAGCAGGCGAAGCACTGTATTCCTTCACCTTGTCATAGTCGCCTTGCGAGAGCCTCACGCACTTGCCGTCGATGATATCTATAGCGGGTATCAGTTCAATCATATCTCAAACAAGAAGTTTTTAAGAATCTGTTCGCCTATCGAGCCACTCTTTTCAGGATGGAACTGGGTAGCATAGAAGTTGTCTTTCTGCATAACAGCACTGAAAGGCTGTATATAGTCGGTGGTTGCCGCCGTATAGTCGCCCACAGGCACATAGTAGCTGTGCACGAAATACACGTAAGGGTCAGCAGGCAGTCCTTTCAGCAGCTTGCCCTTCATATTATATAAGGTATTCCAACCCATGTGTGGCACTTTATCCTCATGACGTTGGTTGATAAAGCGTTTCACCTCGGTGTCAAAGATACCTAAGCACTGGGTATCACCTTCTTCAGAATAGCGGCACATCAGTTGCATGCCCAGACAAATGCCCAACACTGGTTGCGTAAGACTCTTGATCAGCAGGTCAAGACCACGTTCCTTCAAGAAACTCATGGTGGTAGCAGCCTCCCCCACTCCAGGGAAAATCACCTTGTCAGCATTACGTATCAGTTGATCATCGGCCGTAATGACAGATGCCACGCCCAGCCTTTTCAAGGCATTCTCTACCGAACGTATATTGCCAGCATTATAGTCTATGATGACTGCTTTCATTATTCTCTAATTCTGTTAGTAAAAAAAATCGGCAACAAAAATAGCAAAATTATTTGCACAATCCAAATATAATACATACCTTTGCAACCGCAAAACCAAATTGGTGCGTTAGTTCAGTTGGTTAGAATACGTGCCTGTCACGCACGGGGTCACGAGTTCGAGTCTCGTACGCACCGCCTAAAGGATAGCTCACAAGGCTATCCTTTTTGTTTTATACGGGCCTGAACTGTCGTTGTTCCTCGTTATACACGAAGCCGTTTTCCAACAAAACAGCCTTCAGTTCCTCCATGTCCTTGTCAAAGTAAGCGCACAAGCCCTCCAGGTCGTCAAACTCGCCGTCTCTCAGCAGCATGTTCACGCTGGAAACCAGCATCATCGGATCATTGGGTAGATAGTCCATTGTCTATTCTCGTTTTTAGTTAAACATATTCTCTTACAGCATAAAGCGGTCAAACATCGCCTTATAGGCCTCCACCTTTTTGTCAAAGGCCAAAGGGTAAGCCCTTGATGACGATGGAAGACGATAGAGCACTATCTGCATACCATCACAGTTGCTAACGTCAGGTATGGGTACAAAGCCATTTACCTTAGGCGCTTCAGCGATGTGAAGCGTATCACAGATGGTTGCTGTAGCTTTCTCACCCGTAGTGACAATAGCCCGCAAATGAGGCAGGCAATCCATCAGTTGCTTTATATCGGTAGGCTCCACCACCTCCAGGTACTTGTCAGAAGCATTGTCCTTCAGTCGCCTCACAGCCGTAGAGGTATCAAAGAAAGCGATGCCCTTTTCCTGGCAAAACGCCACAATCTCTTCTATCTTGAACCGCTTGGCAGCTTCATCCACGAAGTGATGACGGTTGCCAAAGAACACCGTCCCCTCAATTCTCCAGTGGTCGTTGATAAAGTTAGGATAGAAGAAGTCCATGCACCACCGCTTTAGTTGAGGAGGGAAGCTACCCAGAAACAACACCTTGCCATTTTCGGGCAAGAATGGTTGCAAAGGATGATACTCCACCTCATCAGTGCTACGCTGTATGTTCTCTATGTTCAGATACGATATCATGGCATCAAAGATACGAAAAACGCAACAATCTCTGCGCTGATGACAGGATAATTATTATCTTTGCAGCAACAACAACTAAAAAACATTGGTTATGAACATTGGAGACAAAGCCCCTGAGATACTGGGCAAAGACGAACAGGGACGAGATATCCGTCTGAGTGATTATCGTGGACGCAAACTGGTGCTTTATTTCTATCCCAAAGACAACACCAGTGGTTGCACAGCAGAGGCATGCAGCCTGCGCGATCGTTACAGCGACCTGCAAGGAGCGGGCTACGAGGTAGTAGGCGTAAGCAAAGACTCAGCTGCCTCTCATGTAAAGTTCAAGGAGAAATACGAACTGCCTTTCCCACTGATAGCCGATGTTGACCACACCCTCCTGGAGGCTATGGGCGCCTGGGGCGAGAAAGTCATGTATGGCAAGAAGACGGTAGGCACCATCCGCACTACCTTTATCATCAACGAAGAAGGTATCATCGAGCAGATCTATACCGGCAAGCAAGTGAAGACCAAGGAGCATGCCGACCAGATCTTAGCAAAATAACAATAGTCAACTTTTCATCCATTCCCTGCGCTCTGCTTCGTCCATCTTCTCGATGGCGTAGCGGAGTGTGGTGCGTGGCATCTCGTGCACATGCTGTCGCAAGAACGCACGCAGCAACTCCATGCTCACCCGTTTGCCCATTTCACGCAGCATCCATCCCACCGCTTTGTGCATCAGGTCGTGAGTATGTTGCAGGTGCATCTCGGCATAACGCAGGCACCACGACGGGTCGCCCGCCTGTGATGTTTGCCAGGTACACACCATACTCATGCGTTGTCGCCACAGGTTATTGCTAAGCGCCAGTTCGTCAAGCACCTTCAGCTTGTAGTCTTTGTCCCCCAGCTGTGAAGGCAATAGCAGCCAAGAGCCCAGAATCTTAGGCACCGACAAGTCCACCAAGTCCCAGTTATTTGCCCGTTCGGCATATTGCAGATACATTGTCACTATCTCATCGCGTCCCTTGATGGCCTCCGCCTCATTTTCCAGTCGTTTGGTAGCCAACTTCTCAAATTTCGCCACGAGTATCAGCAGTCCACATAGCCTCACCTCGTGCCATCTGTTCATCAGCAGTTCAGGCACCTCGTCCAGTGGGTAATCTTTCCATACCCCCTTCACCACCTCCCTGGTTTGTGGCACTTTCCATCCCAAGAACTCATCGCCCTCACCATACTCCCCCTCTCCAGTCTTGAAGAAGCCCATCAGCACCTCTCGTTGCTTATCATTCCGCAACGATTCCATATATCTTATAATCTCCTTTGCGGTATTCATATCAGAACATGCCAGTAACTCATTTTCGCAAAGGTACAACTTTTTCCTTTCTCCAAACAATCATTATTAAAATATTCTTCTTACCTTTACGGCAATTATTGATAATTGTATTTACCATGAAAAGATTTGTTTCAACCTTACTTTTGGTGTTTATCACCATGATGACCTGGGCACAAAGCAATGCTGCATTTGACAAGCTCAAGGCTGATCCGAGAAAGGCTTATGGCAATGACTACCCTTACGAAATGAAGGTGAGTAAGCTGACCAAAACGCCCAAAGGATACAAACCATTTTACATCAGTCACTACGCTCGTCATGGATCGCGCTACTACTGGAGCGACCAGCTATACAAGGACCTGGACACGTTGCTTACCACCGCACACGACAAGCGATTGCTTACCCAGGAGGGTGAAAACTTCTACAACAAGTTTATGGTGGCCAAGCAGGAACTGATGACGGGTGTCAGCGAACTTACGCAGTTGGGTTGGGACCAGCATCAGTTTATTGCACGTACTATGTATAACAACTTCCCTGAGGTGTTCAAGAAGGGGGGCAATGTGCTGGCTATCTCCTCTCTGTCGGGCCGATGCGTCATCAGTATGGCTGCTTTCTGTCAGGAACTGGTGCAGTGCAACCCAAAAATAGAGATTCGTGAGCAGTCGTCACGCTTTACCCTCGACGGGGTGGTGCCTACTGACAGTCAGAACCCTGTGAAGCATAACTTCCCAAGACCTAACAGGCCTCGTTATGAGAGCAATCGTGATAAGTTCCAAAGCGACAACAGCCTGAGCAGCAAGGTAGTGGAAAGGGTATTTACCAGCACCGAGGGCTTACCTGGCAAACCTGAGACATTGGGCAACAGCCTCATCGGTCTTTACACTACATTGCCTAGCATCTTCCACGAGGGCATGATGGGCAACATCGTGACTGACCAAGAGATTGTGGATCGTTGGGAGGCTTCGAACCTGGGCTCTTACTCGTGGGTATTCGCAGGTCAGTATAACATGATTCCTATACTGGAGGACATCCTGAACAAGGCGGATGCGGTGGTGAACGGCACCAGCGACCGCATATCTGACTTGCGCTTCGGACATGATACTTGCATTGGTCCGCTGACTGTACTGATGGGCATCAACGGGGCCGACCTTGACCCTGAGGATCCCTACGAGGTGAAGAACATCTACCAGAACTGGGAGACTTGCAAGGCTTCGAACATTCAGTTGGTGTTCTATCGTGGCAAGAAGGGCAGCGATGACATTCTGGTGAAGTGCCTGCTGAATGGCGATGAGGCAAAGCTGCCTGTGCCTACCAGCATGTACCCTTATTACAAGTGGAGCGATTTCAAGAAGTATTATCAGGATAAGATTAACAGCATCGTGAAATAAGAAACAAAAATACGGCAGAGTTTTTGTTGTTTCCAAATAAAGCACTACCTTTGCAGTCGCAAAAGCAACAAAAGCTGCTGCATCGCCACTTTAGCTCAGTCGGTAGAGCAACGCATTCGTAACGCGTAGGTCGCCAGTTCAAGTCTGGCAAGTGGCTCAAAACTCGCATGAAGAAACGCACCATACACATTCTGATTGGCATTTTTCTCGCCTTAGTACTGGTGGCTTGTGCCATCGGAGGTGCTTTCTATTATTTCTTCATGGCACCACAATTCTTCCCCCAGCAAACTGCCTATGTCTATATTGATCGTGACGATACGGCCGACTCGGTGTATGTGAAGGTACAGGAGGTGGGCAACGTGAAGGATTTTCATGGTTTCAAGTGGATGAGCGAATACCGTCACTATCCTGAGAGCATCAGCACTGGGCGATATGAGATTCGCAACGGCGAGAGTGTGTATCATGTGTTCAGCCGCATCTGGCGAGGCTATCAGACGCCTTTGAACGTTACCATCAACAGTGCCCGTACCATGAGAAGGTTGGCCGGACAGGTGGGTCGTCAGCTGATGATTGACTCTGTGGAGATTGCCACCTTGATGTATGACTCGGCTTTTCAAGCGAAGATGGGTTATACCAAAGAGACGATGCCTGCGTTGATTATTCCTGAGACCTACGAGATGTACTGGGATATCTCGGTGGATGAGTTTTTCGAGCGCATGCAGACGGAACATAAACGGTTCTGGAACAGCAGCCGTCAGGCAAAGGCCAAAGAGATGGGGCTGACAGAGAACGAAGTATCTACCCTTGCCTCGATTGTGGAGGAGGAGACCAACAACAACCCTGAGAAGCCATCGGTAGCCGGTTTGTATTATAACCGCTTGCGCATAGGCATGCCTTTGCAAGCCGACCCTACTATTAAGTTTGCATTGCAGGAGTTTGGCATTCGCCGTATCCTCAACTCTGATCTGAACGTGGAGTCGCCTTATAACACTTACCTGCACAAAGGACTGCCTCCTGGTCCGATACGCATCCCCTCTGTGGTGGGTTTGGATGCCGTACTGAACTATGCGCATCATAATTATCTGTACATGTGTGCCAAGGAAGACTTCTCTGGTACGCACAACTTTGCTGCCACCTATCGTGAGCACCTGAACAACGCACAGCGTTATTGGGCGGCTCTGAACAAACGTAAGATCACCAGATGAAATGGTTTGTATTCTATAATGGTCAGCTGCTGTTACAGCAGCAAGGCGATGCTTTGCAGGTGCCTGAAGGCGACAATCCTCCAGTGCCTGTGCCCGCTGGTCACCAGGTGCATGAGGTGACGATGGACGATGGTGTGAAGGTAAAGACTTATGAACTGGATGAAGAGTCTCTTTCTGGAGCAGCGAGCGCCAAAGATGCTTGCATCGATTTGGCCGAATCGCAACAGAATAGGACGCAGTCAACGGTCAATTTTCAATGGATTGGCTTACGTGATTCCTTCAACTACATTCCTTTGGAAGATTATCTCTGCGGAGGTAAAGCCTCACAGATTCTTTATTGGGATAAGCACAGTCGTTTCTGCCCTACTTGCGGGGTGCCTACCGTACAGGAAACGCCCATCATGAAGAAATGTCCCAAGTGTGGATTGGAAATGTATCCTCCTATCGCTACTGCTATCATTGTGCTGATTCAGCGTGGCGACGAGATATTGCTGGTGCATAACCGTGCGTTCAAGCGCGACTACTACGGACTGGTGGCTGGCTTCCTGGAGGCTGGCGAAAGTCTGGAGCAGTGTGTGCGTCGTGAGGTGATGGAGGAAACAGGACTCACCATTAAGAACCTCCGATACTTTGGCAGTCAGACATGGCCCTACCCCAGCGGATTGATGGTGGGTTTCACAGCTGAATACGAAAGCGGCAACATCAAGCTGCAGGAAGACGAACTGACGGCTGGTGCCTTCTACAATCGCAACAACCTCCCTCACATTCCGCAGAAGATGAGCATTGCCCGAAAATTGATTGATTGGTGGCTAGAGAAATAAAAAAACAATCCCCCGCACAGCAGTGCGGGGGATTTGTTTTCTTATGCGAAGTTATCGAACATCAAGTTCTGTGAAGGAACGCCCAGATCGTAGAGCAGGCCTTCTACAGCCTTTGACATTGGTCCAGGACCGCACATGTAGTACTCGATATCCTCTGGAGCCTCGTGATCCTTCAGGTAGTCGTTGTACATCACCTGATGAACGAAGCCAGCGGTATATTTCACACCAGCTGCATCGGCAGCAGGATCCGGACGGTCGAGTGCCAAGTGGAAGTGGAAGTTCGGGAACTCCTTCTCCAGTCCGAGGAAGTCGTCCAGATAGAACACCTCGTTCAACGCACGTGCGCCATAGAAGTAGTGCATCTCACGATCCTTCGTCTTCAACGTCTTGCACATGTGCATAATCTGTGCACGCAATGGAGCCATACCAGCACCACCACCTACCCAAATCATCTCGCGCTTAGAGTCGAAGATTGGATGGAATTCTCCGTAAGGACCACTCATCTTCACCTTGTCGCCTGGTTTCAGACTGAAGATGTAAGAAGAAGCGATACCAGGACTAACGTCCATGAAGCCCACCTGTGGTTTTGGCTTGAATGGAGGCGTAGCGATACGTACAGTCAACATGAAGCGGTCGCCCTCGGCTGGATAGTTAGCCATAGAGTAAGCACGAATAGTTGGCGTATCGTTCTTGCACTTCAAAGTAAACAAGCCGAACTTCTCCCATGCTGGCAGGTACTCACCCAGAGATTCCTTATCGATGTCCTTGTCATAGTCCATATTATAGGTAGGAATCTGGATCTGTGCGTAAGAACCTGGGATGAAGTCCATGTGCTCACCTGGAGGCAGCTGTACGATGAACTCCTTGATGAACGAAGCTACGTTCTTGTTAGAAACAACGGTACACTCGTATTCCTTCACACCGAGGATGCTTTCAGGAATCTTGATAGAGAGGTCGTTCTTCACCTTTACCTGACAGCCCAGACGCCAGTGGTCTTGCTGCTGCTTACGGGTGAAGTGAGAAGTCTCTGATGGCAGGATCTCACCGCCACCTTCGAGCACCTGTACCTTGCACTGTCCGCAAGAGCCCTTACCACCGCAGGCAGAAGGGAGGTGAACGTCGTTAGTTACCAATGTATTGAGCAATGTGCTGCCAGAATTCACCTCCAGCACCTTGTCGCCGCCATTGATGGAAATCTTAACCTTGCCTGAAGGTACCAAGTAATACTTGGCCACCAGCAGGATGATGACAAGCAGCAGGATGACTACAAGGAATACCCCAATGCTCGCTAATATTAAATCCATATTCATTGTATATTCCTTTCCTTTTTAGAGTTTCAAACCAGAGAAGCACATAAAGCCCATAGCCATCAAGCCTACCACAATGAACGTGATGCCCAAGCCCTTGAGAGGAGCAGGTACGTCGGAGTAAGCCATCTTTTCACGAATAGCAGCCAAGCCCACAATAGCGAGCAGCCAGCCGATACCAGAACCCAAGGCATAACCCAGGGCATCCACTACGCCACCAATATACTTAGGATCGCTTGGGTTCAGACCAATGCGCTGCTGCATGAACAGAGAAGCACCCATGATGGCGCAGTTCACAGCAATCAGCGGCAGGAAGATACCCAGTGCATTATAGAGAGATGGGCTGAAACGCTCCACTATCATCTCCACAATCTGTACGATAGCAGCAATCACGGCGATGAAAAGGATGAGACTGAGGAAACTCAGGTCAACGCCTTCCACCAAAGCGCCTTCTGCCAACACGTAAGTTTGAAGCAGGTAGTTCACAGGCAAGGTCACCAGCAACACGAAGGTTACAGCGCAACCCAAACCCAAAGCAGTCTTCACATTCTTAGATACGGCAAGGTAAGAGCACATACCCAGGAAGAATGCAAATATCATATTGTCCACGAAGATAGAGCGGACGATTAAGCTAAAGAAATGTTCCATACTCTTTCAATTATTACTTTTCTTGCAATTCCTTATTGTGGGCACGCTGGTACCAGATGATGCAAGCCACGATGATCAGCGCCATCGGAGACATTACCATCAGACCGTTGTTCAAATAACCCATATCCTTCATCCAATCATAGTTCAACAGGTTGAAACCAAGCAGGGTGCCTGAGCCGAGGATCTCACGGAACACAGCTACAATCACCAGTATCTTAGCATAACCCAGACCGTTGCCAACACCATCGAGGAACGACTCCCAAGGACCGTTCTGCATAGCGAATGCTTCCAGACGACCCATCAGGATACAGTTGGTAATGATCAGACCTACATACACTGACAGCTGTACGCTCACGTCGTAAGCGAACGCCTTCAGAATCTCACTCACGATAGTTACCAAGCTCGCAACCACCACCAACTGAACGATGATGCGGATGCGGTTAGGCACCGTCTTACGCAGCAGTGAAATCACCACATTGGCAAAAGCCGTGATGACGGTTACTGCCAGACCCATCACAATGGCTGGCTCCAACTTGCTACTTACAGCCAGTGCGGAGCAGATACCCAGTACCTGAACGGTAACAGGGTTGTTCAAGCCAAGAGGAGTCATGAACACTTCTTTATTCTTTGCTGAAAATAATGCTGACATATTCTTTCCTCCTCTTATTTATTGGTTAAAAATGCCTTGTAATTGTTCAGGCAATCCTTCAGCATGGCGTCCACACCGTTAGAGGTCATGGTACCACCAGTGATACCGTCCACCTTGTTGGCATGACCCTTAGCCTGACCGCTCTTCACCACTTCCAGTGCCACTTCAGCGCCATCAAGCACCTTCTTGCCCTCGAACTGCTGCTGGAAGGCTGTATAGCTTTGGATCTCTGCACCCAAGCCAGGTGTCTCGCTGGCATGTGAGAAATAAGTGCCATAAACAGTATCCTTATCCTCGTTCAATGCCACATAGCCCCAGATGGTGCCCCACAGACCTGCACCAAACACAGGGAACACATACTTCTTCTGACCGTCGATCTCTGCCTCGAAGATGTGCAGCTGACCGTTCTTCTTGAAATCATTCTCGAAGCTGGTCACAAACTTGCCAGTATAGTCGGTGAGCTGTCCGTTCTTGAACAGCTTGTCGCCCTTCACATATTTGTCAAAGTCGGCTGCAGCGTCAGCTGACTCACGCACGTTGAGTGCATACAAAATCTGCTTCTTGGTGTCGAGCTCTACATTAGCGTCCTGACGGCTGCTGAAAGCAGAGTGCACGAAAGAGAGCAGGAATGCCACAATAACAACCATTACCGCAGCATAAATGATAGTATAACTATTACTATTGGTATTCATTTTCTTGAACGGTATTAATTGTTAAACTTTAGCAACTCGTTTCTCACGCTTGCTGATGTTACTCTGTACTACACAGTAGTCAATCAGCGGAGCGAAGATATTCATCAACAGGATAGCGAGCATCATACCCTCAGGATAACCTGGGTTGAGTACGCGAATCACAATCGCCATCACACCAATAAGGAAGCCATAAATATACTTACCACATTCAGTGCGAGCAGAGGTTACAGGATCGGTAGCCATAAACACGGCACCGAAGCAGAAGCCACCCAGTACCAGATGTTCATACCAAGGCATGTTAGCGATGGCAGTGTCGGGACCAATGGCATTGAATACCCAAGCCATCAGGGCACCACCCACAAACACGCTGCACATGGTCTTCCAGCTTGCTACACCCGACCACAGCAGAATCACTGCGCCAATGGCGATGGCAATCACACTGGTCTCACCGATAGAACCAGGGATGAAACCTGTAATCATATCCATGTTGAAGTCTGGGAATCCTGTTGGAGAAGCAGCTGTTGCAGCCTGTCCAAGAGCAGTAGCTCCTGTATAACCGTCAACAAACTTATCACCGCCCAAGCCAAAGATAGAACCTTGTGATACCCAAACAGCATCACCTGACATCTTGGTAGGATAAGCGAAGAACAGGAAAGCACGGGTAATCAGTGCTACATTGAACACATTCATACCAGTACCGCCAAATACTTCCTTCGCAAAGATCACAGCGAAAGCCGTTGCAATGGCCAGGATCCACAATGGGCATTCGATGGGTACGATCAGTGGGATCAACATACCAGATACCAGGAAACCTTCCTGAATCTCCTCGTTCTTCCACTGAGCCACCGCAAACTCGATACCCAGACCTACCACGTAAGATACTATGATTTTTGGCAGCACAGCCAGGAAACCATAGAAGAACATAGCCCAGAAGCCTCCTTCTGCGCCAGTAGCATTGAAATGCTGATAGCCCACGTTGTACATACCGAACAACATGGCCGGAATCAATGCAATCACTACCAATGACATGATTCGTTTGCTGTCGATGGCATCATGAATATGCGTTCCGGATTTCGCTGTATTGTTGGGCACGAACAGGAAAGTCTCGAAGCCGTCGAACACAGAACGAAATGCGTGTAATTTGCCGCCTTCTTCGAAGTTCGGCTTTATCTTATCCAGATAATTTCTTAACGCGCTCATTATTTAGTTTCTGTTTTTAATTACTTGTTAAAACTTTAAGCCATTTCAGCACGAAGTGCGTCAAGTCCTTCACGTACGATGCGCTGTACCTCTACCTTAGAAGAGCATACAAACTCGCAGAGAGCGAAGTCTTCTGGAGCCACCTCATAGATGCCCAACGCCTCCATCTTGTCGATGTCACCAGCGATGATAGCCTTTACCAAATACTCAGGATAGATGTCCATTGGGAATACACTGTCGTATTCACCAGACATGATCATGTGACGTTCGCCACCCTTGACACGTGCGTCCATCACATATTCCTTCTTGCCTTGCAGCCAGCTGAAATAAGAGTGGCTGGTACTGAAGTCGTTGATGCGAGGCATGATCCAACCAAACATCTCGTGTACGTCATTGCCTTCAGGAATGACCGTCAGCTGTGAATGGAAAGCGCCCAGATAACTTCCTTCAGCGTTTACCTGCTTGCCTGTAAGTACGTTGCCACTGATGTAGCGCAGGTTCTTGCCAGTAGTCACATGTCCTTTGAACACATTGTCGAGCTTAGCACCCAGCAACATCTTCACGTAGCAAGGCTTCACAAACTCAGAGCCTGTGAGTGCTACGGTGCGAGTCAGGTCCACTTTACCCTCGTTGAACAGACGTCCGATAAAGATGACAGCCTCAGCACCAATGGTCCAAACCACCTCGCCCTTGTTGATAGGAGCCACATGATTGATCTGCACACCTACATTACCTGCAGGATGAGGACCGTCAAATACGGTGATGGTTACATTCTTTGCCTGTGTCAAAGCTGCTGACTTCTGACTTACACTCACGCCAAGATAGACCTTAGCCATCTTAGCCAGGGCGTCAAGACCCGTCTGGAAGTTAGCTTCCTCGCCCTTCAGCTGCAACTCGAAGTCGGGAGCCAAAGGAGCACTGTCGAAAGCTGACACAAAGATAGCGCGTGGCGCATCGTCAGGATTAGCAATCACATCATACGGACGCTGACGCATAAATGCGAACAGACCAGCTTCCAGCAGAGCAGCCTTCACCAGCTCACCTGTGAGGGTAGCCAGATCTTTCTTGCCGAAATCTGCATACTGCTGCTCCTGGTCAGGAGCTACGATGATGTTCATCACCTTTCTACGTGCACCTCGCTCAACGCTTGTAACTACGCCACTAACTGGCGAAACAAATTTCACTTCGGGGTGATTCTTGTCGATAAACAAGGGCTCCCCTGCCAGGACATGCACCTGCTCTTTCACCACCACCTTTGGAGTGACACCAGTAAAATCATCGGGCACAAGAGAATATGCGTCCGATGCCGGTAACGTTGTCACTTCATTGGCTGGCTTACCTTTCAGGTTAATATCCAGGCCTTTGCGTAACTTAATTACATTTGCCATGCGATTATATTAAAGATTAGTATTCGATAATGTCTGCAAATTTAGTGAATATTTGACAAATAAACGAAGTTTATTGGGTTTATTTCTTTCCCAGAGCCATAAATAATGAAAGAAGCCTCAAAGCACATGGCTCTGAGGCTTCTTATTATTAGGATTTCTGTAGAATCAAGCTTCTCTTTCGATGTAGGCCAGTACGTCACCCTTATTGACGGTAGCACCCTGCTGAGCGCACACTTCAATAATCTTACCCGTAAAGTTAGCCTTCACCTCTGCCTGCTCGCCCCACAGGGTGGTAATATAGCAGAAATGATCACCTTCCTTAAACTTGTCGCCGATGGCTGGAGCCAGTGATGCGTTCACCACATCAATCTCCCACAGCACCTGACCGTTTACAGAAGCAGTGATAGGCTCAGCCTTTGCACGCTTCATCTTCAGGATATCCTCCGGGTTGAAGCCCTGCTTAGCCATCGCTGCGTCCTTAGCCTTCTGCACATCCGCCTCAAAGCGCTGCTTAGCCACACCGCTCTTGAATGGACGGTACTGCTCTGGGTGCATAGCCAACTCAAACAGTTCTTCATCGTCTGGACCAGTCTCCCAACCATTCTCCTTCATCTCCTTGCGGAAGTCATCCATATTGTCAGGATAGAGTGCCTGTACATCACCGGTGAAGAATTCCAGACCCTGCTCCTTAGCCAACTCCTTGATTTCAGGAGCCACTTCGCCTGGCAGCTGACCGCTCTTACCCAAGATCATACCCCAGATGCTCTTGTCGGTTAACAAGCTATAGCGAGGCTTACCTTGAGCTTCGGCCAGGATATTCATCAAAGCGATGTTCTTTACATACTGGCTGAATGGAGTCACCAATGGAGGATAACCTACCTTAGGCCAAACATATTCTACCTCGTCGAACAGCTTCACCACCACTTCATCGAGGGTCATTTCAGGCTTACCCTGTGCCTTCAGAGACATGTTGATTACAGGCATCATACCCTTCATATCAGCCATCATAGAACCCATCATACCGCCAGGCAAACCGCACTTCAGCAGCAATGAAGTCATGTGCTTGTTGGTTGGATCCATGAAATAGCCCAGGAAGTCGTCGATAAATTCCTGTGTCAGGGCGCGAGCCTCCATATAAGCCTTCATATTGATATCCTTCACCTGGAAACCAGCATCCTTCAGCATCGCCTGGATGGTAATCACGTCTGGATGAACCTTACCCCAAGACAATGGTTCCATAGCTACGTCAATCACATCCACACCTGCTTCTGCCACTTCCAGCATGGAAGCCACAGAGAGACCAGGACCGCTATGACCGTGATACTGTACGATGATCTCTGGATGACGATCCTTTATATTCTTTGTCAGCTGACCCAAAGACCATGGGCGACCGATACCTGCCATATCTTTCAAGCAGATTTCCTGCGCACCAGCTTCAATCAGTTTGTCAGCCAGCTTGGTATAATACTCTACAGTGTGAATCGGAGAATATGTGATGCAAAGAGTTGCCTGTGGGGTCATGCCACCTTCCAGTGCATATTTGATAGAAGGGATAATGTTGTTGGCATCGTTCAAGCCATCAAAGATACGGGTGATATCTACACCTTGTGCGTGCTTCACCTTATACATCAGTTTTCGCACATCCACAGGACATGGATACATACGCAATGCGTTCAGACCACGATCCAACATGTGTGTCTTAATGCCCGCCTCATTGAAAGGTTTTGTAAAAGCACGAACAGCCAAGTTAGGATTCTCACCATACATCAGGTTCACCTGCTCGAAAGCACCACCGTTAGTTTCCACGCGGTCAAAGCAACCCATGTCGATGATGACAGGAGCTATGCGCTCCAGCTGATCTTTTCTTGGCTGGAACTTGCCTGAGCTCTGGAACATGTCTCGATAGAGGAGACTGAATTGGATTTCTTTCTTCATATTATCTCAATTAAAATTTATACCTATTTAGCTAATTTAGCGCAAAGGTACAACTTTATTTTCACACAACCCAATAATTGAACATTTTTTTACCAAATAAATTCCCGTCCTAACAGATTAACACAGCAGGATTCATGATAGTAAAGATGTATTTCTTGACCCTTCGTCCATCCTCTTTAAATATATAAAGAAAAAAAGAATTAAAAAAAGAATTAAAAATAAACGTTTATGGCTTGCAGTATGCGGTTATAAGAAGAATTATTTGTATGTTTGCAAGGAATTATAAAAAGACAATTGGAAATGAAAGTAACCATTGTTTCGGGCGCACGTCCCAATTTCATGAAGATAGCGCCTATATGCCGCGCCATTAACGCAGCACGTAGCAACGGCAAAGATATAACATACCGACTGATATATACGGGGCCACAATGTGACCCCAGCCTTGATGCATCCCTATTTTCCGACCTCGACATTCGCGAACCCGACGGTTATCTGAATGTGGCACACAGCGGACAAAGTGAAGTGGCTGCAGCCATTATGCTGGCGTTCGAGAAAGAGCTCGATGCCCACCCCGCCCATGTAGTGTTGGTAGTGGATGACCTGGCATCCACCATGAGTTGTTCCATTGTAGCCAAGAAACGCGGACTGAAAGTGGCACATGTGATTGCCGGCACCCGTTCGTTCGACATGAACATGCCGCGCGAGGTGAACCGCACCATCGTAGATGCTATCTCCGATTACCTGTTTACCGCCGGCATGGTGGCCAACAGGAACCTCAACCAGGAAGGCATGATACCCGAATATATCCACTATGTGGGCAATATATTGATCGACACCATACGATACAACCGTCACCGACTGATACAGCCCATGTGGTTCAGCAGTATGGGTCTGCGCAAGGGAAACTACCTGTTGCTGACGCTGAACAGGCGCGACCTGATCCGTAACAAACCCGTACTGAAATCGTTGTTGGAAACTGTCATTAAGAAAGCAAACGGGTTGCCCATCATAGCTCCATTGCACGGCTATGTAGAAGATGCCGTGAAACAGTTGGAGTTGGAGGCACCCAACCTGCACATCATGCCCTCGCAGAGTTACCTGCACTTCGGATTCCTCATCAATCAGGCCAAGGGAATCGTCACCGACTCAGGTAATATAGCCGAGGAAGCCACATTCCTGGATGTTCCCTGCATCACGCTGAACACCTATGCCGAGCATCCGGAAACCTGGCGCATAGGTACCAACGAGTTAGTGGGCGAAAACACCTTCGCATTGGCAGCTGCCCTTGACAAGCTGTTGCAAGGAGAATGGAAACATGCCACCCTGCCCGACAGATGGGATGGCAGAACGGCAGAACGAATCGTGCAAGTGTTGGTGGAGTCGATGGAGAATAAAGTTTAGTATTGAAAGATAGCAAACAATAGATGAAACGAAGAATTATATATTTTGCAGCCTTATTTGCTGCGTTTTTCTTCTCTACAGGAGTATATGCCCAAAAGATCAGAGGTGTAGTGACCGACTCTCTGACCAATGAGCCATTGCTCTATGTTACCGTACAGTATGAGGGGAAAGGATCGGGTAGTGTAACAAACGGTGACGGACAGTACGAGGTGGACAACCATGCACGCAGAGGATGGACCGAACTGACCTTTTCTGCCATCGGCTACGAAACCAAGAAAGTGAAGATTACCTCAGCTACCCGTGAACTGACGCTCAAGCTGAAACCTGCCGATATTCAGATAGCAGAAGTAACTGTCAGACCTGGGCGTGAGCGCTATCGTCGCAGGGAAAACCCTGCCGTGATTTTCATGCGCAAAGTAATTGAGAAGAAGAAAGGACTCAAACTGGAAACCAACGACTACTACGAATACCGTAAGTACCAGAAGATGCGTATGTCCATCAACGACATCACACCTGAGAAGATGGAGAAAGGTATCTATAAGAAATTCTCTTTCTTCAAAGACCAGATGGAGGTGTCAGAAAAGACTGGCAAGACCATCCTGCCTATCTCTATCAAGGAAACGGCTTCTCGTACCATCTACCGACATAGTCCTGAAAGTAAAAAGGAAATCATCGATGGTTACAACTCATCAGGCATTGAAGAGTTCTTCAATACGGGTGATTTGGTGGGAACCATCCTGGCGGATGTGTTCAAGGACGTGAACATCTACGATGATGACATCGCTCTGTTGCAACGCCGCTTTGTGAGTCCGATTGGTCGTGGAGCCATCACCTTCTACCAATATTATTTGGAAGACACCTTGATGGTGGATAAGACTGAGTGCATCCACCTGACCTTTGTTCCCGCCAACCCGATGGATCCAGGCTTTACCGGTCACCTGTATGTGGCACGCGACTCCAGCTATGCTGTGAAGCGATGCATCATGAACCTACCTAAGAAGACAGCCGTGAACTTTGTGGAGGACATGGTGGTTACCCAGGAATATGAGCAGATGCCCGACAGCAGTTGGGTACTAATGAACGATGACATGACCGTTCAGATGAAGCTTTCATCGGCCATCCAAGGTTTGGAGATAGAACGTATCACCCGCTACTCTGACTATAAATTCGAACCCATAGAGCCACGCTTGTTCCGCCTCAAAGGTGATGTCATCAAGGAGAACGATATGATGAACAAGACGGATGAGTTCTGGGCTGAGGTGCGTCATGAGCCACTGACTAGGCAGGAGAGCACGATGGACGTATTCATGAACCGCCTGGAACAAATACCTGGCTTCAAATTTGCCATCTTTGCCTTAAAGGCATTGATTGAGAATTACATCGAATTGGGTGACCGTCAACATCCAAGCAAAGTGGATTTAGGTCCTATCAATACCATCGTGACCAGTAACTTCGTCAATGGCTTGCGTCTGCGTCTAAGTGCAGGAACTACGGCCAATTTAAGTAAACACTGGTTCTTCGAAGGCTATGGAGCCTACGGTTTCAAGGATCACAAGTGGATGTATCAGGGCAAGGTATCCTATTCATTCCTGCCACGTCAGTATATGCTGTGGGAATTCCCCAAGCACTACATCCAATTCAGGTATCAGTACGATGTGATGTCGCCGAGCGACAAATACCTCGACACCGATAAGGATAACATGTTCGTGGGATTGAGGTGGACCATCATGGATCAGATGATGTATTCGCGCAATGCCGAACTGACATACGAGCTGGAAACACAGTCAGGTTTTTCTGTCAAGGCACAGGCACGCCATCGTAACGATGAACCGGTAGGTACATTGGCGTATTTTAAGAATGACGGTCCTGTTCCTGGTGTGCTCAGCGACCAGAACACATTTGTGAAGGACATGACCACCAACGAACTGGCCATCACGCTTCGTTATGCCCCTGGTGAATCATTCATCAACACCAAGCAACGACGCAGACCTATTTCACTGGACGCACCCATCTACACACTGACGCATACTTTTGGATTCAAGGGCTTGGGTGGTGACTACAACTTTAATATCACCGAGTTCAGTATGCGCAAACGTTTCTGGTTGGGCTCATGGGGACACCTGAACATCATTGCCCGTGCCGGTGCCGAGTGGAACAAGGTACCTTTCCCCATGTTGAACATTCCTATCACCAACCTGTCGTATGTCATGATGTACGACCAGGAGTCGTTTGCCCTCATTAAGAACATGGAATTCCTGAACGACCGCTATGCGGCTCTGTTTGTGAAGTATAACATGAATGGTAAGTTGTTCAACCGCATCCCACTTATCAAACACTTGAAGTGGAGGGAGATGTTCTGCGTACGCGCGATGTGGGGCACCCTGACCGACAAGAACAACCCGTACTTGCCAGGGAACGAAGATTTGTTTGTGTTTCCAATGCGCAATGGACAACCCGCCAGTTTCCTGATGGATTCCAAGAAGCCATACGTGGAGGTAAGCTTCGGTATTTACAATATCTTCAAACTTCTCCATGTGGAATATGTAAGGCGACTCACTTACTTGGATGCCCCAGGTACTCATAAAGGCGGCTTCCGTTTCATGGTGTTGATGACATTCTAAACCCTTAACCTTTATGCAACCCTTAGCAGAAAGGCTTCGTCCACAAACACTTGATGATTATATCGGCCAGAAACACTTGGTCGGTGAAGGAGCCGTTTTGCGTCAGATGATTGACAAGGGCGAGATATCATCGTTCATCATGTGGGGACCTCCAGGGGTGGGCAAGACCACCTTGGCACAAATCATCGCCCACAGATTGGAGACTCCTTTCTATACACTGAGTGCAGTAACCAGTGGCGTGAAGGATGTGCGTGACGTGATAGACCGCGCCAAGCATGCCCGCTTCTTCTCGCAAGCCAGTCCGATACTGTTTATCGACGAGATCCACCGTTTCAGTAAGTCGCAGCAAGATTCGCTGCTGGGTGCCGTGGAACAGGGAGTGGTGACATTGATTGGTGCTACCACCGAGAACCCCTCGTTCGAAGTGATTCGTCCTTTGCTGTCGCGTTGCCAAGTATATACCCTCCACTCATTGGAACAATCCGACCTGTTAGAGTTGCTCAATCACGCCATTACCAAAGACGTTGAACTGAAGAAACGCAAGATTGAGTTGCGTGAGACCTCCGACCTGCTGCGTTTCAGTGGGGGCGACGCTCGCAAATTGCTCAACATACTGGAACTTGTTGTACAAGCCGGACAGCAAGATCCTGTCGTCATCACCAACGAGTTGGTGGCGAAACGCATCCAGCAGAATCCGTTGGCCTACGACAAGGATGGTGAGATGCATTATGACATCATATCGGCGTTTATCAAGAGCATCCGTGGCAGTGACCCCGATGCCGCCATCTATTGGCTGGCACGCATGGTAGAGGGAGGCGAAGACCCCGCGTTCATTGCCCGCCGACTGGTGATTCTTGCTGCAGAGGACATCGGCTTGGCCAATCCCAACGCCCTGCTATTGGCCAATGCTTGTTTTGACACGCTGATGAAGATAGGCTGGCCAGAAGGACGTATCCCTTTGGCAGAGACTGCCATCTACCTGGCTAGCAGTCCGAAGAGCAACTCGGCTTACTTAGCCATCGACAAAGCTTTAGGGGAGGTAAGGAAATCAGGCAACCAACCTGTACCTTTGCACCTACGCAACTCCCCCACCCAACTGATGCAAGAACTGGGCTACGGCATTGATTACAAGTATGCCCACGATTTCCCCGGACATTTTGTAAACCAGCAGTATTTGCCCGATGCCCTCCGGCAGGCACAGTTCTGGGAACCTCAACCCAACCCCGCCGAGGAGAAACACAAAGAGCGGATGAAGGCACTGTGGGGGAAGGAAAAGAATTATTGACTTTCTGGAACGGCGAGTGCAGAGCCAAGCTTACTTGAGCTATGCCTAGTCGTGACAGAATTGTTACGTAGTAAAATTAACCAGCCGAAATAGATGTGTGTAGGCAGCATATCTGCTTGCAGTCAGCTGCCGGCACATCTATGAGGCGAGAATATAATTTTAGCTATAGTTATGAGTCAAAATAAAGAAAACAAAATGAAGATAGTTGTTTTAGACGGTTATGCAGGCAACCCTGGCGACATGTCATGGGACGAGTTGAACGCCTTGGGCGATTGCACCATTTACGACCGCACCACACCCGAAGAAACGATTGAGCGTGCCAAAGACGCTGATATCGTACTGACTAACAAGGTATGCTTTCATGCAGCAGATTTCGACCAATTGCCTCATCTGAAATACATAGGTGTGCTGGCCACAGGCTATAATGTCATCGACTGCGAGGCGGCAAAGGCCCACGAAGTGGTGGTGACCAACATTCCCGCCTACAGCACCAACTCCGTGGCTCAGATGGTTTTCGCCCATATCCTCAATATCTACAACCGGGTAGATCACTATGCTGCTGAGATACGAGAACAAGATGCCTGGGTGAAGTGCAAGGACTTCAGCTACCTCAACACCCCACTGATGGAGCTCCACGGCAAGAAAATGGGCATCGTTGGTTTGGGTAATACTGGTTCGGCTACAGCCCGCATCGCTTTCGGCTTTGGCATGGAGGTATTAGCCTATACTTCAAAGTCGCAACTTCAGTTGCCCCATGAAGTAAAGAAGGTGGAGTTGGACGACCTCTTCCGTTTGTGCGACATTGTGAGTCTGCACTGTCCGCTCACCCCCACCACCAAGAACTTGGTGAATGCCGAGCGACTGAAACTGATGAAGCCAACGGCCATTGTCATTAACACCAGTCGCGGACCAGTGGTGAATGCCCACGACCTGGCAGAGGCACTGAACAACGGACAGATCATGGCAGCTGGCGTAGATGTACTGGAGACAGAACCTCCTACTGCCGATAACCCACTGTTGAAGGCTCGCAACTGCTTCATCACCCCTCATATTGCCTGGGCCACCCAAGAAGCACGAACCCGGCTCATGGAGATCGCGGTGAACAACGTAAAAGCCTTTATCGAAGGTCAACCCATCAACGTTGTTAATTAAATGACAATTATCAATTTAGATTATGCTGACAGTAGTACTCATGATGTTCGGAGGTATCCTGTGCGGCTACCTGCTACGGAAAAAGCAGGTGCCACACGTCCAGCAGGTTACCACCGTACTGATTTGGGTATTGTTGTTCCTACTGGGTCTGAACATCGGCAGCAACGAACAAATCATCCACAGCATCGGCTCATTAGGGATAGAGGCATTGCTCATCACCGTCTTTGCCACCTTCGGTAGCCTTATAGGTGCCTGGTTGTTATGGAGGAAAGTCAGATGAAAGGCAGCCTCATCATCATAGCATTCTTTATTGCAGGTGTCATCTGTGGCTATACAGGACTTATCTCTGCAGACATCGCACAAAGTGACATCAGTTTCTATGCCTTGTGCGCCCTGTTGCTGAGCGTGGGTTTCAGTGTGGGCAACGACCCCACCACCTGGCAACGCTTCCGAGCCCTGAACCCCCGTTTGGTATGGCTGCCTGTCATGACCATCCTGGGCACCTTGGCTGGCAGTATCGTGGTAAGTTTACTGTTGCCTCTTCGTTCTACCACCGATTGCATGGCTGTTGGCTCAGGCTTTGCCTATTACTCGTTGTCCAGCATCCTCATCACGCAATACAAAGGAGCCGAACTGGGCACCATCGCCCTACTGGCCAACATTGCCCGAGAAATCATTACCCTGATAGGGGCACCATTGATGGTAAGATGGCTGGGCAGCTTAGCTCCCATCTCTTCCGGAGGGGCCACCACCATGGACACCACCCTTCCCATCATTACACGCACCAGCGGACAGCAATATGTCATCCTCTCCCTCTACCACGGGTTCATCGTTGACTTCAGTGTACCCTTTCTGGTAACATTCTTTTGTTCCATCTAACTACACCTTATATAAATATGGAAGAAAACACCCAAGAGAAAAGATTTGATTTGATGGTCGGCAAGAAGATTCTCTATGTGCACGGCTTTGGTTCATCGGGTGCCTCTGGTTCTGCCAAAGGCATACGCATCTTGTTGCCAAAGGCTACTGTCATTGCACCCGACCTGCCCGTTCATCCTGCGGAGGCAATGGATTTGTTGCATCACATCTGCGATACCGAGAAGCCAGATATGATTATCGGTTCTTCGATGGGTGGCATGTACACCGAGATGCTATATGGCTTCGACCGTCTATTGGTGAACCCAGCCTTCCAGATTGCCGACACCATGGCGGAACACAATATGATGGGCAGGGTGACATTCAGTAACCCACGCCAAGACGGCGCTACCGAATTCTTAGTCAACAAAGCCCTTCAGAACGAGTTCAGGGAGGTGTCCAGTCATTGCTTTGAGGGGGTAAATGATACTGAGCGCCAACGCGTGTTTGCCCTTTACGGCATCCACGATGGTTTGGTACACACCTTCGACTTGTTCTCGGAGCACTATACCCAGGCCATCCGTTTCAAAGGGGCTCATTTCCTCAACGACCATGCTTTGGTACGTTGCGTACTGCCCGTGGTGCAATGGATTGATGACCGTCAGGAAGGTCGCGAGCGTCCTATCCTATACATCAGTCTGGACGACACCTTACGCAAAGGCGACGAACCGATGCCTACTGCTGTGAAGGCGTTCCAGCGATTGGCGGCTGTCTATGATACCTATATCTTAGGGTCGGTACCCTATAACGAGCCTGATGCCTGGGGCGAGCAAGTAAGATGGGTAGAGAAATGGTTAGGGGTACCTGCTTACAACCGCCTGATTCTCTCCTCTCATAAGAACCTGAGTTATGGCGACTACCTGATTGATGCGCACACTTCTCATGGTACCGATGGTTTCATGGGCACTCATATCCGGTTTGGGGCTGACCCCTATAAGACTTGGGAAGACGTTATGACTTTCTTCGAAAGATTGGGTGGGCAATAATATCGCCTTATAGATGTGCCGCCAACTGACTGCAAGCAGGTATGTTGGCTACACACATCTATAAGGCTATTTAGTTATTAAGTCTTTCGCCTCATGGATATGCCGGCAGCTGACTGCGAGCAGATATGCTGCCTACACACATCCATAAGGCTAGTTAATTAACTGTCAGTTTCACTTCAGAAACGCCAAAATTGCTCTTCACCTTGACAATGATGTCGCCTGGCTTGGCAAACGGACGAACGATGATCTGAGCATAGGCACGCCAAGTCTTGAATTGCGCATGGTTGAAGCTCTTCATGCCATCGATGCTGGCATTGCCACAGCCCACCAACTCACCATTGCCGATGACGGTCACCTCTACAGGCACGTCTATATCTGTCACCTTATTACCACCCCTATCGACAACTTTCACCTGGATATACGACAAGTCTTGGCGATTAGCCTCTAACAGCACCTTCTCAGGCTTCAGTTCTATGCCGTGAGGTTCAGAAGCCGTCCTCAGCACCGCCTTGCCTATCATATTACCAGCTTTATAGGCAATAGCCTCCAGTCGTCCGGGCTCGAACGGCACCTCGAACTCAGCCACGTAACGATCATTCACGCTGGCCTCAGCAATTGTCATGCCATGCAGTGTCAGCTTCACCTTATCACCCTTGGTGAACACCCTCACCTTCATGGGCTTGCCCTCGTTACCTATCCAGTTCCAGTGATGGAACTCATTGGGCCATCCCCAAGGCGTCATATTCTCCACCATTCCCTCAGGAATAGGTTCGTGTACCAGCATCTCCACAGGCGTAACATCCCACAGCACATTGCGGTAATAGCCTTGTGGTTTCTTATGGCCCGTGATGTCCAAGTCACCACACCATGAGATATATCTTGGGAAGAGGTTAGGCATGTTTTCAAACTGCAGGTCATACAGCATCTCAGGCTTAATGCCCTCAGGCAACTTCCCATCATTCAGCACCATCTCTGCACGTTTGTCCAACTCCTTGGCATAAGTAGCCTCTCCGGCACTCACCTCACCCAGGTAGTCGAAGGCCGTCCATACAAAGTCGCCTATCACATACAATTTATCAAGCGCTGCCTTCCAGTAGTCGTATGCTTTCGATGAATAGGAAGCAGCCGTGAAAAACACTCGGTCAGGATGTGCCTCATGGTCAGCATCTATCTTGTTCGACATGTTGTTATAACCACAAATATCGAGCACTTCCAGCTGAGGTTGTGCCTTCTCCCAACCGCCTGCTACCATGTGAGGTGAAACCACCTGCGTCACGAAACGCGTGGGGTCAAGCTCTTTCACACGCTTGATCAGTTCGCCCTGAATGCGCAAGGCATCCTCGGTCGATTGGTTAGGAATCTCGTTGCCGATGCTCCACATAATCACACTCGGATGGTTACGGTCGCGCTTCACCATGTTCGTGATATCAGGCTCCCATGTCTCCTTGAAATAGGTGGCATAGTCCTGCGGTGTCTTGTGTACTTCCCACACGTCGGTAAACTCGTCGATGACCAGCAACCCCAATTCGTCACAGGCATCAAGAAAATAAGATGATGGTGGGTTATGCACTGTACGTACCGCATTATAGCCTGCCTCTTTCAGCAGCTCCACCTTGCGGTATTCCGCACGTTTGAAAGCAGCAGCACCCAGGAAGCCATTGTCGTGGTGCACGCATCCGCCCTTGAGATCCAGCAGTTCGCCATTTAGGCGGAAGCCCTTGTCGGCCGACACCTCAATCTTGCGCACGCCAAATTTCTGCTTGTATTCGTCAAGCACCTTATCACCTTTCTTGATGGTGATTTCAGCGGTATAGAGGTATGGATTCTCCAACGACCAGATAACCGCACGACTCACATGCATCATCTGCGTCACCCTTACCCATGAGTTGGCCCTTACTTCCACCTCCTGGTGGGCATTGCCTACGTTCCTACCCTTCTGTGAGCGTATCACTACCTGCACGCTGACGGTCTCGTCCTCGTTCGTCTCGTTCACCACACGCGCCTCCACATTCACCTTGGTCTCATAAGCATCCAGGTAGGACAGCGTCACAAAGGCACCCCATGGGTCCACATGTATCGGGTCAAACATCTCCAGCTTCACATCGCGGTAGATGCCCGCCCCCGAGTACCAGTGCGTATTACGTCCGTTGTTGCGGCAGCGCACGGCGATGATATTGTCCTCGCCCACAGGGTTCAAAGCATCGGTAATATCGTAGTAGTAAGGAGTATATCCATTGACGTGGTTGCCCACCATAATGCCGTTCACCCACACCTTGGTCTCGTTGTAGGTGCCGTCGAAGCTAATCTTCACCAGTTTGCCCTCGAAACTCTTGTCGGTCTTGATAATCTTACGGTACCATCCCGTACCCCCCATCACATGACCGGTAGCATTACGCCCGGGAGACTGCTTGCTAAACGGACCAATCTGCTCGTCGTTGTCACCGCCTGGCAATGGTATCAGACTGAAGTCATGCGGCAGATCCACCGGCTTCCATGTCGTATCATCATAGTCCATCATCTCTGCCCCAGCCAATTCGGTAGGTGCAAAAAGCCATCCGTCATTGATCAAAATCTCGCGAACGGGCTCTACATCGGGCATATCATAGTAGCGTCCATAGCTATAAGTACCTTCAGCAGGCATACTCAGCTGCTTAACTTGCGTCTTTTTCATGATACAAGGTTTTTTACATTCATAGTTGCAAAGATAAAAAACTATTCGCATTTTTCATCATCCTAAAGCAAATAGTTTGCGTCCAGGCATAAAAAAGGCCCCCTCACCTTTGCAGGCAAGAGAGCCAAAAATCTAATAATATGGAAGAATGGTGGAGCTGGAGGGAGTCGAACCCTCGTCCAAACGAGGAAACCATAAGCTTTCTACATGCTTATCTTTGACTTCATTTTCGAGCTACGGCAGAACCAAAGCCATCAACCGCAACCTTATCTCCTAAAATTTCATCCTTGCATCGGAGCCTGCAAGAACTATCCCCGATATTGCTGCGCCACTATATCAGACTGCTTCGGAGCAAGAGCTTCTGAGTGACGTCTCGTCTCAGCACCTGGTGCCAAGATAAAGTCGATCTACTGTACTTCGATCAAGCAGCGAGAGCATAGCTTGTATTGCCAGATAATTGTTGAGAGCTCAGATTTAAGTGCAAACTAACGAGGCACTGCATGCTTACTTACCTTTTCTGCTCGCTGTCAAAACCAAACAACCCCAAAGAACGTTTTGCTGTTAAGCGGATGCAAATATAGGACGACTTTTTGAATCTTCAAAATATTTAGGTAAAAAATAGTTGCCTGTCAACTTTTATTCGTAACTTTATGCCCGACTTAATAATAGTTACTATGGCAGAAAATAAGATTGAAGTTAACTCGCTCAAGGCTTGGTTCTTGGGCATTCGCCCCACCAGTTTGGGCGCCTCGTTGATGACCGTTTTGTTAGGTGCAGGTTTGGCACATGGTTTCATGCCCGAGCAGTTCTCGTGGCCAGTAGCCATCATGTGCTGGTTGTTTGCCTGGTGCATGCACATTGCCGCCAACCTCATCAACGACGTGGTAGATTTTAACCGTGGCCTTGACATGCCTGACCCTGAGCGCATCGACCGTATCTACGCCAACGGACTGCTCACCAAGAAGGCGGCTTACATCACCATTGGCGTATGCTTGGTACTGGGCTGCCTCATCGGCCTGGGCATCTTATATCTCGTGTGGGATCACCTCGTTTGGGGCGGCTGGGAAATCGTACTGATGGGTGCCGTCGTGGTACTCTGCACCTTCCTCTACAGCACCACCTTTGCCTATCATGGTTTGGGCGACCTCGCCGTATTGGTATGCTTCGGTCTGATACCTGTCTGCGGTACGTTTTACGTACTCACCTATACCGTTACCTGGGATGCCATCTGGGCTTCTATCATCGCAGGTTGCTCGATCGACACGTTGCTCATCATCAACAACTACCGCGACCGTGACGAAGACTCTGCCGCTGGCAAGCACACCAGCGTAGGTATCTTGGGCGAAGTGTTTGGCCGCTATTTCTACCTCCTGGCAGGTTTGCTCTGCGTGGCAATGGTGGTATTGCTCTACCTCGACGGTGCCATCAGCTGGATCGGACTGCTCTATTCGGCAGTGCCTTACCTCATCCTGCACATCGGCTCATGGTTGAAGATGAACCGCATCCGTGAGGGCAACGCACTGAACGTCATCTACTACGAGAGTCCGCGCAACTTCACCCTGCTGGGCTTGTTGCTCACCATCGCGCTCTGGTAAGCCGTCATGAAGGCGTTGCAGCAACTCATCTACCTGGGTTGGTGGTTCATCAGGGCCAGGTTCTTTGGCCGACGCAAGCCACTGCAAAGCGTGCTGTTCGTTACCAACGGTTGCAACAGCACCTGTCGCCATTGTACCCGTTGCACCCTGCCTGCAGGCCATACCTTTATGCCATACGACGAGATAGAAAAGCACCTTGACTATTGCTATGGACAAGGTGCCCGTATGCTCGATATCGAGGGCGTGCACCTGCTGCGCTGGCACGATGGCGATCATACCGCCAAAGACCTCTTCCAACTGGCCAAGGACAAAGGCTTCTACAGCACTTCAACTATGGTGCCCGCTGCCGACTATGCAGCATGGCAACAACTGCAAGTACCTGTTGATGTGTTGTGGGTAAGCATCATGGGCTTCGATGACTGCACCCTGTTGAAAAACCTGCAAGGCGCATCGCTCTATCTGGTGGTAAATAAAACCAACTACCACGAACTTCCTGACGTACTGGAGTTTGTTCAACAGCACCCTAACATCCATCAGATTGCCTTTAACTTCCACACGCCCTTTGCAGGCACCGAGCACCTAGCTTTGAGTAAGGAACAACGTAAGGAAGTCATAACCCAGTTGTTGGATTACAAGCGACAAGGGCATCGCATCATGAACACCGTTTCGGGTTTGAAGAACATGCTGACGTTGCAGTTCAAGCGTCATTGCTGGATATGTAATTTCATCTACTGCGACGGGCGCCGCTCGCCACAATGCATCGATGATATAAACTGTGGCCTTTGCGAACAGTGTGGCTTTAGTATGGCGGGTGAGATGAATGCTGTGTTTAACCTTCGCCCTGATACCATACTTACAGGGCTCAGCATTAGAAAAAAATAACGTTGGCTACAAGCCGAAATGAATGTGTGTAGGCAGCATATCTGCTCGCAGTCAGCTGCCGGCACATTCATGAGGCGAAGGCCATAAACAACTAACAATAACAATGTAGTAAAATGAATGTGTGTAGGCGACATTTTAGGCCTGACGTGCGTCGCCGGCACATTCATTTTACGGAAAGAAGTAACGATATATGGAAGAGCTAACATTAAATCAGCACAATAAGGCTGAATACCCCCCAATGCATACTACCGAGCACATCATCAACCGAACGATGATCAACCTCTTCGGTTGCGGCCGCTCAGTAGAAGCACATATCGAGCGGAAGAAGAGCAAGTTGGACTATAAGTTGGCAGCTTGTCCCACCCCCGAACAAGTGCAGCAACTGGAAGACACTGTGAACGAGGTCATCCACCAAAACCTACCCGTCACCACCGAATACATCACCCAAGCCGAGGCACAAGGCCGCTTCGATATGGAGCGTCTGCCCGATGATGCCTCCGAAACTGTACGCGTAGTAAAGGTAGGCGACTACGACGAGTGCCTCTGCATCGGTCAGCACGTAAGTAACACCAGCGAGATTGGCACTTTCAAACTATTGAGTCACGATTATAACCCCGAAACCCAAATTTGGCGTATCCGGTTCAAACTCGTTAATGAATAAGCCGAAATAGATGTGTGTAGGTGACATACCTGCTTGCAGTCAGTCACCGGCACATCTATGAGGCGCGATGGAATGAAAATTTTTCAATTCTCAATTCTCAATTCTCAATTTATTTACTAACTTTACGGCAACGAATAACAATTAAAGCTAAATACCATGGGAAAGTACATACCAAAGCCAATTGACCTGAGCGACGTAAGCATCAGCGAAGATTTAAGAGAGTTACGAGAAGCCATTGCAGAAAACACCCACGAAGTATGGGCAGAAAACCGTATGCGTGAAGGCTGGACCTACGGTCCTGAGCGCGATGACAAGAAGAAGCAAACACCTGATATGGTGCCTTATGGCGAGCTCTCCGAGAAAGAGAAAGAGTACGACCGTGCCACCGCTTGGCGTACTATCAAACTGCTCAAAAAACTGGGCTACGACATCGTGAAGAGCAGAGAAACCCCGTTGTACCAGGAACTGATTTCACGTGTTCGCGAGATAGAGCACGCCAACCACTGCAGCGAATGTGGCGGCGTCATCTTCAAGCACCAGGTATTCTGCGAGCATTGCGGCAGAAAACTTACCAAGGAAGATTTCACTGCATAAAGTTGGCCCCTGTAAGGCTGGAAGATCATGGCAACCCTACCTGCATCGACCATCTGGGTAATCATCATCTTTCTGTTTCTGACCCTGCCCCTGCGGTTGCTCATCTATCATGCCAAGAGTTACCGTTTGGTCATCCTGTCGAGACAGATAGCTGATGGTGTGCTGTTTGCACTGACTGTCATCGCCACCATAGGAGCCGCCTCATCCGCATTCTACCAGCCTTTGGCGGCAGAAGATGATATCTTCGCCAAGATTATCGCCCCTGCATCCGCCTCCTTCATCTTGTCGGTGCCCTATTTCTACATCCTGTCCTACCTCGTAGGCAGAAGACCGTTCTATACCAAGAAGCACCTTGCCAACCTCGATTATTTTACTGTCTATCTGCGCTGTTTCAACGACGAGCGCAAGGACAAGAAACTGAAAAAGCGCATGACCAAGGCCTTGAGCGAGTGGTTTCCCGTGTATGCCATCGGCAAGCCCGACGAGTTCATGCCACCTGCAGGAGCGAAGCGCATTTATGTAGATGAAGACTGGCAGGAGATTGTACACAGCCTCATCAACCGGTCAAAGATTATCTTGCAACGCATCAGCATCTCCGACAATTTCCTGTGGGAGTTCGAGCAATGTTACAATATGCAACTGCTCGACAAGGCCATATTCTGGGTAGATAAGATGGATGAGTACCGGTCATTCTGCCAGATCATCAAAAGCCGTTACGGACTGGAATTCCCCCAACTACCAGACCTGAAATGTCATGTGGTGTTCTACCAGTTGCCCAACCTGACATACCGTATCATCTTCCTCAAATCCAAGAGCGATTATGAACGGTTCAAGTTGTTGTACAGGGCAGATCACCCCACTTTGTTTTCCGAGAACAAAGCCTATCTCTATGGCAGAAAAGAAAAGATCAACCAACTGATCAGATTTGGCATCGACAGCATCATTCCCCATGAGGCACAAGGATGGAGCTGGGTAGCGTTCTGGTGTCCGGAATACTACCTCATCTTCCAACAAATCAAGAATCGTCTTTGGTTGTTCTTAATCTTTACCTCTTTGGAGGGTGTCATTGCAGGCGTCAACTTCAGTGCAAAAAGCATCATCAGCCTGTTGGTATTCCGCTTGGTGTTCGCCATGATTCCCATGGGTGCCAACGGTAAGAAGATGGTATGGCTATCGCACCATTGGGAGAGTATTCGTTTCTATCAGCAAGAGGAACAGATGTACCGTAAAGCAGCTCTTATTATGAGCATTGCCTACATTGTATTCTGGGTAGTGGCTATCATCACCCTGCAGTTCATTAGGTAAAATGGAAAATTATTCGTAATTTCGCACCCTCAAACAATAATCATAAGAAGTGGCAAGAAAAAAGAAAGAACTCCCTTTGCTGGAGCAGATTACCATCACCGATGTGGCTGCCGAGGGCAAGGCCATCGCCCGTGTCGATGACCTGGTGGTGTTTGTACCCCATGTGGTACCAGGCGATGTAGTGGACCTGCAGGTGCGCCGTAAGAAGCATCACTATGCCGAGGCTGAGGCGGTGAAGTTTCACAAATATTCCGACGTGAGGGCAGTGCCTTTCTGCCAGCACTACGGTATTTGCGGCGGATGTGTGTGGCAGATCCTGCCCTACTCCGAGCAGCTCAAGTACAAGCAGAAACAAGTAGTAGATAACCTTACCCGCATTGGCAAGATAGCCCTGCCCGAGATCAGTCCCATCATCGGCTCTGCCAAGACGCAGGAGTACCGCAACAAGCTGGAGTTCACCTTCAGCAACAAGCGCTGGCTCACCCGTGAGGAAGTGTCACAGGCCGTGGAGTACGAGCGCAACGTGGTGGGATTCCATATCCCAGGCGCTTTCGACAAGGTGTTGCCCATCGAGAAATGCTGGTTGCAGGCCGACATCTCCAACCAGATTCGCAACAGCATCCGCGACTATGCCTTGCAGCACGGCTATACCTTCAGTGACCTCCGTTCGCACGAGGGCATGATGCGTAATCTTATCGTACGCACCACTTCTACCGGCGAACTGATGCTCATTGTTGTGGCACGCATCGACGATAGCGTAGAGATGGAGCATTTCAACCAACTGTTGCAGTTTGTGGCGGATAAGTTCCCACAAATCACCTCGTTGCAGTATGTCATCAACAACAAGGTCAACGACTCGATAGGTGACCTCGAGACCTTCACCTTCAAGGGGCGCGACCATATCTTTGAGGAAATGGAAGGCCTGCAATTCAAGATTGGTCCCAAAAGTTTCTACCAGACCAACTCCGAGCAGGCATATAATCTCTATAAGGTGGCACGCAATTTTGCCCAACTCAGTGGCAACGAACTGGTGTATGACCTCTATACCGGTACCGGCACCATCGCCAACTTCGTATCACGCCAAGCCCGTCAGGTCATCGGCATCGAGTACGTACCAGAGGCCATCGAAGATGCCAAGGTCAACTCACAGATCAACGGCATCAACAACACCCTGTTCTATGCTGGCGACATGAAGGACATCCTTACCGACCACTTCATCCGTGAGCACGGACGCCCCGATGTCATCATCACCGACCCGCCCCGTGCCGGCATGCATCCCGATGTGGTGAATGTCATCCTGAATGCCGAGCCGCAACGCATCGTCTATGTCAGCTGCAACCCCGCCACCCAGGCCCGCGACCTGCAGCTCTTGGATGTCAAATACCGTGTGGAGGCGGTGCAACCTGTGGATATGTTCCCACAGACGCACCATGTTGAGAATGTAGTACAACTACAATTGAAAATGAATAATGGACAATGAATAATAAGCCTTATGGATGTGTGTAGGCGACTTTCTGAAGCAGCGAGCGCCAATGATGCTTGCATCAATTTGGCCGAGTCGTGACAGAATAGGGAGAAGCCAAATACCTGCTCGCAGTCAGCCGCCGCCACATCCATAAGGCGAAAGAATTAAATAATATGGAAAAGAAAAAAACGGTCAACGGTCCAAAAGTGGCACGTGCCAGAAACCAATATACCGATTATATCGTCAAGGAACCTATGGAACTGATGCAGTTCCTCGCTGCCCGCATGCCCCAAGCCAGTCGTACCAAGCTGAAGTCACTGCTCAGCAAGCGCATTGTGTTTGTTGACCAGAAGATCACCACCCAGTATAACTTCCCCCTCCGCCCAGGCATGAAGGTACAGATCAGTCGTGAGAAAGGCAAACACGAGTTCCGTAACCGCCTGCTCAAGCTGGTGTACGAAGATGCTTATCTTATGGTAGTGGAAAAAGAGCCCGGCCTGCTCTCCGTCAAGACCGAACGTGAGAAAGAGCGCACCGCCGCTACCATCCTCACCGAGTACCTGCGTCGCAGCAACAAACGCAGTCAGGTATATGTGGTGCATCGCCTCGACCGCGACACTTCGGGCCTGATGATGTTTGCCAAAGACGAGCAAACCCAGCACACCTTGCGCGACAACTGGCACAATATCGTGACCGACCGCCGTTATGTGGCCATTGTGCATGGCGATATGGAGCAAGACAGCGGCACCGTTCGTTCCTGGCTCACCGACAAGAAGCTCTATGTAGCCAGTAGTCCCGTAGATGATGGCGGTCAGCTGGCCATTACCCACTACCAGACCATCAAGCGTGCCAACGGTTATTCCATGATGGAGCTGCGCTTGGAGACAGGTCGCAAGAACCAGATCCGTGTACACATGGCCGACTTAGGGCATCCCGTCGTTGGCGATGGTCGCTATGGTCGTGAAGATGACGACAACCCACTGAACCGCCTCGGTCTCCATGCCTTTAAGCTCTGCTTCACCCACCCCGTCACTGGCGAGAAGATGCAGTTCGAGACACCCTACCCCCACACTTTCAAGCGCCTCATGCAACGCCCCGTCAACGGCACCAAGCCAGAAATTGATAGCGACGAGGAATAAAAAGTACTGTTTTTCTACTACGGGAGGACTAACCATCTACTACGGGAGGGCCAGCTTTCTACTACGGGAAGACGGAGTGCCTGCTTCGGGTGGAGCGAAAGCCTGCTACGAGTAGAAGGAAAGGCAGCTATGAGGGAAAGGAATGGCATCTACGGGTGGTCGCGATATCTCCCACGGGGGAAAGAAATATCTCCTATGGGGGTAAAGGAGATACTGCGATGACTCATAGGAGATACTGCGTCGGGTGATAGAAGATATCGCGACGACCCGTAACAGATACTGCAACAAAAGTTAGGGTTTTCTTCCGCTTCTTCCGCCAGTTCTTCAGCCATGATATACCATGACACTTATATACTTTTTAGATTTAGCGGAAGAAGCGGAAGAAAAAAATAAAAATTGTATCACAACTTTCACACAATGTATAACGGAAGAAAGGCGGACAGGCCTGCCACTTTCAAACAACAGATGGCGGTAGGTCTGAGCAAATGTAAAATACATTATTAATCCAGCGGCGGCTCAACATCCTTCACGCAACGAAGAGGAACGGTATAGGTATATAGAGCTTTGTTGGCATCGCCAAATTTAAAGCTCTGTGAAACACTGCTTGCCGTTACCTTATATGGGTCACTCATCCAAAGTTTACGGGGGTCATCACTCTTGACGGCTACCAATCTCACCCACAGATTGCCGGCAAAATTCCATGAAGTACAACTGAACGGAAAAGGAGATGTTTCCTTAAAGAAAAAGTATGGATCTTTGTCAACAGCTTTACCCTCGTCATTCGAAATACGCAGTTGGTGAACCATCAACGAGATCTCGGCAGCATTGGGTGCTCGCCATGAACCCTTGTCAGGATGAACATTCGGGTCGTCAGAATCAGTCTCCTCCCAATAATCACCACATGGTCTTCCTAAATAAATATCTTCCAAATCAATATACGAAGAGTTACCGAAGCGTTTCTTCCATGTACCGAAATCCATATATACCTCATCTTCTGCCACCTTGAATGCCTTATATGGGCGGTTGGTTTCAGAGAATAAATAGTGAGGCGGCAATTCCTCATTCTCATATTTGGCAGTTCTTACACTACGACTGTCCATATACTTCTCCATGACAAATATCTTATCGGTATATACCTTCTTGCCATTTCTTGTTATTTGCCTATATTTAAACTCAAACATGACATTGGGTGTTGAACCCGTATAGGTTTGCTGCTCTTTCCTGTCAAGATTCACACTTACCGTGCCATCATCATTATATGAGAAATAAGGCTTCAGCACCTTTTTTGAAGTTACATCATGCGAATCATCCGATTGCTCACCCAGGTTCCTTACACAACGCATTTCGCCTGGACTATAGACATAATTGGCATAGGTACTGTATTTGTTCAGGTTCATCATCTCCTCCGATGTCAGTTTCATGTAGTCGCTAGTAACATATTTCAACTGGTAGAAATTACCGCCACGCATATCATTACTTTTATCGTTCGACACCAGTTGTTCATAAGTACCTTGGTAATTCCTCAACCTATAGGTCACCTGCCCATTGCTATCAGTACCCCACAGATAATCGTTATAGTTCAGCAACGGGTCGTAGAAAGAGTAATGACACATGTTGATAATATCAATCTGCGAAGAAGCCGGCAGATACCACTTCAACTCGTTCTCATCAATCACGCCATTGCCGTTTTCATCACGGTTGCGGTTCATGCACAGGCGTATGGCACCGGCTTTATACTGGGCATCATCGTCGTTTTTACCCTGATAATTAACCGTTGGCACCTTTCCATTTTTAAGATTGGGAACCATTGTCAGGTTATTATACAACCCCACATAATCCGCCACATAGTTATCCCAGGTCACATTGGCTTTACCCACGATATAATCCTTGGCATTCAGCCAGCCGTATTTCTTTTTATCTTTTGTGAAAGATGTGCCAATTGATCCACCAGGGCCATTGTCCGTCCAACGTGGATGTGGTGTTTCGTTATAATGCTCCATGCCTAACCCCACAATGATGCCGCCATCGGTAGCATAGTGCGTTTGGATGCTGGGCTGCACAATCATCAACTGAGGTTTCATCATGCTACTCTCCCCGTCATGTGTAGAGCCGGAGTTTGCTACTGCATTACTACCCAAACTCACATAACGAGCAGGAGTATTGACAAACTCATGCCAATAAGGAGTGCTCCATGAGGAGCCAATAGGCGGGGTGTGGTAATAATATTCATCCAGATAAACTGTATAGAACAGGCCTTGGAGTGAGCCGACTTTGGTATCTCCGTTATAATAATTCAGCACTTTAAGCGAAGCATCATTTATTTCCAGTTTCGCCGTATAGGAGGTGCCGCCTATCGTTATAGGAAGTCCTGTTGTTGATAGCTTGGCCAACTCTTTTTTCAGCTGATATAGATCAATCAGCGGATTGGATTTGAAATGGTAAGTGCTTTCATAAACTTCATCAGACACTCCACTCTTCTGCTCCTTGAAATATGGCATGATGCTCCTGTGCGCAGTGCCCACATAATTCAGATAGTCGTCATTATTGCCAAAGGTCTGGTCGTAGTTCCTCCTCACCTTCACCCAAGTCAAGTCAGAATTATATTTGTAGAACTTTGAAGAAGAGCTATTATTATAATCAGTATCGTTCATCTCAGATGACTGGATCAAAGACCAAGGAGTATTGATTTCAAAAAAGAAATTGTCTATATCCAAATGGTTTACGTCCAAGAAGATATTGAATGCGTTGAAATGGGCATCGGTATTATACACATTCTCCGTAACCATACCGATGAAGCCAGATGCGCCTGACATCAGTTTGGCAGACTCTCGTTTGTCTGCATCATCAGGGCTTTCAGTCACCACCTGAGTATAGATGGTGTTCACACCACGAATCTCGATATTATAGGTATATTCCGTATTGCGCAGCGAGTTGAAGTCAGACATCTTGTAGTCGTCACTCTCGCTGCCGGTACCCTGCACCTCATCCCGGATGCTCATCCCCCTGGCATAGCCTAAATGCACCAAATAGGTCACATCAGCATAGCCATCTTTGATAGAGTCAGTAGTAGAGCGGTCTATTCCACCTCTTTTTATCAGGTCGGTTAATTGGAAGAGTTTCGTATTGAACAGCAGTCTGCCCTTGATCTCTATGTAAGTGGCATTAGGTTCTATATAGACGAACTGTTTGGTGCCATCTTCATTTGTGATATATCCACCATCATTGTTTTTCAATGCCAACTCACGCTTGGCATATTTGAAAGCATGTGCATCATCACTGAACAACGACGAAAGCTTTTGGCAAGAGCCACCACTTGTATTGGTATCGTTTATTGAATAACCAAATTGAGGCTGGTAATAAGACGTTACACTGTCCTTATTTTCTGTAGACATTTCGTCCCAGCCTTTTTCTGCTGTGTTGATGTCTCGAATATCCCTTGCCTCCTTGTGGTTCTCATACATATAAAAGTCGAACTTATATTTGGCATCGACATGAATCATCGAACTCTGCGCAGCTGAGTTACTGAAATTTTCATCACCTGTGATTTTCAGTTTCTCATTACCTTGATCCATCAGGTAACTCCTGTTGGGCAGGTGTAATACACGCCAAGACTCGGGCTTGAAATCACTGAACACCTTGTCGTTGTCATCAATCTTACCATCACCGTTCAAGTCACGATCTTCATTGATTTTTATCTTGAAGGTAATATGCGAAGCCACACGACGTAAACGGATAACGCCTGCCTTGGTCAGGTCAACATTGCCATTCTCGTCTTTTAGTTCACTAGCGATGTTTTCCTGCCCAATGTCCACCAACCCAGCTACACCTTTTTGGTATTTACTTTTATAGTCATCATAACCAGTAGGCTTGTATCTGTTCTTGGGCACAAACACACCACTCATCAGCAAGTGTGCGTCATTTCTACCCAAAGAAATATTATTCTTCAATTCTGCTTGCAGATGATAAAAATCCTCTAAAGTAGTGGGAGAAGTTTCTGTAAGCGATACCGTCTTCATGGCCAACAATGCATCGTCTAACGTAGTGTAGCTTGAGGTGGAACTTCTCTTTACCTCGCTGTCAGTACCCCTCACATTAGCCACGCCAAATATGAAACAGTTCTTCTCCAATGCTTTTGCCATCACGATTCCATGGGTGGAATTGCCTTCTCCATCCAGCACAGAACTCCATTCGCCATTAACATGATCCACCTTGGTCACATTCAAGGCATTCTCATCGAAATATTGTCTGGAAATCAACGGAAATCCATGATCAGCATCTTCGCCATCGAAAATCAGCACATACAGGTCTTTGATATTATGCTCTTCCAGCTCACTCATGGCACGCGTCACTGTCACCTCATCGGCTTGTGGCACCTCAAAGGAAAGTAACACATTCACAGGCATGCCAGAACCGTGCGACTCCATGTCCGTAGTCCAGGTTTCACGTTCGCACGACAAAGTAAGCATCGTGAATATTGCCATGCAAAGGTAGCCAATATGTCTCGTTAATCGCTTCATCAATACCATTCTCAAATAAAAGGATCAAAGGTTACCTGTTGTTGTTCCCAGCCATCAACTTCAAACACCACGCCACCTTCAGAGAAATAAGCATAGATGGTCCATGAATGCCCCCTCAAAAACTCATTTTCATCTGTCATGGTAAATCTGGCACTATGGGTGGTTTCACTATCATCCCCTTCTTCCTGGAATTTATACTTTATCGTTCCGGTTAAACGGTAAGGAGTTTCTCGCAAATAAGCACGACCACATTCCACAGCCTTTCCCGTGCTGATGGCATCATTAATCCTATCCTCCCACTCCTGTCGGGTCTCCTCATGTTCCCACCTCAATATCCATGGGTTTATATGTGAGGGTATTGAAGTCGGGACATCGAAGTTAATGACTGGCAAGAAAGTACTGCTCACATCACCATCGACATGAATGCCACTGAACAAGTATTCGCTTTCAGGAAGTACCTTTCCGTCACCATTGGTATATGAATAAGTATGGCCTTCGCTATATACCACATGTCCATCTAACTTGATTTCCGACACACTCGCAGTAATATTCTCTGCCCTTGAGAACACAAACCTTATCTTCGACACAGCCCTCTTCAAAGTAAAGTTAGCAATGGTAAACAATTCGTTTTCCTTATAAACAAAGGCATTCTTTACACAGGCAGACATGGGTAGGCCATTGTCACTGACATCACTTACCAACGGCTTTTTAGTAGTGCCATCAATGCCAAAGTAGGTGTCTGAGATTGTTAATGCCTGAAGTGCAGACTCTTCCGTCGTAGCCCCCAGATCCAGTCCCACACTCGAAGCATTGGCTATGGCATATACATTCAGATAAGGGTATTTATTCTTAAAATCGGTTGTGATGCCATAGAAAGCCACTTCCTTCGCACCTCCCGTCAGTGAGATATTATTTAAATTTACATACAGGCTGCCCACTGTGGTCTTGTCCTCACCTTCCTCTATGGAAATTGGTTCTGACGAGCTGTTATAGGCGAACACCCACACTTGCAGAGTGTTGATTTTGTTTTCTTTTTCTCGGTCAGACGCAATATCATATTCTCCTCTGGTGACTGCATCCTGCTCTGGCAGATAAATGAACATCTTAAATTGAGATTCCTTTGGCTCAGGAGCAACATCATCGCTGCATCCTGCTACCAACAAGATGAGAAACGACATCAAAAACAATATGTAATATACACCTTTCACTATGGAATCTCTATTATCATATCAATGCAGCCATACCGACTTAGGCTCGGTCTGCTGCCAGCTTAGTTCTACCTTTAAACCCAACACCAAGGCCGGTGAGTTCAAGTCCGGCACATAGTTATAAGCCCCTTCAAAACTATTGATAGAAGCCTTTACCGTTGCCACTTTATCTGATTCAAATGCTTTGGCACTGCCTGGATCCAACTCGCCCACCATATAAAAATAAGACTGCGGGAGAATGGGGTATCCCTTATAGCCAATCAGCGTAGGCGCATTCGATGTGTCAGAGCCAACTTTATAGGTTCCGTTGTAAAACATCTCAAGTATCACATAAACCTTCTCGCCTGCCTTTGAGGGTAAGACCAAAGTGTGATTGGCAGCCGACCAGCTATTTTTACCAGGCGTTGTAATAGGTGTTGTTTCACCATTGTTATTCTTTGTTTTTACATCGCGGTCATAGATGATATAGTAGGGTTCATCCGCACTTTCCGTATTGTCTGTTTCAAGTGCCTGGAAATCGTATCCAGCCTTATACTGGTGCGTCACCATCACCCCCCTTAACTGAAGTTGATTTATGTTCGAACCCGACAATCCTGGTAAACTGCTATTACTGGTTCCAACATGTATCTTCGTTTCCATTCGTCCCACCGCATATTCCATTTTCTTATCAATAGCCACCACTTTCGTCTGGTTTGTAATGCGACCGTTAGCTTCAAACCTGGAATCACTCAGCACATCACTCCAGGTGTTATCAAACACACTGTTTTGCAAATCCTCAGTGGAAGTATGAATGGCAGTATTGGCATAATACCACAGTTGGGCAGGATAGGACAAAAGCGTAGGATCCAATATCGGAGGATTAATCTTTGCCTTGCTGTTACGATAATCTAAAACAACAAATTTTTCTTCTCCTTCTTCCCATTTAAACAACAACATGCCATACGGGTAAACTTGTAGATTAGCGAGAGGGCTCCAAGTACCGTTGGTATTAAACTTATAGTAATTTCTATAATTATTATTGCTTATTAAAGAATGAACACTTTCTGAGCCTAAATAACTCTTAAAATAATCATCCAAGTCCTTTAGCGTTTGCTGTATATACAGCCCATCGTACGGAAAGGGAAGACCATCATGTGATAGAGCTGAGAACAAATTGCCAATATCCCCCTTTTGCTTATACAAAGGTTCTCCATCCACCGTTGCATTTGCCACACTACTCAAAAACACGGCAACTTCATCTTTAGCCATATTATAGCGGCTGTCATAACTGGATCTGTAATCGTCATCCCATACTTTATCAAGTTTGAAAGTAATGTCTTTGGCTTTGTTACTGGGGGCAGTATCTTCATCAAGGCCAGTAGGAATCAAAGAGCCATAAGCAAACTTATCAGCGGAAGCCGCATCAGCTCCCCCCCCATCAGGCCAGGCATAAACCAAGAAAGAATTGGTGCTTGGTGGAACCAACATGGTGGCATACACACGGTTTTCCTGATGATTGTCTGTGTTCTGATAGGTATTCCTTACATCCAGGAATATATTTTTCTTCCGCAAACGTATGGAAGACTCTGCATCTATCGGAGAGAGACTGGTATTGGGAGAAGAGAACGGAACAAGGTAAACATGGTCAAATCCACGATATGTGTAGGTGTTGCTGCCCACGTTATTTCCCTGCGTATTCTCTGCAGTCATACGTGTGCTGGCATTACTTTCCCTTTCAGCAGAAAAAGCCAGCTTTACCTCCACCATATCGTCATCTGTTGAGTCAGCACTCGCTAAGTCCTCACCTTCACAAGCATAGAAAGAGAGGCTTCCCAACAAGAAAACCCACCATGTGTAATATCTAAGTTTCAATGTTTACTAACTTTACAGTTCAGTCACAAACTCTCCACCCTGATTCCAATCCAATGTCACAGACACACCCACTTTCACATCGGTGGGTTCCACAATGCCCTTGGGACTCATGCGGGCCTTGATAATTTTCAGTTCACCAGCCAGTAATGGCTCTGTGATGGAAAGAATGGTTCTGGTTACACTACCATCTTCCAGCGTCACATAGGCAATATACTCCCATAATGGTTCTCCGTCAGATCCTCCTTCGGGAATAATCTCACCTTCGGCACGGGTAACAGTTAAACCTTTCGGATATTTGGCGACTTTGGCAATGCTTTCTGTTTTTTCCCGTATCCACCAGCCATTGGGGTTGGGTGAGGGGAAGCCTACCATGCAGAATCCGACCTGATTCATGGAGTCAGACAAGGCCAATTCATTAGCCCTCACGTAGGGTGAGTTCTCAACAAAGACATAAGTGCTGTCAGACAGCAGGAAGTCTGTTGCCAAGCCTCTTACGTAAGTGCGGAAGCTTTTATACTTTACCTCCGTGGTATCCACCACCAAGGCGGCTGCCGCATTGGCCATATAGAGCTTCACGTTAAAAGTCTGGTCAACCCCCTCCAACACGTTCATATAGGAGCGAGCTGTGAAAATGCCCGTTTCATGACTGTTGATGGTGTCGGCAACCATTTGAGAAAGCCGCACATTGTGGCAACGCTCATCATCCAGCAATGATACCATAGAATTATTGATGATGTTGGCCGAGGCCAGGTGCATATATTCTCGCATAGGAAGGTAGAGGGTATAGCTGCTCTCGTTGTCGTTCATGATATGGTTCTCATGATGCAAGCGTACTGAATCGAGTTCAGTATCAAAGAAAGACAGGTCAACATCGTGGGCAAAGTCTCTGAACACGCCTTGCAGTTGATGCTGCAAGGCATCAGAAATCTCCATCTCAGTGACAGTATTGAGCTGTGTCTGAAGCTCGGTGGTCATATTGGTCACCAGCTTCAGCTCGTAGTTCAGCTCATACTCTTCCTCAGGTTTGACAGGTTCGCAGTCGCTCAGGTCATCATTAATCTGACCACAAGCCGATAACGCCATCATTGCCAAACCCAACAAATAACGCCCTATTTTGCTATCTTTCGTCATTCGCCATTTTGTGCCTACGTACAAAAAATATCTCCCTAACTAAGGAAACTTCATTCCCTAGTTAGGGAATTATAATCAATCACCCAATACAGGTGCGAATTCCAAGCCTGCGCCCCATGACAGATCTACTGACAAACCCAATGAAATCTGGGTAGATCTCAAGTCTGGCACTGCGATTATTGCTTTTTGCAGAGAGGTTGCCCCAAGTGAAAATTTAGCAATTGTCATATAGTCCTGGATAAAGACACGACGCTCCTTAATAGTTGAACCATCTGCATTGTAGGGAGGCAGCGCATATTTGGTAGGCCAAGCAACACCTAAGGATTTATCAGCAGCAAATTCTGTAGCAGTTTTACCCAATGCAGTTAATGTAGCATCTGTTGCTACATCAGGATCCAATTTACCTGTGATATAGAATGTTGCTCCTGCACGGATCAGGTTGTTCATACCCCAGAAATCCCTACCAGAATTGTTGACAAATTCCAAAGCAACATATACTACATTCTGCTTACCACCCATTACTGACTGATTCCAGTTATCCCATACCAGCGTATAGTTAGGGGTAGATTCTCCAGAAACAGGAATAGCTTGGCTTGGCAAATCTTTATCGTAGATATAGGTTGACCAGGTAGGAGTAGTAGCTTTGGTCAAATAATTCCATCCTACCTCTGGCTCAACACCTCCAACAAGTATGCCAGTTAATGTGAACATGCCAGCAGTAGGAGTAAAGGTGTTGTTAGGTTCTATCACACCCTTTCGCGTTTGCTGGATAGCAGCATTATTATCTTGCAGTGTACTTGCTCCATATTGGATTGTAGTTTTCAGCATGGCAGTACCATAATTGATATTCTGCTGCATGGCTACGCTACGGGTGGAAGAAAGCACATGACCATCTTTGTCCCAACCTGACCATTCGGTACTAGTATCATCATCCCAATCTGCTGTTGTTGAGGGATAGTCAGCAGTTACATGTTCGTCATTTGTTACACGGATAGGACTATTGCCAAAATAGCAAAGTTCAGCTGGGTAGCGATAAGTCACTGGATCAAAAGGAACTGTTCCGTCACCACTCATAGCATAAGTAGGAATGGCATTATTATAGGAATACGTATAGGTAGGAACATCATACTTTACTACCGCAGCACCCTGAGGCACATTGAATAGCGTGTGAGGGAAACCATTTAAATCACCTGTAACCATAGTTGCATCCGCAGCTGCCACGCCTGAAAATTCGACAACGGTACTTGTGGTTGTTTTCCATTGTGGATTAGTACCAGGTTCATTAATAACAGAATTTATATTGTCTCTAATTTTAGATGCAAGTTGTTTTGCCACTTTTTCCTTTAAATTAGTTTCGGTGGCATTTGCAACTGAGATAATAACATTGTAAAGGTCTCCCAGCAGCCTTGCCAATGCAGGGGCAGATCCTGCACGTACCTCATTGGTATATATCGTATTCATGGTAACAAAAGCGTTCGCCAATATTTCTCCTAAAGCACAAAGATCATCTGAAGTTTTAGCTGGATCTTTAGTTACGGGAGCCATTGTGTAACTTGGTGACGTACCAGAAATAGTGATGTAATCATACCAGTTGATTGTTCCCGACCAAGTTTCAGTACCAAATGTAATAGGGGTTGTAGATGAAATAGTAAGGGAAGATTTAACAATCTTAGTCAACACAGCTGCCAGCACAGTTTGATATTGATGGAATGCATTTGCTCCATTATAATTACCAGAAGTATTATCACCATCACCCTCAGGGATGCGACGTCCCAAAGCAAATGAATTCTTGGTAATATCTTTCTCAACATTCAATATAATTTGTCCTTGCTTGTTTGAATCTAAAGATTTAATAGCTTTACCCCAGAACATCAGTGTGTTAGTTCCCTCTGGAAGTGAAAGTTCAATCACACGACGAGAATTGGTTGATGATATAGTACCAGCTCCCATAATCTCTCCCAAATCATAATCCTTATTAGCTGTAGCAGCAGTTGCTATAGTTTTACCATCAGTACCTAAACTATATGCCATAAGGTGAGCATTGGTCATACCAAGGAACGCATCTGCTGAGGTTGCCTGGATATTAGCAGGCTGCATACGAGTAGAACCAGCATTCTCTGTAGAAACATTAAACACAAAATCTACATTTACCTCAGGTTTATCCACCACATTCACAGAAACTTGAGTTCCTGTTGATGCAGGATCATTATCATTGTCCGAACAAGCAACGAAACCTGTCGACAAACCGAGAGCCGCAGCTCCCATCAAGAATAATCTTGAAAAAATTTTTCTCATAGTTTATTATTTTTATCTGTTAATATTATTTTCATCACCTTATTCCACATAATCCCAATAGATACGGATGTAGCCGGCATTACGCTCGTCGGGCAACAAGTGCTCCTTGATATACTGGTAGGGCTTGCCATCCTGCAAATTACGAATCAGCCACTGCCGACGACCCAGGTCACTGGTCTCGTCGATAATCCTCAGCACTTGTTCCTTGCCCTCAAACTGAGCATCTTCCACCTGATCGCGGAACTCAGTCCAGGCAGCACCGCCGTTGGCCACCTCAAACAGGTTGTCGGGCACATTCAATTCCTGTTGTATATATTGCTTCAACGCCTCGGCACGCTCGCCAGCCAATCGGGTGTTATAAGCATCGGCACCCTCGACAGAGGAGAGACCGACAATCTGGATAATCTTCACCTCATGTGACTTGTCGTCCATCATCTGGCGGGTAACATCCAGGATGTGCTGCAACACATCGGCATTGTTGCGATAGTCAGCGTCAATCTCTGTGCTACGCAATGGGAAATAAACGTAGAGCATGCCCTTCTCCTTGCGCAAGACGCGGGTCTTGTCGTAAGGACGATAGTTGGAAACGTGCTCCAGTACTGGGTCGTTGATCTTCAGCTCAGGCTTAGGCGCAGGCTGAGGTTCCTCTACCACCAATGGCTTGGCCGGTGCCTCATAGCGGAACGGCTCTGACTGTACCAATGCCAGGGTCTGTACCTCGCAACAGCCCTCACTCTCCACCTTGGCTGCCAAGGTAAGCTGCTCTTGTGCTACCCAAGGATAGGCAGCCAAACTAACATTGGCATTACGAACAACGGATGCCGGCATGCGGCTGGCCTGGATATATTCAGGCTCCTCGCCACGATGGTGCAACACGTAGTCGCGATGCAGCTTGCGGGCATTCTGGGCACCACGCACTACCACCGGCTCCAATGCCAAGGTGTCGGTAGTGCCGCACAGCAGCGGCGTAACGACCTTAGCATACGAAGAGGCCGGTTTCTGCAACGGCAACTCATAGCGCAGCTGCAGCTCGTCATCCGTGCTTACCGCCTGGATAATCTGCTGGGCGTACATGCCACCCGAAAGCACCATCAACATTATGAACAGAACGACCTTCTTCATTTGATGTTATAGATAATGTTAATTCCCACCTTTGGCACGGCAAAGGCCTTCTTCTCTTGGCCATAGTAGTCGCCGCAATGGGCACACTCATATTCCTTATATTTGGTATAACCCACATCGACGCCACCCTCTGCCTCTATACTCCAGTGGGGCGAAAGAATCCAGGAATAGCCTGCAAAAAGACCGGCAGCAAAAGCATCGCCTTGTTTGCGACGGTCTTTGACAGATGGATACATGCCAAAGGGGAATTTTACTTTGCTAATATTGTAGTGTGACCAAAAGGCATTGGCTCCTACAAACCAGCCACTGAACACATCGCAGAACCAGTAACGGATTTCTGGAGCGATGAGCAGGTGACGCATTTTTCGCTCTGTAGTGTCTTTGAAAGGCCAGGGCTGATAACCCACATTGATGCCAGCCGACCATTGCTTGGCCAGCTTCACCTCAATGCCGATATTAGGCGTGAGTGTAGCGTCATACAACAGGTTGTTCTTTAGAACAACTGTCTGAGAATAGCCGCTGAGACTGATACTGAGAAGCATCAGTAGCATTACAAATATTCCTAACTTTATTTTACTCATGCGTTTACGTACGACACTCTATCGATTCGTGCTTATAATATAATGAAAAAACTTTACTTTTCAAACGGCAAAATTATTGACAAAAAGTAAGAAAAGCAAACAATAAGTGTTAAAAATACATTACATACTTAACACGGGCTTATTTCGTACAATACGTACTGGCAGGGACTTTACGAAAATTGAATCGTTAGAAAAAGTGATTTGTGCCATGGCAGCTTGTTGGGCAAGGGGTAGAGATTGGTCGAAAACGAAATTGCCCAAACTATAGAAAACGCTTTTGTCATATATATTTATTATAGGCTGCACTACATGGGGGTGATGCCCCACAATGGCATCAGCACCTGCTTGCAAGAGGGTTTGGGCATCGAGCCGTTGCTGCATAGTGGGTGTGGTTTGCAGCTCTGCTCCCCAATGCAGCACAGCTATAATTTTAGTACTGGGATGATTGGCACGATAGCTTCGGATGGCATCGGCCAAGGTGGACGCATTAGCCTGACATATGCCAGGGCGGTTGTCTAAATCGTACCAGTTTTCCAATGGCAGGGTGACACTGTTGAACAATGCCACTTCGTTATCTCCCTTACGGATAATTACTGGTTCTAATCGTTCAGACTTTGTGGTGCCATAACCCAGTGGCTCGATGCCTGCTTCTTTGAGGTGGTTATAGGTGGAAAGCAGTCCCTGTCGTCCTTGGTCGTAGGTATGGTTGTTGGCCATAGCGGCATGGGTAATGCCTGCCTCTCGCAAGCCCTTGGCCCATTGGGGTTCCCCTCGAAAAACGAAGTGCTTATTGACAGGGGTTATGGTATCTGTAAGCGGACACTCGAGGTTAATGATCACGGCATCGGCCTGACGAAATACGGAATCAACACCTGCAAAGAGGGCGGGTATGCCTTCGCGCTCAGCGTAGGGACGGACGCCACGATCAAGCAGGACATCGCCTGTAAATACCAGCGTCAAGGTTTCTGGCACTACTGTTTTTTGCTCTCTATAACAAGAGACAAGGAGTGTGCTAACAACCAGAGCTATACAGGTTAGTTTCATCCACTTCAACTTTTGAGTTGATAAGATAAGGCTTCACCCAACGAGGAACATCGGGCGCCATGTCATTTTGCAGCATCTCCTGCCACTGCTCGTCGGTGAGTCTGTCGCCCAACGGACGGACAAATTCGTAGTAACTAAAAGTAGCGCCACGGGTGAGGTAGGTCTCACCACCGATATTCACCAGCACATACATGGCATTGGCATTGCCTGTGGCCTCGTAGAGGATACCATTCTTCTCGCAATCTGGTACGTTACGGGTAAACACATCCGCCACAACGGCTACGGAGCGGTCGGCGCCTTTCACGTCGTACCAATGGTAAAAGTCGGTCATCGGGTCGAGCACAGAGAGGGTGAAGTACTCCAGTGAGCTACCCATGTAGCGTATCTCGTTGTACTCTTCACTGGTGGGCTGTTCGCCTCTCAGTTCTTTCTCCGTTATGTTGATGCAGAACTCTACCATCTCACTCAACCGCTGGGATCTGCTCGATAGTTCTTCGGTCAGGAAGCCTGTCTCTGACAACATATTGAGGTTGAGGGTCAACATTTCCTGCAACTGCTTCCAGAAGGCCAGATTGGGCTCTACATATCCCATGACCTCGGGGGTTGGCAAACCTCCGCCACCACACTCGGCTGCCATAGGTTGCTCTGCATAGAGGATGGCATCGTGCTTGAGCTCTGCCCACGAGGCAAGGGCAGAGTTGAGTCCTTTGATCTTCCAAGCATCGGTCTGCATAAAGCCGGGGTAGTTCTTGTCGCTCTTCTGCAACACCAACAGGCTCTCCATCCACTTGTTATACATGGAGTCTTCCCAGTTGTCATTATAATCGATGAAATGGTCGCGCAGGCGATTCTTTTCCTTTTCATATCCTTTCCACGCAGTGGCATCATGATAGGTGGTATCAATCACGGCACCAGCTGCTTCCATGCCAAAAATATCCATAACGTGCAAGCCACGCGGATAAGCCAGTTCGCTATTGGGACTCTCGTCGTAGGTACTTGCCAACACTTCGTTGTCGGGCACATAACGCTGGGGCATGAAGTTCAGTTTGTCGGCACAGCTAAGCTGTATCTTGGGGGCAATGCGGTTGCGTCCCTTGAACTCCTCCACCAGCCAGTCGTTCACCTGCTTGAGGGTTTGATCTGACAGGGCTTGTTCCATGCTGCTTACGCCTTTTTCCTTCAAGAAGTCAGCCACTTCCAGTATAGCGAGATTATCGGGTTCGCCCATCAGGAAAGCCAAGGCGTCATACACACCACGACCTGCTTTCATCTCGGCTGCCGGCAGCTGGTTAAACAGTTGTGCCATAAACACGGCACGCTTCATGCCTTGGGCATCATCACGACAGAACGAGGCGGTTTGCAGCCACATCATGGCACGGAAATAGTGCTTCAACACCTCATTGCGGGTGTAGTTGCCACGGGGCTTGAACAGGCTGTAGTTAAAGAACACCTCTGTCTCCAACAAAGCGGAGATATCGTCCTTGCCATCCATGATATGACTGATTTCAAAGTCGTACTTAGCACGCAGCTGTTCAGGCACTTCCACCTGTGAATCATCCAATAGGTGCAGGGCAATGGCGAAGTAAGTGGCGTTGAAGTCGGCCAACTGGTTCAGCTCATCACTGCCACCTTCGGTGTGGGCCTTGATGGCGGTTTCATACATGGCGCGACACATCTTGGCAAGCGCAGGCACAAAGCTATGCTGCTCAAGCGACTTGAGGACGTAGCTGAAATACATGTGGTAGGCTTGCAGATAGACATCGGTGGTGATGAAGCTGGGGATGCACGAGTAGTCGTTGCTCTCGTAAATCTGGAACAGTTGTTCGAAGTTGGTCTGCTCCATCGCCATGTTGTTCTGCAAAAGCATGGTGAGCAGTTGTTCTGATGGCGACTTGATCTGGTGCAGGTTGACGGCCAGGGCGGGGTTCTGCAGCTGGATGCCTTGGGGTGTGGTAATCTGGCGTTGCTGAGCCAATTCGGTCATGCGGGCATCTATCTTGGCGATGAAGACTTTCTCGTCGTCCGTGAGGTTGGCCTGGTCGAGATAGGCTTGGTATTCGTTGTCGTAGTGGTCAAAACTGATGAGTGGCTCCCAGTTGTTGGCTTCGTTGCCCCAGAAGAGGGAGTCACACAGGTCGTAGTACCACTTGGTGCGGCTGCAATAGAAGCCGTTGATGTCGCCTTCCTTAATCCAGATGCCGTGGATGGCGTAGGGATAGTAACGGAGGATGCGGAGCTCTTGGTAGCTGAGCTGGCTAATGTCGATGCTAAGGTCGATACTCCGGGGCAGTTCGTTGTCGTTGAGCAATAGCGACTGGGGATTATAAATCGCATCAAGGGTGTCTGAATTTACTCCACCATTTTGCTGTTTGCAGGCGCTCAATGCACTGAGCGCCAACATTATTAATAATACTTTTTTCATATTTCTATTTTTATTCGTACTGCAATATTACTAATTAATTTTGTCACTGCAAGGAGTTGAACGGAGGAACTTGATACCAAAACCTTGTTGGCGATAAAAGGCATGGATGACAGTACTGCCGTTTTGATGCTCGATAGTATGGATGAGCGCCGGCACCGAATCGCGAAGGATGGAGAAATCTTCGAGGTGGTAAGCCACATGCGAGCCCAGCCACAGGGGGCGAATGAGCTTGCCTTGGTAGAGCTTGAAGAGGAAGAGGCGTTTGTCGGGATGGGGAAAGAAGCGGGTGGACTTGATGACGCCCACCGCTATCTCTGGCACACCATCGGCATTGACATCGCCCCAGTCGAAGCGATAGACGGGATAGGGCAAGCGCCAAGAGGACAGTTCCTTGCCTTGTCGTTCGAAGCGGATGTATGAGAGGCTGTCGTGGATGCGATCTAACCGCACCACTCCCCCATCCCACCGAAAGCTCTCAGAGGGGGTGGGTTGACAGGCGGCAAACAGCCACGTGGCCAGCAAGAGTGATATGGTTGGTACAAGGCGCATGCTTTTTATTGGAATTACCTGGTGCGAAGATAGCGATAATTGGTAATTATTTATTATTTTTGCACTCATATTTAATAAAGCAAATGTTTTTTTCTCAGAAAGCATATATAAATAAGATGTGGCTTTGCGGTGTGCTGAGCCTGCTGACGGTGTCCACTACTGTCATGGCACAGGAGAGGGGAGCCAAAAGTGAGGCGGCCGTGCGTGCTTACTTGCAGGAAAGGAACATAGCTGTGACACAGCATAATAGTTTGAAGTTGTTCTTCAGTGGACACGACAAGTTTGCCGACCTGTTCAGTCACATTAACCAAGCCGAGAAGACCATCCACATGGAGTACTTCAACTTCCGCAACGATTCCATCGCTGGTCTTACGTTCGAGCTGCTGGGCGAGAAGGCACAGCAAGGTGTGACGGTGCGTGCCATGTATGACGCTTTCGGCAACTCATCGAACAACCAACCGCTGAAAAAGGTGCATAACGAAGCCATCAGGGCTACTGGGGTGGATCTGGTGGAGTTCGACCCGATACGTTTCCCGTGGGTGAACCATATCGTGCCACGTGACCACCGCAAGATTGTGGTAATTGACGGTAAGACAGGCTACACTGGGGGCATGAACATTGCCGACTACTACGTGGTGGGACTGGAAGATATTGGTGAATGGCATGATATCCACATGCGATTGGAGGGGCCTGTGGTAAGCAAGCTGCAGGATATCTTCGTGAAGATGTGGAACAAAGAGACGAAGCAACATGTGCTGACCGAACGGCGTACAGAAGTAGTTGACATGACGGCTGAACGTACACCTGTGGTGGATAAGCCTGAGAGCGAGGTGGCACAGCTGCCATTGGAAGAGCGCATCGAACTGGTGGGGCAACGCACCCACGAGGAGGTGGACATTGCCATAGTGGATCGTGCGCCGGGCAAGACATCGGATGCTATCAGGAGGGTATATGCCAAGGCGTTGGACAGTGCCGAGGAGCATGTGCAGATAGTAAATCCTTACTTCGTGCCTACCAAGTCGGTACGCATGGCCATCAAGCGGGCACTGAAACGTGGCGTGGAGGTGGAGATCATGATTCCTGCCAAGTCGGACATCGGCTTCACGCCTGAGACGGGTGAGCTGGTGGCTTACCGACTGATGAAGAAGGGGGCGAAGGTGTATCTGTTTGACGGGGGCTTCCATCACTCGAAGGTGATGATGGTGGATAGTACGTTCTGTACGGTGGGCACTGCCAACTTGGACAGTCGAAGTCTGCGTTACGACTATGAGACGAATGCATTTATCTTTGACAAGGGTACTACCGACGAGCTGAGCACAATGTTTGAGCGTGACAAGCAGAATAGTCACCTCCTGACCAGGGAGTATTGGAAGAATCGCAGTGGATGGAAGAAGTTTGTGGGGTGGTTTGGGAATTTGCTCACTCCTTTCTTGTAAAAGTGGGGGACAAACGTTAACTTTGTGGAGCCATAATGACTTGAACGCCATAATGGATGTGCCGATGGCTGACGTCAGGCCTAAAATGCCGCCTACACACATCCATTACGGCTCATAAAAAAAGGGAAGAAAGGGCTAACTGCGAGTAGATATAACGCCTACACACATCCCTATAGCTATTAAACGATGATAATAAAAAGAATATGGAACAGTATTTGGATTTGTTGAGAAGAGTGAAGGCGGAAGGCGTGGAGAAGAGCGACCGCACTGGCACTGGTACCATCAGTATATTCGGACATCAGATGAGGTTTCACATGGACGATGGATTTCCATTGCTGACGACCAAGAAGCTGCATTTGAAGTCGATTATCTATGAGTTGCTGTGGTTCCTCAAGGGTGACACCAACGTGCATTACCTGCAGGAGAACGGGGTGCGCATCTGGAACGAATGGGCAGATGCCGACGGTAACTTAGGACCGGTGTATGGACACCAGTGGCGTTCGTGGGAAACGACTGACGGTAAGGTGGTGGACCAGATAAGCGAGGTGGTGGATACCATCAAGCACAATCCTGACTCTCGCCGCATCATGGTATGCTCATGGAATGTGGGCGACCTGCCTCACATGGCTCTTCCACCCTGCCATTGTCTGTTCCAGTTTTATGTGGCCAACGGCACCCTGAGCTTACAGCTCTACCAACGCAGTGCCGACATCTTCTTAGGGGTGCCTTTCAACATTGCATCGTATGCCCTGCTCTTGCAGATGATGGCACAGGTGACGGGTCTTAAGGCAGGTGATTTTGTGCATACCTTCGGTGATGCGCACATCTACCTGAATCATCTGGAGCAGGTGGACTTGCAGCTGACGCGTGAGCCTCGACCACTGCCTAAGATGCTAATCAACCCTGACGTGAAGAATATCTTCGACTTCAAATACGAGGATTTTGAACTGACTGACTATAACCCCTGGCCACACATTGCCGGAAAAGTTGCCGTATAATCATGATAGCCATAATAGCCGCCATAGACAAGAACAACGCGCTGGGTTTCCAGAACCGGTTGCTGTTTTACCTGCCTGATGACTTGAAGCGATTCAAGGCGCTGACCACCGGTCATACCGTGGTGATGGGCAGAAAGACATTCGACTCGTTGCCCAAGGGAGCGCTGCCTAACCGCAGGAACATCGTGCTGAGCCGCAGCACGAAGCTGGAGCTGCCAGGGGCTGAGGTATATGCTTCATTGGAGGAGGCACTGAAACATTGTGCGGATGACGAGCAGGTGTTTATCATGGGGGGAGCCAGTGTATATAAACAGGCAATGCCCCTGGCCGACAGGCTGTATTTGACGGAGATTGATGCGGAAGCGGCAGAGGCCGATGTGTATTTCCCTGCTATTGACCACGAACTGTGGCACGAGACAAAAAGAGATGTCCGTCGTGCAGACGACAGACATCCCTGTAATTATGCTTTCGTGGATTACGAAAGATAGCCTTTTTACTTATCAGTGATAATTGATTCCACTGGCAACTGACGCAGGATAGCCTCGTTAAATGAGATGATGGTCTCTGTACGAGCCAAGTTCAGAGGTTGCAACTTATCGTGGATGATGCTCAGCAAGTGATGGTTGTTGCGAGCATAGAGCTTGATGAACATATCATACTGGCCAGTAGTATAGTGGCATTCCACGATTTCAGGAATCTTTTTCAATGCTTGGGTTACATCTTCAAAAGAAGAAGGATCCTTCAAGTATAAGCCTATATACGCACAAGTCTCGAATCCCACGCTTTCTGGATCAACAATAAACTGAGAGCCTTTCAATACACCAATTTGAGTAAGTTTCTGTACTCTTTGATGGATGGCTGCTCCAGATACGTTACAAGCCCTGGCTACCTCCAGGAAAGGAACTCGGGCATCAGCCGCAATCATTTTTAAAATCTTCTTGTCAAGGGCGTCTAATTGATGATGTGCCATTTTTATTACAATTTAAAAGTAAAAATATTAATTTGGTAGGCAAAGGTAAACAATATTGACTAAATTTGCAAGAAATATTGAACAATAATATTCTATTATGAAGAAAATGTTTATAGCAGCATGGCTATTATTGGCCTCTACAGCCACCCATGCACAACAATTTGAAGCCTATTTTACCGAGCAGACACTGCGGGTGGACTATGTATTCACGGGCAATGAACAGGGGCAACAGATAGCACTCGACGAGCTGATTGCTACCCCCGGATGGGCAGGTCGCAGGCATCACCTGGCAGAGATGCCGCTGAAGAGTCATGGGCAGTTGGTGATGCGCGACAAAGAGACGGGGCAAACCATCTACGCCACTTCATTCTCTTCGCTTTTCCAGGAATGGACAGCCACTGATGAAGCCAAGGAGGTGACGAAAAGTTACGAGAACTGCTTTCTGATGCCTTTCCCCAAGAAGGTGGCGGAGGTGGAGGTGACACTGATGAACTACCGGCATGAGGTGGTGGCTACGCTAAAGCATATAGTGGATCCCAACGACATACTGATTCACCAGAAGGGACGTGACCATGTGACACCTTATAAATATATGGTGCAGAACGGAACGCCAGAGGAGTGCATCGATATCGCCATACTGGCAGAGGGATATAAGCCCGAGGAGATGGAGCTATTCTATGAAGATGCGGCCAAGGTGAGCGAGTTCCTGTTCAGCTATGAGCCTTTCAAATCGTTACAGAAGAAGTTTAATTTCGTGGCGGTGGCCAGTCCGTCGGAGGACAGTGGCGTGAGCATCCCAAAGAAGGGGGAGTGGAAACATACGGCTTTCAGTTCGAATTACAGCACTTTCTATTCTGACCGTTACCTCACCACTTCTCATCTGAAAGCGGTACACGACGCATTGTCAGGCATTCCCTACGAGCACATCATTGTGCTGGCTAACACCGATGAGTATGGCGGTGGTGGCATCTATAACTCCCTGATGCTGACAGCGGCTCACCATAGTACGTTCCGCCCTGTGGTTGTGCATGAGTTTGGACACAGCTTTGCTGGCTTGGCTGACGAGTATTTCTATGATGACGATGTGATGTCGGGCAGTTATCCGTTAGATATTGAGCCTTGGGAACCTAACATCACTACTCTGGTGGATTTCGATAGCAAGTGGAAAGATTTGATGAAGAAGGGTACGCCTATCCCAACCACTGAGCAGGATATAGCAGTTGGTGTGTTTGAGGGGGGCGGCTATTCGTCGAAAGGTGTCTATCGTCCTGCCTACGATTGCAGAATGAGAACCAATTCCAGCCTTGATTTTTGTACAGTATGCGATAAAGCTATTCGACGGATTGTAGAATTCTATACAGAATAAAAATAAAACCTCCCCAGCTGGGGAGGTTTTATAAGATTATGGAATCAACTATTACTGACGCTTTGCGGCAGAATAGTTAATCTTCAACGCATAAGCCCTACGAAGTGCTTCCTTGATATCGGTCACGATACCCATCTTGGTATCACGGTCTACCTTCAAAGAAACGGTCATCTGTGGCTGATCCTCTTCCTTCATACTAGCACGCTCGCCAATGATGTAGTCCTGGATCTCAGCTGTCTCAGCGAATGAATCGTTCAACTGAATACGGGTTTCATCACCCAAAGTCTTACGGAACTCCTGTGTAGGCTTACCTACATAAATGAAGGTCACCAATGACTTTTTCTCCAGTTTCTCCAGCTCTGTTCCCTGAGGAGCTCTAAACTCAACCTTCAAAGTTACCTCACGCATTGTTGTTACCATCATAAAGAAGAACAACAGGGTAAAGATCAAGTCAGGAAGAGAAGAGGTGTTCATACGTGGCATACCACGCTTACCGGTCTTACTAAATTTTCCCATAATTACTTGTCTCCATACTTTTTAGGTTCAGCCTCGGAGATATTCTGTGGGTATACCGCACGGATATCTTCCTGCTGGATTTCATCACAATCGCTATAAACCTTACCAAATCTGGCGTTTGCCAGTTCGTCACGCAACTCATTGTATGCTGCTACCAGCTCATTCTGGACAGCAATGTATGAGTTGTATGAGGTACCACGGTCGCATCGCAGAGAGATAACGTGATTGGTTGTTGCTTCCATATCACCCAGAAGGTTGGTATGAATCACGTGCTTCTCTGGCTTATTGGCCTCGTTAGCCTCATTAGCAATAAACTCTTTTGCCTTTTTACGAAGATCACTTACTCCTATATACTCACCGCCACACAATAACTGGTCTTGGAAGTTAAGGAATACCTGTAATACGTTACGCTCCTTCAGTTTGATATCATCATTTTTCTGGTTCTGCTCAGGGGGAGGAGGCAAACGACGTGCCAGACCCTGGTCAGTATCCATAGATGTTGTCAACAAGAAGAAGATCAACAACAGGAAGGAGATATCCGCAGTAGAGCTTGAGTTTAGTTCAGGAACTTCCTTTTTGCCTTTTGCCATTTTTATATCTCCTATTTAAATTACATACCTAATCTCTTCTTGATACCTGAACCAATCATCAGGACGATCATCACAGCTACCAGGAAACCGATAGTGAAGATGAACATGTCAGCTACAGCCAGCCAAGGAGCAGTATTCTCATCGCCAGTATAACCTACCAATTGGAGAGGCTCGTTGCTACCCATTGAATAAGTAACAACCATCAGCACTACTAAAGCAATAACGCCTACCAATGATTCGAGCGCAGCCTTAGGACTATCTTTCAAATCAGAGAAGAATCTGATAACGAAAGCCAGCACGGTTACAACAATGGCGCAAATCACCAAAGCGTAAACCCAAAACAGCAGTGTGTCTGTCTGTGCAGGCTCTGAATATGATGTATCGGCAACCAAGCGATTAGCTGGATCGGTCTCACCTCCGAAGAAGAAAGCAGCGAACACAACAATCGTAATGATGAACAAGCACCACAGGATTCCGCCAGATACGTTTTGTATCCTAAATTTCTTCATAATGTTTAATCTCTTTGAATTAATTACTTCTTAAACTTCAGGTTATACTTTGAGATGAGGTCGAGCAGAGTAACTGAAGAATCCTCCATGTCACTGTTAATAGACTCGATCTTTGTCAGCACGTAGTTGTAGAACAACTGCAGAATCAAAGCAACAACGATACCGAAGATAGTAGTAATCAAAGCGACCTTCATACCACCTGCAACAACTGTTGGGCTGATATCACCTACCTGCTGGATAGTATCGAATGCCTGCACCATACCAATCACAGTTCCCAAGAATCCGAGAGATGGAGCCATTGCAATGAACAATGTAATCCAAGAGCAACCCTTCTCCAGGTAACCTGCCTGAACACCACCGTAAGAAACTACTGAACGCTCTACCTGATCCAGACCCTGGTCGATTCTTGCCAAACCCTGATAGTAGATTGAAGCGATAGGACCGCGAGTGTTACGAGCGATATCCTTAGCAGCCTCAACGTCACCCTTCTCCAGAGCTTCCTCTACCTTACCGATGAACTTCTTGGTGTTGATTTCTGCCAAGCTCAGATAAATGATACGCTCAACGCAGAATGCCAAACCGATAACCAATGCGATGGCTACCAAGCTCATGAAAGAAGCAGAACCCTCGATGAAGTAACGCTTCAATGTCTTGTGAATACTCTGACCTTCAACTGAAGCAACTTCAGTTTCCTGTGCCATAGCTGTAGAGCCAAATGAGAAGACTCCTAACATAGCAACAATTGCAAATAACTTTTTCATTGTCTAACTGTTTTTGATTAATTAATTAATTAAATATTATTGTTTATTTCTATCTAAATAATCTTTTCTACCACACCAATCGCGGAGAGAGGGGGATTCGAACCCCCGAAACGCTTTTGGCGTTTACACGCTTTCCAGGCGTGCCTCTTCAACCACTCGAGCATCTCTCCCTCACGGCACCATACTGAAATCGGGATAAAATTACAAAAAAAATCTGAACCCACCATCTTTTCTGCTACAAATGTTTCTTTTTTTTTCTTCTTTCCGTGATTTCGCCCCCTTTTCGGGGTAAAATCAAGTAAAAATTAAGAAAAATTAAACATCTGCAACGTCAATCAAGTCCCAAAAATCCGTATGGCATTGGCAGAGGTTTGGTCAGCCAACTCCTCAGGTGAGCAGTCCAACACCTGTGCAACCTTCATCAAGGTATAGCGGATGTAAGCGCTCTCATTCCGTTCTCCTCTATGGGGTACAGGGGTCAGATAGGGTGCATCGGTCTCCAACACCAGTCTCTCGACAGGAATCTGTGGGAGAATGGCCGGGAGAGCCGACTTCTTGAACGTGACAATGCCGTTCACACCTATCATAAACCTCTCAAATTGCAACATCAGTTGGGCCTCTTCGAGGTCGCCCGTAAAGCTATGGAAAATGCCACGCAAGGCAGTGTTTTTGTAGGGAGACAACACCTTATATATATATTGAATGGCTTTCCTACAATGCACCACAATGGGCAAATCCAAGTCCAAAGCCCACCGCACCTGACGGTCGAACACCTCCATCTGCTGTTCCAGATAAGTATCGTCCCAATAGAGGTCAAGACCTATCTCGCCCACAGCTACGAACTGGTTGCGATGTGCCATCAGACACTGGTGAACCTGCTGCAACGCTATTTCAAAGTGCTCGTTTACCGAGGTGGGATGTAAACCCATCATCGGAAAACAATAACCACTGTTATCTTCACAAACCTGTAACAACCTGTCGATGGTTGTTTCATCTATGTTGGGCATGTAGATGCGGGTAACCCCCTCTTCTTTTGCCCGTTTCAATACAGCTGCCCGGTCGGCATCAAACTCCTCGGTGAAGAGATGCGAATGCGTGTCAACGATACGCAACATCACGCCTCCCTGAACATCAGTTTATTCATCTCATCAAGCAATGGCAGTTTTTTCTCTTCCGGTACCTTCACCATATTAAGATTGGTCTCAGCCAGCAGTGTGTAATGAGATATTCTATCTTCGCACAACGAACGCACATCAATGTCATCATACAAAGCGGTTACCGCCTTGATCTTTTCATCCGGATCGAACTCCTCTGCGGAGAGCCATTTCTTCAACTCCGCCAGCTGATCGGGATTAGCACGGCGAAGTGCTTGTATCAGCATGTAAGTTTTCTTATTGCACAAGATATCGCCACCTATTTTCTTTCCGAAGACACGAGGGTCACCATACACATCTAAGATATCGTCTCTCAGCTGGAAAGCTGTTCCTAAGTTGATGCCAAAATCATATAAGAACTGGGCATCTTCGTCAGGTGCTTCGGCTAAAAGGGCGCCAATTTTCAGACTGGCTGCCAATAACACAGATGTCTTCAAACGAATCATTTCCAAATACTCGTGTTCATAGACATCCATGCGAGTCTCAAAATCCATGTCGTATTGTTGTCCTTCACATACCTGCATAGCAGTCTGTGTAAACAGTTTCATCACAGCGGGCACATACCTGCCACCCGTACCTGTCATGAGCCTATAGGCTATCACCTGCATGGCATCACCCGACAGGACAGCGGTGTTACTGCTCCATTTCTTATGTACAGTGGGTTTGCCTCGACGGAGTTCGGCATTATCCATCAAGTCATCATGCATCAGGGTGTAATTGTGATAGGTTTCGATACCGGCTGCCTGACTAAGGATACTATCCACATCTTCGCGATAGAGGTTATAGGCCATCATCATCAGCACGGGGCGGATGCGTTTGCCACCTAAAGACATCGCGTATTGGATAGGTTCGTATAACCCGTCGGGCTGTTTTCCATAATTAAGGTGAGAAATGTAATCATTTACTTTATCCAGAAGCTGGGTATCGGTAAACATAACGGACAACTGATTTTAAAGGTTTTGAGATTTAAGTTGATAAAAAAAGGCTGCTACTGAAAGCAGCCTTTTTATGGTTTTCCCTACAGTCGAATTACTGCAGGCGGAAGTTTACAGGTACTGTATAGCGTACGCGTACTGGTTTACCACGCTGCATACCTGGCTTCCACTTTGGCATACCGTTGATCACGCGGAGAGCCTCTTTGTCAAGATAAGGATCCACACCACGTAATACCTGAGCGTCAACGATAGAACCGTCACGGTTAACGACGAACTGAACGGTTACACGACCCTGAACGCCATTCTCAGCTGCGATAGCCGGGTATCTGATAGCACCGCTCAGGTACTTCATCAAACCTGCCATACCGCCATCAGGATATTCAGGCATTTGCTCTACAACTTGGAAGATTTCCTGCTCTTCAGGTTCGTCATCTTCTTCTTCCTGAACGGCTACTGGAGCGGTGTACTTGATTTCCACTGCCTGACCAGTTTCCTCAGAAGACTGGATAGCTGACTCCTGGATATCGGAATCATCGTCAACGATGGTCAATGTCTCTGCAATTGAAGGTGCCTCTGGTGGAGGAGCCTGTACTTGCTCGGGTTGTTCGGTAATAGGAATTTCAATTTCCTCTTCAAAAACGGTCTCGACTACCTGATTGCTGGTGTCAATCTTCACATCGCGCTGCGTCCATTCGAAGCCGAGGAACAAGACTGCCATCACCAATACATAGCCAGCCAGCAGCCAAGTGGTTTTGTGTCCTTCAAGGTCTGCCTTCGGTGATTTTTTAATTTCCATAAATACTATTATTTAAAAATTAATGGTGTTTCTCATTGATCACGTTGCAAATATAGTGAAGTTTTTTTACATACAAGTCTTTTGACTACTTTTTTTTGTTAAAATCATCCAGATTTATTACCTTTACACCCAGTAAATAACTAATGACTGAACGATGAAAAAGATAACGATTGCGATTGACGGATTCTCATCTTGTGGCAAGAGCACCATGGCAAAGGACCTGGCGAAAAGAATAGGATATGTGTATGTTGACAGCGGTGCCATGTATCGTGCCGTGACGCTATACGCCATGGAAAACGGGTGTTTTGACGGCCACCAACTGGACGTGGAAAAGCTAAGGGGCATGATGAAGGATATCCATATATCATTCCAGTTCAACCCCGAAACAGGCAAACCAGACACCTATCTTAATAATAGGAAAGTGGAGACCGAGATACGCAACATGGAGGTGTCCAGTCGTGTTAGCATCGTGGCGGCGCTGGATTTCGTGCGCACTGAGATGGTGGCGCAGCAGCAGGCTTTCGGCAAGGAGAAGGGTGTGGTGATGGACGGACGTGATATCGGCACGACAGTGTTCCCTGATGCTGAACTGAAGATATTCCTTACCGCATCGCCCGAGATACGTGCACAGCGTAGGTATGAAGAGTTGAAGGCCAAAGGTCAGGAGGCCAGCTTTGATGAAATTCTGGCGAACGTGAAAGAGCGTGATTACATTGACCAGCATCGTGAGGTGAGTCCGCTGGTGCAGGCTGATGATGCCATTTTGTTGGATAATAGTCACCTGACCATCGAGCAGCAGAACGAGTGGTTGATGGAGCAATATAAATTGAAAACATGCAAGCATGATGGCTCTCACTGTTCCGAAAATTGAGATTGACAATGGGTCGGGGTTCTGTCATGGAGTGGTAACTGCCATCCATAAGGCGGAGGAAGAGCTGGCAAAGGGCGGACCGCTCTATTGCCTGGGTGATATTGTACACAACAACCGTGAGGTGGACAGACTCAGTGAGCTGGGACTTATCACCATTGACCATGAGCAGTTGAACAATTTGTACAATGCCAAGGTGTTGTTGCGTGCGCATGGCGAACCGCCATCCACCTATGAGATAGCGCGTAAGAACAACATTGAAATCATTGATGCCACCTGCCCTGTGGTGCTGAAGCTCCAGCAGCGCATCTATGAGGCTTACCATACTCCTTCTGGCACAGATGTTCAGATCGTGATATACGGCATGAACGGTCATGCAGAGGTGTTGGGACTGGTAGGGCAGACACAGGGAAAGGCCATTGTGATAGAGAGTCTGGAAGAGGCAAAACAGCTGGATATGAGCAAGAGCATACGCCTGTTCTCACAGACTACCAAGTCACTTGAGGAGTTCCGTAAGATTGTGGAGTACATCAAGCAACACATTTCCAAGGGTGCTACTTTTGAATACACCGATACCATCTGCCGACAGGTAGCCAACCGTATCCCTAATATTCGCAAGTTTGCAGCGGCACATGATCTGGTGTTCTTTGTGAGCGGAAAGAAAAGCTCTAACGGAAAGATTTTGTTTCACGAGTGCCAGACAGTCAATCCCAACACCTGTTTCATAGACAGTCCGTATGAAATCGACTGGAACCTGTTGAAAGGTGTTCGATCAGTAGGTATCTGTGGAGCTACCTCTACTCCGAAATGGCTCATGGAATCCATTGAAAAGGCGATCATAAAAGAAATTGGCAACACAGAAGAAAAGGTTTGCTCGAATAATCCAAAAACAAAGGGCTAACTTTTTGCTTTTGTGCTTGCATAATTATATCTTTGCAGAAAGAATGAACAATTAAATATCATAGAGATATGGCAGAAATCAAATGTATCGGTATCTTGACGTCAGGTGGTGATGCCCCTGGCATGAATGCAGCCATCCGTGCGGTGACCCGTTGCGCTATCTATCACGGACTGAAAGTGAAAGGTATCTATAGAGGTTACAAGGGCTTGGTGACAGGCGAGATTGTAGAATTCAAGAGTCAGAATGTGAGTAACATCATCCAGCTAGGTGGTACCATCCTGAAGACAGCCCGTTGCCAGGAGTTCCGCACTGTCGAAGGTCGTCAGCTTGCTTATGAAAACATGAAGAAAGAGGGCATCGATGCCTTGGTGGTGATTGGCGGTGACGGTTCGCTGACAGGTGCCTTGCAGTTTGCCAAGGAGTTTGACGTGCCTTGCATCGGTTTGCCTGGTACCATAGACAATGACCTGTATGGCACCGATTCCACCATTGGTTATGATACTGCACTGAATACCATCCTTGAGTGCGTCGATAAGATTCGTGATACAGCTACCAGCCACGAGCGTCTGTTCTTTGTGGAGGTGATGGGACGCGATGCCGGTTTCCTGGCTTTGAACAGTGCTATCGCCGCAGGTTGTGAGGCTGCCATCATCCCTGAGTTTGCTACTGAGGTGGACCAGTTGGAAGAATTCATCAAGAACGGTTTCCGCAAGTCTAAGAACAGTAGTATCGTGATTGTGGCAGAAAGCGAACTGACAGGTGGTGCCATGCATTATGCCGAGCGTGTAAAGAACGAGTATCCGCAGTATGATGTACGTGTCACTATCTTAGGTCACTTACAGCGTGGTGGCAGTCCTACGGCACACGACCGTATCCTGGCCAGTCGCTTGGGAGCAGCAGCTATCGATGCCTTGATGGAAGGACAGCGTAACGTGATGTGCGGTCTGAAGAACGACCAGGTAGTATATGTACCTTTCAGCCGTGCCATCAAGTTCGACAAGACCATCGACCGCCAGCTGGTGGAAGTATTGAGGACACTCTCCATCTGACATGGCTGAAAGCCCCATACTGCACCTGCAGCGCCAACAGCTCTTGCTTCGCATGGAATATGAGTACGAGAAGCAAGAGTTCCAACGGCAGACTGAGACCATGGGGGTGGCACGCAAGGTGAAACGTGGCATGTGCTGGTTTCCTTGCACCGCAGGACGCAGTTTCTACAATTCGCTGAACCAGTTGGTGATTGAGATTACCCGCAGCGAAGACATTGACATTGAACATGGATTTGAGTATGGTAAGCCCGTCTGCTTTTTCAAACAAAGCATGACGGGCGACCTTTCTTATTATAGTTTCCTCGGCACGGTAAGTTATGCCGACGAGGCACGCATGGTGGTAGTGATGCCGGGCGGCAATGCCGTCATGGATTTGCAAAATGCAGATAACCTGGGCGTACAGCTCTATTTCGACGAGACAAGTTACCAGACGATGTTCGAAGCTTTGGCTGATGTGCTCAAGGCGAAAGGCACCCGGTTGGCAGAGTTGAAAGACATCATTTTGGGTACTACCAAGCCTGGTTTCCGTCAGCTCTACCCCGTTGGATTTCCCTGGTTGAACCCTACCCAAGAGACAGCCGTCAACAAAGTACTTTGCGCCCGAGACGTAGCGGTGGTACACGGTCCTCCGGGTACAGGCAAGACCACCACACTGGTAGAGGCCATCTACGAGACCTTGCATCGTGAGCCACAGGTGCTGGTATGTGCGCAGAGCAACATGGCCGTGGATTGGATATCGGAGAAGCTGGTGGATCGTGGGGTTAAAGTCTTGCGCATCGGCAACCCATCGCGTGTAAACGACAAGATGTTATCATTTACCTACGAGCGTCGTTTCGAGGGGCATCCCTCCTACCCTGAACTATGGAGCATCCGCAAGGAACTGCGCCAGTTGCAAAGCAGACGTCACAGAGGCAGTCGAGATGAACGCGATGGGGTGCGCAGCCGTATCAGTAGGCTGAAAGACAGGGCCGTGGCCCTGGAAGTACAAATCAATGCCGATTTGTTTGACTCAGCCCATGTGATTGCCTCTACCCTTGTCAGCAGCAACCACAGAATGCTGGGTGGCATGCATTTCGGCACCTTGTTTATCGACGAGGCGGCGCAGGCACTGGAGGCTGCCTGCTGGATAGCCATCCGCAAGGCCGACCGTGTGGTACTGGCAGGCGATCATTGTCAGTTGCCTCCGACCATCAAGTGTTATGAAGCGGCCAAAGGTGGACTGGAACAGACCATGATGGAAACAATTGTTGCCAACAAACCAGAAACGGTATCGTTACTAAAGGTCCAATACCGCATGAACGAAGCTATCATGCAGTTTTCTTCTGATTGGTTCTATCATGGAGAGTTGGAGGCTGCCCCAGAGGTATGTCATCGTAGCATTCTCGACCTTGACACCCCCATTTCATGGTTAGATACATCGGGGATGGATTTCAAGGAGCAGTTCGTGGGAGAAACATTTGGGCGGATCAACAAAGACGAGGCCAACCTGTTGCTGCAGGAATTACAAGCCTATATTAAAAAGATTGGTGGGGAGCGCATCTTGGATGAGCGCATCGACTTCGGCATCATCTCGCCCTATAAGGCACAGGTGCAATACTTGCGGGGAAAGATAAAGGGGAATGATGCTTTGCGACCCTATCGTCATCTGCTGACGGTCAATACGGTAGATGGCTTCCAAGGACAGGAACGCGATGTGATTTTCATCAGTCTGGTACGAGCCAACGAAGATGGTCAGATCGGTTTCTTGCGTGACTTGCGACGTATGAACGTAGCCATGACCCGTGCCCGTATGAAGCTTGTTATCTTGGGCGATGCTGCCACCCTTGGCAAGCATCCGTTTTATAAAAAACTAATTGAATCTATTAAATAATAAATCCCCGCCGGATGGCGGGGATTTATTGTTATTACTTCATGGCAGCCAAAGCTTCACCATCAGGATCGTTGCGAACTTCGCAAACATCATTCAGGATCATGGTTGGCTTGTCTGTCTCATTGAATGCAGGCCACTCAGGCAATGCACCGCAGTTAGGATTGCCAGTGCGCATGAATGACAACAGTGCCTCAGACATCTTGTCAGACAGGTCACGAGGACGCTTGCCACCACCAGAGTGAGTTACCATGCGATCGGTATTGCGATACCAGAAGCAGATGTCGATGCAGTGGAATGCGCGTGCGCGACCGTTGAAGATAGGAGGATTGAAACCAAACCATGCCAGGTAAACAGGAGCGCCCTGCTTAGCCTTCAAGGTAACATTATTGATGATGCCAGTACGTGGGCTGGTAGCCATACCGATAATATCACCTGCATTAGCCTCTGGGAATGCCTTCTGGTAAGCAGCCACCACATCAGCACCCTTGCCAGGATAACGCTGGTCTAAGTACTTAGCCAAACCTTCGTTGTCAAGCTGCTCCAGTGATGGATCATACTGTGCAGGGCTGAACTCAGCCATGGTTGAGCAGTAGATCATAGGCACCTGTGCAGAAGGAGCATTCAGGTCGTCAAAGTAACCAGCTGAAGGGATGTGCTTGCCGTCAGCCACTGGCTGGAAACCACCGCGCATCATGCCGCCACCCTGACTTTGGGTCTTATTGAACTCTTGTACCGCTGCATTAGCCATTGCCAGGTACTCTCTCCAAGGCATCTGCTGCAACTGCTCTACGGTCTTTTTGCTATATTTCACGATGAACTTACCCAGTTCACGGCTATAATTCTGTGACAAAGCGTTGTTAGAGTTACCACTCAAAGCCACACCTTTGTGTACCAAACCCTTGGTTTCAGGCATTGCTACCAATGTGCAAACCTTGGCACCACCACCTGACTGACCCATGATGGTTACGTTGTTAGGATCACCACCAAAGTTTTCGATATTCTTGTTCACCCACTTCAAAGCAGCTACCATATCCAAAGTACCTGCATTACCAGAATCCTCATACTTTCCGTCAACACCTGAGAAATCAGAGAAGCCGAAAGCATTCAGACGATGGTTCACAGACACGAATACGATATCGCCATAGCGAGCCAAGTTCTCTCCATGATAACCATCCTGCTCGATACCATTACCAGCAGCATAGCCACCACCGTGGAACCATACCATTACAGGACGCTTCTTGCCGTCAGCCAAACCTTTGGTCCATACATTCACGAACAAGCAGTCCTCACTCAGGTTGCTGTAGTTCCAGTGATCGCGCCATACGCCAGCATTGTTGGCATAGTTAGGATCATTCTGCGGAGCGCAGTAACCGTAAACCATAGCAGGCATAACACCTTCCCAAGCCTCAGGCTCCTGTGGAGGCATAAAACGGTTAGCACCTTCTGTGTTGGCACCATAACGTACGCCTAAAAAAGTGTAGACATCTCTTGACATAAAGCCCTGCACCTTACCATACTGGGTCTGTGCGATGGCAATGTCATCACCGATAAATACTTGCTGCTCGTCAGCCTCGTTGTTAGCAGCATTGTTCTGATTGCCCATGCAAGCTGAAAAGCCCATCAGCAGGGCACTCGCACAAATCGTTAAGAAAGAAAGTTTTTTCATATTGCTTTATAATTAAACTAATATCTGTGCAATATTACAAATAAATCCAATCTCCACCAAATGTTTTATTTACAAAAAATCATCAATCTATTATGTAAACAAAAGAGGAGAGCCTTTTACTGGCTCTCCTCATGCTTTATCAGATATTTGCTGATTAGTTGTTCTCAGGACGAAGCTGACGAACCACTTCTGCGGTACGCCACATCTCAGAGTTGTGCAGCGCTGCCAGCTCTTTCTCCAAACCTACGCGATAGTCAGGCTTAGAGTTGGCATCGATAGAGATCTGAGCCTCGTGACCACACTTTACACTGGCATAAAGCTTCTCCACTACAGGCTTGATAGCATCGTGGAACGGACCCATCCAGTCCAATGCACCACGCTGAGCAGTGGTAGAGCAGTTAGCATACATCCAGTCCATACCCTTCTGAGCAAACAAAGGCATCAGTGACTGTGTAAGCTCCTCAACTGTCTCGTTGAAAGCCTCTGAAGGAGAGTGACCGTTTTCACGCAACACCTCGTACTGAGCCAGCAACAGACCCTGGATAGCACCCATCAGTGAACCACGCTCGCCAGTCAGGTCAGAAGTTGCCTCACGCTGGAAGGTGGTCTCGAACAGATAGCCTGAACCAATACCGATACCCAGTGCCAAGGTACGCTCAAGAGCCTTGCCTGTAGCATCCTGATATACTGCGTAAGATGAGTTCAGACCGCGACCCTCGAGGAACATGGTACGTAAAGAGGTACCTGAGCCCTTAGGAGCCACCATGATCACGTCGATATCCTTCTGAGGAACGCAACCGGTGCGGTCGTTCCAAGTAATAGCGAAACCATGAGAGAAGTAAAGAGCGTTACCTGGCTGCAGGCACTTCTTCAGTGTTGGCCATACAGACATCACAGCTGCATCAGAGAGCAGGCACATCACGATAGTACCTTTGGTAGCTGCCTCTTCGATAGAGAACAGTGTCTCACCTGGCACCCAACCGTCAGCAATAGCCTTCTCAAATGTCTTGCCCGGGCGCTGGCCAACGATTACGTTGAAGCCATTGTCACGCAGGTTGCAAGACTGACCAGGGCCCTGTACGCCATAGCCAATCACAGCAATAGTCTCATCTTTCAATACCTCACGAGCTTTCTCCAATGGAAACTCTTCACGTGTCATCACTTCTTCAATGACACCACCAAAATTCATTTTTGCCATTTTCTTTCTTGTATTAATTAAGTTTATCAAATATCACTTTTGACCGACAGACCACCTCTTGCCGGTTTTTCTTAACTTCTACATCATAGTGACCGTCATCTACCTTATCCATATAAAATGCCATGGTGTCGGTCGATAAAGTCTCTGCCACATACGCCATCTCAAACCTACGTACCCGTTGTTTCTTGAAAGCATCAGCAGGAAAAAGGTCGAGGACATGTTCGATATATCGGATGCTGTTCACATGACCGTTGATATCCAAGTCGCTATACCTCACGGGCAACTTCTCCACGGGCTCCTGACTGGTCACCTTGATGCGCGAGGGCTTCTCGATGGGACATTCTCTGTCGCATATATAGCCTGCAATATCGCCTTCATGAACAGCCATCAGATCTACCGGCTTACGGGTGTCGGTGTTAATCATCGCCCATACCGAGCGAGCGTATGCCACAGGCTTCCCGTTCTTGTCGAGCACGGCAAAGTTACGGTCGGTAAACAAGCGGTACACATTCTCCACCCAGGTCTCAACGGTAAAAGGTTCATATTGATAAGGTAGGTCGGTGAGCATCTCCAAGGCCAGTCTTGACAGCACCCAGGTATAATGCTCCTTATTCAGTCGGTCAATGCCAAAACCCCTGTCGTGCGAGTGAAAGCCCGCCACGTTCAGCAGGTGGTTACCCAGTACACCAATGGAGAGGTGTCCCGTATAATCCACATGAAACGGTTCGGTGACTAACTGATAAGTACCTATCTTACCCAATTCATTCATACTCCCCTCTGTTCATATTTCTTGCCACGCTTCTCCAGGTATTCATCCACCCTCTCAAAGCTACTCTTGGTAACCACCACGCGGCCTGACCTTACGAACTGCAGCACACAGTCTAGCTTCATCAGCTGCTCGTTCATGCTGGTCAGTTCGGCACTCATGCCGTCGTGTACCACAATCGAGTAAGTGGCTGTCACATCCACGATACGTGCGCCAAATCTTCGTATCACACGCCCCACCTCACGATTAGATTCCAACATGTGTGTCTTTAGCTTATACAAGGCAATCTCATGTTGGAACACATCATCGTCAGTATAATACTGGGTCTGCACCACATCAATCTTCTTGCTTATCTGCTTCGCCACCTTCTCCATCGTATCGGGGTCGGTCCATGCCGTGATGGTATATTTATGTACCCCGGGGATAGACGATGCCGACACGTTCAGGCTCTCGATGTTGATTTGCCTACGTGTAAAAACAGCAGTAACTTGGTTCAGCACACCTGCCACGTTCTCAGAGTGTACGATGATCGTATATAATTTCTCTTCCATACTTATTCCGTTTCAAGCATTATTTCACTGATGGCACTTCCCGGAGGAGTCATTGGCAACACGTTCTCTTCCTCTGTCACCACAGCTTCCAAAATGAATGGACCATCGGTAGTGAGCATCCGGTTCACAGCGTCAGCCAAGTTCTCACGATTCATCACCCGCAGGGCAGGAATTCCATACGCCTCAGCAATCTTCATATAGTCGGGGTTCATCATGTGCGTGAATGAATAGCGGCGATTGAAGAACAACTCTTGCCACTGACGCACATTACCTAAGAAATGGTTATTCAGGATAATCACCTTCACTGGGCACTTATGTTCCATGATGGTACCCAGCTCCTCGATGGTCATCTGAATACCACCATCGCCAACAAAGAGGCACACGGTCCTGTCGGGTGCTCCAAAGGTAGCACCGATGGCAGCTGGCAAGCCAAAGCCCATGGTGCCCAAGCCACCTGATGTCACCATGCTGCGTTTGTTCAGCAGGTGGAAGTAGCGTGCTGAAGTCAACTGGTTCTGTCCCACATCGGTCACCAAGATACCCTCATGCTTCGTAGCTTCTGCCACAGCATGCACCACCTCGCCATAGCTCAGTGTATCGGTCTTTGGGTGCAACTCGTTATTTATCACTTTGTCGTACTCCAGTTTCTCGTAGGTGGTAAAGCTGTCCGACCACTTCTCATGTTTGGCAGGCTTCAGCTTCTCGCATACCACGCGCAATGTTTCCTTACAGTCGCCCAATACAGCCACATCCACCTTCACATTCTTGTTGATCTCAGCAGGGTCGATGTCGAAGTGAATAATCTTCGCCTGTTTGGCATAGTTAGGCAGATAGCCTGTGACACGGTCGCTGAAGCGCATACCTACAGCAATCAGTACATCGCACTTGTTGGTATTCACGTTCGGACCGATATTGCCATGCATGCCCAGCATACCCTTGTTCAGCGGATGGTTATAAGGCAATGCAGAAAGACCCAGCATCGTGGTACCACAAGGGATGTCGGCTTTCTCGATGAAATCGAGCAGTTCCTGGTGTGCATTACCCAGTTCTACACCCTGTCCTACCAACATGAAGGGGCGTTTGGCATTGTTGATCAGCTCAACCGCCTGCTCTACTGATGCCATATCGGTATCTGGCACAGGATCGTAGCTGCGTATATATTTTGCCTCTGCGGGCTCATATTCTATCATCTGTGTCTGTGCACTCTTGGGAAAGTCGAGTACCACAGGACCAGGTCGGCCGCTCTTGGCAATATAGAAAGCACGTGCCACCGCCTGTGCAATGTCGTTGGCATCGCGAATCATGTAGCTCCATTTAGAAATAGGTTGCGTCAAACCCACCCAATCGACTTCCTGGAAGGCGTCGGTACCCAACGCACCCACACCCACCTGTCCGGCTATCACCACGATAGGCGTACTGTCGATCATCGCATCAGCGATGCCAGTCACGGTATTAGTAGCACCCGGACCACTGGTAACAAGACATACACCCACTTCACCAGACACCCTGGCAAAGCCTTCTGCCGCATGGGCAGCACCCTGTTCATGTCTTACCAGTATATGGTTAAGCTTACCCAAATGGTCGTATAAGGCATCATACACTGGCATGATGCTACCGCCAGGATAACCGAAGATGGTTTTCACCCCCTGATGCTCTAGGGAGCGCATCAACGCTTCTGATCCCGATATTTTTTCCTTAGTCATATAATTAAACTATACTTCTTATCAATTCTCAATTCTCAATCAATCCTCAATGATCCTCACAGCGCCCTTGTCTGCCGAACTTACCATAGAGGCGTATGCCTGCAAGCTCTTCGGTACCTGACGATCGCGGGTAACAGGCTGCATAGGTCTTGCTGCCAGTTCCTCATCGCTCAGTAACACATTGATGCTGCGCTTAGGGATATCTATCTCGATGATGTCGCCATCTTTAATCTTGCCGATATTGCCACCAGCTGCTGCCTCTGGAGAGACATGTCCGATGCTCAGTCCAGAGGTACCACCACTGAAACGACCGTCGGTAATCAAGGCACAAGCCTTGCCTAAATGACGGCTCTTGATATAAGAGGTAGGATACAGCATCTCCTGCATGCCTGGACCGCCTTTCGGACCTTCGTGGGTAATCACTACCACATCGCCGGCATTGACACGCTTCTCATCGAGGATGCCCTCACAAGCTGCATCTTGTGAATCAAACACACGGGCAGGACCGCTGAAATGGAAGAGGCTCTCGTCCACACCTGCTGTCTTAATGACGCAACCATCCTGGGCGATATTACCCTTCAATACTGCCAAGCCACCGTCTTTGGTGTAGGCATGTTCCAAGTCGCGGATGCAACCATTGGCACGGTCGGCATCAAATTCCTTATAGTAAGTCTCTTGCGAACCCATCACATTACTAAATCGGTTGGCAGGTGCACTGAGATAGATATTCTTCGCCTCATCGCTCACTTGCTGGGTCTCGATGGTATATTTATTGATTTCTTCAGCCAACGTCATGCCGTCAACACGCTTCAGTGAGGTATCTACCAAACCGCCTTTCGCCAACTGCTGCATGATGGCCACAATTCCTCCGGCGCGATTCACGTCCTGCACATGGTATTTGTTCGTATTAGGAGCCACCTTACAGAGGCAAGGCACCTTGCGACTCAGCATATCAATATCGTCCATTTTGAAATCAACGCCTGCCTCATGAGCCACTGCCAACAAGTGCAGCACCGTATTGGTGGAGCCACCCATAGCGATGTCCAACGACATAGCGTTAAGGAATGCCTGACGGGTAGTGATGCTGCGTGGCAAAACACTCTCATCACCCTCATCGTAATATTTATAGGTATTCTCAACTATCAGTTTGGCTGCCTGCTGCATCAGTCGCTTGCGATTGGCATGGGTAGCCAGTACGGTACCGTTGCCAGGCAAAGCAAGGCCGATGGCCTCGGTCAGACAGTTCATAGAGTTAGCGGTAAACATGCCTGAGCAGCATCCGCAACCCGGGCAACCTACTTGCTCAATCTCTGCCAAGTCAGCATCGCTTACCGTCTTGTCGGCTCCCCTGACCATCAGGTCAATCAAATCGACTTGTTCGTTACGGTAGTTACCAGCCTCCATAGGACCACCCGACACGAATACGGCAGGGATGTTCAGTCTCATGGCTGCCATGAGCATACCCGGTGTAATCTTGTCGCAGTTGCTGATGCACACCATGGCGTCAGCCTTGTGGGCATTCACCATATATTCCACGCTGTCGGCAATAATGTCTCTTGAAGGCAACGAATAGAGCATGCCATCATGTCCCATGGCAATGCCATCATCGATGGCAATAGTATTGAATTCAGCAGCAAAGCATCCCAGTTTTTCAATCTCTTGCTTCACCAGCTGACCTGCCTCATGCAGGTGCACATGACCTGGCACAAACTGTGTAAAAGAGTTGACGACTGCAATGATGGGCTTTCCCAACTGTTCCTTTTTCATGCCGTTAGCCACCCATAAAGCCCTGGCTCCCGCCATGCGTCTGCCTTGCGTACTGAACGAACTTCTTAACTGATGTTTCATCTTTATCAATCTATATGGAATTAAGTTGCAAAATTACTGCTTTTTTCACTATTTGCCAAACGAATTGAAGAAAATGTTGCCAAAAGAGTGTTCAACTAAAGCCTAAAGTCGTATATTTGCAAGAAAAAGTAAAAATATGACAAAAAAAGAACGATACGAAGCCATCATCGAGTGGTTCCGACACAATATGCCGATAGCCGAGACGGAACTGCATTATGAGAACCCGTTTCAGCTGCTGATGGCAGTCATCCTCAGTGCACAGTGCACCGACAAGCGGGTGAACCAGATATCCCCTGCCCTATTTGAGGCTTACCCCACTCCCGAGGTGATGGCCGTATCCACCCCCGAAGCGGTACTGGAATACATCAAAAGTGTGTCTTATCCCAACAGCAAAGCACAGCATCTGGTGGCTACGGCACAAATGTTGGTGAAGGACTTTGGCGGTGAGGTGCCCAGCGAAATGGACGACCTGCTAAAGCTACCGGGTGTGGGCAGAAAGACAGCCAACGTGATGCAGAGCGTGGTGTGGGGCAAGGCTACGATGGCGGTAGATACGCACGTGTTCAGGGTGAGCCACCGGTTAGGACTGGTGCCTGACAGCTGCAACACCCCTCTGAAAGTGGAGTTGGAACTGGTGAAGCACATTGCTGATGAAGACATCCCAAAGGCCCACCACTGGCTATTGCTACATGGCAGGTATATATGCCAGTCGAGGACACCCCATTGTGAGAAGTGTGGTTTGCAACCTTGGTGCAAACACTTTTTAGGAAAATAAGTAGGGAATTAGAGAAAGATTTTGTATCTTTGCGATTCAAAAGAAGGAATTATAAACTTTTTATATAAAAAGAGCTATGACAATTGATCAATTTAATTTTGCCGGTAAGAAGGCAATCGTACGCGTGGACTTCAACGTGCCACTCGATGAAAATGGTAATGTAACTGATAACACCCGTATCAAGGGTGCGTTGCCAACCCTGAAGAAGATCTTGGCTGACGGTGGTGCTGTCATCATGATGAGCCACATGGGCAAGCCAAAGGGCAAGGTAAATCCTAAGATGTCTTTGAGTCAGATTGTAAAGCCTGTATCCGAGGCGCTGGGCGTAGCTGTTAAGTTTGCTCCTGACTGCGCAAACGCTACAGCTGAGGCTGAGGCATTGAAGCCAGGTGAGGCTCTGTTGCTGGAGAACCTGCGTTTCTATCCTGAAGAGGAAGGCAAGCCAGTAGGCGTTGAGAAGGGTACTCCTGAGTATGACGAGGCTAAGAAGGCTTTGAAGAAGAGTCAGAAGGAATTTGCCAAGAAGTTGGCTTCTTACGCTGATGCTTATGTAATGGATGCATTCGGTACTGCTCACCGCAAGCACGCTTCTACCGCTGTTATCGACGAGTTCTTCGATGCTGACAGCCGCATGCTGGGTTACTTGATGGAGAAGGAAGTACAGGCTGTTGACAACGTACTGTCTAACATCAAGCGTCCGTTCGTTGCCATCATGGGTGGTTCAAAGGTTTCTTCTAAGATCGGTATCATTGAGAACCTGCTCGGTAAGGTGGACAAGCTCATTCTTTGCGGTGGCATGACTTATACTTTCGCTAAGGCACACAATGGTGAGATTGGTCAGTCAATCGTTGAGCTCGACAAGCTGGATGTAGCATTAGGCGTTGAAGAACTGGCAAAGAAGAACGGTGTTGAACTCGTTCTGGGTTCTGACTGTACCGCTACCGATGGCCTTGACTTCTCTTCTATGACTGTTAAGCCAGGTTCAAAGATCATTACTTGTCCTGCTAACCAGATCCCTGCTAACCTCCAGGGAGTTGATGCCGGTCCTGAGAGCCAGAAGGCATTTGCCAAGGCTATCAAGGGTGCAAAGACCATCCTTTGGAACGGTCCTGCTGGCGTATTTGAGTGCGATGATTTCACTGCTGGTAGCCGTGCCATCGGTAATGCGATTGCAGAGGCAACAGCTGAGGGTGCTTTCTCACTTATTGGTGGTGGCGACTCTGTAGCTTGCGTTAACAAATTCGGTTTGGCCGACAAGGTTAGCTACATCTCAACTGGTGGTGGTGCTTTGTTGGAGGCTATCGAAGGCAAGGTACTGCCAGGCGTAGCAGCTATCAAGGGTGAGTAATCACATCGTACAGCCTATTTATTAAACAGGCGGCTCAATTATTACATCAATACTTGGGCCGCCTTTTCTCTGCTACAAGTACAGATTCAAGTAGGATTTTAAGTGACTGAAATGAGATTGGAAGAGATACAGGTACAGTATCAGCAGGTAACAGGACTGTTAAAAGAGCACAGGCTAAAGGAAGCAATGCAACTGATGCAGATGATGACACAGGCTTGTGGTAACTACCAGTTACAGCAAGAACTGGAGGGTGTGCAAACCGCTTATGGCTACATGTTACAATACATGCAGCAAGGGATGAATGACCCTGAACGAGAAACATTATACCACAGCCTGCTGACTCAGGCATATCATCTGGCCGACCTACTGCATCTATCCTTACTGGAAAACCAATCTTCCAAATACTACTTCACCCTTCGTAAACAATTAAAGGATCATCCATTAAGCCTTTCTAAGATACTGGCTAACTTGGAATCATTTCCCGACAGTCTCAGTCTCTTTGAATTGCTACAGGATGAGGAAAAGTTACAACAAGACCTGAAAGTGCACGAAGAAGCCCTCGGGCAACTTTTCAAGCAGACCTGGGTAAACAGTCGATGGAGCACCTCCGAACGCGATGCTGCCTACAAATTCCTCTCATCGGAACTGATTACTGCCAACGACCTTTCACTCTTTGTAAGTGCAGTAACGATGAGCCTCATGACTTGTTTTGATGAAGGAAAGATGCTTTGGCTCATCGAAGCTTTCTATCACAAAGACAATAACGTAAAGGTACGCGCTTGGGTAGGGTTCCTTTTAGTGACTCACCTGCAAAGCGAACGAATAGCCCTTTATCCTGGCATCCAAGCCCGTCTAAGTCTGATACAGGAAGAGCAACCTTCTTTCGACAGTAATCTTACTGCGGTGTATATCCAACTGCTAAGAAGTCAGGATACTGAGCGCATCAACAAGACCATGAACGAAGAGATTGTGCCAGAGGTAATGAAAAATATCCAAAACAGGAAACAGAAACCATTGGAGGAGAGCGATGTGGAGATGAACCCGGAATGGATTTTCGACCTGGATCCGAAACTGAACAACAAAATGCGAAAGCTGGGTGAGCTACAGCAAGAAGGTGGTGACATCAACATGGGCATGTTCTCGATGATGAAGCGGTTCCCTTTCTTCGAGCATATCCAAAACTGGTTCTACCCTTACGAGCCCAATCACACTGAGGTCAAAAAGGCGATGAGTGACACCCCTGAGAAAGAGAAGAAAGTGGGTTTGTTACTCATGCAGCTAGGCATGCTTTGCGACAGCGACTGTTACTCTACCGTGTTTATGATGAAGCAGATGAGTGAGGAACAGCGCCAAATGGTATTTCATCATTTGCTGCCTGAAGAATTGAGAGAATTAACAGAAGAAGCAGCAAGCGAGAGATATGCCGACTACGCTCAATCACCAGCACTCATCTGCAAATACTACATTCAAGACCTTTACCGTTTCTTTAAACTCTATCCGCTGAAAGCTGAGTTTCACGACATCTTCAAGGATGACCTCATGCTACATGAGAATCCTATATTGAAGCCGTTGCTTTATCAAGCGGCATACATCAGACAAGTGGCTGACTTCCTCTTCAAGACAGAGAAGTTTGAGCTGGCACTGAACATTTACTTAGACTTAAAACGCTTTAAGGCGGCTGATAAGGATGTGCTCCAACGTATAGGGTATTGTTATGAGCGCGTCAACAAAGACTATGCTTCCGCTTCATATTACTATAATCTGGCCAACGACATTGCACCAGAGAGCACATGGACACTCCGTCGCTTGGCTACCTGCTATCGACATAGAGGGCTCTTTGAGAAAGCGAAAAACTGCTACCAAGAACTGATGGTGATAGAGCCTGAAAACCTTTCCTATTCCTACTACTTAGGTATTTGCCTTATTGAGCTGGGTGAGTTTGATGAGGCGTTGCAGTGTTTTTACAAGATGGACTTGGAGGAAGAAGATAACATCAAAGCATGGAGAGGCATTGTCTGGTGCTGTTTCCGAAGTGGTAAGTTAGATAAGGCACAACAATACAACGAAAAGATTATTGCTCTTCAGCCAGATGCCAACGATTGGCTGAATGCTGGGCATGTTGCGTGGTGTAAAGGCAATTTATCTCAAGCCGTTGCCTATTATCGTCAGGGTTCCCAAGCAGCATCATCTCCCTTTGCTTTTCGCAAATTGTTTCAGCAAGATTATCAACTATTACGACAGAAGGGCATCTCTAAAACCGACTTTATCCTGATGCTCGACCTAATATAGATTAATAATTGAGAAATAATGGTAAACGGTCAGTGGAAAATATATTTGGGGAGTAATTCGCCAAGAAGAAAAGAATTACTTTCGGGGTTAGGCCTCGATTTTGAAGTGCGTACGTTGCCTGATATAGATGAATCGTATCCATCGCATCTGAAAGGCGGCGACATACCTCTTTATATCTCTACGGAGAAAGCAAATGCATACAAACCGATGCTGCAACCTGATGAATTAATCATTACAGCAGACACCATTGTGTGGCTCAATGATGAGGTACTGGGAAAGCCTCATGACAGAGATGAGGCGATAGGGATGTTACATAAACTATCAGGAAACACGCACGAGGTGTTTACGGGGGTAACCCTCACCACTGCAGAGAATCAACACAGCTTCTATGCCGAGACGAAGGTTACTTTCGCCCAGCTTAGCAACCAGGAGATTACTCATTATGTTGATAGATACCAACCCTTCGACAAAGCTGGTTCCTATGGTGTGCAAGAGTGGATTGGTTTTATTGGGGTGGAACGCATTGAGGGAAGTTATTTCAATGTCATGGGTTTGCCGGTGCAACGCCTTTATCAAGAACTCAAGAAATTAATGATCGTATAATTATCTTTGCTTATTATGGCACTAAAGATGACGTCATATTACCGAGGAAGCGCTGTACCCGACCTACCAGGGAACGACACCTTCCATTCCACCGCCCTGTTTCATATCTTCGAGGGAACACCAGGGTGCAACCCCATTTTGCTGACAATCAGTGAGGACGGAGTGGTATTGGCAAAGATACTGGCTGTAGTGCAACACATTGTGCGATTCGTACCGTTTTACATCATCCGTCGTTGTGTGGCTTACGGTTCTGGTGAGTATTTTTGTGAAGACAACCAACGAGACTCCCTCTTTAATGAAATGCTGAAAGAGCTCACCATTTATGCCAAACGCATGAATTGTTTCGTCATTGAGGTGAGAAACTTGCATTCCCCGGTAAGTGGCTTTGCCTCTTTCAAACAAAATAGTTTCTTCCCAGTGAATTGGATGCGGGTACGCAACACCTTTGATGACGACGACCAAGAAATTGAGCAAGCGCTTAGTCCTTCACGTAGAAGACAAGTAAAACAAGCACTCAACAACGGAGTCATTGTAGGTTCAGCTCAAACAGAACAAGATATTCAGGAGTTTGCCCACATGCTGAAACTAAATTACCTCTCAAAAATCTGGAAGCACTTCCCTGCCATTGAGTTTTTCCAACAGATTCAGCAAGGCATTAAGGATGTACATATCGGTGAGTCATGGCAACGTTTCAAGATTTTCACCGTGAAACATCAGCAAAAGATCATAGGAGGTTGTGTATGCATCTACTCAGGTAACACCGCTTATGTATGGTTCTCTGGCGGCATGAATAAAACATATTTGCGTCAATACCCCAGCGTGATGGCCATATGGCAAGCATTGAAAGATGCCAAAGCTAGTGGCTATAAACATTTGGAATTTATGGATGTAGGTACTCCGTTCCGCAAGCATGGCTATCGAGATTTCGTGCTACGTTTTGGAGGCGAGACCTTCAGCACCCGTCGTTGGTTCAAGTTTCGCTGGCGTTGGCTGAACAAGCTTTGCCTTTATCTTTATTCCTAAAACTCTGAAGTGAAGTGGAACTTGATATGCTTGAAGTCTTGTTGTGCCATTGACAATACGTAAGAGCTGTCCGCCAAATAAACATCCCTACCCTCACGGTCTTTCGCCATATACTGATACTTACGCTTCATAAAGTCCTGCAACTCGGCCTCGTCGTCGCTCTCAATCCAACACGCCTTATAGAGGTGAACAGGTTCCCAACGGCAACTGGCATTGTACTCGTTAAGTAAGCGATATTGAATGACCTCAAACTGCAACTGTCCAACTGTACCAATGATTTTGCGCCCATTGAACTGGTTCACGAAGAGCTGTGCCACGCCCTCGTCCATCAGTTGGTCGATACCTTTTGCCAGTTGTTTCTGCTTCATAGGGTCGGCATTCTCGATATACTTGAACATCTCTGGTGAGAAACTGGGTAAGCCTCGGAAATGAAGCTTCTCTCCCTCAGTCAGCGTGTCGCCTATCTTGAAGATACCATTATCGGGCAACCCGATAATATCGCCTGCCCAGGCTTCATCCACCGTACTCTTACGTTGTGCCATAAACTGCACAGGCGAAGTGAAACGCATGGTCTTGTCGTGGCGCACATGATAATATGGAGTATTACGCTCAAACCTACCTGAACAAACCTTGCAGAACGCAATACACGAACGGTGGTTAGGGTCAATATTAGCGGTTATCTTGAACACGAAGCCCGTAAACTTCTGTTCCTCTGGCTTCACCTCTCGCTCAGTAGCCATTACAGGGCGCGGACAAGGAGCAATCTCCACAAAGCAATCCAACAGCTCTTGCACACCGAAGTTGTTCAGGGCAGAACCGAAGAACACAGGTGCCAACTTGCCATCCAAGTATTGCTGACGGTCGAAGTCTGGATACACACCCGATATCAGCTCCAGGTCATTTCGTAGCTGCTCAGCTTGCTTGTCGCCAATATGCTTTTCCAACTCCTGAGTATCGATATCCACCTCCACCTTTTCCGTCACCACCTGCTTCGATGGTTGAAACAGGTTGAGTTTCTGCTCATAGATGTTATACACCCCCTTGAAACGCTGTCCCATATCGATAGGCCACGACAAAGGACGCACACTGATTTCCAGTTGCTCTTCCAGTTCATCGAGCAGGTCAAAGGGATCCTTACCCTCACGGTCCATCTTGTTAACGAAGATAATCACAGGCGTATTCCTCATGCGGCACACATCCATCAGTTTCAAGGTCTGCGACTCCACACCTTTTGCAGCATCTATCACAATAATTACGCTATCCACAGCAGTAAGTGTGCGATAGGTGTCTTCGGCAAAGTCCTGGTGACCCGGCGTATCGAGGATATTGATTTTATAGTCATGATAGTCGAACTCCAATACAGAGGTAGTGACCGAGATACCACGCTGCTTTTCAATATCCATCCAGTCGGAGGTCGCCGTCTTGCGTATTTTGTTACTCTTCACGGCACCAGCCACCTGAATCTGTCCGCCAAACAGCAGCAGTTTCTCAGTCAATGAAGTCTTACCGGCATCAGGGTGAGCCACAATGGCGAAGGTTCGCCTCCTTGCTATCTCGTTGTTCATCTTCGTCTATTAAAAATTTGAGGTTGCAAAAATAATACTTTTTCTTGCAACCTCAAAATGTTATAAGTTTAAACCTTCAAGAATACTTTCTTCTTATATAGGAAGTAAAGGAATAGCCAGCACATTGCCACATAACCTGCGGCATTGAGGAAAGGTTGCACCGCTTCTGGTGTCATGCCAATCAGTCCGCCAAACACACGGTTAGAGATATGTTGGAAATTGATGAAATGTTGTGCCAGATAGATAGTGATGGAGTTCATACCTATCACCACGAAGAAAAGGATCCATCCACGATGGTTCTTCACATCAATGATGTAATAGAACAAGGCGAACATCAATACTGAATAAGCAGCTACCAGTACTACAAATGTACTTGACCAAAGCATCTTATTAGATGGATAGAACGTATTCCAGATCAAGCCAATGACCAATAGAGCAATACCTGCATAAACCATATATAATGTTTTCTTTGCAGGTGTCAGTCCATCTTTCTCATATTTAATCCACTCACCTGTAAACATACCCAACAAAGCCGTAGCAATAGCAGGGATAGTACTGAAAATACCCTCAGGGTCATAGTCGCCGTAATAAATTTTACCAGGCAACATGATGCGGTCGATGTAACCAGCCAAGCACCCCTCACGTGTCAATGGGTCTGCTCCTGGATGGTCGGGGGCCCCAACGAACGCCGATACCAGCCAATAGCCTATCAAGATAACGGCCACAATGACAGCACGGGTCTTCCATTTGGTATTTATGAAAATCAAAGCACCAAACATCCAAGCCAAGCCGATACGAGCCAACACGCTGGCATAGCGTGCATTAGCAAAGTCCCAATGACTTAGGAAGCCATTATAGATAATGCCCAAGAGTACCAAGGTCAAGCCTCGACGAATAATTTTCTTGTAAATCTGTCCCTCAGTTTTGCCCTGCAAGCGTTGTTTTTCCAAGGAGAAGGGGAACGAAATGCCCGCAATAAAAAGGAACAGCGGGAAAATGGTGTCGTGATGAGCCAATCCGTTCCACTGCACATGTCCCATCTGTGTAGCCAACCACTGGGTGAAGTCATTGGGCCAGAAAGTCGCAATTGCGGCAATCAAGGTGGCTCCTCCCATGATGAAGAACATGTCGAATCCCCTGAGAGCGTCTAACGACTGCAAGCGCTGAGGTATTTTCTCTTTTTCCATAATGCATATTTTTTTATATCTTGATTACAAAGATAGTGTTTTTTTACTACTTTTGTATCATAAAACCTTAAAAATAGATTATTATCATGAAACAGATTCCTGACAAAAGCTTTTGGCAACTTTGGAACATCAGCTTTGGCTTCTTCGGCGTGCAGATAGCCTATGCTTTACAAAGTGCCAATATCAGTAGAATTTTCTCCACCTTGGGCGCTGACCCACATAACCTGAGTTATTTCTGGATTTTACCGCCATTGGCAGGCATCCTCGTGCAACCATTGGTAGGTGCTTGGAGCGACCGTACTTGGACTCGTTGGGGACGTCGCATACCCTATTTATTTATAGGATCGCTGGTAGCCGTCATCGTAATGTGTCTGCTACCCAATGCCGGTAGTTTCGGAATGGCAGTGAGTACGGCCATGATCTTCGGTTTGTTCTCGCTGATGTTCCTCGACACCAGTATTAACATGGCCATGCAACCCTTCAAGATGATGGTAGGCGATATGGTGAACACCAAGCAAAAGGGACTCGCCTACTCTATCCAAAGTTTCCTCTGCAACGCAGGTAGCTTGGTGGGCTATCTCTTCCCATACATCTTCGCTTGGATAGGCATCCAGAACGTGGCAGCTCAAGGCGTTATTCCTGATTCAGTGATTTACTCATTCTATATTGGTGCCGCCATATTGATAGCTTGCGTATTTTACACCACTTCGAAGGTGAAGGAATATCCTCCACAGGAATATGCCGAATATCATGGCATCACTGAAGAGTCAAAGCAAGAAAAGACCAATATGTTCAAGCTTTTGGTCAAGGCACCTAAGGCGTTCTGGACGGTAGGTTTGGTGCAGTTCTTCTGTTGGTTTGCCTTCATGTTCATGTGGACTTATACCAATGGAAGTATAGCAGCCAATGTTTTTGATGCTCCTACCGTAAGCAGTGTTGTAGATGGCATGCAAAAGTTAGTGCTCGACACCACCAGTACACAATACCAAGAAGCGGCCAACTGGGTAGGCGTAGTTTTTGCCGTGCAAGCCATCGGCTCTGTGTTGTGGGCAGTGGTCATTCCGTTGTTCAAGAACCGCAAGCTGGTCTATGCCCTGAGTCTTGTTTTGGGTGGCATCGGCTTCATCTCTATTTACTTTGTACATAACCAGTATGCTTTGTTCCTGAGCTTCCTCCTTATCGGATGTGCTTGGGCAGCTATGTTGGCATTGCCTTTCACCATCTTGACCAATGCCTTGACGGGTGGACACATGGGCACCTACTTAGGTTTGTTCAATGGTACTATCTGCGTGCCTCAGATTGTGGCAGCTGCCTTGGGTGGCACCATCCTGAGCCTGATGACACCAACCGGAGGCCTTTCTCCAGAAATAAATATGATGGTTATTGCCGGCATCATGCTCCTGCTCGGTGCATGTGCCGTATTCATCATAAAAGAGAAAGAATAAAACTACGCCTGCATTATGGCGTATGTATGGGAGCAACAGCTAGGCACACCGTAGTCACTCCGAACCCACGCCGAACCTACGCCGAATCCACGCCGAACCTACGACGGACCTACGACGGACCTACGCCGAACCCACGACGTAGGTATAAGTTGGTGATAATCGTAAAAAGAGAGGGGCACGGGAGTATTATCACAACAGTTTGAACTGGTAACCTTCTTCCTTGAAGAACCAGAGGGCATGGGATAGCGCATATTGCAGGTTGCCTCTATTCCATGACCGCAAACTGTCGTGGAAGGTGATGATGCTGCCATTGCGGGTATAGCGAAGCACATTAGAGAGCACCTGAGGAGGGCGGAGTTTGTAGCTGTAGTCGCGTGTCACAAGATCCCACATTACTATCTTGTAGCCTGCCCACTTGAGCTTTTCATACTGGTAGTGGTTTAAGAAACCATGAGGAGGACGGAAGAGCTTTTTGGAATTGAAGATTGACAATTGAGAATTGAAAAGTTCATAGTTTTCATCCTCTTGACTAACAGTCAGATTATCATTAACCATTTGCTCCATTTCCCGTACATCTGCCATATAACGCAGGGAGTTGCGGTCGAAGAACTTGATGTGGTGCATGGTGTGGTTGCCGATACCATGACCTCGTTCCACCACCATGCGGAAAATGTCGGGGTGTTTGCGCACGTTGTCACCCACCATGAAGAAGGTGGCTTTTACATCAAACTGGTCAAGCTTATCGAGCACCCATGGCGTCACCTCGGGAATAGGTCCGTCATCGAAAGTCAAGTAGATGGCTTTCTCATCTGGATCCATTCGCCAAAGTGCCGAGGGATACAGTTTTTTGAGTAACTTGTTTGGTTGTTCTATAAACATATCAGTTGTCACCCATTCGTTGTCTATAGATACTGAACAACTCATCCAGTGTGTCGTTCAGGTTATCTACCAGCGGCGACTCATATTTCTCCATGATAGAGATGATGCGGTCGAGTACAGCGGTATGGTATTCGAACTCACCGGCAGAAATATCCAGACGGACATCATCCAAGCTGAGATAATAGGTCATGTATTGAATCTCTTTCTCCGCCATAGTGGACATCATCTTTTCGGCCGTTTCCTTTTCACCTAACTCGTAATAGGCAGTAGCCATATCCACCGCTCCGTTCTGGTAGTCCCATGCCACATTGTAGGCAGGAATCATCTTTTCTGCGTAGTCCAACGCCTCCTTGGCCTTGTCGCGCTTGCCTTCCTTCATCAGTTGTTCAATGAGCATTGAGAACATACGACGATGGGTGTAGCACATGCGAGAAGCGTTCTCGTCGATATAGATGCCAGGCCTGTCGATGCCACCAAACTTGAACTTATGCATCAGGTTGTCGAACATCTTCTCCGAATCAATGTTCACACCCGTCTGTTTACTATTGAACGGCGTGAAACGATAGGCAAGGCCTTCCAGCATGAAATAGTCGGATAAGCCCATGTGTTCGTCACTACCCACACTCACGGCTATATAGATAGGACGTTCCCAGTTGGCCTCAGCCAGCATCTCCAACTTCATCAGGTCTTTCTTATAGAGCGCCCGTTGCCCCTTTAACGAGATATGCATGTAGTCAGGGATGCTATCACCAGGTATCAGCATACCACTACGACGTACTGCCTCCTTATCTACCTTGAGCACAATGCTATCGGTAGGTATCACATGCAGATCGCTATGCTTGCCACGCACCCAATACTTAAGGATGTTTTTCAGCTCGTAGGGGTTATCGCCAAACTCACGTTCCACATTTACCAACGATTCGGCATTGCCATTCAAGGCCTCCTTGCGGGCAGTGGCATACAACTCGTCTATGCTCTTCTTATACTCGGGTTGGATAACCACATATTCGTTGGTGCCCTCCACATATTCAGTTCGATTCCATGTAATAGGCAATGATGGCGATTCGTAGGACGGACGCTTCATCTGGTCGATGTACCAGTCGGTTTGCAAGTAACTCAGGTTGCAGGTACGGGCATCTGTACGGAATCCTTCTGTTTCCTGATTGTACCACAATGGGAAGGTATCGTTGTCACCATTGGTGTAGATAATAGGATCGCCTGTTTCCTGCAGTGTCATCAGATAGTTCTGACCAAAATCGCGGGTCATGTAACGACCACTGCGATCATGATCGTCCCATGTCTGTGATGCCATTTGGATAGGAACAAGCAGACAAATAACTGAAACTATGGATGCCAGCAGTGGGGTATTAGGCTGACCGTTGACCGATTCCTCGGGTTTGGTAAAGAGGTCGTGCAGCAGATGGATAAGTCCAGCTACGCCCATGCCCACCCAGATGGCGAAAGCATAGAACGAACCAGCGTAGGCATAGTCTCGCTCACGAGGCTGGCCTGGTGTCTGGTTTAGATACAACACAATGGCCAGACCCGTCATAAAGAACAGGAAGAACACCACCCAGAACTGCTGGATGCCTTTCTGCCCTTTATAAGCCTGCCACAGTAAACCTATCAAGCCCAACAACAAAGGCAAAGCATAATAGACATTATGTCCCTTATTCTCTTTTAATTCATCAGGTAACAGTTCCTGATTGCCCAACATCAGGTTGTCTAACCAACTGATGCCAGATAGCCAGTTACCATGCTCCAGTTCACCATTGCCTTGCAGATCGTTCTGACGACCTACGAAGTTCCACATGAAGTAGCGCCAGTACATCCAGTTGACCTGATAAGAGAAGAAGAACTGAATGTTCTCCCACATGGTGGGAATATTCACCATCTGCATCTCACCACACTGGTTATAAGGCACATCATGGCCTTTGATGTTCATCCATGCCTTATATAGCTGTGGATGGTTCATCGAAGAACTGTACATACGTGGGAACAACATGTTCTGTGCATACTTGTATTCGATACGACCTTCCACCTGTATGTAACTGTCGGGTTCGTTCTCATTGTTCTTTTCCTTGCGGATCCACTTCATCTGCTCCTCGGCAATCACTGGTTCGCAATAACCGTTCTTCTCCTGAAACTCCACCTTGGAGGCGAAAGTAGGACCATAGAACAACGGACGGGTACCGTATTGCTCACGTCCCAAATATTCACCCAAAGTAAAGATGTCCTCGGGCGAGTTCTGGTCCATTGGCGTATTGGCAGTAGAACGAATCACAATCAAAGCATATGATGAGTAGCCAATAACGATCATCATGATACTCAGCATGGTGGTGTTCAGTGTACGGGCAGATATCTTCCAGTTAGGACTGATGCTACGTTGTGTGGCAGGACGGAGATAAAGCCACAACAAACCCAACACAATAACACCAATGATTATAGAAGTAGTGCCATGACCATAGAACGGAATACCCAACAGCCCTACAGTGAGAAGGAAACTCCACATCATGCGATTCTCGCTTTTCTCCACAAAGCTCTCATATACTGCCCAGATGATAGCAGCAGAAGCTACGAGGATATAGACGATGACACCCGTATTGAACGACATACCCAGGTCGTTGACGAACAGTAGTTCGAACCAACCGCCCACCTTCACGATGCCAGGCACGATGCCATAAAGCACCACAGCCACCAGTACGGCTGAGGCAAACAGGGCTAACAAAGAACCTTTGGCGGTGGCATTGGGCACTCGCTTATAGTAATAAACCAACACGATGGCAGGCAAGCAAAGCAAGTTCAACAGGTGTACGCCGATACTCAAACCGGTAAGGTAAGCAATCAAAATCAACCAACGATCACTATGAGGCTGGTCAGCCACATCCTCCCATTTCAAGATAAGCCAAAAAACAACAGCTGTAAACAAAGAGGAGAAAGCATAGACCTCACCCTCTACGGCACTGAACCAGAAGGTATCGCTAAAGGTATAGACCAAGGCACCGACAGCACCACTGCCCATGATGGTGATGATTTGAGAAGTAGTGAATGTCTCTTCGTCTGAGATCACTAACTTTCTTACCAAATGGGTAATGGTCCAGAACAGGAAGAGAATACAGCCAGCACTCATCAAAGCACTCATGTAGTTCACCATCTTCGCCACTTGGGTGGTGTCGGAAGCAAACTGTGAAAAGAGGTTGGCCACCAGCATGAAGAACGGTGCGCCAGGGGGATGTCCCACCTCTAACTTATAGCCTGTGGTAATAAACTCAGGGCAGTCCCAGAAACTGGCTGTAGGTTCTATCGTCATGCAATACACAATGGCTGCAATGGCAAATATCACCCACCCCACTATGTTGTTGATTGTTCTATATTGTTTCATCTTCGTTACTTATTGAGTTTCCATTCGGCACCGTTCTTGCCATCCTTAATCTCGAAGCCCAAGGCAGCTAACTCATTGCGGATACGGTCTGACTTAGCCCAGTCCTTGTTTGCTTTGGCTTCCTGCCGTTCAGCCAATAGCAGGTTCACAGCCCCAGCGAAGGCTTCTTCACGACCTGCGTTAGAGGTGTTGTCTTCTTGCAATCCCAGTATGTCGAAACAGAAAGTATGGAAGGTTTCTTTCAACGCAGCCAGGTCTTCTGCCGTGATGGTTGCCTTACCATCTGCCAAAGAGTTGATGGTACGAGCGGCATCAAACAAATGGGCAATGACGATTGGGGTATTCAAGTCGTCGTCCATTGCATCGTAGCACTTCTCACGCAAGTCAGCCAGCTGCACACTGGTAGTAGCCGAAGGCTGGATCTTATCTAAAGCATGCACGGCATCCATCAGTCTTTCCAAGCCTTTCTCGGCTGCTTGCAAAGCATCGTTGCTGAAATCTACCGTACTGCGATAATGTGCCTGCAGGATAAAGAAACGGATGGTCATGGGACTATAGGCCTTATCCAGGTTCTTGTTGCTTCCATCGAAAAACTCAAACAGCGTGATGAAGTTACCCAAGCTCTTGCCCATCTTTTGACCGTTGATGGTAATCATGTTGTTGTGCATCCAGTAGTGTACCATATCATCACCTTGAGAGGCCACGCTCTGTGCTATCTCACACTCATGATGCGGGAACACCAAGTCCATGCCACCACCATGTATATCAAAGTGAGAACCCAAGTATTTCTTACCCATAGCCGTGCACTCGCAATGCCAACCTGGGAAACCGTCACTCCAAGGTGATGGCCAGCGCATGATATGCTCAGGTTGTGCTTTCTTCCACAAGGCGAAATCCACAGGATTGTGCTTCTCGTCTTGTCCGTCGAGCTCACGAGAGGTATTGATGACATCCGTCAGGTTACGACCCGACAGTTTGCCATAATGATGCTGTTGGTTGTATTTTGGCACATCGAAATAAACCGAACCATCGCTTACATAGGCATAGCCATTGTCGAGAATCTGCTTCACCAGTTCGATCTGCTCAATAATATGGCCAGAAGCATGAGGCTCTATGCTGGGTGGCAACACGTTCAGCGCATCCATAGCATGATGGTAGCGATTGATATAATATTGTGCCACTTCCATAGGCTCCAGCTGCTCCAGTCGTGCTTTCTTTGCTATCTTGTCTTCACCCTCATCGGCATCGTGCTCCAGATGGCCCACATCGGTAATGTTCCTCACATAGCGCACCTTATAGCCAATGTGCTTGAGGTAACGGAACAAAATATCAAACGTGATGGCGGGACGTGCATGACCCAGATGGGGGTCACCATATACGGTAGGACCACAAACATACATGCCCACATGGGGAGCATGCAACGGAGTGAATCTTTCTTTCTGTCTGCTCAGTGTGTTGTAAATGACCAAATTTCTCATAACACTTTTTCTTATCTATTCAAGATTAACATGTCTTCTATATAAGTACGTGTATTGCTTAGACGTGGAATCTTATGCTGCCCGCCCAATTTGCCCTTACGCTCGAGCCAGTCGTGGAACAAGCCTTTGCGTGCCACGATAACCTCCAACTGCTGTAGTGCCAAGTTGTTCTGGCGTTTCGCCTCGTAGTCGGAATTGATTTCTTTCAGCGTATCATCCAATATCTTGGCAAAACGATTCAGGTTATCGGGCATCTTGGCAAACTCAATGAGCCACTGATGACGACATTTAGCATTCTCATCCATGAAAACGGGAGCTGCTGAATAATCAGTTATCAAGGCACCCGTAGCAGCACAAGCCTTGGCCAAGCCTTTCTCGGCATTATCTACTATCAGCTCCTCACCAAAAGCATTGATGAAATGCTTGGTGCGGCCCGTAATGACTATCTTGTAAGGATTTTTGCTGGTGAACTTCACCGTATCACCAATCAGATAACGCCACAAACCAGCTGATGTGGAGATGACCATAGCATAGTTTTTGTTCAGCTTCACGTCCCACAGAGGAACAATCTTAGGATGCTCCTTGCCCAACTCTTCCAAAGGGATAAACTCAAAGAACACTCCATAATCAATCATCAGCAGCATAGCTGGGTCGGTCAAATCGTTTTGGGTAGCAAAGTAGCCCTCAGAAGCGTTGTAGGTCTCTACATACAGCATGTCCGACTTCTGGATCAACTGCTTGTATTGCTCACGGTAAGGTGTAAATGCCACTCCTCCGTGGAAGAACACCTCCAAGTTAGACCATACTTGCTCTAATGTCTTTTTACCAGTCTTCTCCAAGATATGCTTGATGAGCACCAGCATCCAAGATGGCACACCCGAGAGGCTCACCACGTTCTTGTTAATGGTCTCACGGGCAATGGCCTCCATCTTTGGCTCGAAATGTTCCATCAAGGCTGTCTGCTTACTGGGCACACGCAGGTACATGCCCATAGCAGGCATGTTCTCGATCAAGATGGCACTCAGGTCGCCCACCAAACTATGATTGGTATTCAGGTTGGGGGCATGACTGCCTCCCAGCACCAGACTCTTGCCAGTGGAAAAACGACTCTTGGGATTGATATGGAGGTAGAGAGCCACAGCATCTTTACCGCCACGATAGTGTGTATCTTGTATAGAGTCGCTGGTCACAGGGATGAACTTGCTCTTGTCATTGGTGGTACCCGATGATTTAGCAAACCACACCGTATTACCTGGCCAAAGCAGGTTCTGCTCGCCTTGGCGAATCCTTTCCACCCATGGTTTTACCTCTTCGTAGGTCTGAATGGGTACACGTTTACTAAACTCAGCATAATCTTTAATAGAAGCATAGTCGTATTTCTTGCCCCATTCTGTAGGTGCAGCTTTTGTGATAAGCTGCTTGAAAACTTGCTCTTGTATCTCCGTCGCATGAGTGGCATAATGTTCCATCCTGCGATATCGAGGAGCAAAATAGAAATTATTTGCTATTCCTGTAATGAAGTCCATTTATATGCAATCATCATAAATAATGTGCAAAATTAATCTTTTATATTGGCATCTCTATCTTTTTTAAGTTTTTTTTCTAACTTTACGGGCTGAATAAATGTTTTTTGGGTTGTTAGCTAAATAAAACGGAGGATAATGGAATGAGAATAGGCGTATTAACATCGGGAGGTGATTGTCCGGGCATCAACGCAGCCATTCGTGGCGTATGCAAGAGTGCCATCAGTCATTATGGCATGGAGGTTATAGGCATTCACAGTGGTTTTGAAGGACTGCTTACCAAAGAAGCGGAAACACTTGACGAGGCTTCTCTGTCGGGCTTGCTCAGTCAGAACGGTACTATTTTGGGATCCTCTCGCGAGCAACCGTTCAAACGAGGGGGTATTATGCCCGATGCCGACAAACCTTCACTCCTCAAGAAGAATGTGCAAGACCTAAGGCTTGACTGTGTAGTGTGTATAGGTGGCAATGGTACTATGGACACAGCTGCAAAGATGATGGGATTGGGCATTAACGTGGTGGCTATTCCCAAAACCATCGATAATGACGTATGGGGAACAGACACGACCTTTGGCTTCGATTCTGCCGTCAGTGTGGCCACTGATGCCATCGACCGTCTGCACTCTACCGCCAGTTCACACAAACGTGTAATGGTGATTGAAGTGATGGGACATAAGTCTGGTTGGATAGCTTTGTATTCAGGCATGGCGGGAGGTGGTGATGTCATACTGCTACCAGAGATTCCCTTTAACATCACTAATATAGGCAATGCGTTGATTGACCGCATTAAGAAAGGCAAAAACTACTCTATCGTTGTGGTGGCCGAGGGAATACTGACTACTAACCCACGTAAGCATGCTGGCGAGTTCATAGCCGAGGAGATTGAATATGAAACCGGCATAGAGACACGTCAGACAGTGTTAGGCTATATCCAACGAGGAGGCTCTCCCACTTCATTTGACCGAAATTTGGCGACACGTATGGGTGGTCATGCCGTAGAGCTGATTGCCACTCAGCAGTATGGCAGAATGGTGGCATTGCAAGGAGATAAGATTACTTCGGTGGATGTCCGCGACGTGGCAGGCAAACAGAAGTATGTTTCCGAGCGGGATGAATTATTGGTAGAAGGCCGCAATATAGGCGTTTGCTTTGGCTGATATCAGGTATTTATCTTTTTCAATGCTTGTTCGCTAGCGTGTTGCTCGGCTTCTTTCTTGTTTCGTCCTAAGCCTGTGCCATATAGCTCATCATCGATATAGACCTCTGTTTCGAAATGTAAGATACTGTTTTCATCTCTTGTTTCTGAGATGATGCTGAAGAGTACCATCTTCCTTTTCTTTTGGCACCATTCCATAAGCTTTGCCTTGTGGTTGGTTTCTGTTTGTACTATCATGTTTAAATATTCAGGGCTCTTGATGAGCCATTTTACTACGAACTGGCAACTTGCTATGTATCCTCTGTCTAAATAGACTGCCCCAATGATAGCTTCCAACGAGTTGCCCATTAAATTGTTTTTAGGTGATACTACCCCCTTTTCTTTCCTGATAAGTTGATCGATATGTAGCTCGAGCGCTATTTTATTTAAGTATTGTCGGTTTACTAATTTGATTCGTGTAGTAGTGAGCATACCTTCTGCTTCATCCTTATAATGCTTAAAAAGATAATCGGCTACCGACATGCTGAGAACGGCATCACCTAAGAACTCCAAGCGTTCGTTATTCAGTTTATGACCGTTTTCATCGACAATTGACTTCGACTTATGACTTAAGGCAACCTGATATAACTTGATGTTATTAGCCATGATGCCCAGGTGATAATACAATGAAAGGTAAGATTTCCTGTCATGTTTGAACAGGAGTCTTACCTTCCAATAAGTCCATTGGAGTAAGTAAATAAACTTACTCTGCATATTTCCTAACGATGAGACACGCATTGTGACCGCCAAAGCCAAATGTATTGGACAAGGCAACATTCACGGTGCGTTTCTGCGCTTTATTGAACGTGAAGTTCAGATGATAGTCAATGTTCTCGTCTTCGTCACCTTCCTCATGGTTGATAGTAGGAGGAACAATGTCGTTCACTACTGCCAAGATACTGAAGATAACTTCAGCGGCACCTGCAGCGCCCAGCATGTGACCCGTCATTGACTTGGTTGAACTGATGTTCAGTTTATAAGCATGTTCACCAAATACTTCCTTGATAGCCTTCACTTCAGATATATCACCCACAGGAGTAGATGTTCCGTGCACATTGATATAATCTACATCTTCAGGTTTGATGCCGGCATCCTCCAACGCATTACGCATTACCAGGATAGCGCCTAAACCTTCAGGATGAGAAGCAGTCAAGTGATATGCATCGGCCGACATGCCTTCGCCAATAACCTCGGCATAGATTTTTGCTCCACGAGCCTTGGCATGCTCCAGTTCTTCAAGAACCAAGCAACCAGCACCTTCACCCATGATAAAACCATCGCGGCTAGCACTGAAAGGGCGTGAGGCTGTCTTAGGAGAATCGTTACGAGTAGTAAGGGCGTGCATGGCATTGAAACCACCCACTCCACCAGCAGTGATAGCTGCCTCAGAACCACCTGTAACCATAATGTTAGCCTTGCCTAAACGCACCAGGTTATAAGCATCCGCAACGGCATTGGTAGAGGTAGCACAAGCAGAAGCCACAGAGTAGTTGGGACCATGGAAACCAAAGGTGATGGAAATCTGACCAGCGGCAATATCCGAAATCATCTTGGGGATGAAGAACGGATTAAACTTAGGACCCATATCCTGATGCTGGTAGTAATAACCAATTTCATCTTCGAAAGTGCGAATGCCACCGATTCCAGCTCCAAACACTACACCAATACGGTTAAGGTCTTCGTGTTCAATGTCAATAGCAGCATCAGCCACAGCTTGCTTGGCCACAGCCACTGCAAACTGGGTATAGATGTCCATCTTGCGTGCTTCCTTGCGATCAATGTATTGACTAGGATCAAAATCTTTTACCTCGCAAGCAATTTGTGTCTTGAAAAGAGAGGCATCAAAACGAGTAATTGGCCCTGCACCACTTTCACCCTTCAACAGGTTCTTCCATGTTTCTTCAACAGAATTACCAAGAGGAGAAAGTATTCCAAGGCCAGTTACAACGACTCTTTTTAACTCCATATATAGCTATGATGGATTATTGGAGGTTAGCCTCAATATAAGAAATAGCGTCACCTACTGTCTGGATGGTTTCAGCTTTCTCATCAGGAATCTGCAGTTCGAAAACCTTCTCAAACTCCATAATCAGCTCAACTGTATCCAGTGAATCAGCGCCAAGGTCATTAGTAAAGCTTGCTTCGTTGGTGATTTCTGATGGTTCAACGCCCAACTTGTCAGCGATGATTCCATAAACTTTTGCAGAAATTTCTTCTGTTGTCATAACTTTTAGTTTTTAGTTAGTAAATAATAATCTTCTTTAGGTGGCAAAAATTACGTTTATAGAAAAACTCATGCTGTTTTCTTGCATTTGTTTCCACTTTAAACTATTTTTGCGATGCAAAGGAATGATTTTTTCTTTTACTAAACAAATATTTGACTAATTAAATGCATTTTTTTGCACATAATTAAGGGTTGTGTGCACTGAAAAAAGGTTTTTTATGACAATAAACGTTGCAATTCTCGCTTCAGGCAATGGCAGTAATGCAGAAAATATTGCCCGCTATTTCATGTCGAGTACAAAGGTGATGGTTTCACTGATTTTGACTAACAGTCAAAAAGCTTATGCCTTGCAAAGGGCACGAAACTTAGGCATCCCCTGTGCCTATTTTTCAAAAGAGTTCTGGCAGGATGGCGAGGCGATACTGCATCTGCTTCAATCCTTCCACATCGATTTTGTGGTATTGGCTGGCTTCTTGGCAAAAGTGCCGGATCTTATTTTGAAAGCCTATCCGCAACGTATGGTGAACATCCATCCATCGTTATTACCCCTGCATGGAGGGAAGGGCATGTATGGCGACCGTGTGCACGAAGATGTACTCCGTAGTGGCGATAAGGAAAGTGGCATCACCATCCACTACACCAGCGAAGTATATGATGCTGGACAGATTGTAGCTCAATATCGGTGTGAGGTAAAGCCTGACGATACGGTGGATAAGTTGGCTACTCGAGTGCATGCATTGGAGTATGAATACTATCCAAAGGTAATTGAGCGTTTACTGTCTTCATTGTAGTAGATGATCTTATTATGGATAAGTTGCATATCATAACGCCTGTAAAAGATTCCATTGATCTCACCATGCAGACCATCAAGTCTGTGTTGGATGCAGAACTCAACATACAGTTTACATATACGGTTTACAATGATTTTAGCACAGCCGAAAACACCCTCTGCTTAGAAGAGGCATCCAAGTCGTTGGGATTCAGGTTGATTAACCTAAGTGACCTGACCCACCATCCTTCTCCTAATTATCTGTTGGTGTTGCAGCACGCACAACGAGAAGCACTTACCGATAATGCCGACCTACTAATTGTGGAAAGCGATGTGATGGTGAAAAAAGACACCTTGCAAAAACTCCATGAGGCGACTAAGCTTCCCCAATGTGGTATTGCAGCATCGGTAACCGTTGATGAGCAAGGCAGTGTCAACTACCCTTATCAGCACTTTCAAGACATAGGAAGTCAGGTGCTTCGCACTACCAAGCATTGCAGTTTTTGCTGCTCATTGCTTACAAACGACTTGCTGAAAGCATTTAGCTTTGAAGCATTGGACCCATCAAAGAATTGGTACGATGTAACCATCTCACACGAGGCGCTGAAGCACGGATTCCACAACTATCTGTTCGGCAACTTGCCCGTTTGGCATCGTCCGCATAGCAGTAGGCCATGGAAACAGCTAAAATACAGTAATCCGTTGAAATATTACTGGATTAAATTTACGAAGGGATATGACAAGATTTAACGGGAGTCATTAATATAAATAAGGAAATGAAAGATTTAATGCAGGTACTAAAACGCTTCGTACCACCCTATAAAAAATACTTGGTACTGACTGTGCTGTTCAACATTCTCAGCGCCTTGCTCAATATTTTCTCGTTCATGGCCATCATCCCCATCTTGAATATCCTGTTCCAGACGGAGAAAGTGATAGAGCCTGTAGCATGGATGCCCTGGAGCGAAATGACGTTGGGCAACATCAGCGAGATAGTGAGCAACAATGCCAACCACCTAGTGCAGGAGATGATAATGAGCTGGGGCCCTACCACCACTATGTTGGTAATAGGACTGTTTCTGGCAGTCGCCACTTTCCTCAAGACTGGTGCCTACTTCCTTTCCTCTGCCACCATCGTACCGATACGAACGGGAGTAGTCAGAGACATCCGCAACCAACTGTATCAGAAGATAAACACCCTGCCATTAGGTTTCTTCAGCGAGGAGCGCAAGGGCGACATCATAGCCCGCATGAGCGGTGATGTACAGGAGATTGAGAACTCTATCATGGCAAGTCTCGACATGCTCTTTAAGAATCCTATCCTCATCATCTCCTACTTTGCCGCCTTGCTGGTAGTATCTTGGCAACTCACCCTCTTCACACTGTTTTTTGTACCAGTATTCGGCTGGTTCATGGGGTTTGTCGGCAAGAAGCTGAAGGCAAAGAGCATCAAGGCACAAACCCTGTGGAGCGACACTATGAGCATCGTAGAGGAAACCTTGGGAGGCTTACGCATCATCAAGGCTTTCATCGCAGAAGAAAAAATGAACCGGAAATTCGACAAAGTCAATTCAAGCTACCGTGACCATATCATGCGTGTCAATATCCGTCAGGCATTGGCGCACCCCATGAGTGAATTTCTAGGCACGGTAATGATCATCATCGTCCTGTGGTTTGGTGGCATTCTGGTACTGAACCAGCATGTCCTCGACGGCTCCACCTTTGTTTATTACTTGGTGATTCTCTATAGCATTATCAACCCACTGAAAGAGTTTTCTCGTGCCAGCTACAACATCCCCAAGGGCATGGCGTCCATGGAGCGTGTTGATAAGATTCTCATGGCGAAGAACAATATATATGAGGCTGAGCATCCTGTGCACATCAGCGACTTCCAACATCAGATAGAGTTTCGAGACGTATCGTTCAAATATTCCGACAAATGGGTGTTGCGTCATATCAATCTTGTCATAGAAAAGGGCAAGACCATTGCCTTAGTGGGACAGAGCGGTGGAGGCAAATCTACCTTAGTAGATCTTATCCCTCGCTATTACGATGTGCAAGAAGGGGAAGTGTTAATTGATGGCATCAACGTCAAAGATCTTGGCATACACGACCTGCGCCAACTTATTGGGAATGTTAACCAGGAGGCTATCCTTTTCAACGACTCTTTCTATAATAACATTGCCTTTGGCGTTGATCATGCCACCCAGGAACAGGTGGAGCAAGCTGCCCGTATAGCCAATGCCCATGATTTCATCATGGCTTCCGAACATGGCTACGACACCAATATCGGCGATCGTGGTGGAAGACTCTCTGGCGGTCAGCGTCAACGCATCAGCATCGCGCGTGCCATCCTTAAGAATCCCCCTATCTTGATTCTTGACGAAGCCACATCAGCCCTTGATACCGAGAGCGAGCGTTTGGTGCAAGATGCTCTGGAACGTTTGATGAAAACGCGTACTACCGTAGCCATAGCCCATCGTCTCAGTACGATTCGCAATGCCGACGAGATCTATGTACTACATGAAGGACAAATCGTTGAACAAGGCATGCATGAAGAACTGCTGCAAATGGATGGCTATTACAAAAAGCTGAACGATATGCAGTCATTAGGCTAACAAATATTGTGTGATAAATAATCATTAAAAATGACAGATATGAAAAAGTTCCTGTATTTATTTGCATTTGTCGCCCTCACCATGAGTACCCTCATCTCTTGTGGCGGCAACGGAGTGAACAACTTCAACATCAAGCGTGGCACCAACCTGAGTCACTGGCTGTCGCAATCCAGACAAGTGGGCGAGCAACGTAGATTGCACATCCAAGAGGACGACTTCGAGCGTTTGGAGCAGTTAGGCTTCGATTTTGTGCGCATCCCCATCGATGAGGTACAGTTCTGGGATGAAGACGGCAATAAACTGCCCGAGGCGTGGGACTTACTCACCAATGCCATCAACTTGGCAGAGAAGCATCACCTACGTGTAGTGGTTGACCTGCACATCATCCGCTCTCACCGCTTCATTGATAACGACAACTCCAATACCCTGTTCACATCAGAAGAGTCACAACAAGGACTCATCAACCTATGGTATCAGTTGTCAGATGTATTGAAGGGCTATAGCAACGACTCTGTGGCTTACGAGTTTATGAACGAGCCGGTGGCCCCAGAGCATGAACAATGGAACGTGGTGGTGGAGAAGGTGCACAAAGCCCTGCGTGCGGTAGAGCCACAGCGCACACTGGTCATTGGTTCCAACCGTTGGCAAGACTACGAGACCATCAAATACCTGCGAGTACCAGAAGGAGATAAGAACATCATTCTTTCCTTCCACTATTACCACCCAATGATCATTACCCATCGTGGCGCCTTCTGGACCCCACTGGGAAGATACAAGGGAAATGTCAACTACCCAGGCGTGCTGATTACACAAGAAGATTATGATGCTGCTCCAGATGAGATAAAAGAAGACCTGAAGCCATTCCTTACCCAGGTATGGGACAAGAACAAGATTCGTGAGGATTTCAAGGATGCCATTGCCGCAGCCAAGAAATATGGCTTGCAGTTATTCTGTGGAGAATGGGGTGTGTATGAGCCTGTAGAGCGTGATCTGGCTTACAAGTGGTACAAAGACATGATTGAGGTATTCGACGAGTTCGATATTGCCTGGACTACCTGGTGCTATGATGGCGACTTTGGCTTCTGGGACCAGCGCACGGAATCCTACAAGGACAAGCCATTGGTGGATATCCTGATGTCAGGCAAAGCATTAGGGGAGTAGTTTCTTACACCAATGATTTGTCATTATCAATCAAAATGATTATCTTTGCGTGTTGGTGTCCTCGTGATGCCAACACGCTCAATGTAGAATTAATGTTAATGGTAGTATGATGGATTTACAACTTATTTTTGACTTCCTCAGACAACTGTCCGCCCACAACGACCGTGAGTGGTTTCATGAGCATAAGCCTTTATACCAAGCTGCCTCGCTAGAGTTTGACAAGTTGCTTACCATTCTCATATCGCGTGTAGGAGAGTTTGATCCTTCTGTCAGGCATTTGCAACCCAAAGACTGCACATGGCGTATCTATCGAGATGTGCGTTTCTCGCTTGATAAGCGTCCCTATAAGACCCACATGGGGGGCTTTCTTTCAGCCAAGGGGAAAAAGTCACTGCATTGCGGCTATTATTTTCATTTAGAACCAGAGGGCAGTTTTTATGCAGGAGGCACCTATGGACTTACTCCCAAGCAGCTGCAGGAAATACGGTATTCTATCTATGACAATATAGAGGAGTATCGCAGCATTATTGAGAACAAGCCATTCAAGAAATACTTCCCTACTATTGGCGAAGAATGCTTGAAAGTGAATCCAAAAGGGTTTCCGAAAGATTTCCCCTACATGGACTTGCTGAAGCCAAAAGACTTTAGTGTATGGCATCGTTTGGACGAACAATTCTTCAATACGCCCGACTTTGTGGATTTACTGGTGGATATGGCAAGGATTTCTAAACCTTTCCTGGACTTCCTGAACTATACGGTGGATGATTTTGTTAGAAAAAACTAATATTAAGCATATGAATACCTTGAACTTGATTAAGAACGACCCGTGGCTGGAGCCTTTCGCCGATGCCATTAACGGACGACATGAACATTTTCTGTACAAGGAAAAACAGTTGACGAAGAATCATAGAAAGACCTTGGCTGACTTTGCTGAAGGTCACCTCTACTTTGGTTTGCATAAAACAGAAAAGAACTGGGTGTTGCGTGAATGGGCTCCTAATGCTAAGGAAATATTTGTCATAGGCACCTTCAACGGTTGGCAAGAGGATCCAGCCTTTGCCATGAAGCCTAAGAAAGATGGCAATTGGGAGATAAAGCTGCCGCTGGATGCCTTGCATCATGAAGACCTTTTCAAGTTAAAGGTAAAATGGGATGGTGGCGAAGGTGAACGCATACCCGCATGGGCTACTCGTGTGGTGCAGGATGATGCCACCAAGATTTTCAGCGCACAGGTATGGGATCCTGCAGAGCCGTACCAGGCAAAGGTGAAGAAGTTCAAGCCTGACACCAATCCATTACTCATCTACGAATGCCATGTAGGCATGAGTCAGAATGCCGAGAAGGTGGGTACCTATCGTGAGTTTAAGGACAATGTACTGCCTCGTGTGGCAAAAGACGGCTACAACTGCATCCAGATTATGGCCATTCAGGAGCACCCTTACTATGGCAGTTTCGGCTATCATGTGTCCAGCTTCTTTGCTCCGTCATCGCGTTTCGGTACGCCTGATGAATTGAAGGAGTTGATAGACACTGCTCACCAGATGGGCATTGCCGTCATTATGGACATCGTGCATTCGCATGCTGTGAAGAACGAGGTGGAGGGTTTGGGCAATTTTGCAGGCGACCCTAACCAGTATTTCTACCCTGGCGACCGTCACGAGCATCCGGCTTGGGATTCCTTGTGCTTCGACTATGGCAAAGACAATGTGTTGCATTTCCTACTCTCTAACTGCAAGTATTGGTTGGAGGAGTTCAAGTTTGATGGTTTCCGTTTTGACGGCGTGACCTCCATGCTGTATTACAGTCATGGTTTAGGCGAGGCTTTCATGGGCTATGGTGATTATTTTAATGGTCATGAGGACGATAATGCCATCTGTTACCTCACCTTGGCCAATCGTCTGATTCATCAGGTGAACCCACATGCCATCACCATTGCTGAGGAAGTATCGGGTATGCCTGGTTTGGCTGCTCCTATTGATGATGGCGGCTATGGCTTTGACTACCGTATGGCGATGAACATACCTGACTATTGGATCAAGACCATCAAGGAGAAGATTGACGAAGACTGGAAACCGAGCAGTATGTTCTGGGAAGTGACCAACCGTCGTGCTGACGAGAAAACCATCAGCTATGCTGAGAGTCACGACCAAGCGTTGGTGGGCGACAAGACCATCATTTTCCGCCTGATTGATGCTGACATGTACTGGCACTTCCAGAAGGGTGACGAGAACTACACCGTACATCGTGGCATTGCCTTGCATAAGATGATCAGATTGCTCACGGCATCAACTATCAATGGTGGCTATCTGAATTTCATGGGCAATGAGTTCGGGCATCCAGAATGGATTGACTTCCCACGTGAGGGCAACGGATGGAGCCATAAGTATGCACGTCGTCAGTGGGACTTGGTGGACAACAAGAACCTATGCTATCACTACTTGGGAGACTTCGACCAAGCCATGCTGAGTGTCATCAAGAGCGTGAAGCGTTTCCAGAAGACCAAGGTACAGGAGATATGGCACAACGATGGTGACCAGATCTTGGCCTACAAACGTGACGACCTGTTGTTCGTATTCAACTTCAATCCGGTACGTTCGTTTACCGACTATGGCTTCCTGGTACCTGAAGGTAGCTATGAGGTGGTGCTTAACACTGACAGCAAGGACTTTGGAGGAAACGGACTGAACAATGACAGCATCAAGCATTTCACCATGCCTGATCCTATCTATCGGAAACAACGCAAAGGCTGGCTACAGTTGTATGTGCCTGCCCGTTCAGCCATGGTGCTGAGAAGGATAAGATAAAAAGAATCCCCGCCGATTGGCGGGGATTTATTTTTAATGAATCACCATGTATTGGACGATGTAACACAAGGCACCTGCTAGATAGCCAATCAGCGCAATCCAAGTAATATGTCTGAAGTACCAGATAAAGTCGATCTTCTCGATACCCATGGCAGCCACACCAGCAGCTGAACCGATGATCAGGATACTACCACCCGTTCCAGCACAGTAGGCCAACATCTCCCAGAAGTAATGGTCGATAGGGAAGTCATACATACCCATCGTACCAGCTACCAACGGCACATTATCAACAATACTTGACAACACACCGATAATGGTATCGATGGTGAAATACTTATAAGGTTCCGCCAAAGCAATATGGTCAAGACTATTAGCCAACATGGACAGATGGCCGCAAACCTGCAAGACACCCACAGCCATCAAGATACCCAAGAAGAAGATGATGCTTGACAAATCTACCCTACGCAGGATATGAGAGAGCTTCAAAGAGTGATAGTTCTGCTCTGCTGGGTCTTTCGGACGCATCAATTCGGTAACCATCCATACCAAACCCAAAGCTCCAAGAATACCGATATATGGAGGCAGATGGGTAATGCTCTTGAAGATAGGAACGCAAATAAGTACGCCCACACCTAAGAAGAGCACAATCTTACGTTGGTGAGCAGGTACACGTGATGCAGGACTGTCATCCACCACATCATCCACAGGAGCCTCAACATGTCCGCCGCGCAAGGTATAAGAAAGGATGGCAAATGGCACCAAGATGCTCACGATACTTGGCAATACGGTCATCTGCATGATATTCAAAGCGCTCACCTTTCCAGCAATCCACAGCATAATAGTGGTAACATCGCCAATAGGAGTCCATGCACCACCTGCATTGGCTGCGATGACAATCATACTGGCAAAGAACCAACGGTCATGCTTCACAGGAATAATCTTGTTGAGCAAGGTACACATCATGATGGTGGTGGTCAGGTTATCGAGGATGGCCGAGAGACAGAATGCCAAAGTGCCCAATATCCACAACAGCTCTACTTTAGAGGTAGCATTAATGCGGTCGGTAATGACACGGAATCCACCCCAACGATCCACCACCTCAACAATGGTCATGGCACCCAAGAGGAAGAACACGGTCTCACCTGTCTCACCTAAGTGGTGCACAATATTTGTAGAAAGGAAATCATGGAAGTTATCAGCTGTCAAGCCCTCAGCAAAAGGAGGAGTCATGGCACCCGTGCCCGACATGGCGAAGATGGTCCACAACACAGCACACATCAACAACGCTGTCGCCGCCTTGTTTATTTTCAAGGGATACTCTAAGGCTATGCACAAATAACCGAAAACAAAAACACAAATAATCAGATAAAACGCAAATGACATCATTTTAGTACAATTGTTTAATCGTTCGCAAAGATAGTGTAAAAACCCTAAAAAAGCAAGCGAAAAAGTCAAAATTGATGATTACTCCTTTCGCCACAACTTGCTCATCTGTTCCAAGGTCTTTCCCTTAGTCTCAGGAACAAGTCTCAATACGAAAATGGCAGCTATCACGCAGATGGTACCATAAAGGCCATAGGTGAACCAATGACCGAAATTGGCATCATCACCCAAACGCATGTTGAACATAGGCACGAACGACGAACTGACAATCCAGTTGAATATCCATTGGAAGGCTACGGCTATAGCCACCGCTTTACCTCGGATGGTATTGGGGAATATCTCGGCGATGAGTACCCAGCAGATTGGTCCCCACGACATCATAAAAGAAGCGCTATAGACCATAATGCTTAACATGGTAACTATCTCCAAGCCTGTTTTTCCGAAAGTAAGGGCCACGCCAAAAGCGCCTATTGCCATACCGATGGAACCACTGATGAGTAATGGTTTCCTACCCCACTTCTCGACGGTAAAGACGGCTACCAAAGTAAAGAGGATATTGACCACACCCATAATGACCGTTTGCACCATTGGGTTATCCATACCCATATCACCAAAGATACGGGGTGCATAATACAGCACAGCATTGATGCCCACCGTCTGTTGGAACACACTCAGCATGATGCCTATGAAGATACAGAGGAAACCATAAGAGAACAGCTTCTCGGTCTTTTCGGTGATGGTCTCCTTGATGTCATGCAAAATCTCCTGTGCCACTGTTGCGCCATTGATGCGCTCCAATATGCGTTGCGCCTTGGTGTCTTCACCTACCATTACCAAGTAGCGAGGTGTTTCTGGTACAAAGCAGATGAGTAAGGCAAACAAGCCAGCAGGCACGGCCTCACTACCGAACATGTATCGCCAACCTGTCTCAATGGCCCATGGGTCACTGCCTGGTGCCACTGCATTGATGCCCTCGCCTATCGATTCAATAATGGGATTGGTGTGCTGACCCAATATCATAAAGTTGACGAAATAGACCACCAGCTGACCAAAGATGATAGCAAACTGGTTCCATGACACCAACATGCCTCGAATACCAGATGGTGCCACCTCACCAATATACATCGGACAGATGGCAGATGCCAAACCTACACCAATACCACCGATGACACGATAGATATTGAACACTACCAGCAGATTCATAGAAGCCTCACCGTGATTGAAGAACAGGAACTCGGGGTTCATGGAACCCAATGCCGAAGCAAAGAACAGCAGGCCTGCCACAAACAACGAACGCTTGCGGCCCAACGACGATGCCATCCAGCCCGACAAGGCACTGCCTATCACACAACCAATCAGTGCACTGGCACAGGTAAAGCCATGCCAGCTGTCCGTATATATAAAATCACCTGCTCCGAGGAAAAAAGCTTGCAAACCTTTCTCGGCACCAGATATCACAGCTGTGTCATAACCAAATAACAAGCCGCCCAAAACGGCAACCAACACGATGGAAAACAAATAGGCCTTACTGCCTTGTTGCTGATTCATAATCACTATTTTTTATAATTATTATTGCAAAGATATAAGAAAACGAGGAAAAAGCATTATCTTAGCGCATAAAATTGAAAGTCGGTCATGAAAACCTTGCTCAAAATAACAGGTGGAATAGTAGGCGGCATCATCTTATTGATGGTCGTGGCCTTCATAGCCATCAACACTGACTATGTGCAAAACAAGGCCTTGCACTATGCCACTGAGAAACTGAGCGAGCGATTACGAACGGAGATCAAGGCAGAAAGCATCAGCATCAATTTCTTAAAGTTGACGCTCGACTTGCATAATGTCAGTGCTGTGTTGCATGGGAAAAAGACTGACCACTTCATTTCTGTACAGTCATTGCATCTTCGTGGTTACTCTATAGAGCTGGACAATCTGAAGTTGGTTACCAACAATTACAAGCCCAGAAAGAATGTAGGCAAGCCCAAACGTGGATGGTTTGATGCCGGACATCTGGACGTTACAGCCAACATCAAGATGCAAATTAACTACTGGCAAGAGGACTCCATCAATGCTTCCATCCTAAAAGGAACAGCCTTGGATACAGTGTCTGGCTTCCATATCAATGACTTGCACATGCAGGTGGCCACTAACTTAAAGAAGTTGTATGTGCAGGATGCCTTCATTCGTCAGGGAAGCACTGAGATCCACATACCAGCGGTGGAAATGCTGCTGCCCAGTAAGAAAAAGGGCATTCACCTGAACTATCACACCACCCGTCCGCTCACGGCACAGGTAATCCTTCAGGACATCTCGCGTCTGTTCACTCCTGTCCTGGCTCAGTTTACCCTGCCTTTAGAACTGAGTGTAAATGTGAGCGGTACCGACAGCACGATGGTCTTCGACGACATACAAATAAAGACGGAAGATGAAAAGTTTCAGTTGGCCGCCACAGGAGGTATCGAGCACCTCACCGAAAAGTACCTGCTCAACATTAGCTTCCATGTGGATAAGATGACGGCCAAACAAGGCAGTGCTGCCCACATCATCGAACAGTTTCCCGTCAAGAAATACATGATGAAGCAACTGGGCAACTTAGGCAACATCACTTACAAGGGCGACTTCAGCGTCTTGCACAAACGGCAGGTGTTTTCAGGCCTCATCGGAACGGGCGTGGGTGATATTTCCTTGCAAAGCCTTATGATTAATGACAGCACCAAGTATGTTTCAGGTACAGTAGGTACCAGCAACTTGGAATTGGGTAAGGCGTTAGAAATGAACGAAATCGGAATGATTGCAGCCAAAGCCACTTTCGAGTTTGACATCTCTAAGGTACGTACTGCCGAGATGCGACAAAAAGTGGGTGGTAAGTTGCCAATGGGTACAGTAAGTGCTAAAATTGACGAGGCCAAATACAAGATACTCAAGGTAAGAAATACCACCTTAGACATGGAAAGCAACGGCGCTGTGGCCGAAGGTTTGATAGTCATCTCCAACAGAATACTTGACGGCAAATTCTCGTTTACCTTTACTGATACCAACGAGATGCATAAGATGAAAGTAAAGCCTGCCGTGAAAATCAAGCTCTTTTCCAAAAAGAAAAACTGAATCAGTATTGATAAAGCTGTTGTCCCCGACAGTCCACCTCACTGATGGTAAGTTGCAGATTCCCTCCGAACAATTGATGAAGGGCAGCACTGAGGCGCTCTACATCAGCACGCTTCCTGCTGCGGACAAAGGTATCGGCTGCCTGCGTTCCCTTTGTCAGTGTCATGTTCACCATATTTATAATAAGATGGTTGCCTTGCTTGCTGACCTCCCATTGGCGCGAAGTCCTGTCTTGGGTGAAATAGATAAACATGTCAATGACCGAATAAAGGTCTTCGTCATCAATATCACCCTGATAAGAAAGAATGCTTCCATCCGTTAACTTCACATACCTGCTCCCATCCGACGCATTCGTGTAGAAGTCATAGTGCATTCCCTTGTGGCCCACGCCATCATAGTCGATGGTAAAAGGCCGATAGCTGTCACGAGGTTCCACCTCTACTTTTACGAACTTGATGCCCATGGCTTGCAGCAGGTTCCTTACCACACGTTTACCATTATCTTCCGCCATCTGATAGCAATTCTCCAATTCACAGTTGCGTTTCAGCAAAGCATTGGCACGATGCGACAATCTCACATAGTCCTCATTGGTCCATGAGCCCTCTTCAATAGGTGTCTGGTGAGCTGCTTCATCCAGATACCATTCGCCTTGGTTAAGAATCTCTACGGCTGGCAGTTTCACATACGCCGTATCTTCACGCATCAACAGCCAGTCATCCGTACATTTGGTAAGGTCAAAGCCCACGTCTATGCGTCCTGGATATACTGAATGAATCTGATGCAAGTTGGTACCATAGAACAGTCCTGGCACCTCTTTGTATTGACTTACAATTACCTCCTTATACATAGAAAGGACGGTCAGCTTCTCTGTCTTTGCCAACTCCGACAGCATCACATGTCCTATTTCCGTACGGGTATCAAACATACTATGATATACCTTTGTAGCCGAATCTTTTGTAAGGTACAGCAACAAAGCCACCGCCATCACGACGACCACGATAATGATATTTCTCTTCTTTTTCTTATCCATGGTACATCTTAGGGTCTTGTAAGGTTGAACAATTCACGATTTTCATACTGTTGACGATTCTCAAATACCGCCTCATAGCCCATCCTATTTACAATATTGGCGATGATCAGTTCGGCCTGCTCTTGGGCGGGCACCACCAAATTATACTTACCCAAGTCGTTTCTTATGGCATCGGTACCTTTACGGGCAATCTGTGCCAACTCGTCATTGGTGAAATCAAAACGCAAGGGAGCCACTGACGTCACAATCTCATCGTTGAGGATGCGTGTGCTTTCTATTTCTATCACAGGATCTGGCAAGGTGATATACACTGTCTTGCCACTAATTCGTATGTTCTTAAGTTGCGACAAGTCGATGCCGGCTTTGATATTGGCCTCCACAGGAATGATAGCCGTACGCTGTCCAAACAGATCCAACGCAGGCGAGGAACGCTCAATCACTGTGGTTTGTGCCACACATTGCACAGTATAAAGCATAGGTGTGGTATTGATGGAACGAAGCAGTTCCTCCTCACTCACTTGTCTGCCTCCGCAGGAAGCCAACAAAGCTAACAATATGACGAACAATAATCTCATCACTTATGACAAATCAACGGTTATAGTCGTTTATAAACCCTTCTGTAATCCAATTGGCCAGAGCCTGACGGTTAGAGCTGAGTACAAACCGCTTCTGGTCATGACTATTCTGTATATTACCCAGTTCAACAAACACTGACACAGGTTGTGTATGCGTCAGCACATACAACCCTCTTGTTGATACTGTGCCTTCAAAGCCACGATTAGGCTGGTGCTTGTCGTACTTTGCCTGGAAAGTCCTACGCAGCTGAGTAGCCAACTGTTGTCCTTTCGACCATCCTTCCCGATGGTAGAAAAACACATCTGTCTGTTCTCCCACACTGCGACTATCTACATGCAAGAAGATAGCACGGCAATAGGTATATTCATCCTTCTCTTTTTTATATAGGTTGTTGATGGCATCACACCGTTGCTGCAAACGAGCCACCTGATTCAATGGAATGGTCTTGCCCATACATGTCTCCCGCTTGCTATTGCTCAGGTACTGATCATCACGGATGCCATCCTTACCATCCTGAATAATCATGTGTACCTCTGCCCCTTCCTGCATCAGATCACGAGCCAGTCGCAACGCCACATCGTAAGCATACTCGTCTTCATGCAATTCTGTCTTGCCCACCTTGCCGATAGCACCAGGGTCAGGACCTCCATGACCGCTTACCACATAGATACAAGCACCTTTCAGTTTGCCACTCTCCACCTTTCCCTTCTCTAACGACTTACCAAAAAGAGGTTCGTTGAACTCATAGCCTATTTCGTGCTTCCGTTCTTGGACTTTATTATCCTTAGGCTGCTGACTAGGCTTCCCTTCTGCCGACTGCTTCGGTTCGTTGCTAGTAACGGACGGCGCATTTTGTGCTTTCGAACGTTGCTGCCCTGTAGGCTTGATGGGAGGTAGTGCATAACTCACATCCAACAGCAAGGTAGTCTTGCCTTTCAGCTTTTGTTTGTTCAGTTCCAGAAACTCTTTATAATAGGTTTGTCCACTACGTCCGTGTCGTTGTAGAAAGGTGGTGATGCCCTCCCCCTTCTTCGGTTTGGCATATTGAGTTTGGGCCACCACCGTCAGGGATACCAGCATCAGCAATAGTAGCATGAAGCGTCGTTTCAGTACAGGAGCTATCCACCTATTTATCATAATCAATGGCAAAAATATAAATAATCGCCCAAATTCCGCCTACAAATTGAAGTTTTTTGTAACTTTGGCTTCACCGAACTTATTTGGCACTCGGAAAAGTTCAAACAAGTTTGGCTTTTCCCTCGTTTTTACGTAACTTTGGCTTCGTATTAAACAATAGCACCTTCATGAAAAAACCATTATCCAAATTCCAAATGACCAGCATCGTGCTGCTCTGGGCCCTTATCTGTTTCATTATCTTCACCCAGGCAGAACGCATCGATGGCATGACGCTCACCTCCCTTTTCATTGGCACAGCACTGGTTTTCATTCCTGTAGCTAAAAGTTTACGGAAATAACATTTTTATTCATTTTTCATTCATTGGCAAACAAAATATTAATTATTTTCGCAAAAAAGTTGAAATTTTGTTTGCAGTTTCCATTTTTATCTATACATTTGCAGCCGTATTCGTAAAACAACAAGACAAATTAACGGAAATAGTAAACAAACTAAATTATAATTAAACATGAAAGTAGCAAAGGTATTAGAGGACCTGAATCGCCGTTTTCCTAACGAGCCAGAGTACATTCAGGCAGTTTCAGAGGTTTTGAACAGTATCGAAGAAGAGTACAACAAGCATCCTGAGTTTGAGGCATCCAACCTGATTGAGCGCCTCTGCATTCCAGACAGAATCAACTCTTTCCGCGTTACATGGGTAGATGACCAGGGCAAGGTGCAGACCAATATGGGTTACCGCATCCAGCACAACAACGCCATTGGCCCGTACAAGGGTGGTATCCGTTTCCATGCCAGCGTAAACCAGTCAATCCTGAAGTTCCTGGCTTTCGAGCAGACTTTCAAGAACTCACTGACTACGCTGCCTATGGGTGGTGCTAAGGGTGGTTCCGACTTCTCTCCACGCGGCAAGTCAGCTGCTGAGGTAATGCGTTTCTGCCAGGCATTCATGCTGGAGTTGCATCGTCATGTAGGTCCTGAGTTGGACGTTCCTGCTGGTGATATCGGTGTTGGTGGCCGTGAGGTAGGTTATATGTTTGGTATGTACAAGAAACTGACTCGCGACTTCAGCGGTACATTTACCGGCAAGGGTCTGGAGTTTGGTGGTTCTCTGGTACGTCCTGAAGCTACCGGTTACGGTAACATCTACTTCCTGGTGGAAATGCTGAAGACCCGTGGCTGGACATTGGAAGGCAAGAAGGTACTGATTTCAGGTTCAGGTAACGTGGCTCAATATACCGCACAGAAGGTGCTGCAGTTGGGTGGTAAGGTAATGACCATGAGCGACTCTGACGGTTATGTATATGACCCAGACGGCATCGATATGGAGAAACTGAATTACATCATGGAGCTGAAGAACCTGTATCGTGGCCGTATCCGCGAGTATGCAGAGCAGTATCCAGGCGTTAAATATGTAGCAGGCGCACGTCCTTGGGGCGAGAAGGCCGACATCGCTACTCCTTGTGCAACTCAGAACGAAATCAATGGCGACGACGCTCGCAAGTTGATTGCCAACGGCGTTATCGCTGTATCTGAGGGTGCTAACATGCCTTCTACTCCTGAAGCAGTTAAGGTATTCCAGGATGCTAAGATCCTCTATACCCCAGGTAAGGCTTCTAACGCTGGTGGTGTGTCAGTATCTGGTTTGGAAATGACCCAGAATGCACAGCATTTGGCATGGAGCGCTGAGGAAGTGGACGCTAAGCTGCACTGGATCATGGAGTCAATCCACGCTGCTTGTGTGAAGTACGGTACCGAGCCTGATGGTTACATCAACTATGTGAAGGGTGCTAATATCGCAGGCTTCATGAAGGTGGCAAAGGCCATGATGGCACAGGGTATTGTGTAAAAACAAGATCGGTTAATAATAAGTGAAGGCAGCTCAATGGGCTGCCTTCTTTATTATCACGTATCTCCTTATGCTTAATTTAGGAATATACTTCCAATAAAGTAGCTGTATCTGACGGGATCAGTTTGACACTCTGAGCAATTGCAGGCAAAAGTACAGTCTCGCCAGCACAGATAGTTTCCTGGGCCTCATCCACTACCACCTGACAAGTACCTTCTGTGCAAATCAAGATGACAAAAGAATCAATGTTACTATAATCACATAAAAAATCTGAAGTGAGGTGATAGACAGATGTCGTAAACTTCGGAGAAGACACCAGTTCCACTGACTTGTTGTCTGTGAGCTGATAATCTATCTTAGCCTCACCTGCAATATCATCAAAATCGATGGCATCGGTAGCCTCTGCCACATGCAACTGACGCAGGTTACCATCTTTATCCTTGCGGTTATAGTCGAAGATTCGGTAGGTAACATCAGAGGTTTCCTGCACCTCTACTACCATAGTGCCCTTACCTAAACTGTGTACCCTGCCAGCTGGAATATAATACACATCACCCTGCTTTACGTAATACGTTTGCAAAGCATCAACAAACGAGCCATCTTCCACCTTTTCATGATATTGCTGGGGCGTAATCTTTTGAGAAAAACCAGCTATAAGATGAGCCCCTTTATCAGCACTCAGTACGTACCACATCTCGGTCTTGCCCAAGGTGTGGTGGCGCTTCATCGCCAAGTTGTCATCGGGATGTACTTGTATGGACAGATCATCGTGCGCATCGATAAACTTCACCAATAAAGGGAACTTGTCGCCAAAACGTGCATAGTTATCAGCTCCCACCAGTTTTTCCTTTAACAATCTCACCAAACTGGGCAAGTCATAGCCACGGTAGGCACCATTGTCCACCACCGATTCAGAGCCTGTCACGGCAGATATTTCCCAGCTCTCTCCCACAGTCGGCTGACCGTCAGTAATCTGCTTCAATTGGTTGATTTTATCGCCTCCCCAAATGGTTGGTTTCAGAATAGGATTGAATTTTATAGGATATATCATCTTTCCCTTCACATGTTTTAGTTTCAAGGCGCGAAGTTACGAAAAAAATGCATACAATATTTGTTAGAATAAAAGAAAATGGCTTTATTTGCATAATAATTAAATTAGCCGTACTATGACGAGAACAGTTTTTGACGATAACAACAAGTCGGGCTTGAAGCAAGAGGATTTCAAGGCCACGGTACAGGGAAAAGAAACCAGCCTGTACATACTCAAAAATCCCTTAGGCATGGAGGTGGCTGTCACCAACTACGGATGTGCAGTACTCTCCATCATGGTACCCGACAAACAAGGCAAATATGCCAATGTGGTGCAGAGCCACGACTCCATACAGCACGTTATCAACAGTCCTGAGCCATTCTTAGGCACTACCATAGGCCGTTACGGCAACCGCATCGCTAAAGGACACTTTGTACTGGACTTAGAAGATTATCAGCTTGACCTCTCCCGAGGAGCCTATACTTTGCATGGTGGGCCTACCGGTTTCCATACCCGCGTTTGGGACGTGGTAGATTTCAATGAATCAAAAATCATATTCAGATATGTGTCAGCCGATGGCGAAGAAGGTTTTCCTGGAAATCTGACGGTGGATATGATGTACGAACTGGCCGATACACACAATGGTCTGTACATCACCTACAAAGCCACCACCGACAAGACCACAGTACTGAACCTCACCAACCACGGCTTCTTCAATCTGCGAGGCATAGGCAATCCTACCTCTACCGTACTCGATAACATCGTTACCATCAACGCCGACTACTACCTGCCCATTGACAAGGATTCCATCCCAACGGGTGAGATACTGAAGGTGGCAGGCACGCCGATGGATTTCCGCACGCCTCATACGGTGGGAGAACGCATCAACGAACCTTTCGAGCAACTGAAGAACGGTACGGGCTACGACCATTGCTATGTACTGAACAAGCATGAGGTGGAGGAGTTTGCAGAAGCGGCTACCTGTACCGACCCTGTGAGCGGACGACGCATGACGGTATTTACCACCGAACCAGGCGTACAGCTATATACCGGCAACTGGCTGAACGGCTTTGAGGGTGCTCATGGGGCTACCTTCCCAGCACGCAGTGCCATCTGCTTCGAGACACAGCACTTCCCAGATTCTCCTAATAGGCCTTATTTCCCATCCACAAGACTGAGGCCTAAGGAAGTGTACCGCCAAACCACTGCCTACGTGTTTGACGTGATAGACTAACAAGGATATAATCATCAATATTAATAACTTAAAAATTAAAAACTATGTCACAAGAACAAAAGAAAAGTGGTAGCATGGTAGCTATTATCACCATGTTCTTCCTCTTCGCAATGATTGCTTTCGTAACCAACATGGCTGCTCCAGTAGGTAACATCTGGACAATGGACGATGCAGTAGGTAACAACCCAGCATTGGGTTTCATGGGTAACTTCATGAACTTCCTGGCTTACCTGTTCATGGGTATTCCTGCAGGTAACATGCTGACCAAGGTAGGTTACAAGAAGACTGCACTGATTGCTATCGCAGTAGGTATCGTAGGTTTGTTGATTCAGTATGTTTCTGGCTTTAGCGCTGGTGTTCCCGGCTTTAGCATCTATCTGTTGGGGGCTTTCGTTTGCGGTCTCTGCGTATGTATGCTGAACACCGTGGTGAACCCAATGCTGAACCTCATCGGTGGTGGTGGTACCAAGGGTAACCAGTTGCTGCAGCTCGGTGGCGCTTGCAACTCTTTCGCAGGTACTATCGCTCCTATCATGGTAGGTGCGTATGTTGGTTCAATCACCAAGACTACCAAGATTACCGACGTTAGCCCTATGTTGTTCGGTGCTATCGCCATCTTCGTAGTAGCATTCATCGTTATCTACCTGGCTAAGATTCAGGAACCACGCCAGCAGAAGGTAGAGGTAGCTGCCGTTAAGGATCCTCACAGTCCTTGGAGCTTCCGCCACTTCGTTCTGGGTGCAGTAGCTATTTTCTGCTATGTAGGTATGGAAGTCGGTATCCCTAACACTTTCGGTAACTTCCTGAGCAAGGCTGAGAACTTCACTGCATTCGATGCTTCTAACGCTGCTAATGCTGCTGCCATCATCGGTGGTATGACGGGTCTGTACTGGTTGCTGATGCTGGTAGGTCGTCTGACTTCAGGCTTTATCTCTGGCAAGGTATCAAGCCGCGCCCAGCTGCTCACCGTTTCTTGCGTTGGTATCATCCTGGTATTGATCTCTATGTTCATCCCTGAGGCTACCGGCGTATCAATGGTTGGTTTCAGCAACGGTACTTTCGCTGTTAACAACGTACCTCTGTTCACCGTATTCCTGGTACTGATGGGTCTTTGCACCTCTATCATGTGGGGTTGCATCTTCAACCTGGCTACCGAAGGTTTGGGTAAATATACCGAGAAGGCTTCTGGTATCTTCATGATGATGGTGGTTGGTGGCGGTATCCTGCCTCTGATCCAGAACTCTATCGTGAGCAATACCATCGGTTCATTGCGCCTCAGCTACGTTATCGTTGTTGCCGTTCTGGCATACATGATCTTCTACGCACTGATTGGTAGCAAGAACGTGAACAAGGACATCAAGGTTGACTAATTATTCAATCAGTAGGTGCGCCTATGGCGCATCTACTTAAAAAAAATAGTACCATGGAAATAGAATACGTTAGAAGTCGCTTCATCAAACATTTCGATGGACTGACAGGAGCAATTTATACCTCACCAGGGCGTGTCAATCTGATTGGTGAGCACACCGATTACAATGGTGGCTTTGTATTTCCAGGAGCGATTGACAAAAGTGTTATAGCTGAACTAAGGCCTAATGGCACCAACAAGGTAAAGGTTTACTCCATAGGGTTGAAAGACTATGTAGAATTTGGACTTAACGAGGAGGATGCTCCTAGAGCCAAGTGGGCTAAGTACCTTTTCGGAGTATGTCGTGAGATGATCAAGCGTGGTGTGGATGTTAAGGGCTTTAATACAACATACGCAAGTGACATACCCTGGGGAGCAGGCTTGTCATCATCAGCTGCCTTGGAAAGCACCTATGCCTACGCCCTCAACGACTTGTTTGGTGACAACAAAATTGACAAATTCGAATTGGCAAAAGTAGGCCAAGCTACTGAGCACAACTATTGCGGTGTAAATTGTGGTATCATGGATCAGTTTGCTTCTGTCTTCGGTAAGAAAGGCAGCTTGATGCGCTTGGACTGCCGTTCATTGGAATTCAAGTATTATCCATTCAACCCACAAGGCTATCGTCTGGTTTTAGTGGACAGCGTGGTGAAACACGAATTGGCCTCTTCGGCTTACAACAAACGTCGTGAAAGCTGCGAAAACGTAGTGGCTGCCTTGCAAAAGAAATATCCAGCTGTGCAGTTCCTGCGTGATGCTACTCTTGATATGCTGGCTGAAGTAAAAGACGAAGTATCTGAAGAAGACTACATGCGTGCTGAGTATGTAATTGAAGAGATACAGCGTGTGCTGGATGTTTGCGACGCTTTGGAGAAAGGTGACTACGAGACCGTAGGTGAGAAGATGTATGAGACACACCAAGGTATGAGCAAGCTATATGAGGTGAGTTGCGATGAACTCGACTTCCTCAACGATGTAGCTTTCGACTGCGGTGTGACTGGTTCACGTGTGATGGGCGGCGGCTTTGGCGGCTGCACCATCAACCTGGTAAAGGAAGAGCTCTACAGCACCTTCGTAAGTGAAGTACGCAAACGTTACTTCGAAGTATTCGGCAAGCGTTGCATTATCCACGATGTAGTGATTGGCGACGGTGCCCGCAGACTTATCTAACGATTCTAACATGAACAGTAAATAGGAATTAGGAGCTTTCCTAATTCCTATTTTTTATAATGAACAAAGCTATGAAGATACTCTACATCATGGATCCACACTGCAAATGGTGCTACGCTACGAGCGACGCCATACAGCAACTAAACGACACATTGGGAGGCAAACTGCCATTCGAAGTGATTCCTGCCGGCATGCTGGCCGGAGAGTTCTCACAAGTACAATCGCCAGTCTATGCTTTCGCCCATCGAAAAACCGATGCCAGCATCACCAAAGAAACAGGCAAAGCATTTGGCAAAGCCTACAACGCCTCATTAGACGAGAAAGAGATCATGCTCGATAGCATGGTGCCCAGTCGCGCCATCATGGCCTGTCGTGCCACAGCACCACAACACGCCCTGCAGTTTGCCCATCAAATCCTTCATGCTCGTTTTTATGAAGGCAAAGACTTGAACGAGCAGACGGTCTATCTGGAAATCTGCGAACAGTTAGGCATCGATAAACAAACATTCTTCCAACATTTCTCATCAGTCGAAAACGAAGAGAACACCCGACAGGCTTTTCTTTTTGCCGAGAAATATGCCGAGCACTATCCTACCCTTATCTATGAGGAAGACGGTGAGATGGATATCCTAACAGAAGGCTATTCGCCTTATTCATTAATAGAACTGCGCCTCAGCAAATTGCTAAGACGCAGTAGAAAGAGCTAGGTTTTGGCTTGTATGTTGCTATTATGAAGACATTTGCATCAGTTGTCGTTTGGCTTCCTCGTATTCGGCCAACATCTCATTCATGACCTCAGCTACCGTCTGAATGCCCTTGCCCTTGAACTGCGAGGCATTCTGACCAATCTCCACTTCTCCGTTTACCAAGTCGCCCTCGAAGATACCCATGCGGTTACGGCCCACACCGATGATCTCCAGCAGCTGCTCGGCAGTAGCGCCTTCTGCCTCTGCCTTGTCAAGCTGTTCGCGATAAGGGTTCTTGGCCATACGAGTAGGCGACAGCTTCTTCAATATCAGCATGGTGTCACCCTCTTCCAAATTCAGACAGAAGTTTTTGAACGCCTCACTGGCAGAGCTCTCTACCGTCAGCGCAAAACGGGTACCTATCTGTACGCCCTCAGCACCTAAGGCATAGGCAGCCAATATAGACGGACCATTGCCAATGCCACCGGCAGCCATCAGAGGCAGAGTAGTAGCTTTGCGCACAGCGGGAATCAAACACATGGTGGTAGTTTCCTCGCGACCATTATGGCCACCGGCCTCAAAGCCCTCAGCCACCACAGCATCCACGCCCGCCTCCTCACACTTCTTGGCGAACTTGGACGAAGACACTACATGCACCACCGTGATGCCACGCTCCTTCAGCCAGCCTGTCCATTTCTTCGGACTGCCAGCAGAGGTGAACACCACCTTCACACCTGTCTCGGCAATAATCTGCATCATCTCCTCCACCCCAGGCTTCATCAGAGGCACGTTCACGCCAAATGGCTTGTCGGTAGCTGCCTTACATTTCTCAATATGCTCTTTCAGCAACTCAGGCGTCATCGAACCAGCGCCAATCAGGCCCAAGCCACCTGCATTGCTCACCGCAGCCGCCAATCGCCAACCGCTGCACCATGCCATACCTCCTGCTATCACAGGGTACTCTATTCCAAAAAGAGAAGCTATTCTATTCATCATTCCATCGTTTTAAAATTGAAGCCGCAAGTTACTAATTATTTTCCACTCTGCAAACTGTCAACCTGTGCCACGTCATAGTTTTTTAGCACCTCCAAGGTTTTCTTCACATTGCGTTTATGACGGAAATCCCAATACTCACGAGTAAAGAACTTCGTCAGATGATAAGCCAAGTCACCAGTATAAGTCAGGCCATTGGATGGTGCCACATACCTGGGAACCTCCAGCTGCATCGTGATATCTGGCTTCTTGGGCAGCCTCAGCACAGGCATGGTATAGTCGAACTCCATCCAAGGCTTGTCTGATACAACCGACTGACTTCCAATAAAACCATTCCCTTTCAGTTCCTCCAACGCACGAGTATTGAGCTTAATCTCACCATCACTCTTGAGCAATTCGCCCAAGCGGAGGGAATCGGCTGGGGTCCAATCTTGGGCACACGCCACACCCCCAGCCATCACGAGGGACAGCATCATGAAGTACCTCAGTCTCATAAAACTCAAAGAACTATCACCACCAACGGTAGCCCGAGCCAGCCAAAGGCTCATCCCCCACGGTATCGATTATAGTAAAGCCGTCCGAATGCTTTGCATGACTCCACCAGCGGCGGTAGTGAGCAGCAGCATCCAGCAGTTCATCTTCGTTCAAGAAATAAATGCCCTCGTAGTTGACGGCATCATCACGCACCATACGGCATCCCAAAGAAGCATTCTGTCCTGTGCGGATAGACTCAATCACCCACAGCACACACTCCCCCAGACGAGGCTTGCCACCTGCCAGATAAGACACGGGAGCCAAGGGGAAAGAAGGTATCTCAGTCAAGTCTTCGGCATAATACAGCAATGCCTCTATATCGTCGGTCGTAAACTGTGGCATCACCACCGTACCCGTTTCTTCGTTCACAGCCAAGGCACCCGCCTTGAGTTGCTTCACAAACAAATCCACATCCGGGTTCTCCATATCCAGCGCATCATCTGAACAAGAAACCCACGCACATGCCAATGACAACAGCATCAGCAAGATCCAATATCGGCTCATCGTCTTCATATTGTAGTGGATTTAAATGATTAATAACTCATGCGGACACCGCACAACAGATTCACATTGACAGCCTGTTCCGTACGCAAGGTTCGGGTGGTGCCATCTGTATCAAAATAATGTGAGAGAGAAGGCTCGGCATAAACCGCCAAGTTGTCGGTGAACTTATAACGCACACCCAAGCCAGCCGTAGCCGCCAACTGCACAGGTTCCTCGCTGAAGCTCTTGCCCAGCAGTTTCTCCACCACGCCACCAACGGTAGCATACACATCCACCTTCTTGCCTTCAGCCAGGTTCACACCTAACTTCACAGGCAGCGAGAGCGACGACTGGTTCTCGTCGTTGTGCACAGGCATATAGTTATACAGCAAGCCCGCCTCCACCGCCAAGGTATTGTTGAGCTTTCGCTCCACCGTCATACCCGCTGTCAGCGGCATATTATATTCCCCCTTTGGGAGCGACGTTCCAAACGCAGGCTTCAAAGCCCAGCCCGACTTCTTCTTACCATTTACCGCCACCGCAGTAGCCGTTTCGTTGCTTTCTCCACTTACCAGGTTGCCATTAGAAGCATTGGTCAATCCGTTATTGGGTTGTCCACCCTGGAAATAGCCACGTTCTATAATCTGGAAGGTCACCTCTACAGGCACCATCTCATCATCATCGTCATCGGCCTCTGCCTCTGTATCGCCTAAAGAAGCAGCAACCAGTCCCGGGGTCATGATCTTCGATGATGACCGACCATGACCCGTGGCTTGTGTTTTATTAGAATGACTATTGGAAACAATTTGATGGCTATTATTATATATAATAGGTGTGTCTGCCTCAGGCAGGTTACTCTCCGGAGAGGTCTCCAACTTGTCAGACAGTTCTGAAAAGGCCTGTTGCATATCTTGTTCCTGAGAATTGAGGTACCAGAAGGCCACCGACCCCAGGGCCAGCACCAACAAGACAGAAGCAGCTGCCACCCAACGGCGATAGATAGGTCTGAGTACCGCACGCTTGGCAGTCACCTCCTCCATCGGCGCAGGCATCACAGCAGAGAGATCTTTCTCCAAGTCCTCCCAGAAGCCCTCTTTCACGGGCATCTTCGCTTCGCCCAAGCTTTGGAACAATGCTGAAAAGTCATCTTTCTCCTTCATGCTCGACATATTGTTTAATCTTTTTTGCTAACAAACTCTTCGCATATCGGAATTGAGACTTTGATGTATCCGGTTGGATGTGCAGCAGTTCGGCTATCTCCTTGTGCGACTTGTCCTCGAAGACAAAGAGGTTGAACACCATCCTGCATCCTTCGGGCAACTGTGCCACCATGTTCATCAGGGTTTCCTCGTCTATTCCCCTGGCTTCGGCCATCACCGCCTGCTCATCCACATCGGGCAGGTCAGGCAGTTCCTCGTTGTCCATCAGCTGCAGTCCGTTAGCATGCTTCCGCCTCATAAAGTCGATTGCCTGTGCGCTCATCACCTTGTACATCCAGCTCTTCAGCGCACTGTCACCTCTGAAAGTAAAGTGGGTGAAGATTTTGATGAACCCATCGTGCAACACATCGTGAGCGTCGTCCAAGTTACCGGTATAACGATAGCAAACGGCAAGCATTTGCTCCGCATATTGAGTGTATAGTTGTTTGCGCGCATCCGCATCGCCTTTCCTACACCCCTCCACCATTATCAACTCGTCGGCATTCACAACTAACGGACCTACATCTATGCTCAATTCATGCTGTCTATTAGTAAGACGCAGAGAGAGCCAGAAAGGAGGTAAGGATTTTTGTTAAAAAGTATTAAATTGCCATCAGCAAGCCTTGAAGCTCATGTCGAGCCCCTTGACAGAGTGAGTCAGCGCCCCCACAGAGATAAAGTCCACCCCACACTCAGCATAGTCACGCAGGGTATCGAAGGTGATGCCGCCCGACGATTCCGTCTCAAATCGGCCACCCACCATCTCTACCGCCTTGCGAGTCATCTCAGGTGTGAAGTTGTCGAACATGATACGGTCAACACCGCCCAGATCCAGTACCTGCTGCAGTTCGTCGAAGTTGCGCACCTCAATCTCAATCTTCAGGTTCTTGCCTTTCGCCTTGCAGTATTCCTTGGCACGAGTAATCGCCTTGTCTATGCCCCCCGCAAAATCCACATGATTGTCTTTCAGCAATATCATGTCGAACAAGCCAATACGATGGTTCATGCCACCACCTATCTTCACTGCCATCTTCTCCAGGATACGCATGCCTGGGGTGGTCTTTCGCGTATCCAGTACATGGGTGTGTGTGCCTTCCAGTCGCGACTGGTACTTATGCGTCATGGTAGCAATGCCACTCATGCGCTGCATAATGTTCAGCATCAAACGTTCGGTTTGCAAGAGGCTCTGCACCTTGCCCTCCACCACCATCGCCACATCGCCAGGCTTCACGGGCGTACCGTCCTGTATGAAAACCGTCACCTTCAGTTCGGGGTCAAAACGGTGAAACACCTCTTTGGCCACCTCTACGCCAGCCAAGATACCCTCCTCCTTGATGAGCAGTTTCGACTTACCCATAGCCGTAGCCGGGATACACGACAAAGTAGTGTGGTCACCATCACCAATATCTTCTGCAAACGACAGATCGATCAGTCTGTCTATCAATTCTCTTTCTTTTTCCATATCTCGTATATTTTATTTTCTACAAAGATAGACAAATATCTGAAAATATACTAACTTTGGGAGCAGATTAAAAGCAAGAATAGCATGAAGACGGTATTATTGGTAGTTGGGAAGACGGTGGAGAAGTATTTTATCCAGGCGATAGAGGAGTATGTGCAGCGCACCAAGCACTACATCTCGTTCGATATAGAGGTCATTCCCGAACTGAAAAGTACCAAGAGCCTGAGTGAGGAACAGCAGAAAGAAAAAGAAGGCGAGCTCATCCTAAAAGCTTTGCAGCCAGGAGATACAGTAGTCTTGCTCGACGAGCATGGCCAAGAACTGCGATCGGTGGAGTTTGCCGACTATATGAAACGCAAGCTCAACACCACCAACCGCCGCCTGGTGTTCATTATCGGTGGCCCCTACGGCTTCTCACCTGCCGTCTATGCAGCCGCCCACGAGAAGCTCTCGCTCAGCAAGATGACCTTCTCGCACCAAATGATCCGCCTTATCTTCGTGGAACAGCTCTACCGTGCCATGAGCATCCTGCACGGAAGTCCATATCACCACGAGTAGTGGCTCAACCTATATAGTCCAATATCAGATCAACAATCTCATCTTCGGTCTTACCTTCGGCAGAGATGACCAGCTGATAGTTCCTGGTGTCGTAGCGTGAAGTCTTGGTGTATTTCTTGACATAATTTTCACGCATCTTGTCAATCTTATCAATTGTCTTGCGTGCCTCTTCAGGCGTCATGTTTTGCTTTCGAGCCACACGCTCCACACGATACTCCATAGGAGCCTGGATAAGTATGTTTACATGATTGGGGTGATTACGGAACACAAAGAAGCCGCAACGACCGGTAATGACACATGATTCAGTCTCGGCAATGCCTTTCAGTATCTCCGTTTCAGACTTGAATATATCATCGGTGGTAATCAGTTCTGGCTCCATGCCCATCTTCGCCTCATAAGTATATACATCAATCTCACCTATGCGCATGATGCGTCCGAATTCTGCCCACCAACTTTGATTTTGTCCTTTAAGTTTCTCGATTTCTTCTACGGTGAGGTGAAATTTTTTCTCAAGTTCTCTGATCAGTGCCTTGTCATAGAATCTCACACCCAACTTCTCGGCCAATTTCCTTCCGATGGTACGACCACCGCTGCCCAACTCACGGTTAATCGCAATAACAAATTGTTCGTTCTTGTTCATAGTATTAGTTTTTTCAATTTTATATACCGCAAAGATAAGTAAAAAAAAGAAAGAATACAAAGAAACGGAACAAATTCGCTATCGAGATAAAAGAATTGCATACAAGTGTGACCGCCATTTTAGTTTAAATCTTTGGAAAACAGTATTATCATTTTTACAAGTGTGACTAAAACCGCCAAATTAACCATGATTATTATGGTTTAAGGTGGAAAATTGCACCTCAAATAATGCTGAAAAAAGCCGTACTATCTTCACAGACGGTACGGCTCAAACAACAACTCAGAAAATGAATTAAAGAAACAGATTTTAATCAAAGCGGAAAATAAATTCCGTTCTGTTAGCACACATTAACGGTCCTATTGCAAGATAAAGTCAATCTTACGACGATTGTCTGTAGGTCTAACTGGGGTTTAGCCCTGCTTTCTCCATTGCCAACATGACCTGATAAGACCTGAAGCCTTGGTTGATGACTAAGGGTTCTACCTCCCTTAAACTGAAATAATCCTCGATTTCATCGAGAAAAATACAAGGTGTTATAGTTGAAACAAGTTCCTCAAACCAGTTTTCGCCATAATTACGGTAAACCAAAATCAGGAATAGAGTCAACCTTATTTAGGAAAAGACAATGTGCCTCGGAGCCTCAAAGCCTCAGAGCCTCTTCTGTGATTCTACTAGTTGCATGATAACCATGGATTTACCTTTACTTTATTTATAATTATTAATAATTATAAATAAAGTAACCTTATTTTCTCTTTCTTTGTGACTGCGATATTCATTGTTCCTCGTGAGGCTCTGAGGCTTTGAGGCTCCGAGGTACCGAGGGCTAGCTAAATCTTCTGAGAATACCCAGCTGGTTGAGATGAAAAAAAACTGCGGAAAACATCGGGGTGTGGGGTGCCGTTTTTGACGAGAACGGTTCTCAAAGGCTGCGAGAACGTTTCTCAGGGGCAACGAGAACGGTTCTCGTCCATTTTGGCCTTTTTTCGTCTCTTCTTCCGTTTGCAAGCCTCACGATGCTCCCAAGCACTTGTTGGCTCCTTTCAACAGCCTTTTCACCCTCCTAAACCGCTGTCTGTTTTCCTTTGCTCCATCTGTCGTTGTCTCACGCTTCCTGCCGCGGTCTGCTCTCCTCTCAATAGACCTTTCTCCCCCACAAATGCTGTACCCCCTTTCTGTCGTTGTCTCACACTTCCTGCTGCGCTTTGCTCTCCTCTCCTTCAGCTGTTGTTTTCCCATCTCTCTGCTTGTAAAGACAGTGATCTTTTTTGTGCTTTTTTAGATTTTAATTCACTAATTATCAGCATTGTAAGTATTGAAATTAATTTCAAAATTCTTGGATTAAACCGCCAAATTCTTTGGAAGCAATCATCGTGATTTGTACTTTTGTAACACGATTGGGAGACGAAGCTGACACCTGCTAAAGGCCACAGCGGGGCGACGCAAAAGATCTTGATCGATGTCCATGTTTAACCTAAACGCGGGAGGTGGCGACCCGAAGTAATTCGCTGCAAAGTAAATACCAATACACCTAAACAATTATGGCAAAGATTTTCTATGAACTGAGAAAGAACACCAACGACGTGACCCTGGCCAACGGCAAGTACTATGCTTATGCCAAGTCTATCGAAACCTTGAACACGCGCAAGATGGCGCAACACATCGCTGACCATGGCTCTGTATATACCCAGGATGTGGTATTCGGCGTACTGGAGAAGTGGCGTAGCTGCATGATCGAGATGTTGCTCGAGGGCAAGAAGGTGAAGATCGACGGACTGGGTATCTTCTACACTACCATCGAGAATACCAAGTATGGCGCTGACACTGAGGATGATTACAACGTGAACAAGCACATCAAGGCGCTTCACATCCGCTTCTTGCCTGAGCAGGAACAGGAGCTGAATATCTCCAGCCGTGAGTTCCTCAAGAAGGCTTCGTTCATCGACCTCAAGGCTTTCATGCTGGGCAAGCTGAGCACTAACAACAGTGGCACTGCTGGCACTGGTGGCTCTGGTAGCGGTAGCAGCTCTGGCTCTGGCGACGGAGGCAACACTGGCGGTAATACCGGTGGTGACAACGGTGGCGGCGGTGACGACGACATGCAGATCTAACAGCAGCACTGACTGCTATCAGCACCACCTCGTGCATGGGATATGGCCCCCTGGGTATCTAAGAGAAAAGCCCTCGCAATTATTAAGCGGGGGTTTTATCGTATATCAGTCGGGGTGTAGCTTCTGAGGTCTATAAATAAGAGTTGCAACGTTAAACAATGTTAACGTCATGCAATGTTTTGCGATTCCTGCATTTAAGGGGCAAAAACAGTAAGTAAGTTTGTAAGATAAAAGAGATATTACTATGAAAACAAAGGTTTTATTTATTAGCATGATGACCATGTTCTGCTTTTGGGACTGCAGCGACAAAAACAACGTGATTGACGAGCCAGAAATTCCATTGCAGATAGAACCTAAACCAGAAATTCCTAATGAGCCAGAGACTCGTCACAGCTACAAGCCTGTGCAGCTGAATAACACCCAGCAAGCTATCAATACCAAACTGCAAGAGTTCTCTTGGAAACTGTTCAAGGAAGTATATGTGAATCGTGAAAAAGATACTAACTTGATGATTTCCCCTATAAGTCTGGAAGTTGATTTAGGTATGTTCATCAACGGCCTGGAGGGTGAAACCTTGCAAGAGGTGCTTAAGACCTTGGGATTGGAAGATTATAGTAAGGAGCAAATTAACGACTTCTTCAAGAATATGATGGAGGGCATTGAGAAAGCTGATGAGGCTGCTATCTTCAAGAGTGCCAATGCTTTCTGGTATAACCAACATTATACAGCCAACAATGACTACCTTACTGCTATTTCTACCAACTATGCTGCGAAAGCTGAGGCTGTGAACTATAGCGACCCACAAACGGTGACCAAAATCAACGCTTGGTGTGCCGAGCAGACCAATGACCGCATCAAAAAGATATTAGAAAAAACTTCTGAGGATGATATATTCCATTTGATGAATGCTGTGTATTTCAAAGCTGGCTGGGAGAAAGAGTTTGATAAGAATGTGACAACGAAAAAGACCTTCCATTATGCCAATGGGGTGACTGCCGAGGTGGATATGATGGCTCAGAGCTACATGACTACTTACGCTGAGACCGACTTATACCAGCTGTGTACAAAGTCGTTTGTAGATGACTCATTCCAGATGGTACTGATTTTGCCAAAAGAGGGCGTGAAGATAGAGGATGCCATTCCTGCGGCACTCGACATTAATGTTTCTGCTTCCGCAACTGCTGATGGGTATCCAGGCAAGCCCGAAATAAGGCAGGTCGCTTTGTCTGCTCCCAAGTTTACGTCAGAATATACAGAGAACAGGTTATTTAACTATTTGAAGAACATCAACCCCACCTTGGAGCTGGATTGGCATGACCTCTGCATGTTTGAGGCCAAGTTTGAGATGGGATTTGAGGCCATGCAGAAGACTTTCTTCCTAATGGATGAAGAAGGTGCTGAGGCTGCGGCTATAACCACCATACACGGATGTACCACCTCTGGCCCCGATCCCGATATGGTCTATATGACTCTCAACCGTCCGTTCTTCTACGCCATCGTGGAGAGCAACACCCAGTGTCCGTTATTCATTGGCTACTACGGCAACTGATTTTGCACTCATGCAATGTTTCGTGATTTCTGCATTTAAGGGGTAAAAAGAATGAAAGGTTATTGATGGTGAGTGGAGGAATAGTGTGATGACATGAGCAGACTGCCTTACAACGGCGAGCGGGAGCTCATTGATAGGCTTCGACGAGGCGATGCTTCGGCGCTGGGGGAGGTATATGCCTGCTATGCAAACTATCTGACGGCTGTTTGTTCACGCTATATCATTGAGGATGAGGATATCAGGGATGTGTTACAAGAAAGCTTTATCAAGATATTTACCAAGGCCGACACTTTCCATTATGAGGGGGAGGGCTCGTTAAAAGCATGGATAACACAGGTGACGGTGAATGAGGCTTTGCAGCACCTGAGGAACGAGAAACGCAAGGAAATTGTGGGCTTTGATGATGAGCATATAGAAGATAAAGCGGAACTACCAGATGAAGCACCTCCTATAAACGATGTACCTACTGAGGTACTTTTAGAGATGATAAGGAAGCTACCACCTGGCTACAGAACGGTGTTCAACCTGTATGTCATAGAGGGTAAACGGCATAAAGAAATTGCTAAAATCTTAAACATACAGGAGCAGACATCAGCCTCTCAACTATTAAGGGCCAAACGATTGTTGGCAATGTGGATAAAAGAATATATCACCCATAAACAGGAAACAAGATGAACGAACGTTGGATGAAAGACATACAAGACCGCTTCGCTGACTTTGAGAAGCCGGCACCTGAAGGTCTGCTGGCTGACGTGCAGCGAGAGATGCAGCGTCGTGGCTTGACTCCTGCGGAGGAGAAGCGAGGAAAGCTTGTCCCCATGTGGGTGAAAGGGGCAGCTGTGGCTGCTTCTGTGGTTGTGGTGTTGGGTGTTGGTATGTTGTTACTGATGACTGATGAGGATGTGGTTAATGACCACGATGTGCAAGCTATCGTGAGTATCCCGTCTGATGGGGAGGTCCACCCCCAACAAGAGGTGCTGACAAGCCCGAGCAATGAAACACAAACACTCAAGATAAATAATAGGACTGACTTGTTGGCTATACAAGTAGTTGCCCAACCGATGGCTCCTGAAAGCTATCAAGATGTTGATTCTGAGGTAGAAGAAGCAGTGTTACAAGAAGAAACTGTTTTGCAAAATGAAGATTCTTCTGTAATGGATGATGATACATGGGCAGAGGAGCAAGAAGTAGAAAGCAAAGAGGTGCAGACGCAAACGCTGCCGAATGGAAGCAACTTAAATCGCCCTTCAACGGCCAATGGTCAGTGGCCTATGGACCATACAAAATCTAAAAAGATAAAAGGTTCATCTGGAAAGAGATGGGAGATTGGTGCCAATATTGCGAGTGTGCAGGGATTAAGCTCTCCTGATTATCAGTATCTGGTTTATGGCAATTCGTTATCGGCCAAAGACATGTCTTACATTAGTTCCAATGCGGTTGTTATCGGAAAGGGTGGAGTTAATCATGGTCAAGGAACGGTAGTTACGACTCCCGATAATCCTGGTCATTATACTGCTGCTACTGGTGGTGCTAATGAAGGTAGCTTTGACGGTGTAGTTATTCCTATTGGCACACCTGATGGCGCAAATGGCTCACAAACCACGCCAATAAATGATGGTAATATCAGCACTCCTAATACTGGCCATTATAGTTCCAATTACGTTTATACTCGCTATTTGAACAATAGCTTGATGTATGTGAACAATCAAGCTACTATGCTATATGTGAATGCTCATCATCGGCATCCTGTGAGGATTGGATTGTCGCTTCGCTATCATTTCAACGAAAAATGGAGCTTGCAAGCGGGTATTGACTATAGCTATCATTCATCTGACTTGATTTATCAAATTGAGAATACCCAAATCCAGACAGATCAGAAGTTGCATTTCATTGGTGTGCCTGTGGCGTTATCCTACTCTTTATGGAGTCCTGGCAGGTTCAATTTCTACCTGAGTGCTGGCGGCGAGGTGGAGAAGGTAATCAAGGGCTCTCGTGATGTGTTGAGGCTTGCTGCTAATGCTGTGGATGTGAGCGATCGGGAAGATGTTGAAGAGAAGCCTTGGCAATTTTCTATCATGGGTAGTGGCGGCATTCAGTTTAATGTCAACCACCTGCTTAGCATCTATGCTGAACCGGGCGTTGCCTATTATTTCGATAACAAGAGTGTGGTGCCGACCATCTATCAGGAGAAGCCTTTTAACTTCAACTTGAACGTGGGCTTACGATTTAACATCTATGGTAAACGTTAAGTGGAACGGTCGTTTTTTAGAAATCAAAAGCAACGATTGTTTTGTTTTCTCTTGTAATTGAACTAAATTTGCAAGTAAGAAAAGTAATACTTGATGAAGATTGGGAGAAGATTATATGACAGGTTTTCTCTTCTGTTGTTCGTCAGTTTGTTGCTTGTAGCTTGCAGCAAAGACGACCCTGGAGATGAACCACCGCAGGATGTTACGCGCTGGGAATGTATCTTGTTTGGCTCTTACCCTGCCAACGAGGTGGTCAGCGGCAGTTTTAATGCTGTAGATGACTATGCGTTGGTGGAGGGGGATGTGATTGTGAATGCCTCGCTATACGATCAACTGGAGCATGCAGAATGGACGGACGATGACACGGTGATTGACGGCAAGCGCTACCACAGGCTAAACGCTGCTGGTGCTGTGAGTTATTCTGACAGTCAAGCCCAGCACTACCGATGGACAGACCCTGATGCTTGGCATTACTTTGCTTACGCTCCCATCAAGTGGCGCATCCTAAAGCAGACGGGTGACAAAGCTGTTTTATTAGCTGACCGCATGCCTGACACCTACCCTTTCAACGACTCTTATACAGACACCAGCTGGAGTGAGTGCTCCTTGCGTCAATGGCTGAACAGCGAATTCATCGGTCGTGCCTTTACGGCTACTGAGATTGATGCCATTGAGGTGTCTGATGTCAAAAACGATGCGAACCATTATTTCGGTACTGATTGTGGTCCTGACACCCAAGACCGTGTGTTTGTCCTCTCTGAGAACGAGACTTTCTCATCGCCATTAGCCAAGGAATATGGCTTTAGCAACAGCGACAGCGGTAACGATCCTGCCCGTCGGTTCCGATCTACACTCTATGCGAAATGCAGGGGAGCTTGGTGGTCGCCGGTGGAAGGTTATCTCGGCATCGCTTTCTGGTTCATGCGCACCATTGGCTATACGAAGGCTAATGTGGTGTATGTGGGTGAGACGGGCGACACTTACAATCGTGGCATCGTGGTTACTTGCAATGATGCTGCCACGTTGCCTGCCATCATTCTCAATCTGTCAAAAGCTGACTATCAGCCTGCGGAACCTGTCTATTCTACCGATATACTTCAGTAAGCCATGGAAAGAAGATATATATATTGCCTTGTTTGGTTGGTCGTGCTAAGTGCGATGATATCATCGTGTAGCAAGGATGACGAGGGTGGCGGGGAGGTGCCCAGTGAGGAGCGTTATACGGGTGACTCTTATCAGGACCTGCATAGTCCGTGGGTGAAGGATCCCAGCAAGACGTCTCATTTTACGAGGTGGGAATGTATCTTGTTTGGCTCTTACCCTGCCAACGAGGTGGTATGTGAGGATTTCGATGCTGTGGATGGTTATGCTTTGGCTGATGGTGATGTGATAAAGGATGCTTCGCTCTACGAACAGCTGGAGAATGCCGAGTGGACTGACGATGAAACGGTGATTGACGGCCAGCGCTACCACAGACTGAATGGTGCTGGGGCTGTTACTTGCTCTACTGATCGAGAGCAGCACTATCGATGGGCAGACCCTGAGGAATGGCATTACTTTGTTTATGCTCCTATGAAGTGGCGGATACTGAAAATCAGTGGTACCAAGGCTGTGTTGCTGGCCGATCGGATGCCTGACACTTGTCCCTTTCACGACAAGGATGAGGATGTGAATTGGAGTGGAAGTTTTCTGCGCCAATGGCTCAACAATGTATTCTTCTACCGTGCTTTCTCAGATACGGAGCGTGAGGCGATTGTAATAACCAACGTGGAGAACGCGCCTAATTCGCATTACCACACGAACTGTGGGCCTGATACGCAGGACTATGTGTTCGTTTTATCTAACAACGAGGTATTTGCCTCTCCACTGGCTTCGGATTATGGTTTCTATGCTGGAAGTGGCATAGATGACTCTGCCCGTCGTTTCCGTTCTACTCTCTATGCTAAGTGCCGTGGTGCCTGGTGGTCATCGGTAGAGGGGTATAAAGGCAACTCTTTCTGGTTCATGCGAACCAACGGCTATACGTCCAGCAACATCACGTATATCTGTGATTTTGGGTATCTGTATAATCAGGGGACGGCCGTCACGTGTGATGATGCTGCTGTGGTGCCTGCCATCACTGTTGATTTGGCAAAAGCTAATTATCAGACGGCATCGCCTGTGGCATCCACTGATGTGAATCAATAATATACTGAGAAAATCTTTACCAGCCAAGTTGACTGAGGCCTGCGTCTTTGTACCATGAGGTGGCATGGTAGGCCTTGTCCATGTCGTCAGAGATATCGTTGGTCTTGGGGATGTAATGGGTGATGCCATGGGCCGTCTCCATAGAGAACCAGCGACTGGCACTGGAGTAGTATTTGGGGGTGGTATGCCAAGCTACGAGGGCATGCTGGTAGACATTGAGCCATGTGGCGTAAGCATCTTCTTTCATCAAGGACTTCATCAGATCGGCCATATCGAAATTATAATGCCTGTTGACGAAATTGCGACGGTCGTAGGGGAAGATGTTCGAGCGCAGAGCCACATTGTCGATACCAGTAACGCCTTTCAAGCCTTCAGCAGTGGCCTTGGCCAGGGCTTCCAACACGCCGCAATCCACCACGCCAACGGTGACGCCTCCATGCCAACTGTTGTTGGTGGGGATGCCGTTGTTATCGCCATCATAGCGCTGGTTGTAATAGTCGAAGAAAGCTTGTCCCATACCCACCGGCACATTGTCGTCGGCCAGCATAGCAGCCAGTATGGTGTCGTAGGGCGCTCCAGGACCTGGGGTCTCTGTGGGCGAGGCAATGATATACTTGGTGCTGTTGCGCAACTCATACGCCACCTCCATGGATAGCATATAGCAGGCATCGAACATCAGGAAGTCGAACTTCTGTCCCAAAGACGAGAGGGCTTCTGCCAAGCCGCTGATGGTGGTCTTGCCTCGTTCTTTAGTGTCCAGCGTATCGTTCTGCTGGTCAATGCCGATGTATTGCCAGCCATCACCATGCGACCAATAGACAAAGCCATAGCTGTTGGCTGGGTAGTTGGTGGTGGCAAAGCTGATGACCTCCTTGATGACGGCTGGGTCGGTAGATAGCACGTCGGTATCAAACTTCTTTACTTCTTCAAGTATGGCTCCCTTGCCATCGGCCGACTTACCCAGTCGCCAGATGGTGGGCAGGAAATTGTCATCGATTTTATCAGCAAAGACCAATATGTGATTCTGATTCAACAAATAGGCATCGAGCTGAGCAGCTCCGGCTAGCATCTCGGCAAAGTCGCCCGACTCGCCATTGGGCTTGAGCAAGAAACTTAACGAGTTGTCGCCCGCCATATAGAGGATGATGGTGCGAGGGAGCTTATTGACGACAGAGGGGGCTGGTATGAATATCTGAGCAGCGGCAGGGGCTGGTGTGTTGGATGGCTCCATATTGGATGGCTCGGTATTGTCAGACGAGCCTTTGTCACTGCATGCGCCACACACACAAAGCAACAACGATAAACATGCTATATGTAGCCACCAAGACTTCATGACTTACCACCCCAACTTACTTAAGCCAGCGGCCTTGTACCACGATGTTTTCTTATACTCGGCATCTCTGTCTGTTGAGTAACCTCCCGCAGGAATGTAATGGGAAACACCGTTGGTGCCTTCCATAGAGAACAGGCCTACACTTGGATAGGACGAATAGTTTTTCGGTGTAGTTTGCCAATATGGCAACGCTTCCTGAAAGGCGTTCTTCCACTCATCTACTCCAGCTGGATCGAGCACCTTCTCCATGAGTTGCACCATATCGTAATAGCCCACATGACTGCCAGTTCCTCGTTTATCGTAATCAAATACGTCGTAGCGTAATGTTTGGGGGTCGGAAGCAGATGACAGATGGGCTTTGGTTACATCAGCCAGCTTATCTAGTTTTGTACAATCAATCACACCCATCGAGACGCCACCTGTCCAGTTGGCATTGGTGTTTTTGACATTTGGGTTGTACTTATCATGATAATATTTGAAATATGCTTCCGCAATCTTTATGCCTGCCTGTGAAGAGGCAAACATCATGGGCACCACAGAAGAATAAGGAGCTCCAGGACCTGGGGTTTCGGTAGGTGAGGAAATGATATAGTTGGCACAGTCCCTCAATTCGAAAGCCGTTTCCAAAGACAGCATGAAGCAGGCATCAATCATGATGAAATCGAACTTTTTCGGAGCTTGTTTCAGCACTTCTGCCATTTCGGGGATGCCCGACTTATAATCAGCTGATTGATTATTCCAATCAACGCCCATCCATCGCAGGGGAGTGGTGGAACGAATGGCCATTTTCTCGTACTTTCCAGGCAGCCAACCTTCGCCATGCGACCAAAACACAAGTCCATAGCTCTTGGCGGGAAACTCGGTGAAGGCCTTGTCCATCACCTCTTTCATGATGGTAGGCTCGGTAAACGTAATCTCCTGAGGAAATTCATAGATCAATTCCTCCACAGCAGTAATCACCACTGCACCATCGGGGTCGGGATCAGAATCCTTCACCTCGGCTTTCTTGATCACGCGGTAGAGCTTGGGATGCTCGGTGGCAGAATACTGGTCGTAGAAAACCAACAGGTTGTTATGGCTGTAGAGATTATTGCTCAATGTCGCGATGGCGGCACCTATCTCAGACAGATCGTTGGCAGCAAAGCCATCACGCCCCAGGTTGTTGTCGCCACCCATGTAGAGCAGCACCGTATGGTCGGCCACAGAGCCATGTGCCGGTGGATCGGGTATTACATAAGGTTCGGGACCGGGGGGATCGGGTTCGTCTTCTTTGCTACATGACGTGATGAGCAACATGCAGGGAATACACCAAAGGCTTAGGAGTAAGTTTTTGATAGACATTTGTGTTAAAAATTAAAGTTCTTCTGGCTTGGTAAACCTGAAATCACTCTCCTTGACCTCTACCAACTTGATAGCATCTTTGGTGAGACGATTCTTCACCTTTGCCAGTCGCTTTTCCAGCTTGTTTTTCTTTGTATTGAACAACATCATGCAGGTAAAGTTTTGCTTGCCCTGATCGGCCAGATAATCGCGTAACTGGAATGAATAGCCAGAACGGCGATGGAGGTAGCGCTTGCGGTCGAGCTCGGTATCATTCAGTTCCTGCATCTCGGTATAATAGGCCACTGAGTCGTTAAAAGACGCCGCTACACCTACCATATAAACGGTGGTCTTGTAAACTTTAGGGGCCTTAGGTTCCTTGGCCGATGCCTGTGTTACGACAAAGACCAACATAATTGCGAAAAATATTCTGATAAATTTCATAACATTCAATAGTAAGCATATTATACGGTGCGAAGGTACGAAAAAAAACCGGTATTCCTATAAAGGAGTACCGGTTTTTAATCTTTTTTGGAATTGATATGGCTATTTATCCCAAATAAGCCTTGAGCAACTTGCTGCGATTACTCTGTCTTAATCTTCTGATTGCCTTTTCCTTAATCTGACGAACACGCTCACGGGTGAGCCCAAACTTGTCGCCGATTTCCTCTAATGTCATTTCCTGCTGACCGATGCCAAAGAACATCTGGATGATGTCCTTTTCGCGTTCGGTTAACGTAGAAAGCGCTCTATCAATTTCCTTCGCAAGAGACTCGTTCACCAATTCACGGTCGGCCATTGGAGAGTCGTCGTTAGGCAACACGTCCAGCAAGCTGTTGTCCTCTCCTTCTACGAAAGGAGCATCAACAGAGATGTGGCGACCTGACACCTTGAGGGTGTCTGCCACCTTGTCAACTGGGACATCCAGTGTTTCTGCCAATTCCTCTGCCGACGGACGACGCTCGTTCTCCTGCTCAAACTTAGACAGGGCCTTACTGATTTTATTCAGTGAACCCACCTGGTTCAAAGGCAGACGCACGATGCGTGACTGTTCGGCAAGGGCTTGCAGAATGGACTGACGTATCCACCATACGGCATAGCTGATAAACTTAAAACCGCGTGTCTCATCAAACTTCTCAGCTGCCTTTATCAATCCGAGGTTACCCTCATTGATCAAGTCTGGCAAACTTAGACCTTGATTCTGATACTGTTTTGCAACAGACACTACGAAACGCAGATTAGCGCGTGTCAGCCTCTCCAAAGCTTCACGGTCACCCTTACGGATGCGCTGAGCCAAATCAACTTCTTCTTCTACAGTTATCAATCCCTCACGACCTATCTCCTGCAGATATTTGTCAAGTGACTGACTTTCGCGATTGGTGATACTTTTGGTAATCTTTAATTGTCTCATTCTTTCAAAAAACCGAATTTGGGTACAAAATTAGATAATATATTTATAATACCCAAAAAGAGTGCCGACTTTTTTTGTCGACACTCTCTCTATATTTAATGAGTCAACGGTATGCTTCGCATCAATTCTGTTGCGACTCGGCCAAATCGATGCAAGCATCTTTGGCACTCAATGCTTCAGAAAAACAACGGTCAACGTTTCACTCCTGACTCAGATCTACTGCAAAGTTGGCACGACGACCGCTTGGGTAGATACCAGAGATAAACAGTACTTGCTCAGGAGACTGGGTAGCTTGTTTCAGCACATTCTGAAGATCTTCCTCTGAACGGATGGATTCGTTATTGGCCTTCTGGATAATGAAGCCGTTGCGGATGCCTGCATCCTGCATCTTACCCTTGTTTACACCTGTTACTTCCAAGCCATAGCTCAGGTTGAGTTGTTTCTTGGTATCATCAGAGATGGCACGGAAAGCAGCACCCAAGATGTCCATATCAGCGCTCTTCACTACCTTGGTGTTACCCTGTGAGTTCTTCAACGTGATATCGAATGTCTTTTCGCTCTTCTTACGGACTACTGTTACCTTCACCTTATCGCCTGGACGATGCTGTGCCAACGCCTCTTGCAGGTCGCTGAACTTATGCACCTTCTTGTTGTCAACAGCGGTAATCACATCGTCGGTTTGCAGTACACCGGCAGCAGAGCCACCTTCCACTACATCAGCCACATATACACCGTCTTTCACGCCCAGTTCATCAATCTTCTTGCGCATCTCTTCAGCCTGTGCCTCGCTCATGGTGAGGTCAGTACCCAGGGTATTACCCTTAACGCCCAACAGAGCACGCTGTACAGTACCATATTGCTTCAGGTCAGCTACCACCTTGGTCATGATGCTGGTAGGAATGGCGAAGCCATAGCCGGAATATGCTCCTGTTGGAGAATACAGCATGGCGTTGATACCTACCAATTCGCCCTTGGCATTCACCAAGGCACCACCAGAGTTACCTGAGTTGATGGCAGCATCGGTCTGGATGAACGACTGAATGTTGGCAGCCTGTCCGTTAGAAGCGGTATTGCCCAATGAACGAGCCTTCGCACTAACGATACCTGCCGTAACGGTTGAGTTGAGGTTGAAGGGGTTACCCACAGCCAGTACCCACTCGCCTACCTTCAGCGCATCTGAATCGCCTACAGGCAGTGTTGGGAAATCATTGCCCTCAATCTTTACCAATGCCAAGTCGGTATCAGCATCGGTACCAATCAAGCGACCTTTCAACTCACGCTCATCGTTGAGTTTTACCACAATCTCGTCAGCTCCTTCTACCACATGGTTGTTGGTAACGATGTAGCCATCCTTAGAGATGATAACGCCAGAACCGTAACCTACACGAGGCTGGGTCTGGATCTGACGCTGCTGACCGCGACCGTCGCCAAAGAAGAAGTCGAAGATGTCAGGCATATCCTGTACGGTCTGCGTGCGGCTCAACTGTGTAGAGCGGATATGCACTACAGCATGGATAGAAGCCTCAGCAGCAGCTGTCAAATCAACGGGCTGTGCATCGGTTCCATTGTATGAAGCCAATCGCATGTTGTCATTCTGCTCGAATAAGTCTGTGAAAGTAGCTGTCGACTGATTCTTTTCCATCAGTTTGTAGGTGGTAACACCTGCCACCCCTGCACTCAGCAATACAATTGCCACAATGCCTAAGAAAGTTTTTGTCTGTTTCATATTATCTATCTTAATTGTTAATATTTTTGTTTGATTTAATTTAACACCGCTAAGATAAGGGCAAAATTCATACACTTGTATCTTTTGTCACTTATTTTTGTCCTCTTTTAACTAAATACTTAAACAGCTTAACAGGGCTTAACGGCAAAGTCTGCCATTTTTACATTTAGTAAGGAACATGATAAGAAATTATGCCAATGTAACGCCTATACCTGGCTCGTCTGGCAGTGTAATCTTACCTTTTACCACTTCCATGCCCTTAAATCTGTCGTTCGAGATTAACAAGTTGCCATCCAGGTCGGCAAAGTCAACGGCAGGCGACAGCTGGGCAGCTGCACTCACGGCACAGGATGTTTCTGTCATGCAGCCCACCATGACCTTCATACCTAATGCCCGTGCAAAGTTCACCATCTTCCATGCCTCACGCATACCGGTACATTTCATCAATTTGATATTGATGCCATGAAACGCTCCCTGCAAGCCAGCCACATCTTTGAGACGCTGACATGATTCGTCTGCGAAGATGGGCAACGGACTTCGTTCTGTCACCCAGGCTGTATCATCCAACTGGTCAATGGGCATGGGTTGTTCCACCATCACGATGCCGTGCTCTTTGAGCCAATGAATCATTTCAAGTGCATATTCCTTGTCCTTCCAACCTTGATTGGCATCCACGGCAATAGGCAAGTCGGTCACCTCACGGATGGTTTCAATCATTTCTTTGTCATGATCGGAACCCACCTTTACTTTTAGTATATTGAATAGGTCGGCACACTCTTTTGTCTTTTCACGCACCACCTCAGGCGTATCTATACCGATGGTAAATGTAGTGCTGGGAGCTAAGGCCTTGTCCAAACCCCATATCTTATACCATGGAGCACCCAACAGTTTACCTACCAAGTCGTGCAATGCAATATCTACAGCTGCCTTGGCAGCAGGGTCGGCATCGCTCAAGCCATCGATATAGGTCAGTATCTCGTCCAACTTGAACGGATCATCAAACTGCTCAAGGTTTACCTTACTCAGGAAATTGCTCACACTTTCTACTGTCTGCCCTAAATATTGTGGCATAGATGCCTCGCCATAGCCAGTGATGCCATCATATTCTATCTCTACCTGCACATCAGGAGTGGTGGTACGTGAATAAGAAGAGACGGTAAACACATGCCTCAGTTGCAGTTCGTAGGGGAAAAAGCGCAACTTCATACGGGCACCTGTACCATGATTGATATGGGGTGCAGCTATCGTGTCTGCCTTCCCTTTGCACCTGGCAATGGTCAAGCCGGCTCCAGTACCTACCGCTACCAGTGCGGCTGTCTTGAGAAAAGTTCGTCTGTCAGTCATTTAATTATAATAAGGGTTACGATCGGTTGTATTCAATCCTTCCTCTTTATTAATATAGGGAAGTATGCGCACAGCATAGAGCAAGCGGTTGAGGTTCATCTCGTCAAAAAGTTCGTCATCAGGCAACAAGCTACTCACATGCACATTGCCTTGCGAATGGATGAATCGACCATTACCCAGATACATTCCCACATGGGAAACGCCCTCTTTGCGTTCGGGGGTAGCCTTACGACCGAAGAAAATCAAGTCACCCGGCTCGATGTTGCTGTAATCGGGAGCAATGTCAATATGCTGTCCCACCTTCACCATCTGCGAAGCATCACGAGGGATAATCATATCATGCAAATAGTAGATATTACGGATGTAGCCGCTGCAATCCATGCCCTTGGAAGAAGTACCCGCCCATATATAGGGGAATCCCATCATAGTATAGGCAGTCTCGATGAGTGATGCAGCATCCTGCTTCAATTGCTTGCGCCAGTCATTTATAGGCTTTGCTATATTGTCAGCGATAAAGCCTTTGCGACCATCTGGGAATTCCACCTGATAGAACTTGCCTTGTTTTCCTAGAAGCTTGAGGCGGTCGCCTGCCACCACATCGGAAACGGTCTGCGACTGATCGTTCGCCTCGGTATATACCGTGCCAAAATGCTCGGTCACCGTCACCTTGTCGGCCTTGTTCCATGCATCATATTCTGCTTTGGTCATGCGCCAGATGCCTACAGGATGTACCCATCCAGTATAGTCGTCAGGTGTTTGAATCTCATACCATGTATCAAATGCCAGTACTTTGACGGGCATACCCATCAACGCCTGAGTACTCATTTCTGCAGTGAAATTCGGTGTTTGACGTAGATTACATACCGAAAGGTTGACCACAGCATAGTCTTTGCCATCGTGAATGGCTGTGTCTTTCTCCACCGCCTCAACAGCAGCTGCCGGCTTGGACTCGTCTTTTAAGATAAATGGCAATGTAATCGCCAAAACAACCAAAGCGGTGAGTAACGAGACACCACACATCAATAGTAGTAGTTTTTTCTTTGACATAACTTCATTAATTAAAGTTGTGCAAAGATACACATTATTTTAAAATAGACAATAAGATGAGGAAAACTTCACAACTTCTTGATAATCTCCTTTACCTGTGCCATATTGCTGCGCGAAACAGGAAGATAGTCGTGACAATGCTTGATGAGTAGTTGCATGGTTCCCGACTTGGAAACAATCTGCTCTACTTGTTGCAGGTTGACGATGAAGGCACGATGGCAGCGCACAATCATGGAATAGGCGTGTAAATCATCTTCCATCTGCTTTGATGTAGCACGTATCATATCGGTACGTACCTTGCCATCATGCAGATGATAGACTTTTACATAATTGCCTACCGCCTCTATATATAGCAGATTGGATATCTGCAAACTAATACTATCGTTGGTGGTGCCCGTGAGCTTGATGGTTGTGGGAAGCTGAGGGACATGCATAGCTGCTTGCTTTTGTTCGGCAACATTAGTGCCATGGGGCTCACTCGGGGGAGCTTCATGGGTTTGCTGCATCTTTTGCAACTGCTCGTTCAAGACATGCGTTTCTTCCAACTCAGCTGCCAAATAGCGGCTACGATACTTAAAGCGCCAATATAAGCCAATCGCGAATGAGCAAAAAGCAATAATCAGTAAAGTCTCCAAGAAATTCCCTATCGATAACTGGTTGCTCTCCGCCCTGTTGCTAAGCACAAAATGACGATACAGGCAAATCATGAGGGCAATAAGAGGTGTATTGATGAACTGGAACCACAGGTTACGGCGGATGATATAATCCACCCCCTGATCTTTGGACATAGGCATCCTCACAACATATTTCAGCACCAAGTCAGTGAACAAACACATGATGATACCCATCACAAAGATATTAAGCAAATGCACATAGGCCTGCCATTGCCACATTTCAAGCCCAAACGGCTTAAAAGCGGCCAATGCCAGTATGACAAATGCGCAACTGACAACGCGAACACGTAATATTTCCTGCCAACTATTGTTCATTTCGACGCCAAAGTTACGATTTTTTTTTGTTACAACAAGCCATTCGTCACACCATTCGTCCCAGAAAGATGCCATTCGTCACAAGAAGCTGCCATATATCCCAAATATTTGGAGGGATAAACACCTCAACCTATCTTTGCAACAGAAAAGTGAGGCGGATATGATGCCTGCATCTTTTCAAACGAACATTACGTCTAATTGTATAAAAGTATAGTATTATGAAAACGAAATCTACTCTCAGAGGAATTATGGGTTTGATATTGGTTGTAGCCAGTATCATTAAATTGGCTACCATGTGGGGCATTATGCATTTGAGTTGGCTGGAGAATGCCACCCAAGAGCCTGGCGTATATTATTTCGCCATAGCCATATTGATTTTTGTTGGCCTTCACCTCATCGTTGAAGGATTTAAGGGCTATCGCGCCAACAGCTATATCGTTAAAAAACTAAAGATTGTGGTGGGCATCATCATGGTGGTGGGTTTTTCTCTCAAACTGGTTGTCATGCTGGGCCTCGTACACCTAAGTTGGCTGGAAAATGAATCATCCGATTCTATAGGATTGTATTTGGCACTGTTCATTATCCTATATTTGGGTTGCTGGCTGATTATCGATGGCTTCAAGAACGATCGTGACCAATGGCTGCAACGTCCTTTACCCCTTAACGAGGATGGAAAGCGTATCCTGTGCCAGGTAAGTTTTGGAGGCGATGAGTATATCTATCGTGGTGAGACTTTCCATGGAGCACGCCTGGAAGCCACTTTCGGCGGCATCCGTCTGGACCTGCGTAATGCAGTCATCAACGAAGATGAGGAAATTGACATCCGCACCTGCTTTGGAGGCGTTGAACTATATGTGCCAACCAATATTAATATAGATATAAAGAGTCGTAGCCTTTTTGGCGGTGTGGGTAACGAAGGTATGAAATGTAGCGACCCCAAGGCTCCTTGCCTGCATATCGTAGCCAGCAATATCTTGGGAGGGACGGCCATCAAAAACTAAGAGATAACATTTAGAATTTAAAACTTACATTATTTACTACAACAATGAAATATATAGGTAGAATGGCAGCATTAATGGCTGCACTGACGATGACTATTTCTGCTTCTGCCAAGACACACGACATTGGTGGAAAAATAACAGACGCACAAGGCAATCCTGTACCTTATGTAAATGTGGTACTACTGTCACTGCCCGACTCTGCTTTCGTACAGGGTGCTGTGACGAACGACGAGGGTACATTCAAGATTGTGACCAGTAAGAACGACGGACTACTGCAAGTATCTTGCATCGGTTATCAGACACAATACCAACCTGCTGCCGACGGCCTTTCCGTCGTATTAATGGAGGATGAATTGGTCTTAGGCGAGGTGGTGGTAAAGGCACAGTTACCCAAGACCAAGCTTACCGGCGAAGGCTTGCAGACCAATGTAAAGGGTTCTGTACTAGAAAATGTCGGATCAGCCGATGACGTATTGGCGAAGACACCTGGCCTCATCAAAGGTCCTAATGGCTTGGAGGTGATGGGAAAGGGTTCTCCATTAATCTATATCAATGGCCGTAAGGTGACGGACAACTCTGAACTGAATCGTTTACAGAGTAATGAGATTCAGAGCGTGGAGGTAATCACCAACCCTGGAGCCCAGTATGATGCAACGGTGCGTGCCGTAGTACGCATCCGCACCATCCGTCGTCAAGGTGAAGGCTTTGGTTTCAACCTCAATGCTCAAGATGGCCAGTCGCTGCAATGGAGCAAAGGTAACGATCCCAATGGCGCTTTCAATATGAATTATCGCACAGGTGGTGTGGACCTCTTTGCCGGCATCAACTACTACAGAGGCACCTCACGCCAGTTGGCAGATATTGAAAAGAACACTTTTGCCAAACACTTGATTAAAGACAATGGTCATTTATTCCAAGAGTATTTCGAACAGGGTCTTTATGGCAACGTGGGTATAAACTGGCAGATTGACGACAAGCACTTTGTTGGTGGTAAGTTGGAATGGGGGCGACGATTCACACAAGATTCCGATATGGGCATAGACGACACTGTATTTGAAGATGAGTTATTGATTGACAAACTGACTACTACTTCAAAAGACCGCATTGGCGACAAGAGACCTTATACTTTGGGCGTGAATATGTATTATAACGGCACCATCGGCCAAAAGTTGGGTATTGACGTAAACTTGGATTACTATGGTAGCGCTAACTCTACTGAGTCCGTTTCAAAGGAAAAGAGTCCCATGACACATGATGCTGAGATACATAGTCAAAGCTACAACTCAGGACATCTGTATGCTGGCAAAGCCGTTATTTCCTACCCTATCTGGAAAGGACAATTGCAGGTAGGAACAGAGGAGTCTTTCTCTCGCCGTGAAGATAATTATACCATCACAGGCATCGAGATTCCTGCATCAAAGGCTAAAGTAAAGGAAGATATCTATGCTGGTTTTGCCAACTATGGCTTCTATTTGCAAAAAGTTGGACAGATCAGTGCAGGCATCCGCTATGAGAGGGTACACTATACCTTTAAGGACGCTCTGTCTCCTGAATATGACCTGACACGCAACTATAGCAACTGGTTCCCCACAGTATCCTTCGCAGGCAAGGTAGGCAACACGCAACTGATGATTAACTACAGTGCCAAGACCCGTCGTCCAAGTTACGCACAGCTTTCCAGCGCTATCAGCTATGACAACCGTTATCTGTTGCAAAGCGGTAACGCTCAGCTACAGCCAGAACTGACGCACAACATCAGTGCCACTGCGGTATGGAAGTTCCTGACCTTTATGGTGAACTATTCTCGTACGAACGATCCCATTATGGTATGGTCATCGCCCTACAATGACGAAGGAGTTGTATTGGTGAAACCTCGCAATATCGATACGCCATTCCGCATGTTGGTAGTATATAGCATGATCAACCACACCATTGGTCCATGGACTATGAGCTATACATTGGGCATACAAAAGCAATGGCTTACCATCAATGCACCCGATCCACGCATGGCCTCAGGTGTACGTACCACCAAGTTCAATGACAAGCCTATTGGCGTGTTTCAGTTGAACAACACCTTCAGGTTCAAAGGTGGCTGGCAGCTGGAGCTGGGTGGTTTGATGCAAACGAAAGGTTATTCACAGAATATGTATATGAAAGATGTGTATTTCAACCTTTCTGCTGCCGTGCAGAAAACCCTCTTGAAAAACAACTCACTGGTGTTACGCTTGGAAGGAAATGACCTTGCCCATACAGCAAAAACCAATGTATATAGTGATTTCGGTAATCACACCATCACTCAGTATAACGTAATGGACTTCCAGAAAATAAAGTTCTCAGTCCGTTACACCTTTAATGCTGCCCAGAGTAAGTATCGCGGCACAGGTGCTGGTGGTGACCAGAAGGCAAGAATGTAAAAATAGGCGTGACATGGTTAGTTTAATTATTAAATATGTATCTTTGCTGATTGGATATTAAGACAGGATGATATGAAAAAGTTACTGATTATTCTGATGGCACTTGCCACCTTACAGCTGAATGCACAGGATATGGCACATTACAAGCGAGTTGTTAAAGAACTGAGTTCCGCTAAATACCAAGGGCGTGGCTATGCACGTGATGGTGCCAATAAGGCTGGTAAGTATTTGCAGAAAGAGTTCATCAAGGCTGGAGTAGATGAAGTGGTGTGCCAACCATTCAAGTTGGACATCAACACCTTCCCCGGTAAGATGAAGCTGTCTGTCGATGGCAAGAAACAGATTCCTGGTGTGGATTTCACCATGCGTGAGTATTCACCAGGTGTCAAAGGCACTTTCCCACTCTATTACATCGATACCCTGCACTATGATGCCAACAAGATTTTCCAGGACTTGGAGAAGCCTGAATACAAAAATGCTTTTGTGGTAAGTGATTTCATGTTCTCCTACAAGCATCGCGAGGACTTCTCTCGCCTGCAGAAGAAAGACGGTGCCCCTAACGCCGGCATCCTCTTCACATGGGAAGAGCCGTTGAAGTTTTACAAGGCATACGGAGAAAAAGTGGTGGATAAACCCATCATGTGGGTACCCTATCGCTTCCCGAAGGATGCCAAGAGCATCAGTGCCGATATTGAGAACAAGTTCTTGAAAGACTACGAGTGCTTCAATGTGATTGCCAAGGTGGAAGGGACTCGCCACGATAGTTGCTATGTCTTCACGGCACATTATGACCATTTGGGCAACCTGGGAAAGAAAGTCTATTATGCGGGTGCCAACGACAATGCCTCTGGTACTGCCACCATCGTGACTTTAGCCGCCTATTACGCACAGCATCGCCCTGTCTATGATATGTATTTCATCGCTTTCTCTGGCGAGGATGCCTATCTGAGGGGATCGCTGTGGTATGTCGATCATCCCATCGTGCCATTAGAACAGATCAAGTATCTCTTCAATATTGACATGATTGGCGACAACAATCCTATTCAGTATTGCGAAGTGAGCGACGAGGGTATGCGTGGCTATGAACTATTTGAGCAGATTAACAAAGAAAAGCATCATTTCCAAGCACTTAATCGTGGAACTTTGGCTGGCAATAGCGACCACTACCCCTTTGCCACCCACCATGTGCCTTGCATTTTCTTGGAAAACGAAGAGGGTGATGCATTTAAATATTACCACACCATCCACGACAATTGGCAAAATGCCGTATTCGACAGTTATGAACCAGTCTTTCGTTTGGTGCATGATTTTATAGAGCTTTATCATTAAACATATAACTATGAGAAAACACTGGATTGATAATTTACGTTGGATAACAGTACTATTGGTGCTGTTATACCATGTCTTTTATTTCTATAATAACAAAGGCGTGTTTGGCGGTATTGGCGGCTTCGGAACCTATCCAGAGTACCCACAATACCAAGATGTGGTGATGTACATCCTCTATCCGTGGTTTATGCCGTTGCTGTTTCTGTTGGCTGGCATCAGTGCCCGCTATGCTTTGCAGAAACATAGCGGTAAGGAATGGTTCAAGAGCCGTACACGCAAGCTCTTGGTACCAAGTACTATCGGTTTGTTTGTTTTCCACTGGATGGTGGGATATTTCAATACCGCTGTGGCAGCCAGGACAGGCGTATTAGAAGGACTTCCGACAGTTGTGAAGTACTGCATCATGGCTATCTCTGGCATAGGGCCCCTTTGGTTCATCCAAACATTATGGTTGCTAAGTTTAGTTTTGCTGTTGGTGTTGGTATTTGACAAGAAAGACAAACTATGGAATTGGTTTGGAAAGGCTGGAATAGTAGTTATTGTACTTTTGGGAGTGTTCTTCTGGTTGGGAGAGCAAACATTGGTTCAACATCCTAAGGCGGATAGCCTTGATGGACTATGGAATCTCTATAAGCCGTTATTCTATCTTGTGCCATTCCTGTTGGGCTATTTTGTGTTCTCACACGACGAGGCACAGCAGAAGGTCACCAAATACTGGATTCCGTTGATGGTTGGTGCTGTGACCACTGGCATCCTTTTGATCGTTACCACGTTTGGTGAAGACAATACATCGCCCCAGTATTTGGGAAGTCCGCTCAACTGCCTCTACGGTTGGCTCATGTGCCTGGCCATGATGGGCTGGTTCAGCACATGCTTCGACAAGACTTCCGCTTTTGCCGGCTATATGACACGAAGCAGTTTTGGCTTCTATGTAGTACACTACCTGGTGATTGCTTCTCTGGGCTATATGATGAAGATGTACACTACCCTGCCACCTGTAGCTATCTATGTCATTTTAACGATTGCTGTATTCGTACTGTCGCCGCTGATTTATGAGATACTTCATCGCATACCTATCGTTCGCTGGTGTGTTTTTGGTGAGAAAGGAAAGAAATAATGAATATCAGATTAGAACAACCAAAAGATTATCGTGAGGTAGAGAACCTTACGAGAGAGGCTTTCTGGAACGTCTATCGTCCAGGATGCACAGAGCATTATGTGCTCAATCAATATAGAAACAACCCCGACTTCATTCCAGAGTTGGACTTTGTGATGGAAGAGGATGGTAAAATAATTGGTCATATCATGTTCTCTAAAGCTGAGTTGGTGCTGGATGATGGATCCAGAAAAGCTTCATGGACATTTGGCCCTATCAGTATCCACCCCGACTATAAACGCAAAGGTTATGGATTAAAATTGCTGAACTATGCCCTGGCAAAAGCACGTCAAATGGGCGTTGGTTTTCTTTGCATGGAGGGTAATATCAACTTTTACAAGCACGCAGGTTTCGACCTTGCAAGCAAGCTGAACATCCATTACCATGCAGAGCCAAAAGATGCCGAGGTACCTTACTTCCTTGCTCAAGAGCTCATCCCTGGTTGGCTGCAATCAAATGGCATTACGGAAGCAACTTATTGTCCACCAAAAGGATATTTCGTAGCTGATGAGAACCCAGAGGCTTTCGACACCTACGAAGCAACCTTCCCACAGAAAGAAAAAGCATTGCAGGAAGGACAACTACCTCAGTTCTGCCAGAGCTGTGGAACGCCCCTCACCAAGAATGAAGACTGTGGCACGAATGCAGATGGCAGCATAAACTTTGACTATTGCAAGTATTGCTATGCCGATGGACATTTTCTACAAGACTGTACGATGGATGAGATGATTGAGCATTGCGCTCAGTTTGTCAACGAGGTGAACAAAGGTCTACCTCAGCCTATCACCAAGGAAGAATACATTGGTCAGATGAAGATGTACTTCCCACAACTGAAACGTTGGCGCAAGGAGTTGACAATTACAGGTGCTACCCTTGAGAATCCTGCTTTGGCTGGGGTTAAAGAACTTATCGCCCAAATGGCCGACTCGTTGCCTATTGCCTTCATATCATCAGTTGATAACGAGGGCTATCCCTGCACCAAGGCCATGTTGGCACCACGTAAACGAGAAGGCATCAAAGTCTTTTATTTTACCACAAACACCTTCTCTCTGCGTGTAGCCCACTACAAGGCCAATCCCAAGGCCAGCATCTATTTCTGCGATGCCGAGGGTTTCAAGGGCATGATGTTGCGTGGCACGATGGAAGTGTTGACAGATGCTAAGAGTAAGGAGATGATTTGGCACGAAGGCGATACACAGTATTATCCTGGCGGTGTGACCGATCCCAACTATTGCGTTCTGAAGTTCACCGCCACCGATGGCCGTTTCTACAGCGACTTTTATCCACGTAGTTTTGTCCTTTAGAGTATGCAAACAAAAGCATTTGTCGTTATCGACATACAGAATGATATTACCAAGCACTACCGCGACATTGTCAGCAACATCAACGCTGCTATCGACTGGGCTGTGTCTGAAGGGATGCATGTAGTCTATATCAAGCACAACAACATCACAGCTGGTACTCGTACCTTTAAGCCTGGTACTCATGGCGAAGAGTTGGTGCCGGAACTGAAGGTTGTTTCGGATAATATTTTTGTGAAAACAAAGAGTAATGCATTGACGAGCGAAGCGTTTACTGTGTTCATTGCGGAAAACAGCATCACTGAGTTCTATATCGTTGGTGCCGATGCTACCGCCTGTGTAAAGTCCACCTGCTTCAATATGCGTAAAGCAGGCTACACGGTGCATGTCCTCTCTGACTGTATCACCAGCTACGACCTGAAGAAGTTGCCAGAGATGTTTGCCTATTATGAAAAGCAGGGCTGCGAACTGATGATGGGGCGTGGATAAAAGACATGAAAATAAACAAAGCAACAATTGAAGATTATGAGTCCATCATCGCATTCTACAATGATGTGACGGAGAGAACGCCGGAGATGGAAGTATATGCCCGATGGCAGAAAGGAAAGCATCCCACTCATGACGGCATTAGAGCCTATATCGAGGAGGGTAGCATGTACCTATATAAAGAAAATGGTGCTATCGTTGGAGCTATGGCTGTCACGATGTATCAGGGTGAAGACTATCACGCCATCGAGTGGGTTCAGCAGGTAGAAGATAATGAGGCCGCTGTAATTCACATCCTTGCTGTGAGCCCTGATGCTCAAGGCAAAGGCATCGGTTCTGAGATGATTCGCGAGGCCATCCGTCTTGCCCAGACAAATGGAATGAAAGCCATCCGCCTTGATGCACTCGCCTCTAATACGCCTGCCCACAAAATCTATAAGGTATTAGGCTTTGAGTACCGCGGACAGCAGCATCTCTATGCCGAGAATACTGGCTGGACAGATTTTTATTTCTTTGAATATATAAATCACACAATTTATGAAAGAAATAACTGTTATATGAAACACGAGATTATTGAACTGCACGATGTGCAGATTATTGGCATGGCCAAGAAGATTGCCTTCAACGAGGCGAAAG